>Ga0222424_100026_pt1 | contig 499941 bp, 398 predicted proteins | sample 2B2ome_FD_182468 | JGI IMG/M metagenome (GOLD analysis project Ga0222424, IMG submission 182468) | Enriched microbial communities from leaf-cutter ant dump, University of Wisconsin, Madison, United States - 2B200A (version 2) | ecosystem: Environmental > Terrestrial > Nest > Insects nest > Nest...
CCCTTTGATGTGGCGGGTGCCGGTGCTTGCGTTGGTGGGATATGGTGGCCTTTATGGGACAGATGGGTAACCTTATAGGCCGTGCTTACAGCACTCCACGTTCCGTAGCAGGGCTACGGCAGCCGGAATGAATTCCGGCGTTGTAACCAGCTGCCGGGCCGATGGCCCTTGGGGTTGGTGATGCAGGTGCTGCATGGGTGGGACGGGGAGACCGGGGGACATAGGAGCCGTACCGTCCGACGGCGTCATCCCCGCCTGAATGAATTCATTCGGGCAGGCGGGCGGGCCTACGGCACTCCCCCGCTCCGTAGCGTGGCTACAGCAACCGGAATGAATTCCGAAGTTGTAACCAGCTGCCGGGCCGATGGCCCTTTGAAACGATTGTGCAGGTGCTGCATTGGTGGGGCTTGCAGGACTTAAGCAACAGGTGTGTGCCGTACCCTGCACCGGGGCTGACCGCTCCTTGGTATACCACAGAATAAGGCCCGTTGCAAGGCCCGGTTGACCGGGCCTTCGGAGCGCAGCCATTTAGCCGGTAGCCGCAATGTTCCACCAGTCGCCCTTGTCCCCCCAACAAACAAACAGCTGCCCTGTATTGAGGTGCTGACGAGTGCGACGCAAGATAGCTGCCACAGGCACTAAAGCCGGGCTAATAAAAAAAATACGATTAATTATTGAAGCTGCACGGGTGTTCATTAAAGATGCCGTTCATTTCCGTCAGGATAACGGGGTGGCCGCCGGTTACTACTATCGTATGCTCGTGCTGGGCCATATAGCCGCCGTTGTTGCCCACGAGCGTCCACCCATCGCCGAGCTCCGTTGCAAAGGTGGAGGCGGTGGCAATAAAGGTTTCGATGGCTACCACGGAGTTCTTTTTAAACCGCCGCTGATCAAACCGGTCCCGGTAGTTCAGCAATGCCTCCGGCTGCTCGTGCAGGCTGCGGCCGATGCCGTGGCCGCCGAGGTTTTTAATGACCATGAAGCCTTGTTTTTTTGCTTCGGTTTCCATAAGGTGGCCGATGTCCGCAATTTTTATACCGCCTTTAATGTGGCTGATGGCCTGCTTTAAGATGGCTTTGGAAGCGGCTACCAGCTGCTGATGGTGGTGCAGATCCTGGCCGAGGACGAAGGAAGCGCCATTATCCGCCCAAAAGCCGTTCAGCTCCGCAGACACATCAATATTTACCAGGTCGCCTTCTTTTAAGAGGCGCTTGTGGGAAGGGATGCCGTGGCAGAACTCGTTGTTAACGCTGATGCAGGCACAGCCGGGGAACCCATAGGTGAGCCGGGGCGCGGGGCGGGCGCCCAAACCGGCCAGGATGGCTGCCCCGTAATCGTCCAGCGCCTTTGTGCTCATGCCGGGGCGGGCATGCTCCATCATCTGTTTGAGGGTATGGGCAACGGCTTTGCCTGCCTGCTGCATACCGGTAAGCTCGGATTCTTTTGTTATTGACATAGTTATTTTTTTGTGCCGCGGAGGCGGCTGATTCACTGCAAATTTACCCTTTTATTTTTTGCAGGGATATGTGGAACCGGTGCGGCCCCGGGGCGTTTTATTCAAATATCTTATCAATTTGCGTTGATGGATCGGCAAAAAATTCCTTTGCGCTGCATAACACTTTAAATTCCCGGTGCTCATAATCTGCAAAGGCAAAGCTCTTCTTTTTAGGGTACCACACCAAAAAGCCATCACTGCTGTAATTGTCCACATCGCTCAGCAGGTCCAGGAATTTATGCTTCATCCAGTTTACCTCCTTCACTTCCAAAAGTGTGTTAAATACAATAAACCGCACATTTTCATTGCCGGGCAGCTCCAGTCTTCTATCCGCACTGCGCAATATATTCAGCAGCGCTTCCGGCAGCTTATAGCTTTTGAGGCCCGCCAGCCGTTGCTCCTCATTGTGCCACTGCTCCGGCTCCAGGGCTTTGAGGAAGGTTGTCATTTCCCCGTTATTATTGGCCACCGCACAATTATAAGGCCGCTCCCCGTAATGATCCTTTATGGTTACATCCGCGCCATGCGCCACCAGCAGCTTTACCGTTTTCATATCATTGTTCTTTGCCGCAATATGTACGGGCGTAGCGTTGTATGGAAATACCATATCCGGCTTGCAAAAATTAACATCCACGCCCTGATCCAACAGCAGCTCAATGGCCTTATACTGCCGGTTGGATACCGCCTGCCGTAACGACACACCGTCATTTTTAAGATCGTAACCGGCTTCGATCAACACCAGGATAAGATCGTAGTTATTGCCATACAAAGCAGCGTTGAGGGCAGACTTGCCTATTTTATGCCGGGCATTTACATTGGCACCGTGTTCGATAAGAAGTTTTACGGTTTTTACATCCGTATTGGAGCAGGCCATTAAAATGGAGGGAGTTTCTTTATCGTTCAATTCCACTTTTTTTGAAATCAGCCAGTCGATGACCCTTTTCTTTTTCTCGCAAAGGGCAAGGGTCAGCGGGGTTTCGGTGATCCGCTCCGCGATTGGGATCTTGCTGTTCAGGTCAAGCCCTTTTGCCACTTCCTGTTCCAGGCTGGTCATATCTTCCGCCATGATCTGCCTGGCAATGGGCGTTAGTTCGGTGTCGGGTCCAAATAGTTTCATACTGTTATTTTTTGATGCTGTTCAATTGGGTACAGCAGGCACAAGATATCAATTTTATGGCCTTTTTTAAAAACAACAGGAGCGGCATCTTTTATAAGCCGCGCATATGATACTTTCGTGCCCCGTTGCAGGCTCCCAACCCGGGAATAATTCCGGAGCCGTAAAGAACCGGCAGGTCCGGTAACCCCGGGTAATAACTTTACGGTCTCAAATATTCCGGCGGAACATGGTCGGTTAACCAAACCCCGTTGTCCGAAAGATAAAATTGAAACCCGTCATGGTACATTTGCCCCGCAGCTACTTTTAACACAACGGGTCTTCCATGTCTTTGCCCCACCCTGATGGCCGTTTCAACATCGCTGCTCAGATGAACCTGCTGCCTGTTGCGCTTTTCAAGACCGGTTTTCAGAATAGAAGGCACCGATTGCTCACCGGTACCGTGATACAGAATTTCCGGTGGCTGCTGGTTCTTATAGCCGGGATCAATGTGAACAGAATGGCCCTGGCTCGCCCTTATCTTATCCATGGCCTCATTAAAAGCGAATCGCTTTTTAGAGTTGGTGGCCACAACCTGCCGCAGCGTTGCTTCATCAAATGCAACTCCGTAAATGCCTGCTTTTTCAATTAATACAGGCACATCTGTCCAGCCGTTTTCATCTAACCGGATGCCGATCGTTTCAGGTTGGTGCCGCAACATCAGGCTCAGGAACCTGCTGATATTTATCAATTGTTTTTCGTTATTCATTTTATGCAAGACCACAAGCGCAATTTTCAAATCCTTTTGTAAAACCATTGGCGCATAAAGCCTTTATAGGCAATACCCAGGGACAGATCGGAATAGCCGGCGCCCAGGCTGCTATGGGTCTTTTTAAAATCGGACAACCCATACCCATACCGTGCAAAAACAGAAAAGAACCGGAAGTATTTCAACCGGAAGTATTTGCTCAGCGTAGTACCGATTGTGAGGCCCGTTGTTTTATCAATATCATACTTTTTTTCCAACTCCGCTTCATTAATAACCATAAAACGATTTGAGGTAAATGCCATATAAGGCTCCACAGAAATATTGTGCCTGAAGCTGACCGAATAGCTAAGTTCATAATCGATTTTAACGGGATTTAATTTAGCATCTGCAGGCAATAGGACCCCGTTAAATTCCAGCTCCCGCCCGGGCGTTACGGTTGCCGGTTTAAATTTTGCGCCGAGCGTGAAGTCGCCATACGCAATTGCCAGCCCCAGCAGTGGCCCGTTATGATTGCCCAGCCAATCCTTTGTTTTAGCATTATACCGGTAATGATTGAACCCCAGCTCTACCCGGATCCCCAACTTTGACACTTTGGTACATTCAAATGCCCGGTAAGATTCGCCGTTCATTATTTTGGGATTTCTGTAAACCGTTACAGTGTCCGTTCCGCAAACAGGCTCCCGTTCATAGTTCTGGGCAGTGAGTTGAGCCGATAAAAATGTAACTACAGCAATTAGTATGTATTGTTTCATATAGAATATTGTTCCGGTCCATTACAGCAGGCTTATAAATAAGGCATTGATACATTCCAAGACCGTTTGCTGCCGAAGCCGGTTGCATTTTAAAAAACGACGATTAAACCCTGTAGAAAAATCCTGCGGCCAAACCTAAACTATTTGCCCCGGCAGACCCATACGCCTCCTGTCCTGCAACCCGCTAATAAACCAATTCCTCACAATCAAAACCCGCATCCAGCAATACCTGAACCACGGCCGCCGCAATAGCTGCGGGACTGTCTACACGTAAAATTTTGTCACAATCATCCAGGTCAAAATTCCAATTTGATGGCTGCAGGCCATTTAAAAGCGGGGTTAGCCGCAGCATATCCCTCCGGTTTTTGACGGAGGTTTTAAATACATGTATCATTTTCATTGGTTTTCGTCAATCCATCTGATCCGGGGTATTTAGTATGCTTCTGTTTACTGCAGAAACAGTCTCCGGTAGTATCTCCAACAGGTTTAATGCTGATCCGGCAATAATGTAACCCCCTTCAGATCCGCTTTCCCGTTCTTTAAAAATTCGTAGGTCAGCCGGTCTGCCTGGCAATCGGCAAAACGGATCTTTTTTAAACTACGGCCTTTAAAGAATGTGTTGACCAGGGTTGCATCCCGGAAGGTAACCCGTGAGAAGGCACAGTTCTCAAAATAACAATCCTCCAGCCGGCCATTAAACACAATATCGCTGATATCGCTTCCAATAAATGAAGTTTGGTTGAACCGGGCATTTGTGAGGATATTTTTCTGACAGCTGCTGAGTTTGAAGGTGGTCCCTGTAAAATCAGCACCGGAAAAATCGCTACCCTGGATATGGCATCCGGAAAACCCGGCTTCTTTTAATGAGCAATTATTGAACTGGTCATTGGCCAGGTGCGAGCTCTGGAAGTGGCTGCCACTTAAATCAGCTTCCGAAAAATCGCAGTGCACAATATGATTGCCTTTCAGCAACAGGCCCGACAGATCAGAGCCAATAAACCGGCAGCGCTGCATATTGGAGGCACTGAACTTTTCATGCAGGTTGCTCAGACCGGAGAAATCAGCATCCACCCAGTTGGCGCGCGACATATCCCAGCTGCGCTTTTTGTGGCGGCTTACCGGCGATGCCTGGTCACGATCAGTTTCAGCCGGCACCGGGTCACGGTCCTCCCAAGCGGCGGTCTCCGCTTCAGTAGGCCCGGATGAGAAGGTCTCCGAGAAATAATTAAGATCCACTCTCAAAATTTCCGCAAGGCGGCTCATTGTAATAATATCAGGAACGGACTCCCCCCGCTCCCATTTACCCACGGCCTGGGGACTAATAAATAACTGTTCCGCCAATTGCGCCTGCGAACAGTTTATTTTCTTTCTTGCTGCGGCTATTTTACCGCCAATGATCTTTGTGTCCATACCTGTTTCATTTAGTTTTTCTATCACACAAAGGTGGCTGTATTTCCTCCCCGGCTCCAAAAAAAACCGGAAACTTTTGGTTGTTATAGCGCTACTTACGGTTGTTTTTCAGCAACCAGGAGTGGTTTTAGCAAGGATACGTCCTGGGAGACAGGCAGACCCGGGTGACAAGGATTATCCATGCTTCAGCGTCGCCCTGTCGTACCTTGTCACCAAAAGTTCAATTCTCCCAATCAAAATCCGCACAATCCACAGGAAAACCTTCTCCCTCCAACATTTATTTCGATGCAAAAAATGCAGTAAATTTGCCGCCTTATGGAATTAACAAAGAATTTTGAGCCAGCAGCTATTGAGACCCGTTGGACGGGGCATTGGAAGGAAAAAGGGTATTTTAACAGCACCCCGGATGAACGCCCGGCCTATACCGTGGTCATCCCGCCCCCCAATGTTACCGGTGTGTTGCACATGGGACACACCCTCAATGAGACCGTGCAGGACATACTGGTGCGCCGCGCCCGCATGAGCGGCTTTAACGCCTGCTGGGTGCCCGGCAGCGACCACGCGTCCATTGCCACGGAGGCCAAAGTGGTGCAGATGCTGAAGGATGAAAAAGGGATCGATAAGAACAACCTTACCCGCGAGGAATTCCTGAAATATGCTTTTGAATGGAAAGAAAAATACGGTGGCATTATCTATAACCAGATCGAGCGGCTGGGTTGCAGCGTAGACTGGAACCGGGTGAACTTTACCATGGACGACCACTATTACAAGGCCGTTATCAAAGTATTTACAGACCTCTATAATAAAGGACTGATCTACCGCGGGGCCCGCATGATCAACTGGGACCCGGCTGCCAAGACCGCCCTCAGCGATGAGGAAGTGGAATACCGCGAGGTGAACAGCAAGCTGTATTATGTGCAGTACAAACTGGATGGGCTGGAAGGCTTTATTACCATTGCCACCACCCGCCCGGAAACCATCCTGGGCGATACCGCCATCTGTGTAAATCCCAATGATGAACGCTACCAGCACCTGAAGGGGGCCTATGCCTTTGTACCGCTGCTCAACCGCCGCATCCCCGTTATTTTTGATGAGTATGTGGATATGGAGTTTGGTACTGGTGCCCTCAAGATCACCCCGGCGCATGATATCAACGACTATAACCTGGGACTGAAACACCACCTGGAAGTGATCGACACACTGAACGAAGACGGTACCCTGAGCGAGGCCGCACAATTATATGTAGGTGAAGACCGCTTTGATGTACGGAAGAAAATTGTGGCTGACCTGGAAAAAGCGGGCAACCTGGTAAAAACGGAGGACATTGTTAACAAGAACGGTTTTTCCCAGCGCAGCAATGCGGTGGTAGAGCCCCGCATCTCTACCCAGTGGTTTGTAAAAATGAAGGAGCTGGCCGAACCTGCCTTAAAAGCGGTGGTGGATGGCGATATCAAAATACATCCCGGCGACCGCTTCCTGGCTACGTATAAATACTGGCTGGAGAACGTGAAGGACTGGTGCATCAGCCGCCAGCTGTGGTGGGGCCAGCAGATACCGGCCTGGTATGCACCGGATGGCACTTTTGTAGTGGCAGAAAGCAAAGAAGCGGCGTTTGAAAAATTCAATGCTCAAAACCCGAACCTCAAAATGGAGGAGCTGTCGCAGGACAGCGATGTGCTCGATACCTGGTTCTCCTCCTGGCTCTGGCCCAGTGAAGTATTCCACGGTATTACCGATCCCGGCAATGCCGATATCCGGTACTACTACCCTACTTCGGTGCTGGTGACCGGACAGGATATCATCTTCTTCTGGGTGGCACGGATGGTTATGGCCGGACTGGAATATGAAAAAGAGATCCCCTTTAAAGACGTCTACTTTACCGGCATGGTGCGGGATAAGCTGGGGCGCAAAATGAGCAAGCAGCTGGGCAATTCGCCGGACCTGCTGAAGCTGATCGATACTTATGGAGCAGACGCGGTGCGTTTTGGCATCATGATCTCTGCCCCGGCGGGTAACGACTTGTTATTTGATGAAAGCTCGCTGGAACAGGGTCGTAATTTTAATAACAAGATCTGGAATGCGCTGAAGCTGGTGCGCATGTGGCAGAACAATCCCAATGGTATTACCGAAACCACCGGTAACGAACCGGATATTGCGGCCGCCTGGATGCGTAACCGCATTGAGCAGGCAAAGGCCGAAATGGAAAACCTGTTCAAAGAGTTCCGTATCAGCGAAGGGCTGAAGACCCTGTATTCCCTGATCTGGGACGATTTCTGCTCCTGGTATCTGGAATGGCAGAAGCCCGCGCAGGGTCAGCCTACCAGCAATGCTAAATTGCAGGCTACCATTGAATTTTTTGAGGAGCTGCTGCAATTGCTGCATCCCTATATGCCATTCATTACGGAGGAAATCTATCACCTGCTGCGCGAGCAAAGCGATGATCTTTCTGTAAAACAATATGCGCCCACACAGGCTACAGACAACAGTATTCTGGCGCAGGGTGAGCTGTTGAAGCAGACCATCACCGCCATCCGCGATGCAAGGGTGAAGAATAATATTAAGAGTAAGGAACCGGTGAAACTGTTTGTACAGACCGCCCAGCCGGACAGCTATACCAGTCTGGCCCCGATCCTGGAGCGCCAGGCGAATGTGGAGTCCGTTGCCATTACCACAGAAACCGTTGATAAATGCATCAACGTGCTGGTGGGTAAGGACAAGCTGTTCATCCTTCCGGCTACAGAGCTGGACACGAGCATCCAGAAAGAACAACTGGAAAAAGACCTGGTATATTTACAGGGTTTCCTGGCATCGGTGGATAAAAAACTAAGCAATGAGCGTTTTGTACAAAATGCCAAACCGGAAGTGGTGGAGGTTGAACGCCGTAAAAAAGCGGACGCGGAGGAAAAGATAAAATCCCTGCAGGAAAGCCTGACACAACTGTAATCAGTTATTCCTTTTATAAAAAAGCACCGGTCACTGGCCGGTGCTTTTTTAGCAATACAACCGGTATTCCCTAACTTTATAACAGAAGAAAGATGAAAAACAAACCGGCATATGGCCTGCTGCTGCTGATCGGTGCCGCGCTGAACGGCTGCTGTGCTGCCCCTGCAAAGGAAAAGCGTGCAGGTATCACCAGCGTGCATGCCGATAGCACCACGGTTCAGAGACCATTATTAATTCCCGATACGATCAGCAGCAAAACCGTATTCACAGACACCATCCCGGCTAACCGGCAGGAGCAATTGAAACCCATACGGGAAAATTTCCGCAGGATCAATGCCATCACCACCTGGACTGCTGTTGTAAAAAGAGATCTTTGGGAAAGCACCGAAGGCGGTGTAGCCGCATTTTACTATTTGAACGGAACTCTGGAAAAGATCATTGTCCGCCACTTTGGAGAAATGTATCAGCAGCTAACACAATATTATCTGCTAAATGCACAACTTTCATTCGTGCTGGAGCGTACTTACCACTATAACAGACCCATGTATTACGATTCAACAGCTATGAAAGAAAATGGTGATACGGAGGCCTTTGATATTAAAAAATCTAAAATAACAATAGTTCGCGGCTATCTTAGGAACAACCGGCTGATCCATTTGGACAGCAGTGACGCCGCATCATTTTCACCGGGTTACCTGCTCCGGAAGGAAGAGGAAGTAAAGGCCGGTTTTGAAAAATACACCCGCCTGGCAGCAACAAAATAGCACCAGTTAATTTCAGTTCGCAATCAATAACTTACATCACCCCCTCTAATAAAGGTATAATAATTGCGGATAGAAAGGGTTGTTACTTCCGTAATACAAATCCTCTATCCATGAATACATTCCGTTTTTTTCTCGTTGTATTATTAATTACAGGGGCATTCCTGTCTGCAGGAGCACAGTGGAAAGGCTTTAGTCTTGGTCCTTATGGGGAATATGCCATTCCCCAGGGTGAATTTGGCGAAAATTTTAACTGGGGCGTGGGCGTGGGCGGAACGGCCGATATCCGGCTCATCAAAAAGCTGGCGCTGACAGGCTCCGTTGGGTACATGTATTTCCGGGGTGCCGATCGCACCGATGAGTCCGGAACTCCTTACCGGGTATATGATCTTAAGGCGGTACCCATCCGGGTTGGCCTCAAATACCGCCTGATCCCGCTGCTGTATGTAAAACTGGAAGCCGGCAGTGCCAACTATAGCGGCAATCATTATGATGGTTCGGCCTTTATCCTGTCGCCCGGTGTAGGCCTCCGGATACTGGGGTTTGATCTGCAGGCGAAGTATGAAGCCTGGATGAAAGATGGCACCAGCAGTTTTGTTGGCCTTAAGGCGGGTTGGAATTTCTGAGATCATTCTATCCCCGGATCGCGTTAAGATCTCTGAAAAAATGCATACATTCAGATCTGAAACCATCCATCAGCCCTTATCCGGCAATCTATGGCGCAGCACAGCTTTAGATATACCATTCTGACACTTGTGGTCCTTACCGGAGCTTATGCATGTACCGGCAAGGCTCGCAAGGAAAACCAATCCATACCCGTTTCAATACCTGCAGACACCGCACACGTCCGCCTTGAAAAAATGCAGCTATACAATACCGTCGCTTTTAAGAGCAATACCATAACCCATTGTGCCGCTACCGAACAGGACTGCAGATCGGATGTCAATTTTATTATCGCTACACTGGAACTGATCGACCCGGATTATAAAAAAACCACACTGGACGCCGCTGTTTACCAGGGCACCGCTGTATTGGGCAAGAACCGGGATTCGTTAAAGATCACCTGTTATCGCATCAAAACCGGGAACACAGAATCCCTTCAGCAACGGGTCATCCGTATAGATACAATGGGAAACGGCTATGTATTAAAAATGGCAAGAACAGAAGCTCCGATCGCCTGCTACTTTGTAAACACTCCCGGCGAAATATTGCTGATCGCACATATCGGCCTTCCGCAATTGCAGAAGATCAAAAATAAACCGCTGGTAGCCGCAGTAAAAGAGTGGGTCAGCAGTAAGTAGTTTTTACCTCAAAGGCATGAAAACACGAAGGATTCTATAGTTGCCGCTGAGGCACTGAATTTCTTCATGAGCCTTCGGCCCCCGGGGTCTTCATGGTTCACCGCCTCAAATACACTACGGCACCAGGAAACACTAAGGATTTTATAGTTGCCACTGAGGCACTGAAGTTTTTCGTAAGCCTTCGGGCCCGGGGGTCTTCGTGGCTCCTGCCCTTATTTATCCAGGCTGAACAGGCTATCCACAAACTCATGTTTATCAAACACCAGCAGGTCTTCCATTTTTTCGCCTACTCCAATAAACTTAACCGGTATTTTAAACTGATCGGCAATTGCCAGCACCACCCCACCTTTTGCCGTGCCATCCAGTTTGGTAATGGCCAGCGCGGTTACATCGGTAGCAGCCGTAAAATGCTTGGCCTGCTCCAGTGCATTCTGTCCGGTGGATCCATCCAGCACCAGCAGTACTTCCTGCGGGGCAGAGGGTATAAATTTCTGGATCACCCGTTTGATCTTGTTCAGCTCATCCATCAGATGGGCCTTATTGTGCAAACGGCCGGCGGTATCAATGATTACCACATCACTGCCGCGGCTTACGGCGCTTTGTGCGGTATCAAAAGCCACGGCAGCCGGGTCGCTGCCCATACCCTGTTTTACAATAGGCACACCCACGCGGTCGCTCCAGATAGTTAGCTGATCCACGGCAGCCGCACGGAAGGTATCCGCAGCGCCCAGCAACACATTCTTGCCGGCTTTTTTAAAATTGTAGGCCAGCTTGCCAATGGTGGTTGTTTTGCCTACTCCATTTACGCCCACTACCAGAATGATATAGGGTTTGGCGGGCAGCTCACTTTCAAAGGTATAACTCGATCCGGAAGGCGCTTCCACCAACACGCCTTCGATCTCTTCCTGAAGGATCCGGTTCAGCTCTCCGGTGCCCATATATTTGTCCTTGGCTACCCGCTTTTCCACCCTTTCAATGATGCGTACGGTGGTCTCTATGCCCACATCGGCTCCCACCAGGGCTTCTTCCAGGCTGTCCAGCACTTCTTCATCCACGGTGCTTTTCCCGGCAATGGCCTTGCTTATTTTTGAAAGAAACCCTTCCTTGGTTTTTTGTAATCCCTGGTCCAGCGACTCCTTTTCTTTCTTCCCGAATAATTTTCCAAAAAAACTCATTTCTTTTATTTGAAGTCCGCCGGCGAAACCGGCCAGACGGTTTTAAGGTTCAGGGCCTGAAGTTACGGCCAAAACAATAAACATCAAACCTCTGGCAAAAAACAAAAGCCATCCGTTTTAAAAACGAACAGCTTTTAATATTGTAATGAAAGCAGGAGCTTATTTCTGAGCTAAAAAATCTTTAACCTTCTCTTTGTGTACGATTTGCTCCTTAAAGGTATAGGCACCTGTTTTGGGGCTGCGGATCGCACGGATCACTTTCGTCCAGTTTTTAGATTCTGCTGCTGCTTTAGCATCTTTTACCTTCGCGTTCTTTGAAGCTGCTTTTGCCATAGTATTTTAATTTGCTAATGTGATAATTTGCCAATGTGCCAATGCCTGTTCCTACCAATTAGCAGTGCGCTAATCAGCAAATCAGCACATTTATTTAATTTCTTTGTGAACAGTTACTTTCTTCAGAATAGAGTTGTATTTTTTCAACTCCAAACGTTCAGGGTTGTTCTTTTTATTTTTTACAGTGATGTAACGACTGGTTCCGGGCTGACCGCTGGTCTTGTGCTCGGTACATTCCAGGATCACCTGTACCCTGTTTCCTTTTGCTTTCTTCGCCATTGTATAATGCTTTAAACTGCTTTAGTTATATTTTTTCGCCTTTCGCACGCAATTGCTTCACTACAGCATACAGACCATTTTTATTGATGGTGCGCAGGGCATCTGTAGATAGCTTCAAAGTGATCCATTTGTCTTCCTCTACCAGGTAAAATTTCTTCTTTTGCAAATTAGGCAAAAAACGGCGTTTTGTCTTAATATTGGAGTGAGAAACCTTGTGGCCTCCAATTGGGGTTTTACCTGTAACCTGACATACTCTTGCCATAATGAATAAAAATTTAGGAGTGCAAAGGTAGGTATTTAACACGGCATTTAGCAACAAAACTCCAATTATTTTTTAAAAAACTTCCATTCCGGGATTTCTTATCCCGCTTTCTCTGTCCGTCGCTGCCGCAAAAGTAATACATAGTGAGAAAAAGAGCAGCTAAATGCTTTTTATAATATTGGCTATCAATCATTTTAAAAAAAACCTCAACATTCCGCTGCTGCAGTATTCTTCCGCCCTGATAAAAAGTGAAAAGGTTAAAGACCATTTATATTTCCAGAGCGCTGTTCCCGCAGTGTTCCTCCTGCCGGGCTGTCGTCTTCCGCAAGCGGCCCTGTTTAAAAAACACCAGCCCCCTACAGCAACAAAGCCCCTTCTTAATTGTTGTATTTCCGGTAATTGGCTTACAAAAACGATTGCGTATTTGGTTGAAACGGCATTTTGTCCGTTACCGTAATTCAACTAAATTCGCACTCTCACTGATCTTTTAATTTTTTAAACAATACATTTTATGGCATACGACGTAATAGTTGTAGGTAGTGGTCCGGGCGGATATGTAGCCGCTATACGTGCTTCCCAACTGGGTTTGAAAACTGCAATTATTGAAAAAGAAAGCCTGGGAGGGATCTGCCTGAACTGGGGATGTATCCCCACCAAAGCCTTATTGAAAAGCGCACAGGTTTTTAATGATATCCAGCATGCACAGGAATATGGCATTGAAGCTTCCGGAACACCCAATTTTGAAGCCATTGTAAAACGCAGCCGCGGTGTGGCCGATAAAATGAGCAAGGGTGTACAGTTCCTGATGAAGAAAAATAAAATTGACGTGATCATGGGATTTGGCACCTTAAAAGCCAAAGGCCAGGTTGAGGTAAAAGGTGCAGACGGAAAGACCACCCTGGTGGAAGGAAAGCACATCATACTGGCAACCGGCGGCCGCAGCCGTGAACTGCCTGCGCTGAAGCAGGACGGTAAAAAGATCATCGGTTACCGCGAGGCCATGGTACTGCCCCAGCAGCCCAAAAGCATCATTGTGGTAGGCAGCGGCGCCATCGGCGTCGAATTCGGCTATTTCTACAACAGCCTGGGCACAAAGGTGACCATCGTTGAATTTTTACCCCGCATTGTTCCCGTGGAAGATGAAGATATTTCAAAAGAACTGGAAAAGAACCTCAAAAAGCAGGGCATTACCGTTATGACCAGCAGCGAAGTAACTTCTGTGGACACTTCCGGCAACGGCGTAAAAGCAAAAGTGAAAACCGCCACCGGCGAAGCCATCCTTGAAGCGGACGTGCTGCTGAGCGCTGTGGGCGTAGCCGCCAATATTGAAGGCATCGGGCTGGAAACTGTTGGTGTAAAGACGGATAAAGGAAAAATCGTTGTAGACAAATATTATAAAACCAATGTAGACGGTGTGTATGCCATCGGGGATTGTGTTCCCGGCCAGGCACTGGCGCACGTGGCCTCAAAAGAAGGCATCATCTGCGTGGAGAATATTGCCTTTGGTGAAAAGAAATACAACCACCAGCCGGAAGCCCTGGATTACGGCAATGTACCGGGTTGTACCTATTGCTATCCGGAAATAGCCAGCGTGGGCTTTACCGAAAAGCAGGCGAAAGAAGCCGGCTACGAGGTTAAAGTGGGCAAGTTCCCCCTGAGCGCCAGCGGAAAGGCAAGCGCTGCCGGGCATACCGAAGGTTTTGTAAAAGTGATCTTTGATGCCAAATACGGCGAATGGCTGGGCACCCACATGATCGGCTATAATGTTACCGAGATCATAGCGGAAACCGTTGTGGGCCGCAAGCTGGAAACCACTTATCATGAAGTACTGAACAGCATTCACCCGCACCCCACCATCAGCGAAAGCGTAAAAGACGCTATTGAGGTGGCCTATGGTGAAGCCATTCATTTATAATATTAAAAGATGGGTTTTATGGTCCCGCCCGCTGGCGGGACTTTTTTTATGGGCCAACCTGTAGTGCTGCCATCAGCTGTCTTGCGTCGCACTCTTGTGCGGCGGTGCAAAGCCCGGCGGCGAACACCGGATTGCTTTTCTGTGGCGGCCAGTGCGACCTGGCAGGCGCCGGTAATCAGCCCTGGTCGTGCCGGTCACCAGGCATCCCATTATCCCTTTACCACTTTCTCTCAAAAAAAGTCGGAAAAAAATTTGACCCTTACCTTAGGTCATGGAATAGTTTTGCATTTGAAACATGGGTTCAATCATTTTTTTATGAAACATCTCTCTGTAAAAGAACTGGCAAAGGCCGCAGGTGTAACGGTGCGCACGTTACACGTATACGACCGTACCGGGCTGCTGAAGCCCGCCCTCCGCACGGAAAAAAAATACCGTTATTACGGCAAAGCGGAGTTGCTGCGACTGCAGCAGATCCTCTTTTATAAAGAGCTGGGATTATCACTTGCCCAAATAGCTGCATTGCTGGATGCGCCGGATTTTGACCTGGTGGAAGCGCTTACGGGTCATAAAAAGGCCTTGCAGCAAAAACAGCAGCAACTTTCAAAAATGATGGAGACCATTGACAAAACCATTTTAAATCTAAAAGGACAAATCAACATGACACACGAAGAATTATATGCCGGTCTGCCAAAGGAGCAGGCACAGCAATGGCGCAAAGCGGCGCTTGAAAAATGGCCGGACCAGGTAAAGCATTCCGAAAAAATGCTCCTGAAAATGAGCAGGGCCGGCTTTGATACCTTGCAGCAAACGTTCAAAAGCGTGAACGAGCAACTGGCAGCGCTGAAGAAAGAAGATCCGCAAAGTCCGCAGGTACAGCAACTGGTGCAGCAGCACTACGACTGCATTTTAAAATTCTGGGGCAAAACGGACAACGTCGCAGCAGCCTATAAAGGACTAGGCGATCTCTATGTTGCAGATACCCGGTACACTACCGTAAACGGTACTGCCGATCCGGAATTTGCGGCGTTTATGAATGCAGCGATGATCCATTTTGCAGATACGCAGCTGAAAAACTGATGTGGCCAGTGGCAATCATCTGCGACGCGGTATGCAATAAAAAAGCAGGCGGAATACTCCGCCTGCTTTTTCCGGTTGAACCGGTGTCATAAAACCAAACTACCTACCCAAACCAATATTGTAGGCCACCCCTACCCCAATGCTTCCGGCATTGTACTTTTGGGATGCATTACCAACGTTGATTGTTCCATCATCGCCGGTAAACACTTTTGTGTAGTGCGCAAACACATTCCAGTTGCGGTTATGCCATCCTAATTCAGGTTTCAGATAAAACCCGCCATCCGGACGGTTTACGCCGCTGTTGCTGGCTACCTTTTCATCACCGGTAATAAAACCATACCCCAGGTCGGTACCCACGTAGATACCCTTTGCCTGCGGATAATAGCGAACCAGTGCCGCTACCGGTACCACCCCAAAACTATTGTTTTGAAGCGTTGTACCGCCCAGGTCATTGTCTTTCCCAAAGAAATGATTGTAGCCGGTAGCAATACCCAGGCCCACATGTGGCGTTATCAGATTCTGATACGCTACATCTACGCCTGCATTTGCCGCTGCATTTTCATTAGGCACGGCCACGCCTCCCATTACACCCACTTTAAGCGTGTTCTTCATACTTTGTGCCTGTACAAAGCTGATGGATAATATACCCATCGCTGCTGCTAAAACTACCTTTTTCATAACTATAAGATTTTATCTACAATGAATAACAATAAAGAACGCCGCAGGTTTTAAAAAGAACTGGATCCGGATCAAGTTTTACTGCGGAGCTCCATAGTTCTAAGAAAAAACAATACCAATTTTTACTTCTACGTATTCCCGGCCTTTGTTAAACATTTTTGATTGTCCCATGCGCCTGTAAATCAGCTATAGCCGGGCCTATCTCTTCCGTTAGAAAGTTTAAGCCCCTGTTTATGCCCGCATCCGTAACAACCATTTGTATGTCTTTAAAAAATACACGGTCTCATTTCAATTTTTATTTATCTTGTTGGGCAAAAAAACGAATGATTGTTGCGGATCTCGACCAGCAAAAGCCGGTGAAAAAAAAGAAGCTGTACCAGGTGCTCTATTTCCAGGTAATTGTTGCTATTATAATCGGTATTACGCTGGGCCATTTTTTTCCGGACACCGGCAAAAAGTTAAAGCCCCTCGGCGATGGTTTTATCATGCTCATCAAAATGATCATTGCCCCGGTGATCTTCCTCACCGTAAGCACGGGCATTGCCGGCATGAATGATCTTAAAAAAGTGGGCCGGGTTGCCGGAAAGGCGTTTATCTATTTCATCACATTTTCAACACTGGCGCTTATTGTGGGACTGATCATCAGCAACACCGTTCGCCCCGGCGCCGGTATGAATATTGATCACCGCACGCTTGATGCCAGCGCCATTGCCAAGTATGTGTCGCAGGCAAAAGAGCAAACCCTGGAGCATTTTATTTTTGACATCATTCCGCAAACCCTGGTGAGCCCGCTATCGGGCAATAACATCCTGCAGGTATTATTTGCCGCTATCTTATTTGGCGTGGGCCTGGCGCTTACCGCTGAAAAAAGCCGGATCGTGATCGACTTTTTAAAAGCCGTCACCTACCCTGTTTTCAAGGTGGTGGAGATCCTGATGAAGCTGGCACCCATTGGCGCGCTGGGCGCCATGGCCTTTACCATTGGCGAGTATGGCATCCGCTCCGTTATAAACCTGGGGATGCTGGTGGGCACCTTCTATATCACTGCTGCATTATTTGTGATCCTTGTGCTGGGTACGGTGGCCCGTTATAACGGCTTTTCCATTTTTAAATTTATACGGTATATAAAAGATGAGTTGCTGCTTGTACTGGGTACCAGCTCTTCTGAAGCAGCCCTGCCCACACTGATGCAGAAACTGGAAAAAGCCGGCTGCGCCAAGCCTGTAGTGGGGCTGGTGATCCCTACCGGCTATTCGTTTAACCTGGATGGCACCAATATTTACATGACCCTGGCTGCATTGTTCATTGCGCAGGCCTGCAATATTCCGCTTACCTGGGAGCACCAGGTGCTCCTGTTGCTCGTGGCTATGCTCAGCTCCAAGGGTGCGGCAGGTGTATCCGGTGCAGGATTTATTACACTGGCAGCCACGCTGGCCATCGTTCCGGAAGTGCCTATTGCCGGCATGACGCTGATCCTGGGTATCGACCGCTTCATGTCGGAATGCCGTGCCCTGACCAATCTTATTGGGAACGGGGTAGCAACCATAGTGGTGGCCAACTGGGAAAAACAACTGGACAAAGAACAGCTGCATGCGGCACTGAACCCGGTAAATACCGCCGGCCTTCAGCCGCCACCGGCGCACTAACCTGTAAACCGGGCTCCCCGTGCCAGCCGGGCTTCATCAAATTTTCATAATCGGCCTTTATGTTTGTAATGCAGCGCAAGCAGCCGTTGTTTTATAAACAAGGAATATGAAAATGAACCTGGCATTACTGATCCTGCTTTTGACAGCACAATCATTAACAGCACAATCAGGGAAAGCGCATATCCCCGTTAAATCGTTAAAACCGGTAAAGCCTGCGGCCTTTCATCATGGACCGGTGGTGCGCACGGTAGCGCATTCCACACATAACGGGCAGGCTGTCAGCAGCGTAGCATCTTCTAATTCCAATGGAAAAAAGAAGTACAATAAGATCTATTACAAAAGAAAATATCCGGTTGCTCCTAAAAAAGCAACAACATTTGTACCCTAAGATAGCGGGAACGAACAGCCCGATTTCTTTTTAATCAGTACCTTTATATCAGATAGCTTAATTGCTATCTGATATTTTTTCTATTATGAAACCCTTTTTCCTTTATCTATTTTTACTGGGAGGTATATTGCCGGTCTGTGCCCGCACAGGAACGGTTCCCGGCAATAGAACACGAACAGGGACGATCATAATAACAGATACCATTCCGCTGCAAAAACAGGATGTACCCGTTGACAAAAAAGAGCCGCCCGGCCAGCAAAATGTTGCTAAAGGAAAACCCATCAAGGAAGTGCCCAAGGCAAAGAACCAGGCAAAACCCAAAATGGTAGCAGCTCCCAAAGTCAAAATGAAGCCCGTGAAAATCATCAAACCAAAAATTAACGGAAAAGGATTAGGCCGATAAAAAGAAACGATACTGTGAAAAAAATATTTATTGCTTTACTATGCTGTACAGGAGCAGGAATGCTGTTTGCCCAGGATTCCACCACCGTTGGCACGCAACAACAGGCCGTTGATACGGCAAAGGAAAAAACAACATTAACGGTTGCCGCGCTCTATGGTTCGGGTATCGACTATTATGGCCAGACCACAGATCAGCAGCTGCCCTACCTGGCGCTCAATGCAACGGTAAGGATCCCCGCCGGGCTTTATCTTTCGGCAACGGGCTTTCATTTATTCGCAGACAGTCTGTTGTTATCCGCTTCAGCACTGAGCCTGGGATACGGATTCAATATTACGCCAAAACTATCCGGCGACGTAAGCTTTACGCATAGCTTCTACCCCTCAAAATCACCCTTCCTGCAGGCCTCCAGTCCCAATATGGCAAGCGGATCACTGGCGTATGAGCATTTTCTGAAAACGGCCCTGGAAGCAGATGTAGCCTTTGGCGAACAAACGGATTATTTCACCACATTATCCAACTCGAAATCTTTTGATTTTAATCTGTCCGGAGGAAGTGCCATCCTTAGTTTTACGCCGGAGCTGGCCCTTACGGCAGGCACGCAGCAATACTACGAAACCTACCTGACAGAAAAAGAGAACCCGGGCAAAGGAAAAGGGAACGGAAATGGCAACGGAAATGGGAATGGGAACAGCAATCCACCCGGCCAAATAACCGAAACCACCATCGATTATCGAAAATACGGGCTGCTCTCCTATAATCTTAAGTTGCCGGTATCATATAACCGGGCCTCCTATCTTATAGAAGCTGCGCTGAAGTTATCGCTGCTGGGCAATAATACCCCCAATAAAGGCAGCACCAACGCTTTTTTTACCTTAAGTGCCTATTACCAGTTTTAAAATAGTTACATGCATGTACTGATCGTAGAAGATGAACAATCCCTTGCAACGGAAATTGAAGCTGCCCTTCAAAAGAACCATTTTCTTTGCGAAACGGCGCATACGGCAAAAGAAGCATTGGACCGGACTGATACCGGTAGCTTTGATTTTATTTTGCTGGACATAGGCCTGCCCGATAAAGATGGGTTCTGGCTTCTGAAAGAGATCCGGAAAGATCATACGGATACGGCAATCATCATGCTTACTGCACGCGGGGCAGTGGAGGACCGCATCCTTGGACTGGATATGGGGGCGGATGATTACCTTGCAAAGCCCTTCTCCCTGCTGGAACTTCAATCCAGGATGCAGGCCATTATCCGCCGGAAATTCAAACTCAACGACAGTACGGTGGAGCTGGGTGCTTTTACCATTCACCTTAAGAACCGGACCATCCACCACGGAACCGCTGAAGTAGCCCTGTCACGGAAAGAGTTTGATCTGCTGAACTACCTGCTGCTTCATAAAAACCGTCCCCTTTCCCGGATGCAGCTCAGCGATCATCTGTGGGGCGATAATGCCGACGATGAATATGACTCCAATTATATTGATGTACATATTAAGAACATCCGTAAAAAACTGAATACATATGCCGATACCGACTGGCTGGAAACAGTAAGAGGGATCGGCTATAAAATAAAAACCGAAGCATGAGACTGCATACCAAACTCACTTTATTTACCGTAGCGGCCACCATTGCCGTTCTGGGTCTTTTTGTATGGCAGCTTCCCAGGCTCATGCAAAAAACAGCCTCCGACAACACCAATAAAAACCTGGCCCAGCAACAGGCAAAGGCGCTGAAGGCGATCCGGCAGAACGGCATCGAATACTACTTCCAGGGCGATTCTGCGTACGGTAGTTACTCGATGCTTAAGGATGAATATATTTCGCTGGAAACCTATTATCCGGGTGCCGATCTGACCCGGCTGCAAACCGCGGAGCGCATCATTGATGGCGACACGATTAACTACCGGATCCTTATTGACACCTTCACTACGCAACAGCAAACCTACCTCCTGGAGATCGGGAAAAAAATCGCCTCCATCCAGGAAGACAGTGTGGCCCTGCAAAGAGCAACCATTGGAGTACTGATCGTACTCACGCTCATTATGGCATTCATCCAGCTGTTTTACACCCGCTATCTCCTGCAGCCGCTGGGGCGTATTATCCGTACCCGGCTCATTAAAAAGACCTTTCCCTTCAGGGAGCCGCACCGGCCGCTGGTTACCTCTACCAGTGATTTTAAATACCTGGATCAATCCATTTCCCAACTGATGCAGCAGGTAAACCATGCCTTTGAAAAAGAAAAAGAATTCACCTCCAATGCTTCGCACGAGCTGATGACACCGATCAGCATTATGCAAAGCAAGATCGAGAACATGATGACCGACCCGGGTCTCCCGGCTAATGCAAGACCCAAACTGGAAGACACCATGCGGATCATGAAACGGCTCAAAAAGATCGTGAACGCACTGCTGCTGATCTCACGCATAGAGAATGAACAGTACGACCGCAATGATGTTGTAGCCGTAAAACCGATGATCCGCGAGGTATTGGAAGAGCTGCAACACCGGGCCGATGAAAAAACCCTGACGGTAGAAGAACGACTTGCAAACGATGTGACCCTTTACCGCGTTAACAAGGACCTGCTTTTTCAACTGTTCTACAATCTCATTCATAATGCCATCCGGTATAACCGGCCCAGCGGCCGCATCACAATCAGCGACCGGTATGCGAACGGTGATTATTATTTGTGCATTGAAGATACCGGCATCGGCATAGAAGAATCGCAGCATGAGCGGATCTTCGACCGCTTTAAAAAGAACACCGCGCAACGGGAAGGTTTTGGCCTGGGTCTTTCTATTGTTAAATCCATAGCTGATTATCAGCGCATCCGCATCACCGTAGACTCTGAAAAAGAGCGGGGATCGCGATTTGAACTGCATTTTTCAGCCTCCCACCTTGTACATTAAAACACCGGGCCGGTTCTTTACCGGAATGCAGCCCGCCTTTATGAACAGCAGCAAATCAAATCCATAGACGTTACGCTTAAAAATGATATGACCGCATTGTAAACACTATTACCAGACACTTCAGAATGGAGCGCATTATTTGTATGCTCCTCTTCATTTTCCGTTCATCTTACCCTCCTAGTTTCGTAACCTACAATGTAAAATTCTCAACTATGAAATCCTTATTCTTTACGATGGGGGCAGCTGGCCTGTTGGCATTTGCCTCCTGCTCAAAAAACGACAGCAGTAATGATGAACAACCCACAAACGGACAGGCAAAAGTTCAGATGCTGCTCACAGATGCACCGGCTGTCTATGATGCCATTTTACTGGATGTAAAAAGTGTTTCGATCAACAACAGTACCGGTGATGCCGGCTGGGTCAGCTATCCCCTGGATCCGAAATTCAATGCACCGGTCAACATCCTGGATTACCGTAATGGTACTGTAATCGCCATGGGCGATCCGCTGCTCATACCCGCAGGAAAAATTGAACAGATCCGCCTGGTACTGGGTGATAACAACAAGGTAGTGATAGACGGAGTTGAACATGACCTTACAGTCCCCTCCGGCTCTACAAGCGGGTATAAGATCAATTTTCATAAAGAACTGGCTCCCGATGGGGTTTATAAGATCTGGCTCGACTTTGATGCAGCCCGCTCGGTACATGCTGCAGGCAAAAGCGGTAAGTACATGCTGAAGCCGGTGGTAAAGGCATTCAGTGAAGAAGCCAACGGACAGTTCAGAGGTTATGTAAAACCACTGGAGGCGCAGCCCTGGCTCTATGCTTTAAAAGGAGCGGATACCATTGGAAGCGCGATGCCGGAAACCGATGGATTTTTCCATTTTGTAGGATTGCAGGACGGTACCTATTCCCTCAGGATCGACGCCGACAGTGCCAGTGCATACCGGGATACCACTATCAACAATATCAATGTGGTATTTGGTAAAGTAACGGATATGGGCACCATAACGCTTACCAAGTAACGGTACACTCTCAATAAGTATAAGGGCTGTGTCAACATTTGATACGGCCCTTTTCATTTTTAGAGACCCGGACCTGGATTGACCGCTGTTGCCTGCAGAAGCGGCCAGCCCTTTCTATTATATTACCCCTTTCATAAATTTTCTTATCCATTTCAACACAGAAACAGCTCCCGCCCTCTGATGAAGACGTTTCTTTTGTATTTTTACGAATAGCGATTGTACACTCTTAAATTTTACAATGATTACAATGAAAAAGATCTTTCTGGCAATGGGACTGGCAACAACAACCCTGCTGCATGCACAGCCGAAACAGTTGTTTAATGAAACTGCAGATCAAAAAGCAAAACGGATGGAATGGTGGACCGACGCCCGTTTTGGTATGTTCATCCACTGGGGATTGTATGCCCTCCCCGGCCGGCACGAGTGGGTAAAGCAGCGGGAGCGTATTACCACGGAGAACTATCAGAAATACTTTGATCATTTCAACCCCGATGAGTTTGATCCGAAAAAATGGGCGAAGGAAGCAAAGGCAGCCGGAATGAAATATGCCGTGCTCACGACCAAACATCATGAAGGTTTTTGTTTATTTGACTCCAAGTACACTGACTATAAGGCAACCAATACTCAGGCAAAACGCGATCTGGTAAAGGAATTTGTAGATGCATTCCGGGCTGAGGGAATTAAGATCGGGTTTTATTATTCCCTGATCGACTGGCATCATCCGGACTTCACCATTGATCGTACCCACCCTCAACGGCTCGGCGGCGATGCATCGGAGGCCGATTATGCCCCGCTGAATAAGGGCAAGGACATGAGCAAGTACCGCCAGTATATGCAAAATCAGATCAAAGAGTTGCTGACCAATTACGGCAAGATCGATATTATGTGGCTCGACTTTTCCTATCCCGGAAAGAACGGAAAAGGCCATGAGGACTGGGGCTCTGTTGAGTTGTTAAAACTGATCCGGAAGTTACAACCCGGCATTATTGTAGACAACCGCCTGGATCTGAATAATTATTCAGACGGCTATGATTTTGAAACTCCGGAGCAGGTAAAGCCATCCGAGCTTCTCAAATATAAAGGCAAATACTGGGAAACCTGCCAGACCTTTTCCGGGTCCTGGGGCTATTACAGGGATGAAAACACCTGGAAAACCCACCGCCAGTTACTCGATCTGCTGATCACATCTGCAGCCAATGGCGGCAACCTGATCCTGAACGTAGGCCCTACTGCCCGTGGCGAGTTTGACTATCGCGCCAATAACGCGCTGGACAGTATTGCTTACTGGATGCATGCCAATAACAAGTCTATTTATAATTGTACCTATCCGCCGGATATGTATAAGCTGCCTGAAGCGCTGGATATCAAGCAGACCTATAATCCGGATACCAGGAGATTGTACCTGCATCTATTTACCTACCCTTCCAACTATGGAAAGCTGGTATTACCGGGCTACGCAGACAAGATCAGCTACGCCCAGTTCCTGCACGATGCATCCGAGATCCTTTACAAAACAGAGAACGGTGATGTAATACTGGAACTGCCCAGGCAAAAGCCCCCCTACGAGATCCCCGTGATCGAATTGTTTTTAAAATAGCCGCCGAACAACGCTGTTCTTAAAATCCCGGGAAGCTCCATTGATCGGTCCGGAAAGGCAATAGCGGAAGTCCGGCACTGTTAAATACATTTCCAATGGCCGTATCGGTAAAACAATACCGTACGGCCATTGGCTTTTTCACACGTGTATTCCAAACCACGATCGTATCACCCCTTATGGTGGCTTCCGCAGGATAAAAGATCTTATCCGCTCCCGCAATCTGTATTTCAGCAAGGGTATTGCCCTTTATGGTCAACCCTGCTTCAGCCCCGGAAATTTTAATAACCGCCTTCGCTCCTTTTATCAGTATACTTTTATACTCCGGATTCTTATGGGTAATCCCGGTGCGGCCGTAATGATCGGCCAGGGCCCAGGTGGCCAGCCTTAAACCCACATCGTGTTTATTCTGCGGGTGTACGTCATTTACATTGCCGGTAATATCATTGGTAGCCACCATACCGGTATTCGGAATCGAGGAGCATTGCCATTGGGCTTCGCGTAACAACGCTCCGGCATTAGTCTTTTTATAACGGAACGGTGCTACCTGTACATAATAAAACGGCAACTGCTGCCCCCAGGCACGGCGCCAGGCCCCGATGAGCGCAGCAAACAACGGGCGGTAGGTAGTAGCCGCATCGGTATTGTTCTCTCCCTGGTACCAGATTACCCCTGCAATGGCATAAGAAGTGATGGGGGCGATCATTCCATTATAAGCGCTGCCGGGTATATAAGGGCACATTCCACTCGGTTGTATCAACGTTGCAGCCTTCTTAAGGACAGGGTCGTTGTTAACAAGGCTATCGGGTGTCCATACCTCCGCAGCCGTTCCGCCCCAGGCGGCTTCAACAAGACCAACCGGAACACCCAGCTGCAGACCAAGGTTCTTACCAAAAAAATAAGCCGCCGCGCTAAACGTTTTCAAGGTATTGCTATCGCACAGCACCCATTGCCCTCTTACCTGTTCCTGAGGAAAAGCCGCCGTTGTTTTGGATATGTGAAAAAAGCGCAGCTCCTGCCGGTGTGCCTTCGGCAACTCTTTCTGAATGTCCTGCAATCCCCAGCTGCCGCTCATTTCCATATTGCTTTGCCCGGCACAAAGCCATACCTCCCCGATCAATACATTTTCCAGTAACAACGTATTCTTTCCCTGCAAGGTAATGGCATAAGGCCCACCTGCAGCAGGCGTTTGCAGTTCCAGTTCCCATTTGGCATCCCGGGATCCGGTGGCTTCGTATACCTTGTTATCCCAGGATGCTTTAACGGTTATCTTCTCATACGGGTCGGCCCATCCCCAAAGCTTCACCTTACTTTTCTGTTGCAATACCATATTACTGCCAATGATATCCGGCAGGCAGATACCGGCCTTTACAGGGGTCGATGCTGTTGCAAACAGCAGTATCAGGAGTAACTTTTTCAAATTCATTTTCCGGGAACGTTGAATGAGGGAATGATATAACTGAAAACATGATACCGCAGCTCGCTCCATTTATTTTCCAGTGGGAAAGGGTGACCCGGATAAAGCTCCTGCCGGTTGGGAATATTTTTGATCCGCACCCGCACTTTTGTCCGGTTCTTTGTTAACGCAGCAGGGATCAGGAACTCATCATCGCGCAGACGCCGGTTGGACGTGCGTACTTCATATACCCGCTTGCCCAGTTCATCCTTTGGCCGGGAGGTCATCCAGATATTGGAGCCGGAAAGATACCAGGTACCTGCCCTCTTCCAGTCTGTTTCTGCAATGGCTCTTTTACCGGTTGCTACAGCAATATATACTTCAGCCGTTTGATTGGGATAGCCATAATCCAGCGTACGCCGCAGCAATGCGCCCTGGTTGTCCTTCCGCAGGCGGACATTAAATTCTGTAGTTCCTGCGGTAGTGCGGCCATCCTCTTTTTGCGCCGGGTAGATCTGCTTCCCCATATATTCTTTATACCCGGGCCGGTTGGGCAGGTCATAGCCCCAGGCATGCGCAGGATAAGTATCAGGCCCCCATTCGTACCGCGATGCAACGGTTTCCACGGCTGACCCCTGTGGCGAATTGTAGCTATGTAACCGTTCGTCCTGTTCATTGCCTACATCCAGCAGATCCGTTTCCACCAGGGAAGCAGCCGGCAATCCGTACCAGTAGCAAACCGATTCATAATGCTCCTGGGAAACATTCTCATTATGCTCAAACCGGATCATGGCCCGCCTTCCAAAGGGCATCAGGTCCGCCCACAAAAAGCGGTATGCCGATTGGATCAGGTCTTTTTCGTTTACCGCTTTTTTCTTTTCAATGGCACCACAGGGATGCCCTGCCAGCGGCAGCGTCATGTTCTCTCCGCCCCAGTAATCGCCACCGCCGGCCCATTCTTCTGTTCCGGTGCCATAGGCCTGGGGGGTCTGACTGTCATCAAAAAAGAAACGCGGATCACCTTCGAGTGTATTGAGATTGGCATTGTGCGAAAAAATAAACGAATTACCAAGGAAACTGCCCGACCACTCCTGCTGCCCTTCCAGGCCCTTTGTGTCCAGCCACACCATATCCTGCCCCAGTTCCGGTTTCGGAAAATCGCGATATGTAGCATGAAAATAGCTACTCAGCGCAGGTGTTGTCTTCGCCTGCTTTTCATAACGCAGCTCATAGCCTATCCTTCCCGCCCCGGAGGGGATACCGGCCAGCTCGATCCGTGCAGAGCGGAAGAACGGCATGGGATAATAGCAGGCAAGCTCCACCGTTCTCCCTGCATAATCGTAACGTATATTTACCGGTAATCCTTTTACCAGGTATTCTTTTTTTTCCCGGTTAAAAAAAGTACCGGCTCCGAAGAACAGGCAAAGCGGGGCATCAATGGAAGGCTCCTTTGCTCCGTCCCAGGTCACTTTCAGCCGTAGCCGTTCCAGCTGTTCCGCCTGGTCCAACGGCAGTGTCAGCTTCAATGCCCGGAGCGTCGCCGGTCCCGACCGCAATGTAGCCAGAACGGCATGCTTCTGGTTGCGCTGTATGGTTCCCTGCACTTTTTGAATATCCGTTGGAGCAATGTCCGTACCCGCGCGGTTTACAAAAGCCATCACATCAGCGGGCGGTACCTGTTGCAGGTTCCAGGGCCTGGTCCGGTTTGACAGTAACCCATTGTCCGCATACAGGTGATAGATATAATAGCCCGTACCGTAGAAGGTTCTTGAATAGGCGATCTGCAACGAATCGCTGAACCGCATGGGTACCCAGGAAAGGTTGGCGCCCTTGGTAGTGCCCCAGGTCCATGCAAACGGCTCCGGAAGCGCATTTGACGGGATATAAGCAGTGGTATTATATTTTTTAACAGCACCCACCGGATCAGCTGTTGCTGTTTCCCTGACAATATTGTCGTTTCCATCCACAACAAAATGCCAGGGGCTGCCATGCCAGTGATTGGCCCTGAAGAACCAGAGCGTGCCATTGCCTTTTATATCCAGTGTTACATTCTCATCCTCTTTTTTCATAAAAAGAAAATTGGAAGCATCGTAACCGCCACCGCCGCGATCGTAGGTGCTGCGCATATAGGCCCTTACGCCGATGCGCTGCTGCGGCAGACTGTTCCACATCCGGTAGGCATCATAGCCCGAAGGTTGGGGCGGCAACACGGTGCTCCTGCTGGATTGCGCTGTTGCAAAAAAAGGCAGTAACAGCAAAAAAAAACTCCCCTGTTTTAACATCTTATCCTTCATTTTATTCCGGTTTTTAATACCCATTTCAACGGGGCCAGGTAAAGCCCTTTTTTATCCCAGCCGGTATTGGAAATAAACCAGCCTGCTTTCTTATCGCAGATCAGTTCCGCAGCATGTACCGGTAAGGTGCATACCAGGTTTTCATTTGGGAAATGCAGCGGATCCTTTGACCAGTACACATCAGTACGGTTGTATTCCGTCATTGCCCGGCAAATAAACAGATAGAACAATCCTCCTTTTTTTACAACAAAGGGACTTTCCGCATCACCCCCCCAGTCTACCCGGAAGGGCTGCGTATGAACGATCTGCGGACCACTCCAGTGATACAGGTCCGGCCCTGTGCGTACTGCTACCACCGAACGCAGATCCGTCTCACTGAATGTACGGGTGTAGTAGTAATAGTACCGCCCCTTATGTTTCATGATATAAGAATCCCGCGCATGTCCGGCATCACTGAACAACGGATTGTATGCATGCCGCTGCCACTGGTACAGACCGGTGCTGGTGGCCAGGCGCAGCTGGCCCCATGAGGCATAGTTGGGTGCGTTTTCCTGCATATTGCCGGTATTGTAAAACATATGATAGCGTCCCTTTTCTTTGAAAATATACGGGGCCCATAACACCCGTTCCACACCGGGTTCAGCCGACATAGCATAGCCTTTATCTTCCCAGCGTGGCTGGGATAATGTACGCGCTGTAATATGGAACAAGCGGGTTTCCTTCCAGGGGGCAACCGGCAGGTGATGAATGATGCCAAAGGCATGCCAGGATCCGTCTGCCGCTTTTACAAAACAATGATCGTTGGTATACCAGGAACTGTCGCCCTGCAAACGGGTTTCATTCGGATCAAAAATATGTACCCAGTCCCCCGCTACCTGTGGTACTTCTATATGCTGTGCCCGCGTTTCTGTTAGCTGAAGAACGAACAATAAGATCCCGATGATACATCCTGTTTTATTCATGACCGCATTATTTTGCTTTTTCCAAAATCGTTCTCAACGTTTCGTTGATCCATTGTTCGCTCCGCGGAAAATCCTCGTAGGTATGCAGCAAAGCCAGCATGGGATCTTCCGGTTGTATACCCGCCGATTGCAGGATGGCGTAATCCTGCAGCGATTCCGAAAAGACCTCCCAGCGGATGGAATCATACGGCCCCTCCGGACCGGGGTATACCACAAAAGGATCTCCGTAAGCAATCCCCGGGTATGCGTATGCAGCCCCCTCGGTAAACGGATCCCCCGGCTGCTCTTTATCCAGTGTATACCAGAAATTATACCCCCAGTGTAAAAAGCCAAGGGCTTTCAACTTGTAAAAGAGCCATCCGCTCATCCGTAATTTAGGTAGTGGTGTATCGTACAACCGGTTAAGCCATTTATTGCGGGGACCCGTACAGAAATAGACCCAGTGCGGAATTTGCTCTTTCCGGTATGCTTCGTCCGAGCTGATGATGGGTATCGGGATATCGGTCAGTTGTTCACGCCCATAGCGTACATCACTTAGGGCATCCATCACCTTCATCCACGGCGCCAGCTGCCGGAGTATAGCGCGCGCTTTTTTATAGTTTTCCACATGCTCCGACCAGGGTTCGTCCGACAGATGAAAATACGAATCGTTCAGCAGGTTTTCCTTTAGCAGGAACCGGTGCAGCTGGGGCAGGTATTGTTTTAAAAAATGAATATAGGTATCGGAAGTGCCGGAAAGGTTCTCCGCCCATAACAGCTTATAGGCGTTCCCTTCTTTTTTATAAACATGCATCGCATCCTGCACGCCCCAATAAAGCCAGAGGTGCGCCCATTCAAATTTTTTATAGCCCAGCTCCCGGCACATATCCACAAACCGTTTGATCCGCGACCAGTCAAACTCATATTTTCCGGGGCTTGGTTCTTTTACGATCAGCATCTGACAGGGTTCTTTAAATACAGCCCGCAGCTCGAAGAAATTCTGGATAAACGCTACATCGTTCCCATGTTCTATAAGGTTCTTCATGCAGGCCCTCGTCAGCTTCCACCATTGTTCATCAAACATTTTTGTTTTATACTGTAAGGCAATAGCCTCGCCCCGCCACCAATGCGTAACATGGAAATTGTTCCGCGGCTGCAGTACCAACGCGCTCACATTGACTTTTACATGTAACAATTTGTCTTTTTCCTCCCTGCCTTCCATCCAGTGCATGCGTACATTAAAATCATGGATACCGGGCGACAATGCCGCCGGAATGCGCAGGGTGATCCAGAACGAACGGCTTTCAAACGGATGTGCTTCTGTTTTTGTTACCGGATACAGCGGATCCGGCAGCCAGCCCGGCAGGTAGCCCACACCATCCAGTTCTTCCGTACTTACATCGGTATTAAAATGCGGCATCGGCACCAGACCCACATAACGCACCAGCGGGTGCAGGGCCTCTGCTCCTTCCACCCCGCAGGATATAGAGGTCTGGTCCTTCATATTACTGCGGAAAGCCACCTGAAAGGAAACGCGGCTGTTCCTTGCTGCGGGCAGTTCCAGGGCCGCAGCCGTTTGCGCCGGTGATTGCGGAAATATCCGTTGCAGCGAACTTTGCAGCCATACAGCCATCGGCGCATCGGACCCACCGGTACCGGCATGCGCCGTTCCGGGGAAACATCCGCTTAAAAAGAGGAGCAATCGTTGGGCGTATCTTTTCATTATGATGCTGTTTTAATGCGGTTAAAAGAGGTTTTATCGTTTAAGCAATATTCAAAGTTGTAAAAAAATACCCAATTTCCCTATTTTTTTGAGGCGTAACGTTCAACACGTAAGAGCGCCTGTTTTCTATGCCCCGCAAATCCTTCAATAGCACAAAGCCGTTCGGCATAAGCACCGATCAGCGCGCCGGCTTCCGGAGTACAGCGTTGATAAGTAGATGTCTTTATAAATTTACCTACCCATAATCCACCGGTATACCGCGCGGCTTTCATAGTGGGCAGTGTATGATTGGTACCAATAACCTTATCCCCGTAAGCCACGTTCGTTTCAGGCCCCAGGAACAGTGCGCCATAATTGCTCATGTGTTTCAGAAAATAAGCGGGATCGGCAGTAAGCACTTCCACATGCTCATACGCCAGCTTATCGGCTTCGGTCACTGCCTCCGCCATGTCTTTCACCAATATAACTGATCCGCAGTCCCGCCAGGCTGCTCCTGCAAGATCCGCCGTTGGCAAGGTTTCCAGCTGCCGTTCAATTTCTACCAACGTTTCCATTGCCAGCCTTTCAGAGGTTGTGATCAGTGCCGCCGGTGAGGTGGGGCCATGTTCCGCCTGCCCCAGCAGGTCGCAGGCCACCATCTCGGCATCTGCCGTTTCATCCGCAATCACCAGTACTTCCGTAGGACCCGCCAGCAGATCGATGCCTACCCGTCCGAAAAGCTGCCGCTTGGCTTCTGCTACGTATGCGTTTCCGGGCCCTACGATCATGTCTACAGCTGGTATGGAATCCGTGCCGATCGCCATCGCACAAAGCGCCTGTACACCACCCAGGATATAGATGGCATCCGCTCCTGCAAAATGCATGGCACAAACCGTAGCTTCCGGTATCTTACCCTGTATCGGTGGGGTACAGGCGATCACTCTTTTTACACCTGCCACTTTAGCCGTAAGTACGCTCATATGCGCGGAGGCCACCATGGGATAACGCCCCCCGGGGATATAACACCCCACACTGTTCACCGGAATATTCCTATGCCCCAGGAACACACCCGGCAGGGTCTCTACTTCCAGGTCCAGCAAGCACTTCCGCTGCTGTTCTGCAAAGGAACGGATCTGCTGCTGCGCAAACAGGATATCCTCTTTTACCTGTTGCGGTGTACGGTCTATAATCGCCTGTATCTGTTCGTCCGATAGCCGGAAGGATTCCGGCGTCCATTGATCGAGCCGCTCCGCATAAGCACGCACCGCCTCATCTCCACCGGCTTCAATACTCCGGATCATCTCTTCCACAATCTGTTTTACCTTCGACTGTTCCTGCTGCACTTCGGTCATTGCTTTTCCTTTTTTAATAAACCGCACCATAATCTTTTCTCTTTTTGAATGCTTTTTAATGGATCATTTTTTATAAAAGTTACCCCTCACTTACCCCAGAGGCGGGTATCATTGCCCTTGCTCTTCCGCCATTCATTGCGCCAGCGATGGATCTCCGATGGCCCGATCAGCGGCATGGGCTTACGCGCCGCAGCATCCGGTATCGGGGGTATGCGATCTGCCCTGTCCTGGTACCAGTAAGCCACACTGGCAAGATCCAGCGTTAACACATTATTGCTTCCGTGCTCGATGGTAAAGCGTAATGACCGGTCGAAATAGACGGGGTCTGCAATATGAAACCGGTAGATATGGGTACGCCCCAGGAACCCGATATCCTCATTCACCTTTGCATAGCCAAAATAAGGCGACGCATAAGGCTGTTTGGGAGCGCCCCAGGACGTATTAAAATAATCTTCCGTTCCGGTACCGTTCATGGTTGGTAAGGTATCACCATCGATAAATAACATATCATCCCCTTCTCCATACCAGTAGGGCGTGGGTGAATGCACATAATAATTAACGCCTACGAAATGTCCCTTCCCTTTTATATCAGCAATAACGTAGTTTGACCTGCCGTCTTTATTGGGCGGGTTACCGCCAAACATCCAGTGCTCGTTCTCTACACGATCTGCAGGTATTGTCAGTTGTTTGTTATACCAGGCATGAAACCGCCCCATGTTCGCCGGCAGCGCTTTCATTTCCTGGTAGTCGATATAGAAATACAGGGCGTTGATGTTCCTGCCCGTCTGGTTCTCAATCTCAATGCGGGCGCCTTTTGCAAAGGGCATGGCAAAATAACTAACCAGTCCGTTCCCATTTGTGGGAGTGGCGGCCAGCGCTGCCGATGTAAACAGGTAGGCATCATTCCACCCCTGTCCGAAAAAAGGGCCAATGGGCGACTCAACGGACGGATACACATTACCATCCCAGTACATCCGCAGGATCACATCATTACGGCTGAGCACGTTGGGTTCCGGAGAAAGGGTCATCCAGATATGATCGATGATCCCCGCACCCTCCACGTTAAAGATCGTTCGCTTTTCGCCGGGTTTTATATCCCGCAGGTTATCGTTGTTATCCCCGGAAGGGTCGTAACTGCTGACCCGCCTGGTTTTAATCCCCTGTTTGATCGCCGTAAGTCCCATCAGGTCCTGGGCCGGCAATTGCAGGGCTCCGGCCAGCAACAATAGGAACATCAGTTTTTTTTTCATGGATGCGTTTTTGATTCAATCAAAGTGATGATGATTGTTATCAGTAACAGGTGGGGACAGGCACCACACGGAGTACTCTTTCAAACAATGCGATACCATATAGATCCGGACCAAACATCAACGTTCATTCCCCCATAACTTCGGATCATTGCCCCTGCTCTTCCGCCACTCGTTCCGCCAGCGGTGGATATCGCCGATATCGATCATCGGCATCGGTTGCCGCGCTTCTTTTGAAGGAATAGCCGGCACTGCATGGGCCTCCGGCTGGTACCAGTAGGCCACGCTGGCAAGATCCAGCGTCAACACATTGTTATGACCATGTTCAATAGAAAAACGGAAGGCCGTATTAAAATAGAAAGGATCCGTAATATTGAACCGGTACAGGTGTGTTCTGCCCAGCCAGCCGATATCATTGTTCACCCTTGCATAACCATAATACGGATGCTCAAAAACAGTCTTCGGACACCATGCCGTATTAAAATAATCTTCGGTGCCGGTGCCTTTCAGGATGGTTCCTTTTGCGCCATCGATCTCGATCCGGTCATTACCTTCACCATACCACATGGGCGTGGGCGAATGCACGTAATAATTCACACCCACAAAATGTCCTTTGCCTTTGATGTCGGCAATAAGGTAGTTGTCTTTGCCCGTCGTATTATTTCCAGGCTTGCCAAAGATGGCCCATTCATTTTCTCCTTCGGTCTTTGAGGTTTCCGTAAGCTGCTTATTATACCATGCATGAAAGCGCCCGGATTTTGGATTGAGCTTGTCCAGTTCCACATAATCCACATAGTAATAAAAATGACTGATCTCCTTTCCGGCCTGGTTCTCGATCTCTATGCGGGCGCCTTTTGCAAAGGGCATCGAAAAATAACAGACCATTCCCTTTCCGTTTACCGGGCTGGCCGAAAGCGGCAGGGAAGTATAGGTGTAGGACTCATTCCATCCCTGCCCGAAAAACGGACCGATGGGCGCAATGACTGATGGCGTTGTATTGCCATCCCAGTACATTTTCAGGATCACATCATTTCGGCTCAGTGCTTCAGGTCCGGGTGCCATGGTGATCCAGATATGATTGATCATGCCGGCGCCTTTTACATCAAAGATGGTCCTGGTTTCCTTATCCGCAATGCGTATAAAATCATTGCCGGCACCAGCCGTATCATGGCTGCTCACCCGTTTGGAACGCACACCGTCCTGCATCATCGAAAGCGCTGCAAGATCATTGCTGGTCGTCTGGCTCAGGACGGTCGCAGCAGCCAGCATTCCAAATAATAACAGTATTCCAGTTCTTCTCATTGTTAGGGTTTTTTCATCATGTAATCGATAATGTTGTTACCGGTAGTACGCATCCCCGAGTTCTTCGTAACATCCCAGAAGCTTTGCTGCTGCAGGATCTCGGCCTGTGTGGTCACGATCCAGCTCTGGATCCAGCCCGTAAGCGTACACCAGGCACCCCAGCCTGCGTCGGAGTTGGAGGCCCAGTATTCCCACTTGCCATAGTCGAAAGCCCTGAACCAGGCACCATCCAGGTCCTTATGCCTGCTGCTCTGCACCTGGATGCGGGTGAGGAAATCAGACAGGTTTTTTACGGCCTTCATATATTCCGCATTGCCGGTGGCCAATGCCGCCTCATGCAGACTGAACACCGCAAAATTGTTGGTGTACAGCATACAGGAAATTTTTTGCCCGTTCTGCGAGATCAGTGAGCCTTCATCCGAACCGTAATCATTGTTTGATTTCAGCTCCCGGAACATGCCTTTTCCTTTTCCGAGCTCTTCCCGTATGGCACCGCTTTCATCCTGGTATTTCAGCATCTCGCGGATCATCTCATCCAGCCAGCGCCGGTGCAGCGGTGTATCCTCCACACGTACCAGCCAGGCCAGGGGCAGGATGAGCCGGGCCCGCTGGGTCTGCAGGCTGCTGCCCCATTTCCATTTATCCGGATAATCTTTCATAGTAATAGAAATGGCCTCCTTTGTACGCTCCAGCAACGGCGCATAGTGTGTTTTATCATATAACCACAGGTAAAGCGCCCACATCCAGGATTCAAAATGCGGTGAGGGATGCTCCAGGTTGCGGTTGTAATAATAGGGCCACCCGTTTTTTATGATGTCCGCTTCTTCCAGCCGTTCACCCCGGAACCCCTGCCGGCCGGTTGTCCGGAAATTGGCCATGATGGCTTCTGCCAGCTCCTTATCCCACTGATCCGTTTTCAGATAGGCCGCTGCGCCCAGCGCTCCGAGTATGGCGCGGGAATTATCATCTCCGTAAAAGGTACCGGCATTGGTGGTTGCCCAGCCGATCAATCCGTAAGCCGGACTGCCCGGGTCATTCTTTGGGCCTGCCCTCAGGTTGGAGGTTTTAAAAAGGAAATCGATGATATTCGTTGCTCTTGTTTTATACGCTGCATTGTTCAGCAGGTCACCCGCTGCTGCCAGTGCCATACTGGCTTCTCCCTGTACATCGGCGCGCATCCAGTAACGGTATTGCTGACTTCCGTCGTAATAGATCGTGGAGGTATGCCCTTCAATGATCCCCAGTGATCCGTCGCCGTTAGGCTTGTCCTGTGCCACCGGCGGTCCTACCGGCTTCAGTCCGTCCACGCCGCCGTATTTCATCCAGTCGGCCTTCCAGCTGGGATGCACATAGAACCGGCCATTCGCAAACCATTCCACACCTTTTCGCACACTGGTGCGCAGTGCATCCTGCGGCAGGGGTGCGTTCCGGCCATACATGGGCCGTACATCTTCCGGCCAGTTATTAATGGTTACTGCTGTGTTTCCGGTGAGCTGGGCGAGGATATAGGACAACACCGTTTTAACCGGCTGTACCGGACCGTAACGGCCTGTTTTAAAATTGCTCAATGCCGTGGTGCCGATAAGTACACCATTCTTCCGGAATAATAACGGATAGGTTTTGGTACTGTCGAGGCCCAGTTCGGCTTTATCCACGCCCACTACTTTGGCCAGTACCAGCAGCGGATCCGTTGCCTCCACCGGTAATACATGGCAATTATGAATGCCCAGCAATGCCATCCGCGGCAGCCGGGCGCCAAAAAGATCCGTGGTGACCACGCCCCGTTCCAGATGGGTTTCGAGGGGCTTAGCAGGAAGATCCAGTCCCGGGTAAGCCGAAGGATACTCTATATACAACCGCAGGCTCCGGGAAGCTGCAATACTTAACAAAGCTGCGCTGATCCGGTTCTTTTCGTCCATTTCCGGATAGTGATCTGCCGTTATAAACACGCCGCTTCCCGCCGGTGCTGAACGGATGGCCGCTTCCGGATTATTGTACCGTTTTATATTATATCCCTGCTCTCTGAACATCAGGTACAGATCATTTTGACCCTCGCCATAATAAGAAATGGTCCTTTTCAATGACTGCGCCTGGGTTACAATTGTACACAATACAAGGAAGCCCGTTATTATTTTAGATCGCAAAAACATATGTTATGATTTAATCAAATGCACATTCATGTTATAATGTTCCCTGAGCAGGGCGATTGCCGCATCCTTTATCCGGTTGCTGGCATCTTTTTCCAAAAAGGACCATTTTCCCGGTCCCGTTTCGTACCCGCCTTCTTCAAATGCTTCCGGTGTGGGTACATAGCCGATATTGTTTTCAGAAAATCCTGCTATTACTGTGTGTTCAAAAGGCGACAGGTCCTCGATTTCCAGGGCTGTTTCTACAAAGATCTCGCCCGGCAGGAAAAGGATGGCCAGATCGTTAAAACACAGCAGGCTGATGCGTGCCACCGCATCCTGCAGATTGCTGATCCCCGATCCCTCGCGTACCGCCAGGGATATTGCCGTATGCCGGGCTGTAAATGCCTGATCCGGCAGCGGCAGCAGCTCCTGCCCCTCTACCAGCGTTGCCATTGCCGTACCATGCGCTTTTGCATAGGCCGCACCCATGGATACCGTGGGCGGGTTAATGTTGCCGGCGGCTCCGTTCAGGAACAACGCTGTTCCACTGTTGCCGGCCCGCTCCAGCGCCATACACAGTTCGCCCGGGAAATCGGCAGACACACAGGGTATACACATTTCATGCACCGGATGACATACGGCCTGCACCACCGTAGCAATGCACTGCCCGTCTTCGCCCGTCAGCCGGACAGACTTTACGCGCCGGTCCACCGGTAATCCCTGCATCAATGTTTCAGAAACCGGTTGCAGCGCATCGGAAATCACCATTCCTTCCGGCAACTTTACCCTCCGTTGCAGCGAATATCCCTCAAGTGTACCCGTAGCAACGGAAATATGACAAGGCTGAAGCCGGTCTGCAGCCGTATTGATCGCATCCCGGATATCCCGCTGCATTTTTTGCATCCAGCGCTTGTAGACCGGCTCCTGGTATAGCCCGGTAAGCCCGGCCGATTCCGGTGCACTGTGTGTATGTGTACAGCAGAGGATGATCTGCGTTGCCGGAACATCGCACCCCAGCTGCCGCTTAAATGCTTCCCAGCCGCCTACCGATGTATCGGTAAGCGCCAGCAGATCCAGCGATATAACCGCTACTTTTTCCTTCCCGGATTGTAACACCAGCACCCGTGCTTTCAATGGTGTGCGTATCGATTCAAAGGGAGCATATTCCGCCTTTACAGATGAAGTAAGCAATCCTACTTCCAGCGGTGGTGTAATATCGGTTACCGCGGTTCCCGCACATAGTTCAGACTGACTCATAGTTTCCTTTTTATCCAGTTGTAGGCCTGCAGCCAGAAATCATTGTAGCTTTCCCACAACTCAAAATTGATACCCCAATGCGGCGCGGGATCCGACATATAAGTGAACACGCGGCCCTTACCATATTCACCCGCCACTACCAGCGGATGGCCGGTCTCCTTTACCCGGACGATCACCTCACCCTGCGGTTTTTCCGTTACTTCGTTATATCCAAATATAGGCGGGAAGGTATCCCATGCCAGTCCTTTTACCAGTGGATGATCCGGTACCACTACTTCTGCGGTAAACCCGGCAGACGATTCTACAAGATCTTCAATCAGCAGGCAATCCACCGGAAGTGCTTCCTGCAATACGCTCCTTCCCCAGCCCGACCGGCTTTGTACTCCGCTAAAAGATAACCAGCCTCCCAGCATCATCATTCCGCCGCCATCGCGGATCCATTCCTTTATAACCTGTAACCGGTCCGGGAATGTAACGATCTTTTTTTCCCGACGCGCGCGGTCAAAAAAACTGGGATACAGGTGAAAACATTTTGCCTCCACATCACTAATGATCAGCGCGCCGGATTGTTCCAGGTATGCTTCCAGTTTCCCCGGCTCCAGCCGGTACAGTTCCCAGTTGGATAAAGGTGTTACATCGGCCTGCCGCTCCAGGGCTTCGGTAAGCCGCTCTCCGTAAAAATGCAGGTCCGCATCTTTTGTCTCTGTGCCAAACGGTGTTTCAATAAATGTTGGCCCCACATGAAATACCCAGTCGCCCAGGTACAGCACATGCTCCTCTTTTGTTCGTACTACTTGTTTTGCTCTCATAACTTTTGTATATGTGTTTTATAAATTCTATTATCCTTTCCGGTGTTTCTGATAGCGGATCGTCGGATGTTCTTCTGTTAATGTCCTGTCGCCCGTGGCGGTTTCCAGTTCCCGCAGGTACCGGGATGCCATTTTCCGGAAAACAATAAAGAGCAGTACGGCGATCAGCAGGGTAACCACACTGGTGCCGTACCGTGCAAACCAGGCATGGGTAAGCCCCAGGATCAGCAGTGAAACTGCTACCGTTCCGATAACGGCGATAACGATCCCTTTCAAAATAGGCCTTAGTGACTGACCGGCTCCGGGCTGACGGGTATTGCTAAACGGTTTCCAGAACCCCAGCGGCCGTGCGCGTTTGTAAAAATCCTGTAACAATGGCTGCGGATCGGGTTTGGTGAGCAGGGCCACAATGATCCAGAGCAGCGTGGTGAGCCCCATTACCAGCAGCGTTTGCCAGTACCAGGCAATCACCAGCCGGTGTGCCCCCTCCACACCCAGATAAATAAGTAACCTGGGCCCCGGCACCACGATACAGAATATGGCTGCGCCACCAAATGAGGCCGCAATTCTTGCAGGGCCATTAAACCGCCACCACCACCATTGTGCCCAGTTGGCGGGCAATTCGGCCGCACTTAAGGACAACATAAAAATGGCCACATCCGTAATGATGAGCACATTATAAACAACCGCAATGGAAACGGCGAGTATCACCAGCATGGAGATTTTACCAATGAACAGGTAATGCTTTTCAGAACGCCCGGGTACAAACCAGCGGCGATAGATATCGCTCACCATGATCTGGCTTCCAAAATTCAGATTATCGCCCACTGTAGACATCGTTGCCGCCAGCATGGCTGCCACCATCAGTCCCATGGCGCCCGGCGGCAATAACATTTTCATCAGTCTGCCGTACACCAGCTCCCGGTCTGCTCCCGGTTGCCGCAACTCCGGCCATAGTACCGCTGCGCTGATGCTGGGTAGCGTCACCAGCAGCAGCAATACAAACATGGAAATAGCAGCCACCACATACATGGTCAGTGCTTCCGATGGAGTGCGGGTGGAGAGGATGCGTTGCCCTTCCATGGCACCGCCCATTGGTGCCGCATCGCCTCCGTAGCCGATGCTTTGCCCGATCAGCCAGCCAAAAGCGGCAGCAAGCGGAAACACTTCCTGCTTCTCCGGCGGAATGCTTCCGAGTATCTCTTTGCTCTGCGGACCGAATGTATGTTCGATGGCCTGCACCATGGCAGCAGCCCCGCCAAAGTGTTGCAGTGTAAGCCAAAGCAACAATAAGGTTCCGGCAAAAAAGATCAGCATCTGGATAAAGTTGGAGATCACCACGCCCTTATATCCGGATGAAAAAACAAAGAGCAGGGAAACAGGTACTACCAGGCAAAGCGTCTGGAATTTTGTGAGGTCAAAAGCCGGACCCATTATTTTATAGGCTGCCAGCAATGTAATACCCGTCCAGGCGGGCATTGCGATCAGCGAAGTGCGCAGGGCGATCCACAATCGCATTACAGCAGCCGCTCCTTTTGGAAACCGCAGGTCATAGAATTCAAGTGAGGTAAACAGATTAAGCCTCCGCCAGAAAAAGGCGAACAACACCCCGCCCAAAAAAAGGGCCAGACCAAAACGGCTTAAGTACCACCAGCAGATAAACCCACCGGTAGCTACGGCCAGTCCTCCATAACCGGTTGCCGCATCCGGGCTCACCAGCGCGGCGGTGTAGGAAACTCCGTTGAGCCATCCGGGGATCTTCCGCCCTCCCAGGAAAAAATTGTCCATGCTCTTATTGGCAAAACGGCGGTGCCAGAAGCCGATCCCCAGCATCAGCAACAGGTAACCTATAACAATCCAGATATCAAGATGATCCCAAACCATAATAACAAATCGCTGTTTTTAATAATGATCAGTCAAGTTACGTTACAATCCTTTCAAACGCTCATCCAGTCCGGCTATCGGGGGCAGCTCATTTTGGGGTTTATCCAGATAGAAGTAGGCGGTTGCTGAATAATGATCGACCCGGTAAAAATTCACCCACTCATCTTTGGGAAAGCGTTCGTCAGACAACCCGGGATATCCGGGTGTATCCAATAAGGGGATCAAACCATCCGGCGTCATTACCGACACCGGCCGGGCCTGTCCGCCCGCTTTGATAACAGCCCGGATGGAATCCCTTCCGCCACCGCCCATCTGCTGGATGGTCACCTTGCAGCTGCTGTTGAAAAACACCGGATCCGGAATATGATAGCGGTAAAAGGAATAACGTCCTTTTACTTTGTCCACAACAGGAGCCCCCTGGTATAAATTGGAAAAAGGTCCCAGGTTCCAGGCGGAACCAATATAGTCTTCCGTACCGGTTCCGGCCAGTGTGGGGTACTTTTTATCTCCGTCCAGGTAAACCTTCACTTCGCCCTCACCAAACCAGGTGCTGCCATAAATCTTATCGGTTATAATACCAATATTTGTTCCGAGGAAGCGGCCCTTCCCCTCTATCTCCGGAAGGATGGCAAAATCCGCTCCAAGGCCGGTACCTTTACTGGTGCTCCAGTAGGCATGAAAATAAGCGGCTTCCCGGGTGGGTTGTTCCAGCGCGGAAAAATTGATATCATAGAAAAGCAGCTGGTTACTTTTTGATTCGTTGATAAAAACAATCTTCGCGTGTTTTTTAAACGGCATCGGGATATAGCAATTAAAGGACCGGCCTTCCGGATCGGAGAACGCTGCACTCTGAAAGGCTGTTTTCAAACCAAGGCTTACTCCAAAGAAATCGCCCAACGGCGCCGACACCGCGGGTTTCGTTGCCTGATCCCAGTACATTTCTATCCGTATGGAGCGCAGGGCAGCCGGGCTTCTGTCAATAACCGTCATCCAGATCCGGTGAATGATCCCGGCTCCGGCATAATCCATCAGCACCTTATGCGCGCCCGGGCGGATCCATTCCGAGGCATGCCCCTTCGCTCCTTTGTTCTCTTTTGCGGCTCCGCCCTTTTCACCCCGGATGTTTTCAAAACTGATCCAGCGGGTTTCGGTACCGGCCGCCGGCAACTCATAAAGCTGCTGTGCGTACGGGCTCATTCCCAGGCAACATAGTATCAGCAACAGTACCGTTTTAAGCGCAGCGCTGTAAATGTTCCGGAGGTTGTAATCATTTTTTTTCATACGCTATACTTGTTGTTTACCAGAACGGATTTTGAACCAGGTTGGGATTCTTATCAATATCACGTTGCTGAATGGGCCATAGATAATGCTTCTTATCAAAGATCCTCTTTTCGATAAGCGTACGTTTATAAAAGGCATCGCTGGTGATGGTATAAGGTACGGCAGGATCTTTTTCTGTGGCTTCTTTAATAACCCCGTCTACATTAAGCCCGTAAATATTTTTGTTATCCGTAACCTCGGCGATCTTCCAGCGATGGCAATCAAAATAACGGTGGGTTTCAAATGCCAGCTCAATACGTCGTTCATGACGGATGGCTTCCCGCATCGTTTCTTTTGAAAGACCGGCCGTAAGACCCGGCAGACCCGAACGGTCGCGGATCAGGTTCACATATTTGTATACATCAGCAAGCGGTCCCTGCGCCTCATTTAATGCTTCCGCGTAGTTCAGGTATTGCTCACCCAACCGGAAAAAGATCCAGGTACGCTTGGGATCCGATTTTGGTGACATCACAAAGGCGGGATGCGTTAACTTTTTAAGCAGATACCCTGTTTTACTGTAAAAATCGGTGCTTACGTTTGTGCGGCCATCCAGCCCCAGCTTCCAGAACTGCAGGGGTGTTTTACGGTTCTGGGGGTCCCCGGTCTTATATTTGGCACCTGTAAAGTTGATGGTGGCATAAAAGCGTGGCTCGCGGTTTACATACATCGTACGCGTGCCTGCATAATAGTAATCCGTTTCCACAGCTGCCTGGCCATTTTCCGTATAGCCGGACAAAGGATTGATGATGGGCGTCATATCTGCATTGTATCCGGTGATGGGCCGGGTTCCATTGGCCATTTCATAATCATCCACCAGGTCCTGCGTAGGGGATTGCAACGGCCAGTTAGCTCCGGTCATCCCCCTCGGCTCACTGTAGGCATCAATATTCTGATAGTCCGGGTCATTACCGGTAAAAAACACTTCACTGTTGAAATTGGTATAGAAAAGCTCCTGGTAATTTTTTACAGGATTGTTATTGCCGGAGCGGTATAAGGTATAGCCTGCTGCGCTGGCTTCATCAATACATTTTTTTGCCGCGTCCGCAGCTACCTGCCAGCGTCCGCCATCAAAATCCGGGAACAGCGGTGTGCCTTCTTTATCCTTAAAACCCGCATAATCCGGGTTACCATTCCATAGCGGGCTGGCCATATATAAGAGCGTACGGGCCTTCAGCGCCAGCGCTGCCGCTTTGGAGGGACGGCCATAGTCGCTGGGCGAGCTGACCTTGGGTTCCAGCAGGGCCGCTGCTTTATCGCATTCGGCCACAATAAAATTTACACACTGGTCAATGGGCTGTCTCCGCACCGTGGAAAAATCCTCATTCAGATTATAGGTTCTGTCAAGAACGGGTACAGGACCATAAACTCTGATAAGCAAAAAATGGTAAAAGGCCCTCAGGAATATTGCTTCCCCCTTCCACCGGTTGATCTTTGTTACCGGGGCCAGATCACTGGGCACCAGCTTATCAATATTCTCCAGGAACAGGTTGGCTTTCCGGATGGCGTAATAACAGTTGGACCAAAAATCCAGCGTATAGGTTACAGGGTTCCAGTTTCCCAGGTTCATTTCCGTAGCAAAATTTCCGGAGTAGCTCATCTCCATATCATCGGAGGCTCCGTTGAAAGGGTTATTGGGCAGACCGGACCCCGGGTTATCTACCATACGGAGTTCCTGTGGTAACTGCGAATAAATATTGGTAAGGAATTGCTCGGTAAATCCGGAGTTGGTAAAGATCTGGTCCAGTGTCAGGTCGCCATCCGGTGTTTTATCCAAAAAACCTTTCTTGCAGCCGGATAAAAGGGCAAACGAGCTTACAACTACGATAATTTGTATCAACTTTTTCATGATCATTTTTTTTGCGTTAAAATCTAACTTCCAGTCCAAAATTGAAATTGCGGCTGATGGGATAACTTCCGGTTCCAAAGTCGGATTCCGGATCAATGGCCTTGATATGATCCCAGGTTGCCAGGTTGGTGCCCTGTACAAAGATCCGCGCACCATTCAGCCGCCACCGCTTCATCATGGCATCGGGAAAGTTGTACCCGATCTCTGCATTTTTGACCCTTAAATAATCCCCACTGCGCAGATATATAGTAGAACCCGCATTGTTGTTTTTACTCAGCGATCTTACTGCGGGGAACTTTGCATTGCTGTTATCCGCACCCGGTATCCAGCGCTGGTCATATACCATCTGCATTACATTGTACATGCTTTCACCGGAGGCAAAGGGCATGGCGGTCCATTGCTGGGTGAAGAAGAAATCCCGATGGGCAACACCGGTAAAGAAAACGGAGGCATCAAATCCTTTGTAGGAGAGCACGACGCCCAGCCCATACATCATCTGCGGCTCCGACCCGTATTTCCCGATCACGGTCTGATCGGCATTGGTAATTTTGTTATCCCCGTTCATATCTTTATACTTTACATCACCCGGCCGGATGACGGACTGGAAATAGGTCTGGTCCGGACTGTTGGCGATATCGGCCTCGTCCTTAAAAAACCCTTCAGCTATATAACCCAGGTTGGCTCCGATGGGGTAACCGCGCAGATCCTGCCAGGGATACTGCGGCTTGGGATAATCATTCTCGATGATCTTGTTTTTTGCAAACGTAAGGTTGCCATTAACAGAGTAATACAGGCCACCTTTTGTAGTGTTCCGGAACTGGAAACTGCCGTCGATCCCTTTATTTTCTACGATGCCTACATTTCCATATGGGATAATAAAACCGGGGTAACCGGCGTATATCGGAATGATCTGTCTTTTCAGCAGCTGGTCTTCCCGCCGTTCACGAAACAGATCCACAGTAAGCGTGAACATATGCTCGAGCATTTCAAGATCCAACCCTATATTCGATTTATAGGCATGCTCCCAGGTAACGTCAGGATTGCCGATAAAGTTTTCGCGCTTACCGCCGGGGTTGATGTTCTGATCCTGCCCGAAAACATAACCGGGCGCATTTTTGTCGAAGCGGGTCTGGAATAAAAAACGTTCGCCCCCGATACGGTCATTACCTACCAGTCCATAAGACCCTCTGAACTTTAAAAGACTGATAAAACCGGAGTTCCAGAACGGCTCATTGGATACTACCCAGCCAGGACCAATGGAGGGGAAAAGACCATAGCGTTTGCCTTTGGGAAACTGTTCCGACCCCGTATAACCGGCATTTACTTCCAGCAGGTAACGGGTATCGTAGTTATACGTGATCCTTCCGATCAGGCCCTGTCTCCTTTCGGGGATATTGTCAATCGAATTGCCTGCGTTTACGTTGTTGTATTGTCTTCTGTTTGCGGCAAGCAGGGCGGTTATATTATGTTTACCCAAACTGCGTACATAATCCAGCCGCAGCTCCTCGTACACCGTACGGTAGTTTTCATTGAGGTTATACAGCCCCAATGCAGTCTCTGTAACAATGGGCGTATACGTTTCTACTCCGGTGCCCGGGTCTTTTTTATAATAAAAAGTAGCCGGGTCCTTAGTACGCACATTCTGTGTAATATCTACCACATCAAAAGCAGCCAGCCCGTTTAATGACAACCCGGGTACCACGCCTCCCATATCCCAACGCACATTCAGATTGCTGGTAACGGTGGTATAGAACTGTTTGGTATACCCGGTTTGCGTAACAAGCGTATAGGGATTGATCTTTGAATCGCCGGACGCGCCGGGGTTGGAGCCGTCCGGATTTTTTACCGGGTACATTACCGGATTGGTTAGTTTCAACACATCAAAAATGAAGGATCTCGACTTGCCCGGAAAGTTGGCAGATTTTGCAATGCCTGCCAGCCCCAGGTCTATACTCAACCGCTTGTTGAGCTTTACATCAATCCTGGAACGGAAATTATACTGATGCAGCATGGCATTGGTCTTATATTCCATTTTCGGATCTTCCACGTACATGCCCTGCTGCAGGGTATAGCCCAGGTTCACATAATAACGTGCGATTTCGGTACCGCCGGTAATGCCCAGGTTATTGATCGTTTGCGTAGTGTTTTTCCGGAATATGGTACGGTACCAGTCTACATCCGGATAGAGGTACGGATCGGAATGATCTTTAAACTTCTGCAGCTCGGCATCCGAATATTTTGGGGTCTCCCCGATGTTGCGCCGGGACTCATTTACCAGCGATGCATATTCATAGGCGTTGATATTGTCTTCGATCCGTTGGGGGGTTGCCACCGCGGTTTCTGTGCGAAAGATCACTCTGGTTTTACCAACAACCCCTTTCTTTGTTACGATCAGGATGACGCCATTGGCGCCCCTGTTTCCATAAACGGCAGTTGCAGAGGCATCTTTCAATACTGAAAAGCTCTCGATGTCCTGGATGTTCATATTCGTCCAGTAGTCATTCAGCTCCCGTTCTACCCCGTCTACGATGATCAGCGGCTTGTTCACTCCGCTTTGGGAAACCAATCCGCGTATATAGATCTTGGCGGCATCATAGCCCGGCTCGCCGGAGGTCTGCCGTGTGAGTACGCCTGCCAGTTTTCCGCCAATGGCATTGGTAAGCTGGGGGGTGGAGTATTTTTGTATCTCTGCAACACTGACCGTTGAAACAGCGCCGACCATCGTTGTTTTTTTCTGTGATCCGTATCCGACCACCTGAACCTCGTTCAGCTTTTGCCCCTCAATATCGGGCAGCAGCCGGATCACTATTGCTGGGGTTCCCTGCAGCACCAATATTTGCTGGAGGTACCCTACAGAGGAAACCACCAGGGAGTCGCCACTCCGTGCTTCGATGATAAATTTACCATCCAGGTTTGTCTGCGCCGTCCGCACAGTGCCCCTGATCTGTACAGAGGCATTGGGCAACGGATTTTTATTTTCATCCTGCACCAGGCCGTTGAGCACATAGGACGGCAGGGAATCCTGCACCGCAGCCGGGCTCCACACATCTTTAATCAATGAATGGCGGGCAGCAGCAGGGTTGTTGCTGAGCATAATGCCCAACAAAAAGATGATCCAGCAGTGTTTCGAGATCATCCGTAAAAGGACATCCGTGGCCGGGATCTTTTTTGCGGCCGGGATGCTGCACGGTAGTGCGATCGTTATTCTTTTCATATCTGAGGCAATTTTTATTCTTATGGTTGTTCAACAGTCCTTTCCTGCCGGGCAATAAAAATCCCGCATCGTCCCAAACCGGTCAATGACTGCTTTCCGACAAAATGAATACGTATTCAAAATATCAGAAAAAAAACTATTTCTTTTTTCTTACTGTATTGCGGATCACCAGGTGCCCCTTCATGGCAATGATCCGGGGCACTGCATTTTTATCGTTGATTTCCTTTAATAATAATTCTACCGTGCTGGTCACCATATCCTCCAGGGGCTGCTCCCAGGTCGTTAACGGATAGGGCGTCCATCCCAGCATCCGGATATTGTCAAACCCTACCACAGACAGGTCTTCCGGTATACGGAATCCCACCAGGCGGGCGGCATCCATCACTCCCAGGGCAATGATGTCACTGCCGCAAAAGATGCAATCGATTTTCTTGTTGCGCGTTAACAGCTCCTGGGCAGATTGAAACCCGCTTTCATACGTATAGGTTCCGGGTATGATCGTAAGATCTTTAATCTTCCGCTCCAATAACACTTCCCGGAAGCCCTTCAGACGGTCTACCGTGGTGGATGTATTGCGGGGACCGGATATAAAGGCAAAGGTCCGGTGCCCCATCTCTACCAGGTAGGTGGCGATCTGTTGGGCAGCAAGATAGTTATCGCAATAAACCGCGCTGCTGTTCAATCCCTCGGCATACCGGTTAAACAGTATGGAAACAATGCCGCTCCGTTTCAGTTTACGGGTTGCCCCTTCAGAAAGCAGGGCATCCGTCACAATAATACCTTCCACATTGTATTCAAGCAGTTTGGCAATCTCCCATTCTTCAATGATCTCATTTTCGGAGTTATTAAAGATCAGCTGGTAGCCAAGCGGAGATAACCGGGTATGAAAAATTTCCAGTACCGCCGAGTAAAAAGGGTCGCGTATATTGCGCATAATGATCCCCACCATCATCGTTTTACGGGTAATGAGGCTCCTGGCCTGGGCATTGGGTTTATATTCGAGCTGGGCTGCCGCATCCAGGATCTTTTTACGCTTCTTTTCGGATACATTGGCCCCGCCCGCAAATACACGGGAAACAGTGGCCTGTGAAACACCTGCCAGCTGAGCTACATCTTCCGATGTCGCATTCCGATTTCCCTGATTTGCTTTATTTGTCAAAATGTATCAGTTAAATAAAATGAATACGTATTCAAAAACTAAGGTAAAATCATTCTTTTAATTGGACAAATTTTTTTTTACTTTTTTTGAACCGGTCGAAGGTGCCGAATGTATTTTGCCAGCTGCCGGTACAGCTCTGTAGGATGAAAGGGCTTCGCTACGCAATCCGTCATCCCGGCTGCCAGCACCTTTTCCCGGATCTCGGAGAGGGCCGATGCGCTTAAAGCAATGATCGGCAGCACACGGTATTTTTCCTCCGGTATCATCCGGATCTGTTTTGTAGCGGTATACCCATCCATCACCGGCATCTGCAGATCCATCAGCACCAGATCATAATCATTTTTTAATACTTTTTCAATTGCTTCCGATCCGTTGGTCGCATGGTCAGTTTCCACGCCCCATTTCTGCAGAAACTTGCCGGCCATCAGGGCGTTGATCCGGTTGTCTTCCACCAACAGGATCCGGCACCCGGTAAGCGCATCGAACTGCTCCGGGGCACCGCTAAAATGCGACCCGGCTATTTTCCGTTGCCGGAGTTTGAGCTCCAGCCGGAAAGAAAAGCAGCTGCCGGCACCCAGCTCCGTTTCTACGTGGATATCGCTGCCCATCAGCAACAGCAACTGCCGGGTTATGGCCAGGCCAAGCCCCGTTCCTCCAAAAAGACGTGTGGTACTGGCACTCGCCTGTGTAAAGCTTTCGAAGATATAGTCCTTCAGGGTAGGATGAATACCAATACCGGTATCGCGGATGCTGAAATCAATAACGGCGGTATCCTGCGTTTGCTGAACCGACGCTATATTTATTTCTATGGCGCCCTTTTCCGTGAATTTGATGGCATTACTAAGCAGGTTATTCAATATCTGCGACAGCCGCATCGGATCGCCCCAAACCAGGTCTGGTAAACGCTCATCGATTTCGACACCGAACTTTAGTCCCTTTTCCTCTGCCCGGAAGCGGTGCACCTGTTTAAGATTCCCGATCCATTCCCGAAGATCGAACCCAACATCTTCCAGCACTACTTTCCCGGATTCGATCTTGCTGTAATCAAGCACGTCATTGATGAGGCTGTGCAGGTACTCACTCGAAAATTTGAGTACTTTAAGATGCGCTTCCTGCTCCGGCCGGAGAACATCCTCCAGCAACAGGTAGGTCATCCCGATGATCGCATTCAGCGGCGTCCGGATCTCATGACTCATATTGGACAGGAATTGCTGTTTGGCCAGCGCTGCCGCCTCAGCGGCCTGCCGGGCCCGGACCAGCTCCGCCTCTGTATGTTTTCGCTCGGTGATATCGGTTACTGCGCCCCGCACCCGCACCGTTTTCCCGTTTTCAACTATGGGGATCCCAATACTCCGGAACCACCGGGAAGACCCCTTCGGCTGCATTTCGAGAACATAGGGCTCCTGAAAATCAACCGCCCGGCGCATACTTTGCACTACCGCTTCACGGTATTTTTCATCATAAAGCAAGGCTGCAGCCTGCAGGGATGTTTTTTCATTATCCAGCCCCAGCAGCAATTTCATATGCCGGGTCCGGTAAACCACATCCCGCTCCACATCATACTCCCACCCACCGGTATTGCTGATCTGCTGGCTGGTTTCCAGCAGATCTATGGCCCGCTCCAGCTCGCTTTGCAGTTTTTGCAGTTCCCGCTCCGCCATGGCCCACTGCGTAATGTCCAGCGCAAAGCCAATGATCCCTCCCTTATGATAAGGATCGGCAAAAACATTGTTCTGAAAAAAAACAGCCCGTTCCTCCAGCTCCAACTTTGTTACAAAAGCGGTGGTGGCGCCATCCTGGGCAGCCCGCACCTGATCGGCGGCTGTTGGAAAAAGTTCAAAGGCGCTCTGCCCTACTACTTCATTATCCCGCAGGCCCAACGCCTTCAGACCAGCGCCCAGTGAGCGGGTAAACAATCCGCTCTTATCGATCTCATAAATGATCAGCGGCAGATTCTGCAAAAGTCCGTTAAGCAGATGTGCCTTCCCTTCCTCTTCCTTCTCTGCCTGTTTTAATTGGGTGATATCCAGTGCAAGACCAATCACCCCTCCTGCGGCATCTGCATCCGTGAACAGTATATTCTGAAAATAACGGTCCGCTTCACTCCCCTTTATCTTACAGGTATACTGAACAATTTCGCCGGCCCGGGCCCGGTCGAAATAATCCGTAATGCCCGGCAATACCTGTTCTACCGGCGTGCCCGCCAACGGACGATCCATCTGCCCAAGGCTTTTTAACCCTGCACCGGTCAATACGGTGATCCTGTTTTGCGTATCTGCTCCATACAGGATCACCGGCAGGTTGCCGAGTATCCGTTGTAAAAGATGCTCCTTATCTTCATTTTCCTTTTCGAGACGCCGGTTCTCTGATATATCCTGGCAAAAAACCGTCATCCCCGTTACCGCTCCGCCCTCGTCCAGTACAGGGCTGCAGGTCATTGAAAAAATGGACCGCAGTAAACCAGGCTCGCCATATTCTCCAACAGCGGTCACTGTTTCCCCGGACATCACCCGTTTAAAGATCGCCTTTGTTTTCTCCACATCTTCGCCGGCGGTTGCAAGATAATTGTCGCCGATACGTAATGCAACCCCTTTTCCCAACCATACAGCCCGCTGATGCGCCTTATTGAAAAAGGTATAGTTCAGATCACTGTCAAATGAAAAAATACCTGCGTCCGTACTTTCAAAAACAGACCGCAGCATCTGAAGCTCCTGCCACTGTTGCGCTTCGTCCGGACCGGCAGTCAATACGCCCTGATAACCGGTTACGCACCCCGATGTTGTAACCGGAACAATATGGACCCGCAACCGGCATCCGCGGTTGCTTTCCTTTTTTAGAAATACATCTGCAGTATAAGCGCCGCCCGCAACGGGCAGGAGGGCCGGCTCCTGTAAAATAAAGGGTGTTTGCCACGGCCTGCCGCTCAATTGCTGCATTTCCGTATTCAGCAATTCCGCGGCCCAGGGGTTTATATACTCGTACCGGCCTTCTGCCGTTAGAATAAAGATACCTGTTGGCAATGACCCATACAGTAAGCTGAACGTGGTGCCGTCTAGTGTTTGCACGTGTCTATTTTGTTTATTTGTATTCTAATGTACAAAGAAATACGGTACTTCGGCAAGATTCAACGGACTTTGAAAAAAATAATTTCCCGGAAAAACAGGTGTATTTTCCGCACAAAAAAGCGGGAAAAGATCCGGGACCGGAACCACCCGGATGACCGTCCTCAGAGACTCCGGGATCACCGCTTTTTTAAAAGGCCTCTGCCACCGCCAGCGAAATGACCACACGGGTGCCGGCGGGCCGCCCTTCATCATCTTCAAGATCGACGATGCGCACCGGTTCAAAAACAGCATAGCCTTTATTAAAGGACTCGATCCTCTTGAGGGTAATATCCAGTCCGTGCGACTTACGGCCTGTTTGATGTTGTTCGTTCTGCCGTTTTGCCGCCTGCCGCCCAACCCCGTTGTCTTCGATCACAACCAGAAGTATGGCCGCATGCTGACTCACCGAAACGGTCAGCATTCCCGGGCGGTTAGCCGGCAACAGCCCATGCAGGATGGCGTTTTCTACAAAAGGCTGAATGATCATGGATGGGATCTCCACCATATCCGGGTCTACTCCGTCTGTTGTAAGATTATAGGCAAACCGCTGATCGAATCGTACCTGTTCCAGTTCGATATATATTTTGATCACTTCCAGCTCGTCCCGCAGCGGGATCTTCTTGGCTCTTGAGTTATCGAGGGTCAACCGCACCAGTTTTGAAAACTTGCTGATGTATTGATTGGCCAGGATCCGGTCATTGCAATTGATAAACGAATTGATCGTGTTCAGCGAGTTAAAAATAAAGTGCGGGTTCATTTGCGTACGCAGCGCCTTATGTTCCAGTTCATTGAGCCGGATCTCAAAATCGCTTCGCAGCCGGGCTTCTTTTTTTACCTGCCCGATCCTCCATTTATAAAACAGGCAGGCCAGCGCTGTCAGCAACAACAGGGCCGACAGCCGGAACCACCAGGTATCCCAGAAGGCCCGGTCTATCGTAAATACCAGCGGATGCACAGTTTTGTACCAGTCCTTACCATTTACCGAAGCTTCCACTTCAAAACGGTAATCACCGGAGGGAAGATTTGTATAACGCGCCAGCCGCTCCTTATACGCATAAATATATGCCGTATCAAACCCCGTTAGTTTATACCGGTATTGTACGGCCCCCGCATGCTCATAATTCACCGTCAGATAGCGGAAGACCAGGTTATTTCCCCGGTGTGAAAACCGGAGTGTTCTTCCATCAAGTACATTCAAAACAGCGTCTGCCGCATACACATCGGTAATAAATACCCGGAGAGGATAAGAGCGGATCTGAAGCTTTGACGGATAAAAATGATTAAAGCCGGTTTGTGCACCAATAAACAGCTCCCCGTCCGGCGCCCGGTAATAGGCAGAGATACGGTGGTTACTTTGTATAAGGCCGTCTTTTTCATCAAACGAAACCAATGCACCCGTTCCGGGATGATAACAGGCCAGCCCCTTATTGCCGATGATCCAGATATTCCCTTCAAGATCGCGCAAAAGCCCCGCTATATACGAGGTTTCGAGACCGTCGCTTTTATCCAGTTGTTTTTTTACCTGTAAGGTTTGCGGATCGATGATATAAACCCCGTAGTACCCGCATGCATAAATATTGCCGTTGCCATCTTCTTCAACGGCAAAGATATTATTATCCCGCTGTGATCCCGGAAGCCCGATCGAATAAACACGATCCTTTTTTTTATCATAAAAGCTCAGACCACGGCTTTGGGCAAACCACCAGTTATCATTGCGGTCTGCAAAAAAATGTGTGGTATACCCCTGTATGATGGTATGCAGCTGCGGATGGCTGCGAAATGTTTCCAGTTGGTGGGTACGTGGATCGAACAGGTAAAATCTTGCGCCCGTTGCTACTAAAAAATTACCATGCCGGTCTGCAACAACCCGGTGAAACTCACTGCTTACAAGACTGTCACCCCGGCCCGTGATGCTGGTCGGTATCTTATCAAACCCTCCGTCCGGGCGCAGCCTGCCAAACCCGTCGCCAAAAGCGCCGATCCAAATCCGGTTCCTGGAGTCCGGCAATACGGCCCGTATGGTACGCACATCCAGGGGACCCTCACCTTTTCCATAGTAGGAATAGAACGTACTGATGGGATCATGCCGGTTCCATTTGATGAGAAAACTGTTGGTTCCGATCCATAGCTGCCCAGAAGGATCCTGGTAAAAACAGTTAACCACATTCTGGTACTTTATTCCTTTTTCATTGGTAAAACTGCGCACAGCGCTGAATGCCGGCTCACTGAGTGTTGTATAAGAAATACCATTTCCATGTACTGCCAGTGTACCACCCCGGGTTACCAGCACCCTTCGCAGGAAACGGCTGTGGATGGAAGTGGCATCGCCCGGGTCGCTGCTGTACTGCTGTATCGACCTGTTTTTTGTATTGAGGATGTAAAGCCCGTGATAGCGCGTTACCATCGCATAGTGATCCTCATCGATCTTTTCGATTTCACTACCATATCCTACCAGTCTTTTTCCGTCGGCTGTCTTCCAGTTATTTACCAGTTCCATCGTACCGGTGTCAATATTCATCAGCGCCACGCTATCCCCGGCCAGGCAACAGGCCAGCCATTCGCTTCCTTTAACCCGGCAAAGACTCCATGCATTATCGTAAGGCAGTTCCCGGATCAGTATCTGCCGTGCAATATCAACCATCAATGTTTTTGCGCGGATCCCCAGCAGCCAGATGTCGCCCTCCACATGACTGGCGGTAAGCATATTTGCCCGGGATGCGATCAGGGAAGAAACTCCATAAAGCGGCCGTACCTGTTTATGATGGTCAACCAGGAAACAACTGTCCTTTGTAAAAACCAGGATACCGGTCCGCGCTTCCCGGATGAGCATCGTTTTTTCAAGCGGCAGACGGGCCGGATTTTCAATGACCGAAAAACGATTACTGTTCTCATTCTTATATTGCAGACCCGCCGGGGTAGCAACCCAGATGGTTCCGGTACTATCGCATAAAATGGCATTAATGCGGTTATTCAGGAGCCCGCTTTTATTATCCCGTGTATAGGCGGCGACCGCATACCCGTCAAATACGTTGATACCTTCATCCGTTGCGATCCAGATACGCCCCATCCGGTCTTCGCACAGTTGTATGCCCTGATCGCTCAACAATCCGCTGGCCGTGTTCAGGTGCCGGAAACTAAGGGGCTGTGCAGGTAACAGTATAGCAGGGCTGCAAAGCAATAGTATAAAAATAAAAAGGCGTACCCTATATATTTTCATGGGAATAAAAGTACTCATTCATTTGAAAAGGAGCAAAAACGGGGGGCCAAATCCGTTAACTCAAATGCCTCATCCGTTAAGTCAAAAGCAGGATTTATCGTATTTGTTACATCTTTACATAAATAACGGGAAAATTATGCCCATTATCAAACAACTGGCATGCTGTTTACTGCTGTTCCTGGGTATGGGCCTTCCTGCTGCGGCGCAACAGGAACCCGCCGACTCCTGGCAAACCGTACGGTCCAATAAGGCTGGTACCATTACGGTTCTGTGGGACCGCATTGAACCGTTTATTTATCCGGATACCCGGGGCCAGCTGATTGGCGTGGAATATGAGCTGATGGAAGGATTTAAAACCTACCTCAGAAATCACTACCAGATCAACCTTCAGATCCGCTGGAAGGAAATCGAAGATTTTGCGCAGATATATCCCCGGATCCGGGATGCCCGGCAACCGGGACTTTTTGCCGTTTCCTATTATTCCATTACCAAAGAGCGGAAAAAAGAGGTCCGCTTCTCTCCTCCTTATATGCCCGATCTGAACATCCTTGTTACCAACAGTCAGGTACCTACTTTTACAACCACCGGGGCATTCAGAAACAGGATCTCCGGCATGCACGGATATACCCAACCGGGTACTACCATGGAAACCGATCTGAAGAAGCTCCGCGAAAACTATTACCCCTCCCTCCCGATATCCTACAATACCAAAGACGACTATGCCATTCTGAGCCAGGTGTCTGAACAAACCGGATCCTTTGCTTATGTACCGGTCAGCATTTATGTAGTAGCCCTGCAACGGGGGTACAAAATAAAACGCCAGCGGCTCTTTGATATACACCGGGAAGGTTTTGCCGCCATCTATCCAAAAAACAGCGATTGGGAGGACCCGGTCAATGAATACTTCAATTCTGCCGAATGTAAGTTTTTTGTAAACTCCCTGATCCGGAAATACCTGGGGCCGGAAGTAGCGCCGATCATCCTTGAAGTTTCCGTGCCCCAGAATGACTCCGGCAGTACGGCCGATATTGACCTGCTGACCAAGGAGCGTGAAATCGTTACCCAGCGGCTGACAGCAGCCGCTGTAGAACTCCAGCAGCAACATTCCTTCCGGAATATGGTCCTCCTGATACTGGGCTGTCTGGCCATTTTTGCAGTATTGCTGTACGGAAGGTTCCGGACAAAGCAGCGGATGAACCGGCTCCTTAAACAGCGCAACCAGCTGATCAGCGCGCAGAATGCACAGATCGAACATATGAACCATATGCTGAAGCTGAAAGTGCTTCAGACCCGGATGAACCCGCACTTCCTGTTCAACTCCCTCAATTCCATACAATATTTTATTATTGCCAACGACCGGAAAGTTTCGTTGCAATACATTAAACGGTTCTCCAGTTTTTTGAGGAAACTGATCCGCTTTGGAGATGAAGTACAGATAACCGTGCAGGATGAAGCGGCTCTTTTAAAAGAATACCTCTGGCTGGAGCAGACCCGCTTTCCGGAGCAGCTGGATTACGAAGTTGTAGCAGAGCCCCCTGCCCTCTCCATGCAGGTGCTCCCCCTGCTGACGCACGGTCTTGCGGAAAGCGTACTCTATAACGACATCATCAACCGCTACGAGAAAGGGACGGTCATCATTACCTTCCGGGCTTCGGGCAATGACCTGTCCGTTACGGTAACCGGCAATGCAACCGGCGCCCTGCGCACCGATGTACCGGAAACTGCAGACACGCCGGAGGCGGAACATGCAGCAACCCTTACCGAGCGCATCCGCCTGTTTAATAAACAGCAAAAACGGAAAATACGGTTTACCCGGGAAGTGGCCGGTAATACCATCAACGCATGTATCGAAATACCGCAGCCATTGTTCAACCCGCCGGCAATTGCCCAACCCGAAACATAAACGATCAGTAAACCTTTAAACAATGAAATACAAAGCGCTTATTGTGGAAGACGAAGCCCGGAACCGGGAATTCCTGAAAAACCTGGCGGCTGAATTTTGTCCGGAAATAACAGTAACCGGTTTAGCCGCGACGGTACCGGAAGCTATCCGGCAAATTGACGGGCAGAAACCGGATATCGTTTTTATGGATATTGAAATGCAGCCCGGTACCGGCTTCGATGTTTTGCAAAAAGTAAAGCACCGGAACTTTCAGGTCATTTTTACCACGGCTTACGATCACTATGCTATAAAGGCCATCAAATTCAGCGCCATCGACTATATCCTGAAGCCTATTGACCTGGAAGAGCTGCAGCAGGCCGTGGACAAGGCCATTCAATCGATCCGGAAACAGCAGGAGAACCGGATCGACCTGCTGATACAGAACCTCAGTCAGCCCGCGGCTGAAAATTTTTCGATCAGTCTTTCCACTTCCGACGGCATCGAATATGTACAGCTTTCCCAGATCATCCGGTTAGAAGCCAACGGCCCTTATACCACCTTCTTTTTAAAGAACCAGCATAAGATCATGGTAAGCAAGAACCTGAAAGAATATGAATTGCTGCTGAGCGAGCATGGCTTTTTCAGGATTCATAATTCGCACATCATCCACCTGAAGGAAGTACGCAAAATGGTCAAGACCGACGGCGGCTATGCGGTAATGAGTGACGCCTCCATGATCGCCATTTCACCCAAGAAAAAAGACGATTTCCTGCAATTGATGGCGCAGCGCCTGGTATAAGCGGCTCCTCCGGTCAGGACCTGCTGCCGCCTGTATGAACATCTTCAATGAGCGAACAACACCAGAAGTAGCCGTATCAGAGAAACTTTGCGTTCTCATACATGCTGTGGCAGGTATTACGGCAGGCATGAGAACCGCTTCAGAACAACCTGTACGGGCCGGATGTATCACTATCCCCTACCCCTCACCGGAAAACACTATTGATCCTTTGTTTACCGCACTTTTTTCACGGGAGGCGCTGCCGGATGCCCGGAACTGTTTCAGCAACCGGTGATAATCCTTTGGGTCGATGGGCTTAAAGAAATTGTACAGGGGATTGCTGCCCGCCGAGGTCTTTAAACCCATATCCCTCATTAACTGATCGAGGTGCTGAAAATTGAACGGGGCTACACACAACCCGCTGAATTCCGCCGATATGGGACGTATCTTTTTTTTCCACCGGTCGATGACCATCCGCTCCTTGATGATACTGCCCTGCGCCGGCAGTTCGATATGACCACCCGCATATTCCGCCAGCCAGTTCGCCGCAATTTCCGAAGTAAGGGTTGAAAAAAGGCTGGAATTGAAACCCACAAAACCCAGCGCCGGAAGCCTGGGATTTACAATATTCCGGTGCAGCCGGAACTGCCCCTTCTCATCACAGATCAACCGCAGGTATTTTTCGTTCAGGAACGGCAGGCTTTGCCGGTAGCCGGTCCCCATAACCACCAGGTCCGGTCGTATCCGCCTACCGTTCTTCAAAACGAGCTCATCTGTTGTGAAGCATTCAATTTCCGTATGCATGGCATGGATCTTTTCCGACCGCACTTTTTCATAGAAACCCTCCGGTGCGATCCCCAGGCTGCAGCTGATCTGGTCTTCGATCCGGTGTTCCGGCACCATACCGCATTTTTTGAGCCGGAACTGTTTTTTCAACAGGAGTTCCACCGCCCGCCATTGGGCCCAGACCATCGGTTTACCTATACTGTGCAGTACTTTCTGAAAACCTGTTTTGCGGTACGGAACAAAAAACGCCTCGGAAAAACGGGAGAACAGGAGATACTTCAGATTGATCTTATTGCCAAAGAAACGGGGTACTTTCCATTGGGCTTTACGATAGAGCAACGTGCAGGACTTACTAATATCCGCTGCCTGTGTTGCAATATCAGTGGCGGACTTTGCAAAGCCAACAACGGCTACATCCTTTCCCCGAAGCAGTTTACAGTCCGTTATATCCGATGTATGCAGGATGGTGCCGCCCGCGGCCCGGTAGGCTTCCATTCCCGGAAAATCAGGAATATGTTTCTGATGAAAGGTGCCCGTACAGATCACGACAAAATCGAAAGTATAGGCGGCTTTGTGTCCTGAAGCGTTATGCGATGTTGTTACAAGCCAGGCATCCTCCTTATATTGCATATCCAGTACCGTTGTATTACATTGAATGGACGCGTTGAGATCAAAATGCGCAGCATAGTCCAGCAGGTATTGATTCATCTGGTCGCCGGTTGGCCATTCATGATAATGTTCCGGCATCGGAAAGTCGGAATAAGCATACTCATTTTTTGTAGTTTGCGTGGTAACGTTGATGTAAAACCGGTTCCGGTCCCAGACACCACCGATGGCCGTGGCTTTTTCGAGCACTGTTACCTTATACCCTCTTTCTTTAAACGCTTTGGCCGTAGCCAGTCCGCTGATGCCGGCGCCGATGATTCCGATTGTTTGCATAATGTATGTTTTTAGCAGGTATCGCCGTTTGCAACGTGTATACCCGGTTATTGAATGGGTGTAAATTACCCTGCCTTCAATATCGTACACCGCAGCATTTAACAGAACCGTTTTTTGAATTAATAAAACAGGTGTCTTACACAAACCGGTGCATCAGTCAATGACAACCGCCGGCAGTAACGCCGCAGCAGCCCCGGTTCCCGATCCGTTAAACCAGAGCACTGTTTTATTAACTACAGCTTTCCCCACCGGGAAGCACGCCACATCTTTGTTGTACAAAAATCAATCGTTCACATAAAAAAAAATCACATGAAAACGTTCACACATTTTTTTATTATTGCCGGTATTCTAACATCGCTGTTCCTTACCAGCTCCTGCCGGAAGGATCAGGACAACACACCGCCACCACCCGCGCCGGTAACCGGCACCTGGAAGGGGTCCGTGGTCGGGAACGGCAATCCTACTCCTATCCGGTTCGATATCCTGGATAATGGAACTGTTACCGTATTGGCCCAATCGGCACAATTCAGTGGTACCTGGAAATTAACAGCCAATAATTTTGAGGCCGGCTTTATTGTAGAAGGAATAAAAGCAACCGCAAAAGGAACCCTGTCAGACAGTAAAAACAAAATAACGGGTACCTGGCAGGAGAATAACAACGGCACGGTCACCGAACAGCAGCTCACGCTGAGTAAAAATTAACGGGGTGAGCGCAAACAGGAATCACGCACACATAATGCACGAGCGGTCCTGGTTATCCAAAGGGATCCGGCTTTTACAGCCGGATCCCTTTTCTCATAAAATATAAATCGTGCTGCATGCTTTTATGGAGACATACGGTTGGTAAGCCTACACTTTTTTTAGCTTCCAGCGGCCGCGTTTAAACAGGATAAAAGAAGCCACCGTAATCGCAGCTTCGGATACCGGTATCGCAATGAACACACCGCGCTCATTCAATCCCAGGTAAATGGCCAGCAGGTAGGCCAGCGGAATCTGGAACAACCAGAACCCAAAGAAATTGACCCAGGTCGGCGTCCAGGTATCTCCCGATCCGTTGAAGGCATTGATCATGACCATGCCCACTCCATAAAATACAAATCCGCAGGCCATTATGTACATGGCTGTTTGAGCAATGGACTGTACATGCGGTTCTGTGGTAAAGAACGACACCAGCCAGTTAGCCAGTAAAAAGAATATAGCGCTGACCAGGAGCATAAATAATACATTGAATTTTACCGTGGTCATTACCGATGCCTCCGCCCGTTTTGCGGAGTTGGCACCCAGGTTTTGTCCAACCAGCGTAGAAGCAGCATTGCTCATACCCCATGCAGGAAGCATAAAGAACATCATCAGCCGCAGTGCCGTCTGATATCCGGCCGACCCTTCATCACCACCGGTTACTGCCACCAGGCGTGCCAGCACGATCCAGCTGCAGGATGCGATCACAAACTGAAAGATACCCGGCACTGCAATTTTTACCAGAGAACGGATCACCGGAAAATCCATCCGGAAATGAGGGATCCGTATCCTGAATGCGCCCTTGCCACCCAAAAGATGGTACAACTGGTAAAGTACCCCCACCGTTCTGCCGGTAGCGGTGGCCATTGCCGCACCTGTTAATCCGAACGCCGGTATCCGTCCCCAGCCGTTAATCAGCAGCGGGCATAATATGATATTACAGATATTGGCTACCCAAAGACTTTTCATGGCGATGGCGGCATTACCGGCGCCCCGGAAAACGCCGTTGATCAGGAACAGCAGCATAATGGAAATACTGCTTCCCATCATAATCGCAGTAAAGTGTTTACCATGCTCAGCCGCAGCTTCCGATGCGCCCATCAGCAGCAGGATCTCCTTTGCATAGATAATACCGGCCACACTCAGAAGTGCCGTTACAATAGTAGCAATCAGCAGCGCCTGTGCGCCGGCATGTGCGGCGCCTTCCGGATTCTTTTCACCGATCCGGCGGGCCACCACGGCCGTTGCCGCCATACTCATTCCTATGGCAATGGAATACATAACCGTTAGTACGGATTCCGTCAGCCCTACCGTTTGTATGGCAAAACTGCTTTCCTTCAGATGCCCTACAAAATAGAGATCAACCAACGCAAAAACAGATTCCATGCTCATTTCAAGCATCATCGGTATCGCCAGCATCAACACCGCCTTACGGATGCTGATGGTGGTATAATCCGTTTCCTCCCCTTTAAACGCCTGTTTCAAAAACAACAGCGCAGCCGGTACCTTACCGGTATCCTTATGATCAAAAGACATAAATTTCTTATTAATTTGAATGAAAATAGAACATCATCCCGCAAACGGCAGGATGCCACATTATCGGCATTTACAACGGCATTTTCCGATTGAACCTAGTGGAGCAGTACAACAATCGGGGCAGTAATGATTTTCATCAAAGTAGATTTTGAAGCGCGAAGATAGTTTTTTTGCCGCAGATGCACCAATTAGTTTTTAGAGGACGCTTTTTATCGGATATGGCCGCGGCCCGTGCATTTCAAAATAAACCTTCTGTTTTAACCATTTTTTTTAATCGGCTCCGAAGGCGGCCTGCGTATGGCCCTTCAGTCCCTTTTTGCTTATTTTTACTTCCGGAAGATTTAAAATCCTTTTTGCAGTTTTAACCCACGGTCCAACAAATGAAACGATCACTGCTTTTTCTCTTACCTGTATTTGCCGTATTTTTTTTTAACGATCCTGCTTTTTCACAATCTGCAGAACAACGGTCCGCTGCTGTCCCGCTAAAAAACCAGGTAAAAAGCGTACAGGAAATGGTCCTCATACATTCAAAAGATTTTCCTGCCAACACCCAGCTTTCCATTGCACTTATCGAAAACGGAGCCGTAACCTTTTATGGTTTTTTAAAAACCAGGGACCGTGTTACCCCCGTTCATAATGAAGACCGGATCTTTGAGATCGGTTCCATCACCAAGGTATTTACCTCTACGGTGCTGGCGGGTCTGGTAACCGAAGGAGCCCTGCGTCTCGAAGACCGGATCAATCCCTACTATCCGTTCCCTTTCCACCGGGATATTCAGCTCGATTTTAAAAGCCTGGCCAATCACAGCTCCGGGCTGCCCCGGCTTCCTTCTAATTTTGCTGCAGCCCGGACCGAGCCGCTGAACCCGTACCTGAATTACGATGTGCATTTCCTGGAAGCCTATCTTAAAAATCAGCTTACCCAGCAACAGCCGGCCGGTGAAAAATTTGAATACTCCAACCTGGGCGCCGGGCTATTGGGTTATACGCTCGGACGTTCCCAAAAGACCAGCTTTACGGAGCTGCTCAAAAAAAAGGTATTCGATAAATATAAAATGGCGCATACCTATACCCGTCCTTCACAAGCCGGGCAACAGCTCATCCGGGGGCTTAATGCAAAAGGTGAAGCAGTGCCCAACTGGGACTTTGACGTACTGTTTGCAGGTGGCGGCATATTATCCAGCGCATGCGATCTGTCCAAATTTGCGATCGCCCAGTTCGATAGTACAAACAGGGAACTCGCACTTACAAGAGTACCTACATTTACCGTAAACGACCGTATGCAGATCGGGTTGGGCTGGCATATCATTCAATCCAATTACGGTAAAGTGTTCTGCTGGCATAATGGTGGTACCGGCGGATATTCTTCATCTATGGCGGTTGATGTGGCATCCCGAAAAGGCATCATTCTTCTTTCAAATGTGTCTGCTTTTCATCCGGAAAAAGAACATATCGATCAGCTCTGTTTTGCACTGATGCGGTATATAGAAACGGATGGCAGGCCGCACCTTTCTAAATAAATTCCGGGATGCCGTGTTGATACGGCATCCCGGAATCATTTGCAGCAATCTTTTTACTGCGTTTTATCTCACGCGCGCTCAGATAAAGCGGTTCACTATATTTTCATAGTATTCCTGCCGGCCGCTGATCACCTCCGGCTCCCCGCTCTGCTGCGCCAGGTTACGAAGTTCTTCAAGACTCAGTCGTCCTTCTTCAAAATCTTTACCCGCTCCCTGTTCAAATGATGCATACCGCTCTTTTCGCAACTTAAGGTATTCGGATTGCTGCAGGATATGATCAGCTGTTATCAGGGCCCGGGCAAAGGCATCCATGCCGCCGATATGTGCATAAAAAAGGTCTGCGGCATCCGTTGAGTTCCTCCGGATCTTTGCATCAAAATTGATACCGCCACCGCTGAAACCACCCGCTTCCAGGATCACCAGCATGGTTTCTGCCAGCTCATTAAGATTATTGGGAAACTGGTCTGTGTCCCATCCATTCTGATAATCGCCCCGGTTGGCATCTATAGAGCCCAATAACCCCGCATCTGCTGCCACCTGCAATTCATGCTGAAATGTATGGCCGGCCAAGGTGGCGTGGTTTACTTCTATATTTAATTTAAAATCATCCAGCAGCCCATATTGCCTTAAAAAGCCGATCACCGTAGCCGTATCATAATCATACTGGTGCTTGGTGGGCTCACAGGGCTTGGGTTCGATAAAGAAGGTGCCTTTAAATCCCTGTTTCCGCGCATAATCCTTTGCCATATGCAGGAACCGGGCCAGGTGCTCCTGCTCTTTTTTCATATTGGTGTTCAGCAAGCTCATATAGCCTTCCCGGCCACCCCAGAACACATAATTTTCACCACCCAGCCTGATGGTAGCGTCCAATGCTGCTTTCACCTGTGCGCCCGCATGCGCAACCACATTAAAATCCGGGTTGGTAGCGGCGCCGTTCATATACCGCATATGAGAAAACAGGTTGGCGGTGCCCCATAACAGCTTTACGCCCGAAGCCTGTTGTTTTTCCAGGGCATAACCGGTAATGACATCCAGCCTCCGTTCATTTTCAGCCACATCATTACCATAATCTACCAGGTCCACATCATGAAAACAATAGAACGGCAGCGACATTTTGGTAATAAATTCAAAAGCAGCATCCATCTTATCCTTTGCACGGTCCAGTACATCTGCCTTCTGATCCCAGGCAAAAAAATGAGTAGGCCCGCCAAACGGATCCGACCCATTGCCATTAAAAGAGTGCCAGTAAGAACACGCAAACCGCAACCAGTCTTTTAATGGCCGGCCCGCTACTACCCGATTTTCATCGTACCAGCGAAAAGCCAGCGGGTTGTCTGAACCCTGTCCTTCGAATTTTATTTGCCCGATCCCTTTAAAATATTCGGTCGTTCCTGTTAGTACCTGCATAATGCTTATTATTTGTTTTGAAGAATTTGTTGATCCAGTTTTTTCAGCCAGTCCTGATAAATGATTTCACAGGCACCATCCGGCCCCGATTCCGGTGTAATGACCGCCGCCTGCCGGAGGTTTTCAAATGCGTTCGCTTCCGTATAGATGCCCAGCCCGATACCGGCTCCGATTGCCGCTCCCACACTGGCATCCGTATGATAAAGCTCCAGGGTAAGCCCGGTCACATTTACAAAAGTCTCGGCAAAAACCCGGCTTAAAAACAGGTTCGCTTTTCCCGCCTTGACCACTTTTGCCTGCAGACCATTCTGCCGCATAATGTCCAGTCCGTAACGGAACGCAAAAGCGATGCCTTCCTGTACTGCGCGGTATAAATGGGCCGTTGTATGTTTGTTGAGGTCGATGCCCACAAACCCCGCCTGAACAATCCTGTTTTCCAGCATGCGTTCGGCGCCATTGCCAAAAGGAAAATACAGCAGCCCGTCTGCACCCGGAGCAACCGTAGCAGCCATTTCATTCATTTGGGTATAGGAATGCTGTGCCCCTGTGCAGTCCCGGATCCACCGGTTGCTGATACCTGCACCGTTGATACAAAGCAGCAGACCGATGCGCGTTTGTTCAGGAAGATGGTTTACATGAGCAAAACCGTTGATCCGCGACAGCGGGTCATGTACCAGCTGATCGGTCACTGCATAAATAACCCCGCTGGTACCGGCTGTTGTGGCAATTTCTCCCGGCTTTAACACGTTTAATGAAAGGGCGTTATTGAGCTGATCACCCGCCTTATAGGTGATAGGCGTTCCGGCTTTCATATTAAGCTCCCCGGCCACTGTTGCGTTCAACACTCCGTGTGTGGAAAACACCGGGCGGGTTGATCCAAAAACAGCAGGATCAAATCCGAAGAAACCGAGGATATCCTTTGAAAGTGCCTGCTCCCTGAAATCCCAGAAAACGCCTTCCGACAGCATGGAAACGGTACTGGTGACCGTATCGCCCAGCTGTAATGCAATATAATCACCCGGAAGCATGACCTTGCGGATCTTTGCGTAAATTTCAGGTTCGTTCTGCTGAACCCACGCCAGTTTGGCCGCCGTAAAATTTCCGGGATAATTCAGTAAATGCTGCAAACACCGCTCCCGGCCGATGGCCTCCAGGGCGGCATTTCCCTGGGACAGCGCCCGGCTGTCGCACCAGATGATTGCATCCCGCAGCAGGTTATGCTGCGCATCGGTAACCACCAGTCCGTGCATCTGGTAAGTGATGCCAATAGCCTCCACAGCTTCCAGATCGGCACCCGAGCGCTGCCGCAATAACCGGATGGCCTCCTTCACATCGGCCCACCACTGTTGCGGGTCCTGCTCTGCCCAGCCCTGCTGCTCCGATCTTATTTCCCGCTCTGCCATTTCCGGGCTGGAAGCCGTTGCCACCACCTCCTGAGTGGCCGCATCCACCAGTGCCGCTTTTACAGCAGACGTACCCACATCTATTCCGATTAAAAACCGCCTTTTTGTTTCAGCAATCATTGCTCCTCCGTTTTTACAAGCCATCCCTGATCCGGGAAAGCAACGCAATATACTATTTTTTTTAAAAATGTAATCGATTTCATTCCCTTTACAAAATGGAAGAAAAAAAAGTACATTTGCCGGTATGGAGAAACAGGTAACGATTTATGATCTTGCGCGTGCGCTCAATCTTTCAACGGCCACGATCAGCCGGGCGCTGGATAACAGCCCGCTGGTAAAACCACCCACCCGGGAAAAGATCCGGGCCATGGCGGAAAAAATGGGCTACCGGCAGAACCTTATTGCCAGCAACCTGCGCAAACAGCAATCACGTACCATTGGTGTATTGCTGCACGAGGTCAACAGCTACTTTGCCACGTCGGTACTTTCCGGTATAGAGAAGATCACCACAAAGGAAAAATACGATATCCTGATCGCGCACTCGGGAGAAGACGGAGCCCGGGAGGTAGCCAATACCCGGAACCTTTTTAATAAACGTGTAGACGGACTGATCGTATCCCTGGCCATGACCACATCCGATACCGGCCATTTTGATCCTTTTTTTGAGCAAGGCATTCCCGTTGTTTTTTTCGACCGGGTCATAAAAAAAATGCCCTGTAGCAAAATTGTGATCGACAACCTGAAAGCGGGTTACCAGGCAACCACCCACTTACTGGACCAGGGCTACCGGCGCATTGCACATATCACCGCCAGCCTGGAGCGAAACGTTTATGAAGACCGCTTTAAAGGATACAAAAAGGCACTGGCGGATCATAATATCCTGTTCAATCCGGACCTGGTAGCAACCTGCAGCCTGAACCGGGAGGATACATTGGAGGCGGTGGACAAGCTGCTGGAACAAAACCCGGATGCGTTTTTTATTACCAACGATTTTGCAGCGGCCGTCTGTATAGACGCATTACAACAAAAAGGCATCCGCATCCCCGGGGATATGGGTGTGATCGGTTTTAACAATGATATCCTCGGCAGTCTGATCAGCCCGAAGTTGTCAACCATCGATTATCCCGGCATACAGATGGGAGAAACAGCCGCACAAACTTTAATCGAAAAGATCAAAACAAAGAAGAACGGGAAAGCCTCCATGGAAAGTAAAAATATTACCATCCCCAGCACCCTCGTCATCCGGGAGTCCACCGGAAAAAAGGAACGCCCGGGCAGATCCCGTAAAGCATAGACCGGCCAGCACCCGCCCCCTGAAGTTTTGGGGCCGGATGCTGGATGCCCGATTCTGGACTCTCGATTCTGGCCGTTCAATTCCGTGTACCACATTCCTGTCAATAATCCATATATTTGCCTGCATGCAACGGAAGGTGGCTTTTATATTACTGCTTATCCTGCTTTTAAACAATACAACCATCTGTCAATTGCTGAAATTGCCGGTACTGGTAGCTCATTTTATGGAGCATAAGCAACTGAATGCCGGGATCAGTTTCACCGAATTCCTGTCGATGCATTACTGGGGTACCGATATGGATGATCATGATGAGGACCGGGATCAACAGCTTCCTTTTAAAACGGTCAACATTTTAACGGCGCATTCATCATTTATCCCCATCCAGCGCTGGTTACCCGTACAGGAAGCCTATGACCTGCCGGTAAATACCAGCTATCCTTCGCAGGGTAACGATCTGCTTCCCAACCCCACCACCGGTGCCCTTTTCAGACCTCCGCGGGCATAATCCCTGCTTCCGTTAACGGACCCTTTATTTCATCAGCATGTACTGAATGCTGATCCATCTGTATTTTTCTTAAAAGAAATCATTTAAAAGATTATGCTCAATAAAATCATTGGCTTTTCCGTAAGGAATAAGCTGATCATCGGATTATTTGTATTCGCACTAATAGGCTGGGGATCCTATGAGGTAACCCGGCTGCCGATCGACGCCGTACCGGATATTACCGACAACCAGGTACAGGTGATCACCGTATCTCCATCCCTGGGCACGCCGGACGTGGAGCGCCTGATCACCTTCCCCATCGAACAGGCCTGCAGCAGCATTTCGGGGCTTAAGCAGATCCGGAGCTTTTCACGCTTTGGATTGTCGCTGGTAACCATCGTTTTTGATGATGAAACGGACGTGTACTGGGCCCGGCAACAGATCAGTGAAAAACTGCAGCAGGTTAGCCGCGACATTCCGGAAGGTATCGGCACACCGGAGCTGGCGCCCGTCTCAACCGGGCTTGGAGAAATTTATCAATATGTCGTTCGTCCGCTCAAGGGATATGAGCATAAATACGACGCAACCGAGCTCCGCACCCTTCAGGACTGGATCGTACGGCGCCAGTTGCTGGGTACACCCGGCGTTGCCGAGGTGGCCAGTTTTGGCGGAAAACTCAAACAATATGAAATTGCGGTAAAACAGGAACAGCTGAAAGCATACGGCCTGACTATTGCTGAGATTTTTACGGCTCTTGAAAAAAACAACCAGAACACCGGCGGGGCTTATATCGAAAAGGGGCCAACCGTATTGTACATCCGCAGCGAGGGGCTTACCACCAGTATCGAAGACATTCAAAAGATCGTTGTCAAGAACCTCGACAATGGTGCGCCCCTGTTGATGGGCCATGTGGCCGATGTCCGGTATGGCGCTGCCATCCGCTATGGCGCCATGACATTTAACGATGAAGGCGAAGTAGCCGGCGCCGTGGTCATGATGTTAAAAGGCGAAAACTCCTCTGCCGTTATCAGGCAGGTAAAGAACCGGATCGCGGCGATACAGAAAATGCTGCCGGAAGGTGTTGTCATAGAGCCCTTCCTCGACCGGACCAAGATGGTAAACAATGCCATAAGAACGGTGGAGACCAATTTAATAGAAGGGGCGCTGATCGTCGTTTTTGTCCTTGTTTTCTTCCTCGGAAATTTAAGGGCAGGGCTGATCGTATCTTCCGTCATTCCGCTGTCCATGCTCTTTGCCATCATTCTTATGAACAAATTTGGCGTGGGCGGCAACCTGATGTCATTAGGAGCGATCGATTTCGGGTTAATTGTTGATGGCTCTGTGATCGTTATCGAAGCCATCCTGCACCGTTTTTCCCATTCCAAACATTTCCGGGGTGTTAGCCGGTTAAGCAGCCGGGAAATGGATCGTGAGGTCAGCACCTCCACAGGTCTTATGATCAAGTCCGCCGTATTCAGCCAGATCATCATCCTCATTGTATACCTGCCCATCCTGTCGCTCCAGGGCATTGAGGGAAAAATGTTCAAACCCATGGCCTTTACCATTGCCTTTGCGATCCTGGGTGCCTTTATCCTGTCCATTACTTATGTCCCCATGATGGCGGCTTTGTCGTTAAGTAAAAAGATCGCTCATAAAAAGACGCTGACGGACCGGCTGATCATCTGGATCGAAAGAAGGTATCAGCCGTTACTGGGCAGGGCCCTCCGGATCCCTAAACCGATCATCGGCATCACCCTTGTATTTTTTGCTGCAGCAGTATGGATACTGGGGCGGATGGGCGGCGAATTTATTCCGCAGCTGGAGGAGGGCGACTTTGCCGTGGAAACACGGCTACTCACCGGAAGCAACCTGAACAACACCATACAGGCCACCCAGCAGGCTTCCGGCATCCTGCTGAAAAAATTTCCCGAAGTGGAGAAAGTGGTCACCAAGATCGGAAGCGCGGAGATCCCTACAGACCCGATGCCTTTTGAAGCCGGCGATATGATGGTCATCCTGAAAGATAAAAAGGACTGGACATCGGCCCGGACCTTTCCGGAACTGAGCACCAAAATGACCAATGCCCTGGAAGCGGTGCCCGGCATCACTGTAGGCTTTCAGTTCCCCGTACAAATGCGCTTTAATGAGCTGATGACCGGAGCCCGGCAGGATGTGGTTTGCAAGATCTTCGGAGAAAACCTTGACTCGCTTACCGGTTATGCGCGCCGGCTCACCGACATCATTAAAACGGTAGATGGTGCCGTTAACATTTATGAAGAACGGATCACGGGTATGCCGCAGGTGATCATCCGGTACAACCGGGAAGGAATGGCTCAGTACGGTTTAACGGTAACCGATGTCAACCGCATTGTTAATACAGCCTTTGCGGGTCAGGCAGCCGGCCAGGTGTACGAAGGTGAAAAGCGCTTTGACCTGGTGGTACGTCTTGCTGAAACGGCACGAAGAACCGTCGGCGATATTGAACAACTGATGATACCCACCAGAACAGGCACACAGATCCCGCTTTCGCTTGTGGCAACCGTTGAAGAAGTCGAAGGTGTTAATCAGATCCAGCGGGAAAATACCAAACGAAGGATCATTGTAGGTTTTAACGTAAACGGGCGCGATGTACAGTCCATTGTACAGGAGCTGCAGCAAAAAGTGCAGCAACAGTTAAAGATCTCCCGGGAATACACCATTGCTTATGGCGGATCGTTCGAAAACATGACCGCCGCCAAGCAACGGCTCAGCATTGTGGTACCGATAGCATTGCTGCTGATCTTCCTGCTGCTCTACTTTGCATTTGGCTCTGTGAAACAGGGCTTGCTCATCTATACCGCCATTCCCCTTTCAGCCATCGGCGGTATTTTTGCGCTCTGGATCCGGGACCTGCCCTTCAGTATTTCGGCAGGTGTGGGCTTCATTGCACTCTTTGGCGTAGCCGTATTGAATGGCATTTTGCTGGTATCTGAATTTAACCGGCTCAAAAGAGAGGGCTGGGAAGATGTAACCCGTATCGTGATCCATGCCACCAAATCCAAGCTGCGGGCAGTGCTGATGACGGCCCTGGTACCCTCACTGGGTTTTATACCAATGGCCATCAGCACAGGGGCCGGCGGGGAAGTACAAAAGCCGCTGGCTACCGTTGTGATCGGTGGTCTGATCATTTCCACGCTGCTCACCCTCTTTGTACTGCCGGTACTCTATATTGTTTTTGAAAAAGGATTCCGGTATTTCAAAAAAAAGAACCTTTCCGCAATGGTCCTTTTATTACTTGCAGGCTCTCTCGTCCAGGCCCAGCAGCCGATAACGCTTCCCGCAGCAATAGACAGTGCTTTAAAGAACAATGCTTCATTCAAAGTTTCGGCATTACAGGTGGCATATGCCGAGGCCATGAAAAAAAGTCACGTTGACATCGATAAAACGGCGGCCGCTTTTGAATTTGGAAAGTTCAACAGCACGGCCAACGACAACCGGTTCTCCATTACACAGAACCTTCAGTTTCCGGTAGTGTATAAACATCAGGGAAAGATCAACCAGACGCTGCTGCATATAAGTGAAACCAGCCGTAAACAAAAAGAGCTGGATCTCAGAACCAATGTAAAGCGCGCGTATTACCAGCTCCTTGTACTGCGCGAAAAAAGAAAACTGCTGCAGGAAGCCGATCGTTTTTACGCCGCTTTCGACCAACGGACGCAACAGCGTTTCCAGGCGGGGGATGTGGATCTGCTGGAAAAGACAACCGCCGAAAACCAGCGTACCCAGATCGCCAACCAGCTGGAGGCATTAACAGCAGACAATGCCATTCTTCTGCAGCAATTTAATTTCCTGCTTAACAGCTCCGCGCTGTTTGAACCCGCAAAAGATACCGCAGTTTATCCTTTAGCACTGTTGCCCGGTACCGGTAATGCAGAACAAAACCCCGCCCTCCTGTTACAACAGCAGCAATCCCTGCTTGCGGAACAGGAATTCGGGCTTGAAAAAAGCAGGTTGCTGCCCACGCTCAACCTGGGCCTTAACAGCACCACTATTACCGGGTGGCAAACAGATCCAAAGGGTGCAGAAATATACAATGGTGCCGGCAAACGGTTTCATTCGTTTACCATCGGTGTTGGTGTGCCTTTGTTCAACGGGGCTCAGAAAGCCCGCATCCGTGCGGCCCATGTGCTTACACAACAGCAGCAACAGGAAACAACCGCCATCAGGCAGGAGCTAACGAACAGCATGGAGCAGGCCCTGAAAACCTATACCCGGAGCCATCAGCTGGTACAATCCTATCATCATACCCTGCTTCCCAATGCCGCGCAAATCATGCATACCGCAACGGAAAAACTGACGGCCGGTGAGATCGGCTATCTCGACTGGGTGATCCTGTTGAACCAGGCATTCCAGATCCGCAGCGAGTACCTCGGTACGGTGCAGCAACTCAACGAGGCCTCATTTGAAATTGAAAAAATCAGCGCAACAAATTAAATACAACATAAAAATCATGACACTCAGATTCCTTATATCGCTTTTGATCACCCTATTCCTGCAGGCCTGCAGCAGCAACGAGAAAACGTCGGAAAAAAACCCGGATACCGACACTCCCGCCGCCGACAGCAACCTGGTCCGGTTATCGGCCGAACAGATCCGGAATGCCGGGATCCGTACCGGCCAGGCAGAGCAACGGCCCATCCATACAACGCTGAAGGCAAGCGGTGTGCTGGATGTACCGCCGCAGAACATCGTATCTGTAAGTGCCCCTCTGGGTGGTTATCTGAAAAACATGCAACTGATCCCCGGCCAAAAGGTCAGCAAAGGGAGCATCCTTGCCACCCTGGAAGACCAGCAATATATCCAGTTGCAGCAGGACTACCTGGTAACGAAAAGCCGGCTTCAGTTCCTGGAAGCCGATTATACCCGGCAAAAGGGGTTAAATGAAACAAAAGCAACAAGCGACAAAGTACTCCAACAGGTACAGAGTGAATTCAACAGCCAAAAAGTACTGGCAAGATCCCTTGCAGAAAAGCTCCGGCTCATCGGCATTAACCCCGAAACGCTGAAGGAAAGCAACATCTCCCGCAGCATTCATATATATGCGCCGATCAGTGGTTATGTATCCAGGGTTAATGCAAACAGGGGAAAATACGTTAGCCCGCCGGACGTGTTATTCGAACTGATCAACCCCGGCGATCTGCATCTTCGTCTTACCGTATTTGAGAACGATGCTTCCAAATTATCAACCGGACAAAAGATCGTCTGCTTTACCAATAGTAACCCCAGCCAAAAATATACGGCAACCATCCATTTCATTACACCCAATATTGAAGAAAACGGAACCACCGATGTACATTGTCATCTGGCGCAGGCCGGAAAGGAACTGATGCCGGGCACCTACATGAATGCCCTTGTCGAACTTTCCAACGCCCTGGTAACAGCGGTCCCGGACGCCGCTATTGTTAAATGGGAGGGGCGGCATTATCTGTTTGCAGAGGAAGCCGCAGAACAATTCCGGATGGTGCCGGTAGATACCGGAGTGACCGAAGCAGGTTATACAGAAATAAAATCGCCGCTTCCACCCGGAAAAATTGCTTTGACCAATGCCTATACCCTGTTGATGAAAATGAAAAACAGCGCCGAGGAAGAGTAATACACCCCCGCCAGGGAAGCTATACAGCAGCTCCGCTGCAATGCCAGGCCGCATGAACAAGATGCCGGAATGCCATTCAGACCCGATAATCCCCGTCGGCTCCGAGTGGCATTCACTTAGGCTATTTCCGGACAATTCATTAAATTTACCGCTAATACATCCTAACTCCTGCTGAATAATACTTAACAAGCCATGCTTATAAAGCCGCTTACCCTGCTTTTGTTTGCCGCACTTCCGGCCATATGTACAAAAACCAATGCACAGCCGCATATACCTCAAAGAGAAAAGCTATACCTGCATACGGATAAGAACAGTTATCTCCAGGGCGATACGATCTGGTATAAATTGTATCTAACAGATGCCCTCTATCACATGCCTTCCTTAAAAAGCGGTGTTGCTTATATAGAACTGATCAATGCAAATAAAAAAATCCTGCAACGCTATGCGCTTCATGTAACAAACGGGATGGCCTGGGGTCAATTTTCCACAGACAGTCTGCTGGAAACCGGCCGCTATATGCTTAGGGCCTATACCCGCTGGATGCGCAATTTTGGAGACAGTCTGCTATATCAAAAGGAAATTACGCTTAGCAGAAGAAAACAGCAGTGGTTCGTTTCCGGTCAGCAAGCGGTCATTGAAACCGGGGAACGCCAGTCAGCCATAGCCCTCACCTTTTCATTAAAAGACGCCCAAAACAAACCACTACCCAATACCACCGCTCAACTATTGATAACAGATGAGAACGGGCGCAGCATTCAGCAGGGCACATTCACAACCGGTAATGATGCAACAACCCGGGTAAACTTTTCCATTGCCAAACAGCGGCCCCTGCAACACATGTATGTCCGCATCGGAAATGATCCAACGCAGCCTTATGCCACGTTCCGGATCATCTTAAAAAAAGAGATCGACCTGCAGTTTCTGCCGGAAAGCGGCCACCTGGTTGCCGGTATCGAAAATACGGTTGCCTTCAAAGCCGTACAGGAAAACGGGAACGCCACAACGGTAACCGGCAGGATCATTGACCCATCGGGAACCACCATCACGCGGTTCACCGATCAATACAACGGAATGGGTACATTCATCCTGGTGCCGCAACCGCAGGTACAGTATACGGCCGTGCTGGAGAACGGGCAAAAATTCCCGCTTGCCGCGGCCGAGGTCAATGGCACCCTGCTGCATGTTAAAAACACTGCAGCTTCGAAAAATATTGAATTTGTAGTAAAAGGCACCGGAACGGCATTGAACCGGGCCTATCTTATAACCGTTCGGCAAAAAGGATATGAGCTTTATAAAGCCCCGGTGACCCTTACAGATACCACACCCGGAATTTCGATTCCAAAGACAGAGTTCCTTTCGGGTGTAGCGTCCATAAGTCTCCTTGCAGAAAGCGGACAGGTATTAAATGAACGGGCATTCTTTATCAATCACCGGGACCCGCTTTCTTTAAACATCAGCACCGATAAAACGGGGTACCTGAAAAAAGACAGCGTCACATTAAAGATCCGGGTACACGATGCCGATCAATTACCCGCAAAAGGCAGCTTTTCCATTGCCGTTACAGACGACCAGCAGGTAAAGAAGGAACCGGACCGGGACCCCAATATCCTTTCCTGTTTTTTATTGCAGTCCGATCTGAAAGGCCCCGTTGAAACGCCGGCTTACTATTTAAGCAATACCAGCGACAGTGTTACCCGTGCAGCAGATGCGCTGATGCTGACCCAGTGTTTTGTAAGATACAACTGGGACAGCGCTGCATTTCAATATGAAGCGGAACCGGAGTTTGTTATAAAAGGTAAGGTACTTAAGGGGTTCGGCGGCAGCGCAAAGAACGCCCGGGTGGGGCTCACCGGCGTTCAGAAAGACGGAAGCCCGATCTTTCTTATGACCCAGACCGACACAAAAGGGTTCTTTGTGTTTGACCATATCCCCCCTTTTGAGGCTTCCTCTTTTGGAGCGATCGTGATGGGAGGAGATCTTAAAAAGTTTGGAAAAGGCATCACCTTTTCCAATAAGGCCGATACGGCCGATCCCCGGTCCACCATCTTCCCGGACAAAAATGCCGGAGATGCGGCAACCATCATTCAGAATATAACACTTGCCGCACAGGAAGCACAGGCCAACTGGGCCAGGGATAGCACCATGCTGGAGAATGTAACGGTTTCGGCCACAAAAGCAATACCCAATTCCCAAAAACGGGGCGGACCGGGCCAGGCCGACGTGGTAATAACCGATACCGAAATAAAACCCGAATATGGCAAAAAGAACCTGCTGCAATTACTTGCCGCTAAAGTAAAAGGGTTCCATTACTACGGAAACGAAATGTATATGGAGGATCCTACGGGTAAAAAGAACCGGGTGAGGCTGTTCTTTTTTATAGACGGCATCGATGCAACCAGGGGTGTTACGAATAACGGGTTCGATCTGCTGGACCTCTTGAGCAGCTACAAAGCGGCAGAAATACAGGGTATTGAAGTATCCTTCTCCCGTAAATTGGCTGAAGCTTACCTGAAACAATCTTTAGACACCCGGGATTGGGCAGAGGCTATGAGGGATCTGAGTGCGGTCGTTGAAGTCACCACCTATTCAGGAGATGGCCCTTACCGGAAAGCGATGACCGGAAGGAATTATATATTTCCACAACCTTTTCATTATGGCAAAACGTTTTATGCACCCCGGTATCCGGTGCACGGTATAAAGGACCCGGTAACCGATCTGCGCTCCACCGTTTACTGGAATGCCAATGTAACGACCAACGAAAAAGGCGAAGCGGCGCTGGGGTTTTATACCACCGATAATCCCGGTACCTACACCATCTGGATCGAAGGAATGGATACCCGGGGAAATGCCGGCGTACAGGTCCAAAAGATACAGGTAAAGGAACAATAAACCAGTACCTGCGATCTGTGTACCTGCGTCAAACCGGCTCGAGCTGGTAAATCAGCTATGATCACAAAATACCTTTCAGCAAACAGGCTGCTTATGCAAATTGAATATGTAAATGACCTGCCCGGCAGGGATTCCTTTTTCAGTTTATTTGAAACCACGAACTGGAATAAAGGGTACAAAAGAAATGAGGAAGAATTGTATACTGCAATCCAACACAGCTGGCTCACTGTTTCGGCTTATGCAGATGGTGTCCTGATTGGTTTTGGAAGAGCGCTGTCCGATGGAGTGCTGCATGCGCTTATTGTTGATATGATTATCGCTCCGGGTTATCAGTCAAATGGTATAGGAAGCGCCATCTTAAACAGGCTTACATTCGAACTGAAGCGATCTGGCATCAATGACATCCTGCTCTTTTGTGCAAACGGGAAGAAGGATTTTTACTTAAAAAATGGGTTCACAGAACGCCCCGCAGGCGCCCCGGGAATGGAATATAATAACGCAAATGAACACCTTACTTAAATGATAAACGCTGAGCTGGCAAACATTCCGGGACTTCTGTTCTACGGCCGGCCCAATTCTCCGCTGATGCGTCAGGGCCCGTGACATTTTGCTTCTGAGTAATTTTTTTAGGTGGATCACCTATACCCAATCAAACCCTGGTCTAAAAATGCATAAAAAAAGTGAGTTGCAAGAAAACCTGCAACTCACCTACTGTTTTGTCGGGACGACTAGATTCGAACTAGCGACCCCTTGCACCCCATGCAAGTGCGCTACCGGGCTGCGCTACGTCCCGAACAGGATACTTCCGTCAAAATACGGGGTTATCGGAAGGGTTGCAAATATAATACATTTTCCCTTTTCCCGTCAAAAGAAGAGCGGAACATTTTCCGCTTTTTTTGTTTTTGCATTTTTTTATGGAATCTGCGGACAGGAGTCCCTGCTTTTACCCTCAACATTCCAACATATCCTTTGTATTCCTTTAAAAATCAGAAATTGACCTTATCTTCGCACCTTAATGAAAATTCTCATTAAGCAATCCAAGATCATCGACCCCACCTCCTCTTTTAACGGTCGTACCGCAGATATCCTTATTGTAAACGGAATCATTCAATCCATTGGCAAAAACCTTGTTCAAAAAGGAGCCAAAATACTGGATGCCAAAGGCCTTCATGTAAGCCCGGGGTGGACCGATATTTTTGCAGACTTTGCCGATCCGGGATTCGAATACCGCGAAACACTCGCCAGCGGCGCCCGGACTGCAGCAGCGGGAGGATTTACGGACGTTTGTATCGTGCCCAATACCAAACCGGCCATCGATCAGAAATCATCGGTTGAATACATCCGCGGTAAAGCCACCCATTTGCCGGTAACCATCCATCCGCTGGGGGCCGTTACCCGCAATACGGAGGGAAAGGAGCTTGCGGAGATCTATGATATGCGGCAATCAGGGGCCATCGCTTTTACAGATGGCAAAAATGCGATCCAGTCCTCCGATATCATGGTGAAGGCCCTGCAATACATCAAACCCTTTAACGGGGTGTTGATCCAGCTGCCGGATAATAAGGACATTCAGCCGAACGGGCTGATGAATGAAGGGATTACTTCAACAAGATTGGGTCTTCAGGCCAAGCCGGCCATCGCCGAAGAGCTGCTGATCACCCGGGATCTTAAACTGGCTGCATACGCCGGTTCCCGGTTACACCTGACCGGTGTTACCACCGCCGCTTCATTAAAGCTGGTAAAAGAGGCCCGGCAGAAAAAAACGAACGTAACGGTTTCCGTAACTCCGGCTCATTTGTTCTTTACGGAAGCAGACCTGCAAACCTACGATACCAATCTGAAGCTGAACCCGCCGCTGCGTACAGCAGATGACCGCAAGGCTTTGCAAAAAGGCATCGCAGACGGCACCATCGATTGTGTGGCCAGCCATCATATCCCCTACAACACCGATCATAAAATGGTGGAATTTGAATATGCCAAAAACGGCATGATCGGTTTGCAAACGGCTTATGCCGTATTAAATACCGTATTGCCGGAGGTTCCCCAGGAACGCTGGGTAGAACTATTGTCCATCAATCCCCGCAAGATCCTGGGCCTTACGGTTCCTTCCATTGAAGAAGGAGCAACCGCATCCCTGACCGTTTTTGATCCAACACAACGCTGGGAGCTGACCGCTGACGCTATCCTGTCGCAAAGCAGGAATTCCGCGTTTATCGGAAAAGCCCTAACCGGAAAGCCCCTCGGCATTATCCATAATAACCAGACGAATCTTTCATTTTAGCTCACAACACATGATTTTAAACGCAACCAGGAAGGGGCTCGTAACCGGTACTTTAATGATCCTGGCAGGATTGATCCTTTCAGCATTAAAAACGCCGGATAACTCACCCCTGCACTATATAGGATACATTCTTTACGGGATCGGGATCGTATGGGCAATATATCCTTCAAAAAATAAAGCAACCTTTGGCGCATTGTTCAACGAAGGGTTCCGGTGCTTTGTCGTTGCTACCCTGCTAATGGTCGTATACACGTGGATATTTTGGGCCGCCAACCCAAAGGAAATGGATGAAACAGTAGCCAAACAAAAGGAGATCCAACTGAAAACTCCCGGGGACCGGACGCCCCTGGAAATTGACCAACAGGCAAAGGATACCCGCAAATACTTTATACCGATGGTGATTGCAGGAACGGTTTTTGATTTCCTGCTTATTGGTGTGGTTGTTACGACAGCAGTGGCAGGCACCTTATCTTTGTCAAAGAAAAACTAAAAATGGATATTTCTGTAGTTATACCTTTATTGAATGAAGAGGAATCATTGCCGGAGCTTACCGAATGGATCGCCCGGGTAATGCAGGAGCACCATTTCAGTTACGAGATCGTTTTTGTGGATGACGGCAGTACCGACGATTCCTGGCAGGTGATCTGCGCGCTCCGCGAAAAGAACCCCAATATAAAGGGCATCAAATTCCAGCGCAATTATGGAAAATCGGCCGCTTTGAATGAAGCCTTCCGTGCTACACAGGGGGATGTGGTCATTACCATGGATGCCGATCTGCAGGACAGCCCGGATGAGATCCCTGAGTTGTTCAAAATGATCCGGGAAGACCGGTACGATCTGGTGAGCGGCTGGAAAAAAGTACGGTATGATAATACCCTTACAAAAAATATCCCTTCAAAGATCTACAATGCAGCCACCCGCCGTATGAGCGGCATCAAACTGCATGATATGAATTGCGGGCTGAAATCCTACAATAAAAAAGTAGTAAAGAGCATTGAGGTTTACGGAGAAATGCACCGCTATATACCGGTGCTGGCCAAATGGGCCGGTTTTAAAAAGATCGGTGAAAAAGTAGTGGAACACCGCAAACGCAAATATGGGGTGAGCAAGTTCGGGTGGGACCGCTTCATCAACGGGTTCCTCGATCTGCTTTCCATCACCTTTGTAGGAAAATTTTCAAAACGTCCCATGCATTTCTTCGGCGTATGGGGAATGCTGTTTTTTATGATCGGCTTTTTCTCGGCACTGTACCTGGTCATTGCAAAAATTGTCAGTCCTGATTTCTCGATCTCCAACCGCCCGGGATTCTATATTTCCCTCACGGCCGTTGTCATTGGTGTGCAGTTGTTCATGGCCGGCTTTATCGGAGAACTGATCGCACGGAATGCGCCGGGACGTAACTCCTATTTAATTGAAACAAAAACAGGGTTGGATTAATCTGAGGGCTCTATGTTCAACGTTCAGGATGCCTGAACATCGGACTTTAAACATCCTGGTTTGGCGGGCCCCGATCATGTATTTATGCCAAAAGTAATCATTATAGGACCTGCGCACCCCCTGCGGGGCGGATTGGCCACGTTTAATCACCGTCTTGCGAAAGCGTTTGCAGACAGCGGCTACGATGCTTCAATATGGTCCTTTTCCCTGCAATACCCCTCCTTTCTTTTCCCGGGAAAATCGCAATACACCGATGATCCTGCGCCCGAAAAGATCACCATCCATACCCGTATCAACTCGGTCAACCCGCTCAACTGGATCCGGGTTGGCAATGCGATTGCAAAAGAAGTTCCCGATATCGTGGTAGTCCGTTACTGGCTACCCTTTATGGGTCCTGCGCTGGGCACCATTCTGAGAAGGGTCCGGAAAAATAAAAGAACAAAGATTATCTGTATTGCCGATAATATTATCCCCCATGAAAAAAGACCGGGGGATACACCGTTTACCCGGTACTTTATAAAGGCCTGTGATGGATTTATTACCATGAGCGAAAAGGTGTTTGCCGATCTGCGCACCTTTACACAAAAACCGGCATTACTGGTACCCCATCCCCTGTATGACACATTTGGCACACCTGTTTCCAGGGAAGCAGCCAGGAGCCATTTACAGCTACCTGCAGATGAAAAGATCATTCTGTTCTTCGGGTTCATCCGGAAATACAAAGGCCTGGACCTGTTACTGGAGGCGGTCTCGGTGATTAGCGGTCAGACATCAGCAACCAGACATCAGCAGCCAGACATCAGCGGTCAGATATCAGACATCGGGAGTTTCAAATTACTTATTGCCGGTGAGTTTTATGAAGACGAAGCGGTTTACCAGGCGCAGATCGATAAACTGGGCATCCGCGATCTGCTGATCCTGAAAACCGAATTTATTCCGGACAGCGAGGTAAAATATTACCTGTGCGCTGCAGACCTGCTGGTACAGCCGTACCGGAATGCCACGCAAAGCGGGGTTACACCGCTGGCCTACTACTTTGAAAAGCCAATGGTGGTTACCAATGTGGGAGGGTTGCCTGCCCTGGTGCCCCATATGAAAAGCGGGTTGGTAGCCGAGCCGGAAGCCCGTTCCATTGCAGACGCCATCGCTGAATATTTCCGATTAGGAGAAACCCACTTTATTCCACATCTTCGCAGCGAAAAAGAAAAATACAGCTGGGATCATCTGGTCAATGCCATTGCTGACCTGGCTGATAAACCGACAAAAAATGATTCACAGAAGTAAAGCGCCTTTAAGGATCGGACTGGCAGGTGGTGGCACCGACGTTAGCCCCTATTGCGATGAATTTGGCGGCGCGATCCTCAACGCTACCATTTCTCTGAATGCCAATGCCACCATTGAGCGCACCGGTGATAGAAAGATCACCCTGGAAGCCCTGGACCGCGACGAAACGGAATCCTTTGACCCGGCTGCCCTGTTACCGCTTAACGGACAGCTCGATCTGCTGAAAGGCGTGTATAACCGGATACAAAAAGACTATCCTTTTGCAAATGACGGCTTCCGTTTAAGCACTTATGTGGATGCACCCGCAGGCTCCGGCCTGGGAACGTCATCCACCCTGGTAGTTGCCATTGTAGGTGCCTTTGTGGAAATGCTCCAATTGCCGCTGGGCGAATATGACATTGCCCACTATGCCTACGAAATTGAACGCAGTGATCTGCAACTTGCCGGTGGGCGCCAGGATCAGTATGCCGCCACTTTTGGAGGTGTGAACTATATGGAGTTTTACAGCCAGGATAAAGTGATCGTAAATCCGCTGCGCATCCGGCAGCGGTACCTGGATGAGCTGGAAAACAACCTGCTGCTGTATTATACCTCCACCAGCAGGGAATCGGCCAAGATCATCATTGAACAGAGTAAGAATGTGACTGAAAAGAAAAGCCAGTCCATTGAAGCCATGCACCAGCTTAAACAACAGGCCCAGATGATGAAGGAAGCCCTGCTGAAAGGACAGCTGGATGAGATCGGCCGGATCCTGGATATTGGGTTTGAACAAAAGCGCCGTATGGCGGCCGGCATCAACAATGAACTGATCGATACCATTTACAATACCGCCAAAAAGAACGGTGCTTCCGGAGGAAAGATCAGTGGCGCCGGTGGTGGTGGTTTTATGATCTTTTATTGCCCCGGCAATACCAAATATAAAGTAAGGGACAGCCTCAGACAGTTCGGCGGCAAGTACCGCAACTATCAATTTGTAAAACACGGATTAAAAACCTGGACCGTTTAGCTATGAACAATCAAATCAAAGCCCTTGTACAGGCTTCCATCGACGTTAAAAAACAGGTATTGGAAAACGAACCGCTATTACAAACAGTGGCCGAAGTGGTAACTGCCATTGTAAATGCCTTCCGCAACGGTAACAGTGTATATTTCTGTGGTAACGGAGGAAGCGCCGCAGATGCCCAGCATCTTGCCGCAGAGTTCAGCGGGCGTTTTTATAAGGACCGCAAGGCACTTCCGGCTGAAGCGCTGCATTGCAACACCTCCTACCTCACAGCAGTGGCCAACGATTATAGTTTTGATGTGATCTACTCCCGTATCATTGACGGTATCGGCAGGAACGGCGATGTATTGGTTGGCCTCAGCACCTCGGGAAACTCGCAGAACATTGTGCGGGCATTTGAACAGGCAAAGGCTAAGGGGATGATCACCGTTGGGTTTACAGGCGTCAGTGGCGGCATCCTGAAAACGACCTCCGACTTCCTGATCAATATTCCCTCCGCCGATACGCCCCGCATACAGGAATGCCATATGCTGCTGGGGCACAGTATCTGCCAGCTGGTAGAAGAACAATACTTTAGTGCGTAACACGGTTAATTGTAGCTCTATGCACGTTTATAAGTCACTTTCACTATAATAATGCTTCAAAAACGCCTGGAAGGAAACTGGAAGAATGCGCAGGAGGCCATTATACTGGCCGGCGGGCTGGGTACCCGGCTGCGTGAAGCCGTTCCCGATCTGCCCAAATGCATGGCCCCCGTTGCGGGTCGCCCCTTCCTCTATTATGTGATCCACTATTTACGCCGGCAGGGGATACAGCGCATTATCTTTAGCCTGGGCTACAAACACGAGTTTATTGAAGATTACCTTGCAAAGGCATTTCCCACACTGCAATACGATTGCTGTATTGAAAATGAACCTCTGGGTACGGGAGGTGCCATTCAGCTGGCATTGCAAAAAGCACAGGGCGCCGATGTTTTTGTGGTGAACGGCGATAGTTTTTTTGCTTTTGATGCCTCCCAGCTGACAACACTACACCATCAAACAAACGCCGCCTGCACCCTGGCGCTAAAACCGATGCAGCATTTCAGCCGGTATGGTGTGGTTACATTGGATGAGCAGCAGTGTATCCGGAGCTTTAAAGAAAAGCAATATTATGAAGCAGGCCTGATCAATGCCGGCACTTATCTCATCAATAAAGAACAACTGCTGCAAAAGGGGCTGCCTGCCAAATTCTCTTTTGAAAAAGATTACCTGGAAGCCGGTGTGGAAGCCGGTCGCTTTTACGGGGCTGCAGGAAATGGATATTTTATTGACATCGGCATTCCTGAAGATTATAACCAAGCCCAAAAAGATTTTGAAACACCCCCATTCAGTCTTTCCCAACTAACAAAGGAATGGACCCTGTTCCTCGACCGGGATGGCGTCATTAATGAGGAAAAGCCTGACAGTTACGTATTCCATGAAGGTGAATTTCAATTTTACCCCGGTGTTCCTGAAGCCATTCACCGGTTTACCCATTATTTCCGTCATGTGGTGGTGGTAACCAACCAGCGGGGCATTGGTAAAGGACTGATGGACGAGAAAGCATTACATGGGATTCACCAGTTGCTAAACGATGAAGTAAAAAAGACAGGCGGTCACATACCTGCTATCTATTATGCCACAGCGGTGGACTCCCGCGATTTTTTCCGTAAACCCAACCCTGGTATGGCTCTGCAGGCGGCGGCTGATCTTCGGGATATTGATCTTTCCCGGTCCGTAATGGTAGGTAATAATATTTCGGATATGCGCTTTGGCCGGAGTGCCGGCATGCGCACCGTTTACCTCACCACCACCAATGCATCTGAAACATTGCCGCATCCGGATATTGACCTGCAGCTGCCCGATCTGAAGACCCTGGCAGAACAGCTTCCATGAACGGCTTTCCAATACTGCGGTTAGCAACTACCGGTTAGCCAGACACCCTGCTTTATCCGAAGCTTAAATGTAATTTTGCAGAAGCGTTACTTTACAGGTATCGGAAATAACTCTGTTATCGAACGTTTCAACTGATAGAACGAAAACGCGCCATAGGTTTCGGAATGCATTGGAAGTGCCAAGCGGATCATTGGCGGAACCGCTGGCTTTAATGCCAGCCAGCTCTTTATTTCTCCAAATCCCTGATAAACCGGGCTGTAGTTGGGCCGCTTGCCGTGCCTATACAGCAGTTGCTTTGTTTCGGCAGCAATTATTTGCAAAGGAAACCCATCAAACAGATAGCCCTGCCCGGTAATATCACTTCCCGGAGGAAGTCCCCGCCAGGCTTCCAGGCTGGCAATTTTAAGATCATTAACGCCTTCAACCCGATAAGGGATCTGCACTTTACCACTGCTCTTTGTATTCTTTTTAAATTCTGCAGCTATTTGCTGCTCCGGTTCCGGGTAAGAACCGGCTGACTGATCCGTATTTTTAACCAGCTCCATAAATTCCCCGATCTCAGCGCTTTCTTTATTGTATAATGCCGACTTTTTTACTTCATCCCGATTGAATGATCCCGTAAAAGCCACCAGCTGAAAATCAAAATTCCTGACCGGCTCATTGCCTGTTGTATGCAGATGATAGGTACCATCGGGCAATTGCTTTAATTTACAGGGAACAATCAGGATGCTGTTAAAAAGCACCGGACAAGGCCGTTACTTCTACCGTTTTCGGGCTTTCGCTTGTCCGGCATGATAAACAAAGCGAATAAATGAGCAGAGCAAAAAGCAGGTATTTCACAAAATATCTTTAAGGATAAAGACAAACAAAATCCCATCGCCTCAAAATAATTCCCCAAAACCGATAAACACTAAAAATGCAGATAATAGGGTTTTAAAAGCTTTACAAACTCCGGTGAATATTCATGATTACGCCGGATGTAAATCGTTTCCGGCTCCAGATCTGAGGGGCGAAAGGAGCCCCGTACCATGATCCGGAATGCCGGGTGTTTTTCCGTTTGATGCACATATGCAACCTGGTCCGGATAAAGGGATAACAAACGCATCGCTTCCATTAACGCCGCTTCCCGTTTAGCCGGAAGCAGCAAATAAAATACGCCCGCCGCTTCCAGCAATTCTTTAACGGCCAGCAGCAGTTCCTTCAACCGTAGTCCCCCGTCGTGATGTGCTATGTTTTTTTCTTCCCGGTCTCCTTTAAGATCACTTTCATAAAAGGGAGGATTGGCAACAATCAATCCATATTTTTTCACGAACGGATGGGTCAAAACATCTCCCTGCAGAAGATGTACCTGTTTTGCCCAGGGGCTTGCCTCAATATTTTCAACCGCCTGCCGGGCATCCGCTTCCTGGATCTCTATAGCATCAATAGCAGCCAGTCCACTCTGTGCCAGCATCAGGCTCAGCAGTCCCGTTCCGGCGCCAATATCCAATCCCCGTTCCACACGCTTATCAAACCGGGCAGATACCCAGGCTCCGAAAAGACAGGCATCGGTGGTCACCTTCATTGCACAGCGGTCCTGGTGAATGATAAACTGCTTAAACTGAAAATAAGAATTGGCCATACACAAAGATGAAGAATATCCGGTAAAGATGCGTGCCCGGATCCCGCGAATCCGGGCAGATGCATAAGCGACGCAGCCGCAGTTGCATTGGTAGCTGATCTTAGTTTTTCGGCTGCAGCTGGTGTTGAGCCGCTGAGCGCAAAACATACAATTTATTCGCTTATCCGGTCTGTAAATCTACTCAGACAGTATTTTATCGATTATATTTGTGTGTTTATACTATACGCACATAAACAGCATTTTAATCAATCCCGTTTTTTAGGAAAAGGCATCCCATAACGAAAACAAAAATGGAATTTGAACTATTAAGAACCGATCTTCTCAAGGCTTTTGAAAAAAAAGTACCGGCATCTGTCAGCAAATGCTTTAAAGACCTTTCCGAAACGGATTTTACAGTACATGATTCTAAACATTACCTGCTGGCTGGCGCTGTTGCATCTTCTCAGATAGAAGTCCGCACCTTGGCTCCGGGCCGTTTTTTTGTTAGTAAGGCCAATCACAAAAACACCCGGGAAGTCAGGGAAATTGAACATTTAGTAAAAGCATACCAGTATGTAAAACGTTGTGGGCTCACACAAAAAGGCCTATTAAAATGCCACGAAATTCTTTCAGGTAGCTTTACCCATATTACAAAAGGCCTAAAAGGACGATACCGGAAAACACAAGTGGGTATCAGGGGCTGGCAGCGACTGGTATACCCGGCTGTTGAACCCCAAAATGTGCAGGAAGAGATGAACAAACTTTTTGCCGATATATCAGTCCTCCTTGAAAAGACGTTAACATTAAAGCAGGTGCTATATGATTGCGCCTATATCCATTTTATCTTTGCCAAGATACATCCTTTTGCCGATGGCAATGGCCGGGCGGCCCGCCCGCTCGAAAAATGGTTCCCCGCCGCACATTTAGGTACCGCCGTCTGGAGTATTCCGTCTGAAAAATACTATTATGATAACCGTACAGCCTATTATAATGGATTGAATACTGGCACCGATCATTATGAAACGCTAAAACAATCGGACCGTATCTTGCCGTTCCTGACCCTTTTGCCAAAAGCTATTTGCTATAAACCTGTGGACTAATGAATAACAATATGAACAAAATCATTATCGTTGGCCAGGGCATCAGCGGCACCTTCCTCTCCTGGTTCTGTTACCAGGCTGGCATTGATTTTACCGTTATCGACGCACCGGGGTCCAATACGCCATCAAAAGTAGCAGCAGGCATCATTAATCCGGTAACAGGGCGGCGCGTGGTTAAAGTATGGCTCGATGATCGCATCCTGCCCTTTGCGGAAACTGCTTACCAGGCAATGGGCAGCTTTCTGGGGCTGCCGGTCATTACCCGTACTTCCATTATCGATTTTTTTCCAAATCCATTTATGAAAGAGAGCTTTCTTAAAAAGCTTGCTCAAAAAGAAGATTATATCACCCTCCTGGAAAACGAGGCACCGCACTCCTCCTATTTTAATTACGACTTTGGCGTCGGCGTTATTGAGCCCGCCTATATGGTGCACCTGCAGCAGCTGCTTCCGGCATGGAGAACCTTTCTGAAAAAAGAAAACCGGCTGCTGGAAGAAACACTCGATATTGCGGCGCTGGAAGTGCACCCGGACCATATCCGCTACAAAACAACCACAGCCGGTACCCTGGTCTTTTGCGACGGAACCGCCGGTGCTGTTAATCCCTATTTTTCCCTGCTGCCTTTTGCGCTGAACAAAGGGGAAGCATTGATCATTGAAGCGCCTGAGCTACCCTCCGGCTACCTGTATAAAAAATCCATGTTACTGGCACCAATGGCTGAGCCAGGAACCTTCTGGACCGGAACCAACTATATCTGGGATTTTGAAGACGAACATCCTACGGCAGATTTCAGACAGGCAGCGGAACAGACCTTAAAACAATGGCTGAAGGTGCCTTTTAAAATAGTTGACCACAAAGCCGCTGTGCGGCCAGCCACGGTAGAGCGCCGCCCATTCGCCGGTTTTCACCCGGTTTACAAAAACATAGGCATTCTAAATGGTATGGGTACCAAGGGCTGCTCACTGGCTCCCTATTTTGCGCACCAGCTGGCAGCACATCTGTTGCATCAAAGCCCACTGCTGCCGGAAGCTGATATTGCCCGGTTTAAAAATATACTAAGCCGCCAGCCGCTGTAAGCAGCCATCCCATGCTGGCGTTCATAAAGATCAATCCTTCTTTTTGCCCCCCTTTAAGATTGCAATTAAAATAAGGATAAAGACCGCAGCTCCTGCTGCCCACATCCAGGGCTGTACCTGAACATCGGTCTTCGTGGTAGTGGTGGTTATTTTTTCTCCCTGTGCCTGAACGGCAATGGTACAAAATACCAGGACCATTGCGGAAAAAAAATGCAACAGTAAACAGAATACGGGTTTCATAACGTAGATTTTACGGTGATATAAAAGCCCGAACAAAATTACTGCCAATTTTATGATCACCAGCAGTCCGCTGCGTTTATTGCGCTCCGCTGATCCAGATCCGGTTAAAATACAGTGCTCCCCCTGCTGCCGGTGCCGCTTTAAAAGATACCTGGTAAAATCCCGCTGCCGGAAAACGCAGTTGCCCCAGACGGGTATCCGCAAATTCATCCGTATAACTGCTGTGCGGTTCTGCCACAATGGTACCTGATGGCTTCAATTGCTGATCCAGGTGCTGCCCGGATACCCGCACCTGAATACCCACGGGGTCCTTTGAATGGTTATGGGCCGAGAGGTCTATATGATAACTGCCTGCAGCCGGAATGTATACTTCCCAGGTCAGTGTACCTTCCTTATCCAGCACCAGGTGTGTGGGACGGAGGCCATCATAACGCACCAGCTTTATGTTTGAAGGCCGCTCCCATACATTGGCAGCCGTAAGCGCAAAACCACCGAAGGTCGATTCCGGTACCATTTCTCCGTCAAGCGTTACCGATGCCGGGTACTGTAATACAACAACCGAAACAAACGGATCTGCAGCCTGTTCCGGTAACCGGATATGCGTTAACGGACCGTTCTGTGTAAACCGCAGCGGCTTTCTGCCTGTAGTGGTGATCAGCTCCGCCTTTTCGGGCCGGGATAAAATGCCTGATAACCGCAATACTTTATCCAGCGGCCAGTTGTATATATGCAGGTAAACAAGCTGTTTGTTCTTTACCGTTTTTGTAGTGATCCTTCCCCAGTCGTGCTGTCCTGCACGCAGCTCCAGTCCCGTACAGCCATAAACCGCTTCACCATTCTTTGAAAGCCATTTGCCCATGTCCTCCAGGCGACGCACGCCTTCATAGGGGATCGACCCATCCGCCCTTGGTCCTACATTTAGTGTAAAATCGCCATTAAGACTTACATTCCCGATCAGGGATTGCAGTAACTGGCTGGTCGATTTCCATTCATTTTCCTGACCGTAATATCCCCAGGAATGTGCAATGGTACCCGAAGTTTCCCAGGGATGCGCCGTATAAACAGCGCCAAATTCATTATCCCCCTTTGATTCAAAATCCACACCGGTATCAGAAGCCGGCAACCCGATCCGGGAGTTGATCAGGCAATTGGGTTGCAGCTCCCGGATCAGCCGCACTACCTGGTCCAGCTGTTCTTTCTTCACCACGGTATTTTTATAGTTCAGCCACATATCAAACCAGAACATGGCTATGTCGCCATAATTGGTCAGTAATTCCCTTAATTGTGGAATTACTTTCTCCTGCCAGTATTTATCATAGGCCTCATCCTTGATCCCGGTCAGCTCTTTGTTATGGTCCCATCCATAGGGATGATCCCAATCCACCCAATGCGAATAATAAAAGCCCAGTTTGATGCCATGCTTCTTACAGGCAGCCGCCAGTTCTTTGATCACATCGCGGTTGGTGCCGCTTAATTTTGTAAGATTATAATCGCTCACCTTACTGTTCCAGAGCGCTACTCCATCATGATGTTTGGAGGTAATGGTAATGTATTTCATTCCCGCCTTTTTGGCCAGCAATACCCATTCCTCCGGGTTGATACGGCTCCAGTTGAACCGTTTGGCCAGTGTACCATATTCATCCTTTGAGATACGGTTACGGTAACGGATCCACTCTGCATAATTATTGCCATACCGCAGGCGCTCGCCCTTCCACATGCCTTCAGCAGCACTGTACAGCCCCCAGTGAATAAACATTCCGAAACGGGCATCCGTAAACCATTTTGTTTTTTGAGCAGCGTCCGTACGTGGCTGCGCATTAATGGTATAAGCAGCTGTTACCATCCATAGAACGAAAGCGATCTTTAGTTTCATACATAACCTGATTACGGCTAAGATACGTAACTTTCACGGGTGCCGTAGCATCGTTCCAACGGAGCTCCGTTATTTTCGCCTTAATAACAGGAAGAGCCCCAAAAGTACCAGCCCGACAAGAAAAAAGGCCCACCACATACCTGCTTTAAAAATAGCTTCCACAGCACTGCAGCTTTGAAGAAATGGTATGCCGGCCAGTGCCGCATAAAACAGACGATTTTTCATATATGTTATTTTAAAGGTTCCGAATGGTATAGCTCCATCAATGTTCAGCTACGTACAGCAAACCACGGGCCGGCCGCAGGGCTTCCGTAAACGCTACGAATTTCAGGCCAAATCATCCGTTGTCGCCCGTTTTTTTTACAGGCCGGGAAGAATTTAAACGATTGAAAGATTTTGGTTTAATATTTGGAGATTTCCCTTTAAAAAGCAGGCAAAAACTGAGAAATCTGTTAGGTTTGCAGAAACAGAGCGGAATTCCTTCTTTCATTTGATTAACCCGTTGCACACTTGAACAAAGCAGTAAAAAAAGGCATAAAGATCGTTGTAAAAATACTGGCAAGCATTCTTGTGCTCATCATTCTGCTGATCCTGTCGCTGAACCTGCCGTTTGTACAAAATTTTATAAAGGACAAGGTCGTGCAGTACCTGAAAAAAAAGACCGATACGGAGATCAGCCTCGAACGGATCCGCATTGGTTTTCCAAAAGATCTTGAACTGAACAAACTGTATGTGGCCGATAAAAAGAAGGACACCCTGCTTTACGCGGAAAAACTGGGGGTGGATCTGGACATGCTGGCGCTGCTCTCCAACCGTGTGAAAGTGAACAATATTGAGCTTAACACCGTGCGGGCAAATATTTACCGCCTCCATCCGGATACGGTATACAATTACCAGTTCCTGGTAGATTCGCTGGTCTCCGATGAAAAGAAAGCTCCTGAAGATGAAAAAAAAGATACCACTTCCTCGCTGAAATTCCGGCTGAATAAAATCACGCTCAACGATATCCGGATCCGGTTTAAAGATGATGTGGTCGGAAACGATGCCGGTATTTATCTGGGCAACCTGGATGCGCGCGTCAAGACCTTTGACCTGGACGAGATGCATTACGTATTAAGTACGCTCGCCATCAAAAACACACGACTGCATTATTTCCAGAACAAACCGCTTACCGTATTACAGCAGAAAACCGATTCCAGTATCGACAAAACTGCTGCAGAAAAAGGCGGGCGGCTGCCACTGATCGCGTTTGATAAACTGGCATTGGATCAGGTATTCCTTAATTACGATGACCGGTTGTCAGACACAAGAGCCCTGGCAGACCTGAACACCTTTCATCTCAACGATCTGGCGCTTGATCTTACCAATGGTGGTTATCGCTCCTCCGATGTATTGCTGCAGAATTCCCTGATCGATTTTGCCTACCGGCCAACTCCATCCAATGAAAAAGCTGTTGAAACCGCCACCGATAGCGCATCCGCATCGTCCTTCGGTCTGCTCCTGGGCAAGGTCGTTCTGGCAAACAATCAGGTACGATACGATAACCTGGCGGAGCAACGTGCTCCGGGACACCTGGATTTCAATCATCTTAACATAAAGGAACTGGGGCTTACCGGCAGCAATATCACCATCGACAGTACCGGCATCAAAGCAGCCGTGCTGGGAGGAAAACTGAAAGATACCAGTGGATTTGTGCTCAACGATCTCAAAGGAAATATCGTATACGATGATCAGCAATTAAAGGTGGACGGGTTTATTTTGAAAACGCCCCATACCCAACTCGACAATAACAGTTTGCTGAGCTATACATCCCGGGATGATCTGGGCAAACACCCCGAGAAGGTAAAGATGGATGTGCAGTTCCGCAATACCATTATCGGGATGCAGGATCTTTATTACCTGATGCCTTCCGTACCTGCCAGCTACCGCAGCCGGCAGATCCATCTTGCGGCGGCTTTCACCGGCTACCTTAATAACCTCGATATTGAAAAACTGCAGATCAGGGGCCTCAATAGCACCAGTATCGATATTGCAGGTGGCATCCGGGGATTGCCGGACATGGATAAAACCATCTATAACCTCAATATCCGGAAACTGCAAACATCGAGGAATGACCTGTTCGCATTGGTGCCGGCTACCTCCATGCCGCAAAGCATCGAACTGCCGGCCTACCTTTCCGCAAACGGCAGCTTCAACGGCAGTATCACCAACTTTACCACAGCCCTGCGCCTGAGAACAGACATGGGCGGTGCAAGCCTGCAGGCAGCCATGGGTGGCCCTAAAAACAGGGAAACCTATCGTGCCAAAGTACAGCTGAACAACTTTAACCTGGGGCGTTTATTAAAGCAGCAGGATCAGCTGGGGACCGTTTCCCTGCTGGCCAATATCAGTGGCCAGAGCCTGGATCCAAAAAAAATGCGTGCAAAACTGAACGGCACCATCTACCATGCCCATTATAACAAATATGATTATAAGGACATCAAACTGGAAGGGGCCTATGCCGGCAATATTGCTGATCTCCGGGCCATCAGCAATGACAGCAATGCACATTTTACACTGGACACAAAAGTAGACCTCAACAAGAGTACTCCGGCAATAAAAGGAACCGCCGACCTCAAGAACATCGATCTTCAAAAACTGCATTTCTATTCCGATCCGCTAAAACTTGCCGGGCTGGTCCAAATGGATTTCAGCTCCGTAGATCCCGACAACCTGAACGGCTCGGCGACCCTCAACAGCGTTCAGATCGGCTTCAATGAATCGGTATATAATATCGACACACTAACACTCAGCGCTGTGTCTGACAAAACACATAACGAGCTGTCATTACAATCGGATTTCATGACGGCCCGGTTCAATGGCCAATACCAGTTGACCCAGATCGGGCAGGCCTTCATCAACCAGATCAACAGGTACTATGCTTTTGCGCCCACAAAAAAGATTTCCCCGCAGCAAATGGAGTTCCAGATCGCCATCACGGATCCGGAGCTCATTCAGAAATTTGTGCCGGCATTAACCACGCTTGCTCCGGCCACGGTCAGCGGGAACATTAATACACAAAGCGACAGCCTTCGTTTAAATGCCTATTTTCCGCATGTGGTCTATGACAGTTTCGACGTAAAGGATATTGTACTGAAGGCGGGCAACGCTGATTCGGCCAGACTGAACTACGCGCTGAATATTAAAGAGATCCAAAGTCCTTCCGTTAATTTATACAACGCGGAAGTAAGCGGGGCCGCACTCAGCAACCTGCTGGATGTGAACGTGTTTTTAAGAGACCGGGCCAACAAGGACAAGTACCGCATTGGCGGACAGTTTAAATCGATGGATCAGACCTATCAGTTCACGCTGGATCCGCAAAAACTCCTGCTCAACTATGACCCCTGGAAAGTAGCATCCGACAACCTGATCCAGTATGGCAAGGCTGGCATTTATGTACGCAAGTTCGAGATCAGTAACAACGGACAATCACTGGCTATCAACAGCCGCTCTTCCCAGCCGAATGCGCCGGTGCATGTAACATTCACCAATTTTATGCTGGAAACCTTAACCAGGTATGCAGACCAGGATACAGCGATGGTGGGTGGTAAACTCAACGGTGTGGTGGATGTAACCGATATTGCCACCAGTCCGAAGTTTGAAGCAGATCTTACCATTAACCAGCTCCGGTACCAGAAAGATGCGCTGGGCGATGCATCAATAAAAGTAAATAATAACACGGCCAATGCCTACCAGGCAGATGTGCGTCTATCGGGTTTGCACGATCTCGCTATAACCGGGTTCTACTACACCGAACCAGCCGGTTCGCTGGATCTGAATATTGCCGTTAATAAAATCGACCTGAAGCATATCGAAAGTGTAACCGGCGGCCAGATAAGAAACGGGAAAGGAATCCTTACCGGTAACCTGACGGCAAAGGGGCCGGTAAGTAAACCTGCTATACTGGGCGCACTCACCTTTAAGGATGCAGGATTCAATATTGCACAGCTCAACGGATATTACCAGCTCAAAAATGAAACGGTACGCTTTACAGAACCCGGTATTTCCTTTAATAAATTCACCATACGGGATTCGGCTAACCAGCCGCTTACACTGGATGGAATGGTTACGCTGCGCGATTTTTCCAACCCTGGTTTTAATCTTACCCTTCGTGCAAACAACTTTAAGGTAATGAACTCCACCGTAGCAGACAATGAACTGTTCTATGGTACCGTGCTGGTTACCTTAAATGCACGGATCAGTGGGGATCTGAACAAGCCCAAGGTAAACATGCAGGCACGCATCAACAAGGGAACTAAATTTAATTTTGTCATTCCCGACGATGATCCGCTGGTAGCCAGCCAGGAAGGCATTGTAGAGTTTGTGGACAAGGATGCACCGCCCTTCAATGGCCGGCAACCGCTCAATGTAGACAGCCTCACCCGTTCGCCGATCACAGGAATGGATATATCCGGAGACCTGACGATAGAAAAAGAAGCGGAGATCACCATCGTGGTAGACCCGCAGAACGGGGACGCCCTGCGTGTAAAAGGGGAGGCAGACCTCAGTCTACAAATGGATCCCAGCGGTCGTACCACCTTAACCGGCCGGTATGAGATCACCGAAGGGGGTTATAACCTTACAATTGGCGGACTGGCCAAACGGGAATTCAAGATCCAGCAGGGCAGCTCCATCCAATGGACCGGTGCGCCTACGGAAGCCAATGCAGATATTACGGCTATCTACGAGGTAAACACCTCCCCCATCGATCTCGTGGCTGCACAGCTCGAATCGGAGAGCACCACTACCCGCACGATGTACCGGCAGAAGCTGCCCTTTTATGTATATCTTAAAATGAGCGGCGAGCTGTTAAAACCCACGATCAGTTTCCAGATCGATATGCGTGAAAGCGAGCGCAATGCCTTTAATGGTATCGTTTATACCCGGCTGCAACAGATCAACGCCAATGAGAGCGAACTGAACAAACAGGTATTTGCCCTGCTGGCCCTCAACCGGTTTATTTCCGACAATCCGTTTGAAAGCCTTGCAGGCGGAACTTCTGCGGGTGCCCTGGCAAGACAGAGTGTAAGTAAACTGCTTACCGAGCAACTGAACAACCTGGCCTCTGACCTGATCAAAGGTGTGGATATCAATTTTGATCTTACCTCGCAGGAAGACTATTCCACCGGCCAGGAAAAAACAAAGACCGATCTGAACGTAGCCTTTACAAAGCGGTTGCTGAATGACCGCCTCAGCGTTACGGTAGGGAATAATTTTGCGCTGGAAGGCGCCAATACCAACCAGAATGCGGCACAGCTGGCCAGCAACGTCAACATTGAATACATGCTTTCACGCGATGGACGGTACCGCCTGCGGGCCTATCGCCGTAACCAGACAGAAGGGATCATTGAAGGACAGATCATTGAAACCGGGGTAGGCTTTATCATTGTGGTGGACTACAATAAATTCGGAGAAGTATTCCGTAGCTTCAGGAAACGCGATCGCCGCGGAACCGGCAACACCAGGAGCAATAACCGACAAAGCAAAGGAGATGAGTAAACGGAGATATCAGATATTAGCTTTCAGATTTCAGACATCAGCGGTCAGATATCAGACATCCTGTTATTTATTGATCCTGTTATTAATATTACTGACGGCGTCCTGCTCCACCACTAAAAAATTAAAACCCGGAGAAGTACTTTATACAGGAGCTGCGGTAAAACTGAACCCGGATACACCGGCAGTTAAAGATCAGAAACGTTTTCAGAAAGAGCTCGAAGAGAAAGTACGGCCGGAGCCCAACAAAAAATTACTTGGCTGGCGCTATAAATTATTTTTTTATAACCTTGTCAGCGAACCTAAAAAACAAAAAGGATTCAAATACTGGGTCAAGTACAAACTGGGAGAACCTCCTGTTTTAATGAATCAGGTGCGGTTGCAGAATAACGTAAATGTAATGAGCAGCTATCTGGCAAGCAAGGGTTTTTTACAGGCCTCCGGCTCCGGGGATACCACCATCAAAGGGAAAACCGGCACGGCATCCTACCAGATCTACTCCGGCCCGCGCTATACCATGAATGCGATCACCTTCCCGGGCGACAGCAGCAGTGCCATCTCCGGCCTGATCTATGCTTCCAGGAATAAAACACTATTAAAACAGGGCAACTATTACGACCTGGATGTTTTTAAAGCCGAACGCGAACGCATCGACGTGCACCTGAAAGAAAAGGGATATTTCTATTTCAGCCCCAACTACCTGCTGATACAGGCAGACAGTACCATTGGCGGGCACCAGGTAGACATTGATTTGAAAATCAAGAACGATGCTCCACGGGCCGCCTTACAACCCTATTTCATCCGTAATATCAATATTTACCCGGACTATAATTTAAGGCGCGATTCATTTACCAGGGCTTCCGAACCGGTACAGTTCAAGGATTTTACCATCTATGACCCTAACCACAAATACAAGCCCCGGTTATTTGAGCATCTGATCTTCTTCCAGAAAGGAGACCCTTACAACCGTACAGACCATTCATTAAGCCTGAACCGCCTGGTGAACATCGGCACTTTCCGGTTTGTAAAAGCAGAGTTCACACCCATGGATACGCTTACCAGTAACAACATGGATGTAGACTTCCTGCTAACATCGTCAAAAAAGAATGCGCTTTCCCTTTCGGTGACCGGCACCAGTAAATCCAACAACTTCATCGGGTCTGAAGTAAAGGTTACCCATACCAACAAAAATGCATTCCGCGGAGCGGAGCAACTTAACCTGAGCCTTTCCGGCGGGTTCGAAAAACAGTTCAGCGGGCAGCAAAAAAACCTTACCTCTTATTCGCTGGGTGCAGAAGCCCGGTTATTGTTCCCGCGCTTCCTGATCCCGGTTGCCGGGTTTAAGACGCATAATGCTTACGTACCCAAAAGCCACATCACGATCGGGTCACAGCTGCTGAACCGCGCCAATTATTATACCCTGCTTTCAGGAAAAGGTGAGTTTGGCTATTTGTGGAAGGGTAATGAATTCAATGAGCACCAGCTGAACCCGCTTTCGGTAAGTTATATCCGCACCGCCAATACTACAGACAGCTTTAACCGGATGCTGGAAAAAGTACCCACATTAAAAAACAACTTTGAGAACCAGTTCATCATCGGAACCAACTATACCTATACGTACAGCAACCAGGTTAAGCCCGAGCTGCGCAATAATTTCCTGTTCATGGGCGCCGTAGAATCTGCCGGCAACCTGATCAATGCCTTTCTTCGCAAAGATGAAGATGGCAAAAAGCGCCTGTTTCAAACAGTCACCAACCAGTTTGTGCGCCTCGAAGCCGATTTCAGGGATTATTATAAGATCAATCCCGGCCTTATCTGGGCCAACCGTCTCAACCTCGGCTATGGTATACCATATGGCAACAGTTCCGTACTGCCCTATGTACGCCAGTTCTTTGCAGGCGGGAGCAATGATATCCGCGCATTCCGTTCCCGCTCGCTGGGACCCGGAACATTTTATATCAATACCGATAGCCTGGATCTCTTTGCAGACCAGGGCGGCGATGTAAAGCTGATGCTCAACACCGAATTAAGGGCCAAGCTGTTCAGCATTATACAGGGAGCGGTATTTATTGATGCCGGTAACATCTGGCTGGCAAAAAATGACACCAGCCGCCCGGGCGGACAGTTCCGTTTGGGAAATGTATTGAGCCAGACCGCCGTTGGAGGCGGTATTGGCCTGCGGGTAGATGCCTCGATCTTTGTGGTGCGGTTCGACCTGGCCATGCCGTTCCGCAAGCCCTGGCTGCCACCGGGAGAACGCTGGGTACTGGATCAGGTGCGGTTCGCAGATCCGGAATGGCGCAGGAAAAATCTTATATTTAATATCGGTATCGGTTACCCGTTCTAACAGCAGCGCATGTAGCAATGCGGCAAACGACGTTCATCGAAGGAAACAGCAGCCCGTTTTCATTTTTCTGAAAAAGTTTAAATACTTCTGTATGGACAAGACCTTCATTATCTTCCGGGCAGGGATGATCACAGGCACCCTCGATATCCTTGCGGCCTTCCTGCATTACTATCTTGTAACCGGTAAGGACCCGCTTTTTATACTGCAATATATAGCCAGTGCATTGCTGGGGCCGACAGCTTTTTCGGGCGGAGCTGCGATGTACTGCACCGGGCTTTTGCTGCACTACCTTGTTGCATTCAGCTTTACCTTATTTTTCTTCTGGCTGTATCCCCGGCTGAATATTCTGAAACGGAACCGGATCCTGACCGGCATTTTTTATGGTCTCTTTATCTGGGTTGTTATGAACCTGCTCATTGTACCCTTATCCCGGATCGGGAAATTTCCGGTCACCGTTTCAGGAATACTGACCGGTGCCGCAATCCTCATCATTGCCATCGGCCTTCCGCTTTCCTTTATAACCAGCCGGTACTACCGGAATGTACATAAGCAGCAAGCAAGACCCGATTGATCCGGGAAAAAGCATAAACAATTTCAACGATGGATGTACTGTACCAACAATGTGCCTTACAATATACCTGGGTAACCGGCGCACGCCAGGTATTATTTACGTTTCTGGGAACCCTCGCCCCCGGCGACCTCGTCCGGGAATTGCCCGCCTTCGGACATGGCGGCAGTATCCGCAATCTGCTGGTGCATACCGCTAATGTATACGAGCACTGGGCGGGCAGGATCGCACTGCAGCAGGCCACCGCATATTCCAGAAGTGAAGACTTCAGCGATATGCCGGAGATCGCCGGTCTATACCGGCATATCAATGCTTTGATGAATGCCTTTTTAAACCAGGAATGGCAGGCAGATGAAAACATCGTTTTTTTGCTAAACAACCGGCAACGCACCGCTACCCCATTCCAGATCTTCAGTCACATGATCACACATGAATTTCATCATAAGGGACAGCTGTTATCGATGAGCCGGCAGCTGGGGTACATACCGGTAGACACCGATATGATCCGCGCATAAGGAACTGCAATGGTCCGGCTTTTTATGCCAGCTACTGCCGGGGCGTAACCTTATACGCACACCGCCGGGCACCCTTCAGTATATGATCTACCCGCTCTACCTCAACGGTTTTCCCCAATACGGTTTTAAATGTTTTGAGCTCAGCGGCGCAAAAGCCCTGGCAGCTGGCAGCCGCCGCACAGATAGGACAATGGTTTTCTACCAGCAGGAATCCATCCCCTTCCTTTTTTACATCTGCCATATAACCTTCCCGGGTCCGGATGGCAGCCAATCCTTTGAGCCGTTCCTTTAAACCGGCCATCCCGTCCAGCTCCTTCATATAACGATCGAGGCTGGTTTTGCCATTGGCAGCTACCACTTTGTCAAGCGCCTGCTGGCCCAGTATCGTCCGTACCGATTCGATCAGTTTAACCGTAAGCTCCGCATGCATATCGGGGAAGCGGGCGTTTCCAAGATCGGTCAGGGCCCATATCTGCTGTGGACGCCCCCTGCCCTTCGATTCGGTGGTAGCATGCACCAGCCCATCCTTTGCCAGCTTCAGCAAATGGAACCGTGCACCTTCAACGGTGATCTCCATCTCTGCTGCCAACTCCAGCAGTGTCTGAGGCCCGTTTGTCTTGATGATGCCAAGGGCTTTTTCGTTATCCGGCAGATCATTATGCATAATAAACAAAGTAATTATTTATTTTATTATACAAATTTAATACATTTGCCGGAATTCAACGGTAAAAGAGATCACATATGTTTCATAACGCCACGGGATCAACCCCGGTCATCAATAAGGTTGCGCAGGCCGGCATTGCCGGTATCGACCTGGCCGATTACCAGCCGCAGGAACCGTTCCGCGATTTTGATATTACCCCGTTTTTATACCAGGGACTGATGCTGAAAGAAAAAGATTTTAAGGCAACCCTGGAACAGGTAAACTGGGTACAGTACCAGGATTGTGCCGTATCTGTGCATTGCTCCTCCGGGGCTATTCTGCCACAATGGGCCTTTATGCTGATTGCAATGAAGCTCCTGCCATTCGCAAAAAGCACTATATTTGGCAGCAGGGAGCGCCATATAGAGCAACGCTGGGTCGAAAATATCGAAGCTGCGGATTTCAGTGGGTTCAGCGATAAAAAGGTCGCTCTTCGCGCCGGCAGTGATGTTCCGGAAACGGTATACATCCGGGCCACAGAAAAACTGGTGCCGCTGGTTGCCTCCCTGATGTATGGCGAGCCGGGGCTGCCCAAAGTTATTTACAAATCGAACAAACCAATATCAGTTACACGACCATGAATATATTAATTTTAAACGGATCACTGGACCAGCGGGAAGCTTCCACACCTTCCAAACTTTCTGCCTATCTGAAACAGCACCTCGAAGACCAGGGCTCACAGGCCACTGTTTTTAACCTGGTGGAGTCTGGTATTCCGCTCTTTGATTATACCCTGCAAAAAGTGCCCAACGGCGTTCAGGTCATGCTCAATCTCTTCAGAACGGCAGATGCCCATATATGGCTTACCCCGCTGTATCATGGCAGCATGACGGGGGTTATGAAAAACTGCCTCGACTGGCTGGAGCTCAGCTCCAAAGAAGAGCGGCCTTATTTAATTGATAAACTGATCGGCATGATCTGCTGGGCAGATGGCGGACAGGCCATGCAAGGCATCAATGCCATGGATGCCGTAGCCAAATCCCTCCGCGCATGGCCCGTGCCTTTCAGCGTCCCTATTGTACGCAATGCCCTGTTTACCGCACCGGACTATACAGAGATCAGCCAGGAATATAAAAACAAGATCAACCTGCTTACCGGTATTATCACTTCCAAACGGGTGGTAACTGTTTAGCAGCTGCAAGTTTTCAGATCTGAGCATTGTAGATGTGAGATTCAACGCAAGTATTGTTCAGCAATAAACGGGTACATACCCCCTTCACCCGAAACTGTCTCGCAGCGCATTATCCGCTGTCGGCTGCTTACCGGCGAATCAAGGTGAGCCCAAAACAGGTACAGAAGATCAGCGCATTTGCATCCGGTCGCTCCCGAATCTCAATTCCGAGAGCTTCATGCGCCCCTGCCCGCAGATAAATAATAATGCCAGAGGATCATCGTAGCCACGGTACGGTGCGGTGCCCAGTCCGAAGCAATAGCCACCAGGTCTTCCCGCAACGTATCTTTATGCAGCGCCTTCAGCCGCTTTAATGCGTTCACTGCGGCAAGATCTCCTGCAGGAAAAATATCAGATCGCTGTAATACAAACATCAGGTACACATCAACCGTCCAGTTACCGATGCCTTTGAGTGCGGTCAGCTTTTCGCGGATCACGGCATCCGGCAACCCATGCATTTTGGCAAGATCGACCGATCCGTCGATCATTGCTGTTGCCAGTCCGCGTATATAGATCATCTTCTGCCGGCTTACATAACAGGCACGCATTTCTTCATCGCTCATCGGGAGCACGGCCGCAGGAGTAAGGGTACCGGTATGCGCCTGCAGCTTCCGCAATGCGGCCAATGCCGACGCCAGTGAAACCTGCTGCTCCAGGATAATATGTACCAGCGACTCAAAGCTGTTGGCACGGGTCCACATCGGCGGATGCCCGTATTGTTTCAAAACTCCGGCAAGGTGCCTGTCCTTTTTTGCCAGCTGGTTGCAGATACGCTTAAAGTTTTTTTCAGAAAAAGAATGGATCATTGGTCGGAGCAATCACCACAGGTCCAGCTGCGGCTTTGGATTTTCAAGGTTTAGTAAATAGATCTTTCGTTGCATGCCTCCTCCAAAGCCCACCATCTTTCCATCTGCCCCAATTACCCGGTGGCAGGGAACAATAATGGGCACCGGATTTTTATTCAGGGCGCCTCCCACAGCCCGTACGGTTCTTATATCTCCCACCCTTCTTGCCATTTCGCCATAACTGATCGTTTTGCCAAAGGGAATACCGGCCAGCAGTTCCCAGACCTTTTTCTGGAAATCGCTGCCTGTCAGCATTACCGGCAGGTCAAATTTTTTTCGCTTTCCCGAAAAATAAGCCTCCAGCTGGCGTTCTGTCTCCAGCAACAACGGATGCAGGTCCTCCCTGAAAAAATGCTCATCCTCTACCGGCGCTGCGTCAAACCGCCATTGCACGGCCACCAGGTGCGTACCCGTAGCCACGAGGCGCAGCGGTCCGGTGGGTGATTCCATTTGCCTGTAAAAAAAAGGTTCCATCTGGTGTCTAAAATACATCATTCCCGGCGATTGTGCCCTATTACCGATAAGTTAAAAATACCATCAGTAACCAATGATATAGAACGGTCAGGTCAAACGGACGATACCACCCATTAAAAAAATTTCGCTCCTGACACAAGGTTGTCACTACCGGCTTTTAGCTTCGCCTGATCAAAACATTTTTTATGACAAACCAACACATTGCATCTTTTAAAGTGATCGGTATCAGTATAAGGACCACCAACCAGAACAATCAGGCAGCAAAAGATATTCCCGCGCTCTGGGAGCGGTTCATGGCAGAAGATATCGCCCGTAAAATACCCAACAAAACCGGGGAGGAACTGTATTCCGTTTACACCGCTTATGAAAAAGACCATACCGCGCCCTATACAACGGTACTGGGCTGCCGGGTGTCTTCCTTTGATGAGGTTCCGCATGGCATGGAGGTCCTGGAAATAAAAGCAGGGAGCTATGCCTGCTTTACAGCAACCGGCAACCTACGGGAAGGAGCGGTGTTTAACGAGTGGCTGAAGATCTGGAGCACACCGCTGCCCAGAAGGTATAGTACCGATTTTGAAGTATACGGTGCAAAGGCGCGGAACCCCGAAAACGCAGAAGTTCCTATATTTATAGCAATAGACGCATAATGAACGCATCCGATCATTTTTATCTGGAACAGGAAGAACCGGTGAAAGGTTGCCTGCTGGCCTTAAGAGCCCTTATCCTTTCGCAGGATAAAGCGCTCACCCCCGCCTGGAAATATGGCATGCCCTTTTTCTGCTATAAAGGAAAGATGTGCTGCTATTTGTGGGTCGATAAAAAGATAGGGCATCCCTACCTGGGAATTGTAGAGGGCAAGCACCTGCATCATCCCCTGCTGAAACAGGAACAACGGGCACGGATGAAAACCATCACCTTCGACCCCGGCAAAGATCTTCCGGTAAAGACCATAACGCAGATCCTGCAGGAAATGCTCCGGTTGTATCGCGAAGGGATCGTAAAAATAAAATAATGCATCGTCGCCAATCGTGTTGCACACTGCGCCGCAAGTGGCAAACGCATCAGCAGACCGGTGAAAATTTTATTGCCTTTTATGATCGGGGTTGTAGACGGATGCTGTTACTTTGCCTGTTCCAGCAATGGATATACACAACTTTCATCGCGCTATATGCAACATCTTCAACTCATAAAACTCCGGACGGCCGATCCTGTTCCATTTGAGCTGTTATTGCTGGCGGATGAGACCATCACTGCTATAGAGCGGTACATTTATGATTCGGCTGTTTATGTGCTCACGGATGCACAGCAAGTGGTGGGTGCAGCGGCCTTATATCCGCTTTCTGCCAGGGAAATAGAAATCAAGAACATTGCAGTGGCCACATCCCATCAAAACAAAGGTATCGGCTCCTTTTTAATAAATCAGCTCCTCAACATTGCCAGGGAACAACAGTACAGAACCGTCATTGTTGGAACAGCTGATACGGGCTATCCGCAGATCCGCTTCTATGAGCGGAATGGTTTCCGGAAATATGGCTTACGCAAAAATTTTTTTTATGATCAATATCCGCAGCCGATTTTTGAGAACGGTATCCGGTTAAAGGATATGGTATTGCTGAAAAAAGACCTCTAATAACAACCGTATCTTTATCCTGCTGAACACAAATAAAAATCACCGGTAATGGAACAGGTTATTATAAGAGACTATCAGGAAAGCGATCTGGACGCGGTAACCATGCTTACCAACCAGTTGGGCTACCCCACCACCACAGAAGAAATGCGTGTGCGTATGCAGCAGATCGTGACATGCAGCAACTGCAGAACGCTGGTGGCAGTGACCCACCAAACAGTGGCGGGTTATATCGGCCTGACAAAAGGCCTCTACTGGGAAAAAAACGGATCTTTCTTAAGGATACAGGCCCTGGTGGTACATCAGAACTACCGCAATGCGGGTATCGGGCGTCAACTGATGGCTGCTGCAGAGCAGTATGCCCTGACGATCGGGGCCTCCGCACTGCTACTCAACTCCGGCAACAGACCGGAACGTATGGCGGCTCACCGGTTTTATCCCGGGCTGGGGTTTACCCCCACCTCCACCGGGTATGTAAAAAAGATCCGCCTGTCTTAGTGACATTTTTTAAACCTTGTCGTACTTCGCGCAGATTTTGGCAGAAAATCGATCTGCGGGAAAGGGTGTTTCAACATGATTGCTGCAAGTTTAAACAACCTTAATAATAAAATCCGGACAACGCATACTTACAGAATTACGGGTATTCTTTACATCATTTACTGGCCTGGCAACTAAATGAGTATCAATTGTTATTAAACTGTTAGAATCTATTTTTATCCGCTTTTTTTTTGCATAAAAAACAATAAAGTTTAATTTTGCAGTATAGTACTCATGCATTTCAAGCTGATGATATTATTCCTGACCGCTTTTTTTGCGGTGCCTGCCTTAAAGGCCGGAGCCTGTGAAATGGCACATAAGACCGGAAAAAGTCACCAGGCCGCTCAACAGTCTCCGGCCGCAAAGAAAACAATAGTGCACCAGGCCGACTGTTGCAGTCAGATGCCCGCAGCCCATCAGCAAAAAGGTCATTGTACACATGACAATTGTACCAACAACAGTTGTCATCCTGTTTCTATATACAGCCTGCATGCAAGCAGCCAGCTGGACATTACCCCGCTTCCGGTTGCTATGATCCATTACAACAATGGGATCAATGGTATGGAGCCTACTTCTTACACTTACACGATCTGGCAGCCACCCCGATTGGGTTAATCAGTCTTTTCAGGGGCTCACTATGCCCTCGTATAACGCATTTGCGTATCTGATACCGTATGCTGTATGCAGCATATACTATTTTTAACTGATTAACAATATCATTATGCAATTTATAAAAAAGGCATCACTGGCCATGCTGATGGCCCTGATGACCACATCCATATATGCCGGCTCACCCATTAAAAATGCAAAAACGACGACCGTATCCATCCGGGGCAATGCCGATGCCTGCAAAACACTGATCGAAAAAGCCGGAACACAAAAGAAACGGGCCCAGTTAACCTGGGAGCCGTCCACCCAAAAAGCACTGCTTGTTTATAACAGTCATGCCACAACAAAAGATGCAGTACTGAAACAGGTGGCCCTGGCAGGGTTCGACAATGAAAGCTATAATGCCCCCGCAGCAGCCTATCATGCACTGCCGGAAGCATGCCGGTACAAAGGTAGTACGGCAGCCATGCCTCAGCAAAATACAGACGGAGCCGGTATAGGGCAACGGGATCATAATGCGGCAGTGCCAGCCGCCGCTTCAAAGCTGGAGCCCCTGTACCAGGCCTATTTTTCCATTCAACAGGCATTGGTGCAGGCCGATGCAAAAACAGCAGCTCAAAAAGCCAATGAGCTTTCCGGTCTGGTTAAAGCCGTAAAAATGGGTGACCTCTCTACAGATGAGCACAATGCCTGGATGAAGGTTATGAAAAAACTGGATCAGCAGGCAACCGCCTTAAAAGCAGCCTCCGGTATTGATAAACAGCGGGCCGCTTTTGCATTGCTTACGGAAAGCATGTACCCCCTGGTTAAAGCATCCAAAACAGCCTATAAGGTCTACTATAACCATTGCCCGATGTACAATGGCGGCGCCAACTGGCTCAGCAAAGAACAGGGGATCAGGAACCCTTATTATGGTTCCAAAATGCTCACTTGCGGATCTACAAAGGAAACATTGCAATAACCATTCATTCTTTCACCCGGAAAACAATACTCATGAAACATTTTCTTTTATGGGGAATGATGGTTATGGCACTCCTGTCCTGTAATTCCCCGGCAACTGAACAACAAAAAGCGACAATAGCGGATACTGCAATGCAACCTGCCGGCGCCGGAACAAGGGCCTTTCCGGCCGCACCGGTACTGGATGCCTACTTTAAACTGGGCAGCGCTCTTTTTGCCGAAAATGCACCATTGATCACCGCAGCAGCTACCGCGCTTCAAAAGGACCTGCAGGCATTAAAGGCCACAGATTTTCCTGCAGAACAGCAAAAGACGGTTGCGGAGATCATGGAATCATCCATCGAAAATGCAGAACATATCGCCGCCAGCAAAGACAATCCCGGGCATCAGCGGGAGCATTTCCAGTTATTGAGTGAAGATCTGTACGACCTGGCCAAAGCCGCCGGCACGGGTACAACGATCTACAAATTCGTTTGTCCTGCACTGAATGGGCGCAAAGGCGGATTCTGGCTTAGTGATCAGCAGGCATTAAAAAATCCGTATACAGGCGCTGCCGGCAATGCCTGCGGTACGATCGAAGAAACATTAAACTAATGAAACCGTTCCGTGTTGGGGCCGGGATGCTGTTGCTGGCCGTTGCCGGTATCCAGCTCATTCCCCGCGCTCCGGAAAACAGCACTGCAACAATGACAAACAGTTTTGGCAACGTCTTCCGGACACCCGATTCCGTCCTGCAACCCTTAATTGCAGTATGCTTCGATTGTCACAGTGATCATACCCGGTATCCCTGGTATTCCCGCCTCCAGCCCGTGAACGGTTTTATGGCACAACACGTAAAAAAAGGAAAAGAAAAACTGAACTTTGATGCAATTGCCCATTATGGTATGCGCAGGCAACGCGCTAAATTCAGCAGTATTGTAAACGTACTGCAGGACGGAACGATGCCCTTACGATCATACACCCTCCTGCACCGCAAGCTGACAGAAACAGAAAAGACCATGCTGATCCGGTATTTTACAGAGCTCAAAAATACACCCGGATCAGATAATCTTCCTTAACTGATCAGCTCTATTCCAAACAAAAAACAGGTGAGCAAAACCTGATAAAAGAACAGCAATGAAAAAGCAATTAAAAATATTATTCATCTTTCTTCTCATCATCACCGGAGTTCCGTACGGACAGGCACAGCAGGTTAAACGTTATGACCTGTATGTAACGGACACGATGGTCAACTACTCGGGCAAACACAAAATGGCCATTGCAGTAAACGGACAGATCCCCATGCCCAGACTTGAATTCACAGAAGGCGATACGGCGGAGATCGTTGTGCACAACCGGCTGAAAGAACCCACGGCCTTGCATTGGCACGGAGTATTCCTTCCTAATAAAGAAGACGGTGTTCCCTATCTGACGCAAATGCCCATCGATCCGGGCACAACCTATACCTACCGGTTCCCGATCATCCAGAATGGTACCCACTGGTATCACAGTCACTACGGCTTCCAGGAACAAACCGGCATGTATGGGTCCATGATCTTTCATAAAAAAGCCGGAGATCCTGCACTCCGGAAAGGGATCGATGATCTTCCCTCTGTTCCCGTGATCTTAAGCGAGTGGACCGATATCATGCCGCATAACATCCACCGCATGCTGCGCAATGCCAATGACTGGGCGGCCATTAAAAAGAACGCCGTACAGAGTTACGCAGAAGCCATCAAAGCCGGGCATTTTAAAACCAAGCTGGTCAACGAATGGAAACGCATGCTGGCCATGGATGTAAGTGATGTCTATTACGATAAAATGCTGATCAACGGCCGCAACGAAAGCCAGCTTTCTCAATTCAAAGCGGGCGATAAAGTGCGGCTGCAGATCTCCAACGGAGGAGCTTCCACCTATTTCTGGGTGCACTATGCCGGCGGAAAAATAACCGTTGTGGCAAATGACGGCAATGATGTGGAGCCGGTTGATGTGGACCGCTTCATACTGCCGCCCTCCGAAACCATCGACATTGTAGTAACCATTCCGGAACAAGGCCTCTCCTATGAGCTGCTGGCAACTTCCGAAGACCGCACCAATTCCACATCACTTTTTATCGGTGAAGGTAAAAAGCAACTGGCACAACCCCTGGAGCGGTTGAAATACTTTGAAGGTATGAAAATGATGAACGGCATGATGCGCATGAACGGTTCTATGAATGACATGGGTATGGATATGAGCCTGCAGCAAATGGATATGAATGCGGTTATGTACCCTGAAATAACAGGGCCCGCCACCTCCGGAAAAGAAAAAAGAAAACGGAAGACCGGCAAAGAAACAAGTCCTCATGTACATGGAAGTACAACAGCAGACAGTACTGTTCCGGCTGGTAACGGGGGTATGCACGGGCAACCCGCTCCAACACCACAAAATGAGGAGCATATGGCCGCCGGGGCAGCGCACCGTCATCAATCCATGCAAGCGGGGTCCGAAATGCCTCCAGCTATTGTTACGCTGAATTATAATATGCTGAAGGCTCCGCACAAAACAGTATTGCCCGAAAACGCACCGGTTAAAGAGCTCACATTTACACTGACCGGGAATATGAACCGGTATGTATGGAGCCTCGATAACAAAGTCGTTTCTGAAACGGATAAGATCCTGATCAAAAAAGGGGAAATCGTCCGTATTAAATTATACAACGCTTCTATGATGCGCCACCCCATGCACCTGCACGGGCACGATTTCCGGGTGCTGAATGATAAGGGGGAATATGCGCCGCTGAAGAACGTGATCGATATCATGCCCATGGAGACCGATGTGATCGAGTTTGAAGCCAATGTGGAAGGAGACTGGTTCTTCCATTGTCATATCCTCTATCATATGATGGCAGGAATGGGCAGGATCTTTACCTACCAGGATCAGGCACCGAACCCCTATATAGCCAATCCGCAGAAGACGATCAAAAAACTGTACCGGGATGACCGCATGTTCTTCCTGATGGCCGAAAACGAAGTGGCCTCAAATGGTAATTTCGGATCGGCCCTGTATCACAATACCCGGTGGGCATTTAATGCCGAATGGAAACTGGGCTATACCGCAAAAAGAGGACATGAGATCGAAGCCAGTTTCGGACGCTTCCTCGGGCAGATGCAGTGGTTTCGCCCGTTTGTAGGGGTCGAATGGACCTACAGGAAAGATAGTCATGAAGAGCGGGATCTGTTCGGGCAAAAATTCAACCACGACGGCAAACCGCGTTATAATATCGGGTTTGCCTATACCCTGCCCTGGCTGGTGCTCTTGCAAACGCAGCTCGACACAAAGGGACAGATCCGGGTTGAACTGGGCAGGGAAGATATTCCGCTCTCAAAACGTTTAAGAGGTGCTTTCTCGCTCGATACCCGCAGGGAATATATGGGGGGACTGCGTTACATCATTAACAGGAATTTTAGCATATCTGCCAATTATAACACGGAATATGGTTTTGGAGGCGGACTCGTGCTTACTTATTAGGGCACACGATTACATAAAGAAAGCAGGTCACAAACGAAGGTAAAACAGCTCACGGAATACAGGGATCAGCACAGATAAAATAACCATAGCTCTTTCGTGTAAGTCCGTAAGCACAAGCCCTGTGCCCGCAAAAATGCAAAACACCCCGCAGACCACGCGGATCAGTCCGGAGGAGTCTGGTACAACATTCGGCTTTCCGGCCAAATCAGCGCAATCCGTGCGCTCAAACCAATAATGAACATTAGCTCATTAAAAAAACTTCAACATGAATCAGTTTAAAAAATTCACCCTTATCATTTACATAGCCGTTTTCTTAGCAGCCTGCAGTGGCTCCTCCGAAAAACAGGAAACAACCAGAGCCCTCCCGGCCGGTGCAACACAAACCTCACAACAAAGTGCCGTTAATTATAAGAAAGGAGATCAGGTCCCCTCCAACCTCGTTTGTATGGTAAACAATGTCTTTATGGGTAACGAACAAATAGCAGTGCCTGTTAACGGCAAAACCTATTATGGTTGCTGCGAAATGTGCAGGAACCGCATTCCTGCCGACGCTTCGGTACGAAAAGCCACCGATCCTGTTACCGGAAAACCCGTGGATAAGGCGTCAGCATATATCGTGATCACCGGCGATAAGGGCGAAGTATCCTATTTTGAAAACGCTGCCAGCTATAAAAAACTTGCGCAGGATCAATAATCCGGTGCAGATCGCTGCCTGTCAGCGACTGATTTGTTATGAAATTGCCATATTTGTTGTTTAAACATCGTTTTTCGGTTTATCCTTTTACTTTTGCGTCCAATTCTTAAAACAAAATAAATATGAAACAAACCATCTCGATCTTCGCCCTGGCGGTAATCTTAGCCGCATGCGGAGGGGCCTCCACAGATCAGGCAAAAACCGAAGAAAAACAAGAAGCCGCAGCAGCTACCGGCAACACCTACGCAATTGACACGGTTACCACAACGGTAGACTGGCGTGCGACCCACAAAGGTGGTTTTGCGCCCCGCTTTGGCATCATCAGTGTAAATGACGGCAGCCTTTCTGTTGAAAACGGTGCCGTTACAGCCGGCAGCTTTACAGTAAACATTGCAGCATTGAAGGTAGACACCGCATCCGTTACTGAGCCTGATAAGAAGGCAGCCGACCTGGAGGCGCACTTAAAAAGCGCTGATTTCTTCGATGTGGCAAAATACCCTGCCGCCAAGTTTGTGATCACCAAGGTGGCCCCTTACGACAGCGCCCAACAGAAAAGCCTGTTACCCGGTGCCACCAACCTGATCAGCGGTAACCTTACCTTAAAAGACAGTACATTGAACATTACCTTCCCCGCCCAGGTAACCATTACCGACAGCGAGGTAACAGCCCACGCAAAATTCACGATCGACCGCAGTGCATGGGGAATCAGCTATAAAACAGAAGGCAGCCCCGAAAACTGGATGATCAGTAAGGACGTGGAAATCGGGTTTAACCTGAAGGCTGCGAAGAAATAGATAGTGAAATGTTGTGAGTGAGATATTGTAGGTAAAAAGGTTTTATGGCGAAGTGAACAATTTGTGATGAGAAGCAGTTAATCAAAGCCAAGCGATTACAGGACACAGCGGTCTGCATACTGCTTCTTAAAATGTAACCGGCAATTTATTCATTAGCACCACTTTTTACAAAACATTTCACTAGCAACTCCCCACTACTCCGATACCCGGAAAGAGGCTGTCTTCATACAAGGCAGCCTCTTTTCTATTCCGGCACCCCTCCAATAAAAAGATGAAAAACCGCTGTTGTGCCCCTTCTATTGTTTGGTTATACTAAAAGAACCACCACCACTATCTGCATCTCCGTGCCCCCAAGTGCCGGTAATTGTATTATTGGTCAGCGTACCTGTAAACGACATCTTTTCATTATAATAATCTGTTATGCTGAATAATAACTTATCGTTGATAAGCGTATAGCTGCCCTTGCCCTGATGTTCAGCAGATGCTGTCAGATCGCCAAAAAACAAGGCCGTCTTTTTGTTTTCGCCGAATTTAATAGCAAGCGGGTCGGGCCCGTTGTTCTTAACAACAAATGTTCCCTTCCAGGTACTGTTGGCAAGCGCGTCATGGGAGGCAGCAGGATCCTTTTTGCAGGATATGGCTGCTGCAATCAACACAAAGCCCAGTGTTGTGAATAATCGCTTTTTAAAGATCATCGTTTGAGAATTTTATAGTTTTATTTATTCAGGGATAACGTTTTTCATGGATTTCCCTGTTCAAGAGTTGATGCAAATTATAGCGTTGTAATGCTGTTGCTGACGGGCTTTTAACGAAACGGCCGCCTGGGTTAATAAAACAGTACTGCCGGTTAAACAAAACGGCTTATCAACCGCACCGGATACAAAACACCGGCCGACGCAATATCTTTTAAACTTTTCAGATCTCCCCGGAAATAGCAAAACAGAAGGATCTTATGCTGCCGGCGACGGCAGCTTTCAGGTATTCCTGTAAATCAGCCGGTGAATTTTCGATCCATAGTATTGCAGGCAGGTTTTAGAAACAGCCGGCAACAGGTATTACGGCACCAGCTTTCCGTTTCGTTAACCCGGAAGAGCTGTTTGTTAATTCTACGGGTTAAACCGCCTTCCCGTAATACATCTTTACAGGACTAAACTTTAAAAATCAAGAAAAATGAAAAATGTACTAAGAAACTCCTGGGTCGTACTGGGACTTACAGCAATGACGTTCACAGCATGCCAAAAGCCCGGAGGTATTGTGAACAAAGGCTTCGATGCCGCGCTTTTTGCAGAGAACATGCGGGAAAGCCTCGATGGCAAAACGGTCGGCTGGTCCTTCGCCATTTCCCAGAACGGGAAAATCGTTCAGTATGATGCGGGCGGTTATGCACGCCTCAGTACGAATAGTCCTGAAGTAAAGTACACGTATACCACCCGCCAGGCCATCGGAAGCTGCAGCAAGACCATCTCGGCGCTGGCGCTCCTGGGCGCGCTGGAAGCAAAAGACCTTAATGAGTATACTTACCTTGCAGACCTCCTTCCTTCATCATGGGATATTGCCGCGGAAAACAGGAAGATCACGGTTATGGACATGCTTACGCATAAAGCAGGTCTTACCAACTTCGGCAACGACTATGCTTCGCTGCGCAAAACGATGAAAACACCAACTACCGGCTTCGGATATTTTACCGAAAAAAAATATGATAACGTCAATTATCTCTTATGCCGCGTTTTAATTCCATGCGTGGTAAACGGCCGGGAGAGTTATGCGAACATGACCAATGAGCAGGCCGATGAAGCCGTGTCGCAGGCCCACCGAGATTATGTACGCGAAAAAATCTTCAAAGTAGCCGGGCTGCCGGACTGGCAGAAGATCAATATTGGCCCCTGGAACGCAAGCGGCTCCATCACCGAAGCCGCTCCCGACCGCCAGATGACGATGTATTATAACTATTCCAAGCCATTGCTCCCGGGCATCATGGCTTACACTACCTATAAGGATGCCGGTGCAGGCGGCTGGTTTATCAACGCTCCTGAGATGGCGCAGGTGCTACTGACGGCCGAGGCCGGAAAATACGTATCGGGCCTGATGCTGGATAAAATGAAGGACCTGCTCATGGGGTATGATGGCTTTGTTTCCGGAAAAAAAGGCGATTACTACTGGAAAAACGGCTACTGGTACGATGATCAAAAGCGAGGTATCTTTACCGTAATCATGCACTTCCCCAACAATGTGCAGATAGCCTGGCATACCAATTCTATCCAAACCGATATCGGAGATCCAATGACAATAACGGGCAAAGCATACGATCATGCATGGCGGTAACCGTTAACCAATATTCAGAGACACCGCTTTTTTATCCTGTCAATCTTCCCGCTTTAAAATCCGATCTCACGATCGGATTTTTTGTATTTACAGGATTACCCGCACATCACAGGCCCGGGGGTAGTGCCATATGGCAAAAAAGCATAATTGGGTAACAGTAATTATGGAAAACAAGCTCAGGAAAGCAGCCGGTTCTTTAACACCAGGATCCCACTCAATGCCGCAGCTGCTGTACCAATGCCCGTCCATATGGCATAAGCTGTTCCGGCTGCCCCCCCCGGATGGTTTTCATCTGCAGCATGCGCACATTATCGAAACCGCCACCCCGCGTAACACCAGTACCTCCCACACCTGCAGCCGTTTTGACCGCTCCCAAACAGGAAGTAAATACCCATTCAAATAACGCTGCAATGGTCAGCACAATCCCGTTCATAATTTAAAATTCCGGGGCTGGACAACGTTCCGCCACGTTCAGGAACCGCTCCGCTTTAATACCCGTGCTGCCGCTTCTGCTGCAACAATGAGCCCGCCCGCCAGCATAATAATATCCTTAAGTACGAGGCGCCCGGCTCCGGACAAATAAGGAAATCCATATTCCGGTGTGGGTCCATCACCTCCTAATGCCGGTACATAAACCTCGGGAGTAGTTACCAGGAATGAGAGTGTGACCAGCGACATACCAAACGTGAGCAGCCCTCCCGCAACACCGGCCCGGGGCCACCAGATACCGGAAAGCGTTAAAAACCCGATCAGCACAATAACCGCCCCCAGCCCGTAAGAAAAAGCATAGGTTCCGTTTGCCCGATGCCAATCAATATTGCGGCGCACTACTTTTCCTTCCGGATTTTTATGCCCTTTATATTCCGCCGGTTTCTGATAAAAAAAACGCATGAGCGGACTATTGGCCACAAACGGCACAATGCCATCCGCTTCATAGGAAAACGCTTTAAGTCCCCCGATCCAGGCCATCACGATAAATATGGCGATCCGCATCAGGTGCACCAGCCCGGTACGGCTTTGAGTTAAAACAAGGAGAAGTCGGTTCATATTTTATCCGGTTTTATACCATTCAAAAATAGAATATCCGCGCAGTGCAAAACATGGACAAACCCGGCATTTCCATTAACTATTTAGCCACGATGGAAATACCCGTTTTTTCCCGGAAATATGAAGGGGCGCATCCGGTATGTTTTTTAAAGTACCGGCTGAAATAAAACACGTCTTCAAATTGCAGCCGGGCCGCTATCTCCTTAACAGACCGCCGTGTAAGATGCAATAACTTTTTTGCCTCGAGGATCACCCGGTCCTGGATCAGCTGAGAAGGTGTTTTTCCAAACCGGCGACGGATCTTTTTACTAAAGGCGTCAACCGATAAGGAAAGTTGCGCCGCATAAAAAGCAGGCGTCCGCTCAGTAAGGTAATACTGCTCCAGTAACTGCTGAAAATCAGGATCGCCCGCAGGTACCTGTACAGTCGTTTTATCCAGGAATATCTTTTTTTCCTTGCTGCACAATGCCAGCAACAGTTGCAGGTAGGCCTTAAGCACCGCCGCAGAAAACATCATATGCGCCTTTTGCTCTTTTTCGATCTTTGAAAGCACGGCGCGCACTTCGGCAAACACCGCCGGTGTTAACCGTACATGCGGCACCAGGTAAATATTGTTAAACAACAATCCGTTGCAGGCCACTTCTTCCTTATGATACTCGATGCAGTAAAAATCGCCGTGAAACTCCAGTTGTTTTATCACGGCGGATGCGGCCCCTTTCCATTTAAAATGCTGATAAGGAGATAGGAACAATACCGTTTTGCCGGCACACATATAATCCGTCAGATCTACCTCAAAACGGCCTGCCCCCTCAAACACCAGCAGCTGGTACAAGGGCGATGCGAACGGCTGTTGAAAACTACGGCCCTTCTTTTCGTAAACATGGATCAGTACCTGTTCTTTTTTCACGATGAATACCGGTGATTTAAAAACCAAAGTAATTGTTCAACAATACAATGTCCTCCGGCTCCCGGCCGGCTCTGAACCACTCATTGCCGCAGCCCGGCAAAGCATGCGCATACAATGTATTGCGAACATAATATTAATGCGTTGAAACAACCTTTAACCCAACAATAGAAGCAATAAGCGTTGTTATGAAAAACAATCTCCAGAAAGTAGCCGGCTCTTTAAACACCAGGATCCCCATCAGGGCCGCACCCACTGCACCAATGCCGGTCCATACAGCATAAGCAGTTCCGATCGGCAACCCCTGGATAGCTTTCATCAGCAGCAGCATGCTTACCGTTATAGAAACCAGGAAACCAGCATACCACCAGTAAACCTCTGCCCCTGTGGCTTCTTTTGCTTTTCCCAGGCAAGAGGTAAAGGCCACTTCAAACAATCCCGCAATGATCAGAATAATCCAGTTCATATCTTAAAATTTCCTGCAAAGTTCTGCTGTAACACGGAAATAAAATTTTACAAATGATAAATAAACACGCGCTTCAGCGGATCTCCGAGCGGATCCGGCTCAGGCTTACCTGGGTGATACCCAGGTAGGAGGCTATATGGCTCAATGGTACCCGCTGTAACAGGCCGGGGCTATCGGCCAGTAACTCTTTATACCGTTGTGCGGCAGTTTTAAACTGCCGGGAGATCAGCCGTTCTTCCGTTCTGATCAGTTCTTTTTCTGCAAATTTCCGGCCCCAGTTGGCAATCTGCAGGTCTTCCTGGTACAGCTGCTGCAGGTCTGCTGTTTTTAGCGCATACAACACACAGGGCTCCAGCAACTCAATATGTTCATAACCGGGCTTACCGGCTACATAACTGTTCATCGACACAATAGTTGCTCCTTCGCTGCCAAACCAGAAAGTGATCTGGTGGTCTTTCGTATCGGCATAGGCCCTTACTATACCGCTTTTAATAAAATACAGGCCATGCGCTACCTTGCCCGCCTTCATCAGCAAATGATTTTTGGCAAACACGGTTTCATGAGCCTTCTGTACAATTTTATTCCGCGAAGACTCCGGCAACGGTAGTACCTGGTCCAATATCTGCGTAAGCTGCATCACTACTGGTTATCAAAGCAACTAAATTAAACTATTTCCGGATGCTTTCCTGTAATAAAAAGAGGCTCAAAAGCCGATCTGTAACGTTTTGTCGTTCGGGCCCGGTCTTCATAAGCCCGGCCGGATAAGAAAGACCCGTTCCGGATAAAATGTTCCGGGTATCGGACCTTCTATCCCAATAAAGCCAGGGAACCGATAAAGGCCCGGCGGTAATCCATATACCGGTCTGTACAACCTTGCGCTGTTTACGCATAAGAACTGCGCCGCTCAATGGCCAGACGCATATGCGTTCAGTCTGTTACCTGAACGGACTGTTCCCAGCACAGACCCAAGGCATCAAAACGATATGGCTTCATCCGGATCAAAGTCTGCCGCCTGCTGTTTCAACCTGTTAATCCGTTTCCTCCATACATGGAAGGACAAAAGGATCAGCTGAAACATAATCACTGAACTAAATACCAGCACCAGTCCCTTTTCCTTTGTAAAATTTATGGTCGACGCAAAAAAGATCAGTATAGAAATGCTGTACAGGAAGGCGACGATTACAGAAAAAACAGACAGTCGTTTTACACGTATCAGGTACTCTTCAACACCGTCTTTCAAGTTCATTTTCCTTACAGGTTTTAGTATCCAGATAAAACCAATAATATTATTGACGATATATAACAATAAGCCTGCCACCAACGCCAGGTTTGCGTAAAAGGGTTTTTTATCTCCATCAAACCAATCGTAATAAATAAATAAAATAAACAGCAGGGCGATGATCTCAATACCCAGCCTGGTTCTTATTTTTTTTATTGATGGATGGTTGATGATTCGGGTCATTCGCCGCAGGTCTGTTTCGCTTTTGAATGCGCCTCCGGCTTTTTGCCATCCTGATTTCAGTTCGTTCAGATCCATAATATCTATTTTAATAGTTCCTTCAGTTTATTTTTTATCCTGTTTAAACGCACCCCTACATTATTTACACTCAAACCGGTAATTGCTGCAATTTCTTTATAATTAAGATCTTCGAGATACAACGCAATAATGGCTTTTTCGGAATCATTTAAAGTGCGCAAAGCCCAAAACAACCGCTCTGTATGCTCCGGGATCTTCTTTTCCTCAAATGGATGAATGCCTTCGGGCAGCTCCCGGTAATAATCAATCACTATCGATGGCTTCCGGTAAATCGTGAGCGCCGTATTTAGCGCAACCCGGTAGATCCATGAACTCACTTTAGAGGCACCTTTGAATGCCGGATAAGATTTCCAGAGCTGATAAACGATCTCCTGAAATAAATCTTCCTGATCCTCCCGGTTGTCTCTGTACAGGTTACAGATTTTATAGATAATCTTCTGATGTTCATGGATGGCCTTTAAAATTTCTGTTTCCATGCGATCCTTATTTGTAGTCATTCAATGCACTTTAAAGTTCTGCCGTATACTACATAGGTTGCTTATTAGAATAAAATCTTACAGATCTGTCAAACATTTTTAATAACAGGCATTAAAAAAAGCTGCCGGCTTTCGCGCGACAGCTTTACAATTAAAATAAGGGATTTTATTCTGATTTACCAGAATTTTCCTGATCCAGTTTCTTTCGGATATCCGCCAAAGCGCTCAGGTCGCCCAGTGTAGCTTTTTCTACTTTGTTCTGGATGTTCTTCACTGCTTTTTTGGTTTTTTCCGCTTCAGCACGTGCATCTTTCTTCACAGATTCTCTCTCTTCGTATGCAGATTGTTCCCAAACGCGGGTATGAGACAATACAATGCGCTTTTCGTTGCGGTCGAATTCGATCACCATAAACGGAGCGGTTTCATCCAGGTTAACGGATTTACCATCCTGTGTATTCAGATGACGGTTAGGAGCAAAACCTTCCAGGCCATAAGGCAACTGAACAGTAGCACCTTTATCGTCTCTGCGTACAATGGTTCCTTCATGCACACTGCCGATGGCAAAAGTGTCCTGAAGGGTATTCCAGGGATCTTCTTCCAGCTGTTTGTGTCCCAGCTGCAGTTTGCGGTTATCTTTGTCGATACCCAGGATCACCACATCGATATTTTCGCCCACTTTCGTATACTCTCCCGGATGGTTGAAGCGTTTCAGCCAGCTCAGGTCGCTGATGTGGATCATACCGCCAATACCCTGTGCCAGTTCTACAAACACACCGTAGTTGGTGATGTTTTTCACTTCGCCGGTATGCTTGGTGCCTTCTGCAAAACGGGTTTCGATATCGCTCCATGGGTCTTCTGTCAGTTGTTTGATAGACAGGCTCATTTTGCGGGTATCTTTATCCAGTGTTACGATCTTCGCTTCATGCTCATCACCCAGTTTGAAGAAGTCCTTCGCATTTACAGGCGTGTTAGCCCATGTAATTTCACTTACGTGAACCAGACCTTCAACACCAGGAGTAATTTCCAGGAATGCACCATAATCTTCAATATTTACCACTTTACCTTTTACGGTATTGCCTTCAACAATTCCTTCCGGTAATACATCCCATGGGTGCGGAGTCAGTTGTTTCAGACCCAGGCTGATCCGTTTTTTCTCGTCGTCGAAGTCCAGTACCACCACGTTCACTTTCTGATCGATCTTCAGTACTTCGTTCGGATGAGAGATACGGCCCCATGAAATATCGGTGATGTACAGTAAACCATCCAGTCCACCCAGGTCCATGAACGCACCAAAGTCGGTGATGTTCTTAACGGTACCTTCCAGTACCTGACCTTTTTCCAGTTTACCGATGATCTCAGCACGTTGTGCTTCAATATCGCTTTCGATAAGCGCTTTGTGCGATACCACAGCGTTCTTAATGGTTTCGTTGATCTTAACCACTTTAAATTCCATGGTCTTACCTACAAACTGATCGTAGTCGGTAACCGGTTTTACATCGATCTGAGAACCTGGCAGGAAGGTTTCCATACCAAATACATCTACGATCAAACCACCTTTGGTCTTTGAAGTCACCTGTCCGGTAACCACTTCACCTGTTTTGTTCACCTCAACAATGCGCTCCCATGCGCGGGTAGTGCGGGCTTGTTTACGGCTCAGGTTCAGGTGCCCATCCCGGTCTTCTTTTTCAACGATCATTACTTCCACTTCATCTCCAACTTTCAATCCCTGGAGGTCGCGGAACTCATTCAGAGAGATCAGACCATCGCTTTTGAACCCGATGTTCAGAACCACATCTGTGTTGGTGATCCCTACAACGGTACCGTTGATCAGCTCACCATCGTTTAACTGTATGAACGTATTTTCATACACTTTGTCGTACTTTTCTTTTTCTTCTTTTGAATAAGAAGATACGTTGCGTTTGTCTACGCTCCAATCGAAATCGTCGTGCGCAGTTTCAACAACAGCCGGTGCCGGTGCTTCAGCAGGTTTAGCGGCCTCTACAGGTGCAGTGGTTGTCGCTGTAGATGCTTCTTCTACCGGTTCTCCGGCAGCGCCCGCATTCTCCTGTGCATCAGCGTTTAATTGTTTAAAAAATAATTGAAACATAAATAAATCCGAAGGTTTTTAAATTCGGACTGCAAAGCTACGAAATTCCGGGGGAATAGCCTAATCGGTCCCGCAGATATAACTTACTGATTTTCATTTAGTCATCAACAGTACTGTTATCAACATTCTTGCGTCGCACTCTTGTGCTGTGGAATATCAGGCGGCAGTTTGGTACCGGCTTGGGGAACCGGTGGAACTGTTCTCCCAGGTCATCGTACCCCCCGAGGGCGCGGCGGGATTGAATGTACAATGAACTTTTATCTATACATTTGGTAACGGTCCGGATTGAACGATTTAGCCATAGTAAAAAAACTTTATGCAAAAAATACGCTACCTGGTTGTCCTTCTTTTTTTAACGGCTTGTGGACAAACACCAACAACCAAAATTGATCCCAATATTAAAAATTCAAGAACGGATAAGCATATACATATTCCGGGTACCAGGCTTTACATGATACCCCCGCCCGGTTTCAAGGTTAGTTCAACATTCATAGGGCTTCAGAAAGGAGAAAGCGCAATTATAAATATCTACGACCTGGTGGGTGGAAATATAAACACCAATGCGGCCACGTTTAGCCAGGCTGAATTTGAAAGACAAGGAGCAAAGGTCTTTGAATTTAAGGAGATCAGCGTAAATGATTTCCCCGCAAAATATATTCAAATGCAAGGGGATCCGGCAGCTAAAGGACAATCACTTGTTTTTGGCGATACAACTTTTACAACAATGATTATGACATCGTATCCGGCTGCTGATGAAAAAACGGGCAACGACATCATTCAGTCGCTAAACACCATTTATTATGACAAAAGCAAAAAGATCGACCCCTTTGAAGCAGCAAACTTCTCCATAGATGACAACGCCTCAAAATTCAAATTTTCTCAATACGCTGCAAATGTTTACGTCTACACAATCGGTGGCGTTAACAGTGAAGAAGACAAAGACGCGCCCGTTGTTTTGATCTCACAGTACCCAAAAGAAGAAACAATGACTGGAAAAAGTTTGACAGACATGTTGGTTAACAAGATACAACAAAATGGAATAACGATCCATGGGCGAAAAAACACATTTACCGGAAAAATAAACGGATACGATGCCTATCAAACAGAGCTTTATGGACAAATGCAGGGCAACTACAGCCTCTTATATTATTGTGTTTTAATAAAAGGCGACAAAGTTATTACGATACAGGGCACATCAAAAAGCAATATGGCGGCCAACCTGGAGGAGTTCAAAAAAATGGCAAAGGCCGTTAAAATAAAATAAAGAATGGTTGCTTATGAAAGCACGGGCAACCACAAAAAAGCACCCAGGAACAAGGCATTGCTCATAACCCGGCCGGCCAAAAGAATCAAACAATCAAACACGGTTTCTGAGTCCTGCACCAGTGCTGCTATCGACCGGGTTGCGCCGCACACTTGTGCTGTGGAATATGTGGCGGCAGTTTGGTACCGGTTTGGGGGACCGGTGAGACTGTTCTCCAGGTTTCCCAGTTAAAACGTTCCCAGAGCTAATATTAAGTCCCTTCCTTTTTCACCCTCGACGGAGCGTTTATATACCATTTACGGTCATACCGCACAAAAAAGGAGAGCCAGATGGCGCGGGACATACGCATCAGTACCGGCTGCATAACGATCAGGAAAATGGCATTAAAGATCAGCCAGTAAATCCACCGGTCGTCATAAATGCTGAGCCCGATAAATACCCACCAGGCAACCAGGGTGGCCACACTCAACGCCACCGCCAGGCCATAACTCACATAACCGGAACCAAAATAAAACCCCGTTTCCAGTTCAAAGGGTTGTTTACAAACCGGGCATTCCTTATACATCCGCATTGTGGTCTTTAATTTATAAGGGTTCTTTACCTCAAACATACTGTGTCTCCGGCACCTGGGGCATTGGGATGCGAACACATTCAGATAACCGGGCACTTTATCCCTGTCTGTAGCCGCGTCAATAGTATTTACTGGTTCCATATTCTATATTCTATATTACTTTAAAAATTGTTTTCGGAATTCGTCGGGGGTTAACCCCTCATATTTTTTAAAAAACCGGGTAAAATAAGCGTTATCCTGAAAATTGAGCTCATAGGCAATTTCTGTAACGCTCTTGTTTGCGTTAATCAACAGTCGCTTGGCTTCCAGCAACACACGGTTACGGATCAGCTCACCGGCCGTTTGTCCTAAAAGATCCTTACAAAGCGCATTCAGATGATTGGGGGTAATGTATAAAAGATCCGCATACTCTTTGGGCAGTCGTATGGATTTATAATGTGTATCAATTAACCGGCGCAGGTTATGCAAAAGAACTTTTTTCTGTTCCGGAACACTTTTTAACGGATGTTCTGTCCTTTCGCTGCTGATCAGCAAAAGGATCTGCAGCAAAAGGACCCGGCTCATATCCGGCGAAACACCCGGCCCCGATGCCGACGCAATGAGGTCCTCAAATAACTCCGGTACTTTTTTGCGCAGCACAACCGGCAGCGTAAATACGCTCTCCGCACTTACACCGCTAAAAAAAGGAAAGCGCTCGAGGTAATACTGGTTAAACAGGAAATCCCTGAAAAAGTGATCCGGGAAATTAACCACATACCCGTTTACTGCGGTGGTAAAATGCCAGCTGTGTACCTGGCCCGGGATCATACAGTACACCTGGAAAGGTTGCACCTCAAACCGGTCAAAATCGATGGTATGCGTACCCTTCCCGGAAGTAAAAAGTACCATATGGTAAAACGAATGCCGGTGTGGCCGGTGCAGGTGTTCATAATGCTTTTCCAGATAAGAAGCAAAATGTTCCGCCTGAAGATCTGTCTGCTGCAAACGCTCCGGAACCAGGTTCCGGATCGAATAAACAGGTATTTTTTCCTTTTGTATCACAAATGCCATTGATACTGCAAAGGTATAAAACAGTTCTTCAGCAGACACGGACCAAAAACAGGTATTTATGGTACTTTTTACCGATCGGTCACTTTCCGGTGGACTCCCGTTCAATCAATACGGAATCCATATTGATCGTTTCCGGCACATAACGGGCCGGCTTTTCCAGCACCAGGATCAGTTGCTGTACGGCGGCCTGGCCAATTTCAAAAGCAGGCTGGGTAATGGTCGACAGTGAAGGCTTTAGCAAATGAGCGGTGGGCATATTACTAAAGCTCAGCAGTTTCAGTTTTCCCGGCATATCGATCCCATGCTTTCTGCAGATATCGTAAGCGATCAGCGCATGCGTTTCTACCGAGGTAAAAAGACCATCAGGAGCATTCTTTTGCAGCAGTGCATTTTCGATCAGCGTGGTGTCATGTTCGTAATCCTTTCTGCTGGTAAGGATCCATTCCGGGCGCACTTCAATGCCCGCATCTTCCAGCGCCTTTTTATACCCGGCAAGCCGGTCAATACCTATGGAGATCTTATCGGAAACCTGGCAATGAGCGATGCGCTTACAACCCTGGCCGATCAGATAACGGGTACCGTTATAGGCGCTTGCATAATTATTGGTGGTCACAATGCTGGTATTAAACCCTTCGGCAACACGGTCAAAGAAAACCACCGGAACGCCCTTCTCCTGCAGGTTCCTTAAATGATCCGTATCGTCAATAGGGCTTGTAAGGGAGATCACCACACCATCTACCCGGCCATTGGTCATATGCCGCACCACGTCTTTCTCATATTCCGGATTTTCGTTGGTGATGTAGATCAGTACATGGTAACCTTTGGCATGTGCCGTTTCCTGTATACCCTTGATGGCAAAAATGAAAAAATTATTAATAATATCCGGAACAACTACCGCGATGGTCTTGCTTTTAAACTTCCGCAAACTTCCGGCATAAGGATTGGGCTCATAGTTTAGCTCGCGCGCCAGGTCCATTACCCGTTTCTTTGTATCGGCACTGATCTCATGACTGTCGCGCAGTGCCTTTGAAACGGTGCTTATAGAAAGATGTAAAAGAGACGCCAGTTTTTTTAAGTTGATCGGTTCCATGTTCATCCCTATCCCTTTTTTATAATCCTTTTCAGGAATGAAGATAAGAAATTAATGATGGTAAACAACCTTCAGGGTTTCCGCTCATCCAATAGTTACGGAAACGTTGCCGGGAGGGGGACAAAGCCTGATGTTTACTATTGCAGGTTTTTATCACCGGCTTGGGGCAACGGGGAGATCATTTACTGCGGAAGACGGAAAGCTGACCGCTCAGACCGCTGCAGCTACGGGCTGTGCCTTTGCCGGCAGCTTCACGTTTTTGCTTCTGGGCTTTTTCTTTTTCAGTTTGTTGAGCCAGATGATCGTTCCGGTAACCGGCAGGCTGGTAGCAATAAGGCAACAGATAAAATAAATGATCTTGGAAAAAAGGCCATAGATCTCCCCGGTGTGAATAGGGCGGATACTGGCTGCTATCTTTTGTCCCGCAGATTTTGATGCAAAAAGTTCTTTTTTAAGCACGGCACCGCTGTAGGCATCAATGATCACCCGGTCGGTTGCCGCACTATTCCAGGAGGCGGCATCGTTTTTGGAAATGCTGAAGGTTCCCAAACTGTCTGCCGGAAAACTCAAACGGGTAATTCCGGTATAGTTCAGCTGGCCGGCACCGATTTTCAATACGTCATCCGCAGAAAGCATCACTGCGCCGGCCGCTGCCGAATTCACCGGTTTTTCCTTTTTGCCCCCAAATACCTCTGCGCCCAGTACGGTTGATGCGCCTTTTTTATACCATTCAAACGACCAGCAAAGTCCGGTGAGCGACATGATCAATAAAAAGATAAACGAATAAAAGCCAAGTACATTATGCAGGTCGTGATTGATGCGTTTCCACTTGCCCGAAAACAGGATCACAAACCCCTGCTTCCAGTAGCGCAACCGCCGGGGCAGCCAAAGGATAATCCCCGAAAGCAGGAGCACCACAAAAATGAGGGTGGCAATTCCAACAATGATGCGCCCGGTCGACTGCTCCATCAACAGCCAGCGGTGCAGCTTCATCATGGTCATAAAGAACCGGCTGCTGCCGGTTTCAGTATCGCCGGTGATCGTTCCGGCATAGGGGTTTACCAATACGGTTTTACCCCTGCCCTTTTCTTTTCCTTTAGGCTTTATAGCAAACGACCAGGCTTTCTGCGGCTGGTTGGGGATGGTAACACCCGTTACCGGGCTTCCCTGTGCTTTTTCTACCATCGCCACCAGTTGGGTCAGCGGCTGGGCCTGCATACCTTCTTGATGGTCTACAAAATAGACTGCCTTATTTACACGCTCCTCTACTTCCGTACGGAATGTATAAATGGTGCCCGAAAGGCACACCAAAAAAAGCACGATCCCACTGGCCAATCCCAGCCAAAGATGGATATCGTTAAAAAATTTTCTGAATCTCCCGCGCTGCATAGGCCGCAAATTTATCGGGCAGCGGGTTCCGGCGTTTACGAAATCGGGAAAATTTTAATACCGAAGTTGTTTCAACGTTCGGTCCTTTCGTATTTCCCGTAAACTTTCCGGTATCTTTCGCGCAGAGCTTCACAAAAAACCGGTCTGGGGTATTTTGACCCGGTTTAAAATCAGCGGGGGCAGGCGGCTTCAGCATGATTTCTGTAAACGCTTACCCGGTTTTATTTCTTCACTGCGGCCAGGCGGTTCTGAAGCAGTACCCGGAATCCCCGGGGGTCATGGATCAGCAACGATGCCGCATCCGCAACGATAACAGCCCCTTCCGCATCCACAAGAAAGGAAGCAGGCAGCGTTCCGGCATCCCACCGGCAGGCCGCGCATCCTGCCTGCCTGATATCATCAAGCAGCTGTGGCCAGGACATCTTATCGTTCAAAACGGCGCTCTTCCATTTTTGTGCTACGGTATCTACTGAAATGCTCAGGATCTCGAAGGGCAGATCCCGGAAACGAGGATATTGTTTAGCCAGTCTGCGGTTTTCGATCCGGCAGGGCAGGCACCAGGATGCCCAGAATTGTACCAGTACCACCTTCCCTTTATAACTATCCAGCGAAATCTGCGTGCCGCTAATATCCGGCAAGGTAAAAGGAGGCGCAGGCGTTGGCGCCACAATGGTTTGCCCGGCAGCAGATCCCGCCGAAATAATGAATGCAAGAACAATGATCCTCCATTTTGCCATCCGGAACAATCCTTGTTATTATTTAGCGGCTTCGTAGGTCTTTGTACGCTCGTACTGACAGCAAGCATGTAATTTTTCGTAAGCCGCATCGTTTCCGCGGATCTCCCGGGTATCGTACCCCGTAGCTGCCACGGCCTGCTGGATCTTGCTGCTGTTCGTCTTCTTTGCATTGTAGGTAACAGAAAGCGTTTTGGTAGGAATATCCCATACCGCATCTTTGGCCCCGGCTGCTTTTGCAGCTTTTTCGATCGTTTTTTTACACATTCCGCAATTACCTGAAACAGCTATTTTTTCGGCTTTTGACTGCGCATGGATACCCGGAGCCGCAAACAGCAGCATCCCCAGAAGAATTGTTCTTAATTGTTTCATAATGGAGTTTGAAGTTGTTTAAAATTTCTAATATTGTCTTACTCCCCGCAGATTTTCGCAGAAAATCAATCTCCGTTCATCTGCGACGCATTGAATCTGTCTAAAACCGGCGGGAAAAGCTGTTTCAACATGATTTCTCTAAAAGTTTAAACAACTTTTTTATTAAAAAGTGAACAGGATCTTATAGAGACCATCTTTTTTTTAAACAGGTTGTATGGCAAATGGTTCACTTCCCGGTTTCCCGTCCGGCATACTTTTTTTACAACCAATGTCAGCCAGTACCGGTTGCCATCCGGGTTGTCTCTCAGCGAAATTCCAAACAGATACACCGTAAGCCCTTCCATGGCTATTGGCACCTTTATATTCAGCAGAAGATTCCTCAGCGCCTCATTCAAAGCCCCGGGTAAGGTTGGCCCGCCAATCGGGAACCGGGCACAGCTTAGTTCACAAATCCCCAGAATACCCCTAAACGGATCAGCAAACCGGGATACGGGTAGTCCGTTGATGCAAAATTATTATTGGTAAAACCCCAGCTGCCATCAAGGTTGCGGAATGTATTGATGTTTTCGGCCCGGACAAATGCCTTGAAGGCATTGATCCTGAAGTTGAGGTATGCTGCAATATTGGGCAGTTTGTATTGTACGGTCTGATCATCCTGGTAAAAGAACTGGCCCAGGAGCGGCGAATATCCGTCACCTTTGTAATTGGTACGGTATTTTGCTTCAAAGCCCATTGCAATATTCAGCTTGGGATAGCCCAGTTTTCCTTCATAACCAAAACGGTTCCTTGTATAAATAGCGGGAATATGCAGCGGTGCGCCCCCTACTACCTGCTGGAAATAAACTTCGGTACGCCATTTCCACTGTTTGGTTTTGCCGGTTTCAAATACTTTGTTTACCCCGATCTGCAATACGTTGAACAAGGAATTGTATTGATTGATCTTATAGAAATCCGTGTAATAGGAATAGTTCGTCATCAGGTAATAATGCCCGGAGAGTCCCAGTTTGATCAGGGGCTGGTAAATGGCACCATACAGGTGGGTAATATTTTCTTTTTTCAGGCCCGGATTTTCGTTCCCCGGCAGGTAAAAACTGCTGATGGGATTGTTCATGATAAATGACGGTGTGCGGTTCACGTTTTGGGCGCCCAGCTGGATGCTTCCGATCTTTTTGCCCAAAAGGCTCTGGATACTGGCCCCCGCTTCATAGTCGCCGGCGTTCATCCCCGCAAAATAGATCTTGCCGCTGGCGATCATATCCCATTTCTGGTTCCGGGTCCGGTTGCGGTATTCTCCATGTCCAAAGATGTTATAGTAATTCTTCTTCTGACGAGGCGGAATCAGCTCCAGCACGTTTTCGCGCGCCAGGGTATCAAAGGTACCGGACAGGTTCTGCACGCCTGCTCCCAGTTTTATGAACTGCTGGGTATTGTTCGCATCGGGAAAGGTGTAAATGGAAAAATCATTGACCATCTCTCTCCAGTCGTCCCGCTTCGTAAACACACCGCCACTCCCCTGCGTTACGGTATAATTATATTGCTGCTGATAATAATCCACCGCCGGAGCCGCATCTGTAAACATAAAAGTGTACTTGCTGTACCGGATGGTATGTTCCAAACGGATCCTGGGGAAGAACAGGGGAACTACCGTGCTATCCGTAACCAATGAGTCTTTACGACCAAAATCGTACTGCTGACGCATAAGGGCGTTAAAATCGGCATACCTGTTTCCCGTGGCTACATTGGTATTGAAAAAATCCGCAGAATAACGGGTGCCGCCTCCCAGGCGTACAGGAATATAATCCCTCCTGGCATAGTCAACACTATCAATATAGGAGCTGTTAATGACCCCTCCGTTTTCCGTATTCTGCAACTTATTGGCTACAACTATAAAATAATTACGGTACCTTCTGTTAACAGACTGTACCCAGTTTGTGATCAAATAACTGTTGTGCGCCGATTTCTGGTTCTGAAAAAGCCCCGGCGAGTTCATCAGCCGGTATGAGAAATGCATATTCCAGTTTGGCCCGCGGTTCTGCGTATGCATCAGTTCGATGAACTGCTCTGAGCGGGTACCCAGCAAATAATTCAGTTCGGAATACGGGCGGGTGGTTGTAAAGAACCGCGCATTTTCTATGGTATACTTATAGTTATCAAAGGCATGAAAACCGGGATCCCACCCCGCTTTCATCCTTGGGGCAAACAGGTACGATTGCGCAGCATTACCAAAATTACCCAGGTAATTGTATTCGGCCGGTATAGGAAAATAGCGGGTAATATCGTTGATGGATGAATCCAGTTTGTAGGTCCGTGCCGTATCCAGGTACCGGTAGGTAATCGTAATAGAATCCTCAAATTTATTTCTCCGGGCAAGGCTGTCGTTTCCCGAACCGACATTTTTCATCCCCCGGAACCGGTTACCAACCCCACCCAACGGATCCTGCGCCTGTGCCCAAACAGCCGTCATTACAAGAAATAAAACAAAATAGAACCTCATTTATTGAATTTATGCGCGGGCTACCATTTCTGTAAACAAATAGGCCAGTTTGGGTTCCGCCGCTCTGGCCGCCTCCAGCACTTCTTCATGGGTGATCACATTTTCGGTTTCGCGGATACCCAGGTCCGTAATGATGCTCACGGCAAAAACATCCAGTCCCATGTGATTGGCTACGATGGTTTCCTGTACAGTGCTCATTCCTACTGCATCTGCGCCCAGTGTATGGATCATCTTATATTCGGCCCGGGTTTCAAAAGTAGGACCCGTAACCGCATAATAAACACCCTCCCGGATCTTTATGCCGGCATCCCCGCAGATCTCCTTTGCCCTTGCGACGAGGTATTTTTTATACGGCTCGCTCATATCCGGGAACCGGGTTCCCCATTCCTCAATATTCTTTCCAACAAGCGGGTTGGGCGTACCAAAACTGATATGATCGTTAATGATCATGATATCACCTACAGAAAAACCCGGGTTCACTCCGCCTGCGGCATTGCTCAGCAGTAGTTGCCGTATACCTAATAATTTAAATACCCGTATGGGGAAAACCACTTCCTGTGGTGTGTAGCCTTCATAAAAATGGAACCGGCCAGCCATCGCCACTACTTTTTTACCAGCCAGTTCACCAAAAATCAATTTACCGGAATGCCCCTTTACTGTGGAAACCGGAAAATTAGGAATGGCCGTATAAGGCACTTCCTTTTCAACGGTGATGGCCTGTGCAAAATTGCCCAGCCCGCTGCCCAGCACTATACCTACCTCGGGCTTTACCGGATATTGCGCCTGTAAAAAAGCCACCGTTTCCCGAACCTGCTCCACTATGGATTCTGACATAGATCTTTGATATTAAGTGTGGGCAAATATAATGAAACTAACAGCTACACACACTTCCCTTAAAAGAAACGGGGGTTTCTTTTAAAACTCTTAACATTCAAACCCTTAGGCAGATCCGGCAGCCAGGCAATGCCCTCCGCAATTTTAGCTGCCGCTGCGCAGGGAGGTGATCTTCTTCTCCAGGCCGGCGATCTTATCGCTGGTCTTTGAAATATTCCGTTGCATGCTGGCTACGCTGGTGGTTAGCTTTTCAGCCTTGTTATTGCTGGATGCAGCACTTTTGGCTGCTTTCTTTGCTTTCCGTGCCAGTTTTTCATCGCCCGGGTTCCTGGCCATCTTCTGGGAATAATCTTTGCTTTCCGCCGCCGTTTTAGCGGCATCCTTATTGGCTTTTTCCAGATCGTTCTGGAGCTTTACCAGTTTGTTCTGGTACTCTGCCAGGTTCAGTTTCTGCTTATTCAGTTCTGTGGTTTGTTTCAGGATCTCTTTATGCAGCTTCAGGGCTTTAATGGAATCTGCGGAAACGGATTGCGCCTGTGTAACGGTAACGGTTGCCAGCAACAGGGCCAGCAACAGCAGCAGGCGAGGTGTGCTCTTTTTCATTTTTCTCATGATGTTTTTTTAAAGATACGATTTTATAAAAGACCGCGATACGGCTTCCGGGGTTGCAGCAGTTGCTGCATTGTTTTCTTTGTCAGAAACTCCGCCGGAAAGTTTCCCCTGAATCCTTATCTTCGTGGCAAAGTTTTTTACTAAAATAATTACAGATGAATCTTCATGAATATCAGGCCAAGGAATTATTAAAAAAATACAATGTTCCGGTACAGGAAGGTTATGCCTGCAGCTCTGTGCAGGAAGCGGAAGAAGCTTACCGGAAGATCAAAACAGACACCGGCAGCAAGTTTGCAGTTATTAAAGCACAGATCCATGCCGGAGGACGCGGAAAGGGGACCATTAAGGAAACCGGGATCAACGGTGTTAAAGTAGCCAAATCCCTGGAAGATGTGGAAGCATTTGCAAAGGGGATCCTGGGCGGAACCCTGGTAACTGTTCAGACAGGCCCTGCCGGAAAAGTAGTAAACAAAATTTTTGTGGGCCAGGATATGTATTATGATGGCCCGTCTGAAAGACAGGAGTTTTATCTCTCGATCCTGCTGGACCGGAGCAAGGGTCAGAATGTGATCATGTACAGCACCGAGGGCGGTATGAGCATTGAGGATGTGGCACACGAAACCCCCGAAAAGATCTTTAAGGAATGGGTACACCCCTCCGGCCGGTTACTGGGCTTCCAGGCGCGTAAGATCGCCTTCAACCTGGGCCTCACCGGCGCAGCTTTCAAGAATTGCGTAAAGTTTGTTACCAACCTCTATGATGCTTATGTAGGACTGGACTGCAGCATGCTGGAGATCAACCCCCTGTTCAAAGCAGCCGATGACAAGATCATTGCGGTTGACTGTAAGATGAACCTGGATGATAATGCGATGATGCGTCATGCCGACCTGGCTTCGCTGCGGGATGTTACCGAAGAGGATCCTACAGAAGTGGAAGCGGGTAAGTATAACCTGAACTTTGTAAAACTGGATGGCAACGTAGGTTGTATGGTGAATGGCGCAGGCCTTGCCATGGCTACTATGGACATGATCAAATTAAGCGGCGGAGAACCGGCCAATTTCCTGGATGTGGGTGGTACGGCCAATGCCCAAACCGTTGAAGCCGGTTTTAAGATCATCATGAAAGACCCCGCAGTAAAAGCAATCCTGATCAATATTTTTGGAGGTATCGTTCGCTGCGACCGTGTAGCGGCCGGTGTTATCGAAGCCTACAAAAACCTGGGCAATATTACAATCCCGATCATTGTGCGCCTGCAGGGCACCAATGCTGAGGAAGCAAAAAAACTCATTGACGAGAGCGGACTGAAAGTAGAATCCGCTATCTTGTTAAGTGAAGCCGCAGACCTGGTGAAGAAAGCCGTAGCATAGTTTTATTTTATTTACAATTAATGAGAGAGGTTACTTTTAAAAGTGACCTCTTTTTTTTTGAGACTTCAGATGCGAGATTTGAGACCCGGGAGCCGAGATCTGATGTTCAATTTAGTATCCAGATTTTACAGCTGAACACTGATCCCTGACCGCTGAAGGCTCCATCCTCAACTGTCATATCTCAAATCTCAGCGCTTCCCCGAACATTAAGCGAACTTTAACGGTTACAGGGCAATCTTTTTCCCGAGGGGCCGTTAAACTAATAATAACCTAAGTCCCGGTCTGATTTTTCTCAATCAGGCCTGATCTATTGTTCTACTAAACCTGAATTCTATTATGATTTGCAGACCTATCCGGCTACTCATCACCGTTATGCTATTGGGTGCAACGGTGCTTTTACACGCTCAGAACACATCGGCTATTCGTGGTAAGGTCATCGGCAGATCCGGTCTCGGTCTTTCCAATACCGTACTCCGGCTCCCCGCGTCGGGAGACTCCGCACGAACAGACGCCGAAGGCTTTTTTTCTATGCAGGCCAAATCAGGCGATTCCCTGAGGGTTGAGAACGCTTTGTTTCCACAGCCCTATACCATTGCCCTGCCCGGCTTTGACAGCATCCTCATCCGCTTTGAAGGCAACCACCTGCAGGCGGGGCGCTGGAGCAGCAATGCCGGTGCATTAAAAGATACCATCACTGAAGTAACAACCGCCCCCGTTGCCGCTGCAGATACCATCCCAAAGACCGGTTCTGCAGAAGTCGCCGGTGATACCGTCTTTATTAAGGGCCGGGTGAGCGGCAGCAATGGTCAGCCCCTGTCCAATGCCAGCATCACCTTCCCCGATGGAAAGCTGTATACCGCCGGCGAGGACGGCGTTTTTTCCATCCCGTTTCAGCAGGGTGCAAAAGTAGTCCTTTCCAGTGTGGGCACTCCGGATCTTGAGGTAACATTAACCAACCCCAATAAGCCGCTGTCTGTACGCCTGGGGGCCAAAAAATCATCAGAAGAGCTGGAACAGGTAACGGTTACCGCAATGGGTATTTCGAAAAAAAGCCGGTCGGTGGGGTACGCCGTTTCGGAGGTAAAAGGGTCGGAGATCCAGACCGCCAAGGAGGTCAATTTTGTTAACAACCTGGCGGGCCGGGTGCCCGGCGTGAACATTACCACCAACAGCGGATCTATGGGTGGTTCCAGCAAGGTTACCATCCGGGGGCCCAAGTCGATCCTGGGCGATAATAATGCCCTGTTCGTTGTGGACGGGATCCCCTTCAGCAACCTGAATACCAATTCATACAGCCAGCAGATCGGCGGGGGTGGCTTCGATTATGGAAGTCCTGTACAGGACATTAACCCCGATGATATTGATCAGATATCTGTATTGAAAGGCGCCGCTGCTACCGCCCTTTACGGAAGCCGCGGCCAGAATGGTGTGGTACTGGTTACCACAAAGAAAACGAACGGCGGCGGTAAAAAGATCGGTGTCAACTACAGCCTGAATGTGCAAAGCGATAAGGTATATATCTTACCCGAATATCAAAATAAATACGGTGGAGGCTCCAAGCCAGCATTTGACACCCTTTTTTATAATAAAAATCCGGAACAGTTCCGGAACAGCTCCGCGCCCACCTACCAGGATCCTGCATTAGGCGGCTACGACCTGCTGCCGGAATTTGCGGTGGATGAATCCTGGGGGCCCGCCCTCGACGGGCGCCTGGTACGGCATTACTGGTCTTTTGATCCCAATAAAAGCAATCCCTATTTTGGTCAAACAGCGCCCTGGTCGCCCCAGCCCAATAATATTAAAAACTTTTTTCAGACAGGCGTAACCGTTACCAACAGTGTAAGTGCCGGAGGCAGCAGCGATAAAGGTTCGATCCGGATCGGCCTGGCAGATACCCGCCAGCGTTTTGTATTGCCCAATTCCAATTTATCGAGGACCAATGCAGGCATCAACGGCAGTTATAAAATAAGCGACCAGCTGACCGCAAGTGCCGGGGTACGATATTCCTATACAAAGGCCAAGGGACGGCCGGGTACCGGCTTTACAGGGCAAAACGTAATGAACCTGTTTAGTGAATATGGTCAGCGGCAATGGGATATGAACCGGATGAAAGACTACAAATATGCCGATGGTACACAGATCAGCTGGAACCGGAAAACCTTCGACGATCCTACGCCCAACTTTGCCAATAATCCTTACTGGACCCGCTATATGGAATACCAGAGTGATGACCGGAGCCGTCTTTTTGGCTCTGTGGGGTTGGAATACCGGCCACTTGACTGGCTTTCCGTGAACGCACAGGCCTTTATGGACAGCTATAACACCCTGCAGGAAGAGCGGACGGCCAAGGATTATTTCCTGGGGAGCTATGCCCGCAATACCATCGACTTCCGGGAAATGAACTATATGCTGACCACCAATATCAAAAAAGACATCAGCAACAAGTTCAACATCGGCGCCACCATCGGCGGCAATATTATGAAACAGAATGTACATCTTTTTACAGGCGCCACACCTCCCGGAGCCGGCCTCATCACCCCCGGTGTGTATACCCTGGTAAACATCTCGGCGCCGCCTACCATTACAGAAGCGCGTCCACGTAAACAGATCAACTCGCTGTTTGGTACGGCTACGATCGGCTATAACAATACCGTTTTCCTGGAATTAAGCGGAAGGAATGACTGGTCTTCTACCCTGCCAGCTGCAAACAGATCCTATTTTTACCCCTCGGCCTCTACTTCCATCGTTTTTTCAGACTGGCTTCAAAATGCAAAATGGCTGAGCTTTGGTAAGGTGCGGGCCGGTATTGCACAGGTGGGCAGCGATACGGATCCTTACAATATTTACCTCACCTATACGTTGCCGCAACTTTTTAACGGCGTGCCCCTGGTATCCGTAGACGATCTGAAAAGGAACCCCGCACTGCTGCCGGAAAAGACCACCGAAAAAGAAGCCGGTATTGAACTAAAATTATTCAACAACCGCGTAGGCGTCGATTTCACTTACTACGACCGTGTTACCCGGAACCAGATCATTCCCGTAAATGTTTCACCGGCCGATGGATATACACAGTACCTGTTGAATGCGGGCAGCGTCAGCAACAGGGGTGTGGAACTCCGGCTGGATGGAACACCGGTACAATCCGAGCATTTCCGGTGGAACATCGGTTTTAATTTTTCAAAAAATAAAAACAAGGTGCTGGATCTGGCACAAAACGGCAATGAGGTCATTGACAAGATCAATATCGGTACCGAAAGAAGATTGAACCAGGTATCCGTGATCGCCGTAAAGGGGCAGCCGCTGGGAACCTTATATGGCTTTGACTACACCTATCTGAACGGGCAAAAGGTCATCGACGAGTCGGGTCATTATGTAAAAACCGCAACGGTGGTTCCGCTGGGCAGTGTTTACCCGGATTATGTGGGTGGTATCACCAACAACCTGACCTATAAAAACATTTCATTAGGTGCATTGGTTGACTATAGCAAAGGTGGCAAATTCTTCTCCTATACCAATATGTACGGACTGGCGTCCGGACTGCTGGCAGAAACCGCAGAAGGTGCTGTAAGAGAAAACGGGGTAAACGTATCGGGCGTCCTGGCAAACGGAACACCTTTTTCAAAGAACCTTACAGCCATGGATCATTTCAAAAACAACTTTGGCAAAAGCATCAACGCCGCCAATGTTTATGACGCCAGCTATGTTTACCTGCGCGAGGTAACACTGGGATACCAACTCCCCCAGACCTGGGCCCAGAAAATAAGCGCCGGCAATATTACGCTTTCGCTATACGGACGCAACCTCTGGCTGATCAAATCCAATGCCCCCAATGTGGATCCTTCCAATATTGCCAACGGAACCGGCAATATACAGGGGCTGGAAGGCGGCGCACTGCCTTCGATCCGCTCCTTTGGCTTAAACCTCAATATCGGATTCTAAAAAACACACAAATGAAATCGCTTATCAATAAATTATTGCTGGTATCGCTGGTACTCTATATAACTTCCTGTAGCAAATTTGATGAATTAAATACCGACCCGGTGAAGCCCTCCACCGTAACACCGGAACAGCTATTGCTTTCGGCAGAAAAGAACGCCATGGATATTTTATATAATTCAGTAGTGAATAACCGGATCGGCATGCACTATGCCCAATACTGGGCGGCGTCGGATAAAGAAGAAGACAGCCGTTACAACCTTGGCGAAGCCGGTAACGCCACCTTATGGTCGTTATACAGCCGCCCCCTGAAAGACCTGCAAACCCTCATCGATCTGAACCAGACAGCAGCCATCCAGGATCCCGTTCCCAATCAGAACGCGATCGCAGGCATCCTGCAGGTATGGCTTTATCAAACGCTTGCAGATGCCTATGGAAATATTCCCTACACACAGGCCCTGTCCGACAGCATACCGGCACCCGTATATGATGACGCGGCAGGTATGTATACCGATTTTTTAAAAAAGCTGAATGCATATCAAACCACACTGGATGCCTCCAAAGACAGCTACAGATCCGGCGATGCGATCTATAACGGCGATATCAGCAAATGGAAAAAACTGGCCAACTCTCTAATCCTCCGTATTGCCATGCGCATGAACAAGGCAAAGCCCGCGGAAACAAGATCCGCTATTGAAACGGCCGTGAAGAACGGGGTGATCACAGACACTGCCGACAATGCACTGTTCCGGTACAGCAGCCAGGCCCCGAACCAGTATCCCTATAACGATTTTGGAAGGGAGCAGGTTGAATTTGTGGTTAGTGAAACGATGGTAAACTATATGCGCGCTTTAAACGATCCGCGCCTTGCAATATACGCACGCCCGGCCAGGAACTCAAAGACCATTCTTGGCAAACCTTACGGACTCGGAACAAACTCCGCGGCAGATGCCCAGAAATATTCCACACCCGGCGTACGTGTTTATGCGCCTGATTTCCCCGGCATACTCATCACCGCTTCAGAAGTCCAGTTCCTGCTTGCAGAAGCTGCTGCTAAAGGCATGGATGTTGGAGGACCGGCAGCAACATTTTACAAAGCCGGGATCCGGACCAATATGGAGTTCTGGAAAGTTCCGGAATCAACTGCCACAACATACATCAACTCCGTACCCTATAACAGTTCCAGCTGGAAGAACCTCATCGGTACTCAAAAATGGATCGCACTTTATATGCAGGGCCTGCAGTCCTGGTATGAGCGGCTCCGGCTGCAGTTCACTAAACCAGACGGAACACCCCTGTTCATAGCGCCCGTTGCTGGTTCGCTGGACCCTAATGTATCGATGGTACCCAACCGTTTGACCTACCCTGTTGTGGAAACCAACACCAACAGCAAAAATAAAGACGCGGCCGCTGCGGCTATCGGCGGAGACACCAAGGGCACAAAGCTGTGGTGGCAGTAAGGATTTGAACCGGGCATCCAGCATCGAGCATCGAGCATCCAAAATCCGGCATCCAGCATTAGGGTTCCGCGATGAGCATCCAGCATCGGGAATCGAGCATCCAGTATCCAGACCAGGCGGTCCGCCGCTTACTTAATGCCCAGCACTCCGGGCAGGTTTCTCAGCATATCCTCGGTCATGGCGGCAAGGTCATACTCATGCTTCCACCCCCAGTCATTGCGGGCAACCGTATCGTCGATACTTTCCGGCCAGCTGTTGGCGATCTCCTGACGGTAGTCCGGGGCATAAACCATCTCAAATTCCGGTATGCGTTTTTTGATCTCCGCAGCGATCTCTTTGGGAGAAAAACTGATGCCTGCCACATTATAGGAGGTCCTTATCGAAATTTTTTCTGCCGGCGCTTCCATCAGCTCTATGGTGGCGCGGATGGCATCCGGCATATACATCATGGGCAGATAAGTATCTTCACTTAAGAAGCTGATATATTTTTTCTCTTCCAGCGCATCATGAAAGATCTCAACCGCATAATCGGTAGTGCCCCCACCCGGCGCCGACTTATAGGAGATCAGGCCGGGGTAACGGATACTCCGCACGTCCACCCCGTATTTCATATTGTAATAATTGCACCAGAACTCCCCTGCATATTTGCTGATCCCATACACCGTTGTTGGCTCAATGATCGTTTGCTGCGGACAGTCCCGCCTGGGAGATGTAGGGCCAAACACCGCAATAGAGGAAGGCCAGTATACTTTACGAATGTGTTCTTCACGGGCAATATCCAGTACGTTCAAAAGTCCCTGCATATTCAGGTGCCAGGCCAGGCCGGGGTTCTTTTCGCCGGTGGCGGAAAGGATCGCCGCCAGCAGGTAGATCTGCGTAACATTCTGACGGATCACCTGTACATGCAGCATTTCCTTGTTCATTACATCCAGGCTTACGTAGGGACCAGACCCCTTTAACAAAGGGTTTTCCTCTCTCAGATCAGAGGCCACTACGTTATTGTTTCCGTACATCTCTCTTAAGGCCAGGGTCAGCTCTACCCCGATCTGTCCGGAAGCTCCAATCACCAGGATCTTTTCTTTTGTCATACCGCAATATTTTAGAATGCAAATATAATGGCAGAACAATCAGGTTGTTAACAATGCGCAATCGTTTGAAATATCCATTTATTTGTGCAAAAATTATTGTGCAACTGTATTTTGAGGCCGCTCACCACCTGTAAACCAGTTTGGGTCAACTGCCGGTTACCGGTTATATTTGCACATATGGCGCAATTTTTAACCGATCTTTTTGCCGGGCAGCAATATGATGCGGACAATTTTTTCCTGCTGGCAGGCCCCTGCGTGGTGGAAAGCGAATCGCTGGTGATGGAAGTAGCTGAAAAAGTATCCGGTATCTGTAAGAACCTGGGCATCCCCTATGTTTTCAAATCGTCTTACCGCAAAGCCAACCGGACCAGTGCTCATTCGTTTACCGGCATTGGCGATGCCGCTGCACTGCAACTGCTGAAACAGGTAAAAGACCGCTTTCATATTCCAACTGTCAGCGACATTCACGCACACGAAGAAGCCGCTATTGCCGCCGAATACGTAGATATGCTGCAGATCCCGGCCTTTTTAAGCCGGCAAACGGACCTGCTGGAAGCCGCCGCCAAAACGGGCAAGGTGGTGAACATCAAAAAGGGACAGTTCCTCAGCGGCCCTTCGATGAAATTTGCTGCAGACAAGGTAAAAGAAGCCGGGAACGGAAAAGTGATCCTGACCGAAAGAGGCAATAGTTTTGGCTACCAGGACCTGGTGGTCGATTTCCGGAACATCCCCTGGATGAAGGAACACCAGGTGCCCGTGGTAATGGACTGCACGCATAGCCTGCAACAGCCCAACCAGACAAGCGGTGTAACCGGAGGCAACCCGGCACTGATCGGCACCATCGCAAAGGCCGCCATTGCCACCGGAGCTGACGGCCTTTTTATCGAAACCCATCCCAACCCGGCTATTGCCAAAAGCGACGGGGCCAATATGCTGCAGCTGGATCAGCTGGAGCCCCTGCTTGCTCAACTGGTCAAAATCCGCAAAGCCATCACTCCTGCCTAAACGATCTTTTATGAAGCTGAATCTGTCATTACCCGCCTGGACCCTGCTAACACCCATTCTTGCATGGATCGCTTATTTTACGATGGGTTCAATGACAGGAACGCTTCCCCTGGTGATCCTTTGCGTGGTACTCATCGCCGGCGTGCTGGCTGCTGTGCACCATGCTGAAGTTGTGGCCCACCGCGTGGGCGAGCCTTTTGGAACCATTATCCTGGCGCTGGCCGTAACCGTGATCGAAGTTTCGCTGTTGGTTTCCCTGATGTCATCCGGAGGTGCAAACACTGCCGCACTGGCAAGGGATACCGTGTTTGCGGCCATCATGATCATCCTCACCTTTATTATCGGCATCTGTATCCTCATTGGAAGTGCCAAATACCGGGAACAGTTCGTAACCAAGCATTCGACCACCTCTGCGCTGGTGGCGCTTACCGCGATCCTGGTACTTACCCTTGTATTGCCCAATTATACCGTAAGCCAGCCGGGTCCGCAATATACGCAGCCACAGCTGGTATTTGCTGCGGTGGTCAGCCTGATCATTTATGCCAGCTTCATTATGATCCAGTCCATCCGTCACCGTGATTATTTTTTGCCTGCGGATGCGGAGGGTAAGGAAAACGAAGACGTACATGCGGCTCCGCCTTCCAATAAGACCACATTTACCAGCCTGGTGCTGCTGATCGCCTGCCTGGGCGCGGTTGTGCTCCTGGCAAAAATGCTGTCGCCTTCCATAGAGGCGGGGGTTGCATCCATTGGAGCCCCCAATTCGCTGGTAGGGATCATTATCGCCATGGTTGTTTTATTACCGGAATGTATTGCGGCCATACAGGCGGCGCGCCGGAACCGGCTGCAAACGAGTATGAACCTGGCCCTGGGGTCGGCGCTGGCCAGCATCGGCCTTACCATCCCTGCGGTGGCCATTTATACCTTATTCAGCCATACGCCGGTGCTGCTGGGCATCGATACAACTTCCGTGGTATTGCTGATCCTTTCTATTTTTACGGTCATGCTGTCGCTGGTAACAGGTAAGACCAATATCCTGTACGGGGTGGTATTGCTGGTTATTTTTGCTGCTTATTTATTCCTGACCATCTTCCCATAACCTCCGGTACCCTCCGGCTTCCGGATGCCTTATGGTCTGGTTTTGTTGTGATAAGATCTTTGTGATTTTTTTTCTTATCACAAAACTCTTATTACAAATCTGTAATAAAATATTTGTACTGTTTTTTCTTATCACAAACCGGTTTATTACAAACAATGCCGAATGCGTGTGCCCTGGATTATATATCCCCAAATGACGGTGGATCGTTTCGCTGCTCTCCGGTAATGTCTAACGCATATAAATCTGCGCATCAGCGGCTATTTCCCCGCCGATCGATTTACCGTTCATCCGATCTCCGGGCAGCTTTTCTACCAGTATTGCTGTATGGATGTTTTTTTACTTTCGATCAGCGGCAGCAAGCTGTTTACAACCGACGGCTGCCGGGCCGCCCTGTTTTGGGTTTCGTTAGGATCGGCTGCATAATCATAAAGCTCGATCACCGGCATCTCTTTCCGGTAGTATTTTGTAAGCCGGTAACGGCTGGTACGGATACTGATGCCTTTGTTAAAATAACTGTATGCAACAGACGGGGCTGCTTTATCGCGGCGTTGAACGAGTTGGGGATAGAGCGACCGGCCATCCAGCGTATCGCCGGGTGTTAGCCCGGCCAGCTCCAGCAGCGTTGGATAAATATCCACAGACTGCACCACCTGCCGGCTGGGTGTGCCCGCCGAAGGCATACCCGGCATACGGATCATGAGCGGACTGCGTAATGCGTATTCCGATAAGGTATGTTTCCCCCATACCCGCTCATCTCCCAAATGCCAGCCATGATCGCCCCACAATACCACGATCGTGTGCTGATCGAGCCCGCTTTCTTTTAATGCATCCAGCACTTTGCCGATCTGTGCATCCACATAACTTACCGATGCAAAATACGCATGTCTTAATTTACGCGCATAGGCATCGGATACCGGTGTATTTAAGGAAGGCTTCTCCGCTCCTTTTTTGTACTGGTTAAATTCATTGCTGTTGTGCAGGCTCTTTTCATTAACAGATGCCGGCACATCCGGCGAGGGTGTTAAGGGTATTGTACGTTCATCATACAGGTCCCAGTACTTTTTGGGCGCGGTGAACGGCAGGTGCGGTTTAAAGAAACCGACCGCCAGCAGGAACGGCTGATCCTTTTCTTTTAACAGGGCCAGCTGCGCTACTGCCAGTTGTGCCGTAAGGCCATCGGGGTAGGCAGTATCAGCAACCTCCTTTTCCTCATAAGGGAGCACCTGGTTCTTCTTTCCCTGCCGGTTTTCGCCGCCGGCATAGCCAAAGAAGGCGTTCCAGCCGGTTTGCCATTTACCTGCGTTAAAATAAAATGCGTCCCAGCTATTGGGCAGTTCCGGCTTATCGGATACGGGTTGGTTATACCCATACACATTACCATCCGGGGAGTGACTGACTTTTCCGATACCTACCGTAACATATCCGTTTCGGCGGAACCGCTCTACGAAGGACTCTGGCTGCGCTCCGCGTGCGCTGCCCGCTGTAAACTTTTCGAAAGCATCGTTCCCCAGGGCCGCTGGTGTTTGCGGCAACCGCCCGGTAAGCATCGAATAGCGGGAAGCGCCACAGGTGGGCACGTTTACATAATGATTCAGAAACACCCGGCCTTGCCTTGCCAGCCGATCGATATTGGGTGTATGCATATAGGACTTTCCGTAAGCGCCCAGCTCCGGCCGCAGGTCATCTACCGCAATAAATAAAATATTAGGCCGGCGACGGGCGCCTTTTTCCTGTTGCCCCTGTGCTGTCCCTGTCAGCAGTGCCGGAAGGAGCAGCAAAAGCAGGAGCCTTTTTTTTACCTGTTCTGTATAAAATTGTTTCATCATCTGGTCTGCTTATTATTGAGTTTTATGGACTGCCTACCAAGTTAAGAAAATTTCACACCGCGTGGCACTATCCCTCCAGGGCTGAGGTATCTGAATTGAAGGAAGTGAGCGAAAATACCGCGCCCAGGCGCATGATCTTTTTTAAATTCAACGTTGTTTAAACGTTTACAAAAATCACGTTGAAGCAGCCTTTCCCGCTGATTTCAGACCGATTCAATAAACCGAAGCCCCCCGCAGATCGATTTTCTACGACGCCCGGCGTGAAAAATCGGCGAAAATTTTCGGGACGTACAACAGGTCAGAAAGTCTACACAACTTCATTGTCTCCAGTAACGCGGCCACCAAAGGCTACAGAAAAAAATCCGGGCGCCGGGAAACCGATACGGCCTATCTGTTTTCCGTACCGTCGCATACGCGCGGGGACCCGACCTTCGTCAACCTCATCCGCAAGACTTTGAAACATGCGCGGCAATTCCCCCTGCTATGCTCCATGCAACAGGTTGGTGCCTTTTATTTCCAGCGCCTCTGCCAGTGCATCCAGCATACCATAGCCAAAACGGTTATCCGGTAACAGGTAATGCCCTTCGCTCCATTCATTAAAACAGGCAATGGTGAGGATCTTTGGCACTTCCGCATGCTTATTCAGATAGGCAAAGGCAGCCTGTACAAAGGCCTTGAACGCTGCGGGACTTTCATTGTCATATATGACACAACGCGGCCATGCATCGCGGTTGGGTATTGCCGGCCTTTTTTTGGGCATGATGTATCTTGGCGTGGAATCCCAGCCCGGGGACAGTGCAGGAATGTAGGGAATTTTAAAATCCCGGTGATGCTCCGGCCACAGTTTAAATGCCACATCAGCTGCCGCCACTTCATAGTCCGAAAGCTCCTGATCCTTGGGCTGAAACCGCCTGGTGATCCAGTCCAGCGGGTTATAGGAGCCGGCGGTATCATAGCCTACTTCTTTGCTGTTGGGCGAATAGAACCCCGATGAGTGTATATGAATGCCTTTATGCCCCAGTTGTTTTGCGTAAACGCGCAGGTCGGCAAACAACTTTTTTACAGCTGCCACACCAATATTCTTTTCCAGCCGGTTGGGATCCCAGATGCAAAGCACCGGTTTGCCGTCAATTTGCCAGTGGTTTGGTAAATGAAAATATCTTGAGATTATGTAGGACAGGCTCCGCCAGCATTCTTCCAGTGTTGTATCCGGCGGCTGATAGCTGGGCGGATAATTGGGTTTGCCATCCGTTTGCTCCGTGGGGAACAGGACATACCAGGGATGATTGGTCCACATACAGGCAAATTTCACATCCGCCGCATTGGACGATCTTAAGAACCCGTTCTCCAGGGCTTCGTGCAGGGCCGGTTCACTGTTATACCAGTACCAGTCCCAGATATACACGTCGATCCCGCTCTGCTTAGCCAGCATATTGTATTTCTCCCAGGTAGCTGGTTTGCTTTCATCCAGCTCGCCTAATAACGGCCCGCGCGGCTGCTGATGCCCCTGAAACCAGGGCCGGGCGTTGCGTACCAGGTTATATTCTGTCCAGCCCTCACCATATAATTTATTATGAATGGCAGACGGATGATAATTCGGAAACAGGTAAGCCGCTACGGTGAGCTCCGCCGGCTTTTTTAAAAGGGATGGATCGCCCGCCAGTTTCGCAAGATCGCGCGGAAGCCTTGGCGTATCATCCGGCATTGTTGACCGGATCACCGGCAGCGCTGCGTCCACTGATCCGGAGCCGGCTGCGGCCAGCGCCATTTTGTTGAGGACAGATGTTCCTGCCGCAATAGCAATGGCCGTTTTTCCGGTATTATTTAAGAACGTTCTCCTTTGCATACTATTTTCAGGTTTGAATCATTCCGCAAACTTTAGTCCTCTCCTTCCCGGCTGCTCCTTCCGTCATCCATACAAGCCTCCGGAAACAAACAGTTCAAGCCTCATCTGAAAACACCGGCGTTACCGGATATATACTCCAAACTCTGCGAGGGCTACGTTATTGGAGTTGCCATAGTCATTAAGCGCTACCAGCTTCACATGCCTTGTAAGAACCGGCTGCGGAAAATCGATAAATGCCTCAGCAGATACCCTGTTCTCCAATGTATACCTTAGCTGAAACTTCCAGTTCACACCATCCATGCTGGTATACAGCTCTACATCTTTAACCAGGTTGGTTGCAGAATTCCGTTGCTGCACAATTGCCCCCTCCAGGTTTTTTTCGGCGCCTATATCTATGGCAGCCCAATGCGGATAAAAGGTTTGTTCAATCGGAGGATTGGTGCTGGAGATCTGGTTTACCCAAAGCGATGCCGGATTATTATCAATGAGGTTCTGTGGCGGACGGTTATTGGCTCCCGAACGGATATCGTAGCTGGAGGCCGTTGCGATCCAGCCCGTCTTGGGCAATGGAAAACGCTGGCCCTTTACATAACGCAACACCCAGTCTGTATAAAACGTATCGATCGCATTGCGCCCGGGAAGATAAACCGTGCGGTACTGTATATCGCCTCTCGGAAAATCGGGAAACTGCGACAGCAACATCTGCTTGTCCACAAATTCCTGGTGTGTTATGTTGTTATTATCGGTATACCGCACTTCCGTTCCGATAATGGTGGTATCGGACAATCCGCCCCAGGTCAGCCACAAACTGTCATTAAAAACCGTAGCATCATAAACGGGCCTTGAAAGCAGGGTCGACTTATAGAAATCGCCGTAAACCTTCCCGATGGCTTCGGTCTTTACAGAACGGTTGCCCTGGCTATCAAACGTGTAGATCTCAAAAACATAGGTAGCCTCCGGCATATCATTGAAAGGCAGGTAGGTAGAGTCTTTTGAAGGATCCAGCTGTACCTCCAGGGAGTCGGCCCGGTTATTCCAATAGACCATGGCCTTATTCACTTTAGGATCGGATGAATTTCTCCATGCCAGTACCATACGTTTATATCCCGGCCAAACAGCTGCGTTCACCGGTTTGCCCGGATACTTGCCCTGACCATAATCCAGGAACTCCTTATAGGTAGCATCCATTTTGGAACAACCGGCAATACCTGCTATCAGGCCAACCAGGATTGGGATCATTGCAAAAAGATTTTTCATTTTCATTTTCTTATCGTTTATCGTTAAACCATCACTTCCGGACCGATCCGGATGCCGTGATCTTTTGTTCATATAACAAGCCGTTGCGTTCTCCTTTCTACACGGCCCCCGGTATCCGGAGGTTGTCCGTGTCTCCGGACATTGTTCCCGCAGCTATGGCGTAATATCCGCATCACCCCAGAACGTCATTTCCGCTATGTAGATATAATCCAGGAATCCCCATGTTTCATTTACCTTGAACCGCAGGTATCTTACCGGTATCTGTTCCGGGAAAATAAAATCCTCTCCCTGGATCATGGCATAGTTGGCATCTTCTACGGTCACCGGTCCTTCACCCGAAGGTTTAAATGATTCACAGTCCATGAGCTTTGTCCATCCAACCCAGCTTCCGGACGGATCCGGCGTTGTTGCCGTACCCCACACCTCCCATTTCTTGGGCGCGCCCAGCTGGTACACGAACTCACTGCCATTCCGGTGGAAGAACTTATACCGGCTTAGATAACACAACCGGCCCATATCAAAGGTGAACCATTGCGGCATCCCGGAACCAGGCTTGGTGTGGAACTGAACGGATCCGGGGCCGAAGGCGCCATCCCAGATTTTATCCAGCGTCCATGTGGCAGAGGCATGCCCACCCACAACATCCGTTGGCAACACCACGGCCTTAAACAGGTTCTTGGGGATCAGCTCCTCAAAAATAGGTGTGAGCGTTTGGGTCAGTGTATCAGAAAGGTTTCCCCAGCGGTCTCTGACCACAGCACCAAAAATCCTGGGCTCGCTTGCAAAGCCCCGCACGGAGTATTTGCCTTCCATCGATTTGGTATAGTAGGTTTCTACGGGTTTTAGTTTTCCTGTTGAATCGGGTGTTAATATGGTTACCGCAAGTGCGGCTTCCCCGCTGTTATCAAACGTAATCGTGGTGCCGCCAAACGTAGGTTCAAACAACAGTGAACCGGCAGCCTCCTTTAACGGTGATACCAGCGGTACTATTTTTATGGCAACGGGGTCCGACAGCTTTTCTCCGTAACTTACAGAATACAGCTTTACCTCGTACTCTTTTACTTCGGGGAAGCCATCCACTACCAGGCTATCGGTATACATTGAGGAGATCACCTCACGGGTTACACCCGGCCGGATCTCATATACCGCTTTTATGTAGCGCAGGTTCTCATCTGCGGGCAGCTTATAACGAAGCACTGCCGCCCCCGGGGTTGGTATTACGGTAACACCGGTTACCGGGGCCGGGCTGCCGCCGGAATCCGTCATGGGATCCGTATACTTTTCCTTTGAGCAGGAAAAGAGCAGGAATAAACAGCCAATCATGTGTAAGGCAATAATGTATCGTTTTCTCATTTTACCTGATTTTTTTATCAATGTGTTACCATCCGGGGTTTTGAACCGTATTGCTGTTCGCAAATATTTCTACCTCGCGGATGGGCCATAAATATTCTTTAATACTAAATGTTTGCAGGAACAATACCCGCTCCCGGTAATAAGCCTCCGAGGTTTGCTGTGTAATATCCCATCCCGTTACGGGCTGATTCAGCTCTTCCAGTGCGGTCTTCCACCGCCGGAGGTCCCAGAAGCGCTGTCCTTCAAACATCAGCTCAATGGTCCGTTCTCTCCGGATAATATCCCGCAGGCCTTCTTTGGTACCCGGTTTACCGGGATTATTGGAAAAGCCCTCCCAGGAAGCCACCACACCCTGTAAACCTGCCCGCTCGCGTACTTTGTCAATAAACGCATACACTTCATTTGACGGACCATCGGTTTCATTCAGGGCCTCTGCATATAAAAGGTACAGGTTGGCCAGCCGCATCACCGGCCAGGGGTAATTCTCCCTGGAGTAAGTATTATCCTGTATCACATTTACATAGTTCACATATTTCTTTGGCCATATACCGGTAGAATTATAGGTATCGTTGGCAATATTAGCGGCAGGATCTCCTTTTTTTGATGATACACGCCACATGTCTGCAACATCAAACTTTCCCTGCCCGTACCAGATGCCTCCGTCAAATCCAAGATCGGCATAGTAACGGGGCTCCCGGTCAAAATTCATTTTGGCCGTGGTATACTCATTTACGATGTAAAATCTTGATTCGGGCGTACCCTGGGTCAGTGAGAACCGGCCGTTGTAATCCCAGGTCTTGTCCTCTTCTATGGGCACTCCGTTCTTCGAATAGAATTTATTGGCCATCTTTATCGGCACGGCACAGTTGCCCAAAACACTTCTGACGGCTCTTTTTGCCGGATCCAGTCCCCGTGGAGTAGATTGTACCTGCAGATTATCCACCATGCTATTGGTATTGCCCCAGATGATCTCCGCATTCCATTTTTCATTGAACGCATTCCGGATATTCATCTGGATCTTCAGCGAATCGGGTATATTATACTGCCGGATGCTCTGGTTATAATAATACAATTTATTGCCCACTGCATGGCAGGCATCGATGGCCGCCTTACAGGCATCTTTTGCCCGTACCCATTTTTGCGGATCATAACTTACGTTAAAAAGCTGTACGCCCCGTTTATCTTTAAAGGTTGCATAATCGGAATTGCCGTTAAATAAAGGGCTTGCAGCCGTAACCAGTATTTCCGCCTTGATGGATAATGCCACGGCGCGCGTGATACGCCCCAGTTCCGAAGCTTCGTTGGCAATGGTTTCCGGCAAATCGGGCAGTGCTTCTTCAATGAGCTGCACCGCATACCCAAAGCAGGAATCTACCGGATCGCGGTACACTTTTACATCTGCCGGATCCGAATTAATGGGCAGGTTCACCTTTTTGATGGGTATGGGGCCGTACATCCTTGTCAGATAGAAATGATAATAGGCCTTTAAGAACTTTACCTCTGCGATCCATCTGTTTTTTTCCGCAGCATCCATATCCGGTGTTCTCCCGATATTTTCCAGGAATATATTGCAATCGCTGATCCCCTGGTACAGGTCCTTACCGCCGCCGCTGCCCTGCCAGAAATTGTCGTAGGGATTCACCACGTTCTGATATCCCCGGGCTATATTCCAGGCACTGGGAACATAAAAATCATGAAACCACAATTCATCAGCACCGGATAAAGCGGGGTTCTCATTTGCCGATCCGGACATGACGCTTTGCCGGGGCAGGTAACTATAGCAGGTGAACAGGAATTTTTCGGCCTGCTGACGCATGTTGAATGCGTGATCGATGGTGGCAATATTATCAGGAACCACATCCAGGTATTTCTTACAGGATGTAACAACGGATGCCAGTAATATGCCAATTAATAATTTATTTCGCATGATACTTCGAATTTCACGGATTTAAAAATCAACCTGTAAACCCAGGTTATACACTTTCTGGTTGGGATACTGGAGCCCGTTTCCGCCCATTTCTATATCCCATATCTTGAACTTGCTCCAGGTATAAAGATTAAGACCGCTCAGGTACAAACGGGCATTGGTCATCCCCATCCTGCTGATCCATTTTGGTGAGAACTTGTAGCCCAGCTCTACATGTTTCAATCTTAAAAAAGCACCATTGCGCATAAACCATGTATTGGTTTGCGTGTTGTTGGCAACGGGAAATGTGCTCAGCCGCGGCCACAATGCATACAGGTTGCGGTTATCCTCCGACCAGTAACTTTCTGCATACGCCTGCAACAACTGGTTCACATACCGGGTGCCGGACAGGCGTTCTGCATCACTGTAATAATAAGTATTAAAGGGTGCTGTGGCCTCCGGGTTGATCCAGAAGGAGGTTCTTCCCGACCCCTGGAAGAAAGCCTGGAAATCGAAACTTTTGTTTCCGAACTGCAAACCGAAACCATATACGATTTCGGGAGTTGTGGGATACCCCAGCGGTACCATATCCAGCTCTGTTACGCGGCCATCGCCGTTTACATCCTTATACCGGATATCGCCGGCCATATATTGTCCAAAACCCTGTACCGGCGAATTGGCCACTTCCGCATCATCAGCAAACAGGCTTTGGGCAATATAGCCCCACTGCTGGTTGATGGGATACCCGATCCTGGACCGCCACCGGGCCCCGGGATATTCGTATTCTTCGTACACTTTGTAAACGGCCCTGGCGTAGGTAAAGTTGGCCATCGCCTGTATGAACATGCCATTATTAAAGGTTTGATTAAAGCTCAGATCCAAATCCACGCCCTGGCCGGTTACCTCCCCGATATTGGTTTGCGGTTGTGCCCACAGCCCCATCGAGGCCGGTGTGGATGCTCTTGTTTGCAGGATATTGTACCGGTTTCTCCGGTAATATTCTGCAATCAGGTTCAGCTTATTGAACAATCCCAGTTCCATGGCAAAGTTGGCATCCCGGGAGGTTTCCCAGGTGATATTGGGGTCTGAATATCTTGATATGGAAACCCCGGGCCTGGAATAGCCGTTGTCCCGCCCGAATACAGCACCATAGCCGGGATTATTTAAATTCACTTCAGACAGGTAGAAAAAGCGATCCTGCGCATCCCCGATATCATCCTTACCGGCATAACCATAGGTGGCGCGGAATTTCAGCAGGTTTACGGCGTCCTTCAGATCTTTGAAGAAGGGCTCATTGGAAACGGTCCAGGCAGCACCTGCAGATGGGAAAAAGCCCCAGCGTTTGGATTTATAAAAGCGTTCCGAACCGTTGTATCCGAAGTTAAACTCTACGTGGTACCGGTTGCCGTACCCATACGTTGCCCTTCCGGACAAACCAAGATTTCTGAAGGGCAGCGACTGCTGGATCGTTCTGGCATTGGGTGTAAGCCGTGCCTGCATATATCCGATCACCATGCCGCTGAGGGTATGTTTTGAGTTGAATGTGCGGTAATAATCCAAAACCGCTTCACCATATACCGTGGAGTTGATATCCCGGGTTCCGTTGTCCTGGTCGTAATCCAGTGTTTCCTGCCCCTCTTCTTCATTAATGAGGTAGAGGTTATAAGTTCCCTCTCTCAGGTTATAATTGGCCAACCCATAATAAAACGGCAGGTATTGGCGCGTCATGGTAAAGTAAGAATTCCGGTCCGTACTCAGCCGTCCGCGGGCCTTTAAACCCTGGGTAATGCTTTTAAGATCCTGCTTCAGTTCCAGCTGTGCGCTCATCTTGGAACGGCCCCGGTCCTGATAGCCTTTTACCATATCCGCGTAGGGGTTCAGGTAATCACCGTTTCCGTAGTTACCAAACATGATATGGCTTACAAACTGGTGCGCATCATCCCTGGGATAGTAGGCCGGGAACAGTACCGGATTTGCCCGCATCACCCGGGTATACATACCTCCGCCTGAATAAATAGGCCCGTTATAATCTTCAAACACCCCCGAAAGCCGCACGATCATTTCCGTGGTAGGCGACACATACATGTTTACATTGGAGCGCAGGGAGTAGGTTTTAAAATTGATGTTGTTATTAAAATTGTTCCGCCGGTCTACGTTCATCAGCCCGTTATCCTGCGTAAAAGTACCGGCCACGTAATATTTGGCGATATCGCCGCCCCCGCTCACACTCATATTCACCCGTTCGTTTACGGTGCGATCCTTAAACAGTTCTTTTCTCCAGTCTGTAGCCGGAAAAATATTGGAACCGGAACCGATAACGGTATTGTCAATTTTTTCGTCGGGATACAATACCGGAGCAAGCGGGTTACGTGTAAGGATGGCTTCATTGTTGAGCTTCATATAGGTGATGGGGTCCGCCAGTTCCACATCACGTGTATTCATAGAGAGATTGGTCTCCGCTCTTAAAGAGATTCTTGCTTTTCCCCGTTTGCCCTCTTTGGTCGAAATGGAGATTACACCATTGGCAGCACGGCTGCCATACAAGGCCGTTGCCGTAGCATCTTTATATACGTTAAAGCTGGCTACATCATCCACATTCAGCCGGGCAAGATCGTCATTTGAGGATTCGATCCCATCGATCAGGATCAACGGGCCACGCCCGTACCCGAAGGTGGTGATGCCCCGGATATAGAACTCCGCGTTATCGGCGCCCGGCTCCCCCGTCCGCTGAAACGCGATCATGCCCGGAACACGGCCTGCCAGTGCCGTGGTAAGATTACTGGAAGGGATCTTTAATTCTTCCGGCTTTACCTGGGTCACAGATCCTACCACTTCTGATTTTTTCTGCGTACCAAATGCCACCACCACTACGTCTGAAAGATTTTCACTCTGCGAGCTCAGCGTAACGGCAAAGATCCTGCTGGTACCCACGGCGATTTCCTTTGTTTCGTAACCTGCGTAAGAGATCACCAGCGTATCTGCCTGCCCGGCCAGTGCCGAAAACTCGCCTTTACCATTGGTCAATACAGACCTTCCAGAACTTTTGATCATTACTGTGGCTCCTTCGAGTGGTTCATCTTTTATATTTTTTACCACCCCGGAAACCAGCGTATCGGCAAATACCCCGGTTGAAACAACCGGCTTCCGCATATGCGGACCTTCTTCATTGGCTATGGCATTGAACCCCGCCAGCAAACATACTAACGCGAAAAGGCAATGCACCCGTAAAGTTTTCATACTCATTAATTGCATTCGTTATATTAAAAGCAGTTTGTATAAAGGATGTTCGATCTACACCCCGCTAAAAATGGAGAATCCTCCATCTACATTTATTACGGTTCCTGTTACGAAACGGGACGCGTCGCTCAGCAGCCACACAAGCGCACCTATCAGTTCCGCCGGATCACCCAGCCGTTTAAATGGTGTATGCTGTACCACCGCCGCTCCGCGTTCGGTCATACCACCATCCGGTGTTGTAAGCAGGTCCCTGTTCTGTTCTGTCAAAAAGAAGCCGGGGGCAATCGCGTTCATCCGCACAACGTCCCCGTAGCGGTTCCCCAGTTCCATGGCAAACCATTTGGTATAGGCATCGATGGCACTTTTGGCCAGGCTGTATCCCAGCACCCGTGTAATGGCCCGCTGGGAGGCCATCGAAGATATATTTACAATGCTGCCTCCGCCGTTTTCAGCGATCACCCTGCCAAAAACCTGTGTAGGCAATACCGTTCCCATCAAATTCAGATCCATTACTTCCCGCAAGGCAGCAATATCGAGGTCAAAAAGCCCCATATCCTTTTGTATAATGGCGTTCTTAATATTGCCGCCCGCGGCATTTACCAGCCCGTCAATGCGGCCAAATGCCGCCAGTATCTTTTCCCGGCCGGCCACCAGGTCCTTTTCTTTTGTTACATCGGCAATAATGGTAAGCGCCTGTCCTCCCTTTGCTTTTACCTGCTCCTCCCGTTCCTTTGCTACCTTTTCGTTCCTTCCCACAATCACTGCAGCCCCGCCGGCGGCCACAATCCCTTCCACAAATGCTTTACCCAGGATCCCTGTAGCTCCGGTGATTACAATAACTTTCCCCTTAAGGTCAAACGCTGTCATACTCAATTTATTTATAAAGCAAAAATCAAAACCAGGTAAAAGTTAGTCTGCATTTTCGCTGGCATTGCAATAGATTTAAGCGGTTCTGTATTTTAAATCTGCACGAATATATCATTTATACCTCCTGTTTCCGGTGGGGCATCCGGCAAAAGCCCGCTAATTCAGTATTACAACGTTTGAATAAAAAAAACTTTTTTTTGAAAATCACGTTTTTTTTAGAACATTTGATGAAATAGCCGGGGGCATTTATCGTGAAAAAGGGCGTTACCATAAAAGACATTGCTGTAAAACTCAACATGTCCGTTTCTACTGTTTCAAAAGCACTGAACAACAATCCCAGTATCAGTACCTTTACAAAAGAGCGGGTAGCCAAGCTGGCAAAGGAGTGGAATTATATTCCCAATGAGGCAGCCCGGCATTTTAAACAGAGCAAATCCTTTACCCTGGGACTGGTGATCCCCGATCTGCTGGATCAGTTCTACATCCTGGCCATCAATGGCGTGGAAGCGGTTGCGGGTACCAATAAATACCAGGTAATTGTGGCACAGTCGCACGAAGACACCGAAAAAGAAGAGCAGATCATCCAGAACCTCATCAGCAACCGTGTAGACGGGGTGATCATTGCCATATCAAAGAATACCAAAAAGACCGAACTTTTTCAGCGGCTGGAGCAAACCGGGATCCCCGTGGTATTCCTTTCCCGCTCCCTGAATGACTCGCGGTTTGATGCAGTGGCCACGGATAATGAGAACGGGGCAGAACTTGCCATTGACTACCTTTTCAAAAAAGGCCATCGGCGCATTGCCCACCTCATGGGGCCAAAAGCATTGGGCACCAGCCATCTCCGGCTTGAAGGGTACCGTTCTGCCCTTGAGAAAAGAGGCATTCCCTTTGATCCGGCGCTGGTAAAGGAAATTGACTTTTCCGTTACCCAAACCGATGAGGTCATGGAGGCGTTGTTTGCCCTGCCCGATCCGCCTTCTGCTTTTTTCACCTTTAAGAGTTATGTAAGCCTGGATGCATTGCGGTTCATCAAGGAAAAATACCCGGAAAAATTACAGGAGGTCGATATTGTTGGCTTTGGCAACCTGCCGCTGATCCAGTACCTGGACCACAAACCCAGCGCTTCGATCGATGAAAACTCGTTCGATATGGGCATTACTGCTGCGGAGCTTTTGTTAAAGCATATTGATAATAAAGAAGAACAGCCGCTCCCGGTTTCCCTCGTACGCATCCCCTGCAAACTCATTGTTCATCATTGATACGTTCGTGTGCCGGAGCTGCATCATCCTGCTCTGTAGGCAGCAACGACAAAAGGAGTGTATCTTTTTCCGATCAGCATTACATTAACATTCCATTAGGCCTTTTCATAATAAGTTTGACAATCCATCCTGTTTCTAGGGCTAAAACAAACTACTAATGAAAAATCTCGCATCTGTCCTGGTATTATTTTCCGCTATGATTGCCGCCGGGCAAACGCCGCAGCAACAGAAGAACATCGAAGCTTTTACAAAACTGTATGGATATATCAGACACTTCCACCCTTCAGATGAAGCGGCATCCATCAACTGGGATCAGTTTGCCGTTTATGGTGCGCACCAGGTTTTAAAGGCATCTTCAGATAACGAATTGATTAACATCTTAAACACCTTATTCAAGCCCCTGGCGCCCTCTATTCAGTTGGGACCCGCACCGCAATTGAATGCTGCAAGCTTTACTCCGGAAAAGCCAGAGGGTTATAAAAACATATTCTGGTTTCATACAGGCGTTGGGATCAACGATCGCCGGCCTTATTCCAGCAAGAGAATAAACCGTCCTATAGAAGCTTCTGTCGGGTCATCGGAAAAGTCCGGGCTGTTTACACAGGTTATCGACGTCTCCGGCTTAAGGGGGAAGCAGATCAGGATGGAGGGAAAAATGAAAGCGGACGTTACCGATGGCAGTGGTTATTTACGGATCAAAATATACAAGGCCGGAAAAGCCGCACTTTCATATAATATCGATAGTGAGCCTGTCAAAAAAAATGAATGGGCGGTCTACAGGTTATCCGGAAAGGTCGATAGAAACGCCCGGCAAATTATACTTGGCGGAATGCTGGAAGGAGCTGGTTCTGTGTGGTTCGATGATATAAAGGTATTTGCCTATGATGAGGTTCTAAAGCAATGGGAACCGGTACCCGTCAATAATGGAGATTTTGAAACATGGGATAGTGCACTTCCGGCGGATTGGAATATAGCCCCGGCAAAAAAATATAAATATACAATGGCTACCGTTGAAAACAACAAAGTGCTTTCCGTGGCGAGTGAAAATGCGGGAATGGAGCGCAACCGCCCTGTGGTAAACATAAACACCGTAAACTATAAACATATTCCAGCCCCTGGCGCCGTTCTTCAAAAACCCATTGCAAAAAATATAGCTGTAATCTTTCCCATAGCGCTCTATGGTACCGCCGACCATACCTTTCCTGTTGCAGATAGTGCAACGCTCGCTGCGCTTAAAAAGGAGATAACGGCATTTTATCAGCAACATAAAACGGCAGAAAACCTGAGTGTACGGTTGGGTGCCATTGTTATTGCATGGAATCTGTTTAAACATTTTTTCCCTTATTGGGAAGACGCGTCTAAAACCGCTGATGAATTACTGAGCGAAGCCATCAAAAGGTCGTTTGCAGATAAAACTCCACTTGAATTCCGACAAACCTTGTTTAAGCTTATGGAGCCTTTGAATGATGGTCACGTTCGGGTTGGTTTATGGGGAGACACCACTCATGCATATAACGTACCCTTACAATTAGCCTGGGTGGAGGGAAAAGTGGTCGTAGACCAGCTGTTAGACTCCAGCATCAGCCGAATAAAACGAGGGGCAGTCATTACAGCAATAAACGGGAAAGATGTGATGGATATTTACAAAGATAAAATGAGTTCTATTTCCGGGTCCCCGCAATGGAAATCATACGCTGCCGTTAGCATACTCTTAGACGGTCCCCGATACACTGAAGTGGAAATAAGCTTCAGGCAGGACGGAGCCCTTCATCGTCAAAAATGGGAACGTAGTTTTAGTGATGCGCAATATTACAATAGTCTTAGCCGGATGAAAAAAACAAGCGGCAAAATTGAAAACGATCTGTTTTATCTTGATATGAGTACCGTGTCGCAGGATTCGATCGATAAATGGATGCCGGAGCTTTCCAGCGCCCGGGGCATCATTTGCGACTTCCGAGGTCATCCGGAAAGTAACAATGACTTTATCTACCACCTTCTAAAAGAGGAAGAAGATACAAAATGGCTATTCACTCCGCAGACTGCTTATCCGGACCAGGAAAATATCGAATTCAAAGGCTCCGGATGGAATATGAAGCCCAAGAAACCCCAGGTTACCGGAAAAGTTGTTTTTATAGCGGATAGCCGTGCTGGCAGCCTGTCAGAAAGTTACCTGGGTTTTATCAAAGATTTCAAACTCGCCACCATCATTGGCCAGCCCTCTGCCGGTGCCAATGGCGACGTTAATACCGCCGATTTGCCGGGAGGATATACCATTATTTGGACGGGAATGGTGGCCAAGAATCATGATGGCAGTAAACATCATATAAAAGGTATTGTGCCGGATATTCCCTTGGAGCGCACCCTAAAAGGAGTGGCTGAAGGACGGGATGAGTTTTACGAAAAAGCCCTCCAACTGATCCAAACATCAAACTGATCCGGCGCTTCGAAAAAACAAGCGAATGATTTTGTTAAAGCTCATTCTGGGGCACCGATCCTCCACCCATAAAAAATGCCCCGTTCCCGGAGCACTTTATAATGATTTGATCGGATCCGTTTAGCGAAGATCCACTACTTCCACACCAGGATATTTTGCCTGGTCAAAAGAGAATTGTGCATCTGCAAGTTGTGTATTCGCTTTCAGATTGCCCACACTGTAAACGGTACGGTTGCCGCTCTTCTCCACAATAGTGGCACTGGCAATTGTTTTGGCAGCTTTGTCTACCGCCAGGTACAGCCGGCTAAATGCCTTGTTCTTATCGATCGGCTGCATAATAATGATATGCACCGGCTTGCCGGCCACCTTGGAATCATTCCCCATCACATACATGAAATCCTTGCTGTAAAAATCCGTGAATAATTTCTGCGGGGTGATCGTGCTCTCGGATTTATTTGCATTATTTACGGTTACTTCCTTGCTGGAAGGATCATAGTTCCAAACGGTTTTTCCATCGCTGAAGATCTTATTATTGCCAAAACTGATATTGAATTTATCGCCTTTCATATTGATGGTACCATTTTTCTTTGCCATCACCTTCCCCTGGGCATTCTGACTGGCATAGGCAAAAGTGGCGGTTACTGTTTGATACGATTTAAATTTTGCACTGGCGGCATCCAGGATGGCCTTTGCCTTCGGATCCCTTTGCTGTGCAAATGAAAAAAGTCCCATGAACAGCAATCCAGTACCTACAAATAATTTCTTCATATGATATTTTCTTAGAATTTGTTTACGAATTTAATTTTCACCTTTTAGACGACAAGATTGATACCGGGTTGCGGCGTTTAACAGTTTTTAACAGATTTTAACCTAACATATCCAGGTGCTGCTGTAGTTCCGCCTCTGTTTTGATCAGCACTTCCCTTGCCTTGCTCCCCTGATTGGGTCCTACAATACCGGCCTGTTCCAGCTGATCCATCAGGCGTCCGGCCCGGTTATAGCCCAGTTTCATCCGGCGCTGTAATAAGGAGGTGGACCCGATCTGATTAGCAACAATGAGCCGGGCGGCATCTTCAAACAGTGAGTCGCGGTCATCCAGGTCAAAATCACCGCTTTCGAGGTCCTTTTCATCAATATATTCCGGCAGCAGGAAGGGCTGCGGATAGCCTTCCTGGTAGGCAATAAAATCGACTACCTTATCCACCTCGGGGGTATCAACAAAGGCGCACTGGAGCCTTGAGATCTCTCCGTTCAGACTGATGAGCATATCCCCTTTCCCGATCAGCTGATCCGCGCCTCCGGCATCCAGGATGGTGCGGCTGTCGATCTTACTGCTCACTTTAAAGGCAATACGGGCCGGGAAGTTGGCTTTGATGATACCGGTAATAATATTCACAGACGGACGTTGAGTGGCAATGATGAGGTGAATACCAATAGCACGTGCCAGCTGTGCCAGGCGGGCGATGGGCATTTCCACTTCTTTGCCGGCCGTCATGATCAGATCGGCAAACTCATCCACCACCAGCACAATAAAGGGCAGGAACTGATGCCCTTTTTCCGGGTTCAGTTTACGCGCGGTAAATTTGGCGTTGTACTCTTTAATGTTCCGGCAACCTGCGTCTTTCAGCAAATCGTAGCGGTTATCCATTTCAATACAAAGGGCGTTCAGGGTATTGATCACTTTTTTTGTATCGGTAATGATGGCATCCTCTTCATTAGGCAGGCGCGCCAGGAAGTGATTCACGATCTGGCTGTAAACACTCAGCTCCACCTTTTTGGGATCGACCAGCACAAACTTCAATTGCGACGGATGCTTGCTGTATAATAAGGACACCAGAATGGCATTGATCCCAACGGATTTACCCTGTCCTGTAGCCCCCGCCATCAACAGGTGCGGCATGGTGGCCAGATCCACAATAAAGTTTTCATTGTCGATCCTTTTTCCCAACGCGATCGGCAGCGAAAAATTGCTGTTGTGAAATTTATCCGACGACAGCAATGTTTTCATGCTTACGATGGTCTTGCGGGCATTGGGTACTTCTATACCGATGGTTCCCCGTCCGGGTATGGGAGCAATGATCCGGATACCGAGTGCCGATAAACTCAGTGCAATATCATCTTCCAGGTTTTTGATCTTGGAGATACGGACGCCGGCGGCGGGAACAATTTCGTACAGCGTAACCGTAGGCCCAACCGTGGCACTTATTTTCTGGATCTCGATATCATAGTTTGCCAGGGTTTTGATGATCTGGTTCTTATTATTTTCCAGCTCCGCCGGATCCTGTACCACCCGCTCGCTGCCGTGCGACTCTAACAGGTCCGGAGATGGTTTTTTATAATGCTTCAGATCCAGTGCGGGCTCGTAGGCTTTAGTTTTTTCCGCGGGAGCCGTGGCTGCTGCTGTGGCGGGCGCCTGCGTAATGGGCCCCGAGTTGATCTCCAGCTTGAGGTCCTCTTCTTCCGGTGCCGGCTTCACCGGCTTACTGATAACCGGCAATTCCAGCTCCTGTATCTTTTCATCTGCCGGCGGCTCTTTTGGTTCAACAGGCAGGGGTTTCCGGGTTTCCGGTTTTAAGACAGTGATCCGCTCATAGCCTTCCTCCTCTTCTTTAGCCTGTACCACCGGTTCTTTATTGATCAGTTTGAGATCGTGTTTGGGTTTTTCTGCGCCGGTGTCGATCACCAGTTTTGCGCCATTGGCGGCCGGCACCTCAGCACGTTTTGCCTCCGGTACCACGGCTTCTTCAACCGGTTCGCCCTCCTGCCCCGCTACGGCCCCGTTTTCTACTACGGCCCGCTTCAGTTTATTAGGAAAACTAAAGACCGGATTGAACTGCCATATAAAATAAGCGATCACAATCAGCCCCAGCACAGCCCCCGCCCCGATCATTCCCAGAGAACCGGTAAGCCAGCCCGCGATCATATTTCCGACACCACCACCCCAGCGGAATTCTTCGTTGGGCAACAGGTAGGCGAGTATGGCCGACACCACCAGCATCCCGAGGGTCACATACTTCAGGTTGCGCCATACAGAAAATACCCTGCGCCGCCACAAAAGATTAACTCCTACCACAAAAAAGAAGGTACAGATCAGCACCGCAGCAACCCCGAACAACCGGTAAATAAAATAATGCGCGGTTAGCGCGCCCAGTTTCCCCAGCAGGTTCAGTATCTTAACATCCGGGTCCCAAAGGATCTCGCTTCCGCGGGAGATCTGGGTGTAATCCTGTCTCCAGGTAAAGAAATAAGAAATAAAGGAAATGATCAGAAAAACGGAGATCAGCAGGAAGGTGGTTCCTGCAATTTTCCAGGTGCGTTCATCTTTGGCCAGCTCCTTCAGCTGAATTTTTTCTTCTTTTTCAACTTTCCAGGTACCTGTCGTGTTCTTATTATTCCGCGCTATTGGTTTTTTATTCTTCGGTTTACTCTTAGTCGCCATAAGAGCAAAGATACTATTACTGTTGAAAGAATGGAGATTCGGGAATTGAGAATTAAGACATCAGCTTTTTGCCTTCAGTGATGAGCCGGCCCTGTTCAACACCATGTACCGGGTATCAAACCGGAAGCCAATGTTACGCCCGCAGCCACCCCGATCCAACAGTCCCCCGCTCTATTTCTAACTATTTGTTATTAAGCACGCTAAGCACAAAAAACAGCCAGCCTGCAATAAAGAACAGACCTCCTACCGGTGTAAGGATGCCCAATCCGCCAAGGCCTACTTTACCCGTGGCTTTCAGGGCAGCCAGTGCATAAAGCGACCCGGAGAAAAGAACAATGCCGATCAGGAAAGCCGTGCCTGCCCAGGACATGAATTTTACGGGATACTTCTCAAAGAGAATGGCAACAAAAATCAGGGCAATGGCATGGTACATCTGGTACTGTACGCCTGTTTGAAAGGCGGGCACCGAATCCGGTGCAATTTCCTTTAACTTATGTGCTCCAAACGCACCCAATATAACAGCCAGTCCGGATAAAACAGCACCGGATAAAAGATAGACTCTATGCATCGATGATCTTTTTTACAAATTCTTCCGGCTGGATATGGCAGTCGTCCACTTTCAGTTTCGCCTGATCATAATAGATACGCCGGTCGTTGTTCTTTTTAACAATATAAGCCCGCAATTGTTCGTCGTCCAGGTCTCTTAAAAGCGGCCGGTGTGCCTTTTGCTGCCGCAACCTTCCCAGCAGGATCTCGAAGGGTGTATTGAGCCAAACGGTGGTCCCATGCTCGTTCATATAATCAATGTTATTAAAATAACAGGGCGCCCCGCCACCGCAGGATAGCAGCAGGCTGGGATGGCTGTCCGTGATCATATATAATATTTCTTTTTCCTTCATCCGGAAATACTCCTCCCCGTCCTCTTCAAAGATCTGGGTGATGGGCCGGCCCTCCGATTCCACGATAAGGTCGTCCAGGTCATAGAACGGCAGTTCCAGCTTTTTACTGAGGATCTTTCCCCAGTGCGTTTTTCCAGCTCCCATAAAACCAATCAGGTATACGCGCATAACAACTATAAATTCTAAATACTAAATCCCACAATCTGAATACCAGGATCTGAACACCAAAGTCCAAAGCCCCAATACACATCCCACTACAGCAAATATCCGGGATTCGGGGGGGATGGTGAAATGTTTTGAGCGAAATGTTTGCTGTGAGCTGTTGCCAGAGTGATGCTTTCAGTGGAATGTTGTAAAGAAGCCTGAACATAGCGGATATTATATTAACCGGAAAATTTCAGGGTACCGGCGGGTGAACATCTGTTACGGGAAGAGCTTTGCTGGCGCGGCACGGGTATTCTGCGGGCAATAAAACAGCATAACTGATAAGCGTGAAACCCGGAACCTCCGATGGACCTTACTTAAACGCATTGATACCGGTAATATCCATGCCCGTAATCAGCAAATGGATATCATGCGTGCCCTCATAGGTGATCACACTTTCCAGGTTCATCATATGCCGCATTACCGGGTACTCGCCGGTTATACCCATACCGCCCAGGATTTGCCGGGCATCCCTGCAGATCTGCGTAGCGATATTGCAGGAATTCCGTTTGGCCATGCTTACCTGCTGTGCTGTGGCCTTGCCCTCATTCATCAATATACCCAACCGCCAGTTGAGCAGCTGCGCTTTTGTGATCTCGGTGATCATTTCGGCCAGCTTTTTTTGCTGCAACTGAAAAGCAGCGATCGGCTTTCCAAACTGGGTCCGTTCTTTTGCATAACGCAATGCCGCATCATAACAGTCCATAGCAGCACCGATTACCCCCCAGGCGATCCCGAACCGGGCCTTATTAAGACAGCTCAGAGGCCCCTTCATTCCACGAACACCGGGAAGGATATTGGTTTTGGGCACCCTTACATGGTCAAACACCAGTTCGCCGGTGGCAGACGCCCTCAAACTCCATTTATTATGTGTTACCGGGGTAGTAAAACCTTCCATCCCCCGCTCCACCAGGATGCCGTGTACCACACCCGACGGATCTTTGGCCCAAACCACGGCCATCTGTGCGAACGGGGCATTGCTGATCCACATTTTGGCACCGTTTAAAATAATATGATCGCCGTCCTCCTCAAAATGTGTAACCATACTGGACGGGTCACTGCCGTGATCCGGCTCGGTTAATCCGAAGCAGCCCAGCCATTCACCGCTGGCCAGCCGGGGCAGAAAACGTTGCTTCTGCTCTTCATTGCCATAGGCCGCAATCGGGAACATGACGAGCGACCCCTGTACGGAAGCCGTGGAGCGTACACCGCTATCGCCCCGTTCCAGCTCCTGCATCATAAGCCCGTAGCTGATATAATCCAGTCCGCCGCCGCCATACTCCACCGGTATCGTAGGGCCAAAACATCCCAGCGCGCCCAGCTGCTTTACAATATGCTCCGGGAACGCAGCCTGCTGGGCATACGTTTCAATAACAGGCGTGATCTCCTTCTTTACATAGGTACGTACGGCGTCGCGGATCATCCGATGCTCTTCGGTAAAAAGCGCATCCACTTCAAAATAATCCGGGCTTTGAAACAAATCGGCTTTTACAGACATAACAGCAATTTAGTGCTCCTCAAAGGTAGCAGATTTCGGCTTTTATTGCCACAGGTACAGAAGCACTGAGTTTCTATTCCCATTTTCCGGCTTTTATTGCCACGGAAGTACGGGAACATTGCGCTTTTTAACATCCCTTCTGACAAAAGCCCTCACGGCCGCATACTTCATCGATTTTAATCAAAAAACCGAAAGCCATCTGAGTTTCTGTGCTGTGGCAAACACAGGAACGGCAGTGAGTACTCCTTTATTTTTTTATTTTAAATTCCCTGCAGGAGCTCCGGGAACCAGCCCCCGGTTTTCCAGCAATGGCGTGATGCTGGGCTCCTTTCCCCGGAAAGCCTTATACATGGCGGCCAGGTCTTCCGAATTGCCTTTGGAGAGGATCATATCGCGGAAGCGTTGTCCGTTCTCCCTTTTTAAACCACCGTTCTCCTTGAACCAGGCATAGGCATCATGATCCAGCATCTCCGCCCAGCTATAGGCATAATAGCCCGCAGAATAGCCGTTGGCCCATATATGAAGGAAGTACGAAGAGCGGTACCGCGGAGGCACATAAGAAATAAGAATACCATTTTTCTGAAGGGCCTCCTGTTCAAAACGGTCCACATCCGTAACGGCACTGTCATTGGAAGAAAGCAGGTGCCACTGCATGTCCAGCTTTGCGGCGGCCAGCAGCTCCGTCATGGCATAGCCCTGGTTAAAGGTTGCCGCATTCCGGATCTTGTCGACCAGGGTCTGCGGAATGGTTTCGCCGGTCTTGTAGCTCCGGGCATAGTTTTTTAATACTGTGGAGTCCAGTGCCCAGTGCTCATTGAATTGTGAAGGCATTTCGACAAAATCCCGGGATACGCTGGTTCCGGAAAGCGAAGGATAGGTCTGGCTGGCGAACAACCCATGCAGGGCATGACCAAACTCGTGAAACATCGTTGTTACATCGTCAAAACTCAACAGGGCGGGCTGGCCTTTAACCGGTTTGGCAAAATTGCATACGTTCACGATCACCGGCCGGGTATGAAAGAGTTTGGACTGGGTCACAAAATTATCCATCCAGGCTCCGCCGTTCTTATTATCGCGTTTAAAATAGTCGCAATAGAACAGCGCCATGGCCGTGCCATCCTTATCAAACACTTCGTATACTTTTACGTCGTCCTGGTACACCGGCAGATCCGTACGCTCCTTAAAGGTGATCCCATACAATTGTGTGGCGGCATAAAATACGCCGTTCTTTAAAACACTATCCAGCACAAAATAGGGTTTCACGGCCGACTCATCGAGGTCGTATTTTGCTTTTCGTACCTTTTCGGCATAGAAGTCCCAGTCGTAGGGTGTCAGCGCAGCCGTATCTTTTTCCCGGACCTTCACCGCCTTTATATCTTCGGCCTCTGCGGCAGCCTTTGCCAGTGCCGCCGGTATCAGCCTGCCTAAAAACGCGTTCACCGCTTCCGGGGTCTTGGCCATCTGGTCCTGCAGCTTCCAGGCCGCATAATCGGGGAAACCCAGTATCCGGGCTTTTTCTTTCCGGATGGCTGCTATCCTCAGAATATTGTTACGGGTGTCGTTGGAATCTCCTTTTTCGGCCCTTGTCCAGGATGCCTCAAACAGCTTTTGCCGGGTTGCCCGGTTCGTTAATGACTGCAGCGCGGGCTGCTGGGTGGTGTTGCTTAACGCAACCAGGTATTTACCTTCATGGTTGGCATTTTTTGCTGCCTCACCGGCCGCCTGTATGTCTGCATCCGGCAACCCGGCCAGCTCATCCCTGCCTGCTACCACCAGGGCCCCGGCTTTAGCGGCAGCCAGCAGCTGGTTACTGAATTTTGTACTCAGCGTAGCCTCTTCTTCATTGAGTTTCTTGAGCTGTGCTTTGCCGGCGTCGGGAAGGGCGGCACCGTTCATCACAAACTTCTGGTGATAATATTCCGCCAGCCGGCGGGATTCGGGATCCGGCGGCAGTTGATCCAGCTGCTTATAGATGGCATCCACTTTTTCATACAACTTTGTATTCATGTAAATGGAATCCGAGTGTGCGGAAAGCCGGGGCGCCATCGCCTCCTGGATCTTCTGAAGCCGATCATTGGTATTGGCACTGGTGAGCGCGTTAAAGGCGGCATTGGTACGATCGAGTAACCGTCCGGACCGTTCCAGGGCTACCAGGGTATTTTCAAAAGTGGGCGCTGCCGGGTTGCTGGCAATACTGTCCACTTCTTCCATTTCTTCCTTCATCCCCTTTTCAAAAGCGGGTTCAAAATCCTGCTCTTTTATTTTATCAAAAGGAATGGTCTGATAAGGCAGTGTGCTTTCTTCAAACAGCGGATTCTCCGCGTTTGCTGTGTCTGTTTTGTCGGTTGGATTGCCGGGCATATTACATGAAATGATGATGAACAGGATGCAAAATACAGGTAAGTGCTGCTTCATAAAATTTGTTTTAAACAAAAAAGTTGTTCCAACATTTTTCTGAACCTGGTCCAAAGGGGTGGCTTTTCCGGTCTGTATCCGGTCCCAAACCTCAGGACCGATCCAAAATTAAGACTCCGGTATTCAAAAATACCATTGCGCTAGGCTTTATTTTCAGGGTGATTGGGAATGTATACTTCAAAGCGGGTTCCGATGCCTTTACGGGAATCTACGGTTACGGTACCATTCAGCTTTTCCAGTGCCTCCTGCAGAATGTATAACCCCAGCCCCAGGCCACCGGGCTGTGCCCCTTTAAAGAACGGGTCAAAGATCTTTGCCTGCTCCGCCTCTTCCATACCCACGCCGTTATCCGCCACAACAATGTGGGCACTTTCCCCGGTGGTTGTGATCCGGATCTCGATGCGTTTGTCCGGTTCATCCGCACGCTGGCATTTGATCGCATTCGAAAGCAGGTTGGCGATCACGATCTCGATGCGGAAAACATCTCCGTAAAATTCCTGCGTCCCGTCAACCGCAACTTCAAAGTGAATGTCCCGGGTGCCATTGGAGGTCTGGTACAGGTTGATGAGCGAGCGCACCAATGCTTCAAAACGGATCTGTTCATGTTCTGCTTTAAAGCGGGCTGTTTTATAGAATTGTACGGTTTGGGAAATATAGTAATCCAGCTTCTGGATGCAGGCATCCATCAATTTCCAGTACCCGTTGGAATCTTCTATTTTGCCTTCCATTTTTACCAGGTCGAGGATCCCCGTTGCCGAAGCGATGGGCGCCCTCAACTCGTGTGAAAGGCTGTATACAAACCGGTTCAACCCGTCGTTGGCCTTCTGAAGTTCAGTGATCTTTTCCCGCAGATCCCGGTTGGCCCTATAATGATCATAGGCATTCAATACGCTGTTGTGCAGCTCCAGCTCGTCCCAGGGTTTGGTAATATACCGGTAAATATCCCCCTTGTTAACGGCATCCGCCAAAACCTCCACATCTGTATATCCGGTGAGTAATACCCTTGGAATATGCGGGTACCGTTCTTTGGTCATTTTGAAAAATTCGACCCCGCTTATTTCGGGCATCCGCTGGTCGGAAATGAGTACATGAATCTCCTCCCGGTCCAGTATCTCCAGTGCAGCAGCTACAGAAATAGCCGTAAAGATCCGGTAGCGGGTCCGGAAGGCAGCCTTGAAGGAATTGAGATTCTGCTGCTCATCGTCTACATAAAGTACGTTAATTTCGGGCATCACGTCAGTATTTTAGCGAACGGGTAAACTGATTACAAAGGTAGTGCCTCTTCCTGTTTCCGTAAATACCTGGATGGAGCCATTGTGCCGCTCAATAATGCCCTGTACAATGGCCAGTCCCAGCCCGGTTCCGGCGCCCACATCTTTTGTGGTAAAAAAAGGATCAAATATCTTATTCTTCACCTCTTCCGACATTCCTTTTCCGTTATCTCCGATACTTATTTTTACCGCCTCGTCCTGCTCCCAGGTTTTTATCGTTAACACACCCTGCTGCTGATCTTCCTGGATCCGCTCCTGTATCGCCTGAACAGCATTGGTTACAATATTCATGATCACCTGGTTGATCTTCCCCGGTTCGCATTCGATCCGGGGTATGGCACCCAGTTCTTTTATCAGCTGAAAGTGCTGAGGGAAGGTGTTTTTCACCAACAGCAGGGTGGAATCAATGCCTTCATTAATATCCACCCGCTTCCAGTTGGCTTCATCAACCCTTGCAAAACTCTTCAGGCCCTTTACAATTTCAGATGTGCGGCTTGCACCTTCTTTTATCCCGGAAAGGAGGATCCCGATCTCCTCATAAACATATTCCAGGTCGATCTCCTTTTTGTATTTGTCGATATCCTGCAGCTGGGGAGAGATCTCTTTTGCAAGATCAAGCGTTTCGTACCGGTGGATCACCTTTTGCAGATCCATCACATCGGCTTCCAGCGGGCGGATGTTTGAGGTAACAAAATTAATGGGATTATTGATCTCGTGGGCGATCCCCGCGGTAAGCTGACCAAGTGAGGCCATTTTCTCATTTTCCACCAGTTTCGCCTGTGTATGCTGTATCTGGTTCATTGCCGCCTTCAGCTCTTCATTGGTATGCTGCAATTCTTCTGTGCGGTTCCTTACTTCCTTTTCGAGGATGATGTTCTGTTCTTTGATCAATTGCTCGTTCTCCAGGGAAACCCGCAATGCCTCTTTACGGGCAAGCTCCTCTTCCCGGCGATAGGTATTGATCTTATCCGCCAGGGCCAGGGAAAGCAGTACGGCCTCTGCCGCGGAACCGATCTGCAATGCATAATACGTAAGGTCATTATAAGGCAGCAGCCCGGCATTCCTCAGCACGAAGACGATCACGCTGCACAGGAAAACCGTCCAGGCCAGTAACAGGATCTTTGCAACCCTTATTTTGCGATAGCTGAGTTGGCTCAGCATCACCAGCACATAGGCCGATCCGGCGGCCGCAACAAACTGTACTACGATCTGGGCTTCCTGCCGGAACTGCAGCACACAAAGTACAAAGGCTACGCAGTACGCCAGTTCTATGATGAGCATGCGCCGGTTCAGTTTTGCAGACAGCTGCTTAAGATTGAGGAAGTGCCGGATAAATTCTGCCGCAGCAATACCATTAAAGAAGGGGATCAGCACATTGGAATAAGCATTGATCACCGGATGATTGGGCCATAAGAACCGGAAGGAATACCCCTGGAGCATGGCCTGGCTCAACCCCACAAAAAGCACATAGAGGATATAATAAAAATAACTTTTATCGTTTGTGGAAAAAAGCAGGAAAAAGTTATAGAGGAACATGGCCATGATCAGCCCCGTGTACAACCCAAAGACCAGGTCCTTTAAGGACAGATTATCTTCAATGGCCTTGGCGCTGCCTACTTCTATCGGTACCAATATTTGTTCGGACGCGCGCAGTTTGATATAAATAATCTGTTCGCTGCCCCTGGCCATATGCATATTAAACAGATAGTTCTGGTTCTTATTGATGCGGCTGCGGAATGGTTCTTTTTCAGAAATGGTGATGGAATCAAGCAGCCCGCCCCCCTCCTTTACGGCATAAAAAACCACCTCATCCAGTGTGGGATGATTGAGCGCGATCAATAAATCGGGTATATCGGTGTTGTTCCGGACCTTTATCCGCAACCAGAATGTGGAATGGCTTATAAAAAAACTGGGTACCTGGCCGTTAAAAGATAAAAACGGCATCTGCGTTACTGCGGGAAAGCTGTACTGGCTTTTACTGTCCTCCAGGTATTCAATTTGCGCATGCGTGACCAGGTATGTTTTTTTACCGTCGTCTATGTTGGTCACACGCTGCCCCTGGGCACGGATCATAAAAAGAGAGAAAAGAAATATAATTATCAGCTTATACATGCACTAGCCGGTTATATCCAGTTGGTAGTCGATCATCAATTGCCCTTTGGGCCCATCCTCCGGCGTTCGCTGCACCGGCCGTTCCAGTATGCTAAAGATCCGGTTCCGTTCTTTTTCATCGGCCTTTGAAAGGACCGGACAGTCGTTGATCGCCATGGCTGTTGCAATAAAATCATCCTTGGGATAAAAGAAGTTTCCATTGTTGCCCAATGAGGTTTCGATTTCGGCCCCCATCCTTTTGCCCATCCGCACGGTAATGGGGGCTGCCAGGAACAGCGCTTTTGTCGATTTCAGCATACAGGCAACCGCTACCCCGGCCCGGCTCATAAAAAAGCTGCCGATGCCCCAGCCAACGACCTCCGTTGAATTCCATAAACCGCAGATTTCCGAAACACCGGGCTGACTGGCCATGGTGTGTATAGACGGGTCGTACTTACTGATTGCGGTTTCTATGGGCAATTGCAGCTTTCCGTCCGCCATCTGTACCCTTGCACCACCGTATACCTTGGTCCGTTCCTTGTCTTCGGCAACGATCACATATGTATTCTCATGATACATCCAGTCCTGGTTACTTGAAGTAATTGCTACAATGCCAAAATGTAATTCAAGCAGCCGACGATGACCTTCGATAAAATTCAAACACGTAACGTGGTCTGTAGTAGCTCTGAACGCTCTTATTACAATTTCCAATGGTCGTTATCTTATTTTATTAAATCATTAAAATCAATATAGTACCTGCCGGAACTCCGGATCTCTGATAGCAGGATCCTTCTGCAGGTATCGGTAACCATGGCGCCGCCCAAAGCAACGGATGAGGCAAGCTGCGGCCACGCATTGATCGTTTTCCTCATTTCCCCAAGTGACCTTTTCATCCTGTCGGAAATCTTTGTAAGATCAAATATCTTGCCCAGAATAACAATTTTTTCTTCATTTGTTAATCCCTTTAATTTTTCGGTATTGATTCCTTCATCGATACTACCATGAAATATGGGTCTGTCCGGCTCCAGATCAAACCGTTCAATATCGAGCATTCCGCGGTCGTTGGTATCCATTACCACCGGAACTCCGAGGGACCGGGCTTTTAACCGGCTCGAAATTTTCACGTCGATGCCATCACATTCTTCTACAAGAATGTCAATTTTCCCGTTCTCCAAAAAGAAGGCGTCCAGGTTGTGTTCTGTAATCCCTTCGCTAAAGCAAAGTACATCAAGAAAAGGGTCCAGCTCTGCTATTTTCCGCGCCGCCAGCACCGCTTTATTGAGCCCGATGTCCTGCACTCCCACATTGAGCCGGTTCATATTGCTCAGTTCGATAGAATCGAAATCGGCCAGGTGCAGCGCCCCGCATACGCGCTCCATCGCCAGGGTAACGGCAATGGACTGTCCTACAGACAGACCGATGACCCCGATCTTTTTAGACCGCAGGAGCTCCCGTTCTTCCGGTGTGATCTTATAGGTGTTACGGCTGGTGCGCAATGCCACAAATGCCTCCTCATCCAGCAAATGCACCAGTTTCTTTGACCAGGGATAGTATACCCAAACCCCGTACTCCTCCTGTGTGCGCCCGTTCAGCAGTTCTGTTACAAACGGCTCCAGATCGTCGCCGGGCTGTAGTCTTGTAAAATAGCAGATCTTCACATACTCATAAAGCTGACTCAAAATCTGATCGTAGACAACCAGGTCCTTTACGTTTTGTTGCAGTTCCCGGAACAGTAGCTTCTCTTTCTCATTGTATATCCTGAAAAATAAAGGTTTATAAGCATCATCAGCAACCGATAATGCCTGTAACAACGCTGATTCATTAGCAGTTGCGTTTTTTTCCATAAATATTAAGTAATTTTGAAGTTACACATAAAAGCATATAAACACAAACTTACACAAATATTAATTCCAAATAAATTATGGAGCAAAGTCTTCAGTATTCAAATGTTTTGTATGTTGATGACGAAATTCATAACCTAAACTCTTTTAAAGCCTGCTTCAGGAGGGATTTTTCCGTTTTTACGGCGCAAAGTGTAACCGAAGCGCTGAAAATATTAAAGGAGCAGGATATCCACCTGATCATTACCGATCAGCGGATGCCGGAGACCACAGGCATTGAATTTCTGGAATCAATCATCAAGGACTACCCGGATACCATCCGGATGTTGCTTACAGGCTATGCAGATATTACAGCCGTTGTAGACGCAATCAATAAAGGCCGGGTTTTTAAATATATACAGAAGCCCTGGGAAGAAGCCCTTCTCAAACAAACCATTATGGAAGGATTGGCGTTGTATGCCACCAACCTTTCTAAAAAACAAATTGCTGAGAAACTGGAGGAAAACAACCGGCAAATGGAATTCCTGCTCCGCCAGTCGCTCCTTTCCTGAGTGTTACAGATTCCCTCTTTTTTAGTATTTTCGCCCTTAAATCGCTGATTTACAGCTTTACCATATTCAGTTTGCCTGTCTGTTTTTCCCAAAGAGGCCAATTTGGCTGGTTATTTGTATTTTTTACAAAAAGCAGGAAACGGTTGTTTTTAAGAGGTGCCTGCTTTGGATGCTATTATAAACTATAAATGTACATGATGAAAAAATTTGCACTGTTGATGGGTTTTCTTTATGCGCTTTCCCCGGTCCGCGCACAGGATGCTTCAGTATCGGGCGCACAGTCGCTGCGAGACAAGGTACTGGATGATATTCAAAAAAATTTTACTGTAAAGACCCGGTCCTTTGACTCTACGGTATCCCAGCTGGATCAGCGGATGTCGGCACTCGACAAGTCTATTAATGAATCAAAAGATGTAAAGGATAAGGCGGATAAACTGGTTTTGAGGGTTCAGGCGGTTGAAGAAAAACAAAAAGCCATCGAACAGAACGAATTGAACATTTTCCAGGCCAACTATCAGTCTGCGATGGTGAATCTTATTTCTATGGAACGGGAGATCAAACCACTGGTCCTTTTTAACTCTACAAAGGCCTTTTTTAACTCCCTGAGCGAAACCGGTAACCCGATGAATTATGACGGGTATACGAAATGGTACAATTCCTATGCTGCATTTGTAAAAGAGAAAAAAACGGAAAGCCCGGTCTTAAATGTAACCAGCAACCTGCTGACCTTTGCCAGCGGTTTTAGCAAGGGCGTTCCGGTTACCGGCCCTATTACCTCTGCGTTGTTTTCGAGTATGACTACTTATATCGACAATATCGGTAAAAAAGAAAAAGCGCTGAAGACACAAAGCGAAGAGATGCTGACGCTTACCATGAAGATCAGCCAGTTTAACTTTGACAACGGCCAGATCGAAAATGAATGGGAAGCGATCACTGCCGAACTGCAGGATCTGCAGAAAAAATACGACAAATCGTTAAAGGAAAACCTGGGCATCATCAAAGTGAGCCAGGCAGATTTTGATAATAATTTTTCCCGGCAGAACGATGCCGAAAAACGCTATCAATACCTTACACGCGTAAGAGACGAGGCTGCAAAATTTGTTGCCAACGAAAGAAAGAGCAACCCAAAAGAATGGCGCCAGGCAGCATATGTACAAATGAATGATGTGCAGTCCCTGAAACAGCGCTTTGGCCAGGTTACCTTCCGCATCAGCCAGAACCTCCTAAAATATAAGGAGCTGTTTGACAAATACCGTTCGGATCCCCAGCTGGGCAGCCGTATCAAGGACCTGGAACTTAAAATGAAAGAGCTGCAGGAATCCTTTGATAAAACCTTTGACCCGCTGGAGTATATCAATTCCGCGAACAGGATGTATAAGGTGTAAGATTCAGATTTGAGAATTGAGACATCAGAGATCAGATGGGTACGGGTTGGGGTCCCGGATACTCCCCTGAGGTTTAGGGGTTGGATTCTGGATAGAATTCTGGTTTTAATAGCTGAACGCTAATTGCTACCGCTCCCGGATACAGGGTCCAAACTCCCGATTCCGGATGCCCGACCCTGGATGCTGGATGCCAGCCCAACCAAAGGCAGCTTTGGGTAACGGGAAGGCATTTAAAACCGATTCTGAAGCTTAGATCCCGGTTCAATCTGATAGCTGATTGCTGAAGGCCTATCTGCTGCCGATAGCTACATACAACGCTACCGGATACTGAATAACATTTAGATTTTACAGCTGACCGCTGCTACCTGATTGCTGATAACTGATTGCAACCTGCTACCGCTACCGGATACAGGGAACCAACTCCCGATTCCGGATGCCCGACTCTGGATGCTCAGTGCTCATTTCTCAACACCGATCGCTGACCGCTGTTAAAACAGGCTTTTGTCTTCTGTTTCCGTGATCTTTTTTACCAGCTGTTGATACAGGCTCAGATCCGGTCTGCCGGGAGTTACCGGCTCATCCAGGAACCGCTTTCCCCACTGAACCCTGTTTGCGTCTTTTTGGCCGGAAGTCCATTTATTGAAAAGTGCCTGCGCGTCATCTTTCCGGTTCAGCCATCCGAGCGCGGCTACCTGTACCAGCGTATTTACAGATCCTGTAGCCTGATCCGAATCAGCTAGCCGCTGCAGCAGCTTACGCCCGTCCTGCCCGCGTTTCATGGCCATTTTAACAATCCCCTCAAAAAACAGTTCCAGGCGATTGTCTACCAGGTTATCATAAGGCTTGCCGGCGCCCATATTCCGGGGCCATAATGCAGCTTCGTTTATATAACCCAATGCAGCGGTATATTGCTTTTGCTCCAGCACATCCAGCGCCCGCATCAGCTTGGTTTCTTCATACAGTCTTCGTCCCTCTCCTGCGCCCTCAAAGGGCAGGATCTTTAACTGTTGCAATACCGCATTGGCCTGTTCATAGCGGTTGTTCCGCATCAGCGCGCGCACATATAACATCCCGTTTATATAATCTTCCGGGTATTTTTGACAATATGGCTCTATTACACCTAATGCCCGCTGATAAGCGCCCGCTGCAAGATAATAGCGGGTGAGGTAATTTTTGTACCTCCAGCTGTTCTCCGCTTCGTTTGCAGCCTCCAGATCCCTCCGCTGCGAGGCGGTATCCTCATCCAATGAAGCCCGCACCATATAAAAAGGTGCAAAGGCCACACGCTCCTGTATGCCGTTCAGCAACCGGCGGGCCTCACCCCGGTTATTCTTTGCCAGTTGCAGCAGGGACAGCAGGTAAACCGGCTTCCAGCTTTTTGTTTGTGTACGCGCCCAGTCAAAGACCGGTTTTGACTCCTCCCTGAAGGGGAATACGAAACCGGGATCTGCTGCAACAGCCTGCTTAAGATACACCGCACCCACAGCCTGATCCCGGTTTAAATAGGCCTGCCAGTACAGTATTTCATTATTGGCGGGCGATAGGGATAACAGTTGCTTTGCTTCCGAAGTACACCCCAGCTGATTGTACCAAACGGCCTGTTCCAGGTAGGTCTGGTAAGGGAATTCATTCTGGATATGCGCCTCCAGTTCTTTTGCCGCAACGGGGTCCTGATCCCTGTAGTATTTTTCAAACAGCAGGAACAGATTCATGGGCTCTGCCTCTCTGATCATTTTTTCTACCAGCCCGTTTTCCTTTTTCAGGATCCTGTTTACGAGGTACTGCAGCTGCAGCCCTTCTACGTTCCGGCGGTTATTGAGCAGCGATTTTTGTGCATATTGCAATGCCCCGGAATAATCCTTTTGCAATAACCGGATCCGGCTCATCTCTGTATAGGCCGCACTCCTGAATGCGGTTGTGAGCGCAGCTACATCGAACCCGTCTACCGCGTCGTTGATCCGGCCGGTTTTAAGTGCCGCCAATGCATAGTAATAATTGGCCGCGGCATCATAGGTATCCACGCTCAATGCTTTCTTTGCTATTTCAAAAGCCGAGTCGTATTGCATACGGTTATAAAGCAACCGGGATAATAACGTTAAAGCCGGAACATAATTTTTATTTTGATCCAGCGCCTGCCGTACTTTTATCTCCGCTTCAGGATAATTCTTCAAACCGGCCAGGTCCCTCGCATAAACATACAATCCATACTCCGTATTCCAGTCAAAATCGGCGGGCGCCTCAAGTGGCCGCTGCAATATTTTATCTTCCACCGTCCACACAGCTCCTGCCAGATGGATGGTGGCGCCCTTCCACTGAGCGGCAGACAACCCGGTCTGGAAGGTCTTTGCAACCAGGGGTTTCAATTCCGTCCATTGCGCATACAATAGGGCACCACCGGAGTCCTGTACATACAAGGTATCTTTTACAAAAACCAGCGGCGATATCCGGAGCGTGGTTCCACTGATCCCTACCACAGCGGTCTCATTTGCATCGGTCACCGTTCCTGTTCCCGCAAACGGGTACCAGTACTCCGTCCATTCATCGGCACCATAGGGAATAAACTGTGTTTGTTTGAACGGGGTCAGACTGCTGGGTATGGAGTTCTGATTGAACAGCCGGCCGCTTTGCATTTCAACATACTGCCCGTCATGGTCCGTCAGCAGCTCCTTCCAGATATCACCCTGATCGCTCAGCGCCCAGGAGAACATCTTACGACCCAGTTTTTCATCGCTGGCCGTATAATGCAACATCCCGAAATCCTCATTCTTCCAGTGCGCGCCGAAATAGGGCTTGCCACTATTGATGATATGGAATGATTTTGATCCTCCATAATTATTTTCCTTCCATTGCGAAACATCTTTTCCTGCTGCACTATCGTAAGGCCACCGGATAACCTCACCGGAGTGGCCAATAGCAGCGGCACCGGGATAAACCAGTTGCAGATCGTTTTTTGCGGAAACCGCCGAATTGGACCATTGATAATAGGGCTGCTCCGTGGGGGTGGCGTTGAACCAGAAGGAACGGGTAGTGAAAAGAGCCTTATCCTTCTCCAGTTTTATTTCCACATGCCACCGGGTGCGGGTAAGCATCTCCAGGCAGCCGATAGTACAGGTTACACTTCCATCTGCTGCGGTGCTGAGTTGATAATCTACCGGTGTAGCGGTATTGGGCGTATGCCCGATCACCCCATAGTTGAACTCAACACCTCCGCTTGTCCAGGGACCGCGCATCGCAATATCCCGGAATTTCACCACATTATTATTGTACAGGAAATACCGCTGGTGCACCTTGTCATAAGCAGACCATACCTTGCCCCCGATCTGCGGGAATATTTCTACCCGGATAAAATCATTTTCCAGTTGTACCACCTTCCATTCTTTCCGGACGGGCGTTGCCGTAAAGCCATCAAACCGGAAGTAAGGGTATATCTTGCCAAACGCAGGAACCGGATCCGGATCTGAGAACGGATAGGTAACATAACTTCTTTTCTGCTCGGTAATGGTCGCATTCCGTTGTGCTGCCAGCGGCTGGCAAAAAAATAACAGCACTATCATACAGAAGCAAGCTCTTTCCATGTAACTTTTTTTTCGAATGTACTTAATCTTACCCGGAGATCTTTATGCAAACGATTGTCTTTAAAAGTATCATTTGCAGGAGCCTGCTGTTGTGCTGAACATTCGGGAACACGGAGCTGCTAATCGCTGCCGGGAACGGGTGTCTGGATCCCTGTTTTTACCGGCGTTCCCAATACCGGTGTATGCCCGCCATACCAGGTAAATTCCTGTATCCTTGCCGTACGACCGGCGTAGGTGTTCTGCTTTACACTTTTGGCGTGATAAGCGATCCACCATTCATCACCCGCCGTAAAAAAGCTGCAATGCCCCGGAGAATATACCGAGTTGACGGTACTTGTCTGAAATACAGGAGAAGGGTGCTTTACCCAGTCTGCCGGGTTATCCGGGTTACCGCCCTGTTTTAAAAAGATCCTTCCCAGGCAGTATTTATCCGGGCTGTTGGTGCCGTTTGCGGAAAAGTAAATAAACCAGATCCCCTGGGCATCTTTTCGCAGGAATTCCGGAGCCTCATTTACCGGCCCGTCTGCTTTTTCCCATGCATAGGTTGGCTGGGCAAGCAATTTGATCGTGGCCGGATCTACGCGTTGCGGATAGATCAATTTTCCATAATAAATACGCATCACACCGTCTGACCCCCGGCCGGTCCATAACAGCCATTTTTTTGATCCGTCTGCTGTCTGCATGATATTGGGATCAATAGCAAAGCTGTTGGGCATATTTTCCATAGCATACGGCGTTGTCCAGGTTTGATCGGTAGGGTCTGCATGCGTGTTTTTCATCATGTAGATCCGGTGCCCGGCATCATTGGTTTTTGTAGCTGTAAAATAAAGGTACCAGAAGCCATTGATACGGTGCAGCTCCGGGGCCCAGATCTCCTTTAGCCCGTAAGTGGCTCCCATAAATAACGTCGTTACCGTGCTCCATTGAACATAAGCCGGATTGCCTACCTTGCGGATGCTCAGCCGGTCGCCCTCTGAAAAGAAATAATAATAATTGCCCAGGGCATCTTTTTCCGGGAAAAAATAGGGATCGGGCTGGTCGCCTGCAAAAAGCGGATTGTAAAAATATTGCGTGGCGGCAAGGGCTGTTTTTCCGTTGGTGGCGCCAACCGCTGCTGCTTTTATTTCCGGCACCGCTTCTTTCCGGGAACAGGCACTCATCAACATTGCCGCAGCGGCAACGACCATAAACGTCTTACATGTTTTCATACATTTAAAATTTATTGGTTTTAGAAAAAAGTGTAACCGTAACAATGTTCATTGCGCATCTTTCTTTCACCGTTGCTGCATCCCTTAATGCGAAAACAAGACCTGTGCTTTTAAGCACTTATTTTTTCAGATATGGCCGGATTACCTGCTGCCAGACCTGGTATCCCTTTGCGTTCATATGCAAACTATCCCGTTCAAAGATCTCAGACCTGGGTCTGCCCCCGGAATCCAGCATTTCATCATAGACACTGATATACCGGGTATTTTTTTGGGTTTTAATAAATGCCGCTATCGCGTTATTGGCTGCTATAAACCTGGGTAGAAACCGGGCGCGGCTGGGGCTGGGCTTCATGCAGATATAGGCCACGGGCACCTTCCGGTTGTATTGCCGGATCAACGCATACAGTCTTCTAAACCGGGCCACCACCGTATCTGCCGGGGTGGTATTATTGGCCAGGTCGTTTTCGCCGCAGTAAATAACGATCTGCCGGGGCTTATATACCGGTACCAGGTCATTAAAGTAATAGATCAGGTTCACCAGTGTAGACCCCCCGAATCCCCGGTTGATGATCGTATAACCGGGAAAATAATCACTCACGTCTGTCCACTTGGTAAAAGAAGAACTCCCTATAAAAAGGATGGCATTCCCGGGCGGCGGCTTTTGGCGATCCAGCTCTTTGAAACGCTGGATGTTCTGGTAAAACGGGGCTTGCTGGGCCGCAGCAAACGGGATCACTGCCCATAATAAAAGCACCATCAGTCCCCATTTTTTTGATCGTTGTATGCCTTGCCGTTGGCCGCTTCCTGCGGAGGGCCGGTTCATCTGATAACTCGTTGCCATGCTGATATGATATCTGTTTTTATTTTTTAACTGTCGTTCCCCCCCGGGGAAATGCAATCTCCTTACCACTACAACCCCGGTTTCCGGTCTAGTCCGGCAACCGGAGTATGCCCAGGCCCGACATCCGGAAGTACTGCGTTACAGTGGCATTGGTAAATGAGACCAACACGCCGGCCGAGATCTGCGTTTCATGCTCCAATGTAAATTCTGCTCTTATGGTTTCTCCGGCGCTGATGGTTGTAAAGCTTTTGTAAGCGATACTAACACGGCTCATATCGCTTACAATATCGGGTATGGTATTTCCGGCTGCTACCACAATATACCGGGGATCGTTTCCGTAATTCGTTGCTGCTGCCTCTGAGCCACGGGTGATGTAAAAAGCGTATTTCCCTTTTTGCAGCGTAAAGGTTTGATAAACCTTCCCGTTCTCAATAGCCGGGTCCACTACATACTTTGCCAGGGCAAAATAACCGGCCTGCACCGATGGCTGGTATTGATAGGACCCGTATGCCGTTCCGTTTACGACCTTATTCCGGGCGGCGGCATTCACCGTCCAGTCGGCCAGGGTTCCCCATGCAGATCCGTCCCAGACGGCGGCCCGGAAAGGCAGCCGGGCGTTACTGAGCACCCGGTTCGTAATATCTACTTCCGGTAGGGTTTGTACCGTCCAGTCGGAATAAAAGCTATCCAGCGCATTGACTTCGGGCTTAAACACCGACCGGTATTCAAAAGCGCTTGCCACAGAAGGCAGCAGTGTATATGATTCACTGCTCTTTTTAACGTCCACGGTCGTATCATTTCCGGAAAAGGTCTTATAACGCACCTGGCCGCTGACAAACTGCTCATCGGGGTCTGTCCAGTTCACTTTTAATGTGCCTGCATCATCATAGATCTCTACGCTTCGTACGCCACGGGCCAGCAGTGCATGCTGATAGTTGGTGCCATACACTTTGCCATATACTGTATTCTTAACAGAACGGTTCCCTTCCTTATCGAAGGCATATACATCAAAGAAATAAGCACCTTCCGCCATTTGATCAAGCAGCAACCGCACCGTATCCACATTGGTTGTTTTATGTACCTGTGTTTCAGCGGAGTCCCTGCCATTATTCCAGAACACCTTATAGGTTGCCACTTTCGGATCGGAGATCAGCAGCCATTCCAGCAGTACCCGGTTGCGGCCGCCATAAGCATGCATGGAATCTGCTTTTGCTACATAAATGCGCTCGGGCCCCAGGAATTCTTTATAGGTACTATCAATCTTTTTACAGGCCCCAAAACAAACAAGGGCCGATAATAACCAATAAACGGATACGTGTCGTTGTTTCATTTGCAAGAATATTTTTTGTCTGTTGCCGGCTCACCGGCATCTTAGCGGTAAGTTGTTACGTCTATTTTTGCCCCCAGAGCGTCAGTTCCGCCATCAGCGGGTTATCGACACGCCCCCAGGTTTCCACGGTCTTAAACCGGATATACCGCATTTTAGGAATGCCTCCCGGAAAGGTATAGTCCTCCCCTGCGGCGGCATAGGCCTGGTCCTCGGAGGTTGTCTGGCCGATCCCCAGCCCCGAGGGTTTGATGGATTCTCCGGACATTAACAGGGTCCAGTTGTCCCAGCTTCCATCAGGCGGCGGGTTATTGGATCCCCAGATCTCAAAACGCCTCGGGTTGCCATTTGTATAGGCATAATTCTGAACCGTATACTGGTTTACCCGTATCCTGCTGAACAACCAGGGAGTACCCAGGTCGATCGTAAACCAGGAGGGCAATGGTCTTTCAGCGGGTCTGAGCGCTACCCAGTAGCAGCAAAGTGCCAGACTATTATCCCAGAGATTCGTTATCGGATGATCCAGCGCCCAGGGCTTATAAGAGTCATTGGGCAGCGGATAATGCTTCCAGGACTTTTTATCCACGAGCTCCTCAAAAAGAGGGGTCAGCCGTACTTTAAACGTATCTGAACGGTTCTCCCAGGCATCTTTTACATAGATGGCAAAATCGGTAGGCTCCGACTCCTGGCCGCGGATCGAATACTCCCGTTCAGGAGCTTTCGTGTATAACCGGTCGATCTGCACCCATTCTCCGGCATCATTCTTCTTAAGGGTATATACTACCAGTTCCGACTCTGCTGCATTCTCCAGTTTATAACGGATACCGCCAAAATCTTCTTTCACTTCCAGCGTTCTTAATACGGTATTCACCGGCGCTTCCCGTGGCCTGATCTGTACGGTTACCGGAGCCGATGTTTTTTCGTTCCGGTTCACCGAATACAATTTTACTTCCTGGACCGTTGTATCTACCAGCCCTTCAATGATCACAAAGTTCTTGTACTGAGAGGACGTCGTTACCCGCACAGATCCGTTCTTTAACTGATACTCCGCTTTTACATACGCAAACTGGTAATCATCCGGCAGGGCATAAACGATCTTTGCCCCGCCCGGCAGATTTTCTACCTGCAGATTGGTAACCGGAGCCGGTTCACCGCCTGCGGCGCCTACGGGACCAATCTCCTTTTCCTGGCAGGATATATACATCATCAATATGGCCACGATCAAAATCACTCGATACATAAACAACAATTTTATTTTTTAAAAATTACCATCCGGGTATTTGCAACAGGTATTTATTAGCGATCACCTCGGCCTGTGCAATGGGCCAGAAATAATCCCTGAGCGAAAATTGTTGCATGAAATACTGTTTTTCCCGGTAATAGGCCTGCGGGTTCTCCTGGTCGGCATCCCAGCCGCTGATGGGCGCGTTATATGCCTCCGGTGCTTCCTTCCACCTTCTTAAATCAAAGAAACGTTGCCCTTCCAGCGCCATTTCAATGGATCGCTCCTGGTGAATGATATCCCGCAGCCCATCCTTTGTTGTGCATTTTGCGGGTGTGGTTCCATAGTTGGTCCAGGCATCCCGCAGCGGAGGCAGGCCGGCCCTTGCCCTTATTAGATCCAGGTAATGATATACATCGTCCGAGGGGCCATTGCTTTCATTGAGCGCCTCGGCATAAAGCAGGTAAAGGTCTCCCAAACGCATCAGCACCCAGGGGTAATCCCTGATGGTATACGTAGTAGCTGTTAATACATTGGAATAGTGCACATATTTTTTGGGCCAGTACCCGCTGATGCTATACTTCAGAGGGCCCTGTTTCCCGTGCGCCTGCCCCACTTTTGCCTGCATAAAAAAGGGATCCGTATCCGAAGTTTTTCCCTGTGCCTCCCAGATGCCCCCGTCAAAGGCAAGGTTTGCATAAAAGCGCGGCTCCCGGTCAAAATTAAAGGCCGCGGTGGTATACCCGTTTTTGATATAATATGCATCTGCAGTACCTGCCACTTTTAAATTATAGCGGCCATTATAGTTCCAGGTACGGTCCTCGTTTATAGGCAGCCCGTTCTTCGTATAATAAAGCGCGGCAATTTTCATCGGCACACCAAGGTCGCCCCTTGGTATGGTATTGCCGGCAGCTGCCGGGTCCAATCCGGAAGGCGTAGCCCGGTACTGCAGGGCAGCGGAATTATTACCGGGGTTTGCCCAGATAATTTCCCGGTTCCAGCGCTCCGTGATAATGTTGCGCAGCTCGATCTTTTTCAATGTTTCCGGCGAAAACGTAAGGTTGGAAGGCGGTGTAAAAGTGTAGAGCTGATAGCCCTGGGTTGCCGCATCCTCAATGGCTTCCCTGCAGGCAGCCGCTGCTTTTTCCCATTTGGATGCATCGTATACAGGATTAAATAACGCTTCCCCCTCCCGGTTCTTAAAGCCCTGGTAATCCGTATTCCCGTTAAAAAGCGGACTGGCGGCATACACCAGCACCTTCGCCTTTATGCTGCGGGCAATGGAACGGGTTGCGCGTCCCAGCTCCTCGTTCTCATTGGCTACATTTGCCGGCAGATCAGGGATGGCTTCATCCAGCAGCCCCGTAATATAATTGAAACAGGAATCTGCCGGCCGGCGGGATACTTTTACCACATCCGGAGCGGCATCTACCGGGATATTTTGCCGGCTGATAGGAATGGGGCCGTACAGGGTCAGCAGGAAAAAGTGATAGTAGGCCTTCAAAAACTTCACTTCAGCCGCCCACTGGATCTTTTCCCATTCTTCCATATCCGGAACCTTGTAGATATTTTCGAGGAACGTATTGCAGTCACGTATCCCCCGCCATAACTGACGGTTCCTTGATGTTGCAGGTTCTGTTTCGCCCCAGTAATTCAGATACGGTGCATTAACGTTCTGCATTCCTTTGCCAATGTTCCAGCCTGCCGAGGAGTAGTCCAGCGGTTCTGAGGGAAACCATAGTTCATCGCCCGTCATCATGGCCGGCCCCTGGCTCAGATCGCCCAGCAAAGGGATCTGGGAATAACAGGTATTCAGGAACTTTTGTGTGGTGATCCGCATCCGGAAGGCATATTCGATCGTTGCCACATTATCCGGAACAATATCAAGATATTTTTTACAGGAGGTGCACAGGCAACACAGGAATGCGAATAACGCGGGTATATAGTATATTTTGCGTTTCATTTTCTTTGTTTTAATTATCATTAAAAATTAACCTGTACTCCTACATTGAATACTCTTTGTACCGGGTAGCCCAGGCCGCCGCCGCCCATTTCAACATCCCAGAGTTTAAAATCGCTCCAGAGCAACAGGTTGGTGCCGTTCACATAGGCACGCAGCTTGGAAAGATGCATCCGCCGGGCCAGCCGGTCGCTGAGGGTATAACCAAGCTCTGCCTGCTTCCAGCGCAGGAAGGCACCGCTCCGCAGCCACCAGGTGCTTAGCTGGTTGTTATTATTGCTGTACCCGGTTGCCAGCCGCGGGTATAAGGCATAGATATCCGGATGCTTCAAACTGTAATAATCATCTGCAAAGGCCTTAATCACATTATTGCCGTTATTAAAAGGCTGTACGTTTGCCGGACTGATCCAGAAAGATTCGTTGGCGATCCCCTGGAAGAAGGAAGAGAAATCAACATTCCGGTACCCGATGCTGAACCCAAACCCATACACGATCTCCGGCGTGGTAGGAAACCCGATGGGTACTTTATCATAATCGTTAATAACGCCGTCGTCGTTAATGTCCCTGTATTTGATATCGCCGCCGATCACTGGTGTGCCAAATGCCTGTACGGGGCTGTTGACCGCATCACTGGAATCGATAAAGAGGCGCTCTGCTATAAAGCCCCACTGCTGGGAAAGCGGATGCCCCACCCGGTAGCGCCACCAGGCATCGCCGTAATCCGGGTCCGGTGCCCGCGTAACTTTTGTGGTTGCATAGGTATAATTACCCCGAAGGTTCAGCCACAGATCATTTTTGAAATTATGTACATATTCTACGGATACATCCACACCACGGCCCTTTCCTTCCCCGGTATTGGTATACAGATCTGCCGTAAGCCCCATCGTCTTCGGGATATCGATCCGCTGCATTAAAATATTGGTTCGCTTTTCCGCATAATATTCGGCCACCACTTTAAAATCATTAAAGAGGCCCAGCTCCATTGCCAGGTTGGTCTTATAGGAGGTTTCCCAGGTGATATTGGTATTGGAATAACGGTTAACGGTGATCCCGTTTCCCCTGTATCCGAAATCGGTGCCGAATATCACGCCGCGGCCGGGGTCATCCATATTGACTTCCGACAGATAGAAGAAACGGTCCGCAGCAGAGCCGATGGCATCATTTCCTACCAAACCATAGGTAGCGCGGAACTTCAAAAGATTAATGGTCTTTGACAGGGGTTGCAGGAATCGCTCATCAGAAACGGTCCAGGCCACCCCGGCAGAAGGGAAGAATCCCATACGCTTGTCTTTATAAAAGCGCTCAGAGCCATTGTACCCAAAATTGAACTCAGCCGCATACCGGCTGTCATAGGCGTAGGTAACCCTGCCCGACAGCCCGATATTCCGGGATGGGAGCGATAATTGCAGGCTGCCGGTGTTGGCATCCAGCGATTGCCGCATTACATATACCACCATGCCGCTTAAGCTGTGCCGGTCCCCAAACGTACGGGCATAATTCAGCGCCGATTCCCAGTAGAAACTGGAGTTTAAAATTTTATTGGGTTCTGCATAGCTTAAATACTCCGTACCGGAATTCGGATTAAACAATGTAAGATCATAGGTATCATCCTGCCGGTTATAATTATCCAGATAATACAGGAATGGTGTATAAGCCCGTACTGCGTCAAAATAGGAATACCGGTTGGTATTGAAGAGGGTTCTGAAATTCAATCCCTTTGTAATAAAGTCCAGTTTCTGCTTCAGCTCCAGTTGTGCCGCCAGTCTGGAACGGTTATAATCCTTATAGCCCTTTACAAGTTCTGCATAAGGGTTTACCGTGGTGGCGCCGTTGGGAACCGCTTTGGGATAACCAAACATGATATGCTGCACGTACCAGTGCGCACTGTCCTGGGGATAATAAGCCGGAAACAGTACCGGGTTCGCCTGCATGATCCGTTTATACGCTGCAGCGCCGCCCGAAGCAGTAGCATCATCGATAGGGCCCCGGTAATCATCAAAGGAGCCGCTGAGGCGCACGATCATTTCGGTAGACCTGGAAAGGTTGATATTGACATTCGACCGCAGGGTATACATGTTCAGCTTGATGTTGCTGTTGAAATTATTCCGGCGCTCCACATTAAAGATACCGTTGTCCCGCGCATAGGAACCGGCTACAAAATAACGGGCAACCGGTCCCCCGCCGCTTACGCTCATATTGGCGCGCTGATTGGTTGTATAATCTTTCAGCAGCATTTTGCGCCAGTCCACGGCCGGATAAACAATGGGGTGTAACCCTTCTGCCGTTCCATCAATCTTCTCCTGGGTGAAATAAGGATCACTGGTGGGATTACGGGAAATCAATGCATCGTTGTACATGTTCATATATGTAACAGGGTCTGCCAGCTCTATTTCCCGGGTAGCCCGGGACCAGGAGTTTTCCATCCGGAGGTTAACCGATGCTTTTCCCGTTTTTCCCTGTTTGGTCGTTACCAATATAACGCCGTTGGCTCCCCGGGCACCATAGAGGGCCGTGGCGGTTGCATCTTTCATTACCGAAAAACTTTCAATGTCATCCGGCGACATGCGGGCCAGATCCGTTACGGTAAGCTCTACACCATCGATGAGGATCAGTGGATTTTTAGCGCCGGTGCCAAAAGAGGTAACACCCCGTACAAAAAAGTCTGCATTATCATTACCGGGCTCTCCGCTGCGCTGATAGGCAATAACCCCCGCCAGGCGGCCCGCCAGCGCCGTGGTCAGGTTGGAGGACGGCACTTTCAGTTCGGAAGGTTTTATTGTGGTCATAGAGCCGACCACCTCTTTCTTTCGCTGGGTTCCGTAGGCTACCGTAACCACCTCGTTCATATTCTGACTGGCCAGATCCGGTACCATCCGTATCGTTATATCCCTGCCGGTACCTGCCGCAATGGTCTGTGTGATGTACCCAACGGAGGTGATCACCAGCGAGTCTGTTTCTGATTCTACCTCGATCAGGAACCGGCCCTTCATATCGGTAGAGCTGCCCCTGGAAGTGCCTTTAACAGAAACGGATACGCCGGCCATTGGCTCTTCCTTTTCATTCAGTACCGTTCCGTGCAACACCCAGGACACCGGCCGCACCGGCTCCCTTGATGCAGGTACCGGCGTTTTCCTTTTCCGGATCACGATGGCCCGGTCCACGATCTCCCATGAAAGCAGCTGATTGCTGAAGCAGGCGTCCAGCGCCTCTTTTAATGAAGCACGGTTCAACTCCAGTGTAACCGCTCGGGCACCGGAAATATCCTCCGCGTTGGCAAAAACAGCATACCCGCTCTGGGTACCGATCCGTTCCACCACGCTTTTGAAGGGTGCATTCCGGACATTCAATGTTATTTGCTGTGAGTGCACTGCTGCCCCGGCATGGAGGCAGGCCGCGATCACAAAGACAATGGTCAACTTCATACTTAATAATAAGTTGAGATCAATTTTACAAGCAGATCGTACATGCCATAGCTTTTGGATACACGATTGCACACGATTTACATCAAAGTGCATAACTTTGTTCTGTTGGGTTAATGAATGATTACGTCAGTTTTGTTAGCCTTATGCCGGGAGTGTTGCCGCACTTCCGGTTTTTTTATTCGCTTGTTACATATATTTTCCGTCCCTCTGTTTTAAATTTAATATCGCCTACCATTTCCATGAGTTTCAATACCCGCGACAATGGTACATTGCGGGGCACTTTTCCAAAAAACTGCATCTGTGGCACTTTGTTGTACATAAACGTAACATCGTACCATTTCTCCAGTTGCTCCTGTGCGGTAATAAAGTCGGTACTGTCAAAAGAAAAATACCCATCTTTCCAGGCGGTTACCTCGTCGGTATTTTTATAGGCTGTTACTTTCAGCTCCCGGGTATTTGCCTGGAATTCCGAAGCCTCTCCCGGCTTCAGAATTCTTGAATGGGCTGCACCTCCCGTAATCCGGATCCGGCCTTCCAGCAGGGTGGTTTTCACCATAGCATTGCCGGCACTGGATTTTATGGAAAAATGCGTACCCAATACCTCTACTACCTGTTCTCCCGTTTGTACCTTAAAAGGCCTTGCGGCGTCTTTGGCCACTTCAAAATAAAGTTCGCCGGCAGCCTGAACAGACCGTTCTGTATCCGTAAAGGACGCCGGAAATTTTAATATGGACGCTGCATTCATCCATACCATTGTACCATCGGACAGGGCCACCTTGTACTGCCCGCCAACAGGCGTTTGAATCGTATTGATCTGAGGCAGTGTATCCGCTGTACCGGTTCGTTCACCTGCGCGCATGCGGATCTCCCCCTCTCCCGATTTTGCAATGATCATTCCATTTGTTCTAATGGTGTCTCCAATCTTTATTTCTTCAAAGTCCACCTTATTCCCGTTAGAAAGGATAATGAAACCCCGGTTTCCTCCCGGTGCTACATCCTCATTGAGTTGCGCTGTTTGCCCCGGCTGGCTGCTCTTGCGGGTGGCGATAAAAAAAATAGTACCGGCCATCAAAACCAGTACCGCAGCTATCTTCAGCAGCCTTCCATATCCCCGCCTGGCAATCATCCTTGGCCGGCCAATGGCTTCAGCCACCTTGCTTAATATCCGCTGACTGTCTGTATGATCCAGCAAAAGCGGAACATCTGCATCCAGGTTGAACTGTTGCTTCATTTTCTTCAGCAACTCCCTGTTGGAGCGCGAGCTGCTCAGGTACATCCACAATTCTTTCTCCTGCTCCGGTGTACATACACCGTTCAGGTATTGTGCTATTAACTCCTTATAATATGCGGCAGATTTTGACATCAGATGGCATCGTTACTTATGTAGTACCCAAAAAAAAGCGGGCAGGTGGGCTTATGTCAAAAAAAATCCGAAATGAAGCGGCCGCATCAACATTACAAGCAATACGATTCCATAATACGGCACCTGTCAATCATCCGTTATCGGACTGACAGCTAAAACAATCAAAAAGTATCTTGCGTTCCTGAAGCGTAGTTTTAAAAGCCACCCGGTATCCGGTGGCTACGTTCTATCATTTAAACAGTTTATAAACATCTGCCTGCGTTTTTTTGCGCATGGTCTCCTTTGTCGCTTACACGACATTTTCGCAGTTGTCCGCTTTGCTCCGGCTGTGTTAACCGGTGCCAGCCTATGATACCAGCGCTTCTTCCAGTGTTACACTTTGCCGCAGCGAAGTGCCTTTAAGATCCAGCCGGTGAGCCTGGTGCACGATCCTGTCAAGAATTGCATCTGCAATTGTCTGCTCTCCAATCATCTCGTACCACTTGCTTACCGGCAGCTGGGAAGTAATGATCAGTGCGCTTTTTCCATGCCGGTCTTCAATGATCTCCATCAGTGCCGTGCGGCTTTGAGCGTCGAGGGGCTGAAGACCAAAGTCGTCCAGGATCAGTAGTTGTTGCCGTTCGATACGGTTTATTTCTTTAAGGTAAGAGCCCTCGGCTTTGCTCATTTTAAGCATCGAAAACAACCGGGGCACGCTGTGGTACATCACCCTGTAACCCTGGCTGCATGCATGATAGCCCAGTGCCGAAGCAATATAGCTTTTACCGATGCCGGTACAGCCGGTAATCAATATGCACTCTGCTTTATCTATAAAACTACAGTCGGCAAGCTGCATCATCTGGTTGCGGTCGAGGTTGCGGTCTACATGATAGTAAAGGTCGTTCAAATCGGCTTTGTACCGGAACCGCGCATTTTTGACCCGCTGCTCGGTACTGCGGTTCTGGCGGTTGTCCCATTCTGCCTCCACAAGTTGGGCGACCAGTTCGTCGGCGGTGTATGCACTGGATTTTCCGGCATCCAGGCTGGTTTTTAATACCTCGTGCATACCCAGCAATTTCATTTGTCTCATTTTGTCAAGTGTTGCGGCATTCATAATCTGTATGGTTTAAACGTTGATAAAATAAAAATGATTTCCCTGATATGATCCCGGCGGATATTTACAACGGGGCTCTTTTCCCCCGCACATAACCCGGATCCTGCTCCCTCATTTCCCCTATGCCACCGAAGACAGGTACGTTACGCTGATATCCTCCGGAATGTTCGCTCACTCGTTTTCTTTATGCCCCGCATCTGCAATTTCGTATATTTTACGGTAACGTTACCGTACTTTTATCCCCAACCTGATATTCCGTGTATTTTTCCCGGTTCATCACGGTTTTTACCCGGGCATAATCATGCTTAAATCAGCGGAGATATTGTCTTAACACGTTGCGGCTAACGTCTGTCTGTTTTGAAATGCTTACCTTGTTTTGTGTCTGCAAATACAAACGCAGCCCCTGTTTTATCCTGATTATGGTCATGGATTATTCACCATGCCATCTGTAAAATAGTTGCACACATAAAGCCCAATCGCATGCAGTTATGAAAAAGCATGATCTGTTCCGCACCAGTGATGCCGCGGTCATTAAGCCGGGTTTACACAGATACCTAGTACCGTTCAGTTCATGAAGCAGGCATCGCCGGAGCATTCGTACTGTAAGTCAGTCCCATTACAGAAATACGATACATCCAACGTGCTCAATCGTTATTATTCGCTTTTACTGCATGCGCATTTAATATTACCCTAAAAAGCAACAGCAGGTGGGTTCTGCCTCCCAAAAATCACAGAAAGTGGGCGGCGACCATTAAAATGAACAGATCTAACTGAAGATCAGCCCGTTTCATCACATACTCCTTTATAAACCGGATCGCTTTGATCATATGGTCCTTTACCGTACTTGGAGCGATCCCCAACTCCTGTGAAACATGCTCATAAGTCTTTCCTTCCTCCCTGCAAAGTTTAAAAACTCTTTTACGCTGCTCAGATAGGTGCTCCACTGCTTCGCGGAACAGCGCGCTGTATTGTTTCCATAACAGCGCATCCTCGCTGTTGCCGGAAGCAAATTGTTCCTCACTGGCATATTCTATTACTTTTTCATAGGCCATTGTCCGCATGCGGTTCAATACCGTGTTGCGCGCAATGCGGTAAATATAGGCGTTGAAGGATAGCTGAAGATTGATCCTGCTTTTATGTTCCCATATTTTTACAAACACCTCCTGCAACACATCCTCCGCAAACTGACGGTCTTTGATAAAATATAAGATATAGGAATACAATTGCTGATGGTACTTGTTATAGATGGCAACAAATACCTTCATGTCCCCCTCTTTTAGTCGTACCAGCAATCCGTCATCCACTAGCATTGACGCAAATTAAGAACTTTATAATTAAAAGTTAAAAAAATGCGGCATTTTTACGGGTAGGCACCCGTAATTTTCGATGGACGGTAAAAAAAGCCCGGATTTATCACAAAATCCGGGCTCCAGACATTAAAGAATTTATTAAATCATAACTGCGTTATTAGCTAAAACACAGGCATCAGGCTCCGGTGTGTGATCGCATCAGACAGCAGCGTCAGTAGTATATCCTGTACCCTATTTCCATTTCACCAGTAACTAATTGCAGGCCAGACCCGTTCGCGTATATCGTCTTTTTATGAAACCATTGCGGTAACCGGTTTTTTGAAAACCGGGAATACTGCAACCGGATCACTATAGCAGAAATCTCCGAAAGCAACCGGCTTTATCTGGTATTTTTGCCAGAGCGCCAATCGCTTATAAAATATATTAACGGGCCCCTGATCATTAAAATACAGCAACAAGAGCCCCCGGCAAGATCTTATGGCCGGTACGACAAAGCAGCGATCTATTGCATGAAAAACAGGCAAACAAATGATCGTGCGCTCCTGTTTCTATTTGTTCGGGATGGGCATCAATGCATGATTTTTTGTTCTCCATTCCCGTAGCTTCTTAAGCATTTTCCTGGTAATGGCTTTTTCCTGCCCCGACAGATCATTCTTTTCACTGATGTCTGCTTCAAGATTATATAATTCGATCTTATTGGCTTCAAAGTTTTCAATCAGCTTCCATTTACCCATACGAACGGCCGAACCGGGAAAGCCACCCTGGTTTCCATAATGCGGATAGTGCCAGTACAAGGTATTCCTTCTTAATGCTCCACCCTTAAATAAAGGGGAAAGATCCACACCCCCCGTATGCTGCCGGGGCAATAGCGGCAAATCGCACATGCTCAATAACGTGGGATATATATCGTTTGTTATCGAAAGTGTATTATTTACTATGCCCGCATTTACCTGTCCGCGGCTTTTAATGAGCAGCGGCACCCGAATGCCACCTTCATAGAGCCACCCCTTCCCCGCCCTGAGAGGCGCGTTAGAGGTGGGAGAACCTTCTGCTGTAGATAAGCCACCGTTGTCTGATGTAAAAATAACAATGGTATTTTCTTCCAAACCCGCCTCCCGGATCTTCCGGAGCACATTACCAACAATTGCATCCATTGTTTCTACCATTGCTGCATATACCGGCAGGCTCTGATTGTTACGGAATGTAAGGTTACCGTTCTTTTCCAACGCATCATTCAAACCGAGCCGCGCTCTCTTCGCTCTGTATTTTTTTATGAGGCTGTCCTTCGCCTGTAATGGCGTATGCACTTCATAAAAAGGAAAATACATGAAAAATGGCTGTTGCTTATTGGCTTCGATAAAAGATGTAGCCTCTTTTTCGAGCCGGTCGCCCAAATACTCTCCCGGGGAGCCGTCGGTTAATTTTGGATTATTATATGGCGAAAAATAACTGTCGGGATGTCCTTTCAGGTAACCGCCTTTATTAACATCAAAGCCCTGATTTTCCGGATAATATTTCGGATCTTCTCCGAGGTGCCATTTTCCGGCGATCATTGTTTTGTACCCGGCAGCCTTAAATGCTTCCGCAATTGTTTTTTCTTCCAGGGGCAAAAATTCCGTATAGGGCGCCGGCAGCAGGGCTTTGCTGGCAAAAAATTTCAACTTCCGGGCATTCTCCGGTTGCGGGGCACCAAACCAGTCCGTTGTTCGCATGGCTGCCGGATACTTCCCTGTCATCAGGCTGGCCCGGCTTGGAGAACACACCGGCGCCGCCGCATAAGCATTCATGAACTTTATACTTTCTGTTGCGAGCTGATCAATATTAGGCGTTTCATAAAATGAGCTGCCATAAGCGCCTACATCCGACCATCCCAGATCATCAACAAGAAAAAGCACTACATTTTTTTTGTTCTGGGCCAGGGACCTGTTAAAGCTTGCAAGCAACACCAGTAACACGATCCCCCTCAGGTAATATTTCATATTCATTCATTTTTTGTTATCGGGTATATTCCTGTCATTCCGGAACAAGCGGCTATGTCTATTTTTCCCGTTGTTATAAATAGCCGTGGCACAGACACGTAACCTTCATCAATAGAGATGGCTATAAAAATTTCTCCGCAAACGGCTGCGCGTTAGTTCTTCAATACAATCTTAAAAATCTCATACTTGCCGGAAGCATTCACTTCGAATAAAATCTTATTATTGGGCTTATCAAGTGTTACAGAAACATTTTCCGTGATATAGGGCAATGCTGCATCAGTTTGTGCATAATTAGCCGGCCTGAATTTAACCGCCGACTGTACACTATCTGCAACAAAGCCATTTATCTTAATAGAAGCAGTGGTAACACCAAGGTCTCCACCAGGTACATACAGCACCACTGTATTGGAATCGGGCCGGGCCGCTGATGCTTTGAGCGCTCCGGTAGCAGTTGTACTTAAAGCATACCCTCTATAGGACAAGGCCATATCAGAAAGTATCTGTCCACAGGGAAACACCGTTCCAAATGTAGCATTCACTAATCCCAGTCCGGGGATGGAGCTGTTAACGGGCGGCCAGTAAGCTGCTGCTTTTACGCCGGCACGTGCATAAGCATGTACGATATCCGGTATTGTGTTTGCGGCTTCCATATAGATCCTGTTATTATTGTATGCTTTTGAAGGAGCCCATTCTGAACAGTATATATACTTCTTTGATGAATTGAAATTGCCGGCGCATGCTTCTATTTTAGTTTTCAGATCTGAGATATGATGGGTTGAGTCGTTATACCCGGTATAGGTGTGTAACGCCACCCCATCAATAACATCATAGGCCTTGGTAAACTGATTTTTCATTGCCGTAAACTCTGCCGGAACCGAATAATCGCCATTGATCAATACTTTAAAGGTACGTGCGGGAAATGCGGCCTGTATGTATTCAGCAATATTCATGGCAACCTTTACATACTTTACCAGTTTATCTGACCGGCTCACCCCTCCACCCCATTGCAACCACCACTCGTTACCAATTTCAACAACAAGTACATTACCGGCACCCACTTTATCAATAGCCGCCTGCCCCACCAGCTTTAGTTCATTCACTGCATTCCACCAGGAAGTGCTCCACAATGTCTCATTCATCGCTTTTGCGGTAGGAATGACGATGGTGTATTTACTGAAGTTTGTTATCATTGTTGAATAGGACGCACCGGAAACCGCCGGTGCCCCGCTCCATCCCGGGGTCGTATTATTGTCCCAGTCGTAATACTCGGACTCCCAACCGCCAGGATAACGCAACAATTCATAGCCATAAGTATTCAAGGCAGCAGCAAAACCCGGAAAACCAGAATCGGTAATTTTAGCCCAGTCATTGTTGGCACCGAAGATGCCGGAATTCACCGGCACCTTATCGTTCGCGTATACCCACATATTGGTACCCGGGTCAACTACGGCTATCGCATCAGAACGTATTTCATCCAATTTTACCGGGTCATTGGGCGCAGAGGGCTTCAGCTGCTCCTTCGTACATCCAAAAAGTGATAACAAACATACAAAGCAAAACAATCGTTTCATAAATACAATTTTATAATAGACCGGGTATCCCTGTAGAATGCCTTCCTTATACCATCGTATCGATCTTCCGAATAAGGCAGCTTCAAAAGAGACGCCTCCATTGGACCCTACTCTTATTTATGCGGGGAATTCTTTTACTAACAGATTCTCCTTTAATAACCGAATATGCAACAGCGCTCCCGGATGGGCTACATTCAATCTTAATACTTCCTGAAATGCCTTTTCTGCCTCTTCCAGGTCCCCCATACCCATCCTGCCCAATCCCCTAAGGTATTGACAATGTTCTTTATTACGCAGGTCCAGATCATCATCAAAGATCATCAGATCCGGCAGGGACACGGCAAAAAAGTCGATGGTAACCGTATCATCCAGGTGCTCCTCACCGTAGCGGATCAGGTTACGGAACCGCTGCTCTGCTTCCTCATGCCTTCCCAGTTTCTGCAATGCCATTCCCTGGTAGAAGATCTTATCCGGTTGCTGGTCGTTGTAATAAATAGCGGGCGTTGGTTCAGAAAGTCCCACTGCTGCTTTTTCCCAGTAGATCTTTGCAGCAGGTATATTTCCCCCGGCTTCCTCCACACATCCCAGCCAGTAGTTGATGTCGTTTTCCTGTGCACCGTACAGTTTTCCTTCTCCCAGGTTTACAGGGCATTCCTGCGCCCTGTGCAACAAACTGCCGGCAGCGTCCAGGTCATTTTTTGTCAGTGATCGTTTAGCGCGCTCTACGTGGATGAGCACATGCTGACCGGAGGTTTTGCCTTCCCCCCCTTCCCACGGATGAAAATTACGGGCTTTCAGCAGCCGGTCGGCCTCTTCAAACCGGCCCAGCAGGGAATGCAGGCCGATGTATTCGATATACAGATCATCACGCTCCCTTACCTGCTCCGGAAACTGGTTTAAATACGATAGCCGGAGCTCCGGTTCGGTGTTAAATCTTTTTTTCAGCTGATCCAGCTCAAACAATACCCTCGAATCGGACGGATCGGCATCAAATGCTTTCTGGAACAGCTGGAGTGCTTCCTCTTTTTTATCAAATTTATTATAGTAGGCAATGCCGAGGTTCCGGTTGGTGGTGGCAAAATCCGGGTTGATGGCAAGCGATTGTTCCCAGCAGCTACGGGCCAGGTCGTACAACCGTTTTCCATAGTAAAAATTACCCAGGTAATACAAGGCTTTATAATCTCCGGGGTTCAGCTCCACCGCTGCTTTTAATACCACAATATCTTCGATGCGGTTAGGGAAAATCCCATCAGGTGGCATCCCGAATGCTTTTCCAAACCAGGTACCTGTTGCCTCACCGTTGCCGGACAGATGCCCGAAATATCCTAAATAGTAATATACAAGGGGATCCGTTGTGTGGTCTGCCGTAAGCGATAAAAAGGTGATGGCATCTTCATACAGGCCGGCTGCAGCATATTGCAATGCCATTTCAATAAATGAGTAGGACCGGTTACGCATCTGCTGCTGAAGCAACTGCAGCTCTTTTTCTGCGGCCGCTGCATTCCCCTGTTGTTGCAGGTGCAGGTACAGCTCAAACCGGGCGGCAAAATCAAAGACGTCAATGGCCAGTGTTTCCCTTAATAAAGCAGCAGCCTCTTCCCCGCGGTGCAATTGCCGCAGCGCCACAGCCTTTATATGACGGGCCTTCAGACTGTTGTAGTTTCTCAAAACCGATTTTTCAGCAAATCCCGCACAGGCATCCCAATCGTTCTGCACTGCACTAATGTATGCCAGCTGCAGGTAGGCATTATCCTGCATGGCTGCATTCCAGGTACTTTTATGCAGCCAGTTTGTTGCCTCCTCCAAACGGTGCTGGTAACGCAGGCAAAGGCCCAGGTTATACAGGGACTCTCCGTCATAGGGATTTGGATTTTTAGCCGTCAGCTTTTCCACCGCAGTGCGGAGATAGGGTTCGGCCGTTTCAAACTGGCCACGGCGCAGGAACCAGAGCCCCATTGCATTGTTGCAGCGGACATCTGTTGCATCGCGCTTTAATGCCTCCCGGTAATAATCCAGGGGCGAATAGGTAGCATGCCGGTACTGCTCCAGGTGCAGGCCTGCCATGTAAAGCTCCTCATTGGTTAAAAGTGCTTCCGGCTGCAGGATGGGCTTTGCCGGATCCGGGATAGCATCGGTATTGCGTTCCACCGGCGTATAGGCAATCAGCCGCTTACCATTCTCATCCAGCACTTCTACCGTTAAATGACGGGCATCCGATGTCTCCGTAATACTTATTTGTTTTTCAAAACTTTTCAAAGGTGATAATACTACAGTATCAGCAAAGAGCACACGATCCCGCTGCGTCAGTCTTACAGTTACCGGGCGCTCCTTGGTTACATATACCTGAACCGTAGCTGCGTGTTCCGTTGCTTCCAGGTTTACCATCGCATCGATCGAGGCATTCTTTACATACCCGATGTTCTTATAGGGCATGAAATATTGTTTGAAGGTTCTTGCTTCATTGGGCATGATCCAGCTGAAATCCGGCTGGTTATCGGTATATACCCCGCACATCAGCTCAAAATAAGGACCATCCTCATCGGTAAGCTGGCGGTCCCAGGCTTTACCAAATGCACCGCAGCCCCATGTCCACTGCTTTTTACCCGGACTCACATGATGATCTGCGACGTGCATGATCCCAGCCTTTTTCTGATGATGATAGCCCCCTACAAAATTAAAGGCACTGTTCACCGCCATATAGGAAGTAGGCACAGGGATGTTGGTGTAGATCGATATATCCGTACCCGGTGCATAATCTACTTTATAATAAGTGCCGGTTGCAATAGGAAAGGAACTTACATCGCGCTTCCCATGATCAAACACGGCATTTACATCCGGGGGAAATACGCTCTGGTAGTGCTCGTCCACGGCAACCGCCGGGTTGGCCCACCACAAAAAGGTTTGCGGAAAAGGCGTGCGGTTATACAATTTTGCTTCCAGCTCTATATAGGCCTTATCGGCATACAGGGTGAACCCCAGCGCACATTTGGTACCAAACATCTGTTCATATTCATTTACCCATACCGTTTTGCTGCCGTCCTTATTTTCAACGATCTGGAAGTCGGTTGCGTCAAATGTTGTGGGACGATGGTGCTGCGGCCAGTTAAACTCAATACCGCCGCTGATCCATGGGCCCAGCAGGCCTACCAGTGCAGGCTTGATGACCTGGTTGTGATATACGAAATGATAATCGTTGGTTTTATCATAAGCCATCTGTATACGCCCGCCCAGCTCCGGCAGGATCATTACCTTCAGATAATCGTTCTCCAGGAACAGGGCCGTCCACTCCTTCGCTTCTTTTTCATCGTATACTTTATCAATCACCTGGTAAGGATATACCACGCCACTGCTTCCCTGGTACACACGTTTTTCCAGAAACATGGGGTTTTTGTCGGGCTCCCCGGTTTTATAGGTAGGAATCTTAACCACTTCCTGCCATGCATGCACTTCCATAGTCTTCTTTTTATGAGTGTAGAAAAATAATTTTTGTTATTGTTGTCAATGCCCGGAGAAAACAGTGTCCATTTCTTCCAGCGATTTCCCCTTGGTCTCCTTTACGCGGAACTTTAAAAACAAAAAGCCAAGAACACAGATGCCGGCATAGATATAAAATGGTGTATAGGTTCCCAGATTTTTTGCCAGTATGGGAAAGGTAAAGGTCAGTACCGCATAGGAGGCCCACAACGCCAGCACGGCAACGGAGGTGGCTGCGCCTCTTACCTTGTTGGGGAATATTTCTGAAATAAGCACCCAGGTAACAGGTGCCAGGGTCATTGCATACAGGCCAATGGCAGCCAGCAATGACCAGGAAGCAGCAGCAGACTTCTGTTTCAGCAAGGTGGCACTTACCACATACAGGATGGTTAACCCAATGGCCCCAAACAGCATCAGCGGTCTTCGTCCAAGCTTATCTACCTGCCACATGGCCACCAGCGTGCAGACCATATTCACCAGCCCGATGAACACCGTTTGCTTCAACTGATCATCCTGACTAAAACCAACGCTTTCAAAAATATTGGATGTATAGTTAAACACTACGTTGATCCCGCATAACTGCTGGAATACTGCCAGGCCAATACCGATCAATACCACCGGAAAAACGGAACGCTGAAACACGTCCTTATAACGCACCGCTGTATCACCGGCTACCGACTTGCGGATGGCTTCCAGGGTATGTGCTGCATAATCTCCGCCACCGATCTTTTTCAATATCTTTTCTGCGAGGGAAAGATTTCCAACTTTGGCCAGCCAGCGCGGACTTTCGGGCAACCAGCAAACGCCCAGTAAAAAAAGCGCAGAAGGTACGGCACCCAGTCCTACCATCCAGCGCCATGCATCGGCTCCCTCATTCCGCAAACTGTAGTTGACGAGGTTGGTAACAAAGATCCCGATCACGATCGTGAGCTGATTGATGGCCACCATGCGACCCCGCATATTGGCGGGCGCTACTTCTGCAATGTACATAGGCGACAACACGGAAGCCATACCCACTCCTATTCCTGCGGCAAAACGCGCAGCGATGAACACTCCGCTGTTATGCGACAACGCCATCGCCAGCGAAGAAACAAAGAACACCGCCGCCGCCAGCATCAGCCCTCTCCTACGTCCCCAGCGGTCGGAGATCCGGCCTGCCATCAGGCACCCGATAATACATCCCAGGGCCAGTGAAGCGGTTGCAAAACCTTCCTGAACTTCGTTAAAACCGAACTGCTCTTTTAAGAACGGAAGTGCCCCTGCAATCACGGCAAAATCAAACCCAAACAGGTAGCCACCCAACGCAGAAATAAATGAAATACCAATGATATAAGACGTATTAAACGGATACTGACTTTTCATACTGAAGCGATTTACAGACACAAAGATGCGCAGATAAAAAGGTAAATAGAATGGATATCCTTATGAAAAAAAAGGACGATCTTATGAAGAAGCTGTCTAAATTTCATTTACTGGTTTCCCTATGGTTCTTTTGGTCCATTCCTAACGCTTTCGCATCTGCGTTAAGTTAATTCCTGCCGGCAGAAGATTGCAGGTAACAATGACGCAGGGTTGGCGCAGGTTCTTCACATAACACAGGCCATTGCCCTTCCCGGGGGACGCTTTGTTTTGCTCCAAAACAGCTGCATAGGAAACCCCATCCATAAAATATACACAGGCCCCGAGGAGATCAACATCCCCGCTTTCGGAAGAAAATACCCGGTGCCAATGCATATTGTTCAGTATCTTTGAAAAGCACAATAAAAACGGAATGGTGGCCACTATTAAGGAAGACCAGCATACGGAATTTAAAAGCAGCTTTGGAGACACTGCCATTGAAACACTTTCTGCCTTTGCAAACACAAGCGGCGGAAAAGTGTATATTGGTCTGGACAATAAGGGCACACCCGTAAAAGGCTTCACCGTTGGAGCGGAAACCCTTCAAAAATGGATAAACGAAGTAAAAGTAAAAACACAACCCAGCATCATCCCGGACATAAACGTAAAACAGATCAGGGGCGTTACCATAGGTATTTTATCCGTTAAAGAATTTCCTGTTAAGCCGGTAGCATTTAAAGGCCGTTATTTTAAAAGGATCAATAACTCCAACCATCAGCTATCGGCTCCGGAAATAGCAACGATGCACATGCGTTCTTTTAATGCAAGCTGGGACAGTTATATCGATCCTGAACGGACCACTGCATTTCTTTCCCTGGAAAAAGTGCAGCAGTTCATTATCCGTTGCAATACCGATAAACAGCCGGCTATCACTGATGATCCGCTGACGATCCTGAATAAATTTGAGCTTATAAAAAACACCCAGATCACCAATGCAGCTTACCTGATGTTTGCCCGTACCGATGTATTTCAGGCCACCATAGAATTAGGCCGGTTTTCCACACCTACGAGCATTAAAGACGGCATAACGCTGAGAACGGATCTTTTTAACGAGGTGGAGCTTGTGCTCGATTTTATCCGGAAACACATCAATAAAAGCTACACGATTTCTGGTGATCCCGAGCGCGAAGAACGGTGGCAATATCCCCTGCCTGCAATCAGGGAAATTGTCATTAACATGATCGTACACCGGGATTATATGGATTACGGAGACTCATCCGTAAAAATTTACGATGACCACATCGAATTTTTTAACCCCGGCAGGTTGCCGGACAGTATTACCGTTGAACAACTGCTGCGTGATGACTACTCCTCGCAGGCGCGGAATAAAAGAATTGCAGCCACGTTTAAAGAAGCAAAATTTATTGAAAAATATGGTTCCGGAATAAAGCGCATCCGCGAAAGCTTCCGGGATCACGGATTAAGTGCTCCCGAATTTGAGAACTTTCAACATGGTTTCAGGGTCCTTGTATCTGCAGCTCCCCTGACGAATGAGGGAGTAAGTGAGGGAGTAAGTGAGGGAGTAAGTGAGGGAGTAAATGAGGGAGTTGCCATCCTCACTGAACTGATTGCCCGTTCTCCCGGCAAACGGCTCCCCTATTATGCCGAACAACTTAACATTCCCCGTAAAACAGTGGAACGATGGCTAAAAACACTCCGGAAAGAGCAGGCTATCGTATTTAAAGGTCCTCCCAAAACCGGCGGCTATTGGATCGTTTAAAGATAAAACATGTGGGGCCGGTAGTGCCTCATACAGGAACGTTGCAAGCCCTGCCTTTTGTGAAGCCAGGCAGCCCCCTGTTGACAATTCATAAACGGGATATGCTCTTCCGTTCCGGAGCTTCCCGGGATAAACACATCTGATTTCAGCATTGATCAGCTCCTGATGAACGTTGAGCTTAGTTGCCCTTAACAATTGTATGCAACTCCGTCAGGAGCCGGACTTCCTCTTTAATAGCTTGCTGCAACACGGGCACTTACAGTGCCTGATCGTGCGGCTGGTTTCTCTCTTTTCACCTAATTCAGATGCTCCGGCGGGCCTGACATGATCCGGCAGCCGCATCATGTACCATGTTAATGCAACCTGGTCTTACCAGGAGAACATATGGTGATCAGCAATCATCTCCGAGGAAGTCTTCGGACAGATTTTAGCCTGACCGTTAATTCATAACAGCAGCAACCTGTCGGTTTAACGGAAGCGATACCCCTCTCTCAAACCGGCTTTTCCTCTAAACAAACAGCTCCTCCAGGGTATCAAAATCCACTTCCGTATCGGGTTCAAAATCCTTTGAAAGCAGGTACCGCAACAGGCTGTACTTAAATTGAGCTGCCACTTTCCGGTTTTCAAGGTCAGAAGTAATATCCATGCTGCACAGCATTAACTTTCCCCCGCCGGCTTAGATCAATAAAGAGACGGACCGCTTACTCCTTTTTCAGCGATGCAAGCTCCGCCCCGGTCAACTTTACTGTTGGTCTGAAATACGCACTTTTCATATATTGCAGCAAACTGTACCGCAACTGACGCGCTGCCGGCCGCTGATCCAGCCGGTCTGTAATATTCATGGAGGTCATCAGCAGCTTTCCTTTTCCTACGCGCGCTTCGATCACATTGGCCATTTTCCGGTTCTTAAAAAAATTATCGATCACGCGTACCACCGGTGTCATTGCCGGCAACGAATCGATGATCATCGTTTTTGAAGAAGTGATCAGGTCCCACCACTGCCAGTCGCTGTGAAATGTAGTGGGGAACTGTTGCAGGGCCGGGTGCTGCGGATTACACAGGATACCCATGGTACCCGGCTGATCCGGGAAATGTACCGGGCTCCAGAACACCGGGGCAAAGCGACCGTTAACGCCTTTCAGCGCGGAAGTATCCGGGTTCAACAATACGCTCTTTCCTTCCTCCAGTAATTTTTGAGCTTCGGAAAAAGAACGCGTAAAGGCTATATTGTCCGCATTATCCTCAACCGTTGCCGGGTATACCCATATCCGCCATTGGTTTTTATACGCGGTGCCTTTCAGCTCCAATTCTATGGTAAGCATTGCTGCTCTTTTTATTCCATTTAAAGCAAACTCTGCATCGCCGATCCGGCTGCCATTGCCCACCGGCAGGTCGGCCGCCGGCCACTCTTTTTTGAACAGCACCTTCCCGGAGCGGTCTTTAATGGTGAGTTGCGGCAACGCCCGTTTCAGGGTACCGGAGCTAAAATTAGCGATCGCCGCCGCAACGCTGAAGGTTTCATCGTTCGTGTATGCCGCCTTACTAAACCGGAGCAAGGGTACTACTTCCGAACTGTACATCCGGTGCTGTTGCGGGGTTACCAGTTGCTTGCTGTCCCAGAACGCATCCAGTATGCCCACCAGCGCCGTACCCTGACCGGGAAAATCGTGCAGGTCCAGCAACTGGTATCCGCTGATGCCATTTGTTTTTAACGCACGTTCCATTTCCTCCTTATACAGCTGTGCAGCAAAGATGCCGCTGGCCAGCGTAAAAGAATCGGCCAGCTGCAACAGGTTCTTTTTACGGAGATCATTGCGCACGGCTTTAAAATTCAGCGGATCCAGCACACCGGTATATTTGCCAATCTCTTTCAGATTCGGGTAAACAGAATACTGTCCGATCTCGTGGGTGATGAGGGGCACAGCAGCGCCTTCCACAGCAGCCGTGTAATCGGTGGAAAAATCCGGTGTATGATCATTAAACACCCCCTGCCCTCTCACCCAGCCTTTTTTTGTGTACTGGGTGATGAAAAAATCATCTCCCGGCTCCGGCCAGCGGCCATGATCCTTCTCAAAAGTGAACGTGGTGGTGGTATATAAATGCCGCTTGTCCCTTTGCTTCATTTGAACCAGCAATCCATGCAGCCAGTTAAAATCACCCTGCAATTCATTTCCCAGGGACCAGAGGCAAAACGAGGGATGGTTGCCATAAGTTTCGCTGATCCTTGCGGCCTCACTTTCCAGGAACCGGTTGGTGGCCGCATCCTCACCGGCATGCAGGTTCCAGAACGGCAGCTCCACCTGCAGGTAAAAGCCCATGGAGTCGGCCACTTCAAAAGCCGCCTGTGGCGGACACCAGGAGTGAAAGCGCAGGTGATTCAATCCATAGCTTTTAGCAGCCCGGAATACTTTCAGCCAGCCCTCATGCGTCATCGGCGGGTGCCCGGTCAATGGAAAAATATTGCATTCCAGCGTGCCTCTTAAAAACACCGGACGGCCGTTCATACGAAGTGTTTGCTGATCGTTGGTCATGGCCCTTAACCCAAAGCGGGTTTCCTTCCGGTCCAGCAATTTTCCGGTGGTGGTTTGCAACGCCACTTCTACCCTGTATAACTGCGGATCAAATTCATCCCACAGTTTTGCGTTATTACCCAGGGATAATTCCGTCTCATTACCGGATGACCCGGGTGCCACCGTAACCGGCATGTTGCGGACAGCCACCTGTTTACCTCCCAGGAATACGATTGTTTTTAAAACGGCTTTCTGAGTGCCCGCATTATGATTCTCCAATTTTATTTTCAGGCCTACCCGTTTTTGTGTCACATCCGGATACGTTTGTACCATACCTACAGAAAGCCGGTTATGGGCACTTAATTTTATGGCACCGATAACGCCGTTCCAGATGATCTGCGTTCCATCCGTATAGGCATGCGCCATATCCCTTACTGAGATATCATGTTGCTTGCGGTTGTCGATGCGGATCGTTAACAGGTGTGTTCCGGGGGTAAGGTAGTTGCTCAGCTCAAATACATGGGGTGTACTCAGGCTTTCATCGGTTCCTGCCTCTTTGCCATCTACCCAAACCCGTGTATTCCAGATCACACGCTCCAGGTACAACCGGATTTGCTTATCCTTCCACCCTGCGGGTATCACCACCCGCTTGCTGTACCAGGCCGGCCCTATATACGAATGCTTACGGGTGAGCATAAGCATCACGTCCTTATTCATCACGTTCGTGTCCAGCTTTATCTTTTCACCGATACCGGCATCATCCAGCGTGCCGGGTAGTTGTATGGCCTGTCCCTCGTCCTTCTTAAACCATGCTGCCCCTATCCCGCGATCCTCCTTATCCAGCCTTACGTTCCAGGTGCCGGCCAGGGAAATATCCTGCTGCGCATTTACCTGCGCCACGCAAAAAAGAAAAAGGTATACTAAAAAGGTTCGCATCGTCGTTGGTAATAACATACTCATTTGTTTTATCATCGCACTACAAAGTTTCTTTAACTGTACGGGACCCAGGGCCGACTCCGGCAAGCATACCCCGCAAATTCATGATCAAACATAGCACCCGGTTGCCATATTTTCAATAGCTAATCTTCGGAAAAAGATAGATTTTCTGATGTTGAATGCAGTTGGGCTGGTTGAGCTACCTGCTTTTTTTATTGTCCCGGCTGCAATGCTTATGGCGGCGGTCTTGCGTCGCACTCTTTGGCACCTCAATACAGGGCAGCTGGTTGTGGAACGCAGCGACTGGTGGGACAGGGAGTTACCGTTTAGTAAGCCTACTTAAACTACTTTTATATAAGGTCATCGGCCTGGGCTTTCTTAACAACTCCGGATCCGAACATTCGGATTATTCCGGAGAACAAACATGCTACAGAACATCAGAGTGCCGCAGGCACGGCCAATAAGGGTGCCCGCATATCCCCGGCTATTCTTCAAACTCAAATTCAAAATCCAATAGTTTTTTGGGATGCAGTTTCATTGCTAAAGCTAAAGCAACAACAGTAGCAACAGTAGGACTTTGCCCCTTAGCCTCTATTAGATAGATTTGTTTTGCTTCAATACCGGCCATTGCTCCAAGTGTTTCTCTCGAAAGTTTCCTTCCTGTTCTTAGCTTCTTTAAGTTTTCGCCAAAGGCTATGTCGTATTTTGGGTTTTTTACGTTCACTAATGTGAAGATGCAAGCTATTTAAAAAATACATCACGTCAAATTTGACTTGTTTTTGAAAATGTTTTATATTTGATGAGAACTAAGAAACATCCCGGATCATTCGTAAAATCTTTTGAGATTTCCGCGATTTTCTTCACCTAAAACAAAAGAACTAATGAAAAACAAAACACCAAAAGATCATTTTCAAACCCATTGCTGGGCCTACAAGGTTATTGCCGATCCCTACCAGGTATTTGCCGAATGTTTCTTTTTTGCAGATATTGGTGCTTATAGAAAAACCATCCGCCGGGTATTCTGTCTGCAGCAGACAATAAGGTCCATAAAAAGGAAGAACCGGCATCGGTACTTGACACGTTTAAGGTCATTATATCTGTAACGTTAGCGGCACAAGCACTTTTCGGCAAAAGAAGTCAAGCAGACTGCAATTACAACCGGAGCAGTTTACAGACAAGCGGCTGTATGCCCGCCCCAGTTCCCGGTGTGCAGAATGGGAATATCTGCCCAAATCCTTAACGGAAAACGAATACCAGGACCCTTATGCGGTGTTCACCCGCTTTTTTAAGTACCAGGATCCAAAACAATGGCAACAGCGCATTGAACAGGTACTTAACTATGCATTGTCCGGCGATGCAGAAGATAGCGATCTTAATTTACTGAAATTGTACCTGTATTTAATAAAGCTGATGGAAGCAGCGCATCTGATCGACGTGCGGGAGGTGCTGCATGTTGAAGGGAACCTTAAGCCCGCGCTGCAGAAGGAAGGATCATAAATGGTCAACAAGCTAAGAAAACATATTGTGCCCATGGTACTCAACTGGTGAAGAGGGAGCATTCATCACAAAATTTCTTTTAATTGCCTGGTACTTAAAGCCGTTACCGGGCGGAAGCGCTCAGATGCCATATACTGCAGCATGCTGTAATACAACTGTCTTGCAGCAGGATCATCCTTCAACTGATCCAGTGGCGCCATACAGACCAGCAGTTTGCCCTGTCCTACGCTGCATTCAAAGATCAGTCCCAGCTTATGGTTACGGTCGATATTGTCAATCACCTGTACCAGCGGCTTATAGCCTGCCGGAAGGGCATCCAGTATCAGCGGGCGGGCGTTTTTGATAATGCTCCACCATTGCCAGCTGGCATAATATTCCGTGGGAAAATGATCAAACAGCGGCAATTCCGGCCGGGTAAGTATCCCCAATGTACCGGCTGATTGCGGCCGCTGTTGTTTTTCGGCGGCTTCTTTAAATACTTTCCAGTTCCAGAACTCAGTAATGAACTGTCCACCTACTGATTTTTCTTTTATCCTTTCATGATCCGGGAACAGCAATACTTTTGCTCCCGCCTTTAACGCGGCCATCGTTTTATCATCCAGTTTTTGAGCAATCAATACTCCCGCAGGAACGGTCAGCTCCTCTTTGGAGGGGTATACCCAAACGGGATAACGATTGCTATAAGAAGTGCCTTCAAGCGTCACCTGCACCATTAATTTTGAAGCTGCGGTAATGCCGGATAACGGGAAACGGATACTTCCCACGGGAATAACACCTTTATGGTCTTTTCCGATCTTCAGCTTTCCGCTGCCCAGCACCTGACCCTGCAGGTTGATTATTTTCCAGTACACAGTTCTTCCCGAAAGATCTTCCGGGCTATAATTTACCAGCCGGATGTCTGCCGTAAACGGTTCATTGTTTGTCCAGGTATATTTATCCATCAGCACCTGCAGCGTACGGTCGCTACAAAACTGCCGGAAGACCTCCGGAGTGATCAGTCCTTTGCTCCGCATAAAGGCATTCAGCAAACCTACCAATGCCGTGCCCTGTCCGGGAAAATCCTGCAGGTCCAGCAACTGAAAGCCCCCGAAGCCGGGTGTTCCCAATGCCATTTCAATTTCCCGCCGGTACAATTGTACGGCCAGCATACCCGATGCTTTAAAGAAATCAGCAGCCTGATCGCCCATGCCTGCCTTTTGCAACCGCTCGCGGAAGATCCGGAAATTTTCCGGTTGAAGCACACCGGTGTATTGCGGAACCTCCGTATAATTCGGATAGAGCTGGTATTGCCCGATCTCATGTCCTACTACCGGGAGGTGATACGGTTTAATGGCTTCACTATAGTTGCGCCGTGTATTGGGGCGCATGGTGTTTAAAATTCCATTACCGGCGTCTTCCGTTGTGGCAAAACCGCCCCGCACATCAAACCGGCCATCAGGGGTTTCCTTACCTGTCCGCATCGTTACCCAGAAATCATCCCCCGGCCCCGGATGCGGGTCGTTATAAAATGCATTTGTGCCAACTGTATACAGCCGGCAGTTATCATCGTAAGCCCGTAATTCTTTTATCATTTTATCCGGCACCGCTTCATCCCCTGCCAGTTCATTGCCCAGCGATAACATCACAAACGATGGATGATTTCCATAAGCATCCAGTATGGCCCGGCCTTCTTCATATTGAAAGCGGTTCTGAAAACTGTCCTTACTGTTAAAATTGGACCAGTTGGGCAACTCTGTCTGTATATAGATGCCCTCAATATCTGCGGCCTCAAAAGCCGCCTCCGGCGGCGTGTAGGAATGAAAACGGTAGTGATTGATACCGTATTGTTTTGCGATCCGGTACAGGCGTTGCCATTCTTCTGTGGTAGTGGGCGGAAATCCTGTTAAAGGGAAAACACAGCTTTCATTTTTTCCACGTAAAAAAGTGATCCGGTTATTGATGCTGAATTGTGTGCCTTGCGGACGGAACGTTCGAAGCCCTGCATTTAACGTCCTCCGGTCTGCAATGCCATTCTTATCGTACAGTGTTACCGTAATGCGGTAAAGTGCCGGGTGGTATTCATCCCAAAGCCGGGCCTCAGGACCTAACGGATAATCCAGTACTACCATACGATCCGTTGTTTGTTCAGCGAGATTATACCACTGCGTTTTTGCCCGATGCGGTTTCGGCGTATTCCATGCGGATGCTTCTATTTTGACACGGGCGGTTTTGTGATCTTTATGCTCACCTCCCAAGCGGATGCTGAGCCGGAACAGCCGCTTATCTGCATCTGGGTTTACCCGAACCTGTGCCAGCTGAAAACTGTTCCGGCTTTCCAGGAATATATTGCCTATAATACCGTTCCAGTTGGTTTGTGTATGTTCACTCAACGCATGCGAACCACCCACTGCAAAAAGAGAAGGCGTATTGTCCACACAGATGGTTAGTGTATGCCACCCGGGCGCAGGATTACCGAGTTCGACTACCTGTGTGGCAGACAGCAGGCGGCTCCCGCCCAGCAACACACCATCCAGCCAGATGGTTGTGGCTTTTGTACGCTCCAGGTGCAGCGCTATTTTTTTTCCGTTCCAGGATGCCGGTATGTGGATGCGTTTCTGGTACCAGGACTTGCCGGTATAGGACCAGGGGGTATTCAAATGCTGTGTGGTGGGTTTTATATTATGAACACCTTTGTGCCATAAAGCCATGGTCCCTGGCAGAGGCACGGTTTCAGTAAACAGGCTATCCATCCAGCGTTGCGCGATTCCTGTTCCTTCCGGATCGATACGAAAACCCCAGCTGCCCTGCAGGAGAATGCGCTTCCGTTCAGGTGATTGCGCATTGCCATAAAAGCACAGCAATATCCACAATATAGTGGCGGCTACCCGTGTTTTTAAAATATCAATCATGATACATACAAGCCTGCAGTCCGGCAAGCATCCTTCGCATTTAGTGTTCAAACATAGCACCGATCTGTTGCACTTTCAATGGCTAATCTTTGGAAAAAGATAGATCTTTTGATGTTAAAGAGTGTTGGCTGCCGCGGGCTTTTTTATTGTCCGGGCAGCAGTGCTCATGGCGGCAGTTTCTTTGTGGAACTCGGGGACTGGTGAGACCGGGAGCTGTCTTTTTAACGTATGCTTTTGAAAGTCCATCAGCCTGGCCTGTTAACAACTCAGAAATTTATTCCGGAATCGAAACAGTTACTGAATACAAAGTGCCGTAGGCACAATCAATAAAGGCATCCTCAAGTACACCAAGTCCTACTTGTCCTTGACACCATTCACCCATGATCCGAGCCTATGGCTCTCGGTCTGTACTACAGCCCGTTAACAACGAACTAAAGTTCGTTGTTAAAAAACTAAACCGAGGCTATGCCTCTTCACTGTATTTACACACCGTCGTCAACATTTCTCCAACACACCATCAAAGGCCATTGGCCTGCTGCTATATAACTCCATAATTTACTCAGGAATCAAACATACCAAGGAACGCGCATCCGCATTGCCAGTAAAGACGCACGCCTGACCTATGGCTTTTCCGGCTCCGCAACCCTGCATTAATGTTTTTTGCTTCAACATATCATCCATTTATGGTCTGAGCCTGTAGTTCTCCGTCTTTACTACAGTCAGCTAACAGCATATTGTAGTTCGCCGTTAAAAAATCAAACCGAGACAATGCCTTTTAACTGTATTTAGATACCCTTGTGAACATTCCTCCAACAAACCACCAAAGGCCATTCTACTGCTATAACTCCGGAATTTACTCAGGGATCAAACATACAAGGAACGCGCAAGTGTCATCGACATTGCCAGTAAAGGCGCATGCCTGACCTATGGCCTCCCCGGCTCCGCAACCCTGAATTAATATTATCTTTTCAAAATATCATTCATTTATGGTCTGAGACTCTGGTTCTTCTTCTTCACTACAGTCCGCCAACAACGTACAGAAATTCGCCGTTAAAAAATTAAACCGAGACAATGCCTTTTAACTGTATTTAGGTACCCTTGTGAACATTTCTTCAACAAACCACTAAAGACCATTCTACTGCTATAACTCCGGAATTTACTTAGGGATCAAACATACTAAGGAACGCGCAAGTGTCATCGGCATTGTTAGTAAAGGCGCACGCCTGACCTATGGATTTTCCGGTTCCACAATCCTGCATTAATATTATCTTTTCAAAATATCATCCATTTATGGTCTGAGCCTGTGGTTCTCCGTCTTCACTACAGTCCGCTAACAGCGTACTATAGTCCGCTGTTAAAAAATTAAACCGGGACTATGTCTTTCAACTGTTGTGAAGATCGCGCCAACAAATCATCAAAGGCCGTCGGCCTGCTGCTATAACTCCGGAATTTACTCAGGGATCAAACATACAAGGAACGCGCAAGTGTCATCGACATTGCCAGTAAAGGCGCATGCCTGACCTATGCTTTGCCGGCTCCGCAACCCTGCATTAATATTATTTTTTCAAAATATCATCCGTTTATGGTCTGAGCCTGTGGTCCTCTGTCTTCACTACAGCCCACTAACAACGTACTGAAATTCGTTGTTAAAAAACTAAAACGAGGTGATGCCTCTTCACTGTATTTACACACCGTCGTGAACATTTCTCCAACACACCACCAAAGGCCATCGGCCTGCTGTTATATGACTCCGGAATTTATTCCGGGGACTAAAACATGCTAAGAGACCAGAGTGCCGTAGGCACGACCAATATCATCTTCCTCCTCCCAGCTTCCAGTACCGTTGCAATGCCTCTGCATAATAATAATCGGCATAGATCAGCGGCACGTCGATATCCGCATTTTTCGGATAGTTACCCACACCATGTTTCAAAAGAAAACCACCATTTTCACCGGTAGCGGCGCGGTAAGCCGGAGAGCACAGACTTTGCAACATTTTTTCTGCCGCCGTCATATAGCCCTTGCGCTCTTTTCCGGATGTATAGGTAGCCAGCTCCAGCAGGGCCGAGCAGATCACCGCACCTGCAGAAACATCCCTTGGTGCATTGGGGATCCCGGGTGCATCAAAATCCCAGTAAGGTATCTTGTCCGCCGGCAAACGCGGATGCGTTAACAGGAACCGCGCAATATGCCGGGCCTGTTCCAGGTATTTCGGGTCACGGGTTTCGCGGTAGGTCATGGTATAGCCATACAAACCCCAGGCCTGTCCCCGCGCCCATGCAGAGCTGTCGGCAGCGCCCTGGACCGTTTGTTTTTTTAATACGCTGCCGTCCTTTGGGTTGTAGATCACCAGATGATGCGAGCTGTAATCCGGACGGTAATGATGTTGCATGGTGGTATTGGCATGGGCCACCGCAATGCGGTAAAAAGAAGAATCGCCGGTCATCTTTGTAGCTTCGAACAACAGTTCCAGGTTCATCATATTGTCAATAATCACCATAAACCGGCCGGCATCCGAATCCCAGGAGCGGATGCACCCTACTTTTTCACTGAACCGGCTTGCCAGCGACCGTGCACTGTTGATCAGGATCTCTTTATACTCCGGCTTCGGCGCCAGCCGTTCTGCATTACCAAAAGAGCAGTACATCATAAAGCCCAGGTCATGCGTTGTTTTATTATATTGTTCCTTTTCCAGCACATTCATTTTTTGCAACGCTTCCTTGTATAAAGCGCTGTCCTTCGTATACTCAAAAAGATACAACAATGCACCGGGGTAAAAGCCACCCACCCAGGGCTCGGAACCGCTGGTGACCAGTTTATCCTCTTTAGCATACCAGGTTACGGGGAAACGGGCGGCATCGAGCCGCTGCATCATTACCTTGTATTGCTGCGCCGATTCATTCATACACCGCACTACCTCCCGTTGTAGTTTTTTCCGGGTCTTTAGATGCTGTGCGTTTAATGTGTTCAACAAAAAACAACAGGCAAGCAACCAACAAACTCGGCGCAACCTTATTTTATTCATATTATTTTATTTAGTACCTCTTCAAATGGTTTGTAAATACTCAATACGCGGCAGCTTATGGGCCGAGCCTATGGCTCTTTACGTTTTTACAAACATCCAGCAACGAACCGGATTCGTTGCCGGAACACGGACCGAGGCTATGCCTCTTATAACACCTCCGTTACCATGAAAGGCCAAAGGTCCGATATCAGCAGACAACCCCGGATGCGAACATTCGGATTATTCCACAAAAATGCACCTCATCTGTAATCTGAGTACCAGCGGCACGATATACTTTATTAACCTGACGAATACGGCCTGACATTTAACTTCTTACCATTTTAAAACCATTTCATAATCCGCTCTGCGATCAGCCGGTGGCCTTTTCCATTGGGGTGATTGCTCTGCGCCATATAATCGCGTAGCTGTTTTCCGTTCCGGGCCTGCTCGTAAAAAGCGGCATAGCTGTCTGCAAGACCGATCTTATATTTTGCAGCCAATTGTATCAGCTGCTGACTGAACTGGCTCAGGATATTATCCTGCTTAAGAATATCCACCGTAAGATCCGGAGAAGGGGTCATCAGGATGATCTTTATATGCTTCTTCAATGCCTTCCGGATCATCTTCTCCATGGCAATCCGGGATGCTTCCAGGCCAATGGCCCGGTCGTTGAGGGCATAATCGATAAACAATACATCCGGGCGGTGCGGCAGCACCTCCTTCTCAAACCGCTTTTGCCCCTGCACGGAATTTTCGCCGCCGATGGATGTGGTGATCACATTGATGACGGCATTGGGATACAGCTCCTTCAATTGCTGCAATACCTGGTGCGGATAGGCTTCCAGCGTATGCACTGCCGGTGTTTGAAAATACCCGCTGGGTACGGAATGCCCGTGAAATACCAGGTTGATCGTCCGGTTGGCGGGCCATTTCTTTTTCAATTCGGTCTTCAGCTCCTCCAGGTAGGTCTGCGGATCTGCCTGCGCCATTCCGGCCACGGCCCAGTGCAATGCCAGAATAAGCAGTGATAAACGGGTCATCCAGTTTTTCATCTTTTTGTTTTTAAATCTATTTGTAAGCGGCAGCAACCGTAGTTCCATCCTCCGGCAACTGCAGCCGTTGCGTTTTATCATTGATCGCTACTGTTACCGTTACACCTTTGTGCAACGGATCGCTGATATATAGTTTCCCTTTTTTAACAACCATCATGCAAGGCTGATCCGTTTGCAGGTAGCGCCGCTGATCCAGCATCAGTTTACCTCCTGTATAAAATGCCGCCATGACCACGCCGTCTGAAAAACGAACGGCCTGTATATCCTTATCGTTCCGCAGCACTTTCCAATACGGTTTCAGCGCAAGCGCAGCGGCCTGCGCGGCGGTCTTTGCTGTACTTAACACATAGCCGGAAGGTTGACCTGCGCGATGCAGCAGTACCGGCATAAATACAGGTTCGCGCACAGTATCCCTGGATTCTGCATTGTTGATCGCATACCAGGTACCGGATGCATTTTCCGCATGTACTTCCATAACCGCCGGCTGCAGCGGGATATAGGCAAACCCTGCATGATGGATCCAGCGTACCTGATCCAGCCGCGTTGTTCCGCTCCGCAGTACCTGCGTTGGACTGTTGACCGTTACCGGACCCCGCAGGCGGCACTGATCCAGTGCGGTGTAAACCGGTTCGGAAACCTGATCTGTTTTTAAACCGCCTGCCAGGCATATTATCTTATCCCCATAACAGGCCCAGAACTTACGCGCCTTCAGTGTTTGCTTCCCGGTTGTATCCGCAATGATGAGGTGCATGGCCGTTACACCGCATAAGGAGTCGCCCGCGCTGCCGGCAAAAGCCTGGCGGTTTGCCTGGTAAGCACCTTTAAAAGTTGTTACGCCAGGCAGGTGCGACCAGTCCCAGACCGGCATCAGATCCGTATACTCCTTTCCATCCCTGACCAGGTAAGCATCACCGCTATTGAGCAGGCGGCCTTTTAAGTTTTCATGATTGATGGATTCGGTGGCCAGCGTACGGGTGGAGATCGTTTTCAGAAAAAAGCTAAACCCGCTCCGGTGATACGCAGCAAAATCTGAATAGGGATAATAGCGGAAGCCCTGCAAGCCCGCTTTCCCATTCTGAACGGCACTTAGCCGATCCCAGTCTGCAGACCTGGAAGGCTGCAGCTCTTTCATAAAAGGGATCAACGGCCGTACATCTGCGCTTTCCAGTTCACCTTTCCGGGATGCCGACCGGTCCATGGTTCCCGGCACGGTATAAATTCCCCGGGCCATCCATTGCCAGCCGTTCAGCATCATACCGGTCAGCAATGCTACCTTATCTTCCGGAAAGGCAAGTGCGGTGCCTTTTAACTGCCAGGCCACCCGCAGGCTCTCCAACAAAAATGCTTTTCCATACTGGTACATCTGCAGCCGGTGGCCGTGCTGCTGAAAGCTGTAATCCGGCTGAATGCCCTCCCCTGTTCCGGTTTTGATCTCCTTTACGATCAGTGCACGACATCGTTGCACCAGCTTTTCATCACCGGTAAGCGCGCCGTAATGCAATCCCAGGTCGGCACACCAGACCAGATTTCCGGCAAGATAATCTTCGTGCACCCGCAGCTGGTTCAGTACTTCCAGCGCGGCCTTCATACGTTGCGGATCCAATTGGTTGCGGAGCAGGATGATGATGTCCCGCATATAGCGGGGAATGCCGATTTCATTGTGCCACCAGTTCGTACTCTGGTACCGCTTCAACAGCCAGTGGTCAAGTGCTTTTTCCATTGCAATTAACAGCCGGGTACTGTTCCGGTCCGGGGATCCCGGAGCCGCCCAGCACAAAGCCATATCACGAATCCGTTTGAGGTGGTCCGGTACTTTCCATGCGGCTGGTTCCTTATCGTTATAATCAATATCCGGCCAGCGCCCATCCGGTTGCAGGGTACGTATCCAGCTGCCTGTATGCGTTACAGGCAATACACTGGTTTGGAACAAATACCTGCTGTACCGGTCCAGTATGGTATCTGCCTGTGCGTTCGCCACCACGACAAACAATAAAATAAAAACGATATTCAAACTGATCCTGCGCATATCTTATTTTCTGTGATCTTCAAAAAAGCACTGCCTCCTATTTTTTGAGCGCCCGGTAACGCATAAGCGCTTCAAGATAGTAATAGTCTGCGTAAATAAGGGGCACATCCACCTCAATATTTCCCGGTACGCCTCCCGATGCATGTTTGAGGATGAACCCGCCGTTCTCCCCGGTTGCTGCACGGTAAGCCGGTGACGACAGCGATTGCAGCATGGTTTCTGCTGCGCGCTGGTAACGCTCGCCTGTCTTACGATCCACATATCCTGCCAGCTCCAGCAATGCCGATGCGGTGATCGCAGCTGCGGATGCATCCCTGGGCACCGGCTGGTATTTTAAAGGATCAAAGTTCCAGGGCGGATCAAAGCCCGCCTGACCCACATTAAAATCCCAGTAGGGAACCTTATCCTCTGGCAGGTTGGGATGGTTCAGGAAAAAATCGGCCATGCCGGTTGCTGTTTGCAAAAAGCGGGGATCCTTCGTTTCGCGGTATACCATGGTGAACCCATAGATGCCCCAGGCCTGACCGCGCGACCAGGCAGAGTTATCTGAAAAGCCCTGTTGCGTCTCCCGGCTCTTTACGGCGCCGGTCTCCACATCATAGTCCACTACATGATAGCAGCTGAAATCAGGACGTACCTGGTTCTTCATGGTCATCTCCGCATGTTTGATCGCCATATCTTTATAAAGCGGTTCCCCGGTTACGCTTGAAGCGAAGAACAATAATTCCAGGTTCATCATATTATCGATGATCACGGGAAATTTCAGGATCCGTTTTCCATCCAGGGATTTTACCTGGTCCCAGGACTGGATGCAGCCTACACGTGGATCAAACCGGCGGGCCAGCGACTGCGCCGAGCGTACCAGGATGGCTTTATCTTCCGGCCTGCCAAACAACCTGTATGCATTGCCATAACTGCAATACATCATAAAACCAAGATCATGATGTGCGGTCATTGTTTTTAGCGGCTCCATCTTTTTCAGTTTAGCCTTAGCTTCATTCAATAAACCCTGATCCCGCGAAAATTCATAGAGGTACAGCAGCCCGCCGGGATAAAAACCGCTGGTCCAGGCAGCAGGTGTTACTGTTTGTAACATTCCTTTTTCAAAGGTCCGGGGCCATTGATCCGGCTTTAGCTGTTGTTTTAAATAGTTATACTGGCGCACGGAAGCCTGCAAGTTTTCTGTTACCAGTGCCTGCATCTCCGGGCGGGGCCTTAACCGGTGCTGTTTCTGGGCGTTTACCGGAACTGGTATTGCCCCTGACAATAGCAGGCAACTGCCGAGCAAGACGTTCTTTAAACCATTCTTCATATCCATCTCAAAATTTGTCCTGATCTATTTTTTAAATAACTGCTGCAACAGGGCCGGAGCCAGCGCTTCGGTTGGCGCAAAGGCATCGCTGCTGATATACTTCTTCAGACTGTACAATAATTGCCTTGCCACAGGACGCTGATCCAGCTGGTGTTTCAGATCAATGGCTGAAACCAGTAATTTTCCCTTACCCACGCGTGCTTCAAACAACAGGCTGATCTTACGGGGATTGTTCCAGTCAGGGATCATCTGTACCAGCGGCTTAAATCCGAACGGGAAATGCTCCAGCACCATGGGCCTTGAATGGGCTACAAGGTCCCACCACTGCCAGTCGGAATGAAAGTCCGTTGGAAAGAACTGTAAGGCCGGATGTTTCGGATCACAAAGGATCCCTAACAGGTTGGGCGGCATACCGGACCACACCGTATTCCAGGAAATGCCCGAGAACCCGGGTGCCGCATCTGTATTTACTTTTGTGGTATCGGCCAGCAGCAGTACACTGCCCCCCTTCTCCAAAACGGTTGCAACCCGTTCATTCCAGCTATCTGCGATCAGCACCTTACCCGGATCCACCTCCGGCTGCTTTTGAGGATATACCCAGATATTCCAGTCATTATTGTAGCCCATACCACGGATGCCGACCGTCAGTTTCAACTGTGCTGCTGTTTCAATCTTCTCCAACGGAGTGGCGATCTCTCCCAGCGTGAACGGGCCGCCAACCGGTATATCGGCCGGTGCAAAACTTCCTGAAGCATATACGGTGCCATCCTGGTAACAGAGCGACCATTCACCCGTAACGTCTTTCAGCGCAGCACTGTCGAAATTAGCAAACTGCGCCGTTGCCGTAAAGGTCTGTGCATTGGTCCAGGTAAAACCATCTGTTCTTAATAAAGGTACCCTGGTATTTTGAAACCTGCGGAAGGCTGCCGCTGTTGTATAAGGCTTGGGATCCCAGAAGATGTCTACCACGCCTACCGGTGCGGTGCCCTGACCGGGAAAATCGTTCAACTGCAACATATGATAACCACCGAGTCCGGGTGTACGCAGGTAGGATTCCACTTCCTCTTTTTTCTGGATGACCTGGAATTTTCCCGAGGCCATCATAAAATCTTCTGCCTGGTCCAGCATGTTACGCTCGCGCAGCAACTCGCGGAACAGTTCATAGTTATACGGTTTCAATACACCCGTATATTTCGGAATTTCTTTAAAGTTGGGATACACACACCACTGACCGATCTCATGCGTGATCATCGGCACTTTGTTCTTGACCACATAATCCGAATAATCATACCGGGTATCCAGTGCCTTTACATTGAACCGGCTTTTGAGCCCTTCCTTCCAGCGGTGCGGCCGGGCACCATACAATACATGATAATCATTCGCATCAATAAGAGGGTACGCTGCACTTCCGGTATAAAGGCGTCGCGGGTCCAGCTGTTTCCAGTGCGTAACCTGCGCTGTAAGAAATTCCTTTACGGCCGGGCCTACCAGCTCATTACCTTCACAGAACATAATAAATGACGGGTGGTTGCCATAGGCATTTAAGATGGCTTCACCCTCCCTGCGCAAAAATCCATTTACGGCGCTGTCCTTACCAATGGTAAACCGCCAGTCAGGATTTTCTACCTGCAGGTAAAAGCCCAGTTCATCTGCTGCCTCAAAAGCCGCTTCCGGCGGGCACCAGGTATGAAAGCGCATGGCATTCAATCCATAATTTTTGCAGGAGGTAAAGATCCGTATCCACTCCTCCTTATCCGCCGGCGGATAACCGGTGAGCGGAAACTCTGAAGAGTTCACCGTGCCCCGGATAAATGCAGGTTTGCCGTTGAAAAGAAATCGGGTACCCTGGGTTGCAAGATCGCGCACGCCGAAGGTCACTTCGGTTCCATCATTATATTGCTGTGCATTTCCGGTGGCGTTCAATTTCAGCTGCAACCGGTACAATGCGGGATTAAATTCATCCCATAACTGAACCGGTGCGCCCAGCGGTACTTCGGCCGTAACCGTGATCAGGGAATCAGCTCCCGAAAAACGGATCCCGCCTTCCGGCACCTGCTGTGGTTTTGCCGTATGTTCAACAGCGCCGCCAAATGCCACTCTTCCTTCCACCGCCTTGCGGGTGGTGTTCCGGATGTGTACCTGTAGTTTTACCATCCCTTTCGATGCATCGGGGTAAGCCTGTACACCGGCGATATGCACCTTGTCAAAAGCACGCAACTCTATTTTACCAATGATGCCGTTCCAGTTGGTTTGCGTTTCTGCACTGATGGCGTGCGCATATTCGATGTCGTAGATCTTATCATTATTGACCCGGATCCTTATCTTATTTTTCTTACCGGGTTTCAGCAACGAAGTCACCACATAACGATGCGGTACGGAAAGGCTCTCCCGCTTGCCGGCCGGCCGGTCGTTGACCCATACATCAGTTTGCCAATGTGCCCGTTCAAGAAAGAGCTCTACTTCTTTATCGTTCCACTGCTCCGGCACTTCGATCTCCTTTTCATACCAGGCAATGCCCTTATACTCAAAAGCACGCGTTAAACGCAGGGAGGTCATCCCCTGTGTTTTGTACCCTTTACCCGCCTGGTCCGTAGACCCCGGCAATGTGATCGTTTCCGCCAGGGATGGCAGCAATTGTACACCATTACTATTAACACCGGTTTCAAAGGGGTCGAGTTTAAACTTCCATACCCCTTCCAGGCCCATGATTTTACGGGAGGAAGGGGTATACGGCTGTGCCTGTGTCGTAAACACGATGCCCAGCAATAAGGCCGTTATCCAATAAACTGGAATGCTTCTCATCATCTGCTCAAAAACTTTTTGTTATTACTGGTAGATCCCTGTTACGGTTACCACCGATTTAGCCGGCAGCCGTATTTCGCGGGCAATTGCTACCGAATGTTTCAGGTTCTGTGTGCCATCTGTGGTATACAGCGCAAGCGGCAGATCAGACATCCCCTTCAATTGTATGTGTTGCTCCTGTTCCTTTGGATTGATCAGTACCACAACCATCTTCTTTGTGTTGTTATCCTTATATGCGGATACCAGGATGCTCCCCGCATCATCCTTCCCGGATGTTACTGCTGCGATCCGCTGCATCCCCGGCCGTACAAAACGGGCAAAATTCCCGAACGCCCAAAGTTGTTTGGAGTCGGAAACGATCCCGTCTGTTTTACAACCCGGCACATCGATCTTACCGGAGGGAGCATTGATGTATACCAGCGCATCGCTGTAGTCGTAAGGGCTCATGGCCAGCCACCACTGCCAGGATGTGGTGTTGGCCACCGTAAGATCATGGTGGATCACTTTTGCTACATACAATCCGTAATCGATACCGGTATTACGCGGTGCACCGCTGTATTTATTGCAGATATTACCAAGGATACCGAACTCTGTTTGCCATGTTTGTAAGGGCGCCAGTTCCTGTACCACAGAACGCACCTGCTGCCGGGTAGCAACTGCCGCATCATCCGGGCAGGTGGTAAAATAACTGTGCGCGGAGATAATACGGGCAACCTGTGGCAGACCGCCGATATAAGTAGGGGTTCCCGGTTTAAAAAACTGGCGGGCCTGATCGCCACAGCTTTCTTCATTTTTGCCAAAGATATAATCCCACTGCCCGGCTTCACCCACTACGATCTTTGCGCTTGTATTTTCCATCCTTGGAGCAATGGCCTTTACCAAATCAGCAATCTCCGTATTCACTGCCTGTGTACCTTCCTGGCCGGCTCCGTCGGCCTTTCCCCATTTCCATTGCGGCTCATTTACCGGGCTCAGAAAATCGAACTTAAAATGATCCGCCACCTTTGCTAAAAAACCGGCATAGGCATCCATCATCCCATCTTTTATGTTCATTCGCGTGCCGCCGGAGGCATTATAAGCCTTTCCGTTCTGTGTCATAAAAACGGGAGGTGTGAGTGAAAAACCAAGCGTATAAGAAACGCCCCGTTTCTTTGCGGCTTCCAGGAACCATTGCTGCCCTTTTTGTTTGTTCCAATCATACTCACCATCCGCGTTCATAAAACATTCCTCTCTCCGCCATTCATCCTTTATATTACTTGCGGCGCCCTGTTCAAAACTGCCGCCGCCAATGTTGAACCGCCACAAGGAAAGACCGATGCCTGCAGGACTTCCGTCTTTTAAGGTATCCATACTAAAAAGCAGGTCAGCAACTTTATTCTTTTTCTGTTCATCCTGCCAGTTGCCCACAAACTTTGCCGTCCAGCAATCGGAAGCGCCAAAACTATGGATGGTCTGCTGTGCCTGCGAAGGATAAAGTGTTATGATTATTTTTTCGGGTGGTGCAATAACACCGGGGTCATTCCCTGCGGGCTGCTTGTCGCAGGCCCAGGGAAGCGAGAGGATATGCGTCAATACGAACACACAACCGGCTTTCTTTACTATTCTTTTTATCGCTTGCTTACTTTCTGATCTGTTCTTAAAAAATTTCATCCGGTGATCATTCATTTTTTAAAGTCCATAGGCAAGGCGCGTGCGGACATGCACCCCGGCTTAAGAAAGCATGTGCATCCATACCAATGCACACCCCGGTTTTCTTTGTGATTCTGTCTATCGCTTGTTTACTTCCTGATCTGTTCTTAAAAAAATCCATCCGGTGATCGTTCATTTTGCAACGTCTGCGGACATGTGCATACTCGCTCAACAGGCAACATCCCTGCCGGATTTACTGTTTTATCAACCGCAAACGTTGCAACGCCAGATCGTATGTGGCTTTGAACGTACCGGCAGTATTATGCGAAAAGCCATAGTTGGGTGATGTACTGCTTGGGCCTACAGCTCCCACGATGTCAATAGGATCGCCATAATCATCTTTCATATTTGCACGCGCGGCTGTTAACCTGAACCAGCCTCCGCTTCCGATTACATCTTTGGGTGCGGTAAAGCTGATATTGACCGACGAGCCGGATGTCTGGAACGTGCCCGTATATAAATAGCTGTGCCCGGCCTCTTTCATCAGCTTTGGAGAACTGGCGATCTCGGACCATCCACCATTACTGCCAACAACAACGTTACTGATAACCGCCAGGTAGGGCCAGGGGGAGCCTGCAGACCATCCGGGATATTTAATGGGGTCAATAACCGGCAATGACGGTGTAAAGGGCGTTGCGGTGATGGTACGTGCAGTCATATCTACCAATATACGATAGTAGCCCTTTTGACTTACCGGCAATTTGAAGTTAGCACCGGCCAGGTCAGTAATGACTTTACCCTGTGCCGATGCACTTTGGCCCAGTATATTTGGTCCGTTCAGCGTATAGGTAGGGGCTGCCTGATTGGTAGTAAAGGGCTTTTCATTGCCAATAAAAGCAACAAAACGGATGTTATCGCTCGCCTCATTCCGGTAATAATAATCAACAACAAAGCTGTTGGTTCCCTGTTTTTTCATCGAAAGCAAGGTTCCGATGCCACGCGCGGCCCCTCCATTATCATACCCCTGGTTCGTTACTTCAGCGTCTGTTTCCGCATCGGACAGGTAAAGGCGATCCACATACCCCACACTTACTTCACCTCCTACTGTTTTTTTGTTACCGCTTGCATCCGTTGAACGGATGATGTACTGGTACAATCCCGGTTTGCCGGAGGGCAGCTCCAGGCTCTTTATCAATGTATATTGTTTTTTTGCGGCTTCATCTGTGGGATTGATCGTTTCGGAAAGCTCTACCGGCTGGCCATCTGCCGCCTCACCCCAGAGTTTAAGCTCTATACTGTTAATTTCCAGGTCGCTGATGGTTGCTTCAAAATCAACTTTAATGGGTGCGGCCGAGAATCCCAGGAATTTGGTCACCGTGGGCTTTACAACCTTGATATCCGGCGGCAGTTCATCCGGATTATAACCGGCAATAAGGTTTTCGGAAGAAAGGTCCTCCACCGTTACATATTTCCTGATCAACCCACCCTCACTATTCGTGATCCGGAACTCCAGTGTATGTTGCGTGGGATTCAGATCCTTTGGCACCAGAAAGCTGTCCTGTATGGAAAACGAGGACTGGTCGCCCACATTAAAAACCGTATCCAGCTGCCATTCGCCGTTCTTCATTTGCACCGTTTTAATTCCCTTTTCGTCCTTCATCAATGCCTGTACGGCTACTTTGTATTTCGGGCCGATCCAGTGCAAACGGGCAGTGGCACCTTCCAGAACGGGCAAGGGCGTACTATCTCCTTCAGGGAACGTAAGCGCCTTATTGCAGGCCATAAACAACCATACCAGGTTCAAACCAATAAAGAGTATACTATATATTCTTTTCATAAACAGAATATTTTGAATAAATGAAAATTACCAGCCCGGGCTTTGTGCAAGATTTCCCTCGCTTTTCAACACTTCCTGCTCCGGAATGGGATACCAGTACATGCGCGGCTGAAAGATCCGGTCTTCCGCTTTCCGCACCATGTATTTGAAGGTACCCTCCGGCGTCTTTGTGATCTGCATGGCCATCAGCGGCAGGTTCTCGGTCTGCTCAGCGATCTTCCATCTCCGCACATCAAAAAAACGATGCTCCTCAAATGCCAGCTCTACCCGGCGTTCATTCCGGATGCGTGCCCGCATTTCATCTTTTGATAAACCGGGCGGCAGCAACGGCATGCCTACGCCCGACCGCTGCCGTACACGGTCCACCGCCGCTTTTGCAGTCATCGAGTATCCGCTGGAGGCTTCCGGGCCATACGCTTCATTCATGGCCTCCGCATAATCCAGTAATATTTCTGCATACCGGAACAATACCCAGGTATGGACACTGCTGGTATTCTTTTCCAGATCAAGCCCTTCATCAATGAACTTACGCAGATAATACCCCGTTGTTGTGGCGTTAAGCTTGCCCAACCCATCCAACCCGCCTACCCAACTTTCTACCGGACGGTTTTTGAAGGTGGTATTATTGGTAAGGACCGACATACCCAGCCGGGGATCTCGTCCGGCATAAGGATTCGCCGGATCATACCCCGATCCCGGCTCGCCGATCCCCATACCGGTGGCCTTCATTTCGTAAGCATCCACCAGGTTTTGGGAAGGACAGGTACTACCCTCTCCTCCCTGGCTGTAACCCACCGGATAATTCATCCGCTCAAAATCGTTGCGGGCCCAGCCCTGTATGGCAAAGATCACTTCCGTATTTCCATCCGCACCATTGCCCAGGCGGAACAGGCCGCTGTAACTATTGTGCAATCCATATTTACCCAATGCGATCACTTCGTGTGCGGCTTTAACCGCTGCGATCCATTTTTCAACATCATTGGATGGATTGTTCAGCGGACTGGCAGCGTATAGCAGCACGCGGGCCTTCAGGGCCAGCGCCACCCCCTGTGTAATCCTTCCCCTCCATTTCTCTGAGGAGAAGCCCACCCAGGAATCTTTTAATTGCGGGTATACGCTATCGCATTCAGCCTTTATAAAGCCGGCACATTCATCAAATGTTTTCCGTTTGAACTGCTTCAGCTCTTCGTCGGTATAAGTAGACCGGTCTACCAGCGGCACACCGCCATACCGTTTGATGAGCTCAAAATAATACAGGGCCCGCAGCAGGCGCACTTCCGCACGCAGCCAGGCAATGTCTTTCACATTGGCCTCATAACTGCTTTTATTGGCAGGGTCAAGTGTATCCCGATAGACGATCTGTTTGTAATTGACGGAGTTTTCCAGGAACAGGTTGGCCCTGCGGATGCCCTGGTAAAAAAAGGCCCAGCAATCTTCCGGGTTAGAAACGGCCGTCCAGGTACCGGTATTGTATTTCTGGATGGCAGATGCCGGTACCGCATGATCCGCTTCATCGCAGGCAGAAGCCAGCATAGCGTTATCGATCCGCTGGAAACCAAAACGATTGTACAGGAAGGCATACACTCCAATGCCCGCCTGCTGCATCCGGTCATAGTTTACAAACACCTCGTCTTCCTCATAATTGGACTCCACTTCACGGTCTAAAAATTTTTTACAACTGCTGTTTGCCGCTATTACCAGCAACAGGAGACAGCTGATCCAAACCGGTTTCATATTCATTAATTTCATCTGTTGTCCGTTTTAAAATTTGACCATAATACCTGCAGACCAGGATTTCAATACAGGATAGCCCTGCCCCAGCATTTCAGGATCCACATCTACTGCCAGGTTATCCCAGGTAACCAGGTTCATTCCGCTTACAAATATTTTTGCCTGCTCCATTCCAACCCGTTTTACGAGGTTCACAGGTAACCGGTATCCCAGTTCCACATTCCGCAACCGGAGGAAATCAGCATTGCGCACCCAGAAGGTAGATGCCTGGTAGTTATTGGGATTGGCCTGTGTGGTCAGCCGCGGATAGGTAGCGGTAGCATGCGTTTGCGGGGTCCAGTGCCCGTCAACGGCCCAGTCAAGTATATTGGCATTGTTGATGAAGGGCTGAAACAAATAACCGTTCAGGTATACGCTTTTATCGGCCACGCCCTGGAAGAACAGGTCCAGATAAACATTTTTATACGACACGCCTGTCTGAAACCCATAGTTGATCTCCGGGTAGTTTTGTTTCCCGATCGCAATCTGATCATTCACATCAATGATACCGTCGTTGTTCTGGTCTTTATATTTCAGATCACCGGGTGCAACGATCGAAAATGTCTGCAGCGGACTCGAAGCAATATCACTTTCATCTTTAAAATAGCCAATGGCCTCAAGTCCGAAATACTGACCTACCGGATGCCCCTGCCGGTAACTGTAGGCTTCCTTCTTTGGTGTTTCCCAGCTTTCTTTAATGATATTGTGCGCATATGAGAATTGTCCGCCAAAATAATAATTTACGGCACCGGCCTCTTTGCGGTAGGTTGCGGAAACCTCAGCACCCGCGTTATTCACTTTACCTAAATTGGCCATCCTGCCCGATGTATAGCCCGCCAGCGCAGACCCGGTGGCTGACCGGTCTACCAGTATATCGTTCCTGTTTTCCTTAAACAAATCTGCGGTAAGGCTTAACCGGTTGTTGAAGAGTGTTGCATCCACGCCCAGGTTATAGACCATGGCACGCTCCCAGGTGATATCCGGATTGGCCATGGCCAGTTGCACCAGACCGTTGTACCAGCTCTGTCCTGTTCCAAAATAATAACCCTGGCTGCTGGCTACACCCCAGTACTGGTTATAGTTGAACCGCGGGGAACCTTTATCATTGCCCACGCTGCCAGCTGAGGCACGTAATTTCAAATAATTGATCCAGGATGTATTTTGAAGGAACGGTTCTTTATGCAGTAACCAACCGGCGGAAAGTGCGGGAAAAAATCCGAAACGCTTGCCGGGTGCGTAATTTTCCAGACCACTGTAAGAGAAAACGCCCTCGGCAAAATATTTGTCCTTATAACCATAGGTCAACCGTCCGGCCAGGTTCTGCATGGCAAAAGGAGATGCATTTCCCAACACGGTATATTTATCCTGCTGAAAAAACACCATACCGCCCAGCGCATGTTCCCCGAACCGGCGCCCGTAATCCAGTCCACCCTGGAAGATGATCCGGTTGTTCTCATAATCGCCGCCGGTTACCACGCTCAGGTCCGTATCCAGGCTCCGCTGCAGGTAATATACGGAATCCTGTCCACCGCCCCCCTTTGTCCATATCGGCTCATAATAGGCGTAGGTGCGGGTCTTATCATAACGGTTCTGCAACAGGTTATCAAACAATACCGCTCCAAATACTTTTAATCCTTTTGTCATAAAATCCAGCTGCTGGGTAACCCGTACATTCATCTGAATGTTCCGGTCGTGCCGCGATTGATAGCCTCTTTTTAACAGATCTCCCAGCGGATTGGATGGAAAGGCTGCCGTTCCGGTGATGTTGCCATCCGGTGTTGTTGCCGGATACAGGTTGGGGGCATAAGAAAGCATGTTCTGCCAGAAGGTAGCTGTTGCTGCCGGGGGAAATTTGCGGTCCTGTATATTGCCTCCGATCCCTATTTGTGCCGAAAGTGTTTTTGTCAGGTTCACATCCAGGTTGGCGCGCAGGTTGAGCTGGTTGTACCCGATATTGGCGTTGTGCTCACCATCGGTATGTGCATACAATCCCTGGTTGTTCAGGAATCCCAGCATTACAAAATACTTTGCGGTCTGGTTTCCGCCGTTAAAGCTTACCGTATAATCCTGTATGGGCGCCTGTTTCCGTAATATCTCATCCATCCAGTTCACATCCGGGTAGAGATACGGATCTTTTTTCAGGCGATAGCCCTCCAGCTGATCGTTGGTATACAATGCGGACAGCCCATCATTCTGAAGCGCTTCGTTGTACAACCGGGCAAAATCATAGGAAGATGCCACTTTAGGCAACTGTGTTGGCGACTGCAGGCCATACCGCAGGTTTAAGGAGATCTGCGGCTTATCGGAAATGGTTCCTCTCTTTGTAGTAACCAGCAGCACCCCGTTTCCACCCCTTGCCCCGTACATGGCCACCGCCGCGGCGTCCTTCAGCACGGATACGCTTTCAATTTCATCCGGCGACAAAAAGCTGATGCTGTTTACCTGGATACCGTCAACGATCAGCAGGATGCCATTATTGAGGCTGGTATGCTGGCCACGGATCAAAACAGAAGGATCGTCAAAGCCCGGCGCTGTCCCGGTATTCGTAACCGTTAGTCCGGTCAGTTTTCCCGCCAATGCATTGGTTAGGGTAGCGGTCTGCGTTTTCTTCAGTTCTGATCCCGTAACGCTCGAAACAGCCGCATTACTCTGGTCTCTGGAAAGCGTGCCATAAGCCACTCTTACCGAGGAGTCGGGGTTCACATCATACTGAACCGATTGTGCATGCGCCGCATTCAAGAGGAAGCCGCAATACAACAGCAACCCAATTCTGAGGCGGGGCATGGCAATGGCGCTTCCTGCCTGATATAGTCCTGATTTCATTTTCATTACATTCCTTTTGTGCGTGTACTTTTTTATATCGTTACAGGATTACCATCCGGGGTTTTGCTGGATATATCCCAGGTTGATCTCACTTACCCTGAACGGATACAGGTACATTTTATCATTCCAGACCCGGTCTTCAAACTTCTCCAGCCGGTAAGTAGGATTGGTGCCGCCTTTTAAACGCAGGCCATACATACCGCCTTTCATCACACCTTCATTACCGGCGATCATCCACCGCCGTACATCAAAATAGCGATGCTCTTCAAATGCCAGCTCCACACCCCGCTCCCGGCGTATCTTCATACGCATATCTTCCTGGTTGGTATAGGTATAATCCGGCATGCCTACCCGCCGGCGCACTTCATTCAATGCCCAAACAACCTGGGCGCCGTCTCCATTCGTTTCGTTTAATGCTTCTGCGTAGTTCAGGTAGAACTCCGCCAGCCGGAATGTGATCCATTTGGGCGGGGGATTGGAGGCATTACTTACCCCTTTTACAAATTTGCGGAGGAAACCCACGCCGTTGTAAGCGTCCAGTAATTTGCCATGCTGCTCATAAAAATGGTACACGGTACCGGTACCCCTGGCCCATTCCTCTCCGGAATAAAATACGGATGCCTGGAACCGCGGATCCAGCTCCTTTAATTTCTGCCGGTATTGCGCATACGGATAATCCACGCCCTCCTGTTCATCCCAGGTCTGATCGGTACCATCCGTCTTTTGATAGAACTTGGTAAAATTGAATGTAACACCGATATTGATCGGGTCCGACCCGGTGTACACCACCGTACCCGGTGTCATAAAGCGGACAAAGTAGTTATTGGTACTCGTACCCATCAGGCCCGCATCCAGGATGATCTCATTTACACTGGGGTTGATAAAGATCTCTTCATAACGGTCTACCGCGTTGCTCTTTCCTTTATACAATTCGCACCAGCCGCTTTCATTGGCCGCCCAGTCCAGTACCGCCTTGCTGGCATCGGCTGCCAGTTTCCACCGGTTGGGGTCATAGCTGGGATACCCGATCAGCTCGCGCAGCTTGGGATCACCCACCGGTACATAGGACTGGGAAGTGTTGAACAGCGGGCTGGCCGCATACAGCAGTACACGGGCTTTTAATGCCAGTGCGGCGCCCTTTACAATACGTCCTCTGTATTTGCTTTCATAACTGCTGGGTAAGGTTTTTGCGGCCTCATCACAGCTGTTCACAATAAAGTTCACCGTTTCTGCATAGGTGCTCCGGGGTATACGCACTTCGGGAATATCTTCAGCACCGCTTACTTTTAATACCTTGTCTACAATAGCAATACCGCCCAAGCGCTGCATCAGGTCAAAATGCATCAATGCCCTCAGGAACACGGCTTCCGCCTTCATAGAAGCTTTCTCCGCATCTGAAAAAGGTGATTTATCAATATTCTCGATAAAGATGTTGGCATTGCGTATGCCTTTATAACAGAACTCGCTCCGGAATTCATACCAGTAGATATCACTGGAGCTCCAGTTCCCTTTATTAAAGGCCTCCGCACCGGTGATATTGGAATAGGCATCGGCCTCATCATCTGCAGCTGCTACAATGGTATAGGTAGCACCGTAATGATAATAACCATTCTCGCCCGAAGCCCAGTAATAGGGAAACTCGAAGATAGAGCAGGTGCGGTATACGCTCCAGAGGAATTGCTCGGTGCGCTCCTTCGATGCAAAAACATCATCCAGCTTAATATCACTGCTCTCCGGTTTTTCCAGATACCGGTTACAGGAACCGAGCAGCAGGCAGGCAATGCTCCATAAAATCAATCTATTGAAAACGGTTTGTTTCATCAGTTTATTTATTATGCTTCGTTTCATCCGTATTATTTTTTGTTTTATGACCGAATGGAACCTTAGAATGAAAGATTGATACCTCCGTTAAACACCCGCATCGGTGGATAGGTACGGCCCCACAGCTCACGCGCATCCGGATCCTTACTGTATTTAAAATGGCTTTTGGTAAGCAGGTTGTTGCCGCTCACATAAATACGCAGACTGCTCATGCCCATCCGTTTCAGCGCCTGTGATGTAAAACGGTAACCTACTTCCAGGTTTTTTAAACGGAGGTAAGAAGCATCCTGCACCCAGAAGCTGGATGGCTGGTAGTTGTGCTGTTTATCCGGCGAAACCTCTACCCTTGGGAACGAGATGGTTTCCCCGTTTGCATAGCGTTCCGGCGTCCAGCGCTCCATATGCCATTGCTGGGCACTGCCCCAGGACGACACAAAGGGATAGGCAGCAGCCGATGCAAAGCTGGCCGATACATTATCGGTACCCTGTACCAGTATGCTCAGATCCAGTCCTTTCCAGGAGAAACCGCCCGACATGCTATAGGTAACCTCCGGCCAGTCGGAATGCCCAACAGGTCCCATATCATCCTCGTCGATGATGCCGTTACCATCCAGGTCTTTGTACTTCATGTCCCCGGGTTTCAGACCCGCGCCTTCCCATTTGGACTTGGGCCGGTTGGGATCATCAATCTCCTCCTGGGAATTATAAAACCCATCAAAGGTCAACCCGAAATATTGCTGGATGGGTTTGCCCGTCCGTTTCAGGTATTCATATTTGCGATCCGGTTCATCCTGGAAAACAATCTCGTTACGGGCAAAAGCATAGCTGGCTTTTACCCAGTATTGTACCTTATTGGCCTGCCCGTTATAGCCCAGTTCCAGCTCATAACCGTGGTTGTTCACCTTACCGATATTGGCCGGCGGCAGGGAGGCGGCCACCAGCTCCGGAACGGTAGACAGGTACCAAAGGATATTGTCCCTTTTTTCTTCAAAATAGTCTCCGTTAAAAGAAAGGCGGTCATCCAGGAATTTCAGCTCGGCACCAATGTCCATTTTTTTCGACTTTTCCCAGGTCACATCCGGGTTGCCAATGGCGCCTTCATTGTATACATTGTAACGGGCAAAATCCACACCCGGGTTCCCGAACACCACTGCCTGGTTACCTCCGTTATTGAGGCTATAGGGAGGGTCCAGATAGAGGTAACGCTGACCGCCGATCTCATCGTTTCCGACTACCCCATAAGATCCCCGGAATTTTACAAAGCTCAGCCAGCTGTTCTTGGGAAAGAAAGGTTCATTGGAAAGTACCCATCCGAGCGATACGGAAGGAAAGAAGCCATACCGCTTCCCTTCAGGAAAATTCTCCGAACCGTTATACCCCATGTTCAGCTCGGTGAGGTACCGGTTCTTATAATCATAGGTCACCCTTGATACCAGCCCCACGTACACATGCGGTAATTTATACAGCAGACTGGGGCGCACCTCACGGGAAAAATTACCCAATACCAAACCGGAAACATTGTGCCCGCTAAAGCCACGTTTGTATTCGATAGCGGCCTCCGTATATACTTTCCGCCATTTGTTGGCATCACCCACAGCTTCGGAAATACCGGTAAACGGGCCATCATCGGCGCTCTGGTACAAACGGTATCCTTCCGGTGCATCCGGGTCCTTCATCACGGTCCATTTAGGAAAATTCTTACTCTGCGTTTTATTTTTCAGGTAATAGCTGTCATAGGCACCCATTGCCCGTACGCTTAATCCCCGGGTAATACGGTCCAGTTTATAAGTGATCTGGAGGTTGGTATTAAGCGTGCTGGAATATTGTTCGGTTAAAAAGGCACCCGAGGCGCTGGTTGGTCCGGCATCTCCCCAGGGGTTAAAGTTGGGAACAGCGCCCGGAAGACCAATCACCCGTTCAATGTATTTGCCATCAATAAATACCGGGCTGGTCATCGGCGGACGATTGGCCGCTTTGTCAAAGGCTGCCCATGCGCCTCCGTTGGGGATGGTATTATCGGTGATCTGGTTCCCCAGTTTTACCTGTATCAGCAGGTCCTGGGTCAGCTTAAAATCAAAGTTCATCCGCACATTGTACTTGTCGTATTTCTGTTTGTACGGGAAACCCAGGCTCTGCTCCGGCTGCTGGTATCCCCCGCTCTGGTTGAAATAACCCAGCGAAGTATAATAACGTACCTTTTCCGTTCCCCCGGAAATATTGGCATTGTAGGACTGCTGAAAGGAATAGGGTTTGATCAGTTCATTGATCCAGTCATTGCTTGGATGAAAAATAGGGTCTGCACCTGATTTGTACAGCTCGAGATCTTCGGCAGTAAAGGTTACTTTGTCTGCCGCAATACCACCGTTCCGCTCTGCTTCGTTGCGCAGCACGGCATAGTCATAGGAATTGAGGTACTTAGGCAGGATAGTGGGTTGTATAGCTGCGGCATTGGCCGTAACGTTTACCTGCGGCCGGCCCATTTTTCCCTGTTTGGTAGTAATGAGGATCACCCCGTTTGCCCCGCGTACCCCGTAAACGGCTGTTGAGGAGGCATCTTTTAAAATACTGATGGATTCGATCTCATTCGGGTCGAGATTATTGTAGGTATCGCGCTGCACCCCATCAATAAGGATCAGGGGACTTCTTCCGCCGGCGTTGAGGGTAGCCATACCCCGGATGAAAATGGTAGCTTTATCGTTGCCAAACTCCCCTGATGTCTGAACCGCCTGCAAGCCCGGGGCCATCCCGATCAGAGCATTGCTTATACCGGCAACGGGCGCTTTTACGAGGTCGGCTCCCGATACGGTTGCAATGGCTCCGGTAACCGTTAGCTTCTTTTGCTCTCCATACCCTACTACCACTACCTCGTCCATTTCCTTCTGCTCGGCAATCAGCATTACATTGATCTGCGGTTGCTGACCCACCGGCTGCTCCAATGTATGATAGCCCACCAGTGAAAAAACAAGCACCGCATTACTGATCCCATCCGGCACCACCAACGAATAACGCCCTTCCTGATCCGATGAAGCTCCTACTCCGGTTCCTTTAACGGTAACGGTAACGCCCGTCAGCGGCGCCCCGGTCTTCTGATCGGTTACGATACCGGAAACAGGCTGCTGCCTTTTATACCAGGCGCGCGTAAGACCACTTGGGATATTTACAGCCTGAGCATCGAGTGCAACAACCAGGAAGGTGGCAAAAAACAATCTTAATAACATAATAGCCGTTTTAATAATAATAAGCAGGTGCTGTCGCTAACCTGTTTTTGCTGCCTGCCGGGAGCATACGTTTTATCTGGATTAAAGACCAACCGTTATCTAAAAGCAAGCTGAATTCAATTTTTTATATTAAACATTACAATCCGTTCCTGTCCTATATTAAAAACATGAGTTTGGCCGCTTTTAATATGCCGACAAAAAATGAAATTAAAGTGCAAAACCGGCTCCGGCAACTTCGTTAGCAATTACATAGCAGCAGTGTTGCAGACGACCTGTTTTTTCCTCCTCCACTTTTCTTTCATCCATGAGTGTAAAATTCCAATAAAATGGAGGCCAAGGAAATAGATATTCTATGGAAAATAATGGATTTTTTTATGCTTCGTTTTTATACCCTCATTTTCCGGCAGCCGGCTTCTCAACCCTGTACGCCCTCCAAAAATCAATATAGCAAAGGATTTCAGCGCATAACCAGGCTGTTTTTTTTGCCCCGGGTTTCCCCGGCAGATGAAATAATAGAGAATAATCCGGTCTTTTTCCCCACCGGAAATGCTCCGCCGGTACAGGAACTTCCGTTGAAAAAAGAAGCCGGTATCATCATTTTTTATGCAGGTGCTACAGGCTATAAAAAAAATATAGATATTTTTACAATACTATTATCGGAACGGTTGGTTCCGAAATAAAAAACGGTTCGTTCCATGAAACCAGTCAACACAAACGGCGCTCAAAAAAAAATGGAGGGTTTTGAAGGTCAGCTGACCTGCATCCTCCCGCAGGTACGGGTAAAATTCTGTGCGCATCATATCTTCTGCAAAAACCTTTATATCACCGATATCGGCTATTATCCCAATGCGGCGCATCACGAACGCGAGCGCCCGAAAGGCTGTGCCCAGTATATTTTAATTTATTGTGTAAAAGGGAGAGGCTGGTATTCTATAGAGCAAAAACAATACGAAGTCAAATCCAACGAGTTCTTTATCATTCCCGCAGGCGCCGCACATCATTATGGTGCACATGAAAAAGATCCCTGGAGCATTTACTGGCTCCATTTTTCCGGTGCGGATGCCGATTTTTATTACCGGCTGCTTACAAAAACACAGGGAAGGGTTCCGGTGAGTGCCGTGGTCAGCACCTCCCGGCAGCTGATCTTCTACGACATCATCCAGCACCTGGAGCTGATGAACAATACGGATAATATTATTTACAGCTGCAGTTCCGTTCATGCCTATCTTTCTTCTTTTCAGAATACACAGATAAAGCTATCGGCCAATGAAAACGATATCATCCAGCAGTGTATCACGTTCATGAAGCAAAACCTGGACAAACCTCTTCGTTTGGACGAGATCAGCACAGAGGTGGGGCTTTCATCCTCTCATCTTTCTTCATTATTTAAAAAACAGGTCAAATCCAGCCCCATCCACCTGTTCACCTCCCTTAAAATACAAAAGGCCTGCCAGATGCTGATGGATAATTCCCATAATATTAAAACCATCTCGTACAGCCTGGGGTACGAGGATCAGTACCATTTCTCGAGGGTTTTTAAAAAGATCATGGGCATCTCCCCCAAACACTTTAAGAATAAATAATGGCTGATATCTGCTGTTATAGTCCGCATCGAAAACACCGGGCCTTTATAGTGCTGCGTTGGTATCTGGCGCATAAAGGAAGCAGGCGGAACCGGCAGTGATGCAAAACATGCGGGCCATCTCCCTGCGATATGATCCCGGATCTTCAGGGATGCTGCAAAAGTGCTACATGTGTAAATAATTTCCTCTTTACAAATGCAGATCCTGCCGGTTGCAGCTCCCCAGCCAGGCAGGGGCATTGCTCCGGAACCGGGTTCATAAGCATTGCTGGTACGGTATTTGGCGCACCAATCAGGTACTTAAACGCATTTTTTATGAAGATCCTGTTTTTGTTGATAACCGCAGTATTTCTGGGTAGCTGTAATACCCCGTCAACGGACGCTTCCGGACAAACCGACAGCATGAACGCGCCGGCTGCAGCCCCGGATAATAGTTCAACCGGGGGCAGTACCCAACCGAACGACCCGCACGACACTTCAACCTGGGAAGGCGCTACAAACGACACGGCACGGTAAGAATACAGCCGGAACCGTACCTAACGTAAAAATATATGTGCGCTAAAAACACAGCGTCTTTTTATAAGGGAAAGTCCGATAGCTGCAATCAGAACAGGGGAACAGGCAGGCTGACCGATCATCTGATGCTATTAAAATCCAACCTGTAATCCGACATTGATTACCCGCTGATTCATATAGGCATCTCCCGCGGTATTACTGGTTACTTCAGGGTCCTGCTGGTACAAACTGTAATTGGTAAACGTGAGCAGGTTATAGGCGCTCAGATAGACCCTGGCATTATTGATCTTAAAGGGAAGCCACCCGGAGGGAAGCTGATATCCCAGGTCCACTGTTTTTAACCGGATATAATTTGCATCGATCAGCCAGAAAGTAGACGGATATGCAGCCGGGCTGTTTACAGACCCTGAGTTGGTGGTCAGCCTCGGAAACTTTGCGGCATCCGCATTACCTGGCGTCCATCTTAACTCGTGTATGGGCTGAAACTGGCTTTGGAAGGGCTCTATACCAGTACCGGTAACATAAAAACTATAATTAAACGAGCCCTGGAATAAGATATTCAGGCTAAATCCTTTGTAGCTGCCACCCAATGTTAACCCTGCCGTGGTATTGGGCAAATTGGGTTTACCAATAGGACCCATATCATTTTCATCGATTACGTTGTCACCGTTGAGGTCCTTATACTTCAGATCGCCCGGCTGAACCGGTATGAGCGGCCTGGCGCTGTTATCAATATCTGCCTGGTCCTTATAAAAGCCCAGGAAACTGTAGCCGAAGGTTTGTCCTATCGGATGACCGGTTTTCAGCAGCCAGGGAAACGCGGGTGAAGCCTCATCCTGGAAGAGGATCGTATTCTTTGCATACGAGAATACACCCGTTACATTGTATTGAAAATTTCCGATGTGATTGCGATAGGTCAGCTGCCCGTCGAACCCGGTATTCTTCACTTTTCCCATATTGAACCGCGCGGTTCCCACACCCAGTATCTGGGATATGGATCCGCGTGAGATCAGCTGATCGTACCGGATATCGCGGAACCAGTCGATCGTCAGTGAAATCTTGTCATCAAACATATTCAGATCCACCCCAAAATCCAGTTTCCGGGCTTTTTCCCAGGTAACATTGTTGTTGCCCAGGTCGCCCTCAAAAATAGAAGGATATCCTACGGCGCTGCTTTCTCCAAAAGGATACCCGCCCCCCTTCTCGTACTGCTGCACATACAGGTACCGGTTCCCAAAAACAAAGTCGGAGCCCACCACCCCGTAAGAACCCCGGATCTTTAATAAATTGACCTGATCTATATTAAAGAAGCGCTCTTTATTAATGTTCCATCCCAGACCCACCGCCGGGAAAAATCCATACCTTTTTGCCGATGTAAACCGGTCGGAGCCATTATAACCCAGGTTAAAATCCAGCAGGTACTTTTGTTTGTAATCATAGCCGATCTTAAAGCTATAACCCTGGAATTTATTGGGAACGGCTGCATTTTTCTGATCGGTGGCACTTTGCCGGTTGAAAAGCAACAGGGAGGTAACGTGATGGTCATTGATAATACGATCATAGTTTAAGAAGGCCTGCAGATTGAGGTTCTTGTTATAATCGTTGGTCGTGCCCAAAAGTGTATAGCCAGACAGCTGGTATTGCCCCCGGGGATCGAGGGTATAGCTTCCATCTTCCGGATTATAATAATACGATGGCGGAGAATATCCTTCCGAAAGCCTTCCCCTGAACAGGTGCCGGGAAGCCGATTCCGTACTGGCGTATGCCACCCGCCCTGTAAAAGACAGCCCCCTGGTGATCATATCCAGTTTTTCGACCAGGCCGAAGAGGATGTTGAGGTCCGTTCTTTTATCCCTGGTATAACCGCTGTTGGCCAGGCGCGCATTGAGCGTGGAAAGATTGCCCGGATTGTACCGGTCATAGGAATAGCTGCCATTCGGATTCAGGAACGGCGCCGAATAGGGCCTGATCTTTTTAAAGTTATAGATCTCCCCCACAATATTCTGGGCATGGGGCTGGTTAAGGTCGCCAAAGCGGGTGGTTACATCCAGGCGCACCGATAAACTTTTCGAAGCCTTAATATCCAGGTTGCTTCTGAAATTATACCTGCGGAAATAATAGTTATTATTTAATTCATTACGCGGATCCGAAAAATCCCTGAGCGCTCCATTCTGAACAAAGGCCCCGCCCGATACAAAATACTTCACAATGTCATTTCCCCCCGATGCATCCACATTGGCATTTGTTTGCAATGAATAGGGTTTAAAAATAGCTTTATACCAGTTTACATCGGGATGGCCATAGGGATCATCGCCCGTTCTGAAATGCTCCAGGTCGGCAGCAGAGAACGGGGGGGTGAGCCCATCATTGGTATAAGCCTCATTTTCGAGCAACACGGTGTGGTAGGCATCCAGGAACTTTAGTTTTGTTACCGGGCTCTGCGTACCGCCTTCGATCCTTGCATTTATTTTAGGCCTTCCCATAACACCCCTGCGCGTTGTTACGATCAGCACACCATTGGCACCTTTGATACCATATACCGCAGTGGTGGACGCATCCTTTAAAATGGTAATATTCTCTATTTCGTTTACATTGATCTGCGCCAGCTGTTCATAGGTATATTCAATATCATCCACAATAATAAGCGGTTTGTTACCGTCCGGGTTTAATGAGCTTACACCTCTTATAAAAAAATCAGAGGCATCCTTACCCGGCTGCCCGGAACGCTGCTGGGAAAAAAAACCGGGCAGTTTACCGGTAAGTGCATTCTGAACATTGGCTGTGGGAACGGTCCTGATATCATCAGCAGATATGGCGCTCGTTGCCCCGGTACTGGTTACCCGCTTTTTGGTACCATACCCTACCACCACCACCTCATCCATTCCCTGGGATTTGGCCTGCATGGTGATTTCAAGATCCTTGTCACCCTCCGGTGCAATTTCGAGCGTCAAATAGCCCACCAGGCTAAAGACCAATGTATGACTGCTGTCCGTATTGATCGTAAATTTCCCGTTCTCATCGGTTGTTGTACCACCGGGCGCATCTTTTATACCTACCGTAACTCCATGCAATGGCCCCATATTGTCCCGCACCACCCCTGATATTTTTCTTTCCTGGCCCCATAAAACGGAACCCCAAAACAAGCAGAAAATGAATATGTATATACGCTGCATAAAAAAAGCTATTAACCAGTTTGTTCAATTTATTTTCACGAGTCTGTAACCGGTTTACCATCCCGGGTTCTGACGCATATTTGAGTTTTTTACTACTTCATCGTAGGGGATCGGGTACAGGTATTGCCGGGTTTTAAATACCGGTGTTAACACCTCTGTAGTTGAATAGGTCAGTCTTCCGGAAGAACCTTTTATGATCGACATACCATGTAATGGGGTGTTTGCAACAGTTTCGGCGTTCTTCCATCGTCTTATATCCCAGTACCGGTGCTCCTCAAAAGCAAGCTCGATCCTGCGTTCGTCCCGGATTGCTTTCCGCATTTCTTCCTTGTTCATATCTGCTTTCAGGCCGTACATCTGATCCGCGCCCGCGTCGATACCGGCGCGCGCCCTTAAACCGGTTAACACATTATACACGTCGGCATCCGGGCCGGAAAATTCATTCCGGGCTTCTGCAAAATTCAGCAGTACTTCAGCGTAGCGAAAAAGGATAAAATCGTGATAAACATCTGAGAAATTATTGGTAGCCTCAAACGCGCCCATAAATTTGCGCATATAATAACCGGTTCTTGTTTCAAGATTCAGCGTGCCCGGATGGCTTCTTCCGCCTTCAAACGTTTCGAGAATAGTATTGAGCCATTGATGGCCATTATAAAATATACTCATTCCCAGCCTCGGATCCCGGTTGGCATAGGGATCACTTACGTTGTAGCCCGACCCTGCGGCATAAATACCCATCCCGTTTTTCATGGGAAACGCGTCTACAAGCTCCTGGGTTGGACTGGTACGTCCATTAGCCGTACCGGGTGAATATCCAACGGGCGCATTGCTCACTTCGATGCCCGTGCCCTTGCTTTCTTCCCTTACGAAGATCACCTCCTTATTCGTTTTTCCCTCTGCGCCATCCACCGTAATAAAAATATCCGAGAACAGTCCGGGAAGCAACGCATACTCATTCCGGTCGATCAATTCTTTTGCAGCATCCGCCGCCAGTTTCCAGCGGTTGGCGTCAAAACCGGTGTACCCCGTCTTATCGTTCCCGGGCTCTATATTTCCCCCGTTGAACAGCGGACTTGCTGCATATAATAACACCCGGGTTTTTAATGCCAGGCAGGCACCACGGGTAACGGAATGGTATTCGCCGGTAGCCTTGGTTTGCGCTATCGTACGCAAGCTATCTTTTATCTGGTCGCATTCATTTACAATATAGCTCACACATGCTTCAAATGAATTCCGGGGCAGTTCTACATCATCGCCCAGTGCGCCCACTTTATTGCCCATCAGTGGCACGCCGCCGTACCGTTTTATAAGTTCAAAATACAGGAGCGCTCTCACAAAACGGGCTTCGGCTTTATAGGCCCTTTTTTTGGGGAAGCCCGGGGCTACCATCTTATTGAGCGGTACAATATCGATGTTATTGATAAAGATATTAGCCTTGCGGATACCTGCGTAACAGGTTGCCCAAACACTTTCGCTGGAAGGAAAAGAAGAAGACGTGTAGCCTCCCGTTGCGAGCTTATACACATCGCTGCTCCCGGTTTCTGATGAAATGGCATCATCGGTTGCCGCATCCAGCAGATCGGAACTAACCCGGTTAAAGCCCCTGGGCAGTGCGCCATAAATACCACTTAAATATTTTTCCGCATTTACGCCCAGTGAGTCGTCCTTATCGAAGATATACTCTATGGTATTCAGCTCCAGTGGTACCTTTTCTATATTCTTGGCACATGAGCACAGTACCAGGATGCAGCCGGTTAATATTTTAGAGGAAATACGCCTTATCATACAATTCAATTTTAAAAGTGCCCTGATCTAAAATTTCACATTAATACCCATGTTATACACCCGTTGTATCGGATAAACACCGTTTCCAACCTCGGGATCTACCCGGTCATAAGCCGACCAGGTAAACAGGTTCTGCGCATTAACAAATGCGGTAATGCCCGCCACTTTAAACTTTGAGGTCCATTGAAACGGAAATGTATATTGAAAGTTCACATTCCGGATACGCCAGTAATCGCCGGAATGCATCCAGAAGCTGCTGCTGCTTAATGTATAGGCGTCTCCAAAGGATCCATTTGCCTTCAGCCTTGGATAAGTGGCTGTTGCAGCCGTTTCGGGGGTCCACCGGTTCAGCAGCTGTTCGTATATCTGGCCGTATACCTGACCATTAGCCCTTAAGATCTCCGTATCCCAGCTATCGATATACAGGTTCCTGTTCTTTACACCCTGGAACAGGATACTAAAACCAAACCCCTTATAATTAAACCCGGTGGTAAGCCCGTAATACAAAAGCGGGCTGGTGGTTCCTATTGCCGTTTCATCAAACTGGTCGATCACGCCGTCGCCGTTCAGATCCCTGAATTTTATATCGCCGGGATGCACTTCATAACCGGCAATAACGGCACTGGAAGCCACTTCGGCTTCGGTTTGAAACAGCCCGTCGGCGATATACCCGAATCGTTGCCATACCGGCATCCCGGTTCTTATATTCCAGGGATAATCCCGTCGCTGCTCATCCGAAAACAGCACTTTTGTTTTTTCAAGGGAGCCATTGGCGGTCACGAAATAATTGAACGCCCCGATATGATTTTGATAGGAAACAGCCAGTTCACCCCCTGTATAAAGATTTCTTCCGATATTCTCACTGGGATATCCGGTACCCAGCAGGGCGATGCTCTTGCCCCTCGTCTGCAGCAGGTCAGAATAAACATCCCTGTAATAATCAGCGGTAACGGAAAGGCGATTTTTAAACAATGCAATATCCAACCCGGCATTCAGTTTATTGCCCTGCTCCCAGCGGATATTGGTATTTGCGAGCCCGTTTTCGGCCAGCGCCTGCTGCGCCCGTATATGATCGATCCCGCCGATACCGGTCTGCCCTTCGTTTGCTGCAAAGGTTTGCCGCCAGATAAAATAGCCGGAGTTGTCGATACCGTTTCCGGTATGGGCAAATGTAGTCCTCAGTTTCAGCAGGTTGATCCAGGTGGCATGATCTTTTATCAAATCTTCTTTGGCAATATTCCACCCGGCGCCTGCCGCATAAAAGAGACCGTATTGATGACCGGGCGGATACCAGTCGTAACCACTGTAATTAACGGCCGCCTCCAGCATATACTTTTGCTGGTAATCATACTGAGCCTTCGCCATATAATTATTTGCGGTGCCCGGCATATCAAAATTGAGCGTGGTGCGCCGTGTGTCGGCCATTAGTGACCCTGTAAATGAATGCCCGGCCCCTATTGCTGTTGAATACCCCAGCTCCCCTTGTGCATACCAGTAACGGGCGTTTGAGATGGTATAAAAATCGTTCCGCTGTGCATTTACATCACCATAACGGGCATAGGTGGTATCTGCATTATCGCTTACCTGCATTAGAAATACGGGAACCCGCATTCCCCTGTCCGTCAACGTAGCTGATTGTACAGCGATATTCCCTTTCACTTTTGCCCACAGCCCTTTTACCCACGCATCAAAATTGTACTTCATATCCACATTGGCCATGATATCCCGGTCGTTGTTCATTATATAGCCGGATTCATCCAGCATGGATTTCAGGTTTGTCTGAAAGGAATTATTTCCGCCATAAGAGCCATCAGGGTTATAAACAGGATATGCATTACCGGGCGTTCGCAGCAAATTATCCAGTATAGCCCCTGTTGTGGCGCCCGGCTGATTCCCATCCTGTATACGGCCAAACAACTGTACACCGATATTAAAGTACCGGGTTACATCTATATCCACTTTAGAGTTGATGAGATAGCGCTGAAGCTGCATTCTGGCATCCGGATTGTTTGTTTTCAGCAGCCCTTCCTGGTTTGCATAATTTAAGGAGACCATATACCTTGCTACGCCGCCACCGCCACCAACATTTAAATTATACCGGTACAGGGGTGCACTCTTTTTCAACACCAGGTCATACCAGTTCACATCGGGATACTGATAGGGATTATTGCCACTTTTAAATCGTTCCAGGTCGGTCACGCTATAAAGGGTCTTTCTGCCCTCATTCGAAAGGGCTTCGTTCACCAGGTAAGCATAATCAAACGCGCTGACCGGTTTGGGCAGTTTCATAGGTTCCTGTGTGCCTACCTCGGCTGTAAACGAAAGCTGTGGTGGCCCGGGTTTGGGCTTTTTTGTAGTTACCAGCAGCACCCCGTTGGAGCTTCGCTGTCCCAGTGCAATGGTGGACAGGCCGTCTTTCAGAACAGAAATACTTTCTATGCTTTCCGGGTCCAGCGAAAAAATATTCCGCTGGATGCCATCCACCACCACCACCGGGTTTTGCCCTCTCAGTTTCAGGGAGATCTCATTATTGTCGCTAAAAGGCGCCAGCCCTGTTTTGGCCAGCGTTCCGGCCAGGTCTTTTGTAAAATTGGCATCTGATGTACCTGAAAAGGACCGGAATCCTCTCAGTTGTTCCGTATACAGCCCCTGCAGCCTGCCGGTAAGGGCATAAGGATATAATGTGGCAGGCGTGGTAGTGATCTGGGGTGTATAAACAGTGGCAACGGAAGCAAGGGACAGATCTGCTTTTTTACTTTCATACAGCACATCGATACTATCGGAACGGGTTAAATAAGGTTTCCTGATCTGCACAACGATATCATGTTCCCCGGGCTTCGGCTTATAATACATAGTAGCTGCATCCGCTCCTGAAAACACCAGTGCAGACCGCGTTGCCATTTTTATTTCAAACAACCCTTCCCCATTGCTCCATACAAAATGATCCGTTCCCTTTTCGCAAACCTTAACATCCGGTGCAGGATGCCCATATTCATCTACCACTTTGCCTTTAAGTACATGACCGGTTTGAGCAAAACCTATACAGCTTGTAAGAAGGGCTATAAAAACAACAATAATTTTCTTTATATAAGCATTGAACCGCCGCATAAATTTTTTCAGTTTTTAGTGAGCATGTAAGATCCATTGAGACCAGCCACTACTGGCATTTGAAGGTGAAGACGAACGGGTCGGAAGGCAGTGTGCTTCCGCCATATCCCACTTTCTTTGTTCCTGTTGCATCCGTTAAAAAATACTCCATCCGCTCCAGGATTTGGTTTTCATTTAACCCAAAGAACGACCGTGGCCAGAAATCGAACCGGAACCGGTTAATTCCGGGAGCGGGCTTAAAAGCTGTTTTATCACCGATCCCGCACTGTTCGATTACCTGGCCATCATTGGTATATCCTTTAGCACAGATGTAAATTTTGGATTCGGTGCTTAAGGGAGTAGCGATCAGATCTCCGTCGTAAGAGATGGTTTGTATATCATTATCCGTAGCCTTGGCCAGCTCCATCATGGCCAGCTGCGGATTTACAAAATCCACCAGGTCCCCGGTACCGTTAACCGTAAGGCGGGCATACCGGCCATCATGAAATTTATCGCTGCCCGGAGGTTCCAGTCCATTGCTCGTATTCCCTATAAAGTAGCCCAGGTTTACCAGCATGTTCTGCTCACCGGCCTTTGTAATAAATTTCACCGAGTAATCGATGCTATTGTTTACATCGTATGTTTTTGTGGAACGGAAAACGACCCATTCCATATCGTTTACAAGGTTTCCCATCAGGGCATATCTTTTGTCCTGCATCAACGCCTCGGCCCAGGGCAATTGTGTCTTAGGCTCCTTTTCCGAAGCCGGCATCAGGCTCATTTTTTCATTATTGGCACTCATGGCCGTACAGGTATAAAACGCCGATGTATTCTTGGATGCATTCCAGGACTTGGGAACCAGTATCCCAACCACAAGGGTTTTCCCCAGATTGGTTCCGGCCACATCCAGGTGCACGTTGACAACCGCAGTGAGGTTGTCGCCTCCGTTTACTGTTTCCGGCTGTTCCACACTGGTGATGTCTGCGCTGCAGGCAAATATCAAGGCCAGCAGCACCAATACCGTCAGCAGTTTCCAGAAATTTCCTTTTCTTAAAAATTTAGTTCTCATATACCGGTTTGAAAAAATTAGTTGTTTATTGAACGGCCTCCAGAGCATACTGGTAGGTGTTTGTTGCACACCCCGGTGAGCCTTTTAAAATGATACGCCGTACGCCGTTCACCACCGGGTAATCAAACTCATTGGTAAATGTTTCTGATGAACCGTTCTGAACAAAAGAAATATGCAGGGGATGGGCCGCATCATCCAGCGACCAGGTACCATCCTTTAATACCACAAAGGGAACCTGATGTTCCATAGTATACGTACCATTTTCATTGAACCGGATCGAAAACCGTGTAAAGTCAAAATGTGCGGTTATATCCACGCCATTCCTGACAACACCTGCAATTTTCCAGGTGCCGGCAATAGTTTTTACGGCTTCCGCGTTAACGCCTGTTTGTTCCTTTTTGCAGGAGTTTATCAAAAAGGACGCTGAGATCAGGCTCGTTAGAAAAAAGGATTTAGCAAATCTCATAGTAGTGTAATCGTTATTTACAGGATGAATAAACTTTTGCCGGTATCCGGACCTTGTTATTGTCCGGAGGTACTCCAGTACGGATTTTGTAATAATTGGGTTGATTTTGCCACCTCTGTCTGCGGAATCGGAAACAGGTACATGGCGTTCCTGAAGTTCCGTTTGCGCACATCGAAGGTTTCAAAAACCGGGGGAACATTTTCACGCCGCGTCACTTTCATTCCATGCATCTGTGCATTTTCGGTGTTCCCGGCGATCAGCCATCTGCGCACATCCCAAAACCATTGCTCTTCAAATGCCAGTTCGATCCGCCGCTCATTGCGGATCACCGCCCGCATTTCATCCTTGTTCATTCCTGCAGCCAGTCCGTACCTATTGTCGTCTCCGGCATCAATACCGGCTCTTTTCCGCAGCTCGGTAACGGCAGTGTACACGTCCTGGGTTGGGCCGGAAAATTCATTCTCTGCCTCGGCAAAATTCAAAAGCATTTCCGCAAAGCGGATCAGTGGCCAGCAGCGTTCAGTACCATGGATGCAGTTGCCTGCAATGTCCGGTTTCAGCATTTTGTTGACGTAATAGCCTGTGGTGGTCCGTTTAAATACGGCATCGGCGCCTGCATCCACATACAGCTTCAGCGCCTGCCCCATAATGGGCTGGATGAAGTCGGTGTATAAAACGATAAGGGAGGAATCATGCATGATCGTGCTTTCGAGCCGCGGGTCCCGGTTATCATATGGCCGGCTGGGGTTGTACCCCGATCCCGGGCTGCTGATCATTTTTCCATTCTTCATCGGGAAAGCATCCACCAGCTCCTGGTAGGGAAACGCCCCCTTACCGTCGCCCCCTCTGGTGGGCGGCATCCAGCAGGTTTCAAAATCCCGGGTACCGGTTTGCATTCTTGCAAAAATGTATTCGTTATTTACCCTCAGGTTAAATACGGCGCGAAACGGAGGTACCGTTAAACCGGATACGGAAGTGGTCGTGTTATGTAATTGATAGGTTCCCAGCGACAATACGGTCTTTGCGGCGTCGGCAGCCTGCTTCCACCTGTTTGCGTCTGCCGCCGGATATCCAACCACCGTCCGCAGCGGACCGGCCAGGGAGGCATTAAATGTATTTTCGCCATTAAACAGGGGGCTGGCTGCGTACAGCAGTACGCGCGATTTCAATGCCAGGCAGGCACCTGCTCCGGCCCTGCCATAGTCAATGCCCTGTTGCCGTACCGGCAATGCCGCCGCCGCCGCATCGCATTCCGCCACAATATAATTTACGCATTCCTCAAAGCTGCTCCTGCTGGCAGCTATACGGTCCTGATCTGTATAGATGGTGTCGCCCACCAACGGCACTCCGCCATAATGTTTTAAAAGGATGAAATAATACCAGGCCCGCAGAAAACGGGCTTCCGCAGCGGTCCTTTTTTGCAGGTATGCATCAAAAGGCAATGTGGTTGCATGTTTTAGATACTGGTTAGCGGCCCTTATCTGCTTATAACAGGTTTTCCAGGCATCATCCGTAATGGTGGCCGGTGTTACCGACCCCGTGGCAAAACCTACCGAGGTGGCCGCAACACCCACCCGTGGAACATCGGCTTCGGATGAAGCCGCATCCAACCCTCCGTTTTCGGAAAACCGGGTAGGACTAAAACTAAATCCTACATCTGAATAAATATTGTTCAGGAAATTCATTGCATAGGTACTATCGCCAAAAACAGTTTGCTCGTTCAGGTTGGTTGTATTCGTCCCCTCCAGGAACCGGCTTTTTGAACAACTTGCAACAAGCAATAGTGCAATAGCCGCAAGGCACAGTTTCGTCGACGGTTTTGCGTGATCATTCCTTTCCATATAAAAGAATCGTTTATCTTTTCTTAATGATATAGTAACCCAAAAATATTTCCACCCCCATCCCGGTTCTTTAATAATTTCACTTTTTTTTAAATATCAGGTGGCGGTTTCCCAAAAGTAACGTGACTACTAAAAAGGGCCGCAACGATCAGCAGGTACTTTACACGCTTCAGGTGCATGGCGCGTTTGTGCGCCCGGCGGCCCCGCCTGCCAGTGACAAGCTTCCGGCGGAGCAGCCCCCCTGGAATCCCAAAAAAGGTCAGGCTTCCTTAAAAAAAGTTCCGGCAAATAAATTCTATATTCACCACTTCACCGAATCATTTTCAAAACCGTGTACCCTGATTTATATTACCTGCTGCGCGATCTGACCGGCTTAGAGCTGCATTTTCTGCATCAGATCACTACATTCGGGTTTTCCATGGCGCTTTCATTCCTGGCCGGTTCGCTGTTCCTTAAAAAAAATTTCAGGGAAAAGGAAGCACGCGGGGTGTATGACCGGCCGGAGGTCAGGGTTCAGGCCCACATTCCGGTTCGCATACGCCCCAGCGCCAGCATTGGGAGCATTGCGCTGTTGGCCACGATACTGGGACTTATTTTTGGGAAACTGCTTTATCTTCTTGAGAACTATGACACACAGGACATTCGTTTTGCCCTTTTTTCTTTTTCCGGGATCAATTTTTATGGAGCACTGGCAGGTTGCGCTGTTGCGGTCTGGATCTATTACAGGAAGAAGAACATCCGCCCCCTTTATGTTATTGATGCCATGGCACCGGGATTCATGATCGCATATACCATCGGGAGGTTGGGCTGTCATGTTTCCGGAGACGGCGACTGGGGCCTGGCAAACACCGCGCCCAAACCTTTTACCTGGCTTCCGGACTGGCTCTGGGCCTGTTATTACCCGCACAACCTGCTCCGGGAAGGGGTTATTATGAGCCGTTGCGACTGGGGCAACTATTGTTACCAGCTGCCCGGTCCTGTTTATCCAACCCCGCTTTATGAAGTCCTTGTGTGTTCCCTTTTGTTTTTACTACTCTGGATCCTGAGGAACAGGATGACTGCGCCGGGAACGTTGATGGGCCTGTACCTGCTGCTGGCCGGCACCGAGCGGTTCCTGATCGAAAAGATACGCATCAACCCCATTATACCGGGGCTGAACATGACCCAGGCCCAGATCGTAAGTATCCTGCTCGTGCTCCTGGGTGCAGCCCTCCTGATACGGCCCTTTTTTAGAAAAAGGGCCGTATCCTCTTATTGATCATTACCGGTAACAATCCCGTTCCTACAAAGCCGCGCCAAGGATCAGCGCATCTTCCCCAAGCGTTGCCATGTGCACGGGTATATCTATATGCATGCTTCTAAGGTTTGCAATAACCTCCGGCATAAAATACCTGCCTGCCCGGGCAATATTCCCTCCCAGTACAATAACTTCGGGGTTGTCCGTGGTTACAAATCCGTGTAGAAAAGAAGCCAGGTGCCGGGCGAACTCCTCAAAAACGGCCCCCACCTCGGTATTTGAATCATATAACCCCGCCAGCTCTTCTACATTAGCTACGGTTTGCCCGGTGCGCTCCCGGAACCGCTTTAAGAACCACCGGGTAGAAATATAATCTTCTGCAATGCCATTCATAAAAGGCATATTCCAAAGATCCGCATCCGCGGCTTCCCCGTTTTTATAACGCGAAGTTCCCAGGCCGGTTCCCAATGTAACACCAACCGCACTTTTGCAGTGCTTCATCGTACCTGCAAGCACTTCACCTCTCAGGAAGCAACCCGCATCATTTGACATATGAATGTGCTGAGCAGGGATACCCGTTGCACCAGACAGCAATTCTTTTATATTCAGGCCATATAACGATTCGTATTTGTCATTCCCGTTCATGAGGCTGATCCCGGCTATATAATCGAACGGACCGGGCATTGCGATCCCCAGGGATGCTACCGGCCGGACTGCTTGCTCCATGACGTTTTTAAGCACCCCCGCCCAGGAATCAATGATCACATCCGCCGATGCTTTTGAATCCACCTTTGCCCGTATGCAGGACTCCGATACAATGCGCTCCGTTTTCGCATCCACCAATGCCGCGGTAATGTGAGAGCCTCCGATATCGGCGCCCATTCTTATCCTATCATTCTTCATCATTAAAAAATTCTGAATAAATAGATCTCATTTATAAGCCAGTTGCTGCGGCTTGCTGCCCATTACCAGCTCCAGCCGCCCGCCTTTTATAATATCCCGGTAATCGATATAACATTTGTCATACTGTTTGCCGTTGAGCAATATCCTTTGTATATAAATATTGAGTGGAGTATGGTTCTTTGATACAATTGAAAACACCTTATTACCCGGCAACCGGATAACCGATTGCCCGAACAGGGGACTGGTTATTTCAAACCTTGTACTGCCCGGGGCCACCGGATGAATGCCTACAGATGCCAGCACATACCAGGCACTCATCTGTCCCACATCTTCATTGCCCACCAGCCCTTCCACCGCGTTATGATAAGCACTGTCGCAAATGATCCGTGTCCATTTTTGTGTAAGCCAGGGTACCCCCAAACGGTTAAACAGGAACGGCACATGATGCACAGGCTCATTTGCATGATTGTAATAGCTGTTCCACATAAAACTCTTTGGCGTTTTATCAAAAAATTGTTCCAGATCGGCGATCACTTTTTCCCGCCCACCCATCAGGGTTACCATACCATCCACATCATGCGGAACAAACCAGCCCTGCTGGTAGGGATTGGTTTCAAACGTACCGTACCAGTCAGTAAGACGGCCGTCCCGGGGCCAGGGCTGCCAGCTTCCGTCGGCATTGCGCGGGCGAAACCAATGATGTATGGTATCCCATATATTTTTATAGTTACGCGATCGAAGATCATATTTTTGAGCATCCTCCGGTTTACCCATCCCCCCGGCCATCTGCGACAGGCACCAGTCTGCAAACGCATACTCCAGCGTTTTGGCAATGCTCCCCGGATCATAGCCCAGCTGACCATTGCCAAATTTTTCGTTCGTATTTACGGCATATTTATAGGCCTTTTGCAGGTCGTAGCTACGAATACCTTTTACATATGCATCCGCCAGCACCACCACGGCCGGGTTACCCAGCATGCACCCGCTATAGGCGTTCAGCAGCTCCCAACGCTCCAGGTAACTGCTGTCCGATTCATCAGCAAGCGTTATCAGGGAGTTGATCATATCATTCACCAGTCCGGGATTGATGATCGTTTGCAGCGGAAACTGGCTGCGGAACACATCCCAGCCGCTGAAAATACTGCGTTTGCTAAAACCGGCGGACCGGTGCACCTTACCATCCCCACCGGTATAGTTTCCATCCACATCGGCTACGATGCGGGGATCGATCATGGTATGATACAATGCCGTATAAAAAACATGTTTTTGCTCTTCTGTAGCGCCGCTGACCGATACAACGCTCAACGCATCGTTCCAGCGCTGCACTGCATCCTGATGCAGTTGATCAAAATCCCAGCCGCTGATCTCTGCATCAAGGTTTTTCCTTGCCCCATCCATGCTCACAAAAGAAATACCGGCTTTCACAAGCACCTGCTCGTTGGCGCTTGTTTCAAATTCCGTATAAAATCCCAGGTGCTTTCCAATGGCGTCCTCCCCCAGTGTGCGTGTAGTTACCGTTGCATGCGCCACCCGTTGCTGATAGTGGTCGCTTTCCACGGACTCCCTTCTGCGATCCGCAGTCTCCGGTATATCGGCGCTCCACACACCAGCCTGCCTTAACGGCTTGCTGAACTGTGCGTAAAAATAAACGGTATAGTTCGCCTTGCCTTCACCATTGCCCCATCCGCCGCCGTCCGGTGTACACCGCATCCAGCCGGCAATGGTATTTTCATTTACCATCTTTACATATTGCAAGGTGGAGGTTCCGCCTACTCTTCTTGCCAGGTCGATCTGTATCCGCGATCGTTTATGGGCAGGAAAAGTGAACCGCAGCATACCGCTGTGCGGTGCCGCCGTCATTTCAGCTTTAACGGCCGCATCGGATAGCCAAACGGCATAATAACCCGCAGATGCCTGCTCGCTTGCTTTATCATAGCGGGAGCGGTAGCCGGTGCCGGGCGGATCGTTTAACCGCCCGGCCGCTGTTTTTAACGGGCCGGTTGCCGGCATCACCAAAAAATTTCCCAGGTCACCAAACCAGCCAATGCCGCTCATTTGTGTAAATGCAAAGCCCTCAATACTGCCGTGCTCATAGCTATAACCGGAGCCATTGTCTCCACCCGTAATCGTATTCGGGCTCACCTGTACCATCCCATACGGCGTGGTAGCTCCCGGAAACGTTTTCCCTAACCCATGATAGATACCTGCTTTTCCGGCGCTGGTGCTTGCGCCGATGAACGGATTCACATACCGCGCGGGTACTATTGACTGTGCTCCGGAAACGGATACCAGCAGAGCGGTTAAGAACAAAGAATAGATTTTCATTTACAGTTCGCGTATAAAGAAGGTATGACGCTTTGGCTGATTAATACGGTAGATCTCATCAACCAGTACATCCATTTGTTTTTGCCAGCCCTGCCGTACTTCCGGATACCGGGCTTTTAAATAATTATCAAGATTGCCCCGCACAAAGCCTTCATTGATGTGGGCATAAATGGTATCGAGGGTAGCCAGGTCATCTTTCATTAACAGCCCCTTATCCATCAGGAAATCATATTCCATCCACGCATAGTCCCTGAACCGCCGCTCGATCTGCCACCGCTCTTCATTTAGTTTTTTTATGGCCATCGCCTGCTCGTATTGTGGTGTTCTGCTCAGTTCCGCCAGGTTTATACCTGCTTTTAACTCCGCCCCGCTCCATTCGCCTATTTTGCGGCCATCAATTTCCACCGCATACCGGCCGCCGGTCAAACCATTTATACGCAGCATTTCCTGGTTAAGATCTTTAATAAAGGGAACCAGTTTTAAGGCATCGGTCTCCCTGCGCTGCATGGCGCCCCATTCGCCGGTAGCCATCGTATCTACCGGGTAAGGCAGGGCTCTGGCCAGGTAGTCGAACTTTAACGTACCCTGTTTCGACTGTATATTGGTGATCTGGCAATTGGCCAGATCCTCAGCTTTTGATGTAGCCGCATTTACGGTAAAATCGGCCACCTTTTTACCGGCAAGCCCCTGTGCCTTTAAAAACAAATACGCCATCACCAGGTGCCCGTCTACACCGGGATGGATCCTGTCGTTACCGATAAGGGTGTATGTGGAATCCTTTGCCTGTTCACGTATATTGATCGCCGTCATCGGCCGGGTAAGATCCAAAAATCCCCACCCGCTTTTTTTTGCTACCGACTCCTGAAACTCAGCAATGCTGAGCATGGCATTGCTCTTGCCCGGGAATAAGTTATTTTTCCCGAACTTGCTTGTTTCATCATAGGGCGACCCCGCGATGAGGATCTTTTTAATACCAGGATGCGTTTTGAAAGAGGCATCCATCTGCAACAGGGCCCTGTAGGACCGGTCTAATTTTTCTTTTGTCTTTTTAGCACTATCCGATTGTAAAAACTCAAAATATCCGGTATCATTCATACCAAATGTAAGTGCTATAACCGTGGGCTTTTTTGTATAAACATCTGTCTCAAGACGCTTGTTCATCTGCTCTGCAATTTCACCGCCGATCCCCGCATTCAGGATCGTGATGGGCATATCCGGGAAACGCGTCATATAATATAACCAGATGTACTGGTGATAGCGCCCGCCATGTGTAATGCTGTTTCCCACAAATGCCACCCGATCTCCTTTCTTAAAAGGCGGAATACCCTGGGCGCCAGCGGAAAAACAACTGCCGGCAAAAAAAGAAAGCCATAAGTAATTTAAGAACTTCATCAAACTTTATTTTAAATATATAATTATTTCTGCCGGGCGCGCCTTACAAGATACATCATCATTTTAATGCGGCCGAAGTAAACGATGAGGCCGGCAATCCGTACCCGTTAAACAATGTGCCTGCAGCGGCGGCATAAAACGCATAGCGTACCCCAACCGGGCCTGAAATGACGTTACTATTCACCACCACCTTGTCACCTTCGATCACTGCTGTTGCGGGTTTCCATGAGCCATCGGCGTCCTGCAGTTCAAAACCCTCCAAAGCCCCGTTACGGGATTTGAGGCCCCCATCCATATGGGTAAAGGAGACCAGGACCTTGCCGTCTTTTATTTCAAACCCCTTATAGAGCGGTCCGGAATAGATACCTTTCTTTTTATAGGTTTCGCTCAACGCCCAAAGTGCCAGGCGTTTTCCCACCTCCGGCTTATCGGCCGGATGGATATTGTCCGTATTACCAATATCCAGGGTAACAGCCATGCCCGTATTGGGACACAGGGACAGCGTTCTTCGCTGCGCATCCCGCAGCTCGGCCGCCTGCGTGGTTTCGCCCCAATATTTAAAAGGAGCGATCTGTACAAAATAAAAAGGGAAGCTACCCTGATCCCATTTCCGGCGCCAGTCGCCGATCATCAGCGGGAATAAAGTGGTATACTGTTTGGCCCTGCCTACATTGGACTCTCCCTGGTACCAGATTGCGCCTTTTATGGCAAAAGGTACCAGCGGTGCGATCATTGCATTATACAATACCGACGGTTGATTGGGCCAGGTATTCAAAACCGGCTTCGGTTTAACAGCGGCCAGTTTATACTGCCACTCCCCGTTTAGTTTTATGCCGGATGCAGCCGTGCCGGTTTCCGGATACAATACCATTTGCTCTGCCTTTCCGTACATGCCACCGCTGCCTCCGTCGTCGATCACTTTAATGGCGATCACATTATCCCCGGCCTTCACCAGCTTACCGGGTATGGTGTAATGCCTTTCTGCCGCCCAGGTAAAGCCCTGCATGGTACTGTCTACCGCTGCACCATTAAAATACATAACATCCCGGTCATCGACGGGGCCCAGGTCCAGTTTCAGTTCCTTCCCGGCCCACGCACCGGGTATATTCACTGCACGTTTAAACCATACAACACCATCGATGTCCGGTAACCCCGCATCTTCCCAAAAGCCGGGCACCCTCATGGTCTTCCAGCCGGTGCCACAGGTGGCACCGGTGTATGCAGCACTATTGTCCTGCTGCGCCTGTTGCCATCTCAGATCATTTATATGATCGTGCTGAACAATGGCGGCCATATTCCGGTGAACGGAGTCGATGGTGTTCAGCCCGGTATTAAAATCACCCATTAAACGCAATCCGCTTTCGCTGGTCCAGGCCTCGGCTACCGTGCCACCCCAGCTGGTATGGATCAGACCGACAGGCACCTGCAGTTTATTGTATAATTCTTTTCCAAAAAAATAGGCGGTAGCACTAAAACCGCGTACGGTTGCCGGAGCACAGGCCGACCAGCTGCCTTTGACATCTTCACGCGGCGCGTAAGCAATACTTTTTTCAACGGTGAACAGCCGGATATCGGGATAATGAGCGTCCGCAATTTCCCGGGCCGAGTTTTTGACAGGGTCGGTAGTCCATCCCTCCACGGGCATTTCCATATTCGACTGACCGGAGCAGATCCAAACTTCTCCGATCAGTACCCCCTGCAAGACCCTGGTTTCTCCGGCTCTGATGCGCAGTTCATAAGGTCCTCCGGCACCGGGCGTGGGAAGCCGCAGCATCCATTTTCCGTCTTTACCGGCAACCACCCGTACTGTTTTACCGGACCAGCTTCCGCTTACCTCCACCTTCTGCCCCGGAGATGCCCAGCCCCAAACAGGCGCATTGGTATGCTGCTGCAGGATCATACTGTCTGCAAACAACGCCGGCAGTTTTAATTGCGCAGGTACTCCGATAACCAGGACCAGCAAAAAGAAACAGAGTAAGCATCCTTTTTTCATTGAAAAATTGTTAGACATCCATACGGGCTTTTCATAAAGACACTTTAATTACCCGTTACCCCTATTATAAATTCCGGATTTCAATAGAGGTATCCGCCATCTGAACGTACTTATTACCGGGTGAATACCATTTTTTCCTGCGTTGCTCCTCCCGGCCGGCGGATACAACACAGGGACATTGATACCGGTACCCTTTTCCGGCCGCAGCCAATGTATAAAAATGGATCCGCCTTTTTATTTTTTTTGCTATGTGTATTTAATAAAACCCGGATGAAACCAGTAGTCAAACCCATATTAACAACACTATTCCTCATCATCGCGAAACTGGCCCTGGCCGATGTAAAGTTACCCGCCCTTTATCAAAGCAATATGGTATTGCAAAGAAACAAACCCTGCACCATACGCGGAACCGCAGATAACGGGGAAGCCGTTTCACTGGAGTTCAACCATTCAACCTACCACGCCAAAGCCCGGAACCGGAACTGGGCAATAACCCTGCCTCCTCAACCGGCAGGCGGTCCATACACGATCATCATTAAGGGTAAGAACCGGATGGAATTATCGGATGTGCTATTTGGCGACGTCTGGATCTGCAGCGGACAAAGCAATATGCAGTTCAGCGTAAAAGAAGCCCGTCCCCAGCCCGATACCGCTGCCTACAACAACCGCAACATACGGCTGTTTACCGTAGGCATTGGCGCCGATTTTGTACCGCAGGACACCGTAAAAAACGGTTCCTGGAAAATCGCCCGTGTAAAAGATGTTAATGGTTTCAGCGCCGCTGGTTTTTTCTTTGGGAGCTACCTGCAACAACAGCTGAACATCCCTGTGGGTCTTATCAGCGTAAACCTGGGCGCAACAGCTATTGAAGAATGGATGAGTAACGAAGCGCTCCGGCCGTTTCCGCAATTTGCTGATTTCTACAATACCTATCTTGCCCCGGGCAAAAGCATGAAGACCATAAACGACGATTTCGAAAAAATAAAACCCTCCTGGGAGCAAACCGGTTACCTGAAAGATGATCCCGGCCTGGAGCACCAATGGTATCTGCCGGATACTGATATCAGCGACTGGAAAACAATGAACCAGCCGTCTCACTGGGAAGACAATGAACTAAACAATTACGATGGATCCGTATGGTTCCGTAAGAGCTACGATTCCTTCCCGAAGGACTTTTTGGGCAATACCAACATCAGCCTGGGGCAGGTAGACGACTACAATATCTGCTGGGTGAACGGTGTAAAAATCGGCGAGGGATATGGCAATATGAACATGTATACTTATAAGGTTCCGGACAGCTTGCTGAAACCCCAAAACAATATTGTGGTTGTCCGGGTTTTTGATGCGGGGGGAAAAGGTGGCATGTACAATATGTTCTGGAACCCGTTCCTGGCGGGCGCGTGGCGCTATAAAAAGGGTGTACAGATCGACCCATCGGCATTTAAAAAACCGCTGGTGCCCAACTATTACATTTTTGGCACGCCATCCATCCTCTACAATGCAAATATTGCACCGCTCACACAGCTGAGCATTAAAGGATTTATATGGTACCAGGGCGAAGCCAATACCGGAAGAGCAGCGGAATACAGCCGGTTATTACCCGCGATGATCACCGATTGGCGCAAAAAGTTCGGACAGGGAGCGCTTCCTTTTTTAATAGTGCAATTGCCCAATCTTGGTAAAGAACCGGAGTTACCGGAGGACAACGATTGGGCCGAACTGCGCGGGGCGCAATCATCGGCACTATCCCTGCCCAATACCGGCATGGCGGTAACCATCGACATCGGTGAAGCCGGCAACCTGCATCCGCATAACAAACTGGATGTAGGCCGGCGGCTGGGAATGGCGGCCCTGAGCGGCGTCTACAACGCAGACAGCATTGCAGTCACCCCCCGTTATCAGCACATGAAAATAACCGGCGACAGTATTGTGATCACTTTTGACAGCAATATAATTTGCAAAAACAAATACGGCTATATCCGGGGGTTTGCCATTGCCGGTGCCGACGGTATCTTTCATTGGGCAAGAGCTTATCTAAAAAACAGTTATTCCGTAGTAGTTTATAATCCGTTCATAAAGCGCCCCGAAGCGGTAAGATATCTGTGGAGCGGTGAACCCGGAGCCATTGACCTGTACAATAAAAACGGGCTGCCGGCAGCGCCTTTCAGAACGGATCATTTTAAATTATCCACCGAAGGAAAGACCTACCGTTTTGAGCCTTAGGAGCGCAAAAGCCATTCTCTCAATGAGCAGGATGAGCACCCTTGATGGATGATCCGTACATTGCAGGGCATGGTTCCTCCCCCGGTTGAAAAATCCCTTAGCCCAAGCCCTTCCCCCCTCTAAGAGGGGGATCATGTAGTTTCCTTCAATTAGCATAACATAAGAACACTGCGAACTAAAAGTCACTGCACTATCCCGCGCTGGCGGGGGGACAAACGATCCCGGTTGAAAAAACCTGTTCTACAAGCCCCCTCCGGGAAATGGATCATGCAATCGTTCTTCCATCCACACAGACGAATGTGATCAGGAGCACCGGTACTGCCGTTAAAAATACCGGATCCGGAAAAAGCCGAAAACGGCGGGATCTGTACCCTGCTGTAACAGCCCGGGTCTTGAACTTCTGTCCCAGGGTGGTAAAAACTGTGAGATACCTGCATCTTCAACGCGCACTTCACTCCAGCTACGCTGGTCGTTGCTCCAGTAAAATCCGAACGTTCGCCCTTCCGTAACGGTCATTTTTAAATAACAGGTGAGCGCCCCGTTTACTTTAACACGGCCCAATATCCTGCGGATATTATCTTTTACACACCAAACCTCGATGCTGTCATTTTTTATGCCGATGCCAATGGCCTGGTCTGCATCGGCATAAACCGTTAACCCCTTTAGCGCATCATTACGATTGAGAACTGCCGTTATCATCTCATAGGTTGCATCATAAGGTCTGATGGTCAACGCCGTACCCGACCTGTTTTGCGCACCCGGTGTTCCCGACAAATACAATCGCCCCTTGCCGGTTCTGATCACCGGTTGTGCATGCCTGAAATCCCATTGCCACGCCGTATTCAGCGAAACACCGGAGAAATCATCCGAAAAATCCCTGACGGGCGTACCCGCTACAGGCTGAAAAGAAGGCCATCCGGTCTGTGCGTTCCAATGCAGGCGGGCCAGCATTCCCTGTCTGCCGGTATGCACGTCTGTTGTTTCATTATACGCGTGAAAAAGATAATAATCGGTGCCTTTTTTATCGGTCACGATCGTGCCGTGCCCGGTACATTTCCAGCCGTCGAAAGCAGCCATTACAGGGTTCCCTTCAAACCGGGTATAGGGACCCTTTAATGTTCTGGATCGTGCTACGTTAACATGATAGCTGCATTGTAACCCGCAACAGCCGCCTGCAGAGTAAAACAGGTAGTAATAATTATTTCGCCGGACGATGCATTGGCCTTCCATACCTTTTTTTTCATCATCGCGCATCAGCATAAAGGGTTTGCCAACAGTCTTCAATCCGTCATCAGACAGTTGATACCCCAGTAATTCTATCGGCCGGTTATCCAGTCCATAGGCTTTAAACGTAATATACCATACTCCGTTTTCCTCCGCCATAAAAGCATCGATGGCTTCTTTACCAAACTCTACTACAATGCCTCTGTCCGTAAAGCCTTTTCCCGGATCCTCAGATGTGGCTACGCCGATACAGGATATGCCATCCGATTTTTTCCGTGCTGTATAATATACATAATAGGTGCCCTTTCGATACAATAACTCGGGTGCCCAAAAAGACGATAACGTCCAGTCCGGAGCTTTGTTGAAAATATACCCCGTCTGTTTCCAGTGGACAAGATCTCCGGATTTAAAAAGCGGATAATGTGGCGCCCATTCCGACGATGTGCCGGTTGCGTAATAAGTATTGCCCACCCGGATCACCGAAGGGTCAGCAAAATCTCCATGAATGACGGGATCGATGGTGTCTTTTGATGCCGGTAGCGGGCGGTCAGGAGGCCGTACCGGGCGGGCCGCAGCACAGGCCACAGCAAAAAAAATACCGAACAGAAAACAGGTAATACGCATAGCATAAAATTAAGGAACGGATGCCATAATTACGGTATCATTCAACTATTCTCCTGCTTCCAGGCAGTAATTGCCAGTTCCCGGCTTTCGCCTTCCGGCGATCGGCGCTGATAACGATCAAATGTATAAACGGCACAATAGAAACCTGACTAATTGCCCAGCGACACAGAATAAGGCCTGTCCTCTTTTGACACGCCCCGTTCTTTATTGGGCGCTGCGCTCATTTCCAGTTCCAGAACACCGCCGTTTGCAATATCCGCATACCGTATCCAGTTTTTATGATACACTTTATTATTCAGCTTTGCCGACCTGATGTACACGTTTTGTTCGCTGTTATTCTTCGCGCGTATCGTAAACTGTTTCCCATTTTCCAGGGTAATGGTGGCCTTGCCAAAAACCGGGCTGCCAATAATATATTGATCCGTTCCCGGACAAACAGCATATAACCCCAGAGCGCTCAGCACATACCAGGAGGAGGTTTCACCCTGGTCCTCATCGCCCGGGAATCCGCTGGGAGTAGCGTTATAAATTTTACGCATAATCTCCCGCAACTGTTTTTGAGATTTCCAGGGCTGCCCTGAATAATTATAGAGGTAGGCGGCATGCTGCACCGGCTCATTACCATGTGCATACTGACCAAGCCCCTGCAGTACCATTTCTTTCATTTCGTGTATCTCATGACCATAAGAGCCATACTTTACGGTATTGGGAGCGGTGAAGAGACTGTCCAGCTTTGCATTGAACCGGTCAGTACCACCCATTAACTCAATAAGCCCGTTTATATCATGAAAAACCGACCAGGTCCACTGCCAGGGATTTCCCTCGGTGAACGGATCCCCCCACGCTACCGGATCAAAGTCTTTTGGCACCCAGTTACCGTTCTTATCGCGGCCTCGCACAAAACCCACGGTTGTATCAAATACATTTTTGTAGTTATATATCTGCCTGGCAAATACCTCTTCATAAAATTTATTACCGGTAAGTTTGGCCAGCTGATACGCACACCAATCATCATACGCGTATTCAAGCGATTTAGCTCCGCTTTCAGAAACTTCCTTATACGGAATATACCCCAGACTAAACCAATACGAGCTCCCTTCCCTGCCGCTGGAGCCGCCCCAGGGCCCTTTATTGGTAGCCTCATGGTAATATGCCGCTAATGCCTTATGCGGATCAAAATTCCGGATCCCCTTCACCCAGGCGTCGGTTAATAAGGATATGGCATGGTTACCGATCATTACACCGGACATACCGGGATTTGACCATGTAGGAAAAAAGCCATACTGTTCCTGTGCATCCAGCAGCGATTGCATATAACGCCCCTGCATGGTCGGGTGCAAAATATTGGTTAACGGGAACTGCGCCCGGAACGTATCCCAGAAGCCATTATCCGTATACATATACCCGTCATGAACTTGATCATCATAAGGACTGAAGTAATAAGGCGTACCATCTTCCTTTAGATCATAAAACTTATGACTGAACAAATTGGCCCTGAATACACAGGAATAAAAAGTAGCCTTATCCTCCTCACTGCCACCTTCAACCCGTACCCTTCCCAACAGTGTATTCCACACATTATCCGCCGCCTTTTTTGTATCTTCAAATGTTGCGTACCTGCCCAGCTCCTGCTTAAGGTTTAATGCGGCCTGCTGCTGGCTGATGTAAGAAGAGGATATCTTTACCTGTACACGGGTGCCCGGCCGGAACTGCACAAAAGCACCCCGTTTGTCCCCGGAATCCGATAATGCTTTTTCATTGATGCTACGGCCTTCGTTGCTCCAGGTGCCATAATTTACAAATGGCTGATCAAACTCGATAACAAAATGATTTTTAAAATTCTTTGGGATAAAGGTCCCATTGGTTACATACCCGATGAGTTTCCTTTCTTCCGGAATGATCTTCACAAATGAAAATTTAGTATACCCATCCAGGACCAGACAGGCGTCTCCTCCCTTTGGAAAAGAGAACCGCATATGTGCCGCGCGCTCTGTGGGCGCAATTTCGGTAACCACATTGTTATCGAACTTCACTTTATAATAGGAAGGTTTCGTAATTTCATTGTCATGACTGAAGGCAGTTGCCCGAGCTTCTTCATTAACCACCAGTTTACCCAAAACCGGCATTAAGGAGAATACGCCGTAATCGCCCATCCAGGGGCTGCACTGGTGCACCTGCTGAAAGCCCCGTATCGTTTTGGCCTTATATGTATATTTCCAGCCGTCGCCGTTCTTTCCGGTCTGGGCCGACCAGGAATGAACAGGAAAGGGCAATGCAATGGTAGGATACACGTTGCCATAAGACAAATCCCAGCTGGAATTTGTTCCCTGCAGGGTGCTTACATAATCTACCAGCTGCCGCTGTGCCTGTGCAGTTAATGCGATGCCCATAATGAACAGGCCGCACAATAAGAATGCCTTTCTAATCATTTCTAATTAATTGAAAAATCGGAAACCGGTAAATTACTTTTTAAAAGGCGTAAGGCCTTGCTGATGTGCTTTTCCACGGTGCTGACCGAGATCCCCATAAAGCCGGATATATCTTTATAGGAAAGTTCTTCGTTACGGCTGAGCAGGAAAGCGGTCCGGCACTTGTCCGGCAACATACTTATGGATAGTTCGATATTTGACGTAAGATCTTTAAGCTCACAATGATAGTGACAATGATGCCCAGAAAACATATTGCGGTGGAAATTCACCTGCTTCCGGTATGCGTTGCGTACGCCGGAAGAGCGAAACTCGTTCAGGATCTTAAACTTCATCGACTTCATAAGATAAGCTTTGAGAGATACCTGGATCTCGATCCGCAGCCGCCGGTCGAACAAACTGAGGAAGATCTCCTGCACGATATCTTCTGCCAGTTGCCGGGATGTTACCATCCGCTCTGCTACCGAGGTCAACAATTCCCAATACCGGCGGTACAGCTCATCAAACGCCCCGGTTTCCCCGTGCTGAAACAAACGGAAAAGCACTTCATCTGTTAAAATACTGTAGGTTTCTGATTTTATCATAGCAATCGTTGTTTTTGAGATACAATCGTTTCAAAAAAATGCTACTGCAATAATGAAAAACTTCCCACACAAATAAGGTGATTTTTGTTCCAGATATCTCCGTATTTGTACCACCTGCCGGTATTTGCCTGAAATGTCCGGTAAATGAACTATTTTGTTGTGCCACAGCTTTGTAATCATCATCATGAAAGAAAGGGTACTGCTCATATTTATTTTTCTGCTTTTCAGAAGCATGGGAGGCATTGCACAATCCTTTTATTTTACCCACTACCAGGTAGACGATGGGTTATCCAATAATGCCGTTCTGTGTATGATGCAGGACAAGCTGGGGTTTATGTGGTTTGGCACACGCGACGGACTGAACCGCTTTGATGGATTATCCTATAAAGTATTCCGGAACGACCCGCTGGATCCGGCTACGATCGGAAGCAACGCGATCATGTGCTTATCGGAGGACACGCATAAAAAAATATGGGTAGGCACCGAAAAAGGGCTTTATATTTTTGACCAGCTTACTGAAAAATTCACCCAGTTCCCAAAGGCCGGCAACGGGGCGATACAGGCACTCAAAGTGATCGACAACAAAGTATACTATATAACGCTTTATGTGCTTTACTGCTTCGACATCGGCACCAAAACCTTAAAGACCTATTCGTTCCCCAATGAGGTAACCGCTTTTTCATTGTTTAAAGACGGCTCACTTTGGCTCACCTCTACAGCCGGACAGGTAGCGCGATACAACCCCGCAACCGACCGGTTCGATAAAATGTATAATGTTTTTACCAAATCCAGGAATACGGTTTCACAGCGGATACAATCTGTTTGCGAGGCCGGGGCAGGCAACATCCTGGTAGGCACTTCTAACGAGGGGTTGAAACTACTCAACACAAAGAACGGGGATTATAAAGACCTGCTCACCTATAATGCAGACAGGACCGATATCAATGTGATGGACATCCTGAACACGGGTAAAGACGAATACTGGATCGCTACACAGTCGGGTATTTATATCATGGATCTTAAAAGCAACCGGTACAGCTATATCAGCAAGCAATACGAAGATCCTTATTCGCTCTCCAATAACATTGTACAATCACTGTTTGAAGACCGGCAGGGCGGCATCTGGGTCAGTACCTATTTTGGCGGGGTCAACTACTTCTCCACCCGGCAAATGATCTTTAAAAAGTATTTCCCAAAAAAAAGCGAGTCCTCCATCAGCGGATATGCCGTGGGGGAAATGAAAAGCGATAGAAACGGGAAGCTGTGGATCGCTACAGAGGATGCCGGTCTAAACCGGTTTGACCCGGCCACCGGAAGTTTTATCAACTTTAACCCGGCGATAAAAAAAGGAAGTATCACCTACTCCAACGTTCAGTGTTTACTGGTAAGCGGAGATTCTGTATGGGCCGGTACTTTTTTACACGGGCTGGATCTTTTAAACCTGAAAGGAGAAAAAATACGGAACTATAATACGCTCAACTCTGCTATCGGCAGCAATTTCTCCGACGCCCTGTTAAAAACTTCAACGGGTATCATTATGGCCGGAACGGACAAAGGCATTTATACGTTCAACAGATCCCGCAGTACCTTTGAGCCGGTTAAAGCATTGCCCCAGACGTTCTTCCGAGCACTGAGCGAAGACAGCTCCGGTAATATATGGGCGGGCACCTACGGTAACGGGGCTTACCAGTACAACCTGAACACCAATAAAACGCAGCACTACCTGCTTTCACCGGGCACAAATAAAAGTGTGGCCAGCAATACGATCAATTATATTTTTTGCGGCGCCGATCATACGGTCTGGTTCGCCACGGAGGGCGGTTTGGGCAAGCTGAACGCCCGTACCGGCGCTTTAAATATTTACACCACCCAGCACAATCTTCCGGCCAACGTTATTTACGCAATCGTGGAAGACGACAAAAAAGATCTCTGGCTCAGCACATCGAGAGGACTGGCCCGGTTTACCCCCTCCACCAACCAGGTAAGGGTATTCTCCAAGTCTGACGGGTTGCTGACAGACCAATTCAACTATCGGTCGGCCTGTAAAGACCGGAACGGCAATATCTACTTCGGAAGCATTAAAGGGATGATCAGCTTTCATCCGGATTCCATCCGCGAAACCCGGTTACCGGCCCCCGTGTACATCACCGGATTCCAGGTGTATAATAAAGAACTGCCCATCGATACACAGTCGCCGCTCCGGCAATCCATTTTATTTACATCCGGGATCACGCTGGCATACAACCAGTCCTCGTTCAGCATCGATTTTGCCACATTGGATTACAGCTCGCCGCTTACCATGAAATATGCCTACAAAATGGAGGGGCTGGATAAAACGTGGAATATCCTGTCTACAAACCGGAAGGCTTATTTTACAGAGCTCTCCCCCGGCAAGTATACATTTATTGTAAAAAACATCAATGATACCGGACAGGAACCAGTTCATTATGCCCGGTTAAATATCGAAATACTGCCGCCGCTCTGGTTAACCTGGGAGGCTTATCTGGCCTATATTGCAGGAACATTGTTCCTGACCTATTTTCTTATCATGTTCTTTATAAACCGGTCAAAAGAGCGGCACAAAAGAAGGATTGAAAAAATGGCCTTTGAAAAAGAAAAAGAGCATTACGAAGACAAAATTGATTTTTTTACCAATGTGGCCCACGAAATAAAAACGCCGCTGACCCTCATAAAAGGCCCGATGGAAAACATCATGGATGCGATCGGCACTTCATCTTCCATTCAACGGAACCTGGACCTGATGAACCGCAATACCGACCGGCTGATGCATCTCGCCAACCAGATCCTTGATTTCAGAAAGATCGAGTTAAACGGTTTTCACCTGAACTTTGAGCAGATCAATATTTCGGAGCTGCTCCGGGGAATGTACCAACGGTTCAAACCCATTGCCGACGGCAACCATCTTCATTTCGTGCTGGTCGCTGATGAAGAGATCTATGCGCACGCCGATGAGGAAGCCCTCATAAAAATATTCAGTAACCTCATCGACAATGCCGTAAAATATGCAGCGAAATCTGTTCTGCTCACATTGCAATACAGCAATCATCACAACAGTTACAGGATGATGGCAACCAATGATGGCTTTGTTATACCGGAAGGAGACCGGGAAAAAATATTTGAAAGCTTTTACAGGATCAAAGATACCGCAGCGCAGTCGGGTACAGGAATCGGGCTTACGCTGAGCCGTACCCTTGCAGAGATGCATAATGGCACCCTGATACTGGATGCAGCAGCACAGGAGCAGAATGTATTTATCCTTGAGTTGCCGGTAAATCCCAATAATGGAAATTGATTTTTTTATGAAACCCGTAATATTATTAGTAGAGGACAACAAGGATATACTTGACTTTATAGAGAGCAACCTGGAAGATCAATATGAAGTAAAAAAGACCACCAACGGGAAGGACGCGCTGGAAGTACTTCGCCATGAGATCGTAGACCTCATCGTGAGTGATGTAATGATGCCGGTGATGGACGGGTTTGAACTGTGCCGGACGATCAAGTCCGATGTAGAGCTCAGCCATCTTCCCTGCGTATTGCTCACTGCAAAGAACACCCTGCAGGCCCGGCTTCAGGGGCTTGAGCTGGGTGCCGACGTATATATTGAAAAGCCCTTCTCCCCCAAACATCTCAAAATGCAGATCGCCAGCCTGCTGGCCAACAGGGCCAAGATCAAAAATTATTTTGCCAACTCACCCGTTGCACATCTCAAAACCATTGCGCATACAAAGGCCGATGAGCGTTTTTTAGAATCGGTAAACCTTATTATTGAAGAGCATTTACAGGAACCGGAGCTCGATGTTGACCGCCTGGCCCGGTATATGAATATGAGCCGTACTACCTTTTACCGGAAAATAAATGCCATATCCGATCTAACGCCAAACGACCTGATCAATTTAACCCGGCTAAAAAAAGCGGCTACATTAATGAATGAAGGATACAACATCAATGAAGTATCGGACCGTGTAGGCTACAACTCGCCCAAGATATTCAGCAAGAATTTCGAAAAGCAGTTCGGTATGATGCCTTCAGAGTACATACAGGAGCATCTGAAAGGGAAAAAGTAATGCCGGGGCGTCCACCTGTTTCGGGCATTCCCGGGTACCGACCAACATCAGGCCGGTATACGTGGTTTATAAAATTTAGCAGCAAATAAAAATATGACCCCATAACAAACCACGGGCAGATAATAGGCTGCTGCCACATCAGTATCTGCTATTTTCCCCATAAAATAAGGCATTACAGCACCTCCAACAACCCCCATCGAAATAAAAGAGGATGCCTGCTGGGTACGCCTCCCGAGATCTTTGAGCCCCAGGCTGAAAATAGTTGGGAACATGATACTGAAAAAGAAATTGATCCCAAACAGCGCACCATAGGACACCCAGCCCCATTTTTGCGCTACCACCAGGCAGGAAAGAATGCTTCCCAGCGCAAAAACGGCCAGTAACCGGTTGGGGGCGATAAATTTCATAAGATAGGTACCCACAAAACGCCCGGCTGCCATCATTGCCATAAACAGCACCATGAAGCTCCCGGCCTTTTCATCACTTAACCCCATTACATCATGCCCATAGTTAATAAAATAACCCCAGGTACCTGCCTGAGCCGCTACATTAAAAAATTGTGCAATGGCCGCCCAGACAAAATGCCGGTGCTTTATCAACGTCGATCCCCGAGCCGGATCCGTATTTTCAGCATCCGCCGCTTCAGTGTTGCCTGCATGTGCGGCAGACAAGACGGGCATCCGAAGTAGCAGGAATGCAACTGCTATAAGCAAAATAAACATGCCCAGGCCCACGTATAAAATCTTTACCGAACTAAGGCTGTCCTCCGTTTTATTACCGATATTGCTCAGCAGCAGCACCGTACCGATGGCTGGTCCCACAATCGTACCCACCGCGTTAAAAGACTGCGCAAAATTAACACGCCGGTCGCTGCTGCGCTGGTCGCCCAATGCAGCAGCAAATGGGTGTGCCACCGTTTCCAAAGTAGCCATCCCACAACCGAGTACAAACAAAGCGATCCTAAAAAAGTCGAAAGACCCTGCATTGGCAGCAGGTACAAATAAAAACGTTCCCCCTGCAAAAAGGATCAGCCCCAGCAAAACGCCGGGTTTATATCCAAAACGTTTCATAAACCAGCCCGCTGGAATACTCATTACGAAATATGCACCAAATACCGACATCTGGATCAGACCCGATTGTGCCTTCGATATCTTCAGCACATTTTGAAAATGCTTGTTCAGTACATCACTGATGGAATGCGCAACACCCCACAACATAAACAGAGCGGTCACAAACACAAAAACGGGTATATATTTCTTTTCTGTAAACTTTATTTTTTCCATTATGAGGTGTTAACGGTTATCGGTATATACGCTTATTCTTTCGCGGTGTGATCAGCGGTTATTAAAACAGACTTTTATTTATTATACGGTTCAGCTTTCAGCAGGTACTCCCCCTCCGGCAACAGCTTTTCATCAAATGTGATCGTAATATTCTTTGATTCGCCTCCGAACAGTGTAAAGTAATTATCATTCATGATTGCGGGCAGGATCCGTTCGCCGTCGTTTTTGCGGTATGCCTGTACCCGTATAGCAAACGCAACGGACGTTCTCAAATTGCCAATCACCGCATTGATCGTTACCCTGCCATCATCACGGGAAAGTTTTGAACTTATTTTCAGATCCGATCGGGGCAACCTGCTCAATGCCTTATAGTCATTGGGTTTACTGCCCCGCCAGTAAAAATTATCACTGATCAGTTTCCCCGCTTCATCCGTTAACCGCAGCTTAATAAAATGAACGGGCGACAAACCGGTCTCTACTTTCTTACTGCTGTATACTTCCATTTCGTATAAAGAATAGCCCCATTGCGTAGCCCGTCTGATCCCCTGCATTTTTACATACCGCGCCGTTACCGGTTTAAAACGAATGGTTTCCAGTCCGCCCTTTCCGTTTGTTGTGCTGTATACCTCCTGCCAGCCCGCAGTGTCAACAGCCACCAACAACCTGTAAGCCTTACCGTAAGCGGCTTCCCAGTTCAGCACCACCGAAGCCACCTCGGTTGGAGCGCCCAGGTCAATACAGATCCATTCATCATCATGGTACCCGCTCGACCAGCGGCTGCCGGTATTATTATCTGCAACACACAAGGCTGGCTCAAATACACCGGGCGACGAAGATGCGGTCACCGCTTTGCGGTAGGCCAGGTTGTCCATTGTAAACGGAATATTGAAAAAACAGGTGGATGTATTGGACGGTGCATCCGATCGCACACTTTTTGAATACTTTTGCTGCAGACGGCCATCCATATTATATACTTCGGCAACGGCTGTAACATTACGGGCATCCGCAGATGAAGTATTGATAACATTTACAGTATTGTCTGCAGGATTCCATTGAATGTGCACCGGTTCGCAGGCCTTTTTCACCCCCCAGTACGCACCGTTCAGATCATAGTAATAATCATAGGTCTGCCATACAAAAGAAGGATAGGCTGACTGGCTCATCCAGGTCATTACACCAGACGCATCATCCCACATATGATGTTGCCAGCCCTCATATAATGCTTTATTGGTTTCAATATTCAGCAACTGCGCTTTACGGCAAAAATCCTCAATACCCGTTGCCGTTCCGTAACTTTCGTTAATACTTTTCTCATACCGGTCCGGACCTCCGTTGGCTGCAGACTTACCAAAAAAATGTTTATCCCACATATCATTGCGCGGCCACCAATCCTTTTTTGGCATAAATTTCTTAAAGCTCTCAAACGTGGTAAAAACAGCGGTCCCGATCTCCGTGCGAAATCCCCAGCCGCTGTTCCCCCCAAAGCCACCGGGATATTTTGTAAAATACCAATCCGGTTGAAAGTTGGTCCAGGGACCACTTCCGGTCAGCGCGTCGCTGTGTGAATTGGGCTGATACCAACGGTCGCTTTTATCATAGGTACGCACATTTTCGCGCAGCCAGCCGTTTAACGGAGGTAACGGATAGCCCTCATTATCGCCGCACCAAACAGCAATACTTGCGTGGTTGCGCAGGCGCTTAATCTTTTCCACGGCGTTCCTGTTAAATGCAAAAACATCTTCGGGCAGGTTGGGGTGCGAGTTCAGCCAGAAATCGTCCCAAACCATGATGCCGTATTTATCGCAGGCATCGTAAAACTCCTCATCGGTCACGGAGCCGATCCAGTTGCGGATCATGTTCATGTTCATATCCCTGTGCAGCTTTACCTTCAGGTCATATTCTTCGCCCCGGCAGCGCAACAGGTATTCGCTCATACCCCAGTTGCCCCCCTTTACAAAAACTTTTTTCCCGTTAATGTACAAGTGAAATACGCTGCCTGTTGTATCGTACGCATACTCCCTGATCCCGAATTTTATTTCCCGGCTATCCAGCACCGCACCATCCGCAACGTATTTTATGGAACAGGTGTATAAATCAGGAGCGCCATATCCATTAGGCCACCACAGTTTCGGATCCCGAACAACCAGTTGCTTATATGAAGCCGTATCAAAAGAAGCCTCCACTTCCTTTCCGGCTGCAATTTTAAAGTTCCGGTGCAGCTCAATATTGCCGGGCTGAATGTTTATAATACACTGGCCGTTAATTTCTTTATCGCTGGCATTACGAAGACCGGAGGATATCGACACCACGCCCCGGTCGGCCGCCGGCACCTGCGTCCTTATCCAGGGATCCACGATCGTAACGCCGCCGGTCACGGATAAAAACACATCATCGGTGATACCGGACAACAGGCCGGGCACAGACGGCATCCAGTCCCATCCATCGCTTGAAATATAGGTTGGACTCTGATAATTCGGGATGGGTGTTGGCGGATAAGCCACCAGCACGGCCAACACATTCTTCCCGCTCCGGTTCAGCAGGCGGGTTATATTAAAATGACCACGTTGCATAAACCCGTCCAGCATCCCCAGTCGGTAACCGTTCAAAAACAGCTCCCCTTTCCGGTTAATACCCTCAAAATTCAGCCATACATTTTCACTGTTGTTAAAAGACGGAGTACTGAATACCGTTCGGTACCAGAAATTCCGGTTATATTTATGCTTATCAACCTGGTAAATATTGTCGCCAAAGTTGGGATCCTTTTCTATTCCGGCTTCTACATAGGAGGTAAAGACCGTACCGGGCACAACGGCCTTTACCCAGTTGTCAGCGGAGTAATTTCCAGAAAAGATCTTCATACTGTCGCTGCCAACTTCCTCCTGTGACTGCAGTTTCCAGGAACCGGTATTACTGTTTAAGGAAATGATCCGCTGAGCAGCTACATTTCCTGCAATAAAAAGGCTACAAAATATGAGTACAATTCTTACCATCCCTATCCAGATTTGCTTAATAGTCACCCAAACAAATATTTACCCCAACCGTTATAGAGGAAAATGTTGGGAAAGGGTACTAAATAAACAACAGCTATCCGTTTGGAACGCTGCCTGGTCACTAAAATCGTTGATATTTTGAGGTATATATTGAAGTGTGCATTGGTTGTTTTAGCGGGTTTATCCACCGCACAAAAGGTCAGCGCCCAACCCAGTTATTTTGCAGACGGCTACCACGGAGGCATTTACGGTCACTACCCGCTCTGGGTCACTAAATTTATCGCAGACAATGCAGACCGGGAGAAGGACTGGAGGTTAAACCTGGAGATCGAACCTGACACCTGGGATGCCGTGATGGAGAACGACCCGGAAAACTATGAACGCATAAAAAGGATCTTGAATGATTCTTCGCAAAACAGTATTGCCGAATATGTAAATCCCACATATGCACAAAGCTACCTTTTTAACAGCTCGATCGAAAGTACCATCCGGCAGTTTCAATATGGCATCGAAAAGCTGCGGCACCATTTTCCTTTTTTAACGTTTACCACCTATGCTTCGGAAGAACCGTGCTTTACTTCGGCTCTGCCCCAGGTATTAAAATCACTGGGTATTAAATATGCCTCGCTCAAAAACCCCAATACCTGCTGGGGCGGTTATGTAAGCGCCCATGGCGGGGAATCGTTGAACTGGCTGGGCCCCGATGGTTCATCGATCCTCACTGTACCGAGATATAGCTCAGAAGCCCTTGCAAAAAAATCGACCTGGCAAACAACGGCCTGGAATCATTCCCGCGAATTTGTAACCGCCGCCCGGGAACAGGGCATTACCTATCCGGTAGGGATGTGCCTGCAGGACGCAGGATGGAGAAATGGTCCCTGGCTCGGTCATCACAAACCGGCATCCACCCATTATACTACCTGGCGTAATTACTTTAACCTGATCGCACAAAAACCAACCAGCGAGCAATGGCGCCTGAGCCAGGAAGACATCCTGGTAAGCCTGGTTTGGGGCGCACAGGTAGTGCAGCGTATTGCGCAACAGGTACGGGCTGCTGAAAATAAATTAACGGCGGCCGAAAAAATGGCAGCCCTGGCCACTTTATACACAGGCGCACCTTACCCTCAAAAAGAACTGGACAGTGCCTGGAAAAACATCCTGCTGGCACAGCACCACGACTGCTGGATCGTGCCCTATAACCGGATGAACGATAAAACCTGGGCAGAGCATGTAAAAGAATGGACCGACCTCGCAGGCACTATTGCGCAAAACAGCATACAACAGTCTGTAAAAAAAATGACAACGGGACGCGCCACACGGAGCTTCAACAGCATCCGGGTAGATAACCCAACGTCATTCAACAGGGATGAAGTGGTAGCTGTAGACCTCCCAAACCCACCCGGCGGCCCGTTTGCCATCGAAAGCGATGGTAACAGGATCCCCTTCCAGCTGGTAAAGCAACCCGGCCCTGGTAGCAGGCTCCTTTTTAAAACTTCCGTTCCCGCATTCGGCAGCAGCATTTACTCCATAGTTTCTGCTAAAAAAAAGACTGCCTCCCCAAGGGGAGCATTTATCAGCCGTACGCAGAACGGCGATTATCGTATGGAAACCGATCTGTACCAGCTGACCATCGATGCAAAACGGGGAAATATAACGCAGCTCATTGCAAAGCAGTTCAGCCACAAAAACTTTATTGCGGACAAAGACACCGGGTTTAACACGCTGCGCGGCTTCTTTTATGACGACAACAAATTTGCCTGCAGTACTGAAGAGACCCCGGTAGTGACCATACTCGAAAATGGTCCGGTACAGATCCGGCTCCGGATCGCGGGCACCATTAACCATAACCGCTTTTTCCAGATATTGCAATTACAGCAGGGTGAAAAAAAGATCGATCTCACATTACATATCGACTATAAAAACAGAACGGGCATTGGTGACAATTACAAACAATACGGGGGGTATACCGCGGAAGAAAGGCGTAAGGCATTTTACAATGACACCTGCAAGCTGCTGGTGCATTTCCCATTAAACCTGGAGCATCAAAAGCTCTCTAAAGACGCGCCCCTTGATGTTACAGAAAGTAAGCTATCCGGCACCTTTTATAACCGATGGGATGAAATAAAGAACAATATCATTTTTAACTGGGTCGATATTACGGATACCATCAGCAATTATGGGATGGCACTATTCTCCGACCATGTAACCAGCTATTCGCACGGGCAAAACTTCCCGCTGTCGCTTACCATTCAATATGCCGGTGTTGGTTTATGGGGCAGAAATTATACGGTGAACGGTCCTACCGAAATACGCTACGCATTGCTACCGCACCAGGGCAACTGGCAAAATGCACAGCTGAACAGGGAAACCGTATTGTGGAACGAACCGCTGATCGTTGATACCGGCCATACGCACAACATCAATGCGCCCTTCATTAAACACCTGGATCCGGGGCTTGAGGTAACAGCATTATACTATAAAGGTACGGACCTGTACATCAGGATCACGAATACCGGCGCTCAAAAGGATCGCCATCGCGTATTGCTGAACTGCCACGCCAGCCGTTTGGATTTTGTTGAGCTCAATGACGAAATTACATCTTCGCTCAGTCCCGATCCGGCGGCACCGGTTTCTTTCAATTGCACGATCCCCTTATTCGGATTTAAAACGATCCGGTTAACAGGAGCAAGACCATAAAAAAAATTGTATGAGAACGAACAGATCTTTTTTCGCAGTAATCTTTTTATTACTATGTGTCCTTAACACAGGACAGGCACAGGTAGCAGCACCGCAGCGCTCCTGGAATGCCCGCTGGATCGCAGCCAGCAATGACGACGGCACCCAATACGGGGTTTATTATTTTCGAAAAACCATAACCCTCGATAACCGCCCCGGTTCATTTACCGTGCACCTCTCGGCTGATAATCAATATAAATTATATGTAAATGATTCGCTGGTTGCTGCCGGACCGGCACGAGGTGATCTGGGCAACTGGTACTATGAAACCATTGATCTTGCGCCCTACCTGAAAACGGGAGAAAATATCATTGCAGCAATGGTATATAACGAAGCGCAGTTCCGGCCCGAGGCCCAGGTTACATTAAGAACCGCTTTTATACTACAGGGCGATACCCGTACCGAGGAGATACTGAACACCGATAAAACCTGGAAGTGTACCAGGGACGCTGGTTTTATGCCGATACCGGGATATTATTTTGCCGCCAGTAAAGGGCAGCTGGTAGATATGAATAAAGCGATCACCGGATGGACAGCCATTCAATACGATGACCGTAGCTGGGGTTCTGCCTCAGAACTTTTCGAAGGAAAACTCAAAGGACATTCCGACGGATTTGCCTGGATGCTGATCCCATCTGACATTCCTGCCCGGGAACGAAGCTACCAAAGGATCCCGGAATTACGAACCGTTCTGGGCGTAAAAGCCTCGAAGAACTTTCCGTCTGTCAAAAGTGACCAGGTGATCCCCGCTCACAGCACGGCCGTTTTCCTGCTCGACCAGTCTTTCCTGACCAATGCTTATCTCACCCTGGCATTCAGCGGCGGAAAAAACGCCGGTATTTCTATCAGCTATGCTGAATCCTTATTCGATAATATCGCGAAGAACGGTATGCGCAAGAGTAACCGGAACGAGGTTGCAGGAAAAGATTTTTCGGGCAGAACGGACAGCATCCTTTCCAATGGTGCCAGCGGACAAGCATTTACTTCCCTTAATTTCAGGACCTTCCGGTACATACAATTACGGGTCAGGACGGAAGCCGATCCGCTTGTCATTAATGACATTTACGGAGTGTTTACCGGCTATCCGTTTAAACAAACCGCCACATTCAACAGCAGGCATAACAACTTTAAACAGCTACTGGATATTGGCTGGAGAACCTGCCGCTTAAATGCCTATGATACCTATACGGACTGCCCCTATTATGAGCAACTACAATATATCGGCGACACCCGCATACAGGCAATGGTATCCTATTACTACAGCGGGGACGATCGCCTGGCGCGTCATGCATTGAACCTGATCGATAATTCACGCCTACCCGAAGGTATAACGCTCAGCCGTTATCCCACACACAGTACCCAGATCATTTCTACATTTTCACTTTGGTATATCGGCATGCTGCATGATTACTGGTATTACCGGAATGACAGCGCTTTTGTTAAGGACAAATTGACCGGAACCAGGGCCATCCTCGATTTTTTTACCCGGTATCAGGGAGCCGACGGATCATTGTCCAATACCCCTTACTGGACATTTGTGGACTGGGCCAATGGCAAGGACTGGTTTGTGGGCTCACCACCCAGGAGCGATGACGGCAGCTCAGCGATCATTGACATGCAGCTCCTGTGGGCTTACCAATGGGCCATGCAAATGGAAGCACAGCTGGGGATCCGCTATTATGCAGATCTGTATCAGAAAAAGGCCCGTCAATTGAAGGCCACCATTAAAGCCCGGTATTGGGATGCGGGCAAGGGGTTGTTTGCAGATACAAAAGATAAAAAACATTTCTCGCAACATGCGAATGCGCTGGCCATATTAACGGGCATAGCAGCAGAAAAAGACATCCCCTCCATATGCGATCAGCTGTTGCACAATGATGCACTTACCCAATGCACCATCTATTTCAAATACTATCTTCACAGGGCGTTGGTAAAAGGCGGGCAGGGCAATGACTATCTGAACTGGCTGGGTGTATGGTATAACAATATCAACATGGGGCTCACTACCTGGGCAGAAGTCTCTGACCTCTATACAACCAGATCCGATTGCCATGCCTGGGGCAGCAGTCCCAATATCGAGTTCTTCAGAACCATCCTTGGAATCGACAGCGACAGCCCCGGTTTCAATAAAATAAAGATACAACCGCACCTGGGTAACCTGAAAGATGCAAGTGGTGAAATACCGCATCCCAACGGAAAAATAAGTGCATCTTATCAATTGGACGGCAACCGGTGGATCATTCATATCACCATCCCCCCCGGCACCTCCGGCAACCTGGTCTGGAACGGAAAAACGTACCCCTTAAACAAGGGAACGACCCGGTTACAGATCAATAAATAGTGTTCCCGGCCCATAGGTAACAGGTATTCCCCCTCCCCGCCTCTGCAGCGTGTACTGATTTACGGAGAGCGTTATTTTCTTAACTTAAGGTTGCCCCCGATACCTGCGGAAACAGCCGGGAAGGGTCGTTTATCGGGGAACGGATTATTTTCTAAATTTGCGATGCACAAAAATGAATGACCGCAAAACAGGGCCCAACATGAACGTTCCATTTAACGCCGACATTATACTTGAAAACGAAGTTGTACTGCTCAGACCGGTTACCCGGGCAGATATTGAGCACCTGTTACCGGTAGCTACCCAGGACAAAGACCTGCTTCAGTTTTCGCCGTTGCCCATCTATAATAGGTCCCTGCTGAAAAATTATATAGACAAGGCCATGGAGGGTCGTGAGAACAGGACCCGTTATACCTTTTGCGTGTTTGACAAAACCAAAAATGCGTATGCAGGAAGCACCAGCTTCCTAAACATATCCAATGCTGATGACCGGCTTGAGATAGGCAGCACCTGGTATGGCAGAACGTTTCAAAGGACGGGGCTGAACCGGAACTGCAAATACCTGCTACTGGCATATGCGTTTGAACAGCTCGGTGCAGAGCGGGTCGAATTTAAAACGGATGAACGGAATACCGCATCCAGGCAAGCAATAGAAAAGATCGGCGGAAAATTTGAAGGCATCTTAAGGCGCCACACATTGATGTATGATGGGTTCCGGAGAAATACAGTATGCTACAGTATTTTAAAAACGGAATGGGCAGCGCTGAAAGATCATTTTTTAGACTTCAATTCCGGAGGCGTTAAATAAATACAGGTACAAAGGATGTGCCCCCGGGTATCTTTTTATAATTGCGCTTTCATGATTGCAACGCTGTTTCTCATCTTTACAAAACAAGGCATCCCACTCTCAAAAAAAACCCTGAGCCTGAAGCAGGTGTCATTACATCCCCAGCGTATGCATCAGCTCTCGTGCCGCTGCAGCCCCGGCACGATTGGCGCCGATAGTGGATGCTGAGGGGCCATAACCCGTTAAATGGATACGGGGTTCTTTAGCAACCATGGTTGCCAACCGGCCTGCCATGATAATGCCGCCACCTGCTTCCCTGGGTAAAACGGGCTTCAAATGTTCCAGGGCACTTTTGAAACCCGTGTTCCAAAGGATCACATCCGCTTTTTCTTCCCTTCCATCTTCCCATTTCACGCCATCTTTGGTAATCTCGCTGAACATAGGCAACCGTTTTAATACCCCTCGTTTTTCCATATCCATAACTTCGGGTGAAACGGGCAGGCCGGTAACGGAAACCACTGACAACGGGGGCAATCCTTTTCTTACCCTTTCTTCGACCATTGCCACAGCATTATGCCCGGCCACATCGTCAAAAGGCCCTTCTCTGAATTGAGGCGGGCGCCGGGTAACCCAGGTAGTGGTGGTCACTTTGGAGATCTGGTCCAGTAACTGAATAGCAGAGATACCACCTCCCACTACGATCACATGCCGGCCTTTAAAATAACCGGCCGTTTTAAAATCCCGGGTATGCAATTGTTCCCCCTGAAAAAGACCGGCACCCGGATATTCCGGAATGTAAGGATTTTCCCAGGTACCCGTTGCATTGATGATGCCCAGAGCGGAAAATAAGGTTTTGGAAGTGTTGATGTAAAAACGTTCTTCGTGAAGATAGACATTATCCACCTTAAGCGGCCGGTACACCCGGATGCCAAATTTCCTTTCGTACAGATCATAATAATGCGGTACTGCAACATTCGCCCGCACGGTAGCATCACTGGTCCCGATCGTTTCACTGAACGACATTCCCGGCAGATCATGGATCCTGTTGACCGTACTCAGCGTAAGCGAAGGCCACCGGTATTGCCAGGCACCACCGGGATGGGGTGCTTCATCAACAATGATAAAATCAGGGCCGATCTCCAGACCCTGCTTCTTTAAATGATAAGCGGCAGATAGTCCGGCTTGCCCGGCGCCTATCACCACAATGCGGGTTTTGTATCGGATCTTATTCACCATTTACCCCTCCTGTTTAACGCCATCCCAGTCCGGGCGCCACATGTTCCAGTATCGCAGAAAGTACATGTACGTTATAATCCACGCCCAGGGTATTGGGGATCGTTAATAAAACGGTATCCGCTTCCTGGATAGCCTCGTCTTTGGCCAGCTCTTCGATCAGCTGATCGGGTTCTGCCGCATAGCTTCTTCCAAAAATAGCCCGTTTGTCCATTTCTAGAATACCGATCTTATCGGTCCTGCTGGCTTCATGACCAAAGTAATACCGGTCCTGATCGTTTACCAGAGCAAAAACGGACCGGCTTACAGAAACCCTGGGTTCGTGCGGATGACCGGCTTCCTTCCAGGCCTGTTTAAATAACCGGATCTGCTCAGCCTGCTGTATATGAAACGGTTTACCGCTTTCATCAAATTTGAGGGTAGAGCTTTGCAGGTTCATACCCACTTTGCCTGCCCAAACCGCGGTAGCATCGGAAGCAGATCCCCACCAGATACGCTGGCGTAAACCCGGTGAGAACGGCTCCAGGCGCAACAGTCCGGGGGGATTGGGGAACATGGGATTGGGATTGGGTTGGGCAAATCCCACGCCTTTTAATTGCTCAAAAAATTCCAGCCCCTTTTTACGGCCCATATCGGCATCAGTTTCTCCGGCTGCCGGCTCGTAACCAAAATAACGCCAGCCCTCAATTACCTGTTCGGGCGAACCCCTGCTGATGCCCAGTTGCAGGCGGCCACCGGAGATCAGATCAGCAGCACCGGCATCCTCTACCATATACAGTGTATTTTCGTACCGCATATCAATAACGCCTGTTCCTATTTCGATCTTACTGGTTTTGGCGCCAATGGCCGCCAGCAACGGGAAAGGAGACGCCAGCTGTTTGGCAAAGTGATGTACACGGAAATAAGCGCCATCGATCCCTATTTCCTCCGCAGCTACCGCCAGGTCAATTGACTGAAGTAACGTGTCGGCCGCCGTTTTGGTACTATAAGCCGGATGGTCTGCCCAATGCCCAAACGATAAGAATCCTATTTTTTTCATTTGCTTATTCATTTTTTTCCGGGATACGACGGGGCACCGCCCCCTCTTACCCGGGAAGCTCTTACATAGCCTCCCCGAATTTAGCAAATAACAACCTGTTTGCAGCGATTGTTCAAAACCGGTACCGGCTCTGTTCCCCTGACAATACTATTGGACTTAAACTGAACACAACAGGTATAAATTGGATTAAACAGCAGTTACTGCTGCGATCTGCATCCCCGCCTTTTTTCATACAGCTCTGTTATTACCGAAAAGAAAAGGTCTTTTTGCAAAAGATTTGATCCTCTTATTCACGGTGAGGACGAGGCTCGGAACGCAAACATAAAACTTTAGACATGAACACATTACACAAATACCACAGTTTATCAAGACGTTATTTTACAAAGTTTTCAGGACTTGCAGCACCTTGTACAAACGAGTCATCATGATATTACCTTACAGCCTGGCTAAATTGTCTCCGGTGCCCTGGTCGGACATTTCGATCCCGGGGACATCCTATAAATTGTCCCAAGCACTTCTATAAACCGTACAAAGCAAAACAAAAGGAGCTTCTGGAAGGCGAGCTCCCGGTTGGCTGTTTCCAGCAGGGTATTGTACATAAAAACAACCAAGATCAATTCAGCGATAGATTTCCGGCACCGTATTCACTTCAGCTGTTTTTCAGGTGTCCGTTTTTTCCAGCGCCTTCTCATCAAATCCTTTTTTTGAGTAGTAATAGAAAAGGGAGGATAAGTTGCTCTTTGCCCCGGGGGTGTTGTATAGCAGCCCCCCTCTTCAGGAAGCCGCGGAACGAATTCTCAGGAAGCGTCTCTTTACCAGTGACCGTTTTTTGTATCCTGTAAAGGCAATCATTTTCCTTAACGATCATTAAAATAAAAACCAGCCCCCAGGCAAAAGTGTTATTGTTGCAATGCAACAACGTACAATGCAAATTTCGCTTCCTTTTTTATACCGGGTAAAGGCTCGTAGTCCCCGGTCACGGACCAGTACACAGCCGGCATGCTGCCTGATGTATCTGCCACGGCCTTGCACACACCCCTTCATATCTCAACACCGGGTGCGTATTTAAATGCCCGACAGGCCTTATATGTGCTACCAGTGGCTCCTGAAGATTACCCAAAAGGCAGCCATCGATCCTCATGAAATGCCATCATTTCCGTTGCAGTAGGATAATCACTTTTCCGAAAAGATAACGTATACCAACATTACTACCGGCGCATTTATACCCATAAAATACCACTTTTGATTCTTTTTAATCCGCTTCCCTATTCGTCATCAGTGACAAAAACTTAACTTTGGCTCATGAAATAGCCCTGATCTTAAATAGTATCGTATCTTTACCAAGTTCAGTGTTGTCATGTTATTTTGATTTGCTGATCATTATATGAGAAGATTGTCGAGCACTACAATCTTCTCACCCCTCAAACTAAAACTATGCAGTATTGGAAATTTTGCCTTGCCCTTATCCTCCTGATCCATGGAACTAATGCTTTTTCGCAAACTGTTATTTGGAGCGACACATTTGAAGATACCGGCGCACCGAGCTCCGGAACCCGCAGCCCTTCAGTTGAAAATCATTATCCCAGTTCGCCGCCGTATACCCGGTATTTTGGGAGATTTACACCGAGCAGCCTGTCTCTTCAGAATGGCACCTATACAAACGTTCAGGGAGCCAAGATCTGGGCTGCAGAAGATATCGACGCAGCCTTTAACGGATCAAACTTCGGCCAAAGTGCCGCACAAACAATTACCTGGAGCGGTATTAATATCACCGGTAAAACAGCCTTAAGCTTTAGAGGACTCTTTGGATGTAACGATGAAGGAGATGTTTGGGAGCCCGGACCAGCGGGGGCAAGTCCTGTTGACTACATGGTGGTATCTTACCGTATTGATGGTGGCCCCTGGAAAGATGCAGTTCGGCTGATGGGATCAGCTAACTGGAAAATGGCCTTGGAAACCACCGGTGACTCCACCGGTGACGGGACGCCGCTGACCTCATATGTAATGACTGAATTTGCAAAGGGCATTGCAGGCACAGGAAACACTTTGGACCTGCAGTTTAAGGGTTTTTCGAATGGTGCCACTACAGAGGAATTTGCCATTGATAACTTCAGGATCCTGGAAGGGGATATCAGCCTGCCTGCAACCTTTGGTACCACACGTGTTACCACAACGGCAGACCAGCTTATTATTAACTGGAGCACTGTCTCAGAAGTCAATAATGATCATTTTGAAATACAGGTTTCGACGGATGCTAAGGATTTTGTAACAGCGGCCACGGTGCAATCTGAAGCAATAAACGGCAATTCCTCGGCAACATTGGATTACCATGTTTCGTTGGGGATTGATGATGCAACTGCACTGCTGGGCCTGGGATGTTGTTCCCTGCTGTTTTTTAGTTTGTCTTTCAGAAAAAAGAGAATCATCTTTATGATTGCCGCCGGAGTACTGGGCCTGGTGATGTATGGCTGTGTTAAAAAACAGGCAGACGCCCTGATCCCGCCAGGTGAAAAACTATATATCCGCATCGTGCAGGTAAATAAGGATGGCACCAGGAGCTACGATAAGATTATTGCAGTAGACCGCAACAATTAACTTACAGCTACAAAGATGCGCCGGTTTTCCAGGTACGTCACCAAAAACATTATGATAAAAGCCGGCTTAAATAACAAAAATGGTCAGCTTTTTTAGCTGACCATTCCTATCCTCCGGAAAACACATCGGTTAATATATAAACCCCTGCAACCCGTCTAAGCGGGATGTATACAGGTGCTGCTGATTATCATTATTTAACATTGGTCATCCAGCTCTTTCTGTAACCAATACTGTAAATAGTCGTTGCGTATCAGCCGATCCTGAAATCCGGTTCTGTCTGTTATGAACCAGCCGATCGGGCAACCGGGTTCTGCGATCTTCTGTGTTGACAGCTTCCGGCAAGATTCAAACAAAGACTATCGATCCGGCCAAATACTTTAAAATGATACTTCTCCGATTATATTTACCAGGCGCTTGCCATCTGCATCCTGCCAATGTGTTATCATTCCGTTTTTAGCGAATCTTATATCATAGCGGCTATTATACCTTTGTTCTGTTGGTTCAGGCATCCATATTCCAATTTTATATTTACCCGAAAGACCTGCAGCCGCTGTGCCTTTTAAATTATAAACGACCGGTTCTATCTTTTTTGTAACGGGATCGTAAGGCTGCCAGTCCCTGGGATTCACACTTAATTTAACTTCCTTTTCTATGCTATTAGAACTGTTAATAAGAACCAGATATACCTCCCGCGGGTTCAAAACCGTGGCAAAACCGGTATTCGTCAGGTTGAGATCATACTCAAGATTACCATTATCAGCCTTTAGCGAAGATGAAGCGAGTAAGTTTAGACGGTACCCGAGGTGATCCCGCACAAACTCGTAGAAGGATCTGGATACGGCATGGCCATCATCATCTTTGAAATAGCTTTCATCAAAAAGTACTTTCAGCCGGTTTAGCAAAGAGGGATAGACCTTAACACGTTTCCAGGAAGTAATATTCAATTCAAAATTCTGAGAAATATCAAAGGCAGAATAATGATGATCCCGCAAAATCTGCAGCGTTGTATTCGTATTAATAAGATTAAAGAGTCCCCATTCGCTTTGTTCCGCATAGGGAATTTCCCCGCTAATATAAAGCCCCGGAGATTCTTCGGCCACCTGCTTATACCACGCGTCACCGGGCACAAAATCATTACCCGACGCATGGGAATGTTCACCCGCTGTAAAATAATCGTTTGCATACCCCAACCTGTTCCTGTAGGATGCGTCCGCAAATGTAAGAGCATTCTTCAAATCGGGATACCTTATTTCAACAAAATACTCCCGGGGAAGTGTGGCCATTAATGCATTAACAACCGCATTTTTTGCGGCCTGGTCTTTCTCTAAAGGGCTGGTATGCCATTCTCCCCAGGCTCCAACAAAGCCTGCCTGCATTACTGCAATACAGCCAATATTTTTCTCGATCAGTGGTTTCAACTGCTGCAGATGTTTCACAATCCATTGTTCCGATTCGCCCCCGGAAGTATTTAAGCCTGTATAGTTATAGGCAAACCTCAAAATGGCTTTATATCCTTTTGCCCTCAGACCATCGAATAATGTTTGTATATTATCCAATCCCGACTGGGGAATATCCTTTGAAACCCATTCCGTTAAATAAACATACAGTTGCACAAGGGTTAAACTATCACCAACGGCTCCTAAAGAACGTTCCCTTTTATCTATGAACCCATCGGGGTAGGTTTCTGAAGTATTAAACGGATTTATAAAGCTATGGGCAAAATAGTTGGACTCCAGATGGTACCCCCTATCAGGATTGCGAAGAGGTTCAACCGAAGCTATTGCTCCTGTGTCCGTATTGGCCACTGAAGTATCAGTTCCGTACTGATTATACAGCCCCGCGTCAATGGTTATCTTTTTTGTACAGGAGAGCAATATAACAACCAGAAATACGGATGATAACAATAATAATAAGCGTTTCAATTTCATTTTCATATTATTTAAAAACACATTAGATAAGTTAGTAAAAACCGGGACACCTGTTACTCATCAAGTATAAAACGGGCGTTGGCGGCATCGGTCCAGGGATACCAAAGGGTCGTCCCATTGTCGTGCAGGACACATTTCCATGCGTCCACATCTTCAGCATGCAGATAGCAATAAACATTCTTTTGATTGACCACATTACCGCCCTGCCATTGCCCTGCTGTTACCAATCCCAACTTCCAGGCATTTATATTGCCCATGGAACGGTCAAACTTCTCATAATAAACAGAGTCTTTTAAAACACCAAAGCCTCCCGGAGCCAACATTGCCTCGCTGAACAACTTACTGAAATCGGCAGTAGTAGGTAACCTCCAGTTTGCAGGTGCAATTTTCATTTTTACATTCTCACTATAATAAGCACCATACGCTCTTACATAGTCCGATCCAAATGAACCGGGAGCAAAATGCACATCGTTCGAACTTATTGAAGTCCCATCCGGGAACAATGATGTTCTCAGATTTTCTGCAAGCCATATTTGAGAAGTGCCGTCAGAAAAACGAACCCGGGTAACCTTGTAACGGATGGTTTCTGTTCCTCTTGTATCTGTTAAGATCATCATACCACGTAATGACAGCGAGGCAGCCGACCGTGATACAAGACTACCAGAACCATGCTCAACCACGTTCCAGTACAGTTTTTCGGTAGTATATTTTTTTACGCCCAATTGATCCATAACATCCTGTAATTGTTGATGAGATATAGCTGCATTACCTCCGGTTCCAGCAGGGAGCTCAACCCTGTTCCCGGATAAATCAGGCCGGATGCCAAAAACCAGCTCGAATGATGTATTTGCAGGGTAACGGTCAGTTTCCCACAGAAACTGAAGTGTTCTATCCGGCACGTCACCATCCAGTTCCTGATATAGCTGATCTGCGGGAAGCAACAGGGTCGTTTTTAAACGTGTTCCGATAAAACTCCGGATTTCCGACGCCGCAACGGTCAACTCCCTGGTAGGCTTCACAGACCAATAAATAACACCGCTTCTTCCGCTTTCAATGCCAAATCCAGAAAAACTCTGTTCCAACTGATCTACACTCAATTTTAAAGATTTAGCGGCTCCCGCATTATAATAAACCGGCTGCAACAGATAGGGACTGGTACTCAAAACCAGGGTACACCCCGCTTCATTCGCATTATTCCAGGAAAAAATATAGGACTCAACTGCCTCATTATTTAAGTTAATAGAGTCGTTACTCCCGGGACCAGACAGCGCAATACCAGATACAGGGATCCGTATCTCATAGTTTTTTTTCTCTTTATTACATGCACTTGTCATTAAAAACAAGCTCAGACAGAAAATAAAATGTTTCATTTACTTTTTATTATTATAGCATTAAAATATTAATACCCGGGGTTCTGCTTAATAACACCTTTCCCTTCATTAATTATTTTCGTCGGTATCGGCAATCGTTCATACTTGTACCTGCCATCAACCATAGTTGCTATTTTGGCAGTCGATTGTCCTGCAAATTGTGCTTTTGCAATTGCAAACTCGATAAACTTACCATGCCTTATCAAATCCTGCCTACGCACACCTTCCATATAAAATTCATGGCCGCGCTCCAACAAAAGCCTTTCAAGAAAAGTGGTTACATCTCCCACATCGGACATGGTGTATGATTTCAATCCGGCCCTGTTTCTGACCATATTGAGGTAACCCAGCGACTCACTGGTAACCGTATTTGAGTTCCTAACAATAGCCTCCGACAAAAGCGTTAACACATCAGCATATCTGTAAACCGGCATATCGATTTCGCTCTTCTCTCCTACCACACCGTCGAAACCATATTTCAAAGGAATGGCCCCTTTATACAAAATACCCTGGGAGCCATTGTCCCTATCCAAAAAACGGCTATGTTTTACGCCTTCTGTCCCGGTATATTCAGCAATTATCTTTTCTCTGCGTTTATCGTTGGCTTCGTAGGTTTCATAAAACGGCCAGGCAATTTTATACCCGCCCCATTTTGTTATCGTTTTTGAAGAAGGTGTAGGATAATCCGCAGTCAAAATATGTGCATGCCATTGATTCTCCATAATACCGGCTTTGGCCAAAGAGGAAAAAATGACTTCTTCATTCATCTCACCTTCCAGTGTGAACAGGGAATGGTAATCATCTACCAAGCGATACCCATATTCTGAAGAAATCAGTTTACGTCCAGTTTCTTCGGCTTTTTGCCATTGCTTTGTCAGCATGTAAAGTTTAAACAGTACCGTAGTCGCAAGCCCCCTGGTAAATCTTCCATAGTTGGCAGCATCATACTTCACCGGCAAAACAGCCGCAGCTTCCAACAAATTCGTTTCAATAAACTGTTGCATTTCTTCCTCAGAAAGCCGGGGAAGTATTTGCTCCCGCATGGGATTTTTGAGTATTTCCAGCGATGGAATCGGAACCGGACCATACAGGTCATAAAGTAAAAAAGCCAAAAAACCCATGCCGCATTTCGTTTCGGCAATATAACGTTGCTTCAGGCCTTCATCCATTTGCACATCTTTAATACGATCAATGGTAAGCATCATCGAAGAAATATACTTTACGTTATCATATACACGGCGATCATCTCCGTCTATATGCCAGTCATTGGCCTCATAGGAATTATAAAGGGTTGTCCATCCCCATGTGTTTTCACAATGATCCGTCACCATATCTGATGCGATGCTATACCCCGCAGCCACGTTAAAAATACCATAGGGGGAAAACACGTAATATGTATTGGCGGATACAAGTGCTTTTACATCTTCCTCATTTTTAGGAAATACCCCGGTATTTATCTTGTCAAAGACTTCCGCATCTATTTTACATCCGGAAAAAATAATCACAGCTCCTATCAGAAGCGCAAGGATCGCTTTGGACAAATAGTTCGTCATATTAAAATATTTACTACAATTAAAAAGTTATATTCAGCCCTATATTATACGATCTGATATTGGGGTAAGGAAACGTTCCGTTATCGGTTTCAGGATCCAGCCCCGTCCAGTTTGTAAATACAACCGGGTTGTTTATGTTTGCATATATCCTTGCGGACCTGGCAAAAGACTTTTTTACCGGCAGCTTATATCCTAATGTTATATTACCCAACCGTGCAAATGAAACAGATGTAACATAATAATCACCCCACCCGTATCCGCCTTTTAAATAGGTAGGATTATTTGAGTTTGTATTAGCGCTGTTAAATGCCTCAAATGCCATCACCGAAACATTCTGCCCGTTATTCATTCTTGTCCAGTCCTGCAGATAACTGGCACCTCTCCTTCTGCCGGCCTCCCCGTAAAAGTATATATTGAGATCAAAATTTTTGTACCGCAGAGCGTTGTTAAAACCAAATATCAATTTGGGATCTCCGCTGTCCATATAAATCATATCGTTTTCATTTATAATCCCGTCACTATTCTGATCTTTCAGTTTCACCATCCCCGGCAACAGGTCTTTCTGAGCGGCCGGAGCTTCCTCACCCGGGCGCATAATGCCTATGGCTTCATAGGACCACCATGCTCTGATTGGATCATTTGTCTTTTGATAGGGTGAGGGTTTCCAATCCGGATCCCGTTTCGACCACCGGTCGTTATACCGGGATGCGGTTATGGTGCTCGCCCAACCGAAGTTATTCTGGTCAATGTTCTTCGTATTCAACGTCAGCTCATAACCGTTGCTTTTGGTTTCTCCGATATTGGCGGCGATGCTTGAAACTTCGTTATAAGACAATAGTTTTTTTGAACTCAGCAAATCCGAAATCCTCCGGCTAAAGACTTCCGCTGTTAACGTAATTTTATCATGCAAGAACCCCAGGTCTACTCCCCAATTATATTCCGTTGTGGTTTCCCATGTAAGACCCGCATTACCCAGTTCTGAGGCATATACCCCCGGATACTCAGTTTCACTTTCGCCAAAAATTGCGTTGCGGCCTACAGAATAAAAATCCTGAATATGGTAGCCAATATTAGAATTCCCTGTCTGGCCGTACGATACACGGAGCTTCAGATTTGAAAGCCACGCTTCCTGGCTTTTTAATAAAGGTTCCTGGCTGGCCGTCCAGGCCATCGATATGGATGGAAAATACCCCCACCTGTTCTCTGGTGTAAAGTTGGAAGCCCCGTCAGCCCGCAGGGTCGCCTCCACTGTATACCGATCTTTAAAACTATAATTTAGCCGGGTAAAATAAGAGGCAATCGAACTTTTCCATCCCCAGGATCCTACAATCGGCTTTTCATACGAACCCGCACCAAGGTTATAATATCCAAAACCATCAATCAAAAAATCTCTGTTCCCGGATGACACCCCTTCCCCGTTAAACTGCTGATAAGAATAGCCCGCCAAACCCTTAAACCTGCCTTCACCCAAACGCCGGGCATAATTAGCTGTTACATCCATAAGATAGTCAATCGCATCTTCCTGCGAAATATTACCGGAACCATTGGTTTTTTGACCTTCCAATGTTGTTTTAGGAAGATAGTTCGAATTTTTTTGAAATTTCCGGTCCGCCCCCAGGTTCAGTTTTAACTCAAGGCCGTTCAATGGTTTCACAACAGCGAAGGCAGAAGCCAAAAGCCGGTCCTTGGACGTTTTATTTTTTATCTCCAGCAAGGATACCGGATTGGGAACGAAAGAGCGGAATGGATCAATATAATAATTGCCGTATGGATCGTAAACGGGAATAACGGGATTGGCCTGAATGGCGGAGGTTAATATGCCTGAATATTCGTTCTCAGCATCGCCCAATGGAACATTATCGTATCTATTCTGTGAATAAGTAGCCGAGATGCCCAGGGACAGGTACCTGTTTACGAACTGATCCAGGTTAACCCTTGCTGAAAAACGACCTGCACCGTTATTTTTAACAATTCCATCCTGCTGCATAAAATTAACCGAGGTCATATACTTTGTATTTTCGGTTCCCCCGTTTAGCGATATATTATGCTGGTGCATAAAGCCCCTTCTGGTAATTTCCTTAAGCCAGTCTGTACCCTTAATATTCAGTATCTGATCATTCGTGTACATGGGAGTAAACGGGACAACAACATTCCCCGCCGGCGGGGTAATATACCCCTCATAAATCCCTAATCCGTTTACTTTCAGGTACTCCTCATATAATTGCTTGTTTCGCATATCCATGTATTGTTGGGCATTCAGCATCTGGTAATTATTGCCCATTTGTTGTACTGACATATTACCGGAATACGCAATAGCGGCCTTTTGGGCTTTTCCCCGTTTGGTTGTTATGATGATAACGCCATGGCCGGCGCGGGCACCATATATAGCAGTAGACGCTGCATCCTTTAACACCGATACCGACTCTATATCATCCGGATTCAGTGATTCCAGAATATTATCTGTAGACCCTGACTTATATATAGTTCCTGTTCCCAAACTGCCAGCCGGGCTGATGGGGAACCCGTCAATTACAATCAAGGGATCGTTACCGGCGTTAATGGACCCTTCACCCCTTATTCTTAATTTAGCTTCACCACCCGGCTGTGCAGATACCTGGTTCACTCTCAGTCCGGCAGCCTTACCGGCAAGCGCATGCGATATCGTAGTTTGGGTATTCGTTTCTATTGTCTTCATATCAACCGTAGACACAGCACCCGTTAACGACTTTTTACTTTGGGTACCATATCCTACAACGACAACCTCCTCCATCTCTTTACGCTCTTCAGTCATCGTAATGTTTATAATCCGGTGTCCCTTTACAGATACGGCTTGTGGCGTGTAGCTCATGTAAGTAAAAACAAGCATTGCCATATCACCAGGCACTTCAATGGAATAGCGGCCATCCGGTTGTGTCCTGGTGGCCAGTGTGGTTCCTTCAATGGATACAGTTACATCCCCCATTGGCTGATTCAGGGCATTCAGTACTGAGCCCGTTATTCGTTTTGCTTCCGAACCACCCGCTGCAGTCGGCGGTCGCTCCCTGATCAATATCTGTTTACCAATGATATCATAGGTGTAATTTGTAGGTGCCAGTAGTTTCTTCAATACGGTTGCAAGGGACGCATTGGCTTCATTCACAGAAACGATCGTATTTACGTTTACCCGGGTTTCGTTAATAAAAAACGTGTACCCGGTTTTATTTTCGATGTCCCGGATTACCTTTTGCAAAGGGACTTTTGAATGACGAATCGTAAGATTGCTTTGAGCCTTTGATTCGTTAAAAAAAAGTCCACCGATGACCGTAAAAAACAATACCGCTACTCTTAAACTTTTCATGATCTGTGTGGGTTGAATTGACTTTTATAAAACAATAATAATTGGGTACAGGCAAAAAACATCCTACGCCGATTCCTGGAACCGGTAACGGAACAGCGCTATACCTGCAGGTAATTTGAAAATTTTCTTGTTCGTTAATATTGCAAGCTCATATGCAGTAATCAGTCAGATTTGGTTATTACATAGTTCCCTTTATCAGTCCTGCGAAACTTAACTGACGCAGCCGAAGATGCTGACATAAGTTTTAAAATTGTCTCGATAGATTCGTTCCTTATCTTAAACGAGAAACGCTCATGCGACAAGCTGGAATCAAAATCAATGCTACATCCATACCAGTACTCCATCCTCGGAATAATATCCGCCAATTGCTCATCTTTAAAATCGAGGCTTTCATCTCCAAGCCCCCCCAGATACTTTTGCATATCCGTCTTAAGTACATAGCTCTCACCTGTTATCTTTGAAAAAACATATTTTTGATCGGGCAATAAAGTGGTGCTCTTTAAAACTTTATTATCCCGGTCTTTCTGCTCAATCCTCACTTTACCCTCAATCAGCGAGGTTTCAATTGTCTGCCTGTTGGGATCACAAAAGACTTCAAAAGCAGTGCCCAATGCCGTCACAACAATATTATCCACCTCAACTTTAAAGGGTTTGTTCTGATCCTTTGCCACCTTAAAATAAGCCTGCCCCTTTAATTTCACCAATCTCTCAGCATTTTTAAAATGCCCCGGATACGAAATTTCGCTGCCTGCTCCCATTTTTACCCGGGAGCCGTCATTTAGCTGAACAAATCTAACATCCTGCTTCCCGGTTGAAACGATATAATCAATATTACTTTCAGAATTAACCTGAAGGTGAATCAAGTATCCGGCCATGAGCAATATCATTATGGAAGCGGCAATTCCATAAATCCGAAGCCGCCTCTGTCCTCTGAACAAGATCTGATCGGCGCCAATTCCAGCCTTTATTGACCTCCATATTTTTCCCCGTTCACGGTAGTCAGCAAGCGATGGTACACTATTTTGCGTCCACTGCTTTTCCAATTGCTTTTTTACGGTGTCCCTCCTCAGAAAAGTTAATTCCTCATCCGTCAAATCTCCGTGCTCATTATTAATATCACTATCCCATCCGGCCATAAATAAGCGGTTATTCTGTTAAATACGCTAAATATTGTTGTTACCCCCAAAAAAAAGAAAAATAAAAAAAAGATACAGGCTGGAGCGTATCGTTTTTAAAGCCTCATTAATATGCCTTTCCACCGTTTTTTCGGAAATATCCAATAGCTGGGCTATCTCCTTATATGATTTATGCTCGCGACGGCTGAGTATGAACACGGCTCTTCGTTTAGCAGGCATTTGGTCAATTATTGTATCGATCATGGCGCTTAATTCTTTGGCCTCGAGATGATTTTCAATAGAGTATGCATCTTGAATAGCGTCCTCGATGGTTTTCAAATAAGTATGGTAATTGAAATGCTTCTTTTTTGACTGGCTGAAGATCAGGTTACGGGTTATAATAAACAGATACCCTTCAATATTCTTTTCGACATCTACTTTTGTTCTATTGCTCCAAAGCCTTAAAAAAACATCCTGAACGATATCATTAGCGTTGTGACTATCGGAGATATACAGGCGCGCGAACCGAAGTACCTTGTACCAGTATCTGTGGTATAGTTCCTCAAATGCTGTTTCATCCCCGTTACGCAGAGCGCGAATCAACACGTTCTCTTCCATCTACCTAAATTATTTTTTTGCAATCTAGTTCAAAAATCTATTCGAAATAAAACAGGGATCTGTGCTTACGGCTTTAATACTCTAAAAAACTTAGCAAAACACTTCATGCAACGGTCAAAACATCTGAAAACCGGATTTTAATACGGGCCATCTACCCCTGTTCCATACAGCAGGTCCGGTCAACCATCCTGATTGTGGTAGTCTTCAAGCAGGGCAAATCATTTGCCATCCTTCGCTGCATTACACAACCCGGCTTCCGGCATTGATTAAAAGCCCGGAGAAGGGAAATAATCCATCTGCCAGTTCACCGGGGGGAAGCATTGCGTAATGGCACCACCCCCGCATCCGGTATCGATTTTGAGCCCAATACCTCTGCCGATGAAATGAAGCGCATTACCGTTACCGATCCCGTAACCCGTAATAACGGAGGATATGGCATTGCCTTTGGCACCGACCAGTTATTGAAGCCCTCCGCAACCAAAACGGTAAGTGCCACCATTACCAACCACCTCGATTCTGCCTGCGGAAAAATATCTTTTGCAGTCCCTTGTTACCGGCGCAACAGCACCACTACCGGCAATCTCAATATTGTAAATCTCGACCGGAAAAATCCTGCAACTGGCCGGCGTTCCAATTTTGGGTAATAGAGCCTACTTTTACAGGAACAATTTCGTCTTCCTGCGTAATGGTTAGCAATGTTTATAAGACCACAACGCAGATGCAGGTGCTTTTCCGGCATCGGTAAATGACGGAATTTGTACGGTTACGTATTAAATTTATACAATTCATATGCATAAAACAGAAGTAAAACATCCGGATCGTGATCCGGGATTCTCAACAGGTGCTTTTTCCGATGGGGTCATTGCAGATGGCTGGCTGTATGTAAGCGGACAGGCCGCCGTTGATTTTAAAACATCCTCCTTTGTCAGCGGTACTATTGAAGAGGAGACCACACGAACGCTGAACAACATACAGGCCATTGTAGAAGCGGCCGGCGCTACAATGGATGATGTGGTAAAGTGTACGGTGCACCTGGCAGATATCAGCGAGTTTAACCGATACAACGTAGTGTATAACAGCTATTTTACAGGAGTTAAACCGGCGCGTACGACCGTGCAGTCCCTTATGGCCAATAACATTAAAGTAGAAATCGACTGTGTTGTAAAGCTGCCGGTCAAATAAAACAACAATGAACGAAAAGCAAGAGTGGTATACAATCCGCAATACGGATAGCATCGACACACCGGCGCTGCTGCTGTACCCGGAGCGGATAAGGGAGAACATCAATGTAGCAATAGGTATGGTAGATCGTCGCGAACGGCTGCGGCCGCATGTAAAAACACATAAGTCTCCGGAGGTTTCGAAGTTGTTGCAGCAGGCGGGTATACAACAGTTTAAATGTGCCACGCTTGCGGAAGCCGCTATGCTTGCCGATTCAGGAGCACGGGATATCCTGCTGGCCTACCAGCCCACGGTGGCGAAACTCAGCCGTTGGCTGCAGCTGATACGGGAATTCAGCGGAGTGTCTTTTTCCTGCCTGGTAGATAATATGACTACCGGTACCCTTCTTTCGGAAACTGCTCAAACAGAAGGACTGAGGCTGAACGTATACCTCGACCTCAACGTGGGCATGGGCCGTACGGGTATTAAACCGGATCAAAGCGCACTGGAATTGTATGAAAAACTGGCCCGGATGCCGGGGATTTGCGTGGAAGGCCTGCATGCTTACGACGGGCATATCAATGAAACAGACACAGCGCGGCGGCAGGACAGTTGCACCAGGGCTTTTGCTCCCGTATATTTTTTACGTACCTTACTGAAGGAAAGGGGACTTCCGCAGGTAAAAGTGATCGCCGGCGGATCGCCCACTTTTTCTGTGCATGCCGGCATGCCGGATGTAGCGTGTAGTCCGGGTACTTTTGTTTACTGGGATAAGGGGTACCAGGAGCTACTGCCGGATCTGTGCTTTGTTCCTGCTGCACTGGTACTGGCCCGTATCATTTCTTTGCCGGAGCCGGGTCTCCTCTGCATCGACCTGGGATATAAATCCATCGCTGCAGAACAACCCATTAACCAGCGTGTATTCTTTTTAAATGCACCTGAACTAAAAATGCTCCGGCACAGTGAGGAACATCTGGTAGCAGAGGCCACTCCCGATCATCAATGGCAGATCGGCGATGTATTATACGGCCTGCCCTATCACATCTGTCCTACGGTAGCCCTTTACCAGCATGCAGAGGTGATCGCCGGCGGTGTTAAAACCGGGGTGTGGCCCGTTACCGGAAAGGATTATGCAGGAGGAAAAATTCCTTTGTAAAAACCATATCACAATCGTTAAAAACAGCTCTATGTCAACAGAAACAAAAGATTTCCCCGTGTCTGTGGTGGGCCTGGGCCTGATGGGATGCAGTATTACCACCTGCTTACTTATGGCCGGTCACCCGGTAATTGCGTTAGCCCCCATTCCGGAAGACCTGGAACATGCAGAACAACGGATCCGGACACATCTCCGTAAATCGAAACAGGAAGGATTGGTGAGGCAGGATCCGGACTTTTTTTTACAGCGCCTTACCGTCACCGACGATTATAAAACAATAAAAGACTGCAGGCTGGTCATAGAATGTACTATTGAAAACCTCGAGATAAAAAAAACAGTATACGGAAAGATCGAAGCCGTTATTACCGCAGGCGCATGGATGGCCAGCAATACCTCTGCCATACCCATCAGCACTCTTCAGCAACTGACTACACACCCGGAGCGTTTTTTCGGGCTCCATTGGGCAGAGCCCTCTCATACTACGCGTTTCCTGGAAGTAATCTGCGGCGACAAAAGCAATGAAGCATTGGGGGAACAACTATACATTCTGGCCCATCAATGGGGTAAGGAGCCTACATTGGTGCGTAAGGACATCCGGGGCTTTATCACCAACCGGCTGATGTATGCGATGTACCGTGAGGCTTTTTACCTGGTAGAGAACGGTTATGCCACGATAGAGGATATAGACCGCGCCTGCCGCAATAACCCGGGATACTGGATGACGCTTGCCGGTGTATTCCGCTGGATGGACCTTACGGGCGTGCCCGCCTACCTTACAGTGATGAAAGACCTGTGGCCAACTTTAAGTAATAGCACGGAAGTACCGAAGCTGATCAAAGATCTTGTGGCCAACGGTGCAAGGGGTGTTGCAAATGGAAAAGGATTTTATGAATATACCCCTGAGGAAGCAAAACTCTGGGAGGAAACCTTTTCTGCCTTTAGCTTCGAAATAAGAGATCTGGCGTTGAAATACCCGGCCGATGTAGTAAAGCGAAAGCTGGCAGCAACAGAAGCCGTTAATTCTTAAAAGAACCGTACATGTTAATGATTGATGCCCACCTGGATCTGGCCATGAATGCGCTGGAATGGAACCGCGATCTGCAGCTGCCGGTTGCTTCGATCCGTGAAAGGGAAGCGGGACTTACAGACAAGCCTGATCGCGCCAAAGGCGTGGTAGCTTTGCCGGAGCTGCGGGCAGGCAACATAGGTATTGTGGTAGCTACACAGATTGCGCGGTATGTGGAGCGCGGCAGCAATCTTCCAGGCTGGCATTCGCCGCAGCAAGCCTGGGCACAGACGCAGGGCCAGCTGGCCTGGTATCAGTGCATGGAAGATGCAGGCGAAATGGTGCAGCTTACCAACCTTACACAACTGGAGCACCACCTTGCATTGTGGAATGATACAACAATAAGCAATACTCAAAAACCGGTTGGATTTGTATTAAGCCTGGAAGGCGCCGATTCACTCGTTGACCTCTCTTACCTTGAAAAAGCCTATGCAAACGGCCTGCGGGTGATCGGGCCGGCACATTATGGTCCGGGACGCTATGCACCTGGCACAGGCGAGGCCGGCCGTTTAACCCCATTGGGCATTGAGTTATTAAATGAGATGGACCGGTTAAATATGATCCTGGATGTAACCCATCTTACTGACGAAGGCTTCAGCCAGGCATTAAAGCTGTATAAAGGTCCCTTATGGGCCAGCCATCATAATTGCCGCTCCCTGGTACATCACCAGCGCCAGCTGACAGATGATCAAATAAAACAGCTAATAGAACGTGGCGCCATCATTGGCGGGGCGCTGGATGCCTGGATGCTGGTGAACGACTGGCAGCGCGGGGTTTCGGATCCCGTGAGCCATAATGTGGGCCTGGAGTTGCTGATAGATCATTTCGATCATATCTGCCAGTTGGCAGGCAACAGCCACCACGTTTGCATAGGCAGCGACCTTGATGGTATGTTTGGGAAAGAGCAATGTCCTTACGATATGGAAACAATTGCCGATCTTCCTTTACTCGGTACTATGCTGAAGCGACGGGGCTATACTGCGGGCGATATAAAAAATATCTTCCACAATAACTGGCTGCGGTTTGTACGCAATGCCTGGGGCTGAATGCACACCACAAATACAGCGCTCTATTCCTCTGACAATATCATTAGGCTTGGACCGAAAAGTAAATGAACAAACAGGATAATTTTGGATAACCAGCAAATGCTGCTGCGATCTGCATGCGCTCAACGGTATTTTTTCATACAGATATGTTATGACTAAAACGCAAATAAAGGATTGACTATCTTATTTAGAGAGCGGGTGCTACCCATCCAGCACTCCTTTTCTTAATTCACTGGGAGTAAATCCCGTCTTCGATTTTATATAGATAGAGAAGTGAGACATTTCTTCAAATCCCAAATTATCCATAATTTCCTTAATTGTCAGCGTTGACCCAAGCAGCAGCCGTTTAGCCTCCAAAACGGTACGTTGATCAATGATCCCCTTTGCGCTTAAATCATTGAATTGTTTTGCAATAATATTTAAATAGTTAGGTGATATATGGAGTTTGGCGGCATAAAAGGCTACAGATCTTTCAGCAGTAAAATGCTGATCTATTAAATCTTTAAACTGATGAAAAAGCGGATTGTATTTTGTGGCCTGACTAATCAGGGTCACATTCTCGGCGATCAGGTAATTTACCATCAAAACAATTAGCTGCGCCCTCAGCAACACGCTACTCCATTTGATTTCTTCTATTGTCAGATCCTCAGAAATATAACTCAAATCGCTTGTCAGCCTGCTAAAAGCATCTTTACTGATGTCGATCACAGGATATTTATTGACCTTTGAGCTAATAAAGGAGGCTTCAAACATATATCTTTCTACAAAATATCTGCTTATGATCAATTTGTGTCCTCTGGTGCATGCAGCACTATTCCAGGAATGGATCTGACCGGGAAAAGATATATGGATCTGGTAATTCTTTTGCTCATGCCTGACAAAATCAATAGAGTGCCATCCTTCGCTTTCTTCAAAAAACAGCAAAACATATGAATCCGGAGACCGAAAATTGTCTATCTGGCTTTGACCCGCCATAGGGAAATAGGCAACATGATCTTTTATGTTGGCCTCAGCCTCGAGATCTTTCGGAATGAAAAGGGGATGCTTATCCTCTGTTTGCATGAAATTAAAATTTTATCTTGTAAAAGGACCCGGATAGCCTGAAAATCCAATAATAATAAAACGGACATCTGAAGGTCTACACTTTATAAATCATATGCTATAATCATATTCCGAACGTGTCATTTTTTATTCAACCATTCGTGCTCTTTAACCAGCATATCTATCCGCCTTAACAAAAAAATAAAAAATGTCTTATTATAAAAATTGAAGTCTTGCTTTCCGTTGCAGAAGCCAGAACAAATTTGCAGCCAGTTTTAATGACGGCTATTTCATAGCAACTGCGCTTCATTGGTTATGTATGTTCCTCCATACAGTGCCCATTCCTGTTAGATGGTTACGGGAAAATTGTGGCTCATAAGGAATGATCATCCCAATACCAGACTAGCGGTGTCCAAAACAAAAGAGAATAAGGCGTCCTTAAATGCAACCGGGTTTTTCACGTTTCGAAAATCATTATGTTATTCAGCCAGCAGCATCTTATTCCACGTAGTGCAATCAATTTTTGCACAGGAGATCGGATAAAAACAATCTTATGAGTACATAAAATTCAAAATTTATATCGTTCAAAAAATAAATGATGTATAAACCCGATCACTACGAGGATTAAAAAACAGTCCAAAGATAAAAACCGGCCTCATCCAATTGTTATTAAAACAATGAGAAAAATTATATAAAATATAACAAATTTTTTCTCTGACCCGGACAATACCCGTTCCCGAAAAAGGGACCTGCTATCGCTTTTTTACTTCGATTTGCAGCCATGAGACCCGAGGTCCGGATTGCATAAGCCGGATAAAACAGATGCGCAATATCTTCTTTATTATAATTTAATCGGAGACCGCAACGTTAAAATTGCTTTTGCAATACATAGCCCATAACTGGTCAATTGTTCTGTTCGTTTTTTCAGTAAAGTATGTTTGTCTTCTGTAAGTTCCCTGCAAGCATGCTTCGTGAAGCATACCGGTAAAACCAGGGAACTTTGTATCCAGCCACATTAAGAACTTTGCTGTATGATGGTATCCGCTATACCATGATACATCTGCGCGAGGAGTATTGTTGAAGCTGTCTTTGCGCCATGCCAGAGTGGTTGCTCCGTAATAAAAATTCTCATAATCCGCCATTCCTTCACCCAGCCATTTTTCAACAGTATTATTATAAAGAAGCACCTGGTGCATTAATTCATGACAGAAGGTTTCGGATAGCCCGTCCGGGCCGCCAGGCAAATGGTTGGCGTACAAATAAATCTTACCCTGTATGGAGCTACCCGGATTCGTTTTTTCTGCGCCGTTTATAAAAATTACGTTTATAGTCTTAGGCGCATTGGGATTGAACCGTTCATAAAATTCAGGGTACCGGTCAAAAAAAACAGCAGCCAATCTGTTGAGCAGAATGGCGTCCAAAGCTGCCGGGTTTCGTATTTTCAAACAAAACCCATTCCTTACGATGACTTCCTGATTTTTGACTGTACTTTTCGCGCGACAGGATAAATCGAAAATTGTCATACATAAAAGCAATGCATGGATCAGTAAACGGATACCGGCCCGCTCCTTTTGTAACATTCACCTAAATTAACTGGTTGTATTAAAGGCCATGGCACTTCTTGCTCTGATCACTGTTTATTCGTTTTCTTTTTGTAAGGATATAATCTTTGAAAACGCTTTTTTCCCCTCTTTATCTACCTGGGCTATACGTATGTAATATCTGTTACCGGAGTTTTGCTCCACTTCGCTGTCTGCCTTTTTTTGGCAGCTGATCCCAATAGTGGTTAAGAATACAACCATTCCCAGCAGCAGATTACAGTGCCTCTTTTGAGGCTGCAAACAAAAAGACAATGCGAGTATCATAAGGAGCAAGCCCGGGCCCCAGAAATAGAATCCGGCTATATCAGGTTGCTCTTTTATCTCATGGGTGAAATTATAGTTTAAAGCACTGCCGGATGTGCCGTTAAGTGCTTTCGAATTGACCTTATCTCCAATTGCCCTGAAATGGGTGCCATTGCGGGAAACCTGCACTTCATAATAATCGTTACCGGTCTCTGTTTCTGAAACCCAGTTTAGTTCGAGATGATTGCTCCTGAGCTGGCCATCAATTTTTCCGAATTTTACAGGCAGTGCAACATCAAAAATATTGGTCGCCAAATCTGAAGCATAAAACCCCCACTGATCGCCAGCGCCGGTAGTTTGTACATCCGTATTGCTGGTGCTGCTGATAACTGTATTATTGCCGCTTGGAGCCAGCTCCCAGACATATTGTGCAAAGGTGTTTTCTTCCGGTGATTCTGTGGCCGACACCAGCAGCCGGCCTGTAGCGGTTATAGCCAGTCCGCCAAGCACGGATTGACCTGCGGGATAGGTAGGTTGTGCCGGAATTCCGTCGATTGAGCCTGTTACGGGCGTTGCATCAGCGCGGGTAATTTGCCAGAGCCGCTGCATAGTGACGTCTGAACCTGTAGCTAAATCAGCCACCTGTGCCGCTGTTAGTTTATAAATATAATAAGTCACCTCGTCTATGGCCGTTTCATAGGAATACCAGGTATAGGGACTGCCATTTGCAACCAGCAGGTACATATTATCGCTATTATCAAAACAAATATCCTGGATAGTGGCATAAGGAAGATCACCTGCCTGTATTTTTCCATTTGAAGCGAAGTCGGCGATATCTCCGCTGCCATTGGTTTGAAATGAATAGGCCTGGGCATTGAATCCTATAATATTATAATCAGCATTTTCTTCCGCGGTGTTGGTAACAAACCATGCTTTATCAGATCTGTCTACAGCCATCGCCGCTCCCTCTGAAGTATAGGTTCCAAGATTTGCACCAACCAGTCGGTTGGTACCCGGCTGATAACCTCCGGCGGTATTCGCCGAATAGATATTGTATGCGTCATAATTTCCATTGACGCCAAAGTAATAAAGATAGTTGGCCGTGTTTACACCAATAGCCTGATCCAATTCATATGAATATGCTTCAGGTATCTTATTGTAGACATTGGGGCCGCTTACGGTGCCGGTTGCATTATCCAAATCGAAGATCTCATACCCGTAGGTCGTATTATCACCAGGAGCCAGCATCTTTTGGCCTGCAGATCTCAAAGCCCATTCATATTTGCCGGATAAAAAATGCAGCTTATCCCGTTGTGCAAAGGTCACGATACTAATTAGTAATGCGAACACCAGTAGGGTTTTCCGGATTATCATCTTGTATAATTATGATATTGTAAAGAATAATAACTAAACTTTTGGCAAGGTACTTAGAATAGGCCCCATACAACTTTCAAAAAACCTCAAAATAGTTACATATATTATAACCATATTGATCATATGCCCGCCGGCGGGCACGAAACAATTCAAATGTGCGCATTCCTTAACCGGATGATACATACAGAGAGCATGATGATAACTACCGGTATCAAGCAATTCTTTGACATCTATAAAGGACAACCCAGTAAAGTACAGAAAACAAGTCCCCGGTTATAAAGACTTCGCAACCTTATTTGCGATAAAGACAGTGTCACTTTCATGATCAAAAAAAATCTCCAAATGAACAAGTATCGCAGCTCCGCCTCTCCGCAATTTTATTGCTCGTTTATTAAAGCCGCAAAAACGCGCCATTGAAAAAAAAGTGTTGAAAAACCTGCACCCGGCCGAAAAATAAAAAAGCCGCTATTGGTGCCGCCTTAGGAGACTTTTATACCATACCCGGTCGCTTATCAAGAACCGAAGCAATGAAGAAAGGATATCCTGCCCGGTGCCGTATTTATCCTGTTCGATTTTCATGATATAAGAGTGCAACAATCCCGTTTTCCCTGCAAGTTGCTCTTAGATTAAACCGGCTCTTTCACGAAATTATTTTATACGGGAACCGTTGCGGATACGATCATTGTCTTGGTTCATCTTTTGTCCCGTAGTTCGAGGCCAATATCAGGTTGTTTTAAAATACCTGTTCATGACACAGTTTGTGCCTGCAACATATACAAACAATAAATGCTCCCCTTTGGGAGCATTTATTGTACTTGCGGTGAGGGCGGGATTCGAACCCGCGGTACAGTTTAACCCGTACGGCAGTTTAGCAAACTACTGATTTCAGCCACTCATCCACCTCACCGGGGCTGATCCCCTAAGGGGTTGCAAAAATATAGAAACTCAACTATATAAACTAAAAATTATGCGCAATTTCAGTAAAAATATCTGAAAAAGTATCCGTTCTGTTACATGGCGGCCAGCTGCACCTTCTGATGCAGCTCCAGCACATTTTCACGGAAAACGGCATCGGTATCCATCAGGTCCTTCACGGTTTGGCAGGAGTGGATAACAGTAGTATGATCCCTGCCTCCAAAATGCTCCCCGATGGTTTTGAGGCTGTTCTTGGTAAAGGATTTTGCCAGGTACATGGTGATCTGCCGCGCCTGAACGATCTCCCTTTTGCGGGTTTTTTGCAGGAGCTTATCATACGGAACATTAAAATAATCGCAAACCATTTTCTGGATGGTATCGATCGTGATCTCCTTACTGGAAGATTTAATGAAATTCCGTAATACCTTTTTAGCCAGGTCCAGGTCAATTTCTCTCCTGTTGAGGGAGGATTGGGCCAGCAGGGAGATCAATGCCCCCTCCAGCTCCCGTACGTTGCTGTTGATGTTATAGGCAATATACTTAACCACCTCCTTGGGCATTTCCAGGCCATCTGTTTTCATCTTGCGCTCCAGGATCTCGATACGGGTTTCGTAATCAGGGATCTGAAGATCAGCGCTCAGGCCCCAACGAAAACGGCTCAGCAGGCGCTCCTGTACCCCTTCCAGGTCTTTGGGCGACTTGTCTGAAGTAAGGATCAGTTGTTTACCCGACTGATGTAGGTGATTAAAGATCGCAAAGAAGGCATCCTGCGATTTCTCGGCCTTGCTGAAAAACTGTACATCATCCACGATCAGCACATCGATCAGCTGATAAAAATGAATAAAATCGTTGATGGCATTGTTCCGGCTATGGTCCATAAACTGGTTGATGAACTTTTCGGAACTTACATAAAGTACTATTTTATTTGGATGCGTTTTTTTTACCTCATTACCAATGGCCTGTACCAGATGCGTTTTCCCCAGCCCCACTCCGCCATACACGACCAGCGGATTGAATGAGTTGGCGCCCGGTTTTTCCGCTACTGTTTTTCCTGCCCGCCGGGCCACACGGTTACAATCGCCCTCAATATACGCATCAAATGTATAGTTGATGTTTAATTGGGGGTCGATCTGCATCTTTTTAATGCCCGGGATGACAAAAGGATTCTTTACAGGGTTGTTGATCACGAGCGGAAAATCCATTTCGTTATTTGAATAGGTTTTATAGCCTGTTCCTGTAACATCCATGGTAAGCGGTTTGTTCTTACTGTTTCCGCTGTCTACCATAATACGGTACTCAAGACGGGCTTCCTTTCCCAACTCACGCTTCAATGTCTTTGCCAATAAATTTACGTAATGTTCCTCAAGATACTCAAAAAAGAATTGGCTGGGGACCTGAATCACCAGCACGTTATTTTTTAATGAAATTGCCTTTATAGGTTCAAACCAGGTTTTATAGTGCTGCCACTCAACAATGTCTTTAATAATCTTTAAACAACTAGACCAGATTTTTTCGACATTTTTCTCCATCAGAAGTTACCAAGTTTATTGATGCATTTACGATAATGTTTCTCCTAAAAGTCCAGCAAGAAACCATCTTCTCATAACGATAAAAAAGTTTCGCGGGACAGCGAATATCCACATTTATTCAACATAAAAAAAATTTAATCTCCTCTTTTTTTTACGTATGGCACAAAAATGATTTTTTCCGATTGTTTCTTGAATTTTTTTCAAACAAAGGACTCGATCCGTAAACAACAGCCCCCCTCCAACGCCGTGCACTCCCTCCGGATAGTGCTTAACAATTAAGCGGGGCTCTTTACAGTCAAAAAGGCCGAAACCCTTTACAGTAAAGGGTTTCGGCCTTTTGATGTTTTTTTTCACTATTCCTGTTCCCCAAAATACCGGCTATGGCATCCGGCACAAAAAAACAGGAAGGCGGAGAATATAGTAAAAAGATTATTTCGTTTTTGCCTTTGTTTTTACCGGCGCCTTAGCTGCTGCCTTGGGCTTGGCCTTGGCCTTTTCAACGGACTTTTTCTTTAAGCCTTTTAAGGCCTCATCGATGGCCTGACTTAACAACGCATAAGTCGTTTTTCCCTTCACCACATTTCCGTTCACAAAAAAGGTAGGCACCTCTTTTACTCCCAGGTCAAGACCATATTTCAGATCATCCTGCACCTGCCATCCATACGTTCCGTTCACCAGGTCTTCCAGAAAATTCTTATTGTTAACACCCGCTTCTTTTGAATGCAGTTTTAAACTTGTGGTACCAAGGTTCCTCCTGTTTTGAAACAGCACATTATGCATTTCCCAAAACTTACCTTCCTGCGCTGCAGCTATGGCAGATTCCGCAGCCTTTAAACTACGCTGATGAATTCTTGTTTGAGGGAAATGACGAAAATTAAGTTTTACCTGACCTTCATAATTTTCAAGAATCTGTTTTACAACTTCATTAGCCTTGGCACACTCTTCACTCTCATACTCTCCGAATTCCATTAAAATTACGGGCGCATCCTTCTTACCTACAAAAATATCCTTAGGCTCAATAATTTCCTCAGCTTCTTTCTTCAGACTCATACAATTAAAAAATTTATCTGGTTTAGATAGGCGTTTCGATTTTTAAACTTTTAAAAATCAATACATAAATACAACAAATATCTCAAAAAAGCGGTTGAAGATAATTTTTTTTTTCATCTTACAAATTTTTTCTTTTTACCGGAAAACACTCTTAGATAAAAAATTGATTATCAAAAAGAAACGGATATCTCCCGGCCCTGGCCCAAAAAAAATCCCCGCAGGAAACGGGGATTCATTTTTCTTTTTATTTTACGGTTCTCACTTATCGTTTCTGAAAACGACCGTGTTGTCAAAAACATCTACCAGAACCGGCCGCGACCGGTCTAAATCACCCTGCAGGATCCGTTTACTCAGCTGGTTCACGATCTCTTTCTGGATCAGTCTTTTCAGCGGCCTTGCGCCAAACTGGGGATCATACCCCTGTTCTGCAAGAAACTCCAGGGCGTAGTTGCTGAACTCGAGCTGGATACCGTTCTGGGCCACCAGTTTCTTCAGGGCCTCCAGCTGTATCTTCACAATATCCACGATGTCTCTTTTCAGCAACGGGTGAAACATAATGATTTCATCCACACGGTTCAGGAATTCGGGCCGGATCGTTTCCCGCAACAGGCCCATCACTTCAACCCTGGCTTTATCTGCTGCTTCGTCCACATTCTTCTCGTTCACATCCTCAAAGGCATTTTGAATAAGATGGCTGCCGATGTTGCTGGTCATAATAATAATGGTATTCTTAAAATTAACCACCCGGCCTTTATTATCCGTCAGCCGACCGTCATCCAGCACCTGCAGTAACACGTTCCAAACATCCGGGTGAGCCTTTTCTATCTCATCCAGCAACACCACGCTATAAGGTTTCCGGCGCACAGCCTCGGTCAGCTGCCCGCCTTCTTCATACCCCACATATCCCGGAGGCGCCCCCACCAGGCGGCTAACGGTATGCTTCTCCTGGTACTCACTCATATCAATACGCGTCATCATGCTTTCATCATCAAACAGGAATTCTGCCAGGGCCTTGGCCAGCTCCGTTTTACCCACACCGGTGGTACCCAGGAAAATGAAGGAACCGATCGGCTTACGCGGATCCTGTAACCCGGCACGGCTTCTGCGCACGGCATCTGCCACTGCGGTTATTGCTTCATCCTGCCCCACCACGCGCTGATGCAGATGGGCTTCCAGGTGTAACAACCGTTCTTTATCACTTTGCAACATCTTTGTAACCGGGATACCGGTTGCTTTTGCCACGCTTTCTGCTATATCCTCCGCATCCACCTCCTCTTTTAATAAACGGCTTTCAGCTGTATCATTGAGCTCTTTAGTGAACTGGAGGATGTTCTGCTCTTCTTCCTTTATCTTGCCGTAACGTATTTCGGCTACTTTTCCATAGTCCCCGTTCCGTTCTGCTTTTTCAGCCTCGATTTTGTAATCTTCGATCTTTGCTTTACCCGCCTGGATTTTTTCTACCAGTTCTTTTTCCTCCTGCCATTTGGCTTTGAGCGTATCGCGCTCTACAGACAGGTTGGCAATATCGGTGTTCAGCTGTTTTAATTTCTCCTCATCATTCTCACGCTTGATCGCTTCGCGTTCGATCTCCAATTGGCGGATATGCCGGTTCAGACGGTCCAGCTCCTCCGGCATAGAATTCATCTCCAGCCTTAACTTGGCAGCACTTTCGTCTACCAGATCAATAGCTTTGTCTGGCAGGAAGCGGTCTGTGATATACCGGTGCGAAAGTTCCACCGCAGCAATGATGGCCTCATCCTTGATACGGACATGGTGATGTGTTTCATATTTATCCTTCAGTCCCCGCAGGATCGATATCGCATCTTCCACCGTGGGTTCATCTACCAGTACTTTCTGAAAACGCCGTTCAAGCGCCTTGTCCTTTTCAAAGAATTTCTGATACTCATTCAGTGTTGTGGCTCCTACTGCTCTTAACTCACCCCGGGCCAGGGCCGGCTTGAGGATGTTGGCGGCATCCATTGCGCCTTCACCCCCCCCTGCACCTACCAGCGTATGGATCTCATCAATAAACAGGATGATCTCTCCATCGCTGCCGCTCACTTCTTTCACTACGGACTTTAACCGTTCTTCAAACTCTCCTTTGTATTTTGCTCCCGCTATCAGCAATCCCATATCGAGTGCATAGATCACTTTTGATTTCAGATTCTCCGGCACATCCCCGTTAATAATCCGGTGGGCCAGTCCTTCCACAATAGCGGTTTTACCTACCCCCGGCTCTCCCACCAGGATGGGATTGTTCTTGGTCCGGCGGCTCAGGATATGCAGGGTCCGGCGGATCTCTTCATCACGTCCGATCACCGGGTCCAGCTTCCCCTGCCGGGCCAGTTCATTCAGGTTCTTTGCATATTTATTTAATGCATTGACCTCCTGCGACTGTGTTTGGGAAGAAACGGTGTCTCCTTTGCGGAGATCCTTTATTGCTGTTACCAATCCTTTTTGGGTAAGACCGGCGTCCTTGAGCAATTTGGCCACTGCATCGTTCCCTTCAACAATTGCCAGCAGCAAATGCTCCGGGGTAATAAATTCATCATTGAATTGTTTTAAGGCCGCACCCGCTCTTAACACCACATTATTGGCATCCCTGCTGATCTGCTGGGCCGGTTCTCCATTGGTTGTGGGCAGCTTGGCCAGCAGCTCATCGAGCTTGGCATGCACCAGGTTGATAGTCACATTATTTTTCTTGAGCAGGAAGTCTACAGGCGAATCTTCCTGGTCCAGGATCGCCTTTAATATATGCTCTACCTCTATGTTCGGATTTTTAGCATTAAAGGCCAATTGCTGGGCCTGTTGAAACGCCTCCGCTGCTTTAATTGTAAAATTTCCTAAGTTCATAATTTGTAATTGTTAGTGGTTACAGGTTACCCGACTTTAGATTCTGAATACATTCCTGCATCCAGGATCAGGTGCCTGCAGCCTGTATCACTATAGCAAATCAAAATCCAAGCCGGTTTAAAAGGAAATTTTGTCAGGATCCGCGCTATTAAACTGACTATAATTCAGTCAAAATAAATACTTTATGAAATTTTAGCAGAAAATCCCTGGTAAGCAGGGGCATCCTTTATTTGCCATCCGGGTTAAAGATCCATTCCCGGCTTTCGCGGTTATCCCCTGCCTTGCCGGTTTTCAGCGGAATTACAGTGAACATGAGCTTGGGTGGCACCTGCCAGTCTTTTAACGGGTCAAACTGATCTACCGGAAGTTTTACCAACACCCGGTTCCATCCTTTATGGACCACTACTTTATGAGGAGGCCGTATATAATACATTTCATCCTCCAACGGCTCTTCCAGCAACCCGCTTTGCCGACCTGCAAATTTAAACGCCGGCGGATCGATCAACCGGTTGTTGATCCATATCTTACTCTTATTACGATCCCATTCCCCGGCCGGAGGTGTCGCATCCGCCCCGGATTTTGACTGATCCTTGGTATCGATCCAGAAATCGACCATTCCGGAAACCGGGCTGTAAAAGCGCGTATATGCATACCAGGTATTTTGAGGCTGCGGATACTGCAACCAGGCCTTTGTTAAAGGAAAATGAGTGTGCCAAAGCCATACGGTTCCACCAAGGGCAGGCACACCCGTTACCTTCTGAATTGAATCGGGCTGCAGTTCCGGCCAGAATGCAGCTTCCAGGTTCCCTTTATTCTCAAAAGGTCCGAGCAGCTTCCACCGCATGCCCGTTTGCTTTACATAATTAAACGGCAACGTTTCAAAATACTTTCGTTTATGATCCAGCAGACGCCGTTCAAAGTTTTCGAACGCTTTTATACGGTCCGGTCTGCCGGCCCCAATGGCAAAGGAAGTTCCTTCATACCCGCCACCACGCCAGCTGCGCTCAGCAAACGCAAGCAATCCCGGATACACCGTATTCTGCATCAGCAGATCGTGCTGATCTGCCACCCTCCTGTCTGCCCACAAACAGATTTCGGCACCCAGCAAATTTTTATTCCCATGATCCTGCTCAAAAAATTTACGGTTAAAAATCGTGACCACAGTATTCTCAGGATCCATATCGCTGATATAAAGGAAGCGGGAATCGATATACCGGCCAATGCTGTCGTTTTGATAATGATGGTCTTCAGGCTTCCATAAATGCTGAACCGTTCTGCTGCTTTTGGCCGCACCGGGGTTCCAGGCAATGACCTTTTTCCCAAATGAATCCAGCAATGCTTCTACACCGGGAACAAATTCCTTATTAGTAATGGAAACCTCATCAGCCCCGATATGTATATAGGGTACATCATACGTGGTACAAATCTCTTTTAAAATATCTTTTATAACAGCGGTTCCCCTGCTGCTTTGCATCTCCGTGCCCATCGCCCGGGTAAACGCCTCACTATGCCCCGGCATATCAATTTCCGGAACAAGTGTTATAAACCGCTCCCCGCAGTAACGGATCAGCTCCTTCATATCTCCTGTACTATAAAACGCTCCTTTATTGCGTGTCATGTTTTCCGCTGCGGTCAACACGGGATATTTGAGGATCTGCAGCCGCCATGCCACATTTTCGGTGAGATGAAAATGGAAAACATTGAGTTTATAGGCCGCCATTTTATCGATCTGTTGCTTCAGCTGATCCACCGGCTGAAAATTACGCCCCACATCTACCATATACCCACGCCAGGAAAAGGCCGGGTAATCGTTAATGATGCATCCTGCAACTTCATTTCCCTTTAGCAATTGCGCCAGGGTCTGTAACCCGTTAAAGATGCCATGTGCTGTATTGGCCTTAAGGAATACCTTTCTTGCCGAAACCGTCAGCTGGTAAGCCTCTTCCGGGTAAGCAGGCGCCGGCACATTCCCGAGCAGTATATAAATGGCCTGGTCTGCAAGCCTGCCCGGAACCGCCTTTTTTACAGGAAGCTGTTTCAGTCCGGCGGGTAAAAATTGAGCCAGCAACGGCTCCAGGCTGTCGGACGATATATAAACAGCTACGGCCTGTGAAATATCAAACGTTTCATTTTTCCAGCGCAGCTCACGGGGTAGCGGGATCAGTGCCGCCTTTTCTGTCTGCGCGGCTGCATATGAGAAAAGAATGCAACTAACTAATAGCAGCGCAACGCCTCTTGTCCTGACCTGTTCCAATCGTTTTTTTCGGTTCATTTGTAAAGGGTTCAGCCCGGGTGACTGTGATAATGTATGGGTATGGTACCGAAGTTATCCGAAAGGCCGCTTTTGCCTGTCCTGTACCATCATGCACCGATGAACAAACAAGGAAGTTATTCCGGCGTTTAAGGCTCTGTGCACGTGGTACCACCGGTATTTGCGCTGAACGTATTTCCCCACTGGCCAAAATTCGTTACCAGTGCGGGATGCCGGATACTGATGGCGCACCCGCTGTTATTGGTGATCTGATTGTTATACACCTGGCAGCCATCATCGGGCTGGTTTAAATTATTCTGAAAGCGTATGGCATGCCCATAGGTCCTGTCGATGGTGCAATTAAAAATATTGGCACCATTTGCCTGATCGATGCCGATAGCACCTACGCCCCTGTTGTTCTTATTATTTTTATAGAACCATACATTGTTCACAAAACAATTGTGCGAGCCGCCATCGATCGTAAGCCCCTCGCCTCCGTTTTCGTAGCATTGTGAATTCTTGATCGTATTATCCGAGCTGGCCCATTGCGAAATGCCGACAATATAATTATAGTAGGCTTTCACGCCTTCGATCCATAGATTGTTTGCGTTATGTATGAGCAGACCCGAGTGGCCGCTGTTACGGAAATGACTGTTGTAGATCTTTGTCTGATTACCGTAAACCCGCATGTTGGGCTCCGGGAGGTTTCCGCCGTCGATATAGATCCAGTCTATTACAGTGTTCAGCATGCCGGCATCCACATCGATCACCGAAACGCCCTGCCCGGGTGCTGCCGGTGCCTTACGCAGGTAATTGGTAGGATCGGTGCCGTTATTTTCCCCTCTTATGGTCAGCCCGCTTTTATTCACATGCACGGTTCCCGTGAAATAATGATTCCCGGCCCGGATCACAATGATGTCGCCGGAAGCGGACTGATTGATCAGGGTTTGAAAAGCAGCGGTCTCGTCCGGTCCGTTCTGTGCATCCAGGTACCTTGTAACAGCCAGCAGGGCATTATTAGCGTGTTTTGCAGCAAGGGCCTCCTGCAGGGGATGTATGCCCGGCTGACCGGAGTTCCCGGACTTAGTACAGGATAAAACAAGAAATACGGTGCCCAGCAGGGTGAGATAAACAAAATAAATCTTTTTCATTTTCTGTTTTTTTAAGGTTTATAAAAAGACCTGCTGCAGCCCATCCCTATCGGTCTACCACAGCCAGCAGCGTCAGGTAATTGTCAACCAGGAATCCTTCATACCCCCAGCATTCGCCCTTCCAGGTTTTCCAGTCTTTGGTCATGGTGCTGTCCGGGCAGTTCCCTTCAAAATCGCCGTTCGTGAAGCTTTCCAGCATGGGATTCAATATGGCATCGGCCTGCGCCTGCATGCCGAGCATTTTCAACGCGCGGATGGTAAAATAGGCATAACAGCCCGTTGCCCCACCGTTTTCATAGATCTGGAACCCATCGCGGCCTTCTTCATCCTTACCGTACCCCCATCTCCGGTCAAAATGAATATAATCTTCCCGGCGGACCGGGATAAGATTGCCCGGCAGTCCCAGCCGGAAATTGGTATATCCTACCTCATTCATTTTTTTCAGCAATGCCGTCATGATGGCTTTTCCCTGTTGCATGCCGATCAGGCCATAGCAGACCGCCACGCTGTTCACAAATACGAAATAATAATCGTGCAGTTTTCCGTCTGCGCTTTTCCATCCGGCCAGTACGCCCGTCTTTGTATTAAAAAAATTGGCGTAATAGTTCGACTTCAGCTTCTGTGCGAAATCCCGGTAACGCCGGGCGCCAGCCGTTTCCCCGATGTGATCGCTTACCCGAACCAATAGGGAGCAAGCCCGGTAGGCCAGTGCGTTGGAATAAGCATCATCATGCCCAAACCCAATGGTATCCCACCAGTTGGCCGGTCTTGTATCCCCATCCCAGGAACCGGCGTTACCGGAATATCCGTATTCGATGATGCCATCACCATTTCTATCAGTAGCAATCATCGCATCGGCCCACTGACAGATGCCTGCATAATTCTTTTTTGCCCAGTCCAGATCCTTTGTTTCCAGTATATAGTAACAGGCAGCCATGATCAGGGAAGGAAAACTATCCGACGAGTTATACTTACTGTGCCAGTTCGGCTTACCTACCATACCGTATCCCAGAAATCCGCCCAGGTAGCGGTCCAGGGTAATGCGTACCAGGTCAAACGCGTGCAGTCCTTCTGTCAGCGGCGGGGTCTTCCGGGCCATTTCGGCATACAGGAACACCGTAAAAGCACAGGCATCACTGGTCGTATTGTTGGCCAGCAATTTAAAACCGGGGCTCAGCTGAAAAATATTTATAAAATTCTTTTTAAACCCATCGTACCGCTCATTACCGGCCGCCGGTGCGTGATCCGGATAGATGGCCACGGATTCCAGTGTATAGGTAATGTCCGGATTTTTTTCATCCGCAGCAGGAAAGGTAATATTGACAAACGGTTTATCGGTAAGCTGCCCGTCATATCCCAGACGGCCGGCGCCATCGGAACAATGGACACGAAAAGTGCCCATACCCGGAAAATGCAGGATACAGGGGAACCGCAACTGCTTTTCACCGGCAAAATGACCGAGTGCAGTACAGTGATTTAATTTTTGTGAAAAAGGCAATAGCAGCGGTTCTGATCTCTCACCGGGTACGAATCGCGCGTGAATCTTTATTTCCTTGCCGGAAAAAACAAGCTCCCATGCCGGAACGGCGCCCGCTCCCACATAATAAGCAATGCTCTTCCCGGTTTGCCGGGTGGTATAGATCAGGGCATTTTCCGTTGCGGTTTCCGTTAACGGACTTACGGGAAAATGCGACTTACCCAAACTGTCCGTAGAAAAATGTACAAACCGTAAAAAACGTTTGTCCAGACCCATTTTCAGGAACGGCGACTGGTATAAAAACGGGCTGTTGCTTTTGAGCACGCCACTATAAGGATAACTCATTCCGCATGCCAGCCCTGCCAGTGAAATATTTCTGATAAATTTTCTTCTGTTTTGCATTGCTTTTGTGCTTTTAGCGGTTTTTTACCAAAAAAGAATAACTGCCCGAACCCAGTCTGATAACCGTTCCGGTACTGGTTGTTTCCTCGACAGGGAAGTTGCTGTCGTTTGTTATTATTTTCCCGTTTTCAAGAATAGTATCTGTTGCGGTAGCGGGAAGATATACCAAAGCGGTGGTATTTGCCGGTATCTTTATCTGCAATTGAAAACCCGACGTTTCTTTTTTCCATGCCGATTTGATTTCACCCCGTACGGATTGGTAGGTTGCCGACACCCAGGTGAGTCCTTCGACCGGTTGCGGTTTGATGATAAATTTTTTAAATGCCGGTGTGCCGGGCAGGGTACGAATTCCCGCCAGCGAATGAAAAAACCAATACCCTACAGGACCGGCAAGAGAAGGCATTTGTACCAGGCCCCCATCCCAGCTTTCTTTCATTACCGTATTGCCTTTATTAAAAATCATATCAATCCAGCCGGGATAGTCTTCTTTTGTTGCCATTTGATACGCTTCGTTCGCCAGTCCCAGGTCGCACAATGTGGTCAGCAGCACCGGTGTGGCCACAAACCCGGTTGACAAATGCCCGTTTTGCCGGGCAATCGCCTCTTTCAATTTTTGAAGCACCAGTTCTCTTTTATCATCAGGAACCAGTCCAAAATGAAGCGACATTAATTGTGCCGCCTGGCTCCCCAGCGCGTATTGGCCCGTCTGAGTATTGAGAAAACGCCGGTTATAGCTTTTCTTAATAAAAAGTGCCTGCTTTTCAAAATACAATGAATCGGAAGATTGATGCAATAATCCGGCAAAGACAGCCATTTTTTTTGTAAAATGATAAAACGCTATGGTAGAGGTTAACGGAACCGGGGTGGAGGTAGGCCGTCCACCTTCGCTGGAAGGTTCCATCCAGTCGCCCAGCCCCCACTCAACAATATGATCTTTGGAGATGGATTGTAAATATCCCAGATAGCGTTTCATTCCATCATAGCTGTCACGAACAATATCCAGGTCCTGGTAGTATTCATACAGTTTTTCTGTATTATAAATAATCATGCCTCCCCACCAGGGACCGTTGATCGTAGGGCCGTCAAACCGGCTGGGTACCACGGGAGGAACATAGCCGTTTGAATGTACAATATCATTAAAGTCATATTGCCATTTCCGGTACATCCCGACCACATTAAAATTATAGGCATTAACATCAAAACCACCCTGTATATCCTGAACCCATCCCGATTTTTCACGTGTGGGATCATTGGGAAGATGTACAATATAATTATTGATTGTATTGATGAAGATATCCTGTATACTATTGAGCCGCTCATTCGAGCAGGAAAATGTTCCTGCTTTTTCCAGGCGTGTAGCTACCAGAACGCCAACAACATCATGGACTGCGGGGGTGTAGTCGATCCCCTCCACGGTGATGTAACGGAACCCGTTATAACTAAATCGTGGTTCAACTACTTTTTCGCCTTTCCCGTCCAGGATAATATAATGTGTTTGGTAACGGCCCAGCGTATGGCTGCCGGCACCCAGGTATTGGATTTTTACACGCTGCCCTTCACGGCCTTTTAATTTTATTTTCACCCAACCGCATAATTCCCTGCCCAGGTCGAACCGGTAACCGCTTTCTGTTTTTTCAACCCCTGTTGCAGGATGATAGCTGAGCCGTGTTACTGGCGACAACTGCTGGGACACTATTTTCCCCCGGGGTTTCTCAACAGGGAGGCACTGGTTCCACCCTGTATCCTGAAAACCCGCTGCGCTCCATCCGGGCATTTCCATCCGGGCATCATATGTTTCACCACCCAGGATATCATTGTACCGGACAGGCCCTTTTGTAGTAAATTTCCAGTGCCTGTCAGAGGTAATAACAGCGGAGGAGCCATCCGTATATTCCAGGAAGAGCTGAAACAATAACCGGGGAGTGTTGATATAATCTGCCGTATAAAACCGCAAGCCATGAGGTACAACGGGATTATACCAGCCGTTCCCCAGGATCACTCCAATGGCATTTTGGCCCTGCCTGACCAGTGATGTCACGTTATATGTGTTATACAGCACTCTCTTTTGATAATCGGTATAAGCAGGATTCAGCAGCGCATCTGATACCCGCTGTCCGTTTAAATACAACTCATGATATCCCAGCCCGCATATATAAGCCGTAGCCCTTTTAATAGTTTTTCTATGAGTAAATTCCCTGCGCATATACACGGCCGGAGCTTCTTCATCAAAACGCACGTGTTTCCTGATAGAGTCGGCTCTCTGCCACATGCTGTTTTCCGTTTCCATATCAAAATCGGGTAACGCCTTCAGGCCGCGCTGGTAGCCGGTAAGCTCCATATCGGAGCCAATCCATTGGCCCTTCCAGTCGCCTTCCCGGAGCAGCCCCGTTTTCCAATAGGCGATCGCACTCCATGCCGATACATTGCCCTTTTTATCCCATACCCTCACTTTCCACCAGCAGTTGTTTGCTGACTTCAGATGCACACCGTTATAAGGCACCGCTATGTTCTGATCTGATGTTATTTTACCGCTGCTCCATAGGTCATGCGATCCGTTTAACAGCTCCACTGAATCGGAAGCCACAACAATTTCATATGCGGCCTGGTACCAGGCCCTTTCCGGCGTCTCAATATGCCAGCTGAGCCGCGGTTGGGCCTTATCGATACCCAACGGGTTTATGGCGTATTCGCATCTTAAATGAACCGGAACGGCCGCTGCTGTTTCCTGTGCGGCAAGCGGCTGCACAACAGACATCAGAAAAAGAAGGCTCAGATAATACTGTTTCATCCGTATATTTTTTCCCGGCACACCGGGATTGATGATTTACAAGATGGATCCGGAGCCGGCTCCAGGTTAAAGACCGTAAGCACTTATCTCACCCAATACCATATAAGGCCCTTCACCGGTAAGTCCTGTAAATTTAAAATATCTGCCCGTAGCCGTTGATGTAATGGGAAAAAGTTGTTCACCATCTGCCAGCCTGTTAAAATTAAAGGTACCCAGATCCGTCCAGGTAATATTGTCTTTACTGATCTGCACCAGAAACGTATTAGGTCCGCGGGTGTCGCCCGCAGGGGCATCTTTGTTCGTCCGCTCCACGCCAAACCGCGTAAAACTGTGCTCAGACTTCATATCAACAATCACCCAATGCGGATAGGGGGCAGCAGTGGGAGCAGCCTGTGTGTGCCACCGGGTGGTAAACGTACCATCAATTACAGCAGCGGCACCACCTCCGGGTTCCGTATGCTGATCAGAAAATGCAATAACGCTCCATTTTGTTTTATCCAGTTTTATATCGCTGACCAAACTGTACGCCTTATAAATGGTATCCACAGCATTGGAATCTGCCAGAAACAAAGAACGATACTCAAATCTGGTATCTGCCGCAAAATCACTGATCACACTTGCCGTTTGTGTATTGCTGATGAAAAGTTTTTGCTGCACACCGGTGGTATCTTTATAGATCAGCTGCAACCCCACTTCTCCGTTGTAAACAGCGGCAGCTCCCCAGTTAATGGTTAAAATGCCCGCCCATACTGCGGCGGATGATACAAAGCGGTTTGTCAATGCCGCCAGGTAGCTGTCACCGTAAGCGCGCCCGTTTACTTCCACCGGTACGGAACTGTTGCCTTTTTTGTCAAAGGTTTTAATGATAAATGTATAGTATTGTTCCTGCAATCCGGTAACCGGTACATGAACCGTATCTTCGCCGGGTATGATGTTTACTGAAACAGAATCGCTGTAATTGTTCCAGTACACTTTGGCATTGCTTACATTAGGATCGGCGGCCCGTGGCCATACAATCTCTACTTTTTTATAGCCCGGTCGCACCACAGCCTTTGCTTTTTCGACGTACACCCTGCCACCCGGTTCTATAAGGCTTTTATAACTGTCATCTATTTTTGAACACCCCAATGCAATGAGCAGGATATATAAAAATGCTTGCTTCATGAATCCTTTTTTTGATGATACAAATTATTGCTCTATTTTTCCCCAGAAACTGATCTCTGGAACAACGATCTGCCCGATAGGTCCTGAGCTGGCGTAGGTGGCAACGGTTTTGAGCCGGATGTACCGGAAAGCGCCCTGATCGCCGGTAAATTCAAAATCGCCGCCGTTTACTACGGAATACGTCCGGTCTTCTTCCGTAATCTGCCCCTGCGGCAATCCCGAGGGCTTGATAAACTCAAAGCTCCCCAGCAGCTTCCAGTTGTCCCAGCTGCCGTTGGCCGGTGGGTTATTGGATCCCCAGATCTCAAACTGTTTAATGCTGGCGCCGGCGTAAGGCGATTCATGATAATGCATCACTTTCATACGGCTGGCCGTAACGGTCTTACCGAGGTCGATGGTGAACCATTGTGGTATCTGCAGGGTATGTACGGTAGCAAAAATATTATAGTTCCCGATCCCCCAGGAGCCATCGTATACATGCGGAAGATCAAACGACTCTACATACTGGTAGGTATCCGTAGGCAGGTACATCGCCTTCCAGGTATTCTTGGGAATAAACTGTTCAAACAAAGGCTTTATCATCGCTTCCACCTGGGGCGACCGGTTATTCCACCGGTCCCGGACATACACTGCAAATCTTTTTGAAACCGTATCAAATCCTCTTGCTGAAAAAGTACCCGAATCGAGTGCACTGTAATAGGAATTGACTTCTTTGTAAGCACCGCTCCCGGTGGTGTCATACAACAATGTAAAGGCAAGATTTGCACGGGTGGGATTTTTATACCTTAACCGTACACCTCCAAAAGTAGGCTCCAGGCTGAGGGATTGCTGCACCAGCATTACCGGAGGTGTAAGGGGCACCAGATCAACGGTTAAGGCGGCAGACTCTTTTTCGTTTTTCCCAACACTGTAGATGGTTATTTTCCGCGGGCTTACATCCCCAAAACCCGAAACAATCAATGAATCTTTAAAAACAGAAGATTTGGTTTCTGCTTTTACACCCGGCTGTATTTCGTACACTGCTTTTACATAAGAGAGACTGGCATCCACCGGAAGCCTGTACGTGATAATACCGCCCCCCGGTGTGGGTGCCACCTTTATATCGGTAACCTGCGCGGGAGGCGGCATATTACTATCCGTATAGTTATAAACGGGCTCTTTGCCACAACGGGAGAATATGAAGATGGGGACCACCATTAAACCAATTTTCAGCAAATTTTTCATTTCAATACATTTGTAATTTTTTACCAACCGATATTTTGTTTAAGGTTTGTATTGCGCGTCAGTTCTTCTTCGGATATAGGCCAGAAATAATCTTTGAGACTGAATCGTTGATTATATAAGGTAACCGGGTTGTAATAAGCTGCGGCTACGCTCTGGCTTATGTCCCAGCCGCGCAGGGGTGCATTGTATTCCTGTATACCTTCCTTCCAGCGCCTGAGGTCCCAGAAGCGATGTCCTTCAAACATCAGCTCCAGGTTGCGCTCTTTGTGGATGATGCTGCGCAAGCCATCCTTTGTTGTATATTTTGCAGGGTTCTTTGAAAAATCCGCCCACGCGGTTTCGATCGTGGGGAGGCCGGCCCGTTCACGCACCAGGTTTACATACTGATAGGCTTCGGCACCGGGTCCGCCTGCTTCGTTTAAGGCTTCGGCATATAACAGGTAAAGATCCGCCAGGCGTATGAGCGGCCAGGGATAATTTACATAGGAGTACCGGGTGGTATGATCCATCGTATTTTCAAAATGGACCACTTTTTTAATGGCATATCCCGTAACAGGGCCGTAGGCGGGGCTGCTGAGCCCGTGCACCTGGCCGCGTTTTGAAGAAATGTAATAAAGATCAAGCGGCTTACTGTCGTCAAACCGGCCCTGCCCGTACCAGATGCCGCCATCAAAACCCAGGCTGGCATAGAAGCGCTGCTCCCGATCGAAATTAAGCGCTGCAGTCGTATACCCCTGCCGTACCATCAGGCCTTCGGACGCCGTTGCCGTTCTTAACGTGTAGCGCTGATCATAATTATATGTTTTATCTTCCTCAATAGGCACCCCGTTCTTCGTATAAAACTGTTCTGCAATTTTAATGGGCGCATCCAGCGCATTCAACATCACCGTATTATCAGGAAAAGCCGGATCCCACTTGGGCGGTGTATAAAACTGGATGCCATCTGCCCAGCTTTGGGTGTTGCTCCATATGATCTCATTGTTCCATCTTTCGGTAAGTGCTGTTCTGATACCCAGTTGAGTACGCATGGTATTTGTAAGTGTCACATTTTTATACACTGCCGGTACGGTATGCAGTGTATACCCCAGCTCAGTGCAAACATCAATCGCCTCCTTGCAGGCGGCAACAGCGGCCGTCCATTCTGCAGGGTCGGCTGTCTGATTAAAAAGCTGGACTCCGTCATTATTTTTCAGGGTGGCCGCATCTGTGTTGCCGTTGTATAAAGGGCTGGCAGCCGTTACCATCACTTTGGCCTTTATGGCATAAGCAATCGGTTTGGAAATACGGCCCAACTGGTCCTGGTCGGTAATGGCATCGGGCAGGGAATCCTTGGCCTCATCCAGTAATCCTATAATATAGCTAAAACATTCATCCGTAGTATTTCTCTCCGCTTTTACCTGTTCGATCGGCGCATCCACCGGGAGGTTTTCTTTAATAAGGGGTACCGGACCATACATACGCACCAAGCAGAAGTGATACCAGGCTTTCAGGAATTTCACTTCCGCTATCCAGTAAGTTTTCATATTGGGAGGCACCCCGGGTACCTTCCGGGCATTTTCCAAAAAAATATTACAGTCCCTGATGGCTTTATAATAGGACGTCCAATACTCCTGGCCGATGGGCGATACAAAGTTCTGGTTGCCGCGCGCAATGTTGAACATCCGCCCGAACTGGCCCCACCTGCTTTGAAGCGGAATCATTTCATCTCCCCCCGTTAAAGCGGGATTCACATTCGGATCTGCATCTTTTAACAGGTATGAATAACAGGTACCCAGGTATTTTTCGGCCTGTGTGCGGGTCGCAAACGCATTATCAATTGTTGCAATATTGTCCGGTACGATGTCAAGATATTGTTTGCACGAGGCAAGCGCCACCGATACAATAATACCTGTGGCCCAATATAGTTGCTTTATATTTTTTATGCTGCAGAATTTCATACTATCAGTTTTTAAAAGAGTTAGTGGAAAGTAACGTTCAGCCCCACATTAAATACTTTCTGCAGGGGATATCCCAACCCGTTGCCTGCCATCTCCGGGTCCCACATTTTAAACTTACTGAAGGTGAGCAGGTTCAGCGCATTTACATAGATCCTTAAATTATTTGCCTTCAATTTATCCTGGATGCTTTTAGGGAATGTATAACCCAGCTCTACCTGCTTCAGCCTTAAAAAAGCGCCGTTGCGCATCCACCAGGTACTGGTTTGTGTATTGTTTCCCTGCTCGATAGAAGTACGGTCATCTTTTTCGCTCAGCCGGGGCATCACCGCGTATACATCCTGATTGGCTTCCGACCAATAGCTGTCTGCATAGGCTTTTAGCAATTGGGTTTGCCTGAAAAAAGGCATGGTACCGGTATACTGGCCGTTACTGTTGAAACCCGCCACATTGATCCAGAATGATTCCCGGGCAATACCGTTAAAGAAAAAGGATACATCAAAATTTTTAAAGCCCGAAGAAAGCCCGAAGCCGTAATTGATCTCGGGGGTTGTAGGATAGCCGATCGGCGCTTTATCGGCTTCCGAGATCTGCCCGTCATTATTAATGTCGAGATATTTAATATCGCCGCCCATGGCACCATCAATAAAGTTTTGCCTGGGAGCGTTGGCAGCCTCGGCATCGTCTGTGAACAACTTTTCGGCAATATAACCGTACATCCGGCCAATAGGCTGACCTATATGCGAGCGGTATTGATCCTTATAGGCCGGCTCTTCATACACATCGTACCGGCTGGTGGCATAAGTAAAATTACCAAGCGCAGATACCCAGAAATCATTGCTGAATGTTTTTTTATAATCCAGCGAAGCGTCGATCCCTTTGGAAGAAGCCTGACCCACATTGGCTCTGTTTATTGCCGAAAGCCCCATCGTAGCCGGCACATATGCCCTGTCCATCAGGATGTTTTTTCTTTTCTGGATAAAATAATCCGCTTTTAAATTCAAACTATTGAGCAGTTCCAGTTCTACGCCGTAGTTCTGTTGTATCGAAGTTTCCCAGCTGATGTTAGGGTTCGCATACCGGTTTACCAGAATGCCGTTTAAGGGCGCATATTCTAAAAGACCAAAGCGGTAAGCTCTTTGCGCGCTGTTCATATTCACTTCCGACAAATAGAAAAAACGGTCGTCTGGACTGCCAATGGCATCGTTCCCCACAAGGCCGTAGGTCCCCCTGAACTTCAGATTTGACACCACGTTCTTCAGCGGCTCAAAGAATTTTTCGTTGGAAACCGTCCAGGCAAGACCCGCAGATGGGAAAAAACCAAACCGTTTATCCTGCGAAAAGCGTTCGGAACCGTTATAGCCAAAGTTAAACTCGGCATAATACCGGCTGTCATAGCCATAAGTGGCACGGCCCGACACACCGATATTTCTGAAAGGCAGCGATTTCTGAAGGCTCCCGGCATTGGCATTCAGGCGCTGATTCACCATATATACCAGCAAACCGCTGATATTGTGTTTTGTATCAAACGTCCGGTTATAATCCAGCTGCGACTGCATATAGAAAAAGGTTTCGATCGTTTTAGGGCCTTCCGTATAGCCCAGGTATTCTGTCCCCTCCGCTTCATTAAGCGGCATCAGGATATATTTATCTGTTGCCCGGTCGTAGCTGGCTACCTGATAAAAATAGGGGTTATAAAAGCGGTTCACATCAAAAAAAGAAGTACGGTTCGTATTCATCATCGTATTCCAGGTAAGCCCCTTAACGATGGAATTAAGGTTCTGTTTCAGCTCCAGCTGGGCCAGCATTAAGGACCGCGAATAATCCCGGTATCCTTTTACCATGTCTGCATAAGGATTAATGAAGGGACCGTTCTGGTCGGTTCCGCCAAAGAGGATGTGCCGGGTTTCCATGTTGGCTGAATCCGGAGGAAAGAACGCCGGATAGGCTACCGGGTTGGCATGCATGGCACTGTAATACATCTGATCGCCGCCGGGTACAGGACCCGTATAATCATCAAAGTTGCCGTTGAGCCGCACCGTCAGCATGGTGGATTTTGTAATATCAATATCCACATTGGAGCGAAGCGTGTAACTTTTCAGATTGATATTGTTATTAAAGTTATTGCGCCGGTCCACCTTCAGCACGCCGTTATCTTTATTGAAAGCGCCGGATACAAAATACCGGGCCACACCACCGCCGCCGCTCACATTGAGGTTATAGCGCTGGTTTACCGCATATTTCTTAAACAGCATGCCGATCCAGTCATTTTGCGGGTAAGCGTATGGATTGGCACCCGCTGCGGCAGTGCGCTCAATTTTCTCCTGGGAGTACAACAACTGTATATTACCCCTTGTAGCCCTGGCTTCATTAGCCAGCTTCATATAAGTAACCGGATCAGCCAGTTCAACCGTTTTAGTGGGGGTAGAGACCGAATTCTCTACCCTCAGGGAAATTCGCGCCTTCCCTACAGTCCCTTTTTTTGTAGTAACCAGTATAACGCCATTGGCTCCACGTGCGCCATATACGGCGGTAGAGGTGGCGTCTTTTAATATGGAGAAGGTGGCGATGTCATCGGGTTGCAACCGCGCCAGGTCGGTTGGCGTAAGCTCAATTCCGTCGATCAGGATCAGCGGGTCGCGCTTATATCCAAAGGTTGTGACGCCCCGGATAAAAAATTCAGCATTGTCCCGGCCAGGTTCCCCGGTACGCTGAAAAGCAATCATACCAGCTACCCTCCCCGCCAGTGCAGTAGTAAGGTTGCTGGCCGGTATCTTCAGATCCGATGGGGTTACGGAGGTTACAGCGCCCACCATATCCTTCTTTTTCTGTGTGCCGAACCCCACAACCACCACTTCCTCAATTTTCTGTTTTTCCAGGTCCGGTTCAAGGGTAATGGTAATGTCCCGCGCCGTTCCTACTGCAACGGATTTACCCTTATACCCTACCGAGGTAATAACCAGTGAATCGGTTTCTGCATCCACTTCGATCATGAACTTTCCGTTAAGATCCGTCGATGCGCCGCGGCTGGTGCCCATAACGGAAATGGAGGCTCCGGCAATTGGTTCTCCTTTATCACTGATCACCTTGCCATTCAACACCCAGGAGAGTACCGGTTCACTTTTCCGGCGGCCTGTTATCAGAATGGCCTTATCCATCAGTTGATAAGTAAACGGCTGATCTGCAAAACACTGATCCAGCGCTTGTTTCAACGGCACATTTTTTAAATTGACAGACAGGTTCCTGGCATTCCTGATCTCCCGTACATCTGCCAGAATGGAATAGCCGCTTTGCTGACCAATCCGTTCGATCACCGCTTTGAACGGCTCATTTCTGGCTTTCAGCGTGATCTGCTGTGACCACGCCGATGCGCTCACCTTTAAACAAGCGACGACCACCAGCAAAATGGTTAATTTCATTGCCAAGAAAATTTTAGATTCAGTTCCTAAACAAGCAAGAATGAAACGGGCCATCCGGCACAGGCCTTTGCCCATGTAATGAATACTAAAATTCATACATTTGTAATTGTTATGGTTTTAGATAATATGACTCCTACTCCGTTATCTTGACCTGACGTCACCGGAAGTGTTAGCGCACTTCCGGCTTTGTTTTTTACGGTCTTATCTTTATTCTGCTACATATATTTTTCTCCCTTCTGTTTTAAAATGAATATTGCCTACAATTTCCAGTCTGCGTAATATCTGCGAAAGCGTTGCGGTTCGTTCGATCTTGCCGTAAAAAAGCACATCCGGTACCTTATCATATACAAACTCTACATCATACCATTTCCGGATCTGCTCCTCCATGGATTTAAAATCGGCTGAATCAAATTCGAAGTAACCGTCCTTCCAGGCCACAGTGGCCCCGGGATTGGTTTTATCAGCGACCGTGATGACTCCTTTTTCCTTCACAAATGCGGATTCCTGGCCCGGCTTTAATACACGGGAGACACCCGCACCCGATAACTTAATGCTTCCTTCCAGCAGCGTGGTTTTGATCACGGACGCATCCGACCCCGTATTGACCACAAAATGAGTTCCCAATACTTCCACCGACTGATTACCGGAGATTACCCTGAACGGTCTTGCAGGATCCCTGGATACCTCAAAATAAACCTCGCCCGAAGAGTGAACCTGCCGCTCCTGTTGCGGAAACACCACAGGAAACCGTACACTGGACCCCGCATTCAGCCATAGCTTTGAGCCATCCGGCAGCACCACACGGGATTCGCCCCCAACTGGAGTGGTAAACGTAGCAAACAACTGCTCCGGTAGTGTGGTACCGGATACCCCGAACCGTACCGTACCATCGGGCTCCCTCGAAACAACCAGGCCTTCCCTGTTGTATAAGATGCCATCCGAATCTTTATCAATCCGCAGGTCCCGGCCGTCAGAAAAATGAATCACGGCCTTTTCTGTACCTGGTAATACCTCCTTCCCCACAGCTGCGGCCTGCTTAACCGGGGCAATCAATGTATATTGATACAACCAGTATCCGGTCAATCCGATTAGAAATACAGCTGCCGCCGCAAGCAGGTACCGCCTGATCCCCCGTTCTTTTCCTGCTGCTTTGCCGGCAGCAACCGTTTCCTGAAGCAGCTTCCGGAGGCGGTCACTTTGCTGCGTGGTGATTGCCTGCTCCCGGTTTTCTTCCGGATAATGATATTGCCGGTAAATTTCATCCAGCAGCACACGGTTTGATTGCTGGCTGCGGACAAACGCCATCAGCTCGTCTATTTCTTCCGGCATACATTCATCATTCACATACCGCTTCATTAGTTCCTTAAAATAATGGATATCCTTTTCCATTGGCAATACAACTTTAGCCGTTAATAATATAATATCCCCCGGATTTAAAATCGGGTGGATGTCTGTCTTATTTTTTTTAATTTTTTTTTCAGCAGAACGTGAGCAATACAAAAAGGATCAGCGGCTGAAAATCGAGGTATTTACTCATATGCAGTTTAATGGACCGGGTTGCCAATACCATATGTTCCTTGACAGTATTACGGGAAATACCCAGCTCGTGGGCTACCCTATCATAGGTTTTTCCTTCGTCACGACAAAGCCGAAACACCTTTTTGCGCTGTACCGGAAGGCAATCGATCGCATCCGAAAGAATCGCCTCATATTCCTTCCACCGGAGCTGCTCTTCATTGGAAAACGTAAATGGTGCCGCCATTGCTTTAATGCACTCTGTAATTTCCTTTTGTCTGGCATTTTTTTTCAATGCCTTAAATACACCATTCCTGGAGATCTTATAAAGATATGCCTGCAGCGACCGGGCACTATCGATCCGCCCCCTTACCCTCCAAAGTGTGAGAAATACCTCCTGCAGTACATCTTCGGCAACCTCCGGTAATTTTACAAACCGGATAACAAAAGCGTACAGCCGTTCATGATACAGATCATAGATCCTGGTATAAGCCGATGTATCACCGTTCCTTAACCCTTCGATAATTTCTATTTCTTCCTCTTTCATATGACTTACAGTATAGCAGCTTTGGCAAGCATCCGGGTACAGTAAGAGCAGACGTCCAGCTAAAGATATAAAAAACGTACGGGCCATCCATCCTGCACTGTCATGCCTGTTTCTGCATGAATGGTTCTTTCCATACTAATCTTTGTATATGGATATCAGTATTTTCCCGTCTTTTGTGATCGCCGCGCGGTACATACCGGCCGTATTAAAGGGCATTGCCGCATTCCCGTTCTGATCCAGTGCGATCAATCCTCCGTTGCCACCCAACGCACCGATCTTTTTGATAACAGCTATACCGGCCTCCCCCACAGACAGGTTTTTATACTCCATTAAGGCAGACAGGTCATAGGCTGCAACACTGCGGATATAAAACTCACCCCAACCCGTACAGGATACAGCGGCGGTTTGATTACTGGCATAGGTACCGGCCCCGATAACAGGAGAATCGCCGATCCGGCCGAATTTCTTATTGGTCATTCCCCCCGTGGAGGTACCGGCAGCCAGGTCGCCGTTAAGGTCCAGCGCTACAGCCCCCACGGTGCCGAATTTATAATCCGGATAACCGGTTCCGGGGTCCTGGTAACTGTGATCCAGCTTTGTTTTCGCCGTATCCTCCCGGATCGCTTTTTGCAACCCCTTCCATCGCTCTTCTGTATAAAAATATTCCGGATCCACCATGGCCAGCCCGCATTGCGCCGCAAACAGCTCTGCCCCTTTTCCGGCCAGCATCACATGCTCCGAGCGCTCCATAACGGCTTTTGCTGCATCAATGGGGTTACGGATCGTTGTTACTCCAGCCACGGCACCGGCCTTACGCGTTTTACCATCCATAATAGAGGCGTCCAGTTCATTTTTTCCGTCGTGTGTAAACACGGCTCCTTTTCCAGCGTTGAACAGGGGATTATCTTCCATTACATGGATGGCCGCCTGTACCGCCTCCGGGGCCGGTGCGCCCTCTTTTATTTTTGCATACCCGGCTTTCAGCGCGGCCTCAAGCGCCTGCCGGTACGCTTTTTCTTTTTGGGGTGTCAGCTTTGATCGCAGGATGGTACCGGCCCCTCCATGGATCAGTAATACGTACCGGCCCTGGTGCGGCAGGGACTGACTGGTAACCGGCTGACCAGCCGCAAACCGGAACAGAAAGCCCATGATTAACAGAAAAAACACCTGCATCCTTTTCATATACCTGTTTTACCCCACAAATTTAAAGTTTAATTTACCGGAAGCCAGTAATTTTACCCCCGTGAATCCGACCGCAACACATACCGATCTTATTAAACAATACAGCAGGGAACTGGGCTTTAGCTACTGTGGCATCGCCCGGGCGGTGCAGCTGGAAGATGATGCACGACGGCTTGAGCAATGGTTGTCGAAAGGCATGCACGGCGGCATGCAGTATATGGAAAATTATTTCGACCTGCGGATCGACCCTGCAAAGCTTGTTCCGGGTGCCCGGTCGGTGATTACCTTGCTGATGAATTATTTTCCACAACAGCAGCAGCATACCGATGGGCCCCGTATCTCCAAATATGCTTACGGGCAGGATTATCATGAAGTGATCCGGGCACGGCTCAATAACCTGCTTCAATACATCCGGGAGCAGATCGGTGAAATAAACGGCCGCGGCTTTGTAGATTCTGCACCCGTGCTGGAACGTACCTGGGCCCGGAGAAGCGGGCTGGGATGGATTGGCAAGAACGGCAACCTGCTGGTAAAAGGCGCGGGATCCTTTTATTTTATCGCCACGCTGATCACCGATCTTCCGCTTTTATATGATGACCCGTACAGTCGTGATTTTTGCGGCAGCTGTACCAAATGCATCGACGCATGCCCAACAGGCGCCATCCTGCCGGAAAAAGTTGTTAATGGCAGCAAATGCATTTCCTATTTTACTATTGAATTAAAGGAGGCGCTGATACCGGACGCAGTAAAAGGGCAATTTCAAAACTGGATGTTCGGTTGCGATATCTGCCAGGATGTATGCCCCTGGAACCGGTTCAGTGAACCGAACCATCAACCGGAATTTACACCGTTACCGGAGATCCTGAACCTGTCTACGAAAGAATGGGAACAGTTTTCGGAAGAACAGTTCCGCAAGGTCTTTAAACATTCTCCCATCAAGCGCACGAAACTAAAAGGGATCCAGCGCAACCTCAAATTCATCAACAGCCACTAAGGTTTTAAGATACACGATGATCTTTATAAACCGGTCTGACATCTCAATCATTCCTTTGCATGCCTGGCGGTGTCTTAGAGCCTTCCGGATTATTTATAATTCCATCATTTATGCATCTGCTCATTCAGATGCTTCAAACCCGCTTCCATGAGCTGCCCGTAAGACCGGTCCACCAGCAATCCTGAAAAGCGTTCCCAGGGATACCATTTAAAATCAAAATCCATATAATTCTGAAGTGTGAGGGAATCTGAATGAGCATAGCGGATCAGTTTCCAGTTATTGAATACCGGCTGCTCCCCTTTTTTCATTTCAACCGTAACCAGTGAATCCGTAGCGGTGGTTACCCGTAATTGTATGTTTTTGACCGTAGCACTTGTGATCCGTCCGCCGGTCGTTACCGTATTCTTCAATTCAAGCGTATCAAATCCCGGATACCAGTTCTTCCACTCAGACAGGTCGCTCACCAGGTGCATCACCGAATCTGCCCCGGCGTAAAGATTCACCGCCCTGGATACCCGTACATGGGAGGGCAGCAACAGGGTTACCCCGGTAATTGCCAGTAAAAGAAAGACGGCACTAAAAAAAAGCAGCTTGATATATTTCATATTTAAGTTCTTAAAATTTGAGCACACAGTATTGAGATGCCAGACTTGAGAATTCAAAATTCAGAATCCAGAGTCGGGAATTGAGAATCCCGGATCGGAATCTTAAAAAATCAGATCCGCACTCTTACTCCCACCGCATTGTTTTTGAAACAATAATATATACAACCACGATCCATATCCCCAGGTATCCCAGTTCCCTCCAGCAGTCATAAAGATGCAACCCCTCAAAAGACACCTTGCGCATAGCGTCGTTGAATTGCGTCAGCGGTAACAGTTCGCAAAGATGTTGCATCCATTTCGGAAAAACATCGATGGAAAAAAACGTACCGGAAAGCAGGATCTGTGGAAATCCGAAAACATTGATCATTAGCGGGATGACCGTATCATTTTTTGCAATACTGCTAATGATGAGCCCTACCCCCATCAGCAGGAACAGCATCACCACCGAAAGCAGGAGCATTTCCACAAAGGTCAGCGCCCCGTGCACCAGCGTAAAGTGCAGAAAGAAATGACCAAACAGGATCAGCACTACTACGTTGATCAATTGAAAAAACAGACGGCTTACACCAATGCCAACCAGGATGTTCAGCTTTTTTACCGGCGAAGCATAGAAACGTTTTAATACCAGCTGCTCCCTGAGATTGAAAAAGATAAAGGCAATTCCAAACAAGGTAGAGAACAACACCGAAAAACCGAGCTGTCCGGGCAATACAAAATCGATCGAACGGTATTTTTTGCCGGAAACGACCGCTGTCTGGATGGTATACGCTCTTTTTGCATGTGCCTGGTTCAATTGTATACGAAGACCTGTATAATCAATCGCCCGTATCAATGCCGGCAGGGTTGCCGCCCCGGCTTCGCTGGTTGTTAACAACACCGTACTGTTCCCGGAAGTATCATGCGCATTTCTGATCAGCAGCACCGCATCCAGCTTTCCTTTACCCAAATCCGCATTCCGTACGGCAGTATCGGTATAGGGGACCACCTTCATCAACCCGCTCCTTACAAGACTATCATAAAAAACACCCGTGGTGTCTCCGGCAGGATCGATGGCTACCTTACCCACCGCCGAAGGCCTGTCTGTAAAAGCGCCGAAGATGAGAATAAAAATAATGGGGAAAAGCAAACTGAAAAAAATTGAGGACGGCTGGCTGAAGATTGCTTTAAAACTTGCTTTTGTAATGGCCCAGAGCGCCCGTGACTGACGATACTTCATTTCCATTCGTTGATGCCCGATTTATTCGGTTTACTGTTTAAAATTTCCGCACTCCTTCTTTTACAGGATTCCGTCATTGACTATTGACTACTGAACAAAAAACTCGAACGGCAGCCGGGCCTGTACGCTGTTGGTCATTTGCTTTACCGATCTCAGCTGTTGATATACTTTGGCATACTCCGGGCCCAGCTCATCTTTCACCATTGTTTCTGCATTGCTGCTGTTCTTAAACCCTAAAATACGTTCCAGCAGGTTTCCGTTCCGGGGGTACTCTCTTACCTCAAATTCCTTTAAACCCGCCTTTTTCGCGGCGGCGTTCACCGCATCCTGCAAACCACCATAACGATCGATCAGCCCGATCTCCTTTGCACGCAGCCCCGTCCAAACACGCCCCTGCGCTATGGTCTCCACATATGCAGTATCCTTTTTGCGGCCTTCCGCCACCCGTTGTTTGAACTGATCATAGATCCGTTCAATACTGCGCTGCACGATCTTCCGTTCCTGCTCCGTCATGGGATGGTCGATAGCACCGGCATTGGCCAGTGGTCCGGTGCTGACACCGTCAAAAGTGACGCCCAGTTTGTTTTTCAGGAACGCACTCATATCAGGGATCACCCCAAATACACCAATGGATCCTGTTAATGTACCGGGCAATGCAAAGATGCTGTCTGCCGCACAGGACATATAGTATCCCCCCGAAGCAGCCACATCTCCAAAACTCACGATCAGCGGCTTTACGGCCTTTGCCATCTTCATCTCCCTCCAGATATGGTCACTTGCCAGTGCACTGCCGCCGCCCGAATTGACACGGACAACGATCGCCTTAATGGCTGGGTCCAGCCGCGCCTTCCGCAATAGCTCTACATATTCACCATCACTGATCACCCCTTCCTCTCCTTTTCCATCCACAATATTACCTGCGGCATAAATCAATGCTATTTTTTCTCCGCTTCCTCCCAGGTCCTTCTGCACCTGCGCATACTGGCCGATGGTTACAAAATTGATCTTATCGGTACTGTCAATCTTAAACTGCTTTTTCAGTTCCGACTGCAGCTCATCGTCATACCGGACCCCGTCGATCAGCTTCCGTTCAACCGCAACCTGGGGCGTAACCACCACTCCTTCATTGGCCCATTGATGCAGGGCCGCTGTATCCAGCTTACGGGCAATAGCTGTTTTCTGCAGCAGGTCTGCGTACAGGTCATTCAGCCAAACGCTGGTCTGCAGCTGGTTGGCTTCGGTCATCTTTTCTGCGCGGAGCGGCTCGGTAGCGCTTTTAAATTTTCCGGCATAAAATATCTGCGGATTGATCTGCAACTTATCCAGCGCGCCTTTTAAAAAAAGATAGCTCACCCGGTATCCAACCCATTCAAAATCGCCTGAAGGGCTTACATAGACCTTGTTGGCAATATTAGCTACTGCATATGCCTTCTGGGTCATGGTATTTCCAAAGGCAATGATCTCCTTACCCGAGCTTTTAAAATCAGCCAGCGCCGTCCGGATCTCATCGCTCGATGCAAAACCGTTCACATTTCCGTTTGCCTCCAGATAGATCGCTTTGATCCGCTCATCGGTCCTGGCCTTTTTTATCAACCGGATCACATCATAAAGCGAGGGTGTAGCTGCCAGGGACCGTTCCTGAACGATCGACTGTATGTTATTGGAAGGAAGTTCTACGAAGGCCTCTCCCAGGTCTATTTTCAATATCGATTTTTCAGCAATCACCGGAACAGCGCTGGAAACAGCACTGCTGGCCATGCCCATAAAAAAGAAAAATGCAATAGCGCAAAATACAAGGAGCGCCAGGAAGGAGGCCAGGAATATTTTAAAAAAAGAGCGCATATAATGATTTTAAGACAGATCTTCTTTTGATGAAATGTCAAAATTAAAGATATTTGGCTTGCAGCGCATTACAAATGAACCAAGCATTCTTACTTATAGGCGGAAATCTGGGCGACCGTGCCGCCAACCTGGCGCAGGCGCGGAACCATATCGGGCACGCTATCGGCCCCATCCGGAGGGCATCTGCCATCTACGAAACCGCAGCCTGGGGGCTTACGGACCAACCCGATTTTTATAACCAGGCCCTCCTGGTGGCCACTCCGTTGCAGCCGGATGCCCTGATGCACAGGATCCTGGAAATAGAAGCAGCGATGGGGCGCATCCGGAACGAACGGTATGGCCCGCGGGTGATCGATATCGATATTTTATTATATAACGACCTGGTCTTTCAATCACCGGCAGTGATCCTGCCTCATCCACGAATGACCGAGCGCCGGTTTGTACTGGCCCCGCTGGAAGAAATTGCCCCGGAAACCCTCCATCCGCAGCTACAACAGACCATCCATCAGTTGCTGTTGCAGGTGCAGGATCCTTCCCCTGTAAAAAAAATATAAGGTTTCAAAATAGTACTTACTTTGCAGCCGGTTATATGCAATACGACTTCATCACCATTGAAGGAAATATCGGCGCGGGAAAAACAACCCTTGCCACAGCACTGAGCAGGAGGTACAATGCCCGCCTGGTGCTGGAAGCGTTTGCCGACAACCCGTTCCTGCCCAGGTTCTATGAAAACCCGCAACAGTTTGCCTTTCCGCTGGAACTGTTCTTTATGGCCGAACGGTATAAGCAGTTGCAGGAATTGCTCCTGCAAAAAAACATGTTCCAGCAACTAACGATCAGCGATTATTTATTTACCAAATCCCTGCTGTTTGCCAAAGTGACCCTCTCGGCAGACGAGTACAAACTATACCAGCGCCTGTTCGATATCATCCAGCAGCAACTCATACAACCCCAACTCCTGATCTATCTGCATGCCCCCATCCCAAAATTGCAGGAAAATATAAAAAAAAGGCAGCGCAGTTATGAGCAGAAGATACCGGATGCCTATCTGCAGGATATCCAGGAAACCTATCTGCAGTATATCCGGCAGCTCCCCCTTCCTATTTTATTTGTAGATGCGTCCCGGGCCGACTTTATCACGAACGACCGGCATCTGGATATCATCAGCCAGGCACTGAACGGCACCTATACCCCGGGCCTGCACCCTGTTTCGTTGGATTGATCTGAGACCGGAGCATTGAGCATCCAGAATCGAGGGTCGAGAATCCGGCATCCCGCATCGGGATCGGAAATAAACAGATCCCCAAATAGAACGTGCACAACCTTAACCCTGAAACATTACCTTTGCTTCCGCAATGGAAGACGAGCAACATCCTGTGGTACAGGTTACAGATGACCCGCTTGCGGCGGTGCGCATTCCGGAATACAGGAACCTGATGACCGGTCGCTTTTTATTTGTATGTGCCATGCGCATGATCACCACGGTTGTTGGCTGGTGGATCTACCAGCTCACAAAGGATCCGCTGGCCATTGGGCTTGTTGGGCTTTCTGAAGTGATCCCGGCTCTTTCGCTGGCACTTTATTCGGGGCATAAAGTTGATATCAGTGATAAAAAGAAGCTGCTTCTCGGATCCATAACCGGTTATTTTCTGGCAGCCTGTTTCCTTTTGTTCCTATCCACAGATATGGCCCGCAGCGCACTCCACCTCCGGCACATTACCTGGGGCATTTACGGCACCTTCTTTTTCACCGGCATCCTCCGTTCCTTTGCTGGTCCATCCCTCAATTCGATGATCGCCACCATTGTACCGCGGCAATTGCTGCAGAATGCCACTACCTGGAACCAGGGCACCTGGCTTTCGGCTTCGGTTACCGGGCATGCATTAGGGGGGTTCCTGATTGCCCTTTACGGCATTACCAATACCCTTACGGTGATTGCCGCCCTTATCTTCCTTGCCCTTGTTGTTCTTACACAGCTCAAACCCAAACCACCACTTGAACATAATTTCGAAAAAAAGACCTTCGAGAGCGTAATGGAAGGACTGCGTTTTGTATTCCGTACCAGGGCCCTGCTGGCGGCAATGGCATTGGATATGTTTGCGGTGCTCTTTGGCGGGGCTGTTGCGCTGATCCCGGTTTTTGCATCGGATATCCTGAAGATCGGTCCGCTCGGATACGGCTGGCTGAATGCTGCTTCAGATATCGGGTCCATCATCATTGTCGTTATCCTCACGCTCTCACCCATGAAAAAAGCTCAGGGCAAAAAAATGCTGATCGCGGTTGCCGGGTACGGCACCTGCATCATCCTTTTCGGGCTTTCCAAATGGTTCCTGCTCTCCTTTATAGCACTGCTTGTTTCCGGTATGCTGGATGGTATCAGCGTCGTAGTGCGGGGAACGGTTATGCAACTGCTTACACCAGACCATATGCGCGGCAGGGTAAGCAGCGTGAGCGGCATGTTTGTTACCAGCAGCAACGAGCTCGGACAGTTTGAAAGCGGTGTTATGTCCCGTGCCCTGGGTGTTATTCCTTCAGTGATCTTTGGCGGGGGCATGACCCTGATCGTGGTGATCACAACCTGGCTGAAGGCCCCTACCCTTCGTAAGTTCGAATACTGATCCCGGGGAAGTGCAGCAACCATTTCTCCTGCCGGCCTTACAATACTTCATGCCCGTCCGGTATATCCCTCTGCATCCTGCCCGCTACCCGGATACACCCGTTACAAAAAAACCGGAACGGCAGGCATAAAATGCACCGGCCGATTTCCTATCTTTATCCAAATCATTTTATGTTTATCCGCTATTTGTCCTTTGCAATCTTTTGCTTCATTGCTGTTATCTACACCGGTTGTTCTGCATCCCGGCACCGTGGAACAGAACAGGAAGGCTGGGTGTCCCTGTTCAATGGCAAGAACCTCGACAACTGGATCGTTAAGATCCATCATCATGAAACCGGGGATAACTATGCCAACACCTTTCGCGCCGAAGACGGCATGATCAAGGTCCGCTATGATGGTTATGATCATTTTAACGAACGCTATGGTCACTTATATTATAAAACACCGCTCTCACATTATCACCTGAAATTTGAATACCGCTTCCTGCCCCAATCCGACTGGCGTAAAGATGCGCCGGAATATACGATTGAAAACAGCGGGATCATGTACCATTCCCAGGACCCGCGCACCATGCCGAAGGAACAGGACTGGCCGATTTCCATCGAGATGCAGTTACTGGCCGGCTTATCAGACGGGCAGCCACGCACCACCGGTAATATGTGTTCGCCTGGTACGCATATCTTTTATCAGGGTAAACTGGATACAAGGCACTGCATCAATTCTTCCTCTAAGACCTATCCACCCGGCCAGTGGATCAAAGGCGAACTGATCGTGCATGGCGATTCGCTGATCACCCATATTATTGAAGGTGATACAGTCATGCAATATTCCAAACCCCAGATCGGCGGCCCTGTGGTGAACCGGTATGCGCCCGAACAGAAAATTGACGGAAAACCGCTTACCGCCGGTTATATTGCCCTGCAAAGCGAAGGACAGCCGATCGATTTCCGGAATATTTATCTGAAAGAGCTACAATAAAAGCTGCTGTAAGCCGGTTGATCATGAGGATGATCAATGGTGATTACGAACAGCGTAACCGTTGATTTTTTTTCGGACAATCCAGGTAAGATCAATACGTTTTTATAAATGAATAGCACTTATGGTTTCTACACCTGTTGATCGTGCTGCTCATTTCACCCAATCCGGATGCGTTTACCCAATCTACCGGAGCCTACTTTTAAAACTGCGGCAAGTACGACAATAGCAAAAGTTTAACTTCATAAAACAGGACGGAAATATATCCTGTTTTACAATCGTTTTTACCGATATCATTTTTTGATCGATAAAAATTGAATATTTGCAAAATTTCAATCATGAACGCCTCCATTATTACGATCGGTGATGAATTATTAATCGGGCAGACCATTGATACCAACAGTGCTTTTATTGCGCAGGAGTTCAATAAGGTAGGCATCTGGGTCAAAAGGCGCGTAGCGGTGGGAGATGTTGCCAAAGACATCGAAACCGCGCTGAATGAAGAATCCAGGCAGGCGCAGATCATTATCCTCACCGGAGGACTGGGACCTACAGCTGATGATATTACCAAACCGCTTTTAAATACATACTTCGGGGGTAAAATGGTGATAGACCCCGGTGTAGCCCGGCATATTGAATACCTGTTCCGCGAAGTATACCGCCGATCCGGTCCCATTGAAGAACGCAATAAAAAACAGGCAGAAGTGCCGGATGTGGCCAGGGTCTTGCACAATGCCCGCGGGTCGGCGCCCGGTATGTGGTTCGAAAAAAAAGTGGATGACCGGCATGTGGTATTTGTTTCCTTACCGGGTGTACCACATGAAATGAAGGGGTTGCTGATTGATGAAGTGATCCCCCGGTTGCTGACACATTTTAAATTTCCATTTATTGTACACCGCACTGCTTTCACCGCAGGAATGGGCGAATCCATGGTAGCCGAGCGGTTGCTGGATTTTGAAGCAGCCCTGCCCCGGCATATCAGGCTGGCCTACCTGCCCAGCTATGGCATCGTAAAACTGCGGCTCACCGGCCAGGGGCATAAAGAGCAGCCATTAACCGATGAGGTTGGCTTACTGTTTGACCAGATGACGGCGCTGCTGGAAGATATCGTTGTTTCCAAAACGGATGAGCCTATCGAAAAAGTGATTGGTCACCTGTTGTTGAAACAGCAAAAGACTATGTCCACCGCCGAAAGCTGTACCGGGGGTAACGTGGCACATTGGATCACCCGGGTGCCGGGTGCTTCCGCTTATTACAATGGCAGCATTGTTTCTTATTCCAATATCATCAAAGAAGCATTGCTGCAGGTACCCGCAGGGGTCTTACGTACACAGGGTGCCGTTAGCAGCGAGACCGTAGAAGCCATGGTAAAAGGCGCGTTACAACAATTAGGCGCCGACTATGCGGTGGCTACCTCCGGCATTGCAGGGCCGGATGGCGGCACTCCGCAAAAACCGGTAGGTACTATCTGGATCGCGGCAGGGAACCAGGACCAGGTTGTGACCAAATTGCTGCAACTTCGGTTCGACCGCGAGCAGAATATTGAGATCACCACCATGCAGGCCCTTTTGTTGCTCCGCCGGGTCATTCTGGAAGGATAGGGATGCTTACAGCAATACCCGCTCTACTTCCTGCCAATCGGCTACCCGTACATGTTTTCCCGGATCTTTCATCATATTGTGCGGCTGCGAGTACAGGAGGGTTTTCCCATTGAAATGATCCAGATTCTTAAAATGATCATCCAGCATAATATCCCCGTGTACAATCTTTTTAGAACCGCAGAGTACCATCTGCTCCCAGCTGAGAAATGAAAAATATTGCTGCAGCCATTGGTATTTTTCATAAAGACTTAAAGGAAATTCCATCGCCGATGATACGATATACAGATCATATTGCCGGTTCAAACGCTCCACTACCGCTACACTTCCCGGTATAACGGGCGCGCCCAGAAAAAAGCCCGGTGTATTCACATAGGTCCGCGCATGCTTAAAAGCCTCCTGCTCCGTTTTTCCGATCGCTGACGCTGCTTCCTGTACAATTCCGAGGTGTTCTTTTTCATATTTCCAAAACTGGCTGTACACATCCGCCAGCACACCATCCATATCAATAATTAAACGTTCCATACAAACACGTTGAGAAAGATCTGCAGCGGTTCCCGCCCGGCTCAGACCGCTTCAAATTCCCGGGCATAAACCACGATGCCGGACACATTATTGAGGCCAAGCTCTACCAGCTCAACAGCCATAAATGCCTCATCCGGTACATCAAAGGGAGCCTGTATATTCCAGCGGGAAGCCGGTTGAAAACCAAATTTGGGATAATACGTCTCATGGCCCAGTACAATTACAGAGAGGTAACCGATTTCCCGGGCCTTGCTCAGCCCGGCCCGTATCAGGGCCGCACCGATCCCCTGTCGTTGAAAAGCCGTACGAACCGCTATAGGAGCCAGCGCCAGGCTTTCAAAGCAGTGGTTGAGACTGTCAATAATTTTAATTTTGGTAAAAAGCACATGCCCGATGATCTGTCCGTCGGTTTCCGCTATCAGTGAAAGCTCAGGAACAAAAGCATTACTGTTTCTGAGAAGGTCAACCAGTTTTGCCTCATCGGCTCTTCCAAACGCCTCTTCATTTACATCGGAAATGGCGCTCACATCAGCAAGGTGCTCTTCCCGAATCAATACATTCATTGATCTGAAATTTTATCAAATTTAAGAAAGGAAGCGCGTAAATAGCGCCCACAGTCAAATCTTTGCGAAACTTTAAAACTACGAAGCTGGTCGCAAGATCGCTTCCCGGGCCTTCAGATCGCCTCTTTTCCGTATTTCTTATACCAGGCAACAAGCCAGAACACAACCTCGTCATAGGATTCTTCCCCGGCCGGCTGGTTGTTTGCCCTCAGGTAGCTTCCATATAACCAATCGATCGCTTTTTCGATGCGGTTCCTGTATTTTTCATAAAAAGCCCGGTAATCTGCAAAATCCTTTTGCACCTGCGGGTGAAGCGTGCTGTCATACTGTATTGCTTTTACAGAGTCCAGTGTAAAAAGCATTCCTCTTGCGTAGGCATACATTACAAAATCTGTGGCATACTGAAAATGGATGGATGGATGATTCCTGCTGGTTAAAAAGCTCAGGAAATTGGCCTCACTTTCCATTCCGTACCCCGCCTGGTGGCCAATTTCATGGGTTACTACAGAAGGCAGCAGAAATGAAGGAATGGTTGTATTTACCTGCGCCTCGCCGGAAAACGGATTGTAATAGCCCTGGATCCCCGTATAATTCATTAATGTACCAAAGAAAGATGCTTTTACCGACACGGGCCTGCAATCTAAAAAGGGATATGTTTTTCTGGTGATGCGGTAGGCCTCCTCCGCCTGTTTAAAGAGCAGGGGCCGGTTGCTGAGCATATACCGGTCCTTTACCGGTACCAATGTTACGTCCTTGTTGATCCGGTTGCGCAGGAGCTGCACCAGTGTATCCAGGTCCTGCCCGGTAACCGGCTTATCCGAAAGGCCAAATTGTGCAGCAATTCCCTGGCGGCTGTAATTCAATCCCCATAATGCATAAAAAACGACATAAAGAAAAAGCAGGATCCGCAGCAGGCGGCTCCAACCTTTTTTCCAATTGACCTTCCGCACACGCCTGCGTAACAGGGTGCGTATCCCCCGGATACAGCGTATGATCAGAAAAACAATAACTGCGGTATACAGCAGATCGCCGATGCTGAAAGGCAGCCAGCCAAACAGGAAACGCTGGATCTTTGAAACAAATACATAAATCCCGCGGGTGTAATATTGTTCAACAATACCCGGGAAAAAAGAGACCAGTTTAATCAGCAATGCCAACCCGCCCAGTACCACCCAGGCTTTATGTTTGCGCATCCATTCCTGCCACTTCATAAAAACAAATGTATCATATAAAATGAATGATCATACCACTAGCCTTTATTAATTTTGTGTATGAAAATCAATCCCGTTATTGTTACTCTCAAAAACAAGGTTACTGTTACCATCAGGGCGGGCCAAAAAGCAGACGCAGAGGGCCTGCTGGATGCAGGATGGCGCTATTTACAGGAAAGCCCTTATCTTATTACCACTGTTAACGAATTCAATTTTACCCGGCAACAGGAGCAGGCCTGGATCCGCTCTTTAAATGAAAGCGACAACAGCCTGTTACTGGTAGCCCTTTCTAATAACAGGATCATCGGCAACCTGCAGCTGAACGGAGAGCCCCGTAGTAAAATAAGGCATAATGCCCTGCTGGGGATCGCCATCCGCAAACAATGGCAGAATATCGGTTTGGGCAGTGCGCTCCTCCGTACCGCTATCGGCTGGGCCCGGGACCGGGGCATCCTTAAAAACATATGGCTCAATGTGCATGCAACCAATGAGCGGGGGATTGCGCTATATAAAAAAATGGGGTTTACGGAGGCAGGGCGGCAATACCATTACATAAACGAGGCCGACGGCCGGTATACCGACAATATCCTTATGGGACTCTTGTTACATCCGTAATCTCAGGTACTTTCCAGCCAGCGCAGTGCGGCAAAGGCCATCAGTCCCATGCCCAGTTCCAGCGCGTCCTCATCAATATTAAACGTGGGCGTATGTAAGGATGAGCGGGCACCTTTATCTTCATTACGCACTCCAAGCAGGTAAAAAAACGAAGGCCACTGCTGGCTGTAGTAAGCAAAATCTTCAGAAGCCATCCATATATCCTGTGACAGTACATTTTCCGCTCCCGCATACTCTTTAAAAAAGCGGATCATCTGCGTACCAAGTTCTTCATTGTTTTTCAGATGGGGGTATCCTTTGCGGATCTCAACATGGCAGGTGCCACCCATACCCGCTACCAGGCTTTCTGCCAGTTGCCGGATCTGATCATGCGCTTTATTGCGCCAGGTTTCATCCAGGGTCCTGAATGTACCTTCGATCAGAACTTTATCCGGTATTATATTGATAGCCCCGTCTGCCCGTACTTTGCCAAAGGACAGCACCGTGGGCATAAAGGGAGAAGCGTTACGGCTTACCAGTTGCTGCAAGGCCGGCAATAAGGCACATGTGATCATTACCGGGTCGATCCCTTTATGCGGCTCGGCACCATGACCGCCTTTCCCATACACTTCAATCTTTATCTCATCCATTGAAGCCATAAATAAACCCGTACGCACCCCGATCTTACCCGCGGGGATCGCCGGCATAACATGTTGTCCCAGTACCACGTTCGCTTCGGGGTCAGTTAGTCCACCTTCTGCTATCACCTGTTTTGCGCCCCCCGGAAGCACTTCCTCTCCCGGCTGAAAGATCAGTTTCACCGTACCAGAAAAATGCGCTTTCAGTCCGTTCAGGATCTGGGCCACGCCAAGCAAGGAGGCCGTATGCGCATCATGACCACAGGCGTGCATTACCCCTTCGTTCACCGAGCAATAATCCATCCGGTTCGCTTCCGTTATGGGCAGTGCATCGATATCAGCCCTCAGTGCGATCACCTTTTCGGAGTGCCCGGTACCTTTTATTTCAGCAAGCACACCGGTTCCGGCTATGGATCTCCAGGGAATGGATAACAGGCCCAGCTGCTCCTTTATAAAAGCGGAGGTATTGAACTCTTTAAAAGAGAGCTCGGGATTCTGGTGTAAATGCCTCCGGTACCGGATCACTTCATTCCTTATGGTTGCCGCCGCTGTTGCTATCGTTTCCTTTAAATTCATATTGTTTGAGCTGGTTTCGTACCTGATGATGCTGAGACGGGTAAAATTAATACACTATTCTTAATTTCCCGCATGCATATCAGGACAAATGCGTTTAAACCGGGTGAAATGGGCGGAAACATCAACACGCGCGGGCAACGTAAGTTCTATGCAGTTGCAGCAGTTGAACTTCCGGAGATCCCCAAGGCCATATCAGGTCTTCTATTGGTCATGCCGTCCCGAACCTTCATATATGTACCAGATAAAACAGATCCCCCGAACGGGTTATGACCGAATAGCCGCCAGGATCACGGTCATTAACCACGCATTTCAAGCGCGGTTATTATTGAAAATACGGTCACTTTAGGTAGATTTGTCCGGCAATTATTTTAAGATCATGACCATACAGACGGATATTATAGAAAAGACCATCACCTTTGTTCAGCAGCGCCTGGGAAATGCGGAGGCCGGCCACGACTGGTTCCATATTGAGCGGGTTTGGAAAACTGCGAAACATATAGCAGCGGGGGAAACAGCCAACCTGCTGATTGTTGAACTGGGGGCCCTGCTCCATGACATTGCTGATTCCAAATTCCATAACGGCGACGAAACCCTGGGGCCGCGTATTGCGCGGGAGTTTCTCACTAAAGCAGCAGCGGATGAGTCCGTGATCACTGCGGTCGAAAACATTATCCGGCACATTTCCTTTAAGGGAAGCTATCAGTCTGAACAGTACAGGACCATTGAACTCGACATTGTACAGGATGCAGACCGGCTGGATGCGCTGGGAGCTATCGGCATTGCGCGGGCATTTAACTATGGCGGATTTAAGAACCGGAAACTTTATGACCCCGCTATAAAACCGGTGCACTATACAACAAAGGAGCAATATAAAAATAATGAAGCCCCCACCCTCAATCATTTTTATGAAAAGCTTTTTTTATTAAAAGACAAAATGAATACCGAAACAGGAAAACGGATCGCAGAAGACCGGCACCGGTTCATGGAAACCTTTGTGGAACAATTCTACCGGGAATGGAACAGCATCAACTGATCAGATCTTAACAACAATAAACATGGCACTCCCCGTTAAACATTCAGCAGCTGCACTCAATATATTTACGACCATGTCATCGCTTGCGCGGAAAGAGCAGGCGTACAACCTTTCGCAGGGCCTTCCCGATTTTCCGGTTGCTCCGGCGTTAAGCGATCTGCTGAAAGAAGCCACGGTACAGGGTTTTAATCAATATGCCCCGATGCCGGGTTTGCCGGAGCTCCGGCAAACCATTGCCGCCTCGTTTAATAAAAGATACAACAGTCCGTATTGCTCACCGGATACGGTAACCATCACGCCCGGCGCCACCTACGGTATCTTTACGGCACTCACTACCGTTCTGAACAAAGGCGACGAGGTCATCTATCTGGAACCTGCATTTGACTGTTACGTACCGGCGATCGAGATCAACGGAGGGATCCCGGTTTGTATACGCCTCGATGAGCAAAAGAATTTTGAGATCGACTGGCAACAGATCAGCGATGCTATTACGGATAAAACAAAGGCGATCATCATTAATACCCCGCATAATCCCAGCGGGAAGGTATGGACCCAGGCAGATTGGGATCAGCTTGCATCGATCATCGGGAACCGCGATATTTTTGTAATCTCCGACGAAGTATATGACACCATTGTATATGATGGATTGAAGCACATTCCCGGGTTTCTTCAGAAAAATCTTGAAGGCCGGGTATTTTCTGTGTATTCCTTTGGAAAAATGTATCATATTACCGGCTGGAAGATCGGCTTTGTAATAGCAGCCCCCGTTCTCACAGAAGCATTCAGATCCATACACCAGTATCTGGCCTTTAGTGTGAATACACCGGCGCAATATGCCCTGGCGCAATACCTGCCGGTTGCAGATCAGGAGGCCTCCGCTATTATGCTACAGGCAAAACGCGATCTGCTGGTAAGCGGAATGCGGTCATCAAAATTCCAATTGAGCGCCCTGTCAAAAGGCACTTATTTCCAGTTATTCGACTATAGTGCCGTCAGCAGTATGGACGATGTCGCTTTTGCCCGGTGGCTGGCCATCGAACACAAAGTAGCTACTGTTCCTTTAAGTGCTTTTTACCGCACTCCTCCCGGAATTAAACAGGTCCGGTTAAGTTTTGCAAAAAATGACGATATTCTCAATGCCGCTACAACCATACTCTGTAATTTATAAAAACTATCCGCCATCATAGCTGATATGGTTGGTTTTACAGAAGGCTTCAAAATCAGTCAGGATCTTTTTCCATTGTTTACGTGTAAACTTACAAACCACCTTATTTTCTTTATCATACACCAGTGTATACTTAAATCGCATTTGATTGAGTGTCTTAACACGCACCCCTGCGATAGTGGTCAATACCTTATCCTCGTTCTCATATTTTTCAGCAAACGCATCGATCGCTTGTAGTAAATGGTGCATCGCTGCTGCATTCCCTTTGAAATACTCCACCTCATAAGGTCCTGTGTTCCAGTCATCATGATAAAGATGATATCCCCAAAGCACGAACGTGTCGGGCATTTCCTTTCCGGTTTTTCCCTCCAGCGGTTTCCAGTAAGAGAGGTACGTCATCTGTATCCTGTCGGTAAATACCGATTCAAGTTTATACACCTGGGAAAATAATAAAGTGGAAAAGAAAACCGATAACAGCGACAAGATCATTTTTTTCATACTCAGAATACATACCTGCTTTTAAAACAGTATGCAAACAAATATAGAATGAAGTAGATCCAAACACATCCCAGCAAAAAACGAATTAAGAAAAGATTAACCCCGGTTGAGCATCCAGATCGAGGATCGAGGATCCAGCTTCCAGAGAACTCCCCCTAACCCGTTTGTACTCCGAACAGATAGCCTACCAGTGCCGTAGCACCCATAGCAACCGTGCCCCAAAAGCAAACCCTTAAGATCCCCTTAACCACATTGGATCCGCCTGCGCGCGCAGCGATCATACCAGCAATTGCCAGAAAGAAGATGGAAGCAGTATACTCTATAAGCACCATATTTTTTACGGGCGCAAAAACGGCTACCAGCAAGGGGAGCAGCCCACCGGCAATGAAGGACGCACCGGAGGCCAGTGCAGCCTGAAAAGGCCTGGCCTGCGTAATTTCGTTGATGCCCAACTCGTCCTTGGCATGCGCCTCCAGGGCATTGTGCTCCGTTAAGGCATGTGCTACCTGAAGGGCCAGGTCCGGCGATAGTCCACGCCCCTCGTAGATCTTTGCCAGTTCCTTCAACTCCACATCCGGCATGGTTTCAAGTTCCCGCCGTTCCCGTTTGAGATCGGCGGTTTCTATATCCGATTGCGAGCTTACAGAAACATACTCGCCCGCGGCCATGGAAAAAGCCCCGGCCACAATACCGGCCAGCGCCGCCAGCACAATGGGATTTCTTAAATCAGTTGCTGCAGCTATACCGATCACCAGGCTTGAGGTAGACAGGATACCGTCATTGGCACCTAGAACCGCCGCCCGCAGCCAACCACTCCGGTTAATATAATGTGTTTCCAAATAATGTTCCCCGTCCATTGTAAATCATTAAACTATTCAGAATAAATAATGGCATCGATATTCCTTTCCCTGTTCTGCTACATGCATTGCTAAATTAATCATTTATCCGGCACCTGCATAACAGATCCATATTCGCTGCAACATTTTTCAGTTGCGAACGATCGGGATATGAGAATATCCATCAAGATAGCCGGACGTGGTCCTACCAATGCAGACCCCCCACCTGCCCCCCGGGAAACAAAAATGTTACGTACCCCGATATTCCGGGAAAGCCTTTAACTTTGAAGGAATGGTATATCGGCACCTATTCCGATTATTCAACAATAATTTTTAACTACTGTGTACATCCCTTCGATCAATCGCATGACTCATTTCCAGGAGATCTTTTCTTTTATAGAACGGTTTTCTTTCGGAACGGTTATTTCCACAACAGCAGATGGTTTGCCTGTTGCCACGCACCTCCCCTTCCTTGCAGAACAGGAGGCGGGGCAGCTGGTTTTAACATCCCACTTTGCCAAAGCCAACCCGCAATGGCAACAGATCGGGAATAATCCGAACGTACTTGTCATTTTCCAGGAACCGCACGCCTATATATCTCCCTCCCATTATGAAAAGGAGCTGAATGTTCCTACCTGGAATTATATCGCCGTTCATGTATACGGCGAGGGTACGCTGGTTACCCAACAGGAGCAGGTGCTCGGAATACTGGATCAGACGGTAGCATACTATGAAGCCGCCTATAAAACACACTACGACCAGCTTCCGGAGGAGTTCAAGCTGAAAATGAGCCAGGGTATTGTAACATTTAAGATCCGGGCCACCGATGTACAGGCGAAGAAAAAATTAAGCCAGAACAAAACCGCCGGCGAGCAGGCAAACATTATACACACGCTTTCCCAAAGCGAGAACGGCAATGAACGGCTTATTGCGGAGTATATGCAAAAAAACAGCACACCCCGATGATCAGTCCCGTTGCCGGCAACGAAAAGATTCTGCTGCCGTTACCGGTCCTGGTATCCTGCTTTCTTTTTATATGCAGTTGTTCCCTTTTGCGCCCTGCTTCGGTTCAGCATTTGGAGAACAATTGTAACGAGGCATGGGCGGCATCCGAAGCCGCCACCAGGCTTTCCGAACGTGAAGTTTATAAAACGGCATGGGCAGCGATCCTTAAAGCCGCAGACGATGGCAAAGAACACGCGGTGTCATTTGGAAAAGATGCACAGGGCAACATACTGCGTTCAGGCGTCAGCCACGGCGCGCGGAACCGCACCACGGTTCCGGATATTGAAAACCGCTTTGCAGATATGCATAATCACCCCCAAAACAAACCGCCTTCAAGCGGCGATCTGTATCACTTCATTGACCAGGCGGTGCTCAATAGTCAATATCAAAAGTTTATCCGGCTGCCGAACGGAACAATATATGCGCTGGTACTTACCAGCATGGATGCTGCCAAAAAATTTAACACCCGCTTTCCGAGGATAGCCGGCGTCTACGATAGCCTTGCTGCAACACGCTACCAGCCGGTCTTCCCTAAAGCACTGGTTGAGGAGATCAACCAAATGCGGGGCTGGGGCGAAGCCACGGAGGAAGCTGCATTCGCGTTTATCCTTCATAAATATAACGCAGGTGTGGCACTCCTAAAGACGGACCGCCAGGGACGGTTCAGAAAGGTGAACACCACCGAACGCGCTGATAAAGATGGTTCCCTCAGGTACATCGTTTACCGCTGCCCCGGCTGATGCGTTGTTTCCCTGCAACCGGAAAAAAACTCCGGATCCCGCAGCATCAAACGCCGTCCCAAATAAGATCTCAATTACAATAGTTGATTAAAGGGCTGACCATACATCCCTTCCTTCTAAATACCAAATGCTATATTTCCCGAAATGATCGCTAACATCTGCACGTGCTTTTGAAATTTTGTTCTACCTCTAAGCACCCGGCATCAAAGAAACCGGCTATCAGTGGCGTTTATACTTCAGATAAATATCCAGTGCATTGGCCTGGCGGGCGCCCCCCTCCCGGATCGCCTTTTCCCGGAGATCCGGCCGCATCATTTTTCGTTCCTGCCTTCTCAGGCGCCACAAAAAGAAATGGGCTATATTTCCGGTCACCGGTTTGGGGATCTGCAGCAACCGGCACGAATAATCGCCCAGGAAGAACCGGTTATAAAACAGGTGCAATTGCTGCATCAGCTTCCGCAGCAGCACCCACCGGGGAAAACCGGATTCAACCGTTTCACGGATCAGGGCCTGTGCCAACGCAACGGAATCTGCGTCTCCCCTGGACTGTGTCATGGTCCAGTAGTAGAGTGCTTCTATTGCCTCCGCTTCATTTTCCGGCAGCAGCTTCAGGGGAATCCCTAAAAGGTAACCGATATACTTCCATAAATGAAACAGGCCCTCTGTTTCTTCAGCAGTAGGCCGGAACCCCATACGCCGCAGGCCGGTCAGAAAAACCAATGAAAAACCCAGCTGGGTAGCCAACATGTCCCAGGTATTCAGCGGCATGCCCCATTGAGCCGTATCCCAGTCTGTTTTACTCAGAATGTTTACCCGGGAATAGGAATGGATCAACCGGGTACCGATCACATGCTGCAATCCCCTGCCCTGCGCTTTAAACGCACCTGTCCGGGTGATGCCCACCCAGAACAGTGTGGTCTCGGTCAGCCTTTTTGCAGCCCCCTTCTTTAAAGCACCGGTATAGATCAGTGGCTTATTGATGGCCGCAGACTCATACCCTCCCATTAAACAATAGTTGCGCAATACCAGTAACCCCGGGATCCCGGATCGCTGACTGAGCTCAATACCCCGGTCTAATTTTGTATGATCCAGCCAGTGCGGTGTTCGCTCAATGCCGGCAAAAAAACGATCAAAAATACGTTGCGATTCCGGGGCTACAGGTTGCTGCGCCATATATGCGTGAAGGGCTTCGTGTGCTTTTGCAAACCCCAGGTGGTTATACAACTGTTCGATCACCACATCCCCTTCCCGGTCCCATTCAAATAAGTAATGCCGAAAACCGTCTGCATTCCGTATGTCCGGCGTATACCCCAGCTGTTGCAGTAACAAGCGTCCTGCACCTTTTTTCCAGTAGTGATCAAAAGAGGTGGTGTTGATCTGATAACGCAATGGAACATCCATAACAGTTATACAAAAAACGGGCAGGAAAGTTTAGGTAAAAAACAGGTAACTGATCCCGATGGCCGTAAGCACACCGGCAAGGTCTGCCAGTAACATGGTCCCAATCGAGTACCGGGTGTTCTTGATACCTACTGCACCAAAATAAACCGCAACCACATAAAATGTGGTATCCGCAGCGCCCTGAAATACCCCGGAAAGCTTACTGGCAAAGGAGTCCGGGCCAAAGGTGGTCATGGTGCTTACCATCATTCCCCGTGCGGCGCCACCGCTCAGCGGCCGGATCAGCGCAGTAGGCAGTGCATCTACAAAACGGGTATCGGCACCAAATGCGTGAAAAACATATTTCATCCCGTTGATGACCATATCAAAGGTGCCGCTGGTACGCAACATGCTTACCGCTACCAGTATCCCCAGTATGTACGGGATGATCTTGATCGCCGTATCAAACCCGCCCCTCGCACCGTCTATAAAAGCGCTGAAAATATCGATCTTCTTATAGACCCCTCCCAGTATGATCAGAAAGAATACCAGCAGGATCAGTCCATTGCTCAACAGGCCGGAAAACGACTGGATCGACGCGGCATTTAAAGAAGACACATAAAGTACCAATGCAACAATGGCCGCCGATATACCCAGTAACCAGATCAGGATCACCGGCTGGAGCAGGTTCACTTTTTGCCGGATCGATACGATGATCAGTGCCACCAGGGTACCCACAAAAGTTACGATCATACAGGGGATAAAGACGTCCGTAGGATCGGAGGCATTTTGAGCCGCCCGGACAGCAATTACGCTTACAGGTATCAGGTTAAAGCCCGCCGCATGCAGGCAAAGGAACATGATCTGAGCATTGGAAGCCACATTCTTATTGGGGTTCAGTTCCTGGAGGCTTTCCATCGATTTAATGCCAAAAGGCGTGGCCGCATTATCCAGGCCCAGCAGGTTTGCAGAATAATTCATCACCATATGCCCCATGGCCGGATGATCTTTGGGCACGTCCGGGAATATCTTTGAAAAGAACGGACCAATGATCCGGGATAAAAAACGGATGCCCCCGGCCCGCTCCGCAATGCTCATAAAGCCCATAAAAAGACAAAGCACGCCGATCAGCTTCAAACAGATCTCTACTGCCACCCAGCAGGTTTCGATGACACCGTCGAGCTTCAGCGGGTTGGCCGGGTCGCTGGCCTTACCACTGATCATATAACTGAAAAGATGGGTCTCGCCCAGGAAGAAACACTTGAATGCCGCAACCAGAATGGCTACAATGATAAATGCGGACCAGATCCTGCTCAATGCCATAGCTAAATGATGTATTTATATCCAAAGCGGAAGTTAGGCTTTATTTGAGAATTGCGCCGGAGAATTTGTACCTTTGCGGCCGGAAAATCAAGTCCTAGATCCTAGATCCTAGATCCTAGATCCTAGATCCTAGATCCTAGATCCTAGATCCTAGATCCTAGATTTGAGACTTGATAGCTATCGGGATGAAATTTTAGAATTTGTAATATTATCACATAATGGCATTACAGGCAGGCATCGTGGGATTACCCAACGTAGGAAAATCGACCTTATTCAACGCAGTTAGCAACAGCGCTAAAGCGCAGGCAAGTAATTATCGCTTTTGTACCATTGAGCCCAATGTGGGGCTTGTAAATGTGCCCGATGAACGGCTGACCGTTCTTACCGGGCTGGTACAGCCGGAACGGATCGTTCCTACGCAGATCGAAATTGTGGACATCGCCGGCCTGGTGCGGGGCGCCAGCAAAGGCGAAGGCCTGGGCAACAAGTTCCTGGCCAATATCCGGGAAGTGGATGCCATTATCCATGTGATCCGCTGTTTTGAAGATGAGAACATTCTGCGCGATGAAGGTGCCATTAACCCGGTTGGTGATAAGGAGATCATTGACACAGAGCTTCAGCTGAAAGACCTGGACAGCGTGGAAAAGCAGATTCAGAAAAAAGAAAAACAGGCTAAAACCGACCCTAAAGCAAAGGTTGAGCTGGAAGTGCTGCAGCAGTGCAAGGCGCACCTGGAGCAGGGAAAGAGCATCCGTTCCCTGGATCTGAGCAAGGAAGAAAAAGAAACCGTTGCAGACCTGTTCCTGCTTACCGACAAACCGGTTTTATATGTTGCCAATGTGGATGAACCGTCCATGCATACGGGGAACAAATTTTCTGAAGCGCTGAAGGAAGCTATAAAAAGCGAAAACGCCGAAATGATCGTGATGAACAACTCGATTGAGGCCCAGATCTCTGAGATGGAAGACCCGGATGACAAGACCCTGTTTATGGACGAGTACAAGATGACCGAGCCGGCCCTGGACCGTTTGATCCGCTCGGCGTATAAACTGCTTGGATTAAATACCTATTTCACCGCAGGCGTACAGGAAGTACGTGCCTGGACCTTTCACAACGGCTGGAAGGCACCGCAATGTGCCGGTGTGATCCATACCGATTTTGAAAAGGGATTTATTAAAGCTGAAGTGATCGCCTACAACGATTTTGTACAATACAAATCCGAAGCTGGTGCACGCGATGCGGGCAAGCTGCGTATCGAAGGAAAAGAATACCTGGTAAAGGACGGCGACATCATGCACTTCCGGTTTAATGTATAATATTTATAGGGCCAGCGGTGATTCTGACAGGTAGGATGGCGGTGGTCCTGCGTCGCGCTCTTGAGCAACGGTGCGCGATTCTTTCTTTTATCCGTGGTAGTACAACGAGGTTTCGCTTCTATAGCTATGTTTATTTCACCCCATCCGGGTTCTTACTCCCGGAACGTAGCTAAGTTATAATGCTATCATCCTCCGGGATTTTCCCGTTTCGTACTCCCCGGAGAAGCGCAGGCCGTTCATGCTGAATCCCGAAGGGATGCAATAATCATAGCATCGAGTAACTGAAAGGATTTAAACCCCGAATGGGTGACATACAATACCACTGCTTCAGGTTCTTTTTATCCCGGCCATCGCAGATCGCTTTTCATATCCTCCGCTCCGGCCCCGGCTGGAAAAAGCCGGAACGAAACTAAATACCTGAAAATACGCAAGGGGCTTCCTCTTTAACGCCGCCGGGATTCTGAATAACATGTATCCCTGAATTGCCGACCGGACCTTACTTCCCGGTTTATACAGTGTTTCCCTTCTGTATATCTTAAAGCCTTTGGGCCTTCGTGCCACAAAGTCATTACAGGTCCACCACTACCTGGTTACGGGTCAGATCTTCCAGTGTGTCCCTTTTACGGATCAGTTGCGCCTTTCCCTTACGTACAATCACCTCTGCCGGCCGGAACCTTGAATTAAATGTAGAAGCCATTTCATATCCGTAAGCACCGGCATTATAAAACACCAGCAGGTCCCCTTCGTTTACTTCGGGTAACGGACGGTCCCAGGCAAACGTATCCGTTTCACAAATATTGCCTACAACGGAATAGGGTTTTACAGCACCGTCCGGGTTGGAGAGGTTCTCAATCCGGTGGTAAGCATCATAAAACATAGGGCGGATCAGGTGGTTGAACCCGCTGTTAATGCTTACAAAGGTAGTAGCAGCCGTTTCCTTCAGCAGGTTAACCGAAGTGATCAGGTACCCGCACTCGCTTACCATGAATTTGCCCGGTTCAAACCATATTTCCAGCGCACGCGCGGCTTCGTGCGCATCAAAAGCAGCCAGTACTTTTTGAGATAGTTCTTCAATATTGATCACAGGATCACCTTCTTTGTACCCCACTTTAAACCCTCCGCCCAGGTCGATGGATTTCAGGTCGGGAAAATTGGGAATGATATCAAACAATACCTCAATCCCCTTGATAAAAACTGCAGCATCTTTAATATCGCTCCCCGTATGGATATGGAGGTTCTGGATACGGATTCCGTACTTCTGTACAATATCCTGTAACTGATCCAGCTGCTCCACGGGAATCCCAAATTTGCTCCGGTCATGGCCGGTTGATATTTTCAGGTTCCCCCCTGCCATGATATTGGGGCGCAGCCGAACACCAACCGGGTATCGGTCTCCATATTTTTCACCCAGCTTCTGAAGATTGTACAGGCTGTCGATATTAACAAACACTCCCAGAAGCAATGCTTCTTCGATCTCGGTAAAATGAATACCATTGCTGGTATACAGCACCCGCGATGATTCAAAACCTGCCTGCAATGCAAGTTTTACCTCATTGATTGAACTGCAGTCCACATTGGCGCCGATCTTATGAATAAAACGAAGCACGTTCAGGTTTGTTAGTGCCTTTGCAGCATAAAATATTTTCACCCTTGCCGGATCAAAGGCATTGCGCAGCCGCTGATACTGGCTTTCGATCTTATCGGCATTATAGACATATACAGGCGTTCCAAATTCATTAGCGATCTGAATCAGTTGTTCGTTTGTTAATTGTTCGCTCATAATCGTATTTACAAAAAAAGCAGTAATACTACTGCTACATAACAAAATAATATATACCCGGCAGCAGTTTATTCTTCTTCCGGCTTCTTCGAATCATCGTCGTCTGCTTGATCGGCATCTTCCGTTTCGGAATTTTCCGCATCATTATGATCCGCTGGCACCTCCTGCTGTGCCGGCTCTTCCTGCTCCGGGGCGCTGGTTTCCTCTGAAACGGTTTCCGCTTCTTCTTCTGCCGCGGCTGTAGCAGCCTCCATTTCTTCACCCGCTTCCGGCTGTATGGCATCTTCTGTGATCGCAGTGGCTTCCGCCTCCGCCGTTTCAACCAGTTCCCCGGTTTCGGCAACGGCCAGGGATTGATCCTCAGTATCCGCGGCAATGGCATTTCCTTCCTCATCTACGGGCGTAGGCAGGATCTCCTGTTCTGCAAGGACCTCCTTGATCTTTGGCAATTCCTCTGCCGAGTTGATGCCAAAATAATCCATGAACGTTTTTGATGTAGAATATACCAGCGGATGACCGGGCAGTTTTTCATTACGTCCGCTGATGATCACCAGTTCCTTCTCCAGCAGTTTCTGAATGGCATAGTCGGCGCTCACACCCCGGATCGCTTCGATCTCGCCTTTTGTCACGGGCTGTTTATAGGCAATAATGGATAATGTTTCCAGCGCCGCCGGCGACAGGCGCTTCATAAACTTGTCGCCATTGATCTGCGCAACGGTTTTATGATAATCTTTTTTGGTCAGGAATTGCCAGCCACCGCCACTTTCCCGTACTTCAAACGGGTAAAACTCCGAATCATACTTTTCCACGATTCCTTCGAGGGATGCTTCTACCTGGTCCAGGGTGATCTTGTCCTCCATAAAGCCGAAAGCATTATTCAGCAGATCCGTTAACTCCAGAGGGGTCAGCGGTTTATCGCTTGCAAAGATCAAGGCTTCAATATGGGGGATCAACCCGGTAATTTCCATGACAAAGGTTCAAGGTTTAAAGTTAAAGGCAAAACAACGGAACCTGAAACATTGAACAAAATAGTTTATCCCTGTAACGCTGCGGCGCCGCTTACGATCTCCGTTAACTCGGTGGTAATGGCAGCCTGCCTTGCCCGGTTATAAGAAAGCTTCAGGTTGCGCAACATTTCATTTGCATTCTCCGATGCCTTATCCATTGAGGTCATCCGCGCTCCGTGCTCGGAAGCATTGGAGTCCAGTACCGCTTTGAACAACTGGGTGTTCAGGATCTTGGGCATCAGTTCTGCAATCAGCTCTTCTTTATTGGGATCAAAAATAAAATCGGCTTTTGTAGCTCCGTCCTTCTTTTCAACTTTGGGGATGGGCAAAAAGGGTTCCGCTGTAAAGAGCTGTGTAGCAGCATTCTTAAACTGGCTGTATACGATCTCTACGGCATCAAACTGCTTTTCCTCATAAGCCTTCATGGCTTCTGTTGCAATTTTCTGCACATTCTCAAAAGAAAGTTGCAGGAAAATATCCTTATAGGTATCGTCCGTCTTATAGCCCATCTTGGTTAATGCCTCATACCCTTTTTTACCCAGGTTCCAGATCGTTACATTTCCTTTCTCAAACTGATGTTGATACTTTTCACGGATCAGGGACCGGGTCAGTTTAACTACATTGGCATTGAATGCCCCGGCCAGGCCGCGGTCGCTGGTAATGGCAATGATCAGTACTTTCTCCACGGGGCGCTCAGCGGCCAGTGCAATTTCCGTGTCACCATCATTATTGCTCACAATATTGCTTAGCATTTCCTGCAGTTTCTGAGCGTATGGCCGCATCTGAACGATGGCATCCTGCGCACGGCGGAATTTTGCAGCACTTACCATTTTCATTGCCTTGGTGATCTGCTGCATGCTTTGTACCGAACTGATGCGATTACGAACCTCTTTTAACTGACCTGCCATATAATTTAATGATTTGAGCGTTAAGAAATCAGCATCCAGACACCAGGGTCTGATCCATTTATACTGACCTCCATTTTCAAGGCGCAAAAGTAAGCGCTAATTACCAGATTTCCATATCTGGGCACCCTAAATTGGATACCTTGTGGAAAAAGGCTCGATAAATCTGAAAAACCCACCCGTTATCTACTGTAAAACAGGATATTAGCCACAGCACGTTCGCCTTCATGATCCCATTTTTTATTGTCGGACGGGTGGTTGACCACCCCTTTTTTACGGGTCCACAACGTAGATGAACCACCTCCATCAAAATTGATTACAGCAATGCAGTTCAACCACCGCATGATCTTCCGTAATTCTTCAAGGCTCAGCCCGGCGGCATTCGCACTCCTGCCATCTGCAACCAGCAGGATAACAGTTCCGTTACGGGTGATCCCAACGGCAGTCCTTGGATGCCGGTTCTGCGAAAACGGAGACCGGTCGGTTGCTACGTCAACGGCATTTTGCATCAGTAAGGGGCCATTGGCCAAAACCGAGGTCGAAGTCAGCTGCTCCGGCCAGTTGGCTGCTGCACCACCTTCAACGATCGTAAGTTTTCCATTCCGTATGGCAACTGCCGCTTTCTGATGAGCGCTCAGTTTCCCATTGCTTCCTGTAAGGTTTTCATTAATGACCCCGCCGTTCACTTTTACGTAATCCACGGATCCCCCTTCTTTCGTATTAAAGAAGTTCCCATTGATGGCTACATCCGCACCGGCCTCCCGTGCAAAAACGGATACCGGTTTCAACAGCTTTTTGTCGGCCGCAATGTTAAACCCGCCTTTCTTTCCTTTAATGGCTGCATAAACAATGAACTGGTTCGATGCAAAAAGCTCTTTATTCTGAAACTGATGCTTTACAAGCTTCACGCCGCGCCCTAAGCGCTCCTTTTGCCAGGTCGCTTTTGCAAAACGGACTGAATCGGAATCCTGGGCAAACGTCATCAGCCCTGTAAGCGATAACATAAAAATAAACAGTCCCCGCCGGACCATGCAAGCCGTATTCATATACTTTGTTTTTTTGAGTGCAAAAATGCAATGTTTTTGCTGCATTATTTTGATTAAAGAAAACTATAATGTAACTTTAATAACGGGTAACTTTTTCACAAAACATGCGGTATTCATTACACGCCGCCACCCCGTAGTTTAACGGACGGCTGGTGGCTTGCGGTAAACAATCGGTCTCCGGGTGCGTTTGTTCCCCGGAACAGTGCGACCTGGTGCTGCTGTATCTGCGATTAAAGGGACTCCATCTTCTTCACAAACCACAAACGATTGACCATGCTATCATACTCAGGCGGGATGCTACTGTTGTTAAGCTTCCTTGTACAGGCTACTGTACAGGGGCAGCAACTGAAAACCAAACAGGAAAAAGGGTATTTCAATATTACCACTCCTGCAGAGATCCAGGTAATGCGTTCTATTGACTCAGCCATGCTTAATGACGGAAACGCCCGGTTCAAGGCCGGCTTCGAGTTTCATACCATTAACGGCTATTTTCTCAACCCCCAGTTCTCGGTAGGCATCGGTATCGGTATCCAGTACGCCAATTACAAATATTACCCGGCCGCCGGTACACCGGAACAACCCGCATCTGCCAAAAGTGCCCGCATCAGCACACTTCCTGTTTTTGCAGATTTCAGATACTATCCCCGCTACAGTATCAATGGCACCATGTTTCTGGTGAATGCCGGCTACGCCCCCGCTTTAAGTATTAGCAATCCCGAGCACAAGCCCTTTTTGAATGGCGGCGCATTTCTGAAGCTGGGCGCGGCCTATAAATTTTACCTGAGTGATTTTATTTCCTTTGTCCCTTCGCTCAATTTCAAGGCACAGCGTTATGGGGACCATACTGTTGCCGGAGGTATTCTTGGGATCGGATTTATGTTTTGAGGAAGAACGGGGTGCTTTCAGGTATCAGCAGCCGGTCAGATCCTTAAAAGCGCATCTCTTCGCTTCAGGCCTGCCCGAGGCTGTTATTAAATGAAGGGAAGACCTGTAAGATATTTTGAAACCTCTTCCGGTGCTCCGGAACCCACATCGTAGTTCTGAAAACTGATGGCTGAAGACTGTTACCCGTTCGTAAACCGTTTGCGCATCTGCTCCGTTTTCCGGCCGATCAGCCAGAATGAAAGGGCCAGCAAGGCAAAGAAGATCCCCTTATTGGTCTTATCCCAGAAGTATTCAAAATAGCGGGTATAGATATTCAGAAGGAAGAACAGCAGGACCAGGTCCCTGAAAATTTCATCCTTACGTTTATACGCCGCCACGATCAGTCCTCCCAGCAAAAGCGTATATCCCAGGGCCCAGGGAAATAAGCGGCCCTGGCGGATATTGCTCCAGACATCATAACTCAGGTTGCCGGATACAGAAAGGAACAGTCCCGAAAGTAAAAAGAAGATCCAAAGAAAATAAACGGTGATCCCGTAAAATGGAAGGCTTTGTGCCTGCTGTTTACGCAGCAGCAAAACAACGGCCAGCAGCACACCACCCAGAACGGTCATCCGCAGCGGGTAATTCATTCCCAGGAAATAATCATGAACCGGCCCCGACCATATCCAGGTCTGGATGGCCCAGCTCACCACGAGCGCCAGCAGCGCACATACCCATATCAGGTTCGACCGCAGGTACCCTGCAACAGCTCCGTAACTGAGCGCCAGTACAAATACAACCAGCCCATAAAACCGGTAACCTTCTCCCAGTCCTCTGGTAAGATACGTGACGGATACACCAATACTCAATACCGTGAGGATATTAAAGCTTTCATTGCTGAGGGACGCATCGGGGAACTTGCGTTTTCTTTTTCTGGCATACCAGATCAGCATAACCGAAAGCCCAAGAAACACCGTCCCGATCAAAACCTCCGAAAATGCAAAAAAACGCCGCATACGCTCGATCCATTTCTCATCGAGCACAATGGCTCCAAATGCAAGAATGGCACAGGATACAGCAGCAACAAATGCATAAAAGGTAAAAGAACCCAGATCGTCCTTATAAACAATGACAGACTTTCGTAATTGTGTTGCGTTCTGCGCATCGATGACCTGCTCCTCCTCCCATTGATCGATGGCATTCAGAATCACATCCGCGTCTTTTTTAGATACCCGCATATTTCAAAGTTCGTAATAAATATTTAATTTGAAGGCCTTAAGGAAACAGGCATATCACTCAAAACAGATCGTATGGATTTTGAACAACCCAAAAAAACGAACGTTTGAACGTATTGCCGGATACATATCTCTAAAACAGCTTATTATTGCGGCACGCATTGCGACTGTATTAAAAATCTTTATTTTGCCATACCGTCCCGATAGCGGTCGCGGCAGAACGACAATACACTTTAAATGACTTTTGATAAAGCCACATGTAAAAAACAGGATGAAACCAACAATCGACCTTTTCAGATGCATTAACGACAGCAATACCGATTATATAAAGGAAGCCCTGTCGCGTAACACCAACCTTGAACGAACCAATCCGGAGGGACAAACAGCGCTGCTTTATGCCTTATATAAAAAGGATACCGGAACCGCATTGCTGCTGATCGCTCATGGAGCCAATGTAAATGCACAGGACCAGGTAGGCCATACCCCGTTCCTGTATGCCGGTGCACAGGGGTATACGGACGTGGTAAAAGCATGCCTGGAGCATGGAGCCGATTTTACGGTTTATAACCGCTATGGCGGCACAGCACTGACCACCGCCGCGGAAAAAGCCCATTTGGAAACCGTAAAACTGCTTGCCGGAACACCCGGATTTCCGGTTGACCATGTTAATAACCTTGGTTGGACGGCCCTGCTGGAAGCGATCATTCTTGGAGAGGGCGATGATACCCATGCCCCTGTTATTGCAGCCTTAATCGACGGTGGCAGCAATGTAAACCTCGCCGATAAAAAGGGTGCCACTCCCCTGACCCATGCACTGAAACTGGGTTATAAAAAGATAGGCGCTCAACTGGAAGCAGCCGGCGGCCGGCTCTCATAACAACCTTTCGATGCTTTCCATCGTCCTTAAACAGAGTAAATTTTTTATGGCAGATGAAACAGACCGGTGGCATCCTTTTATTAATGATGGTTGCGCTTTCCCTGAAAGCACAACGAACAGAAAGCATTCATTTTAACCTGTATACAGACAGCCTGAAAAAAGGCACCTACAATTACATCAACGTAGACGGGAAAATGAGTGATGGCAGCTGGCGCCCCATGACAGGCAAGGACCTGAAATTCACCTCTGACTATGGCAAATTTGAGGGTAACAGCCTGGTATTACCGGATGAACCTACTGTAAAAAAGGTAACGGTGACCGCTACACTAAAGGAAAATCCAAAGATGACCCAGAACATCACCATCTGGATCAAACAAAAACCGGATCCGCCCCTTCCGGCATATGAAGCCGATACGCCCCGCAGAGGCAGGAGACGATAGGTCCTCTCTCTAAAATTTCCCGTTTATTGACGCCTCCTTCTTCGTACCTTGGTACGTTAACCTGCAATCCTATGCCTGCGCCGTGGGACCGCCAAAATTCACCGGCAGCGCAACCTCATCCAGGTCTTTAATCGCTCCCTGTGTTGCTTCAAATTTTTCAACGTTTTCGATCAGCGCTTTCATAAACCGTTTTGCATGCTGGGGTGTAAAGACGATCCGTGATTTTACCTTACTCTTCGGTGTACCCGGCATTACATTGACAAAATCGATAACAAACTCTGCCATAGAATGCGTGATAATGGCCAGGTTAGCATAAGTACCTTCTGCTACTTCTTCTGAGATCTCTATATTCAACTGGTTGGGTTGCTGTTCGTTCATTTTATCGTATTTAAAACGAAGGTAGTAAAAAAGGCCGCTCATTAACGGGCGGCCTTTCGCAATCCGGTATTAAGGCAGTATTAATTTTTGTCCCAGAAAATCCTCGTGGTCAGTTTATCTCCACCGATGGCCTGGGAAGCGGCCCTCCAATTGGCTCCGTTTACGGTTTGCTCATTTATCGGGTAAGTAAGACGCACCGGTACTTTACCATCAGCAGCTGGAACAGCCAGCGGCGCTGTCATTACAGGATAATCCAGCCTACGGTAAAAATTCCAGGATTCGAACCCGCGGTTGAACATTGCTATATAGGCCTGCCGGCCTATTTTTGCCTTCCAGTCGCCGGATGCGGTAGCATACCCAACCGCCGGTTTAGCCAGATAAAGTGTGGCATCCGCATCGCTCAGTCCAAGTTGTCCAAAGGAGGCCCTGATTGCAGCATTGTAATAATTGGCGGCGGCCCCTCCTACAGAAAACCCTCTGGCTGCAGCTTCTGCAAGATAAAAATTAACCTCAGCAGCATCAAACAAATAGCCCGGATCATCCGGTGCCACAAATTTATCGCCCACGTGCGAAAAGTCTTCATAGGCCTGTTCATCGTCTCCCAGTACAGCGCCTACATAAGCACCGTTCATCTTTGTAAAATACACACTCCGCCTTGGATCTGCCAAACCATTCATCAGGTCCACAATTGTTTTTTCGATAATGTAGTCATTTCTGCCGCTTGCAATAACGTTGGCATGCACGGGATTAAAGTTGGGAGATAATGCCGTATACTTAAAAGTAACATTCTGGGCGTTCTGTGTTATCACACCTGCGGTGAAGGCCGCTTCTACTGTAGACTTTGCCAAACCGGCATCTACATCAGAAAGGTTGATCCCGATTTTAAGCAGCAACGAGTTTCCAAATAACTTCCACTTATTTACATCGCCACCCAGCATATACTCCTCCTGTGCACCAAACGATTGTGCCGAAGCATCCAACTGCCCCAGATCCGCCTTTAACCGCTCAATTAACTGTGGATAAATGGCAGCGTCATCATCATATTTCGGCAATACTTTATCTGCGTCTGCAGCTTCTGAATAGGGAACGTCTCCAAAAGAATCTACAAGGACCTGGAAGGCATATACCTGTAATATATCCAGGATCGCCATTCTGTTGGCCTGCTGTTTATCCCAATCTTCCTGCGAAATAGCCGCGGGCTTCAGCTCGGCCTGTACTGCTTCCTTGGCAGATTGCAGGTTACCGATCACCCTGGCGTATAATGCAGTCCAGTGATTATCCGGTACTCTCCTGGTTCCGGCAAAATCAAATTGTGCATCCGTAAAGTAGGTGGTCATTGTCCAGTAATGCTGAAAAAAGCGGAATACATTCAGGTTCACATCGGGTGTTACAACCTGATCTGCCAGCTCTTTCTGCGCGTTGGTCAGGAGCAGGGATGGCGCTACCTGATAGGGTTTGTCGTGGTCATCATTAAATCCATCCCTGTCTTTCACGCATGCCGGGCCTGCAACTAAAAGGATGGCTATAAGCGCGGCAATAAATTTATTATTTATGAATTGCATGTTCTTCTGATTTAAAAGTTCAATTTAGCGTTGAATGAAAAAACACGGGTAACGGGCATTACCCCGCTCTGGTACCCCTGAATGTTTCCGGAAGAAGTACCCGCCTCGGGATCTGCATAAGGCACATTTTTATGAATGATCCATAAATTATTGCCCACCAGGCCAAAGGTGGCCCCCTTTACAAAACCTCCGCTTTTAAACAGTTGGGCGGGAAGCGTATAGGCAATGCTGGCCTCCCGTAATTTTACATAGGATGCATCATATATGAACGCTTTATTCGGATAAGCGCCATCACCACCCAATACGCCGTATGCACTGGCATCAACACGGATATCATTTGGCGACCCGTCTTCTTTAACACCCGGTAGAATGATGCCACCTCCCTCGTCCAAAGGAGCGCGAAGCGGATTGCCAAGGTCATTTAAACCCGCCGTGTTGGGATAAAGACCGGTAGATTGACCATACGCCTGGTCAAGGGAAAATACACTCCCGCCCTGTTTCATATCAACCAGAAATCCCAATGCCAGGTTTTTATATTGCAGTTTATTATAAATACCACCGATCCATTTAGGTTGAATATTACCGAGTATCTGGTCCTGGGCCTGTAAATAAATACCATCCTCGTTCACAACCGGTTTTCCATCCTTGTATACATAATCGGTACCCCGGAAGGTGCCATACGGCTGACCTACGGTTGCATTCAATGAGGTCATCTGAAAATTTGCCAGCTGCAGGTTTTCCCTTCCTTCATTCAATGCCACCACCCTGTTCTGGTTCTTTGCCCAGTTTATATTTATTTTCCATTCGAAGTCATTATTTCTGACGGGCGTTATACCCAATGCTACTTCAATTCCCCTGTTTTCGGTTTCACCCGCATTCACCAAAGAAAAAGAGTATCCGGTGGATGTAGACTGGGGCACACTAAATAACAGATCCGTTGTGTTTGTTTTGTAAAGGGAAAGATCCAGTGTCAATCGCTTTTTCAGCATCGTAGCCTCCAGGCCTACTTCTAAACTTTTCTGCCGTTCCGGTCTTAAGGATTCAAAGTCAACATAGGTGGTACTGTTATCCGCCATGGGGTACCCACCGATCAGCCCATTATTTACTTTAAAGCCGGGTAAGCCGGGGGGCAGATCATTACCAACACCGGCATAGCTCAAACGCAACTTTGAAAAATCGAGCCAGTCTGCCGTTCCATTTTTCTTCAGCAATTCCGAGAACACGAAACTGGAACCCACCGAAAAATAAAAATAAGACCGGTTGTCCTCAGGCAAGGCGGTTGATTCATCCCGTCGTACTGTTCCTTCCAGGAAAACTGTTTTTTTATAGTCGGCAGAAGCCTGCGCATAGTAGCCGGTCTTTTCCAGTGTAACATCCCCCTGTATGGGGGGAAAATAACCAACCGAATTACCCAGTGTATACAGTTTCGGGATCACGAGCCCTCCGGTTGTGGAAGCCTGAAAATCTTCCTGGTGCGATTTTATAAATGTTCCCCCCAGCAGGAAATTAGCACTAAAATCATTATTGATCTGCCAATCATAGGTTCCGATCAGGTCATAGGTCTGTTGCAGGAATTTATTGGTGAACAACCAGTACCCCGAAGATTCCCCGGCCGGTGCCTGTGCTACGCCAAACTCTTCGGCATGGCTGCCGATCGCTTTCCGGACCTCCTGTTTGCTGGTAGAGTAATCGATGGTTACCCGGCCCAGGATATTAAAATCAGGAGTAATATCCCAGCTCAGGTTCGCTCCGGTCAATACCCTTGTACGGTCATCCGCAGGATAATTTTCATAGCGGTCCCAATAGGGATTATTCCAAAATGCCGGAGCAATATTTCCGGTTTGCGGTGAGGTCATGTTCCAGGTTACGTTATCATGATCCCTCATGTATTCCTGCTCCAGCTCTTTTATATCCACGTTCACCGGCCACCATTGCCTGAAACCGGTTAAGGTATTGTCGTTATACCCCACACTATTCCGGCCTATTGCCGACTGGTCTAAAAACGTAGCAAAGGCTGTAGTTTTAAAGCCTTTGCCAAATTCCCTGGAAAAATTACCGTTCAGCATGTTCTTTGTTAAACGGCTATTGGGCATTACCCCGGTTTCGTAGTGATTGGTATATGTAAAATTATAGGTGGCATTATCGCCGCCGCCATTAAAGTTGACACTGTTAATAGCAGTAATTGCCTTTTTAAAAAAGGTGCTGGGGTCATTTGCAGCAGCTACCCAGGGAGTAGGCTTGCCAAAGTTCGGATTACCGGGTGCAAAGGCATTCCATTGATAAACCATTGTGCCCGGATCAAACCGGGGACCATACGAAGCATCATCACCGGTTCGTACCAGTTTGTCAGCAGTACCATCCTGGTCCACATCCACATTCCGGAATACAGGACTATAGCCTTCACCATATTCCTTTTGATACGTAGGGAATGTTGTTTTGTCGATAGTTCCAACCGAGAACGTTGTGTTCAGTGTAACCCCAAGCCGTTGATTCTTCTTTCCCTTTTTGGTGGTGATAATCAGGGCGCCGTTTGAAGCCTGGCTGCCATAAAGCGCCGTGGCTGCCGCGCCCTTCAATACATTGATCGATTCGATGTTATTGGGATCAATATCCGAAGCCGAATTACCAAAATCCACCCCATCTCTTCCCCTGGCAGCATCATTAAGATTCAGGTTTGTATTGGCAATGGGCACACCATCCACTACGATCAACGCCTGGTTGTTATACGAGATACTTTTGATACCCCGTAAAACAATATTGGTAGAACCGCCGAAATTGGAATTTGCTTTAATATCCAATCCTGCAATTCTACCGGAAAGATTATTTAAAAAGTTGTTGGTGGGCCGGGCATTCACAGCAGCGCCATCAATCTGTTGGGAAGAATAGCCCAATGCTTTCTTTTCGCGGGATATACCCAGGGCTGTGACGACTACTTCTTCGATCAGCTGCCCTTCACCGGGTTTTAGTGCAATCAACAGCGGCGCCTGCGATGCCGTTGCCGTTTGCGTTTGAAAACCGGTGGCTGAAATTTCAAGCGTTGTACCGGGTTTTACTGCAATACTGAAATTACCTTCAGCATCTGCAGATACGGCGTTCCTCGTTCCCTTTTCACTAATTGTGGCAAAAGGAACAGGGCTCCCCATATCGTCTCTGACCGTACCGGTTATTGACTTTGTTTGTGCTAAAAGCAAAAAGTTGCCGACAAGCAGCAACATCGTTAAAAGCAAGATCCGTCTCATGTATTGTGTTTTTGTTAAGAAATCAGCAAATCGCAACCAAGGGCCATTTTAGTTTTTCTTCAAAAAACACTAACAAGTTATATACATTTAAGAATATTTTCAAAAAATATTAACGATAATTATATAATTTCTAATTACATAAATAACAATCGTTTGTTTGTTAATAAATTATGAATAATAGTTTTCTGTAAGAGGACTAAGGCATTTTGTCCGGTTTCCTTACTTTTTTGGGGATATTAATGATCCGGCATTAACAGAAAATCAAAGCGCTCTTACCGTATATAGGCGATCGTTAATGACCGGGATGCAGCCCGGGTAAAAAAAAGCCGCCTCAAAGTGAGACGGCCCGTTTTTCTTCGCTAACACCAGTTACAGTGCATTATCAGGCGGATATTGTATCCGTTAATTCTGCATATACTCGTCGTAAGAGGTTGTCCGGTGACCAGAAATCGTATAGATAGTTCCGGGATCATCTTCAAATTCCATCTTGAAATAAATACTGTCCGTATTGACCACTTTTCCTTCCATTACTTTAAAGATCGGATACCTTTCAACAGTTTCTCCGTTTTCCTCCACTTCGATCTTATAGTTTATACCCGGGGAACCCGCAGTTTCGAAAGTTTTTGTAGACATGTCAACCTTTGCTTTAAGTTTCATATCCCAGAAATTTCCATTATAGTCATCGATCCAGATAGAATCCTGGCCAAACGAAGTGTTATAAATCTTTACTTCAAAAGGTCCGGCTACCTCCTCATTATCCACATGTGCCTTTAATGTCCAGTCTCCGGCTACCGGGTATGCCCAGTTGTATTCTTTTTCAATCTTCTTCTGGCAGGAGAAAAAGGCAAGAGACAGAATAAGCACAATGCCTAATAAATATGTTTTATTCTTTTTCATAATTTCAAAATTATTAATCTATTGATTTAGGGATCCGGAATTAACCATGGTTACGGCAAACAAGTACTCTGGCGTATCTGCCATCATGCTGGTAAAGGTGATGGTCTTTGTTTGCGGAGCATAGGTAGCCGGTGTCTTAAAAATGGGGGCAGATCCGGCAGAGAATCCTAATGCCTCTGAGGAGATCAAATCGAATGTATTATTATTCTTCAACTCAACGATCGCGGCTCCTGCATATAACGGACCATACGAGCTCCCTATATCATACCAGCCTCCAAGCAGATCCTGAACATGGTACCGGTTATTTCCGATGCCGTAAATCAGCTGGGTAAACGGGCCACGTTTAGTGGATCCGTTCCGGACGATGGAGGATTGGTAAAATCCGTTTAACGGCGCTGAGGTCTCACAAACAACCACCGTTCTGGTTACGGTTGAAGGATATCCATCGCTGTTTGAAACCGTATAAGACACCGAATACACGCCCGGTTTTGAGACATCCACGTTCGATTTTACGGCCACAGATTGAGTAAGATCGGTTTCTCCTTCTTTAGCAGTGAATCCAGGATCAACAAAAGGCTTCCCGATCTGCCAGTCTATTGTACTCGTCCTTTCCAGTATGATATCTGCATACGTTGTCATAAAAGACACACCTTTGGAATCTTTTTTACAGGAGGTTACCGTAATAACACACACTGCCAACAGAATCAGTATATTTCGTATTTTCTTATTCATGTCTTTATTTTTTATTATTTAGCCCACCATACCGGCACGGTAAGGGCAACCCTCGGTGGTGTATTCTTATTAGATTTTCGTTCACTCGCCGCGAAAAAGAACCTTTTAGGCCGGTCGTCACCATTCAGTACGGAAGTTTTGGACCTGGTAAAGGTATTTGCCGGGTAGCCCGTCCTGTTATAATCAAAAAAGGCTTCCAGTGACCGCTTATTGGCAGATGCCACCCATTTTTGCTCAATGATCGACTGTATACCGTTGTACGGATATGTGATCGCATCATCTTCCAGGTCAAAACTTGCAAACGAAGCGGCTATTGCTGCATCGAAGGCGGTTTTTGCATTGGCAGCAGTACCATAGCGGGCTTCTGCTTCTGCAACCAGGAATAATACTTCTTCCTTGGTAAAGAAATATACCGGGTAGGTCTTGCCGATATCCGGCGTTGCAAAATTCTTAATGGTAACAGCAGTAGTGTCCTGAAAGTCTCCTGTATTTAAAGAAGCCCAGGTATTACCGGTTTCGGAAGCTTTATAGATACCTCCTCTTCTGGCATCATCATGCTCGGTCAGCCATGTCATCAGGGTGGTATTCGCGATCACATTACCTGCCAAACGACTCACAAATGTGTTATAGAATGGATTATAACCTGTTTCCTGGTCCTTAAAGGATGTAAATGCAGCATCCTCCGCCAGGAAATTGTCCTCTGTCAGCAGTTCCTTTATCTGGGTGGCGTATTTATTGGGATCCACATTCACGTAACGGAGATAGATCTTCAGTTTCAGGGTATTGGCGAACTGCTGCCATTTGGCCATATTTCCCCCAAAGACTACGTCTGTGGCGCCCGGATCCTTTACGGTTGATGCGGTAAAGTCTTTAGACAGGGCGTCATCGATCAGCGCAAGTATGCCTTCATAAACGGCCGGTCCGTCCTCATACTTAGGCTGCAAGTTGCCTTCGCCGTTCAGCGCATCTGAAAAGGGGATCTTATCATACAGATCTGCAAGCACCTGGAAGGTGTAAGCCTGCATCAGGCCGGCAATCGCGTAAAACTTCCAGTTACCTTCGGCACTTGCTTTGTCTTTTACATATTTATAGTCATAAAGCGGGCTTGCGTACAAGCCGATAAACTGCCGGTCAAAATCGTCTTCGGTCAGGTTATAGGATTCCCAGCTGGCCCATTGCGAGGCTCCCGGCGCCTGTGTGTATTGCTGTGTCCAGTACCCTCCTACCGCCTGGTAATACCCGCCAAAGGCAAATGCAGAACCGGCTATACCACTTGGCAACACCAGGGCCGGTGTGGCTTCCTCCGGGCTGTTTGGGCTTACATTGATATCAAAAAAGCCCTTTTTACAACCGCTTCCAAGAACTCCGGCGGTTATAAAGATTAGTATATAATTCTTAATATTCATTATTTTCCTTTTTAGTGTTTAGTAATGTTCTAAAACCCGAGTTTTAAGTTAAAACCGATACTCCGGGTAGTGGGAGTTGCACCAAAATCTCCATAATCCGCTGCCATGTCGGTACCAAATGTTGTTTGTTCCGGATCTGTGAACGGATTCGATTTCGGCGTCCACAACAGTAAATTTGTACCAATAAGCCCCAGATCAACAGACCGGATAAAGGATCTGGAAATCCACTCTTTGGGGAATGAATAATATAAGCTGAATTCTCTTAACTTGAAGAACGTTTTTGACATCAGCACATAGGCCGACCCCACACCTGCGTTGTAGTCCTGATTGAAATACGAATTGAAATTATGATCAAAGCCGGCAACGGGCGTTGTATTCTCTACATACTCATCATCTATTTTTTGTACCGAATTGGGGATAATGAACGGTTGCCGGTCATTATACGTGGTCTGGATCGCATTCCCGGTAAAATACATCATTTCAGCAGTGCGGGAGTAGATCACGCCCCCCTTCCGGTAATCCGCTACCAGCCGCATGCTCCAGTTCTTATAACTTAGCGAGGTTCCTCCGCCAATTCTGAAATCGTTTTGAGAAGTGCCTAACGCCTGCTTCTCCGCCTTCATAACCGGTAAGCCCTTGGCGTCTACCACGGTCCTTCCCTGCGGGTCCGTTTCCACTACGGTTCCTTCAAATAAACCAAGCGGGTTACCGGGGCGGGCCACAAAGCCGATGGATCCGGTTCCTCCCAAAGAGATCTGGTCCAAACCCTCTACCAGGTCAACAAGCAGGTTCCGGTTGCGCGAGTAGTTGGAAAATACTTCCCAGTTCCAGTCCTGGTTTTGTACCGGAACAACGTTCAGCGCGATCTCCACGCCCTTGTTGGTTATTTTACCAAGGTTCTGCGTTTGGGCAGTAAACCCGGTACTTGCGGGGATCGTAGAGGTCCAGATAAGGTTTGTAATGATCTTATTATAGGCGGTAAAATTCAGCCCGATCCGGTTTCTGAAAAATTTCAGGTCGGTACCAATTTCATAGTCGGTGGAGATCTCCGGTTTTAAAGCCTGGTTTCCTATTAAATTAGATACGCTGAAACCATTGATACTTCCAGCCAGGGGGAATTCGAAAGTACGGTACCCATCTGTAAAAGTTGTCTGATTTAACACCGAAAAGATCTGGTAGGGATCAGCGTCCTTACCGGTCCTTGCTGCGCCCATCCGGATCTTACCAAAGGACAGTACATCTTTATTGGTGAGCAGCTCGGAGAACACAAAGCTCAGGCTCGCTCCCGGGTAAAAGAACGACCTGTTTGAAGCCGGCAGTGTGGAGGACCAGTCATTCCGGCCGGTAAGATTCAGGAACAGCATATTCTTAAACCCGAGGTTAGCACTGGCATATACCCCCACCAACCTGCGTTTTGACAGGGTGGCAGTAACGGCAGGTGAAGAAGAGCTGTTTGCCAGGTTGTAATATCCGGGGATATCCAGTCCTTTTACCTCTGAGGTCTGCGTACGACCGTCCCGCTGGTTAAAGTTATGTCCCACGATCGCATCCAGGGTGAGGTCCTGGTTGATATGTGGTTTAATATTCAGGAAAAAATCCGTATTGAATTCTGAAGAAGAATAAGCAGATTCCGTTACACGTCCCAATTCCTCATTGCTGTTTGATCTGGCCGATATTGTGATCGCTCTCCAGCTCTTTGCCGTGCTGTTGGATGCATCGTTACCCGCTTTAAACGTGGCGGTTAACCATGGTGTTACTTTTGCATCGACCGACAGGTTTCCGAATACCCGGTTTTCCTCAAACCGGTTCCCGTGCTCCTTCAGCGTATAGTAAGGATTCTGTGCGTATAATGTATAATAGTTATCAACATTATAAAACTTGTTATGATAGTCTTCCTGGTCCACAAAACTGATGTCCCGCGGAGCCTGCCATAAACCATCAAGTACCGATTGATCCTGCCCGGTCAATACATATTTTGAAGACTTATTGATATAGTTCACCGAGGCGCTTACATTAAATATCTTTAAGAATTTGGTATTGCCCCTTAATGCCACATTATGTCTTTTATACGAATCTGCATCCGTGGGCATAATACCATCGGCCAGGATATTTCCGTAGGAAACATAATAGCTTTTATTTTCATCCCCGTTTTTTACAGAGATCGAATTATTGAGTGTCTTTCCAACATCAAAAAAGTCCCTTACATTGGTTTTTAGTGCCGAGTATGGTTTTACTAACTGTTGATTATCCACCACAAATCCCCAGGGGCGATTTACACCATCAAAGCGGGGTCCCCAGCTGCCATTTTCGGCAAGATCACCTCCTTCAGCCGTCGTACGGTTATACCATCCCTGCCCAAATTCGTTTTGCATAAAGGGCAGGCGGAGCGGTGTTTCAAACGTTGTTGCAGAGGCTATATCCACACTGGCTTTACCATTTGATTTTGACCCGTTCTTTGTGGTGATGAGCACCACACCGGAAGCAGCCCGGGATCCGTAAAGCGCCGTTGCAGAACCGCCCTGCAGGATATTGATCGATTCGATGTCGTTAGGATTGATATCATTACCACGGTTACCAAAATCCAGACCACCGTTCAGGTCCGTTTCACCTACCTGGCCATTGCTAACCGGCACCCCATCCACTACATACAGCGGTTGGTTAGAACCACCCAGGGAGCTAAAACCACGCATAATAATACGGGTGGATGCGCCCGGCGCACCGGAAGCAGAGGTAATTTCAACCCCCGGAACCTTTCCCTGTAATGCATTTAAAGCGCTTCGGTTACCGTTGGCAGTCAGCTCCTCAGCATTAACCTGTGTGGAGGCGTAACCCAGCGAACGCTCAGCCCGCTTTACACCAACAGCGGTCACCACCACTTCCTCGATCGTTTCCTTGCCTTCTTTGTTCAGCACGATCTCTTTCAGGTTTTCCATTGTGCTTTTATCAACGGAATTAAACCCTGCTGCCGAAATGGTGATTGTTGCGCCTTCCTTAGCATGCATGGTAAAATTTCCGTCGGCATCCGCTGAAACGGCATTTTTTGCGCCCTTCTCCGTAATGGTCGCAAAGGGAATGGGATTCCCCGATTCATCCTTAATGGTACCTGTTATCGTTCTTGTTTGTGCAAAAACCAGCACGGAACAAGTCACAAGTGCCAATAGCAATACAAGTTTTCTCATGGATTTTTTTTTGTTAATAGAAAAAAATATAGTCAATCATAAAGTCAATTACTAACCAATAGTCAGTTAAGAGATTCACGCAAAGTACAACGTTTTAACAAATTGTTGATGTTTTTTTAACCTTTAGGAAACCCTAACAACTGTTAATTAATAACTGAAATAGTTGCATAGCGAACATTTTAGGTTGATTTACAATAAATTGCATTTAGGAAAAAAATATTTGAAAAAATCAAAAAATTTGATTGAAATCAATGCTTTTTTTGGAAAAAAATAAAATTTAAAGATCAAAAAACGGTGCGAATAAAGCGGATAATATACATCATAGCAGCCGGATTTCGTACATTACCAAGGTTCGCATGGGTTAATCCAGGTACTAATTGCCAAACAATTCCTCACTATGAAAATACATTTTTTAACAATTAATTCCGCGTCTTTTTAACTTTTTATTACAAAAATATCCCCTAAAATATCAACTGTTAGTTGTTTAAACAACCTTATATATTGATTCTCATCAATCTAGGGGAAAACTGAAAATACTGGCACTTTTAAAAAATTGACCGGGGTCAATCCATTTTTGTCCGCTTGTCAACAACTTCATTTCATGCGTCATTTTGCTTTGTTTCCTCCATAAAATTTTTACCCCTGCTCCCAAACTTTATGTAGGTTTGCAGCCTATGCAACTATTGAACGGAAAAGAAACAGCAAAAGTGATCCTGGACTCTCTTGAGATCGATGTGGCGCAACGCGCAGCCACGGGTAAAAAAGTACCGCACCTTGCGGCTATTCTTGTAGGGACGAATGGAGCCAGCGAAACCTATGTAGCTTCCAAAGTAAAAACCTGTAACGAGATCGGCTTTGTTTCCACACTGATTCATTTTGAGGAAGACGTAACGGAACTGAAACTCCTTGAAAAAATAGAGGAGCTGAATGAGGATATGGACGTGGATGGCATCCTGGTACAGCTTCCGCTGCCGGGGCATATATCAGAAAAGAAAGTGATCGAAACCATTGATCCATCCAAAGACGTAGACGGATTTCACCCCGTAAATATCGGTAAAATGACCCTGGGAGAAAAAGATGCGTACGTCTCCGCTACTCCTTACGGGATCATGCTGCTGCTGGAACATCATAAAATTGAAACCAGGGGAAAACATGCCGTGGTCATCGGAAGAAGTCATATTGTCGGCCGCCCTATGAGCATCCTGCTGAGCAACAATTCTAACCCCGGTAACTGTACCGTTACCCTCTGCCATTCAAAAACAACGAATCTCAAAGAAATTTGTCTGCAGGCGGATATCATTGTTGCTGCAATTGGTATTCCTGAATTTGTTACCGCAGATATGGTCAAGGAAGGTGCCGTTGTGATCGACGTAGGCATCACCCGCATCAAGGACGCCACAAAAAAATCGGGCCACCGCCTGGTAGGTGATGTTGATTTTAAAAATGTAGCTCCGAAAACCAGCTTTATCACGCCGGTTCCCGGCGGTGTGGGTCCGATGACCATTGCCGCCTTAATGAAGAATACGTTTAAGGCATGTGATGAGCGGAACTGACCACGTTAAGCATCCGTTATTGGGAATCGAGTACCCGGAACCCGGCATTGAGCATCCAGCGTTGAGCATGCATTCATCCGCACATATCACCCCTGAAACATTCTCCGGCACATACCCGGTGATGGAGCAGTTTTATACCATCCAGGGGGAAGGCTATCACCAGGGAAAAGCGGCTTATTTTATCCGGCTGGGCGGGTGCGATGTGGGATGCACCTGGTGCGATGTAAAAGAGAGCTGGCCGTTTGACGCTCATCCGCACTGGTCTGTTGAAGCGATTGTTGAGGCGGTAAAGAAAACACCGGCGCGCATTGCCGTAATCACCGGCGGCGAGCCTCTGCTCCATCCGCTGCATGCGCTTACCACGGCACTCCGTGAAAACGGGATCGCCACCAATATAGAAACGTCCGGTTCTTCACCGTTATCCGGCAACTGGGACTGGATCTGTCTCTCTCCTAAAAAATTCAAACAGCCCCTGCCCGGCATCCTGCCCGAAGCCCATGAGCTAAAAATCATCGTTTATAACAAAACAGATTTTGCCTGGGGCGAACAGTTTGCAGCACAGGCAGCTCCCGGCTGTAAACTTTACCTGCAACCGGAATGGAGCAGGGCTGCTCAAATGACCCCGCTTATTGTCGATTACATCAAAGAACATCCCCGGTGGGAACTGAGCTTGCAGATCCATAAGTATATAAATGTCCCATAGCATTCAGTCCTGGAACGCAGCTGTTGCGTTCCACTGGTCACGGCCGTTTTTCTATTTATATGAGAAAGACTACTGCCTTAATTACCCTACTGCTGTTTGCCGGCCTTTTTGCATTTTCACAGGACTCCATTTATATATCCGGTCAAAAAACAATTGCTGCCAAAGTTTATCAAGTGAACCGGATTTTCGTAAAGATCCTTTTCCCCGGAAACAGGAGTTTCAGAAGAATTTCCCTAAGCGTTGTTGATTCCATTAAATACGGAGATGGCACCACCGACAAGACCGTAAGCAACTACTGGAAAAGACGCAATGTGGCCCCGGAAGTCCGGGAAGAGCAACGCCTTATTGCGCGGGAAAAAATGCGACAGGCCTTAATAAACCGGAGAAGGCGAAACAGCTTTATTGACCCCGCGCCCAATCGCTTTTCACTGGGTGCACAGGCGATGACCACCTCCTTATTTTTAGTGAAACCATTATCTCCGGGCGCCGATCTTTCTGCAGCACTTGGTATGCATGCTACGTATGAAAGAGCCCTCGTTAAAAACCGCATCGGAATTGCAGCCTCCGGTTTCCGGAGCTGGAATAAGAAAGCCGAAGGCGTTCAGATAGCGGCAAGGTATTTTTTTATGAACCGGCCGGAATTTCGTATTGGCGCGGGCCCGATGTTCTTCTATTCCAATACCTATTTCAGCACCATAAAAAAAAGAGGCCGGAACGGCTATTACTACACCGGCCTCAATGGTATCAACAAAGATACGACCATACGAACCCCTGCAACAAGTATCGGCGGAAATCTTAATATCCAGGTAAATTTTGGAAAGCGGTTTTTTATATCAAATGACCTGTTTGCCGGCGTAACCAACTATAAAAAAAGCAGGTCGGAAAAAGCACTTTTTATGTGCCGCGCGGGATTGGGGATCCGGTTTTGAGCAGGCCCCCATCAGTGGTCGGCAGTCGGTCATCAGGCCCAGTGCTTCGGAAACCAGATTTAAGTATTTAGATTTTAAATATTCAGATCCATATTTGTATCATTTGAAAATCCGGATTTTGAAGATCCGAATACCGAAAATTTGGGAAGAACTTCGGGCATGAGGCAGGTCCAACGTCAACATTAAACCAACCCCGGCCCGAATACCCGGATTCGGGGCAAAAAAGGGCCGTGATCTGTGAAAAACGAAAAACGGTGTGTGAAACTCTGAACTGTCTAAACCCGGCCCAGGTATTCCTGCAATATAATGGTTGCGGCGATCTCATCAACCAGGGCCTTGTCCCTGCGTTGCTTTTTTTTGAGGCCCATTTCCAGCATGGCATCCTTTGCCATTTTAGAGGTATACCGTTCGTCGACCCCTTCGATGGGCAGGTTTGGAAAATGCTTTTTCAGCTCTTTTACCGCCTTTTTTACCAGTGGTGTGGCATGTGTATCCGTATCATCCCAATTCCTGGGTTCGCCGATAATGATCTTTTCCACCGGTTCCTGCTGGAAATATTTTTTCAGGAAAGGGATCAGCTCGCGCGAATCGATGGTCGTTAACCCGGTAGCGATGATCTGCATAGGGTCCGTTACAGCGATACCGGTGCGCTTTAATCCATAATCGATTGCAAGAATTCTGGGCATTAAAATATAAAATAATTAATGTAAAATTAGGAATGATGAAGCAGAGTTGAGCGATCAGTGATCGGCAGGCCGTAGCCATCAGTCTTCAGCATTTTGAAACAACCTTCAGCCACATTCAAGCAAAAGTGAGGGGTGAAAAACGGATCGAGCGTGATCTCCGTGGCACCGGAAAACCTCAAACCTGGAGCCTGAAAAACATATCCGCGATCACAAAAACAGCAAATACCACCGATGCAATACCGTTCGCTGTCATAAACGCAAGGTTCACCCTGCGCAGGTCGCCCGGTTTTACGATACTATGCTGGTAGATCAACATACCCGCAAAAACGACTACGCCGGCCCAGTACAACATCCCGAAACCTCCTTTAAAAGCAGCGGCAATCACCGCGGTGGCACTTAATACATGCAAGAGTTCCGATACACGGAGGGCCCGCTTTCCTCCCAGAACAGCGGGTATGGAATATAGTTCGTTAGACCGGTCAAAACCTTCATCCTGCAGGGCATAAATGATATCAAACCCGCTTACCCAGAAAAGCACGGCAAACGAAAAAAGGACCGGCAGGGTATCGAACATACCGGTAACCGCCAGGTAAGCCCCGATCGGCGCCAGTGACAATCCGAGTCCCAGAACCAGGTGACACAGGGCCGTGAAGCGCTTGGTGTAACTATACCCCAGCACCACAAGCAACGCAACCGGAGATAAATAAAAACAAATACTGTTGATGAAATAAGCGGCTACGATAAACAGCACGCTGTTCAATAACGTAAACCATAACACACTTTTGGCCGACAGCACCCCCGCCGGTATTTCCCGTACTGCTGTACGCGGATTCAGGGCATCGTATTTGCGATCCAGATAACGGTTAAAGGACATGGCAGCATTGCGGGCGAAAATCATACACAACAACACCAGCAGAAAAAGCCAGCCTTTTTCCCGGAACAGATAAACAGTCTTGTTCCACATAGTAGGCAGGATGCCGGTAGCATTGGGCGATTGCTCACTGATATCCGTGTTCCGGATCCCCAGGAAGAAACCGATGAATGCAAAGGGCATGGCAAAAATGGTGTGCGAAAACTTTACAAGGCTGAGGTAATTCTTTGTAACAGACATTCGGCAAATGTACTGTTCTTTCAATTTATAGAAAGCATCCTTTTCAATATTCAGCAGTGAGCATCCAGGATCCAGCATCGAGCCCCGAACCTTCATGGAAGCATTCTGTACCGGTAACTCACGGGATAAACCCTAAACCCTTGTGCGCACCAGCTCCCACAGCACCACACCGGCAGCAGTTGCAATATTCAGGGAATGCTTCATACCCAGCTGGGGAATTTCCAGGCAACTATCGCACAAAGCGATGGTCGACTGCTCCACTCCGCTTACTTCATTTCCAAATACCACCGCAATTTTTGTCTGCCCGTTCCAGTGCAACTCATGCAGTTTGCGGCTTTCGGCCACCTGCTCTACCGCCCATACCTGGTAACCAGCTTCGCGCAATACCGCTATCGCATCTCCCGCGTTGGCAAAATGCTGCCAGTTAACGGTTTCCTCTGCACCCAGAGCCGTCTTTTTGATCTCCTTATGCGGAGGTTTTGCAGAATAACCGGTAATATAAATCGCTTCTACCAAAAACGCATCGCTGGTCCTGAACACACTGCCCACATTATAAGCGCTGCGGATATTTTCCAGCACAACAATGATCGGCATCTTTTCTGATTCCCGGAACTCGTCTACCGACTTGCGTCCCAACTCTTCCATACTTAACTTACGCATGCCGCAAAAATAAACGGATAGCGGCTATTATGCAATAAAAAGCCACTCCGTACATACTGGAGCGGCTTCCTGACTTTATGCTATAACAACTCAACTGCTTATTTCATATCATCACGCACCTGTTTGATCTTTGACCCCGGCAAATGGATCTGGAAACCCAGGTTGAGGCTTGGTGCAAAGGCTGCACTTTTATTACCGGCACCGGTTATAAAATTGGCTTTTGCCAGCAGTTCCAGTGCTACATTTTCGGTTACAAAGTAGGCCAGACCAGGTCCGATACCTCCTTCAAAACCATTTGTGGAATTACCGCCCCCATTTGTTCCCCCTACACCGGCATTCGCTTCCCCAAAAAAGCGGGTCTGCTTTACCAGGCTTACCTGGTCCTCACCAAAATAATACCGTGCCATAGGTCCCACAAAATAGTTAAAGGATGGACCTCTGCCCCTGCCGGCATCAACCCCAAAACGTACCTCACCTCCTAACGCGAAATTATCCTGTATAAACCAGGCCGCCTTGGGCGACAGGGCCAGTTTAAAGCTTTTTTCAGTGGTGTTTCCGCTTATGTTGGCAATACTACCGCCGATAATGTAATAACCTTTCTGCGTCTGCGCCTGTGCAGCTAATACCATCGTAGTAAGCACTACGGCTGAAAGCAATAATTTTTTCATAAACTATCTATTTTGATGAACAATGCCCAACAATTATGCCATAACCCAAAACACCCTTGTAAATCAATCGGTTTATTGATAAACGGCAGCTGCGGGCCACCTTCTTTTTTGATGATCGTTCCCGTTATAATAAATGCGGTTTATCCTATTTTTGCGCTCCATGGCAAAGGCAAAAAATAATAACCCGCAGGATACTCCGTTAATGCAGCAGCACAAGGCTATCAAACAAAAATACCCCGATGCAGTGTTGCTGTTCCGTGTGGGCGACTTTTATGAAACCTTTGGCCAGGATGCAGTAATCGCGTCCCAGGTGCTTGGGATCACCCTTACCAAAAGAAATAACGGGGCAGCAGCCTCACTGGACCTGGCTGGTTTTCCGCACCATTCGCTGGACACATACCTGCATAAGCTGGTAAAAGCCGGCTACCGTGTGGCCATCTGCGATCAGCTGGAAGATCCTAAACAGGCAAAGGGGATTGTTAAAAGAGGCGTTACGGAAATGCTGACCCCGGGTACAGCGGTCAATGACAAGCTGCTGGAGTACAACAGCAATAATTTCCTGGCAGGTATCCATTTTGCAGACAACGACCAGTTTGGCCTTGCCTTCCTGGACCTCTCTACCGGAGAGTTTTTTGTGGCCGAAGGCGACCGCGAATATGCCGACAAACTTTTACAGAGCTTCCGGCCGGCTGAAGTGGTGTTCCAGCGGCATCAGCAAAAAAAGTACAAGGAATATTTTGGCAGTAAAACCTATATCTATACCCTGGACGAATGGATCTTTGACAAAAATTATGCTGAAGATGTATTGTTAAAGCACTTTCAGACCCATTCGCTGAAAGGATTTGGAATAGCAGAGCTGGATAACGGTATTACCGCCGCAGGAGCTGTAATACATTACCTGAAAGATACGGAGCATCCCAACCTGCAGCATATTACTTCTATTGGCAGTATCCATAAGAACGACTTTTTATGGATGGATAAATTTACCATCCGCAACCTGGAACTTGCCGGAGGGCCTGCAGATGGTCATACCTTGTTGAAGGTGCTGGATAACACCGTATCTCCGATGGGTGCACGGCTGCTCAAACGGTGGATCATCTTCCCCCTGATCGATATCCACAAAATAAACGAACGGCTGGATGTGGTGGAGGCCATGATCAAAGATCCGGAACTCCGGCAAACCCTGATACAGTCCATTAAACTTTGCGGTGACATCGAACGCCTGGTAGCCAAAATTCCTACCAAAAAGATCAATCCTAGGGAAGTACTGCAGCTTGCACGGGGATTACAACAGGTTGCGCTTATCAAACAGGTATGCCTGGCCCAAACCAATCCTTACCTGAAACGGATCGGCGATGCCCTAAATCCCTGTCCCGTCATTGCGGAAAAAATCTTTGCAGAGATCATTGAGCAGCCCCCGGCTACCATCCTCAAAGGCGGGGTGATCCAGAGCGGTATCCTGAAAGAACTGGATGAGTTGCGTACCATTTCCCGTGACGGAAAAGCATACCTCACGCAATTACAGGTAAAGGAAGCCGAACTTACCGGTATCAGCTCGCTAAAAGTGGGCTTTAATAACGTATTCGGATACTACCTGGAGGTAACCCATGTACATAAGAACAAAGTACCGGAAAGCTGGATCCGCAAACAAACGCTTACCAGTGCGGAACGCTATATTACCCCGGAATTAAAGGGATACGAAGAAAAGATCACAGGCGCAGAGGAAAAGATCCTGTCGCTGGAACAACAATTATATGATCAGTTGCTCAATGAGCTGTTCGACTACCTGGCACCTGTTCAGGTCAATGGTAACCTGATCGCCATTTTGGACTGTTTGGGTTGTTTTGCCCATAACGCTATTCACTACCAGTATAAAAAGCCTACACTGCATGAAGCTGCGGCCTTGAGTGTAAAAGAAGGCCGGCACCCGGTTATTGAACGGAACCTGCCTGTTGGCGAGCCCTATATACACAATGACCTTGAACTAAACAAGGAGGAACAGCAGATCATTATTCTTACCGGCCCCAATATGAGCGGTAAATCGGCACTGCTGCGCCAAACAGCGCTGATCACCCTGATGGCGCATATGGGCAGTTTTGTACCGGCTTCAGAAGCCTATATTTCACTGACCGATAAAATTTTTACCCGGGTGGGGGCATCCGATAATCTCAGCGGCGGGGAAAGTACCTTTATGGTGGAAATGAACGAAACCGCCTCCATCATCAATAATATTACGGATAAAAGTCTCGTGCTGCTGGATGAGATCGGCCGCGGCACCTCTACCTACGACGGAATTTCTATTGCCTGGAGTATTGCCGAATACCTGCATCAATCGCCCCACCAGCCCAAAACCTTGTTTGCGACCCACTATCACGAGCTCAATGAGCTGGAAGACAAACTGCAGCGGGTAAAGAACTATCATGTTACCAATAAGGAAGTTGGCAACAAGATCATTTTCCTCCGCAAGCTGGCCCGGGGCGGCAGCACGCACAGCTTTGGGATCCACGTGGCTAAAATGGCCGGTATGCCGCCCGCACTGATCCAGCGGGCTAATGAAATACTGGGCCAGCTTGAAAACAAACACGTAAATGATGGGGACGGGGATCCCAGAACCATCAAAGAAAAGATCAAAGAGGTAGACGCGCCCAAATTCCAGCTGTCGATCTTCGACGCACACAGTGAGACTTTTGATCAGATCCGGAAAGCCCTTACGGATATCGACATCAACCGCCTTACACCAGTGGAAGCGCTGCTGAAATTACAGGAGATCAAAGCCAAGATCAAATAGCTGTCCAACCGGTTGCCGAACCGCATCCGCCATAAAAAAATGGCGGGGTTGTTGCGTATAAGGGGCCAAATGCGTCTTCATTAAGATAAAACGCTGCCATAACGGTATGGATCATTCTTACAAACACTTCAGTAGCATTTGGGCGGCCATCCTGGCCTGCTGTATTCTTTTTACCTCCTGCGAGAAAGAGGACCTGCAACCGGAGGTGATCATCGACCCGGTGCAAGGCCGCATCCTTTCCGCCGATACCCTGCGATCCGGAAGCTTCCTGGGTATCCAGATCGGCGAAGACCACGAGGCCGTTTATGAAAAGATCAAACAGATCGGAATAGAAAAAAACATTGACATCCTGTGGGTGACCAACCCTCAGTTTTCCGGTATTGAGGTATTAAAAGGAAAACTGGGCTATTATTCCGACCTCCGGCTAAGCAACAAATGGGTTCCCTCGGACTATATGCTGTTCCAGATCGAGAACGACCGGATAAAAGCCATTTATAACCCGGATGGACAGCAGCTGCCCAAATGGCCGGGTGGGCGGCAATACCATTATACCGTCAATGTAGGCGACCCCATTGAGGCGGTTTACAACAAGCTCCTGCAACTTCAGTCGCTCAAAAAATACAAAGACTATTTCTCCGCCATCTCGGCATTTGCAAAATTCATCAGCAAGCCTTACGATAACCGGATGTCTGCCTCCGGCGAATGGTACTTAAATTACCGGCAGCCCGAACAAAAAAATGTAACCCGGAATACCTTGCTGTTTAAAGGTGGTATTTTACAGGAAATAAGAACCCTGGTGCAGGAAGCGCCTTAGATCCGGGGCCAAGCATTGGGATTTCGACACTGCGCTTTTAAATCACCAGATTTCAGACAACGATTATGCCCAAAGACCGATACATGAATACGCAGAATTAGGGATCGCGGGTCTAGAATCCAGAATCGGGAATCGGGAATCCTGTCCCGGAACTTCGGGATCCGGAAGGGATCTGAGCAACAGACCACAGGTATCAGACCTGGCCCTCCATATAGCCTTGGTACGCTACAAATGACCTACGGAGCAGGCCATCACCCCCCGAAACCGGCCCGCCATCTTGCAATTGATTGCCGGTGCCGCAACGCAAACCCGAACAGACCCTGCTGTAGCCATCCTTAACAATCACCCACGACCTTTTGAGACCCGCCCACATATAATATTAAAAAAAAATATTGTATATTCAAAGATCAATAGCCTTTTCAGAAACACGCAGGATGACAAAAAAACAACTTATTGCAAGACTTGAAGATATTGAGTGGGAAGATTTCGAGGTAAAAGAAGCAGCCAATGACCTCCCCAAAAGCGTTTGGGAAACCGTAAGCGCCTTTTCAAATAGTGGCGGAGGCTGGATCGTTTTAGGCATAAAGCAACGAGGCAAGCAATTTGATATTATGGGCGTTTCTCACCCCGAGAAAATTGAACAGGATTTTTCAAATACCCTGCACTCAGAAAAATTTAATGTCAAAATACGTTCTAAAGCCAGAAAATATACTTTGGAAGAAAGGACTATTCTGGCATTTTACATTCCGGTGTCTGACCGTAAACCGGTTTATTACAATAACCCTGCTAACAGTTTTATACGCACTGCAAGCGGTGATCAGAAAGCATCGAAGGAAGAAGTAGATGCAATGTATCGCGATCAGCGATTTGGTACAGAAACATCCAGGACCATTACCGGAACCTCCATCGAAATGCTGCACAAGCCTTCTTTACTGGAATACAGGGATTACTTACGAAGGCTGGAACAATCGCACCCCTACAACAGGCTTACAGATGAAGCGTTCCTGGAAAAACTGCGTATTATCGACAAAGGGAAGCTTACTTATGGCGGCCTGTTGTTTTTTGGCAACAACAGTGCCATTCAAAATGTATTTAATGACTTTAGAACAGACTATCTTGAAATACCCGGCACCACGTACCAGGATGCGCCTATAAGATATGCCTACCGGATGGATGAACAGGAAAATATATGGCAATACTTTTTTGCCCTTTTCAGGCGTATCAGCGGAGCTGTTGATGTGCCATTCCAGTTAACCGCCGAAGGATTTGCTACTGAAGAGCAACCGCAGCTTGGGGCACTGCGTGAAGCACTGGTTAACCTGCTCATGCATACAGATTACTTTAGTGTGATGAAGCCCCGTATTCGCGTATTTACGGACAAGATTGAGTTTCTGAACCCCGGAGCATTACCGCAATCACTTGAAAAAATACGGGCCGGAGATTTATCGCTGCCCCGCAATCCCGTTATCGCCAAACTTTTTAGAATTATAAACCTTGCTGAAAATGCCGGGTATGGATTTGGGAAAATGGAATCCGGCTGGATGCAATACAACAAACGTAAGCCATTGGTTGAGCAAGGTATTGATTTCACCAGGATTGAGTTCATTTTTTCCCGGAAAGGTGGTCAGAAAGGTGGTCAGAAAGGTGGTCAGAAAGGTGGTCAGAAAACATTGTTAAGCGAGCGCCAAATGGAGATATTACAGGTGTTAAAAGAAACCCCATCTGTGAGCAGGAAAACGTTGGCAGCGGCCTTTGGAATCAATGAATCAGCCATACAAAAACATTTGGATACATTGAAAACAAAAGGGGTCATTGAACGAAGGGGTGCTTCCAGGGGAGGACAATGGGTTATTAAAGAGTAATGAATGGTCAACATTACGTGCTGCTTCCCGGTGCAATTGAACATTCTTGCTTTTTCTTTTGTTTCTTTGCCAAATATATGTGACCGGGTTCCCCCTAACCCAAAACAAAAACAAACATTTGTTAATGAAATTAGATATACTTGCAATCGGCGTGCACCCGGATGATGTGGAACTGTGCTGCGCCGGAACGCTGCTCAAGGAGATACAATCCGGTAAAAAGGCGGGTATTGTTGATCTTACCCAGGGAGAGCTGGGTACCAGAGGAACAAAAGAAACGCGGTACCGGGAGGCGGCCGATGCCGCCCGGATCATGGGTGTATCCGTACGGGAAAACCTGAAAATGCGGGACGGATTCTTCCGGAATGATGAGGAGCATCAGCTGCGCCTGATCAAAGTGATCCGGAAATACCGCCCCAACATCGTACTGGGTAATGTACTGGAAGACCGGCATCCGGATCATGGCCGTGCCGGACACCTGATCAATGATGCCTGTTTCTTATCCGGACTGGCAAAGATCGAAACCACGGATGAGGAGGGCACCCCGCAGCAGAAATGGCGCCCTTCCTATTTCTTCCAGTACATGCAGGACTGGTATCATGAGCCCGATGTGCTGATCGACATTACCCCGGTGATCGATCTTAAAATGAAGGCCATTGAGGCCTACGCAACCCAGTTCTATACGGGCAGCACCAATCCCGATGATCCTGAGCCTCAAACTTATATATCCACGCCGGACTTCAGGGAAAGTATCCTGGCACGGAGCCGGATGCTTGGAAAACGGATCGGGGTCCGGCATGCCGAGGGCCTGCTGACCACAAAAGTGATCGGTATGGAAAATCTTTCTTCCGTGATCCTCAACGAAACCTGACCAGAAAGTGTTAAAATAAAAGAAAATATTTTACCATAATTTGCAACAGATGGCTGACGCATTTTAGCTACCTTTGCAGCCCAATAAAAAATAAAATCTAACAATGGCTTTTCCAAAGTTTGCAACTCCCCCTCCGCCTTCATTTCATACGGTTCTTAAAAATCGGATACACGATTATTTTGAGTCGAAAGGGGTACGCAGCACCGGAAACTTCCGCCTGTATTCAAAAGCCTTGTTTCTTGTGGCCGGGTTCCTGGCCACTTACATCCACCTGGTATTTTTTACCCCGTCAACGCCATGGGCAATAATAGAATGCCTGTTTCTGGGCCTGTTCACTTCCGCCATCGGGTTTAATATCATGCACGACGGAGCGCACGGGAGCTTCAGCAGCAAACCCTGGGTAAACACCCTTGCGGCGTCTTCTTTAAACTTCCTCGGTGCCAATACCTTTATGTGGAAAATGAAACACAATGTGATCCACCACGCCTATACTAATATTGATGGTATTGATGATGACCTGGATGCAAAACCTTTTTTGCGGCTGTGCGAATCCCAGAAGTATTATAAAATGCACCGGTACCAACATCTTTATTTCTGGTTGGCCTACTCCCTTCTGTATCTTTTCTGGATCTTTTTTTCCGATTATAAAAAATACTTTACCGGAAAAGTGGGGGAGATTCCTTTGAAAAAAATGAAAGCAAAGGACCATATCACCTTCTGGGGATTTAAGCTTCTGCACATCTTTTTATTTGTAGGGTTTCCCATTTACATGCTGGGATTTCAGGACTGGCTGATCGGGTTCCTTGTTTACACCCTGTTTGCAGGTTTTGTACTGAGCGTTGTTTTTCAGCTGGCGCATACGGTAGAGCACACCCATTTTCCTGTTGTTAATGCTCAAAATAATAAGGTTGATGATGAGTGGGCGATTCACCAGCTGAAAACCACAGCGAATTTTGCAACCAGGAACAGGCTGGCCTGCTGGTTTATGGGTGGGCTCAACTTCCAGGTGGAGCATCACCTTTTTCCGAAGATCTCGCATATCCACTATCCCCGGATCAATAAGATCATCAAAAACACCTGTGCCGAGTTTAATGTAAATTATATCGAATACCCCCAGGTACGGCATGCTTTTGTTTCGCATGTATCCTATTTAAGGGACCTGAGCCGGCCCGAAAGTGCGCATTAGGACTACAGGCAAGCGGACCTTTTCTTTTATAAGCGCAATCGCTCCGGGGCGGAGGATTTGCTGTATTTTTAGCATAAAGTACACCGGCATAGCTGCCACTACCCGTTTTCACGGATAAGCTACATTGCAACAGATAAAATCGATACATTTGATTTATTAATGCATTGCAGTTATGAAAAAAATTCAGTCTGTCCTTATCCTTATTTTCTTTTCAGCTATGAGCCTACAAGCACAGGAACAAAAGAAATCCGTTGTATTAGCAAACCACCAGGCCATCTATGTTACCGACCTGAAAAAAGCAGCGGCTTTTTATGCGCAGATCATCGGGCTGGAGCAGGTAGATGAACCGTTCAAAATTGGCAAACACGCCTGGTTTAAGACCGGGCCAAAAACAACCCTGCACATTATCCTGGGCGCAGAAAAGCCGCGGGAATATTTTAAAAACAACCATATGTGCTTTTCCGTACCGTCCCTTGAGGATTTTATCCGTAAACTGGATAAAAATAAAGTTCCTTACGAAGATGTAAACGGAAAATTATCGGCCGTTACCAACCGGGTGGATGGCGTAAAACAGATCTGGCTCCGGGATCCGGATAATTACTGGATCGAGATCAATAACGATCCGGCGATGTTTGAGTAGCGGTTAGTTCACAATATCCAGAATCCAGCGTTGACGACTCCGGCATCGCAACTGCAGGTAGCATCCGGTATCAATAGCCCCAAGACTTCGGATGCCTCAATAGCTAGCAGCATAAGCCAGCAGCCTAGATCCCTTTTAATGCTTTTTTAACCAGTTGCTCCAAACCGGTTTCCGGTTCCTGCGCAAGAACCTTTTGTACCGCCTGCTCTGCCTGTGCACGCTGAATACCCAGTGCCTGCAGGGCTTCCACTGCATCCTGTCTTACCGAAGGAGCAGCAGCAGGTGCAAACGCAACAGGAAGATCGATATGCAGCTTACCCAGTTTATCCTTTAACTCCAGTACCGCACGTTCTGCTGTTTTCTTACCGATGCCCTTGATGCGTTCCAGGGCCTTTGCATCGCCATAGGTAATGGCTTTTACGATTTCATCGGGTTTCATATAGGACAGGATCAGCCTTGCAGTACCGGCACCGATCCCTGAAACACTGATCAACCCCAGGAAAATATCCTTTTCCTTACTTTCCGCAAAACCGTACAGGAGCTGCGCATCTTCCCTTATGATCAGGTGGGTAAAGAGCAGCCCCTCGTTTAACGTTTCAATTTTTGAATACGTGTTCAGACTGATGTGTACCTCATACCCCACGCCATTAACATCAATGATCAAAGAAGATGGCGTTTTGCTCACAAAGCTTCCTTTTAAATATGCATACATGCCGCGAATTTAATTGCTAATTTCCGATTCCGCATTTCTCATTTCCGATTTCTGATTCCCGCACATTCACCCTAACTTTGGCGCTAAATTTTTTTTACCAAATGAGCAACAAAGTTACAGCAGCCATTACAGCGGTGGGCGGATATGTTCCTGAAGATCGGTTAACGAATTTTGATCTGGAAAAGATTGTTGATACCACAGACGAATGGATCCGTACCCGCACGGGGATCGAGGAGCGCAGGATACTGAAAGGTGAAGGAAAAGGGACCTCTGAAATGATAGTGCCCGCTGTGCTGCAACTTTGTGAAAAACGGGGCATCGACCCGATGGAGATCGATTGCCTCATCGTGGCTACGGTTACACCCGATATGGTCTTTCCTGCTACTGCCAACCTCGTTTGTGATAAGATCGGTGCCAAAAACGCCTGGGGGTTTGATGTTTCCGCAGCCTGCTCCGGTTTTTTATACACCTTAACCCTGGGAGCCTCGCTGATCGAAAGCGGACGTTATAAAAAAGTAGTGGTAGTTGGTGCCGATAAAATGAGCTCGATCATCGACTATACAGACCGCGCCACCTGTATCATTTTTGGAGATGGCGCCGGCGCCGTACTGCTGGAACCTTCTGAAAACGGGCACGGTATAAAAGACAGCCTCCTGAAAAGCGACGGAAGTGGTGCGCAATACCTGAGAATGAAAGCCGGCGGATCGATGTACCCTGCCAGCGCAGAAACGGTTGCCGCAAGAGAACATTATGCATACCAGGAAGGAAAGACCGTTTTCAAATTTGCAGTTACCGGTATGGCAGATGTAAGTGCCCACCTACTGGAGCGCAACAACTTAACAGGAGATGATATCGCCTGGCTGGCCCCGCACCAGGCCAACCTCCGGATCATTGATGCCACGGCGCAGCGTATCGGTCTTCCGAAGGAAAAAGTAATGATCAACATCCAGAAATTCGGAAACACTACGGCCGCCACCATCCCGCTCTGTCTCTGGGAGTGGGAAAGCCAGCTAAGGACCGGCGATAAGATCGTTCTGGCGGCCTTTGGCGGAGGCTTTACCTGGGGTGCCACCCTGGTGGAATGGGCTTATGATCCCAAGGGAGTGTAAAATACCTCATGTGAATTTTAAATGGAAAAGTGAAGATTGCATCACAGCGCTGTAATCTTCCTTCCGGCCCAATGATGTCTACCTCATCGGAACCGGAAAGCACAATGGATCTGCGAAGTATGTCCGTTATCAGCTGTCAGCCTTCAGTTATCCGTTTTTTAGCCGGTACCGTAATGCATGCGCAAAAACCTTAACCGTCTGTGATAAGCCTCAGCCTGTTTTGCCAGCCCCCTGCGATACCTTATAATTTATGTTTCGCAGGTAAATAACCAGTAATGCGGCAAGCAGTGGTGTTATTTCTTTTAAGGGTAATTGCTGCACACCTGAAAAATGGATAATAAGCGCTGCCACCAGCGCCCCTACGGCACAAAAACAATAGTATTTCCGAAACCGGCCCTGCCAGGCAAAAGCCATGAAAACATTGGGCGGAAAGGCCCATAAGATATTCCAGTTATTTGCACAGGCCTGATGATTGGTGAACAGCCACATAAACAGCAACTGCAGCCCCAGCAACCCGCTGACCAAAAGGATTGCAATATCCAGTCCTCTTCTAAACCGTTTCAGCACCGCAACAAAATGTACGGCAAGTACCAGCAACAGCAGCAGGAACAGCACCATAAATGGCTGATTCTGACCTTCCGGAACGGGATCTGCCTTTGCCTCAAGGAGCCGGTTACCAGTTGTAAGCGGCTTTCCGTTGTACTGTGCCTGTTGCAGCCCCGTATAGAGATAATCCGGCAGGAACATGGCCTGCGAATCGTTCATCCGTTTGTCAACCGGACTCCCGAGAATGATATCAATACCCAAACGCTGCCAGGGCTGGCCAGCGAGGTACCGGTCAATCACCTGCCGGAAACTAACCTGCCGGATACCCGGTACAGCACCGTAATGAAAAGAAGAGTTCAATATACGCGGCAGGATATCACGAACCCGTGTAGCGCAGTTATCAAACAGAAAATCATACCGGTAAGACCGGTTCTCAGGCAACAAATTATTTTCCAGAAACGCCAGCATTTTTACCCTGTCAGCCGGCCCCAGGTTTAACACCTGTTCTGCTACACCCCGGCCCTCCTGCTCATAGTTATTTAAAAAACTGTTGAACGGCTCCTTATCCAGGAAGTATAAGAGCTTACCCAGCGTGAATTTTGAATAAAAATCAGGATCTGTAAAATCAAAGGTTCCGTAATTGTACACCAGGTCTGTACCCCGGACACTATCGGTGATCCGAACAGCGGTATGCCCGAAAGATGCGTAAAGTTCATCCCCCGTTCCGCAGGTGAGGATGCTGATCCGTAACCGCTCCGGCTCCGCCCCGGTTTGCGCATTCGAAATACAGGTTAGCAGTCCCAACAGCCAGCATAACAATACATTCCTCATAGAAAGGAGCCCGGCTTATTTTTTAGCTAAAACAGAAAGCATCACGGTTACTTTATCCGCCATGGTGATGCTGCTTCTGCCGATCTTATAATCCAGCCGGTTCACCGAAAAATTCGAGGTCAGCAAAAAACCGCCTTCAGCAGGTTTGGCTATGAAATCAAATTTAATGTCACGCGAAACGCCGTGCATGGTAAGTATGGCTTCCGCATAATAAACATTACCCTGTTTGGGAATAATGCGACTGGACTGAATGCGGATTTCCGGATATTGCGCTACATCAAAAAAATCCGGCTGCTTCAGGTGATTGTCGCGCCGTTGAATGCCGGTATTAACGGTTGTTACGTCCACCGTTACGTCAAAATGGCTTTTGCTCCAGTCTGCCGGGTTTATCTGGATAACGCCCTTTAATCCTTTAAAACTGCCTTCCACATCCATCCCCATATTCCGGATCACAAATCCGATCTTACTTTCTGCTTCTATCGGTTTTAACGACTGGGCCGGCAGCGCGCCGTTGATCATAACGGCTGCAGCCAATAACAGCAACATTTTTCTCATAGCTTTCTTTCGGGGTTTATCGTTTTAAAATTGATTGGTGGCCAATAGCACCAGGGTGCAGGCCGCAATCGGCTCAATGCCCTGTTGCGCAGCTTTTTGCGCCAACGCGTCATTTTCGGCACCCGGGTTAAAGATAATCCGTTTGGGATGTAATTTCAGGATATATTCTTCATACTGTTGCTGATGCATGGGGTTCAGATAAACCGTTACCGTGTCCACATCCTGCTCTTCCGTTTGTTCTTTTTGTATTGTAACATCATCGATCCGGCCTGCCTGACGGCCGATGGCTACCACTTCGTGGCCATGTGTCCGCAGGCGTTTTACAGCCATATTGCTGTAACGCGCGGGGTTTTCCGAAGCACCCAGCACCACTGTTTTTTTACTCATACATTTTCTCCTCTCCGTATAATAGAACAGGCTGCTCCTTAAAAAGGTTGCAGCCTGTATAATTTATTTTCCGGTCATTATACCTTAAACCAGCATCCTCAGCGGTTCTTCCAGCAGCTGTTTCAGGGTTTGCAGGAACGCGGCGCCGGTTGCACCATCTACCACCCGGTGGTCGCAGGTAAGGGTCACCTTCATGATATTGCCCACGCTGATCTGCCCGTTTTTCACTACAGGTACTTCATTAATGGCTCCTACAGCCAGGATACAGGATGCAGGAGGATTGATGATTGCGGTAAACGCTTCGATGCCAAACATACCCAGGTTAGAGATCGTAAAGGTATTTCCTTCCCAGTCTGAGGGTTGCAGTTTTTTGCTTTTTGCCCGCTGAGCAAAATCCTTTACTTCTCCCGCAATCTGCGACAGTGATTTTGTATCGGCAAAACGCACCACGGGTACCAGTAATCCATCTTCAACGGCTACTGCTACACCAATGCTCACGTGATGGTTAACGCGGATCGCTTCACCCATCCAGCTGCTATTGATGGCCGGGTGTTTTTTCAGCGCCACTGCACAGGCTTTCAGCACCATGTCGTTAAAGGATATTTTATTGGCCGAAATTTCATTCAGCTGGGCACGGCTGGCAACAGCCCTGTCCATATTGATCTCCATTGTGAGATAGAATTCCGGAGCCGAGAACTTCACTTCGGAAAGACGGCGGCTGATGGTTTTACGCATCTGGGAAACCGGAACATCTTCAAAACTTTCCTGTCCTGCCGGTACAGCCACAGTTGCTGCAGCCGGTGAAGCCGCCGGGCTTTGAGCCGCTGCCGGCTGATAATTATCGATATCCGATTTAATAATCCGTCCGTTATCACCGCTGCCTTTCACACGGCTCAGGTCTACCCCCTTTTCCGCAGCCAGTTTTTTGGCAAGTGGTGAGGCCTTAATACGGCCATCACCTGCGTCCGGAGCTGCTTCCGCAGCCGGTTCAGCCGGGGCCGGTGTGGCACCCTGAGCTTCGGGAGCAGCCGCTTCGCTGGCGGCAGCCACCGTGCCACCACCTTTTACCGCAGCTACAATGGCATTCACATCTACTTTTGCCGCATCCCCAATGATGCAAAGCAGGTCATTTACCTGTATCTTTTCTCCCTTTGCGGCTCCCTGGTAAAGCAGGGTTCCGTTCTTATAACTTTCCAGTTCCATGGTGGCCTTATCCGTCTCAATCTCTGCCAGCAGGTCTCCCTTTTTAACAGCATCTCCTACGTTCTTTGCCCAGCTGGCGATAACGCCCTCTGTCATGGTATCGCTCAAGCGGGGCATCAGTACCACCTCCTCCATTTTTGATACATCAGCCGCAGGTGCAGCCGCGGCAGCGGGTTGTGCTTTCGGCGCTTCTTCAGGCGCTTTTTCTGCCGGAGCCGGAGCCGCAGCTTTAGCAGCACCGCCACCGTTTCCTCCGACCAGGCCGGAGATGTCCTCTCCCGCCTCTCCTACGATCGCCAGCAGGTCATCTACCTGCAACTTGCTTCCTTTAGGACCTCCCAGATGAAGGATCACCCCATCTTTATAACTTTCCAGCTCCATAGTGGCTTTATCCGTCTCAATCTCTGCCAGCAAATCACCTTTTTTAACAGGATCTCCTACTTTTTTATGCCAATCTGCGATAACTCCTTCAGTCATGGTATCACTCAAACGGGGCATTAATATCTTCTCGGCCATTACCTAATTTATTTTCGCCGAAATTAAGATAAAATGATGAATTTGCAGGAAAAGATCATCAGCTTTTAATGTGACAACAGGCTGGTTAATTGTAATTCCGGCAATTTATCCCCGCCCGCTCCTGAAGATCATTTATACCGGATATTTCTATTTTTTCATACGCAACCATTTCCCTAATTTGGCTCGTCTGTACAAAGTATTGAATAGAAATGAAAAAAACAGTTTTAACAGTGTTGACGGGGTTGTTACTGACCACCGCAATTTGGGGACAGAAAAAACTGACTGAAGCCACGATTTATTATGACATTGTCATCAATACCGGTAATGAGAAGCCTGGTAAGGCCGATATGCTGGATGGTGCTACCAATGTTATTTATCTGAAGGGGAACGACAGCCGGGCGGACATGATCAGCTCCCTGGGTACGCAATCCGTTATTATTGATGGCAAGACCGGGGGCGTTACCATATTAAAGGACTATGGTGAAAAATACATGATGAAACTTTCGGCGGCAGATTGGAAAAATCATAATAAGAAAAATGAAAATATTTCTTATACCATCGAGAACGAATTTAAGACCATCGCCAATTACAACTGCCAGAAAGCAACGGGCAAGATGACGGATGGAACAATTTTCACCGTTTATTTTACCAAGGACCTTATCCCTGTGAATACGGAGTTCCAGTATCTTAACAAGAACCTGCCGGGGCTGGTAATGGAATACGGGGCTTCTGACGGAAAAACAAAAGTGACCTATACCGTCTCCAATATCGACTTCGGTGCTGTTCCGCTATCAAAGTTCGATCTTCCCGAATCGGGGTACCGGATCATCCCCTATACAGAGAAAAGCAAAAAGTGAGTATAATTTCAACAAAAAAGTGCCTTCCGGCACTTTTTTCATTTCTGCACACTGCATTTTTCTTTATGCTTCAAAAGCATCCTGCCATGCAAGAACGCCTCCTTCTACATTTACCGTATTCTTAAAACCCATGCCATCCAGCAGCATACAGGCTGTAGCGCTGCGTTTTCCGCTGCGGCAATGGATGATCACCTCCTCGTCTTTTAAAGGCTCCAGCTCATCTACCTCCATATTCTGAATTTTCCCCAACGGAATCAGCTTACCACCAATATTGTATTCGTCGTATTCGGCAGGCTCCCGTACATCAATCAGGTTGATTTTTTCGCCGCTATCGATCCTTTTTTTAAGATCCTGAACAGTAATGGTATTCATATTTCTGTTTTTTAAACAATGAACAAATGATTTACTCCGGTGTACCGGGAGCTTCCTGCTGGAGCGAATCCTTCCTGTTTCCACTGCCGGTCGAATCCACCACCGGTCGCTCCTGGCTTAACCAAACATCCACGATCTGCCCCGGACGGATGGATCTCGCATTTCCTTCAACATCGTACCGCTCAGGATTCTGGCGGTATACAAAGGCGCCGGCACTGTCGGCAACACCTGCAGACAGGATCACCGATCCGATCCCGATCTTCTTCTCATCCAGCAGGGCTTTTGCCTCCGCATAGGTAAGTCCGATCAGGTTTGGAACCAGAAATGAGGTTCCCAGCCCGCTTCCGATTACCAGATCAATACGCGCACCCTGTCTTATTTTAGCACCCGGTTGTATGGATACACCATTATATAACTGCTCCAGCACGGTATTTTTTGCAAAATCGGGTTTAAAGGTGGTGTCACCCAGTTTCAGGCCCATATTGTTAAGGGTAAATTCAGCGCTCCGTAAACTGTAGCCAACAATATTCGGCATTTCAACCAGCGGAGGCTCTGCCCGGTTTATCGTAAGGTACACTGTTCTGTTTGACTTTACCATCTCATATTCATCCGGTACCTGGCGCACCACCTGTAAGGGTTTCAGTGTATCATAGAACACACTATCCTGCACAACCACCTCAAAACCGGCATCTGCCAGGATCTTTTCTGCCTGCGCCAGTGTTTTACCCAGCAACGGGGGAACGGTCTTTGCATCATTGTGGTGGGTGAGCCATCCCAGCGAGAGGATCACCATTGAAAAAACGGCCAGTGCCAGAATGATGCCGGCCAGTATATTTACCCAAAGTGGTCTTCTTGTTATAAAACGAAACATGTGTTGATTATTCTCGGTAAATATAGGATAAACTGGTCTCTTTGAGCTATCAAGTGCCCGCTTTTAGCTTTTGCTTCAGGAACCAAGAATCGAGCACCCGGAAGTCGGCCCCGGTACTTCGGGGAAGTATCGAGCATCCGGGATCATGGATCCAGGATCGAGCGGTACAACCGAAACCCTAAAAGCACTCCTCTACAAGAAGGGTGTAAAAATCGGTCAGCTTTCCTCCTGCTGCTGCAACCTGCTGAGGTACAATGCTGGCGGCACTTTGCCCGGGAATGGTATTTACTTCCAGCATATACGGCCGGTCCTCCGCTTCATTATAAATAAAATCGATCCGGACCACACCACGGCAGTTGAACACTTCATAGACCTTCTTTGCCGCCATCCGCACTTTTTCTGCAACAGGCGCTGCTACCTGGGCGGGTGTAATTTCAGTAGATTTTCCTTCATATTTTGCTTCAAAATCAAAAAAGCTCTTACTGTCATGTGCTTTCACTTCCGTAAGCGGAAGTACATGGATAGCCCCATCCGACTTGTATACCCCAACAGTAAACTCGCGCCCCGCGATCATCTCCTCCACCAATACCTGGTTGTCCTCCTGAAAGGCTTTTGCAATGGCTGCATCCAGTTCGGCAGCCTCCTGTACCTTACTCATGCCAATACTGGATCCCCCGTTATTGGGTTTTACAAATACGGGCAGTTTCAATTGCTCCAGGATGGCGGCCCCGGTTACCGGCGTATGGGCAAACAGGTGCAGGGAATTAGCAACGCCAATACCTGCCATTTTGGCAACAGCAACCGCATATCTTTTATTAAAAGTAATAGCAGAGCTGGCAGCATCGCAACCGGTATAAGGAATACCCAGCATATCAAAATACCCCTGCAGCTTGCCGTCTTCACCGGGGGTTCCGTGCATTCCGATCAAAACCGCGTCAAACCTGATCTTCTGACCGTTTTCAACGATCGAAAAATCGTCCTTTGCTACCGTTGTCCGGGTACCGGTGCTATCGGTATAAAACCATCCTTCCGGATTGATATCGATCGTATAAACATTGTATTTTTCCCGGTCCAGATTTTTGTCTATCGTAGTGGCGCTTTTATAGGAAATTACCGATTCTCCCGAAAGTCCACCCGTTACCAGCGCGATCGTTTTCTTCATACTTACCTGTTAAGAACAGGCAACGCCGCTATTGAACTGCGTCCCTGCTGATCTATTCTGTTGATGATTATAAATGCAATTTTTCCTTTTTGGCCAGCAGTTCTTCTACTGTTTCCTGGTACATTTCGTCCGGTACACAACAATCTACGGGGCAAACGGATGCGCACTGGGGCTCTTCATGAAAGCCCTGGCATTCTGTACATTTATCGGGTACAATATAGTAAGTATCATCACTGATCGGAGCATTTTTAAAATGGGCGTCTACCACATTCCCACTAAACAGTTTAAATTCGCCTGCTACTGTATTTCCATCGGAGATGGTCCATTCCACCCCACCTTCATAAATGGCATTGTTGGGACATTCCGGCTCACAGGCTCCACAGTTAATACACTCTTCTGTTATTTTTATAGCCATATTCGAATAATTATTATTTGATTGAACGTATGCTGTAATCTATTTATTTTGTACAAAATTAATCATTGAAGATGACATTATCGCAACGCATCCGTTTATTGGTCAAATTGGGTGTCTATATGCAGCAGGACAGCGGCCCGTGGCTGGCTGCAAAGGAGCAGGCCTTCCGGAACAACGGCTGGTTTTTACCGGAGTTTATCAACCGGTCCGTACTCAATATTGCTACGGCATTTTTACAGGAGTCTGTACTCCACAACTGGGCAGCTTCTTATCCGCATCTTGAAGCAACGGACCGTGAGCCGCGGCTCACAGGGCTTGTTATGGCAGGTAATATACCGCTGGTTGGGTTCCATGATCTCCTCTGCATCTTTATTTCGGGACACAAATGCCTGATAAAGGCCTCTTCAAAAGATGAAACGCTGATACAGCACCTGGTAGCGCAGATGATCTCCTGGGAACCGGAGGTTGCAGCATTCATCCGCTTTTCGACCCTGCTGAAAGGCTGCGATGCCTATATTGCCACCGGCAGCGATAATACCGCCGGCTATTTTGATTATTATTTTGCAAAATACCCGCACCTGATCCGCCGCAACCGCACTTCTGTAGCCCTGCTTACAGGTAATGAAACCGCGGACGAGCTCAGCGCGCTGGCAGATGATGTGTGTCTTTATTTCGGAATGGGATGCCGAAATGTAACCAAGGTTTATGTGCCGGAGCAATACAACTTTGAGCCGCTGCTGCAGGCTTTAAAAAAGTATGACTACCTGGCGGATGTACATAAATACAAAAACAATTATGATTATAACCTGGCTTTATACCTGCTCAACAACCGCTTTTATATGAGCACCCCGGCGGTGCTGCTGGTAGAAGAAGCCGCACTGTTTTCGCCGGTGAGCCAGTTGAATTACGAATTTTATGAAAACAGATCCAACCTGGCAGGCGCGCTGGTCAATAACCCTTCGGTACAATGCATTGTAGGTCATCATTGCATTCCGTTCGGAAACGCCCAGTCCCCGGCTGTTGATCAGTATGCAGACGGTGAGGATACCCTTGCCTTTTTGCTCTCATTAAGCTGATGCGCCTTCTGTTTAAACTGCAGCAGACCGTAGTTTTTAAACTATCAATCCAGGACCCGGGTATGCGCTCCTCAAAGTACGAAGACTTTAGTAAAACTTTGTTAAACTGACTGCCAGATCTTCCGAATGTCCTGCACAGTTTGTTACTTTGTATAGCAAGGCATAATTTTTGAAAACGAAACTTTTAAATTGAATCGTAAAATGAAATTGAAACAAATTTTTTTAGTGATTGTGATAAGCGTGCTGTCTGCCTTTGCAGGCATTTTCCTTTACGGAAAATTTGCACGCAGTGGCGACAGTACGGTAGGTGTGCCTGTAGACGGAAAATTACCGGCAAACTATGCCAGTTTCTTTGACAATAAAGGAAACGCTGCCGAACCAACAGATTTTACAAAAGCATCCGAATCAGCTATTCCTGCCGTGGTGCATATCAAAACAAAAATACCGGCAAAAAAGCTGGATAACGGGCTGCCCAACAGAGGCAGGACCGGCGATCCTTTTGAAGACTTTTTTGGTGATATGTTTGGACTGGGCCCGCAAATGCGCCCGGAGCAGCGTGCTTCCGGCAGTGGTGTGATCATCAGCCAGGATGGCTACATTGTTACCAATAACCACGTGGTTTCTGATGGCGGTGATGGCGTGGCATCCGAAATAAAGGTTACGCTGAACGAAGGACGCAAAACCTATACGGCTAAAGTGGTTGGACGTGATCCCAGTACCGATATCGCGGTTTTAAAGGTTGAGGCCAACAACCTTCCCTATATGATCTATGGCAATTCCGACGATGTAAAGCTGGGGCAATGGGTACTGGCGGTTGGCTATCCGTTTAACCTGGAAGCTACGGTTACAGCCGGTATCATCAGTGCCAAGGGCCGCAGCATCGGCATCAACGGGCAGCAGAGCCTGTCACCTGTGGAATCATTTATTCAAACAGATGCAGCTGTGAACCAGGGTAACAGTGGTGGCGCGCTCATCAATACCAACGGACAACTGGTGGGTATCAACTCGGCCATACTGGCGCCAAGCGGTACCTATGCCGGTTATTCCTTTGCCATACCGGTCAATATTGTAAAGAAAGTAGTGAACGACATCATCAAATACGGCGATGTAAAACGCGGTTATCTTGGTATCAGCTACTTTGACGAACAAAAGACCCCGGGTGAAAACGAGCGGCGGCTTAAACAATCCGGTCTGCAGAGCGGTGACGGCGTATATGTACTGGAAGCTCCTGCCGATGGCGGTGCTTCAAAAGCAGGGGTAAAACGGGGTGATATCATCACCAAGATCAATGGAACCCCTGTTTCTTCAGGCTTACAGATGTCTGGTATCATTGCAAGCGCACAACCGGGCGATAAGGTGAAGCTGACCTACCTGCGGGGTGGAAAAGAAACAACCGCTGATGTGACCCTCTCTGACAAGCCGAGCGCAAGCAAACTGACCAATGCTGACCAGATCGCCGATCAGCTGGGTGTTGAACTGGGGAATGTTGACACCAAGAGAGCGGAACAGCTGCGCATCCATGGCGGAGGGGTTGAAATAAAGAACATCCGGCCCAATGGCCTGCTGAGTAAAAGCAGGATCGATAAAGGCTTTATCATTACCGCAGCAAACGGACAACGCGTAAAATCGATTGATGAACTATCAAAAGTTTTAAGCAGCAGCCGGAGCAGCAAAATTGAACTGGAAGGTATTTATCCGGGCTACAGTGGTCTGTACTCTTACCAGATTAATCTGAACGGAGATGATGATGACTCCGGTTCATTCTAAACAAACAGGTCGTTTAATGATACAGAAAACCCGCAGATCGCGGGTTTTCTTTTTTTTGGTATATTTATGGTAGTAAATATAACGGACATGACCGCGTTTAATAACTGAGACCGGATGATCTCCTATCAGCAATCCATTGACCATTGCGCTTATTAAAAATATTGTTGAAAAGACACTGTTCTGTACAGGTCCAAAGACATAAAACACATCTACATGAAAAAGATCCTGGCACTTACCGACTTTTCCGAAAACGCAGCACATGCCATTGATTATGCAATGGGGCTTGTTCCATTTTGGCAAACAGAGGAGCTGGCATTGCTGCATGTATATGAGCCACCCGTATTGTTCCAGGCGGATCCGGCCGGCGGTATAAGCCCCGATGGCACACCCGGACTGATCAATTATACGCTGATGGCCGAACAGGCCGCGGCACTTGCGGAAAACGCAACCGAAAAACTAAGCGCATTTAAAGCCCAGCTTGGTGTAAGCCATCCGGATTTACAGATCACCACCCAGGTTACGGAAGGCTTCCTGGGAGATATCGCCAATGAACAATCAGAAAATAAGGCGTACGATCTTGTGCTTATGGGCATCACAGGAAAGTCCGGACTCGAAAAAATACTCATTGGCAGCAATGCCGTAAAGGCCATTGAAAGCCTGCATCGTCCACTGCTCATTGTTCCGCCCAAACCGGTAACTGCGGTTCCGGACAACATTGCACTGGCATCGGACCTGGAGCTCCTGACGGAGGCCACCATCCGGCAGCTGGAACAATTTATAGACGGACTGCCAGTAAGGGAATTGCAATTGGTTACCATCAATAAAAATCCAACCGATCCGGTCAACCAGGAAAAAGTAAGCGCCCTCAAGGCTCAACTGCACCGGTTGAACCCAGTGGTTCATTTTGTGGAAGCAGCACATATTGAAGCAGGACTGGAAACCTTTGTAACGGACCATCAGATTTCGCTACTGGTATTCATCCATCACGAACGCAGCTTTTTGGGACAGCTTTTTCACAAAAGTATCAGCAAACAGATCGCCTGGAATACAACCATCCCTGTGTTGCGGTTAAAAGACCGGCCGCATAACTAATACAGGCGAAATTTTTGCCGGAAGCCTGTTGGTTGCTCAGCTTAAGGCAGCAGACCATTGATAATGGCACTGATCTCATCGGCACGGTTCCATACCATCATATGGGTTCCCCCCTTAATGACATAATCCGGTTTAATATTTTTTATGGGGAAGATGCGGTCCTGGTCTCCATGAATGTGCACAATATTGCTGAAGTCATTTGCAGGCTTCCAGTTCAGGATCTTATCGAAGGACCAGTTTACATAACTAAGTTTTGCTGTTTTGCGGTAAGCATTTGCGAACTCCTGTTCATCTGCGGTATATGCGCCCAATCGCCGGTTGGCGATCTTATATGCCAGGTCGCTCTGCTGGATCCTTTTTACCGGGAATATCCGGTTTAAACGGAGCGCACCGGCAAGGCGCATGTTCAGGGGCATTTCCGAGCGCCGCTTGATGCTGGAAATAAGGATCACCTGCTTAATGTTCCGGAATCCTGCAATTTCCAGGGCCACCATACCTCCAAATGAAATACCGGCAAGCACTGCATTTTCGTCATGAATACCTCCGGCCATCCGCTGTGCATATGCATGAAAGGTTTCCCCGGGCTCCGGATCCAGCCAGTTCAGGAAACGAAGGCGGATGCTATCCACAGACAGGTTGCCGTAAATGCGTTCATCAACCCCAAAACCCGGTATGCAATAAAGCGTCAATGATTTTCAGTTATCAGCTGCCAGCTTTCAGACTTCAGAATTGAGATTTGAGAACCGGGGCATTACATCAGCATAAAACCGGCTATAACCTCAGCCTCATTCCCTAATCCAGTCCGAACATTCCCTTGTTCAACTGTTTCAGCAGGTGTACTTTTTCATCTGCACCCACCAGCAGGGATATGTTATGCTGGCTTCCGCCGTAAGATACCATACGGATGGGGACATTCCGGATGGAACCGAATAGTTTTTTAATGATCTCTTCTGTTTCATTGATCCGGTAGCCCACTACAGAAACAATGGTCTGATCCTTATCTACCGATACGGTTCCCAATACCTCCAGCTCTTTCACGATCTGATCCAGATGATCGGCATTGTCGATCGTTAATGAAACGGCTACCTCGGAAGTGGTGATCATATCGATAGAGGTCCTGTATTTTTCAAATACCTCAAATACTTTTCTTAAGAAGCCATAGGCCAGCAACATACGGCTGCTTTTAATGCGGATGGCATAAATATTGTCTTTGGCCGCAACTGCTTTTACTCCGGCGCCGGATGGTTCCTGGGTAATAAGGGTCCCTTTTGCCTCCGGCTCCATGGTATTGAGCAGTTTTACCGGTATTTTATATTGCTGTGCAGGCCATATCGATGCCGGGTGCAGGATCTTGGCGCCAAAATAAGCCAGCTCCGCAGCTTCCTCAAAGCTCAGTTGTTCCACAGGACGGGTGGTACCAACCATCCGGGGATCATTGTTGTGCATACCGTCGATATCCGTCCATATTTCACAAACGGAAGCGCTGATCGCCGCGGCGATCAGTGAGGCCGAATAATCGCTGCCGCCGCGTTTCAGGTTATCCACTTCCCCCCGCGCATTCCTGCAGATATATCCCTGTGTTACCAGGATCTTTTTGTCGGAATGCTGGTTCAGCAACTGCGATAGTTTGATCCGGATACTGCCGATCTGCGGTTCCTCATTTTCATCGATGCTCATAAACTCAAGCGCCGGCAGAAGGGCATATGATTCGCCCTGTTCTTCAAGATAAGCGGAAAAGATTTTTGTAGAAAGCAGTTCGCCCTGGGCAAGGATGTCCTTACTCAACGCTTCGCTGAAGGAGATCTTTAAGATGATATTCAGGAATTCAAAATGCTCGTCAATGGTTGCCTGGGCTTTTGCCAAAGCGGCCTCCTTTGTAAAAAGTTCTTTTATAAATTTATTGTAATGTTCCTGCAGGTTGTTAATAGACTGCTGCGCTGTATGCCGGTCGCCACTTGCAATCGCATTTCCAATTTCTACCAATGCATTGGTAGTGCCGGAAAGCGCAGAAAGTACCACTACTGCCGGTTCCTTTTCGTTCTGTAATAGCGATGCAATATGTTTCATCCGTTCTGGTTTACCAACACTGGTACCTCCAAATTTCATTACCTTCATGGCTCTTCTTGTTTATTTCTTTTTAGTTTTTAGCTTTGTTCTCTGCAACCGTTCCCCGGGCCTTTCTGTTTACGTTTCCGGATCGCTGGCGGTATTTATTACCGGGTCTCCGGCACACGATATCCTAACCAATGATTTAACAATCGCAGGCACGGTTTGTTGTATTCTTCTTCCACATCACTTTTGCCCGGTCGCGAATTTCGCAAAAAATCCCCAGTAAACAGCATCCTTTTTAAAATACCACCCCCAGCTTCTCTCCAAGCGCTTTCAGATCTGCCGCAACTACCGGCAACAGCGGGATACCATCCTTTCGCCGTTCTGCTTCCATTTCGCGCTCCGGGTCGCCGGGGACCAGCACCCTGCTTTGTCCTTTTATGGTATCCGCGTTGCGGAACCCGCCGATCCAGTCATCCATATCCTGCTTATATTCCGCAACGGTACGAAATGCGTCTACCCGCATGGCTCCGAAAAAATGTCCGATCCCTTTTCCGGGCTGCCGTTCGGGCATCGGCACATAGGCTGGAAACGGGGGTACCCAGGGAGCATAATTGGCCCCGCTGAGCAAGGCTGAAAAAATATCGACCACCGCACCTAAGGCATATCCTTTATGGCTTCCGTGCTCCCTGTCTCCGCCCAATGGTAATAAGGCGCCTCCTTTTTTAAGGATATTGGCATCTGTTGAGTCCTGTCCCGCTGCATCCTGCACCCAACCCACCGGTGCCGCTTCATTTTTGCGCTGCAAAATTTCCAGCTTTCCATTGGCCGCCGTTGTGGTTGCCAGATCCGCTACAAATGCCGGTTCCGTTCCGGCCGGAGCCGCCACACAGATCGGATTTGTGCCAAGCATTTTTGATGTAGAGAAGGTAGGTGCCACCAGCGGGCTGGCATTGGTCATCGAAATACCGATCATATCGTGGTCCAGCGCCTTCATAGCATGCGCTGCAGCAATACCATAATGGTTGCTATGCTGAACGCTCACCCATCCCGTGCCTACCTGCCGGGCCTTTTCAATGGCCAGGTCCATGGCATAGGGCGCTACCACCAGCCCCAGGCCACTGTCTCCATCCACCACGGCCGTAGACGGTGTTTCATGAATGACCTTTATCTGTGGGGTTGCATTCACGCGCTTCGCCTCCCAAAGCCGCACATAACCTGTAAGGCGGGCTACTCCGTGCGAATCGACCCCGCGCAGATCCGCCGAAAGCAATACTACCGCTGCGGTTGCAGCATCTTTATCGGGACAGCCTATTTTCTTAAAAATCTGAATGGTAAAGTCAAGTAATTGCTGATAAGCATATGTTGTATCCTGCATGATCACAAAGTAACAATAAAGCCTTAAATTATTATATAAATGTTTGCATGGATAAAAGCAGGCCGGCAGAAAACCGGATGCAGTGTCCCTGTGGTGTTTCGTATTGCACAGGTCTCAGAAAAAGCCAGCCCCATCACCCATCAATGCGCATTCAGCTCAATCACTTCTGCAAGGCCTTTCATAAATGCCGCATACGCCAGCATATAATTTTTATCACGGGGGTATGGGCGGGTGTTGAAATGCGCTTTTAACAGGTCATGCGCTTTTCTTGCATCTGTGCTATCATAAAATAAGACAGCAAAGGGAGAAGCGGGATTAAAAGGTTTCAGGCTCATACCACCATTATAATAAGAAAAGGGCAAATGAAATTTCCGGGTATTAAAATAATCGCTGTTGGAATTATTCAGCACTTCAAGATAGAGCGCATCATAACGCAGCAAACCGGCCACCCGTGATGCGATCTGAACCGGCGTTTCCGGCTGTTGCGGAAGCTTTCGCCATTGGTTCAGCGATGGATGCCCCAGGTCCTTTCCTCCATATCGTTCTGCATCAACCCTGTAGCAGGCCAGCAATGCATCTGCATGAGTTTTTTTATTATCGATCCGCAGCGCCAGGGTAAGGGTACTATCCGATAATGTTACAATCTCAAATACTTCGGCTCCCCCCTTCAGTTCGATCATATCCGGTGGCAACAGCTGCCAGCCATACTGCTGCTGCCTTCCCATACTATCTTCGGTAATAAAAAGGCGAGGTGCAATATTCATCACGGCTAACTCAAAACGGTCGCGCAGCCGGGTAAGTGTATCCTGCAGCGGCTCCAGCTGCGCTTCAGTAGCTTCCCGGGTACCTACCTTATAGATCATCCAGCTCCCCTGTATCATTTTTTCCGTTTGCTGGGGAGCGCGCGATTGAACATCACGGGCAGTATTCATTGCCGGTCCGCAGCCGGTCAACACATATAACATCCAAAAGCAGCAAATGAACCGCATTCAGCCTGGTCTTTATCCGATTAAAAAAGGCCCCGTTTTCAGGGGCCGGTTTTCTAAAATATTCCTGAGTTTAAAACGGGAGATCATCTGCCGCATCATCAGGTCCCGCGCCCGAAGGAGCTGCACTTGTATTGCCGGTACTGTATCCGCTGTTGGTAACCGGCACACCGCCCTCGCCCCGTCCGCCGAGCAATTGCACTTCCCGTATCCGTAGCGATAACACGGCACCATTTGTACCATCGGTCCGGGTAAAGCTTCTTACCTCGGGGTTTCCCTCAGCATACACCTGTTTTCCCTTGGTCAGATATTGGGATATTGCAGTACGGTCTGTCCACCAGGCACAATCCACCCAGGTGGTCTTTTCCTGGTTATTGCCCTGAGCGTCGCGAAAACGTTCCGTATGGGCCACCGTAAAATTGATAACGCTTTTTCCATTCACATTATTTACCACACAATCCCTGCCCAGGTTCCCGATAATCTGCATCTTTAACATAGTGCTCAAATTTTGATTTATAAAAAATAATTTAGCAAGATAATATTTTCAGGCAGAATCACCTAAAATTTTACCAAACCATGATATTCATTATACCCTATGATTTACAACACTTTACAACTCTTTCCTTTAAAGAAAAAAAAGGATACTGCCCCGCCCGCTGTCCCGGTTCCCCAATTGTTGAATCTTCGTTTATCTTTGCAGCTTATTATTATGAGCAAGAAAGGAAAAGTTTTAGTGGCAATGAGCGGTGGCATCGACAGCACAGTGGCCGCACTGATGCTGAACGACCAGGGCTATGAAGTGATTGGCATTACCATGAAAACATGGGATTATACCGCCAGCGGCGGTGGAAAAAAAGAGACCGGGTGCTGCAATGTAGACAGTTTTAATGACGCCCGCATGGCAGCGGTTCAGCATGGGTTCCCGCATTTTATTTTAGATATCCGTGACGAATTCGGCGATTTTGTGGTGAACGATTTTGTATCTGAATACCTCGCCGGGCGCACACCCAATCCCTGTGTATTGTGTAACACACATATTAAATGGCGGGCATTGCTGAAAAGGGCCGATGCGCTGGGATGTGATTTTATTGCTACGGGCCATTATGCAAAAGTGCGCCGGCACGATAATGACCGGTTTGTGATCAGCAAGGCCGTGGACCATACCAAGGATCAGAGCTATGTGCTTTGGGGCGTAGACCAGGAACTGCTGGCCCGCACCATTTTACCCCTGGGTGGCTTTCACAAGACCGAGATCCGGCAAATGGCCATGGACTATGGATATCCGGAGCTGGCGCGTAAAAGCGAAAGCTACGAGATCTGCTTTGTACCCGACAACGACTACCGCGGTTTCTTAAAAAGAAGGGTTGAAGGTTTGGAAGAGCGCGTAAATGGTGGTAATTTCATTGATAAAAACGGAAACGTGCTGGGCAAACATAAAGGATATCCTTTTTATACAATCGGGCAGCGGAAAGGGCTCGATATCGCACTGGGGCGGCCGGTCTTTGTAACAGAAATCGATCCGGATAATAATACGGTTGTTCTGGGCGATGAGGAAGACCTTGAAAAGAAAGAGATGCTGGTGACCCGGATCAACTATATCAAGTACGATGCCTTAACCCCCGGAATGGAAGCAACTACAAAGATCCGTTATAAAGACAGCGGAACCTTATCGAACCTGTATATGGAGGGTAATGATGTAAAGGTTTCCTTTTATCAGAACGCCAAAGGGATCGCTCCGGGTCAAAGTGCCGTATTTTACGAAGGTGATGATGTGATTGCAGGTGGTATCATCCGCTCCGGAAGAACGCTTCCCTTACCCGTGATCTGATATGCAACAACCCAACTACTCAATGAGCAAATTATTTGATTTCCTGTGTTCCTTTGTGGCCCTGCTGCTGCTCTGGTCCTGCGGGGATAAAAAGTCAGACTTCATCCCCGCATCCCAGGTAAGCGATTACTTTCCGGTTCAGATTGGCAGGTTTATTACCTACCGTCTTGACTCTACGGTTTTTGTTAAAAGCGGAAGCAAGGTAGAACTGCACCAGTACCAGGTAAGACACAGCATTACCGATACCATCAGGGATAATCAGCAGCGATTGACCTATATTGCGGAGCGCAGCATCCGGAATGCGGACGGCAGCGGCAGCTGGACAAATAATGGCCGCTATTATATTACACCGCTCGAAAACAGCGTAGAGGTTGTTGAAGATAACCTGCGGGTTGTAAAAGTTGCAGCCCCGATGCTGGATGGCAATTCCTGGAAAGGGAATACCTATCTGCCACTGGCACCTTATGAAGTGGCTTTTGGAACGCAGGCCGGTAAAGAAATGAATACCTGGGAATTCAGGTACAAGGGACTGGCCGACGAAACCATTGAGGGGCAGCAGTACACCAACGTATGGACGATTGAGCAATCGGACCTTGTAAGGAACCTCCCTCCCCCGGTTTCCAATCCCGGTTACGGTTCTATGGAAGTATCGACCGAAAAATATTCAAAGGGCATCGGCCTGGTTTACCGTAATTATCAGATCTACGATTTTCAGCCGCCATATGGAGATAATCCGCAAGGTACTTATGCTGGTTTTGGCATTACCATGTGGATGATCGATCATAATTAAACGACCGCCCGGCGAAGCAAGAGCATCTGATAAAACGCCTGAAGAGGTGTTTCAACGCTGGCCATGAAGATCCCTGTCCCTGTCCGTTATACAAACAGTACGCAATGAAAAATTATATCTTCCTGTTCCTGGCCATCATTTTTGAAACCGTAGCCACATCGATGCTTAAGACCTCTGAACAATTTACAAAATTAATTCCCAGTGTGATCACGGTTATTGGTTATATAGGTGCCTTTTATTTTCTCAGCCTTACATTAAAAACAATACCTGTTGGCATTGCCTATGCCATCTGGTCTGCCGTAGGAATCGTTTTGATCACACTTGTAGGGATCCTGGTCTTTAAACAAATACCCGATTTGCCGGCCATTATCGGGCTCCTGCTGATCATAGCCGGGGTAGTGGTCATTAACGTCTTTTCAAAAACCGCAGGCCGGTGATCTTTACGCGTACTAAGACAGCCATACTCCTTTAACCGGGATCCTTTATTTTTGATCCGATCTGATGAACAAAATATATGACCCAAAAATCATTGGCAACAGCAGGCCTGGTAGTGCGCTGCGGCAACAAGGTGCTCCTGGCCTACAGCAAAAATAAAAAAGCCTGGTACCTGCCGGGAGGCAAAATTGAGCATGGAGAAACGGCCATCGTTTCTTTAAGGAGAGAGATCCGGGAAGAACTTAACCTCGACATACACCCGGACGAACTTACTTATTTTGGCCATATTACCGCCCCTGCGTACGGTGAAGCCCCGCATATCATCATGGAACAGGATTGTTTTCTTTACGATATCAAGGAGCCGGTGCAACCGGGAAACGAGATCGGGGCTGTAGCCTATTTTGACGAAGAGCGTTATAAAAAGGAGCCCGCGCAGGTTCCGGGTGTTTTACTATTATTTGAACGGTTAAAGCAACACCCGTAGGTTTGATTACCGCCGGTTATCATTAAATTACACCGGAAAAAACAATCGCAATTTGAAACCAGGAACCCTCCTTTTGTTTTTGATCCTGGCCTTTGCCCAGGTCAGTGCCCGGCAATACCACTATAAAGTAGTGGCCTATTACTCCGGTGACAGTGCCACATTGCATCAATATGATTTCAGTAAGATCACTCACCTGATCTACGGCTTTGCACACCTGAACAGTAACGGACAGCTGGCTGTGTTCCGGTATAAGGATACCGCTGTACTGAATGCGTTCAGAGCTGTTAAAAAACAATATCCGCATATCCGCACGCTGATCGCCCTGGGCGGATGGGGTGGCTGCAAACCCTGTTCCGGTACATTCAGTCATGCAGACAGTACGGATGCTTTTGCTTCTTCGGTAAAGCGCTTTCTGCAGGCATTTGATCTGGATGGCATCGATCTTGACTGGGAATATCCGGCGCTGCCCGGTGTGCCAGGGCATCCTTTTGCTCCTGAAGACCGCCCCAATTTTACCCGGCTGCTGCTCAGCCTCCGGAAGGAACTGGGCATACAAAAACTCATAACCTTTGCGGCAGGGGGATTCAGCAAATACCTGGACAAGTCTGTAGAATGGTCCCGGATCGAAAAGGCGGTTGATTTCGTTAACCTGATGACCTATGACCTGGTCCATGGCTATTCAGAACGGACCGGTCATCAGTCGGCGCTTTATTCTGCGCTGCCGGAAGAAGAATCCGTGGACCGATGTGTACAATTTTTCAGGTCTGTCAATTTCCCGCTGCGCAAGATCATTGTAGGTGTTCCGTTTTATATACGGGGCTTTGAAACCGATACAACGGCGGATAACGGACTGTTTCAGGCCGGCCGGTTCCGCTATATGCAGGCATACCGGAATCACCTGGACTCGCTAAACACCGCTAATGGCTTTTACCGGTACTGGGATGACCGCTCCAAGACCCCCTATTGGTTCCATCCAACCCGCCGTATGTTTATAACGGGAGATGATGCAGAATCGCTTCATTATAAGACCGCCTATATCCGGCAGCACCAGCTGGGTGGCATTATGTTCTGGGAGCTGTTTTATGACACGTTCAAAAACGGACTCCTGGACGAGCTGCATTTTTAAAACCAGGTGTCCCGGCTTCCGCCCTGTTCAGCGATGCCGCCCTGCCCAAACGACGGCTCCCGGCCTTTAGAGCGTACGGGATCTGTACGCCAGCCCCCCCGAAAGGCCTCTAGATCTTGCCCCACTTTTTTTGAATTCCCGGCCACCCAGGCTATCCGTTTTTATAAAAGAAAAAATACGGCCACTGCGATTCACATAAGATAAATTATAATTATCTTTAGAACTATAATACAGCCCTTTACTAAAACAAAAGCCCAATACCCCTCATTGTGTTATGAACCCTAAACGATTCTTCCTCTTAGCGTATCTGATCCTGTGTGGTACAATGTTAAATGCACAAAATGCGATCTGCGGTTTTGACGGCATTCAGCAGCGTTTAAAAAAGGACAACGGATATGCAGAAAGAGCAGCACTTGCCGAGAGCAAGATCCAGCAAAAAGTAACAGAGCTGTCCACATTTCGCAACGCGATGCGAAATATGAGTGTATCATCGGGGTCTTTTTATGAAATTCCCGTGGTGGTACATATCATTTATAAGTCTGGAGATGCAACCCCCGGCTCTGCTTCCAACCCGACCGATGCACAGATACAGGCAGCCATCGATCGTTTAAACGCCAATTTTTCGGCAGCGCCGGGATCAGGCAATGAGGGGGCCAGCACTCCCATAAAGTTTGCACTGGCAAAAAGGAGGCCCGATTGTGGCAGCACAACCGGTATTGAGCGGCTTGATGGAGGCGCGCTTGGTGAGTATGACGCCAACGGCATGTCTTACCCCGGTTCAGGTACCGCCGGGGCAACCGAAACTACAATAAAAAATTTAAGCACCTGGCCGGAAAAACAATACTATAATATCTGGATCGTATGGAAAATTAATGCCGTTACTCCGGGCTCCAGTTTTATTGCCGGATATGCCAGTTTACCCTATGCCGGCAATGATTATCATATTTACCCTGCCGAGGGGATGATCATTCTGAGCCAGCAAATGAAGGATGTTACACCCACACTGACACATGAAATGGGGCATGCCTTTGGCCTGTTTCATACATTTGAAGGCAGCAATGACACAGATTGCCCGGGAAACACGAATTGCAGCATCGATGGAGACCGGGTATGCGATACCGACCCGGTAAAGAATATCTCCGGTCCCTGTCCTGCCGCTACCGATATCAATCTCTGTACAAAAACACCCTACGGAACTATTCAAAATAATCTGATGGGCTATGGGTCCTGCCTGAACCGGTTCACCCAGGGGCAGAGCGACCGGATGATGGCAACACTGCTGGAAACAAGGAGCGGGCTGCTGACCTCACAGGCTACTGTTCCGCCACCGGCCACGCCGGTAAAGGCCTCTGCTCAGGTGCCGGTCAGCATCCTGAAATCCGGAAACACCAGCAATGTAGGCCCCTGTAACGTAAGCCTGGGTAATATGTCCTATGTATCCTACGGATACAACCTGGACGGTTACAAATCCTACTCAGACAATAGCTGTAATATCGGCGCCGCGCTTTATCTGGCGCCGGACCAGGTTCTTAGCGTTACCACCCAAACCAATCCACAGGTCTGCAAAGCGTGGATCGACTTTAATAATGACGGCCAGTTCAGCAATGATGAGCTGGTATTAAACAGTCAGTCAAGCGTGGCAGCCTATACGCATGCTGCGTCCATCCCGATTAACAAACTCAGCACCGCGGTAAAGTACACGCCGCTGCGGATGCGGGTAATGGCCGACCTTCTTATCGAACCCGACTTTACCGCTGGAAGCCAGTTGTTGTTCGGGCAAACAGAAGACTTTTGGGTAAGCATTGATCAGGCATTGCCCGTTGATATGAAAGGGATCAGCGCCTTACTAAAAAACAATATTCTGAAAGTGGAATGGAGTACCGCCTCTGAAGCCAACAGCGATCATTTTATTATTGAAGCTTCTGCAGACAGCCAGACCTTTATACCACTTACCAGGGTAGAAAGCAAAGCAAAGGACGGATATTCCAACAGTCTTTTGCAATACAGCATTACTTTTGACGGCAATGGCAAACTGGCGATGGGACTGGGCCTGCTGGCGTTTTTACTTTCACTTCGATCTTCCGGCAGCTATAAAAAAAGGCGATGGGCTATTGCGCCCCTGATCATTTGTTTATTTATCACCTGTAATAAACAAACTGTAACAGAAACCGGGAAAGAGGATCATATCCGGTTCATCCGGATCACCCAGGTCGACAAAGCGGGTACACAACAATACAGCAAAGTGGTAAAAATAATTAACGAATAAACCCGGCCGGGCGGTTTTGAGCCGGTATAAAGGCGCTTGCGGACCACTAACGCCAGACGTTAGCAGTATGAAAAGCGACAGCGAATGTCAGCAACAGGCCATAGTCCCCCGTCACACGGAGGCGACGGCCTGTTGCATGATGCCTTCATTCCCGCACCGCCTTTATCGATCTGTACAATACGAACAAACACTTTTCTGTTCTCCATATCTTTTTGGATATCTTTCTTACTGCCGGAAAAAGAAAGTACAAAAAGCACCACAACCGCCATGACAATGGCATACGGCAACGGCTTCCCGTTACCCCTAATAGCAATAATGCAAGCGCTGCACTGAAGCTCAATCCCGTCATAGAAATGACGCTGCCGTAATCCAGCCCGGCAGCACTGTTACCGCCGGTCGCCTGACACTGTACCGTTTGTACGGTTTTTCAGCGGCGGGATAGCGTTTGCCCAGGACTTGCCACTGCTATTCCCGCCCGGGACATTGATATTTACGTAAAGAATATTGTTGTCATCAGGCGCCTGTACCAATAACAAAGAAGCTGCGCCCATCAGCAGCGCAGCAGCAGTTAGTAATAATCGCTCATTTAAATTAAGGTTCTGTAAGTATCGTTTAAACACCTTTCCTTCTGTAATCTCTTGGAAAGCAGTGTCGCACTTTCGCTATAAACCGGAAGCAATTTTACAGCTGCAAAGTTAAACGCCCGCACCACAGTCCCGCATTATTTAAGCATCAATTTGTCCTGATTTATAAATCAGGACAAACTTGTTTATCCAAAGCTGTCTATAAGGAATTGCGATACTGGGCCGGGCTCGTCCCCGTTATTTTTTTAAACGCACTGTAAAAGGCGCTGCGCGAAGCAAAGCCGCAGTTCTTAGCCAATGCCTCAATGGTATAGTGATGCATGGCCTCTTTGCCGGCCATTTGCTGCTGTATATAGAGGATCCGTTGCCGGTTTACAAAATCAACGAAACTAAGCCCGTAGATATTATTAAAGAGGGCGGATAACTTATGAGGACTTACCGACAGTTTTCCAGCCACCTGCACCAGGTTCAGGCCCGCGTCCTTAAACGCTTCCTGTTTTACAATATAGTGTTCAATTTCTCCGCACCATTTTTCGGTCTCCCGGTCTTTTTGAAGCGAAAGGCGGTGTTGCTTTTGTACTTTTAATAAAGTGGCGGGCTTCATGTCCAGCATTGAGGCTACCAGGTGCAGCGGCAGTCTTTCCATATAGCCGGGTTTTGTTTTGAGGAAATAGAGGTAGCGCTCTTTAACATTCCCCACCCGAACGATATGTGCCCGCTCCTGTGCATCGCGGTAATACTGCTCTATCATTACCCTGAACAGGAAGTTCATATCAAAATGTTTCCTGAAAAGTTCCTGCATGTCGTCGTTATGCATGGCCAGTAATTCAGAATCCTCTACAGCGATGATCCCCTCCTTTGAGGGCTCTGCCCCATGTAAACCGGAGATAGAGCTTACAAATTCATTATCGATCGAAATATAGGTAACGATACTTTTTTTCTGGTAGGTGGTTTGCCCCATAAGGGCGCCGCGTTTAATAAAATAGATGTACTGGCAGCATGCCCCTTCCTGCAACAAAACCATTCCTTTCTTTATTCTCAGCTTTTTTGCTTTTTTGTAAAAGGCATTGCGTAGTTCGTTGCTAATGGGATAAATAGTACCCAACATACCTAAAATATAATCAACTTCTGTTTTGACGGCTTTTTTATAATGCATCCTGTATGGTAGAAAGGAACACAAAGATAGATGAACTCCTTTAGCCCGCAAACGCTTTCCTTACATCATCTGTATCGCTTCTAAACCATCCGGAGCGCAGCATCAGCCGGCTTCTTAGCTGGATTTTGAAAGGAAGTACAAAGCGATCAGTACCAGGACACCGATGATAACAGCGGTTGCGATCTTTGATACGGATAATGGTTTATTACCGCTGATGGCACCCGTTTGTCCGTTGATGATAAAGTGATAGGTTTTGCCTTTGAACAGGTACTGGCATAACCATACCGGCAGGATGATCTGCTTGAATGTTTCCCCGGAATATTGTGTTGCAACCCGCAGGTCGCGGTAGGTGTCCTGAACCAGCCGGGAAATGGCATCCTCTTCGATCTTCCGGTCCATGATCGAGCGGGCCAGCTGATAGGTCTCAGACAGATCCTTATCATACGCCCGGGCATTCCATCCAAGCAGGTATTCATCGTCAAACACCACCACATCTTTGAGCAGATAGGGATATACATCATTGATACGATCCTGTGGAATGGCCTTGTTGCCACACACCAGTACATCATCAAAAAAACGTTCAAACGATCCGGAGCGAAAAGTCCAGTCCGTATGCCGCACCTGCTCGGTCACCTCCTCCCCGTTGGCATTCCTGCGGCGCACGGTTTCATAATAATACCTGCCGGCGTACCCGCTCCAATCGTTTTCCGTGAGACAATCGAAGGTCCAGAACGGTACATAATGGCCCTCCAGCTTGTCGGTAAGCGACAGCTTTTTCAGATCACTATCGTTCCAGAACCCTTTACCGATCCATTGAGTAAACCGGTCCAGTGCATCCTGTTGGGATATTTTAAAAGGGATGATGCCCGCAGGGCTGATGCTTCGTGTAGTATAGGCCGCGGGATTTACCACATTGTTACCGCAATTCCTGCATTCAAAAAAGGCAACGTCTCCCGGCTCCTGTGTTTCCTGTCCGCATTTGGTACAGCGATACACTACCACCTGTACCGGTGCTATGGGAATGGTTTCGGCGTCTTTAAAAATGCTGATATTCCGCTCTTCAATCACCTCTGTGCTTTGCTGAATGGCCAGGGCCGTTCCGCAATGGAGACATTTCAGACTACTTCTGGATGCATCATAGTTCAGCTCCGATCCACAATTGGGACAGGGATATTCTTCAAATGCCTGCATAAGATACCTTCATTACAACCGGGCCAGAATGTCTTTTTTCTTTTCGGCAAACTCTTCTTCCGTGATGATCCCCTGGTTTTTCAGCTCGCCAAGCTGTTTTAAAACATCCATCAGGTTGGTTTTGCTTTCTGCAGCAGGCTGTTGCTGGGGCTGGCTGGCCTGTGCCATCAGGTTGGTGAGTACCACCCCGGCGCCCACACCGCCCATATTGCCTGCGGCATCATTGTTTGAAAGATTCTCCAATGCGATACCACCCTGCATCTGGTTAAACTCATTCAGGTTCCCCTTCAGAATATTCAGTTCGGTCTTCTTATCCAGGATCTTCTCTACTTCCTCCGGCAATGAAATATTTTCGATGAAGAACTTTTCCAGGGAAAGGCCATAACTGTCCAGCTCCTTTTGAAACTCAGGTTTCAGCTGCGCACCCAGTGCCTGATAATTGGCCGCCAGTTCCAGTATAGAGATCTTCGCTTTTGCCAGTACTTCGGCAAAATGGCTGGAAATAATACCCTGTAATACCTCTTCTACTCCTTCTACCCGCACAAAGGGATTGGTGCCTGCAAATTCTGTGATAAATTTTTTGGCATCGCTGATCCGGATGGCAAAATTACCAAAAGCTTTCAGCCGCACCTGCCCCAATTCCGCATCCCGGATCAGCACCGGGCCGGAAGTGCCCCATTTCAGATCAGTAAACTGCCGGGTGTTGATAAAGTAGATATCTACTTTGAACGGCGACTCAAATCCGTATTTCCAGGACTTTAAGGTAGTAGTAATGGGCATGTTGCTCGTGGAAAGCGTATGCAATCCCGGTTGGTACACATCACCGAACTCGCCCTCATTCATAAGCACTACAACCTGGCTTTCCCGCACGGTTAGCTTCGCCCCGTTTTTTATATTGTTTCCTTTATCCTGGAATTTCCATATCAGGGTGTTATTGGAAGGATCGACCCATTCAATAACTTCAATGAATTCATTTTTAATAAAGTCAAATAATCCCATGAGGTTTGTTTTTATTAGTTGAAATTAAGGGAAAATGATGATAGTTGTATCCTTACTGTGCTTTTGAAAAGGTGATACTGCCACCACTTATTGTTTTTGCCTGAACAGCCATGCGGGCAGAGCATCCCCTGAAAGAAAAGGGGTTGTAATATTGTTATGGTTGAAATGGCGGAATGAGGTAAACAAAAGCCGCCGGTTTTGTTTTAGCAGGTTAAACAGGACAACACTTCCCCTATAAGGGTTTTCGTCATCAGCTTCACCGTGAATCAACCATATTGGTTTAGCCGCAATTCCCTTAAGATTGGAAAGATCCGGTACACCGGCAATAGATACCAGGGCCGCAAATTTATCCGGATCCCGGTTCAGCAGGTGTTGCCCGGTTGAGGCGCCCATGGAATAGCCAACAATATAAACCCGCCGACGGTCAATTTCCGGATGGTTGTTTATCAGGTCCTTCACCAGGTCCAGGACCAGGATTGCCGCTGCAGAAGGGAAAGAGGTCAATACTTCTTCAGCCGAATCTATCTGATAATTGGATGAGCGCTCTGAAAACTGCGGTGCCACCACAAATGCAGGATACGTTTCCCGGATCTCCTGTTGCAACCATATCCGCGCCAGCGGCTCCAGCTGTTTTTCATTATCATTGCCGATCCTGGAGGAATTATGCAGTGTGATCACCAACGGATATTTTTTAAGCGGCTCCTGAATGAACGGCACCAGTAACCGGTAGGGCAGCAGCATTTGACCTTTACGGTATATTTTTTTCTGGTAGCTGCTATCCGGCAGACTGTTCAGGCGCATTCTCGCCTGCATCACAGCGTTGCTGTCAAAAGAAGTAGTAGAAAAAAGCATTTGCTGCCCGCATACGGGGGCCGTCAAAAGCATACATACGCAACAAGCAAGGGCCCATTTCAAAGGTTGGCGCATCTTTTTATTTTTTATTTGTGATATGAACAGACGCTGTAGTTAACGCGTTTTTTGCAGCAACGCCCCAAACATCGTATCTGCTTTCAGCTCATACCCTTTCAGCAATTGTTGTTCCTTTACCTCCCAGCCCAATTGTTGCAGCCCGGTTACCTGGTCTTCATTCTCCGCCTTAAATACCGAGCAGGTGATGTAAAGCAAAAAACCGCCGGGTTTTACGGACCGCGTTATGTTGTTTAAGATCTTACGCTGCAAAGTCGCATAGGTCTTTATTTCTCCGGCGTTAAAAAAATGTAACCGCTCCGGGGTACGGCTCCAGGTGCCGCTGCCGGAACAGGGCACATCTGCAATTATCAGATCAAAGCGCTCACGGGAAAGCTGCGCATCCGGCTTTGTGGCATCGGCAACCAGCGATCTGAAATTTTTTATTCCCGCCTCATGAAAACGCTTTTTCAAATTGGCAATAATGGAAGGCCGTATATCAGAAACCGTCAGCGTTACAGGCCCCAGTTCGTCAGCCGCCAGGATCGATTTGCCACCACTGGCCGCACAACAATCCCATATTGAGATCTGAGATCTGAGGTTTGAGATTTGAGGTTTGAACCCCGAAACTCCGGGGGCGATCTGAGATTCACCTGCGGCCAGGGATTTAAACCTACGCAACAGACCTGCTATTCTTTGTGAGCTCAGGTCCTGGATTACCACCTCCGAATTTACAGAAAGTACTTCACTGACCCTGGCTGTGTTGGGCAGCCGCAAGGTGTTTCCGTCCTTCTCAAAAGGCTGGGCGGCCTGTTCCAGTTTCCGCATCACCGGTGCTTCATTTCCCGGGCGGATGCGCAGGAACAGGTCGGGCTGCACAAAGAAGGCCTGTTCAAAAGCCACGGGATCGATGCCGCTGCTGAGCTGATCCTTCCACGGAAAAATAGTTGCGGAAAAGGTTTCCGGCACTTTATAAATATGAAACAACTCCTCCCAGGGCGCGTCAATTTCTTTTGAAGACAGGCGCAGGCCCAGTAAAACCCGTTGTTCAAACGACAGATCGGTAAAAGCTTTCCCCAGCCGGTAATACGCGTAACACAGCTGTGCGATCTGTTTACGGTCCTTACTGCCGAACTTTTTTTCTCCGGAAAAATAATTTTTAAGAAAATACGTAAGCGGTTCATGGCCCTGGTATGAGCCGATGATCTTTACAGCGCTGTTCAGGTAGGAGTAGTAGCGCCCTAATCCTTTTGGCGGATCTGGTAACATCGTTAACCAGATCTGTGAGGTTTTAAAAACCTCACAGATCTATAGCTCCAGTAATGTTTTTATCGGATCCTGCTGGATCAGCAACAGGGTTGGGTTCTCCAGCAATTCCTTCACCCGCACCAGGAAGCTAACCGATTCCCGTCCGTCCACGATCCGGTGATCGTAGCTTAATGCAATGTACATCATCGGGCGGATCACCACCTGTCCGTTCTCTGCAATCGGTCGCTCCACGATATTGTGCATACCCAGGATGGCACTTTGCGGCAGGTTAATGATGGGGGTACTGATCAATGAGCCAAACACACCACCATTGGTAATGGTAAAGGTACCGCCTGTAAGATCTTCTGCCGTTAATTTGCTGTCGCGCGCTTTTTTAGCCAGATCCAGCACCGCTTTCTCCACACCTGCCATGCTCAGGCTTTCCACATTGCGGATCACCGGAACGGTAAGCCCCCGTGGCGTACTTACCGCAATGCTGATATCGGCATAGTCATGAAAAAGGATCTGCTCGCCGTCGATATAGGCGTTCACAGAGGGCCATTCAGCAAGCGCAACGGCACAGGCTTTTGCAAAAAAGCTCATAAAGCCCAGGCCCACGCCATGCGCCTCTTTAAATTTATCCTTGTATTTGGCCCGTATGTCCATGATCGGCTTCATGTTCACCTCATTAAAGGTGGTGAGCATCGCCGTGGTATTTTTAGCCTCCACCAACCGGCGGCTGATGGTCTTACGCAAGCTGGTCATTTTTTGCGCCCGCTCATTGCGGCTGTACAGTTCTCCGCCGGCAAAGGTCTTCCGTCCGGGATTGGCAAGAGCTGCCAGTACATCCTCTTTTACGATCTTACCGGAGAAACCGGAAGGCGTTACATCTTTAGGATTTACTCCCTTATCCGCAATAATAGCGGAAGCCACTGGTGTAGCTTTTACAGCAGGAGCGCCGGTGGTTGCCGGGGCAGCCACCGGTTTTTCCGGATCAGGGGCCGGCTTCTTGGCCTCTTCAGGCACTTTATCTGTGGGCGCCTGTTCGGCTCCCTGAGCCGCTTCGGGTTTGGCGGCAGTATCGTCAATAGAGGCAATCGTATCTCCGATGTTTAAGGTATCTCCTTCAGCAGCATGGGTGGTCAGCACGCCTGCCTTTTCCGCGTTTACCTCAAATGTGGCCTTCTCACTTTCCAGTTCGGCGATCACTTCATCCCGCTCTACATATTCCCCTGTATTTTTTACCCATTTCAACAGGGTTACTTCACTAATCGACTCCCCAACAGTGGGAACTTTTATATCAATTGCCATAAAAAAAATGCTTTTTAAAAAGGTACGGCAAAGTACGGTAAAAAATTGTAAACTTCTACGTTCTGACCGGAGATTTGAGACTTGGGTATTGAGATTTGAGACTCGAGATCTGAGACTTGAGACTTAAGATCTGCGAAACACCTGATAAAAAGCAGAGAGCCGCCAGTCATCGTTGATCAGCGGGACGGGCATTACCAAGATCCGGTGGCCGACAGATCAACTCTCAATTCCCGATTCGCAATGCTCCAATCTCAAAATATCACACAAATTGGCGATAGGCAACTGTTTTTAATACCTTAATTTTATAATATGAATACAACAACCATACGTGTGGCTGTTTTTGATGATAATGCGTACAGGAGGGATAGTTTAAGTATGTTGATCAACGCATCGCCCCATATGACCTGCACGGGAACCTTTTTTGATTGCAGTAATGTGATTACTGATATACGGAAAGCGGATCCGGATGTTGTATTGATGGATATTGATATGCCCAATGTGAACGGGATCGAGGGGGTAAAGATCATCAAGGTCAACTTTCCAAAGATCCAGGTGCTGATGCAAACGGTCTATGAAGATGATAATAAGATCTTTGCTTCCATTTGCGCCGGCGCATCCGGCTATATTCTTAAAAAATCACCTCCGGCCCAGCTGCTCCAGGCCATTGAGGATGTATACAACGGGGACGCAGCCATGACTGCTTCAATTGCCAAAAAAGTATTGACTGCTTTTCAGAAAAATGTCTTCTTCGAAAACAATGAGGAAGTAGAACTTACCGGCAGGGAAAAAGAGATCCTCAACCTGCTGGTAAAAGGTTATACACGTAAAATGGTGGCTTCAGCCTGCAACCTGAGCATCCATACGGTGAACACCCACATCAAAAACGTGTATGAAAAATTACAGGTGAATTCCGTTTCAGAGGCTGTGGTAAAAGCCCTGAATCAGAAACTCCTATAAACGCTCATGTTTAGTTTTGAATAGATAAAAAAAGGGCGGAATTTCTATTCCGCCCGCTATTTCCTTTTACATGGAAAAGGCTGTATTAATGATCTCTTCCTGCTCTGCCTTGTGCACTTTCATAAACCCGGAAGCCGGTGCAGCACTGGGTTTCCGGCCAATGATACCATAGTTCATATCCTTCAGGTTCATCTGCAGGAACGATGCAGCGCCCATGTTGAGCGGCTCTTCCTGCACCCAGTACCAAACCGCATTTTTATATTTTGCATACAGGGCATCGAGTTGTTTTTTGGGGAGCGGGTATAACTGCTCCATCCGAACGACCGCCACATTTTTCCGGTTGTCCTTCTGTTGTTTTTCGGCAAGGTCAAAATAGATCTTTCCGGAACAGAACAACACTGTTTTTACAGCTACCGGATCATCCGCATAGGTATCATCGATCAATTCCCGGAACTTTCCGTTTGTAAATTCTTCTTTCAGGGAATAGCTTCCCGGATGCCGCAGGTTGGCTTTGGGCGCAAAATTCACCATCGGCTTGCGGAACGGCCACTTTAACTGCCGGCGCAGTGCATGAAAATAGTTAGCCGATGTGGTGATATTGGTTACCACAATATTCATCTCTGCGCAGGACTGTAAAAAGCGCTCAATGCGCGCACTGCTGTGTTCGGGGCCCTGTCCTTCAAAACCGTGCGGCAACAGCATTACCAGCCCGTTCATCCGGTTCCACTTTTGCTCGGCACTGGTAATGAACTGGTCTATCATTGTTTGCGCACCGTTTACAAAATCACCAAACTGTGCCTCCCAAAGCACCAGCACATTCGGTGAAGCCAGTGCAAACCCATACTCAAAGCCCAATACCGCGTATTCGCTCAGTAGGGAATTGTAGATCCGGAACTTCTTTTGGGTGGGTAAATTACTTAAGCGGTTGTACGCCGCATCTGTTATTTCATCTCTTAATATAGCGTGGCGGGAGCTGAATGTACCACGGCCTACATCCTGGCCGGTCATGCGTACATCAAAGCCATCGATCAGCAAGCTGCCAAAGGCCATTAGTTCACCGGTAGCCCAGTCTACTTTCTGCTCGGTATCCAGCAGCTTTACTTTATCCTGCAGCAGTTTGGCCACCTTCTTTAAGGGAGTAAACCCTTCCGGTATGGTCATCAGGCCATCAAATACCGTCTTAAACAGCTCCGCACTGATAGCCGTATCCGGACTTTCGTCAAAGTCGGCACCCGTGGCTTTGCGAAGGCTTTTCCACTGGAGTTCCGGTTCCTGGTACGTGTATGGCAGGGGTTTTTGTTTTACCTCATCCAGGCGATCCTGAAGATCGGCCCAGAATTTCTTTTCCATTTCTTTTGCCAGTTCCTTTGCATCTTCTTCACCATTGTCCAGCAAATACTTTATGTATACTTCCCGGGGATTTGCATGTTTATCGATCAGTGCATACATGGCCGGCTGGGTAAATTTGGGGTCATCGCCTTCGTTATGCCCGTGCCTGCGATAGCAAACCATATCAATAAATACATCGGCATGAAACTCGTTCCGGTAGCGGGTAGCGATCTCCGCACATTTTACCACGGCTTCAGGATCGTCTCCGTTCACGTGCAATACGGGCGACTGCACCATTGCTGCCAGCGAGGTACAATAGTCAGCACTCCGCGCGTCAGAAAAATCAGTGGTAAAACCGATCTGGTTATTGATCACAAAATGGATGGTACCGCCGGTGTAAAAACCGTTCAGCTTTGACATCTGCAGCAACTCATACACCACGCCCTGCCCGGCCAGCGCCGCATCCCCGTGTATCAGTATCGGCAATACGCTTTCATAGCGCTCATCATGCAGGATATTGGCACTGCTTCTTGCAAAGCCCAGCACAACGGGGTCAACCGCTTCCAGGTGCGAGGGATTGGGCATCAGTTTCAAATGCACTTTTTCCCCGTTGGTTGCCTCGATCACACTTCCAAAGCCAAGGTGGTATTTCACATCCCCGCTTCCCATAGTCTGGTTGATCTCACCGGTTCCTTCAAACTCGCTGAAGATCTGCTCATAGGTTTTTCCTAATATATTGGCCAGCACGTTCAAACGTCCGCGGTGGGCCATCCCGATCACCACCTCCCGTACCTCCAGGGTAGCTGCCTTATTAATAATGGCATCCAGTGCCGCAATGGTTGTTTCCCCGCCCTCCAGCGAAAAGCGTTTCTGCCCTACATATTTTGTATGCAGGAATTTCTCAAACATCACACCTTCATTCAGCTTCTCCAGGATATGCTTCTTTTGTTCCAGCGGCAGCGGGTTGGTAAACTTTTTTTCCATTTCATTGGTCAGCCAGTCTACCTTTTTCTGATCGCTGATGTATTTAAACTCGATCCCCACATGCCCTGCATAGCATTTTTTCAGGTGTGATAGGATATTCTTGAGTGATGTTGTTCCCAGGCCAATGAGGTTCCCTGCTTCGTATTCATGGTCCAGGTCCGCTTCAGACAGGCCAAAGAAGGGAAGATCCAGGTTGGCGCCACGGTCTTTCCGTTGTTTTATCGGGTTGGTGTCGGCCAGCAGGTGGCCTTTATTCCGGTATCCCAGAATAAGCCGGTATACGGCAATTTCCTTTCTCCAGTCGGACCCTCCGGTCCCTGTTGCAGCAGCCGGTACGCCATTCTTTTGTGCCAGGCCATTGCCCACTGCAAAATCAAAGCCCTCAAAAAATTTTTTTAATTCGGTGTCTACGCTATCAGGGTTGGTTACAAACTCCTTATACATGTTTTCAATAAATTCCGGGGAAGAGCTTGTAATGTACGAAAAATCCTTCATTGTAAATCAGCTATTTATATATTAGTTTATCCTACGATACTCTTATTAAAAAAGTCTTCGAAAATTGCCCCACAAGATACGCAATATTTGCCCAATCCTCGCGCTCTATTTTCCTAATTTTAAGGTATGTTTAGAGAATTCCGGTGTTGTTGTACCATTGCCGGAAAGAAAAAAAGGAAGATTTTGCCAATAATTGATTTATTTCCGTTACCTTTGCCGTCCAAAAAAAGAGATCAATGGCGAATCATAAAGCTACAAAGAAACATGCACGTCAGGCCTTAAAGCGTCGCGACAGAAACAGATATTATGGTAAAACCACCCGTAATGCCATTAAAGACCTGAGAGCGGCAGAAAGTGGTGCAGCAAAGGAACAATTACCTTCTGTTGAAAGCATGATCGACAAATTGGCCAAAAGAGGGGTTATTCACCGCAATAAGGCAGCCAATTTAAAAAGCAAACTGGCTAAAAAAATAAACGCAGCAGCAGCGGCGGCTTAATTTTAAGATATTTTCTTTATAAAAAAAGGAAGAGCATTCACTCTTCCTTTTTGTCGTTATGATAATATTCTTTAATGCAGTTGGGTCTGATTATAAGCCGTCACTGCATTTTTTACACTTTTATTATCCAGTAACAGCTGCTTTGCCTGCTCATAATCCTGTAATCCGGTCTGCTCCATTACCATTTTTGTTCCCCGGTCTACCAGCTTTTCATTAGTAAGCTGCATATTCACCATACGGTTCCCCTCTACCCTTCCCAGCTGGATCATCACTGTAGTGGAAATCATGTTCAGCACCAGCTTTTGTGCGGTACCACTTTTCATACGGGTGCTGCCGGTTACAAATTCGGGGCCCACGATCACTTCAATCGGGTAGTCGGCAACAGCGCTTACCGGTGCGTTCGGATTGGAACTGATACTGCCGGTCACGATCCCCCTTTTCTGGCATTCGCGCAATGCCCCAATAACATAAGGTGTTGATCCGCTGGCTGCAACCCCAACAACCACATCCCGTTCATTAACATCATGCGCCTCCAGGTCTTTCCAGCCCTGGGCCTCATCATCCTCTGCATTTTCAACCGGGGTTGTGATCGCCTTCCAGCCCCCGGCAATAACGCCGATCACAACGCCGGCCGGTAAGCCGTAGGTAGGAGGAATTTCACTGGCATCCAGGATCCCCAAACGACCGCTGGTTCCGGCGCCGATGTAGAACAGACGGCCGCCGCCAATCATATTTTCAACGATGGCCTCGATCAGTTTTTCAATATTGGGGATAACCTTCTGAACGGCAATGGGCACCGCCTGGTCTTCTTTGTTCATGGACGTCAGTAATTCCTGTACCGACATTTTTTCAAGGTGGTCATATCTGCTGACCTGCTCCGTAATCTTTTCTCCTGCCATATAACCGATTAATTTCTTTTTAAACAATTTCAGGAATGATACTCAATAAGCCCTTTCATTGGCTTCTGCAGCACCTTACCCAGCTCAAAACTATAACTGCTGCAAAGTTCCTTTAATACATCTTTAAAACCAAATGCGATGCTTCCTACAAAGCTGATCGGGAACTTCCAGGCTTCCTGGAATTTGCAAAGGTGCGTAAAAAAGAAATCATTTAATCCATCTTCTATAATATTCTCTACCATATAATGTCCCCGGTTATCTGCCAGAAACTTTGCAAAGCTGGCCAGGTAGCGGTTGGGGAGCGGCTGCTTGTATACCCGCTCCAGTATTTCGGTAGCATTGGTTACATAGGTTGCATCAAAACGGGCACGCAGGTCTTCGTCGAAGGTATTGTAAAGGAAATACTGGATCACCTTCCGGCCCAGGTATGCACCACTCCCCTCATCACCCAGCACATAACCCAGTCCCGGACTGTTCTTCTGGATCTTGCGGCCATCATAATAACAGGCGCTGGCCCCCGTGCCCAGTATGCAGGCAATGCCCCGGGTGCGGCCGCAAAGCCCGCGGGCTGCTCCCTCCACATCATGCCATACCTGTACTTTTGCCCCTGCAAACAAACGGCGCAGACTTTTCTGAACCATTTTCCGGTTGTCCGGGTTCAAACAGCCGGTGCCGTAATAAAAGACTTCATCGACAGGTACATTTTTTAACTTCGGAAGCAATTCCTTTTCCAGCAGCGCTACGATCTGATCGCCGTTTAAAAAATAGGGACTTACGCCACTGGTAAGAACCGTTTTTGTTTTTCCGTTGTTCAGAAGACACCATTCCACTTTCGTAGATCCCGCATCTGCGATGAGTTGCACGTTTGACATTTAGACTGGAGTTTAGTACCGGTAGTTATCCGGATTGGTTTTACACCGCAATATAAGTATCAAAAATAGCTTATTTATAAAATAAACAGAAAATGATTTGATTTCTAAAATAAACAGCAAAGATTGGCTATTTTGCAGGCCTGGCATAAATCATACGAATGAAAAAGAAATTTGAGGTCTGGTTGCCTTTGCTGTTCTCACTGGTAATGATCCTTGGAATGTTTATCGGTTACAAACTGCGCGGGGCACAACCCAACGGCGGGTTTGCAAAATCCGGCCGCAGCACCTCACTGGAAGAGGCACTTGAAATCATCCGGCAAAAATATGTGGATTCGGTTAAGATCGACACGCTGGAAGCAAATGCCATCCGCGTTATGATGGATGAGCTGGATCCGCATTCCGTTTACCTCCCTCCCATCGATCTCAAAGAAGCCAACGAAGAACTTTCCGGAAAGTTTGAAGGCATTGGGGTGGAATACAACCAGATCCGGGACACCGTAAATATCACCTACGTATTAAAGGACGGGCCCAGCGAAAAAGCGGGGCTTAAAATAGGCGACCAGATCCTCCGTGTGAACGACTCGCTGCTGGCAGGGAAAAAGACCACGAGTGCCACCGTCCGCAACCTGATCCGGGGCGAAAAAGGGACCACCGTTAACCTGCAGATCCGGCGCAACAACACGCTCCTGACCATCCCGGTGATCCGCAACAACATTCCTACCCCCACACTGGTGGCTTCTTATATGATCGATAAGCAGGCCGGTTACATCAAACTGGACAAATTCGGCTCCAATACCTACCGCGAGTTTATGGAAGCGATGGAGCAACTGAAAAAACAGGGGCTCACGGAACTGGTGCTTGATCTGAGGGGAAATGGTGGCGGATATATGGACCAGGCGATCCAGATCGCCGACGAATTCCTGAGCGGTGACAAAATGGTGGTTTTTACACAGGGCACCAACAGTCCCAAGAAAGAATACCGTTGCAAACGGCCGGGCATTTTTGAAACCGGAAAATTATCCGTGCTGGTAGATGAGCTGTCTGCAAGTGCCAGCGAGATCCTGAGCGGAGCGTTGCAGGATTGGGACCGCGCTACCATCATCGGCCGCCGGACATTTGGAAAAGGGCTGGTACAGGAGATCTTTCCGCTGAGCGACGGAGCTGCATTAAAGCTGACCGTATCCCGTTATTATACACCACTGGGCAGAAGCATCCAGCGACCTTATGACAAAGGCCGAAAAGTTTATATGGATGATATCTGGGCCCGGTATGCCAATGGGCAGGCTTATTTTGCAGACAGCAATAAGGTGAACAATGGTAAGCAATATAAGACCCCGTCAGGGCGTATCCTTTACGGCGGCGGCGGTATTATGCCCGATGTTTTTGTAGGCCTGGATACCTCCAAAACCTCCAAAGAGATCAACCGCCTCTTTTTTAACGGTGCCTTTACCGATTTTGTATTCCATTACTACCTGGATCATCAAAAAGTAATGGACCCTTATGCATCACCGATCTCTTTTTCTCAGGCTTTTGACCCCGGTAAGGCCATGTGGCAGCTGTTTGTAAGCCGGGCTCAAAAAGATACCGTAAATTTAAATCATATCCCGGAAGCGGAAAAGCTGCGGGTATCCAACAGGATGGAGGCCTATCTTGCCCGGTTCAAATGGCGGGATTCCGGTTACTACCAGATCCTCAACCTGACCGATTCGGTGGTACTGAGAGCCGTTGATCATTTAAAAACGAAATAAGATGGAGATCAAAAATAATATACTGGAAACCATTGGCAATACGCCACTGATCCGCCTCAACCGGATCACAAAAGCATTACCCTGCACCGTGGTAGCCAAAGTAGATTATTTTAACCCCGGCAACAGCATTAAAGACCGCATGGCCATTAAAATGATCGAGGTAGCTGAGGCCGAAGGGCTCCTGAAACCCGGCGGCACCATCATTGAAGGAACCAGCGGCAATACCGGAATGGGACTGGCCCTGGGTGCTATTGTAAAAGGATACAAATGTATTTTTGTTACCACCGATAAACAATCCAAAGAAAAAGCGGATGTGCTGAAGGCCATGGGCGCCGAAGTGATCGTTTGCCCAACCAATGTAGAGCCGGAAGATCCGCAGAGCTACTACAGTGTTGCGGCCCGCCTGGCAAAGGAAACGCCCAATGCCTATCATATGAACCAGTATGATAACCTGGCCAACCGCCTGGCCCACTACGAAACCACCGGCCCTGAAATATGGAGGCAGACCGAAGGAAAAATAACCCACCTTGTATGCACGGCGGGTACCGGCGGTACAATAACCGGCACCGCAAAATATCTGAAAGAACAAAATCCCAACATCAAAGTATGGGCCGTGGATGCCTACGGATCGCTCCTGACCAAATATTTCAATACCGGCGAAGTAGATATGAATGAGGTGTATCCTTATTTCAGTGAAGGTTTTGGGGAGGATTTTGTACCGAAGAACTATGATATGAGCGTGATCGATGCCTTTACCCAGGTAACCGACAAAGAAGGCGCCATCATGGCCCGGAAGCTGGCCAAAGAAGAAGGACTGTTTTGCGGATACAGCGCCGGAAGCTGTATTAAGGGACTGCTGCAGTTAAAAGACAGCCTTACCAAAGAGGACCTGGTGGTTTGTATTTTTCATGATCATGGCAGCCGGTATGTAGCCAAGATCTACAACGACCAGTGGATGATGGAACGGGGCTTCCTGGAAGTAAAAACCTTCAAAGACATCATCAGCAGCCGAAAAAACCGGCCGTTGGTGACCATACAGCCGGGCGCACCGGTATCCGAGGCGGTTGAACTGATGCGCAAATACGATATTGAGCACATTCCGGTTATGGAAAACGGTGCGGTGATCGGTTCTGTAAGCGAAGGCGGCCTGTTCCAGAAGATCTTTTCAGACCCGAACATTAAAAATGAAAGCCTCGGCAACATTCTGGAACCCTCCTATCCTGTTGTGGACTTTGACACGCCCGTGGAACGCATCGGATCGCTTATCAGCAAAGCAAACGGAGCCGTACTGGCACAGGATGAAGCCGGCAATTATCATATTGTTACCAAGTATGACATTGTGCAGAGCGTAGCCAAATAAAAGCTGTATCTTTATGATATGGCATATGCTCAAAAAATATTACCCCATTATACGTATGAAGATTGGGTGCACTGGGAAGGCCGGTGGGAACTGATTGATGGGATCCCCATCGCCATGAGCCCGATGCCGCAACCCAAACATCAGCGGGTAGCTGCCGAGATCCGGTATGCCTTTATGAATTCCCTGAAAATGAGCGCTTGTAAAAAATGTTATTCATATGACCCACTGGATTACAAGATCACCGAAGACACCATACTGGTGCCCGATGTACTGATCGTTTGCGGCGAAATATCCAAGCCCTACCTGGACTTTGCGCCTGCATTGGTGGTGGAAGTGTTATCCCCCTCCACCGCCCTGCGCGACAAGCATACCAAATATGAGCTATACGCACTACAGGGCGTTCCTTACTACCTGATCGCCGACCCCGAAAAAGAAACCCTGGAAATTTACGAGCTGGTAAACGGCAGCTATGAACTGCAGCCAGCGGCAGATACCGCTTCTTTTGACCTTGAAAAGGATTGCAGGATCGATGTAAGCTTTACGAATATCTGGAGTTAAAACAAGAGCCTGCTATAAGCAGTGTGCTTTCTGCTATCAGTGCTTGTGCAATCAGCTTGCAGTATTACATCTTTAGTATTCGGCCCCAATGCCAAATTGAACCTTAAACCGGCCAGCGATTTGTGAGCCATGAAACAAGGACCAAACCTGGAACTTGAAATATTAAAGCTTAACTTCAAACCCTTATCTTTGGCGCCAAAATTAAAAATCACTTTATATGAAAATTGCCAATCCTACCGGAAAAACACTGGAAATGTTACAGGAAAGCTTATCCCTTCATTATCCTGATGCGAAGATCAAAAAAGCTGTATTCAATCTGTTTGGACCGCGTAATCTGATCATTCCCTCCGGCGGTATGAAGCATATAGTTCGTCCTGTAAAGAGCAATACAATCATCGTTACGGATTTCATTCCTCCCGTACTCATCACCATTGTAGCCCTTATCGCAAGCGTTGTTATTATTTCATTGATTTTCACATTGATCCTTGGGGTGCCGGTAATCGGTGGTGTTGGAGGTGTGGGTTTCATTCTCATATTCCTCCTGATAAAATCCCTTTACAAAAATTCCAACAAACAAAAATTCGAAAAATTCCATACCGATCTGAACCTGGCCCTTGCAGGCTCCAGTCAGCCCGGATCTATTTTCTAAGGTGATATCAGCGGGGTACTGAAAGGATGTAATCTTTTGCGGCGTATGGCGCAAGCGCCTTCAGCCGTTGTGCAATTATGGCGTTCCATTGCTCCTGCTTTTGGTTATTGCGGCCGTTGTTCGTTTCCATGTCATACATTTTCTGAAACGCATCAAGTTCTTTAAACAACCGGTTCATTTCCTTGGTCATGCGTTCGATCCCCGTTTTACCCAACGATTGTGTCCGTAAAAAGCGCGACAATTCCCGGGCGTAGATTTCCGAAATATCAAAATGCTTTTGTTCATGATTCAGCAGGTACGCGCGGTTTTCCGGGCTGCCTTCTGTTACTTTTTCGAGGATATAGGAGTGCGCAGGGGTCATCTGAGCGTAGATCCGGATCATGGCTTTTCCTTTATGGGCGCCGGAAGTGATCCGGCTCATTGTATAAACAAATCCGGTGCGGGTTACGGCCATATTGCGGCCCAGACCGGCCGGAGGCTCCTGGCCGGTTTTTACGATCCTGAAATCACTCAACCGTAAGGTGCGCCCCGGCGACCAGCGGACCACCTGTGTTTGCGCTATGAGTACCTGCGCCAGAAACATACCCGCAATCAGCAATACGATCCTCATAGGTTTAAAACACAAAATCGCGCCGTGCCATATTCCACCGCAGGCCAACAGCAAGCCACTTGGTTGTCTGGTCCGGCACCGTAGCGATCTGGTACTTCCGGTACATACCGGTTACGTCAAAAAACAGGTTTTGAATGATCTCATAGGAAACCATCAGTGAGCCGATCATCGCTTTGTTGCTGATACCGCTGCCAATATAGTAGCCGTCTTCCCGCTCGCGGCCATCGTGATAGTTCCTGAAAAGATCGCCTCCGTAACTCGGAGACGCCCAGGCCGTATTATAATTCGTGGTATCCAGGCCTTTGTTATACATAACCAGCATTGCCTTTAAATACAAGCGCGGCAAGGGCTGATAGTTGGCAATCCCCACAAACTCCCTGAAGTTGGCGCCCAGCGGGTGTGCCAGCGGCTGGTTGTAATGCAGGAAGTTATTCTGGGCCCATTTATCCGTATACGTAAACGGACGCACAAAGTTTCCCTCTACCTGCAGGTCCAGGTTTTTGATGGTAAAAGCATCAGCATATTTAGCACCGATCTGGTAACCGAACTTGTTTACCCAGGGCCCGCCCGACTTTAACACCTTGCTCACTACAAATTCATTGATCAGCCACTGGCCGTATGCCTGGAAGTGCTTTGCAAAATTTGCCTTAACATCGAGCCCGATGCTGGACTTGGCGCTATTACCTGTATAGGAAGAATAGGCCCGGTTAAACATCGACGGGTTCAGGTAGCCCACCTGCAATCCCCCGTTCTTTTTGCTGTTATACATGGTGCTTTCAAAAAAGCCCAGCTTCAGCCAGTTGGTAGGTTGCCAGGTAAGGTAGTGGAACATCATGTAGTTACGCGGACGGGTAGAATCATTTCCGAAATAAGAATTATCAAAGGGAGCGATCGTTTGCGCAGCCACCGAGGTTAACTGAAAGTTACCCGCCTGAACACCCAGTTTCAGGAACGGGTAGGGCGCACTGAAATCACTGACGTAGAGGGTACGGTAACCATCCCCGATAAAGAATTTATCATGCGCGATCTGAAAATCGATATACTTCCCCGCATGAAAGGTTACACCACCACGTACATCCCAGTAATCGAACCCATCTCCTTTGAATGCCTTGTAATAACCAAGTCCCGGTATACTTACGTGCGCCTTGTTATAGTCCTGTACATATAGCGGATCCCGTTCCTGGTTCTCGGAAAAGTACAGATAGTAACCTACCCGCTGGTCGATCTGACCCCGAAAGCGGATCCCACGTGTATTTACAAAGGTTTTGTTGCCCGTAGCTTTCCCCAGTTCAAAATTGATCACCGGGTCAATGATCAGGCTGTACTGGTCGCGCTTGTCCACTGCATACAAATGCGCGGGGTTCTTAAAAAAGGCTCCCAGGATGGGCTTACGCTGAAAAGAGTCGGCATAGTTTGTGGTCCAGTCCGAATTATTCATCATCATACTCCGGATATTATACCGGTCGATCCGCGTAAGTACGCCTTCCAGTGCCCCGGCCTTATCCAGCGAATCGATGCGCTCCACCCGCTCGGTGGCACGCTTACGCCCGTAAGGCTTTACTGTAGTAAACTGCAGCACAGAATCTCCCCTGAGCTTTATGTCCAGCCGGTTGATCAGTCGGTTTTGCTTATCGCTCAACTCAATATTATCGGTTTGCGCACTGCCGTAAAAAGGCAGCAGGATCAACGCAAGCTTCAGGAAGTTTTTGATTTGCATATGTATAGATAAAGGTTTAATGATTTTTTTCTCCGGCTTAACAACAGCAAAGATAAGACCATCTGCAAGTTTATACGAACAGGATTGCTGCCAATTGATTAATTTCGAGCGATTTTAGCGTATTTTACCAATTATATTGTTGCACTCAATTACAAAAACCATGCAAACATTCCTGATCAAGAATATAAACGTTGTAAATGAAGGTAAAACGGAAACGGCAGATGTACTGATCCGCGAGGGAAAGATCGAAAAAATAGCCGGATCTGTGGATGTAAAAGGATCCGTTACAGAGATCAGCGGAGCGGGTAAGTATCTTTTGCCGGGGGTAATCGACGACCAGGTACATTTTCGTGAACCGGGGCTTACCCATAAGGCCAACATCTATACCGAAAGCAAGGCCGCTGTGGCAGGTGGTGTTACCAGCTTTATGGAAATGCCCAATACCGTTCCTCCTGCTTTTACCCTGGATCTGCTGGAAGAGAAATACGAAACAGCGCGCCAGACAGCATTGGCCAACTATTCCTTTTTTATTGGCACCAATAATCAGAATGCAGACGATGCCCTGGCGGCCAATGCACACAAAGACCGTATTTGCGGGATCAAGGCCTTTATGGGCTCCAGCACCGGCAACCTGCTGGTAGATAACCCGCTCGTACTGGAAAAACTGTTTGGGGAAAGCGAGATGCTGATCGCTACCCATTGCGAAGATGAGCGCATCATTAAGGCAAACCTTCAAAAAGCCATTGACTCCGGAAGAGAACTCACGGCCGCCGACCATCCGGTGATCCGGAATGAAGAAGCCTGCTTCGAATCTTCTTTTTATGCTGTACAACTGGCCAAAAAACATGGTTCCCGGCTGCACATCCTGCACATCAGCACCGAAAAGGAACTGCAGCTGTTCACCAATATGCTTCCGCTTAAAGACAAGCGGATCACTGCAGAAGTATGTGTACACCACCTGCATTTTACGGCAGATGACTATGCCGTACAGGGTAATCTGATCAAATGCAACCCTGCCATTAAAGCGGCGCATAACCGGGAAGCGCTGTGGAACGCCCTACTGGACGACCGCCTGGATGTAATCGCCACCGATCATGCCCCGCACACCCTTGCAGAAAAACAGGAGCCCTATCTGAAAGCCCATGCCGGTGTTCCCCTGGTACAGCATTCCCTGCCGCTGATGCTTCACTATGTAAAACAGGGGAAGATTAGCCTGGAAAAAATGGTGGAAAAAATGAGCCACGCCGTAGCCGAATGTTTCCAGATCAGGGACCGGGGTTATATCCGCGAAGGCTACCAGGCCGACCTTGTGATCGTTGATATGAATGCTCCCGCTGCCGTAACAAAGGAGCATATTTTATACAAATGCAGCTGGAGCCCGTTTGAGGATATCGATGACAATGGTACGCCCTTCGAATTTCCGGCGAGCATCACCCATACCTTTGTAAACGGAAATTTAGTTTATGGAAATGGACAGTGGAATGAGTCTGTAAAAGGACAGCGGTTATTATTTGACCGATAAGGGTTGAGACTTCAGATTTCAGCGATCCGCATCAGATGTCAGACACTAAGTTGCGCTGACAACTAACAGCTGATAACTGACCGCTATAAGCTGAAACCTTGAATCTTAAATAAGAAGCATGCAGATAGACGGTATTTCTTTTAACGACATCGCCATCTTTCACCCGGAAGAGAATTATTCCATTTTTCATAAACTGAACTTTACCCGCACATTTGGCGGAAGGGAGTGGCTCCGGCATTTCTTTTCGAACCCGTTCAATGACATCGAGAAGATCCGCGGCACACAAAACATCCTCCGCAAACTGATCCTCCATGTGGATGAATGGCCGGAGGACATCACCAACGGAACCATACTGGTGATGGACCGTTTCCTGGATTATGCACTGGACCGGGTAAGCAACAGTCCGAATGTGGTGGACGCAGCTATTTACCGCGTACTGCACCATGCCGATTACTCCATGGTGCGTTTTTCCATCAACCATTTTGCTGACTTTTTCAGGAGCATCCGGCAGATCTCGGCCCTGCTGAAAGAGGTGGAACTGCCGGCAAGTTTTGGTATTTATGTAGAGCGGATCGAGCAGTTATTGCGCATTGAAGCATTTGATCAATTATCGGAATCTGTAAAGGATCAAACCTTTTCGATGAGCAAGAACCTGTACTATGCAGGCCAGTTGCGCGAAGCGCACAAACATGCGGTACAAGAGCTGATCGATATCTACAGCCGGTTAGACGCATGGTACGCTATGGCTATGGCGGTTAAGCATTATAACCTGGCCTTTCCGGAGTTTATCGCCCAGGACACGCCCGTTATCGAAGCAGAAGGACTATACCATATCCTGCTGCAGAGCCCCGTTCCTTATGATCTTAAGATCAACCAGGAAAACAATTTCCTCTTCCTTACCGGGGCAAACATGGCCGGTAAAAGTACCCTGATCAAATCGGTGGGTGCCGCTGTATTCCTGGCTCACATCGGTATGGGTGTGCCCGCCGGTTCTATGAAACTGACGTTGTTTGACGGTTTGATCAGCAATATCAATGTTGTGGACAATATCGTAAAAGGCGAAAGCTTTTTCTTTAATGAAGTACAGCGCATCCGCAATACCGTTGAAAAAGTGAGCAACGGGCAAAAATGGCTGGTGCTGATCGATGAGTTGTTCAAGGGCACCAATGTACAGGATGCCATGCGCTGCTCGCTGGCCGTAATCCGCGGACTGTTGAAGGTAAAAAGCTCCCTGTTCATACTCTCTACCCACCTCTATGAAATAGGAGAAGAACTGGAATCAACCGCTTCCATCTCTTTTAAACATTTTGAAACCACGATCAACGATGACACGCTTTCCTTCAGCTACCAGCTAAAGGATGGCATCAGCAAGGACCGCCTTGGATACTTTATCCTGAAAAAGGAAAAGGTAGTGGAAATGCTGGACCGGTTGTAATATAGCTTATAGCTTTTTGGCAAGCCGGATGCCCGTACCTGCATTTGCCATTGATGGGCCGCAGAGACGGGGTGTAACACCCAGCAATATAAAGCCTCCCTGTGACCAGAAAGCTGCAAAACAAGCCGTAACGGCCCGTTATCCGGCCTGCCCGTTAAGCGTTTCGATATACCCCAGCACTTCATCCCTTCCGAGCCGGTCCATAGCGGAAGTAACAAAATACGGCGGCAGCGATTCCCAGCTCTCCTTCAATACATCAAGGACGGCGCTCACATTCCGGTTGGTGGCGCCCGGCTTATTTTTATCTGCCTTGGTAAACACCAGGGCAAAAGGAATGCCCCACTCCCCCAGCTGATTGATAAATTCGAGATCGATCTTCTGCGGCTCATGCCGGCTGTCGATCAGTACAAATAAACTGACCAGGTTCTCCCGTTTCAGGATATACCGCTCAATCATCATCGACCAGCTTTTCCGCTGTTTTTGTGAAACCTTTGCATACCCATAGCCCGGCAGGTCTACAAGGTACCAGGACGATTTATTCATTCGCCCCGCTTTATCACGCGCACCGGATGCAATTTCAAAATGATTGATCAGCTGTGTTTTACCCGGGGCTGCAGATGTTTTGGCCAATGCTTTTTTATTGCATAACATGTTGATGAGGGAAGATTTCCCTACATTACTCCGGCCGATAAATGCAAACTCCGGCCGGTCGGCCTTCGGGCACTGCGTATATTCAGCACTGCTCTTTACGTACTCCGCAGATACAATTTCCATAACTGCAAATTTACAGGGAAGGACGCAATCGCAGATGAAAAGGGACCGGCACCTGTTGCTTTTCACCGCTCAGTACCAGTTTTGCCGCCTCCTCGCCCATAGCTGCAAAATCGGTAGAAAAGGTGGTAATCCCCTGCAGGATCAGCCGTTTTAAAGGAGTTTCATTATAGCTGATCACGCCTACTTCCTTTCCGATCTCCAGCCTGGCTGCCATGATCTTATCCACCAGGGTCACCAGGTCATCTTCCATCAAACAGATATATACTTCTTTAGGGGCTACAGATTCCTTGTGAATATGATGTACGATCTCCCCGTTAAAGGCATACTGCTGGCAAAAACGCTTAAAGCCCTTTGTAATTTCGACCGGAAAGTAGGAATACTCCGGTACAATGATCTTTAATGTTTCATAGTGCTTCAGCCGGTCCAGTGCTTTTTCGAGCGACTGGTAAATATCTTCTTCAAAATTTTCATACACGGCGCTGACATCGCCGGTTACCCCCGGTACCAGTTTGTCCAGCAATATCAGTTTTTCCTTGGGCAGTGCGTTAATAATCTCGGAAGCACCTTCTCCTCCCTCCAGGAAATGGGTAATGATCACAAAATGCGTATACTGCTTTTCCACTCCGGATATGAGTTTTTTAAACAGATTGAAATCATTGTTATAAATATAAAAATCGATCAGGGCTGTTGGTCCCAGGGTTTTAACAAATGCGTCGTAAATGATCTTTTTATGCGTGCTCAGCTTATTAAACAATAAAAAGATCTTTAATGAACTTTGAAATTCGCCGGCCTTTACAAAGTATCCTTTGCCGGGCACAGAGCCCAGCACCCCCATACGTTTGAGGTGTTTATAGGCTTTTTCTGCTGTATCGCGGGAGATCTCAAACTCGTAGCTCAATTCATTGATAGATGGCAGCACCTCGTCTTTCCGGATGCTTCCGTCGGCAATGGCGTTAATAATAGATTGGGCCAATTGCTGATATTTGGGTGTGGCCGATAATACGTCCAGTTCAATATGCTTTAAAATACTCATTTCGGTAACAGGCCATGCTGGCGACTAAAAATAGGCAAAATAAATGAAGATCAGCAGATGAAATGCGGGCGCATCACTGTTCAATTCTTGTTACCTTTGCGGTTTATGACAGAGTTTTCGCACGACCATATCATTCCTTACAAGGAATCCGGAAAATCAAAAAAAGAGCAGGTGGCCGAGATGTTCGACCGTATTGCGCCACGGTACGACCTTACCAACCGGGTGCTTTCGGGCCGCACCGATGTAGCCTGGCGCAAAAAAGCCATCGGGATGCTCAAAAAATACCAGCCGCAGCAAATACTGGATATTGCAACCGGAACCGGTGATATGGCTTTACGGGCCTTTAAGATGCTGGCCCCCCGGCATATTACAGGCGTAGACATTTCTGCCCAGATGCTGGAAGTGGGCCGGCAAAAGATCGCAAAGGAAGGGTTAAGCGATAACATAACGCTGGAGCAGGGCGATTCCGAAAACCTCCGGTTCCCGGATCAGCAATTCGATGCTGCTATGGCCGCATTCGGAGTCCGCAATTTTGAAAACCTGGAAAAAGGGCTTTCGGAAATGCATCGTGTATTAAAACCGGGAGGGCAATTGCTGATCATCGAATTTTCGCGGCCCCGTCCGGGTATTTTCAAAGGAGTGTACCAGCTTTATATGAACGTGGTGGCGCCGCAGATCGCCGGTCTGTTAAAACAGAATAAGGAAGCCTATCAATACCTGAACCAATCGGCCCGCGCCTTTCCGGAACGTAAGGATTTTACAACGATCCTTGAAAAAGTAGGTTTTTCAAAAGCCCGGTATAAGGCGCTTACGCTGGGGATCTGTTGTATTTATACGGCGGAGAAGCAGTGAGTTGTCTGCGGTCAGCTTCAGCTATCAGACTACAGCGGTCAGATCTCAGCTTTGAGCTGTCAGATTCCAGCTTTGAGCATCAGGAATCCGGCTTCAAAGATCCGGCATCGGGCATGCCTCATCCCTTAAACATGAATTTTAAACGTGAAAATCGTATCCCTGGTTCCATCCATAACAGAGCTTTTATACACCCTGGGGCTGGAGCAGGAGGTAACAGGCATTACTAAATTCTGCATCCATCCGCAAACATGGTTCCGTACCAAAACAAGAGTGGGTGGCACCAAGACCCTGGATATTGAAAAGATCATGGTGCTTCAGCCGGACCTGATCATTGCCAATAAGGAAGAAAATATAAAAGAGCAGGTGGAAACGCTGGCGGGCCGCTTTCCCGTTCTCCTTACTGATGTAAATGACTATGCGGGTGCGCTGGAAATGATCCGCGAAGTAGGCGCCCGTACGAATCGTAAAGAAGAAGCCCATATATTGATCACGGCCATTGATGCGGCCTTTGCCCGCCTTGACACCGGTCCGCCGGGAACAGCCGTCTATTTTATCTGGAGGGATCCCTGGATGACGGCAGGCGGCGATACGTTCATCCATGATATGATGCGCCGTGCCGGTTTTGTGAACCTGTATGCGCCCTACAACAGATACCCTGTGATCGACCCGGTGGAGTTACCGGCACTTCAGCCGGACTATATCCTGCTCTCCTCCGAACCTTACCCGTTTAAAGAAAGACATAAAGCGGCATTGCAGCAGCTTTTGCCCGATGCAACCATCCTGCTGGTGGACGGTGAATTGTTCAGCTGGTATGGCAGCAGGATGCTGAATGCACCTGCTTATTTTAAGCAATTGCGGGCCAATCATTCATTCAGGCCTTAAAAGCGTAAGCGGCAACTCCATTCCTGTTTTTACACGATCCATAGCCACAAAGGTTTTAAAATGCCTGATGTTGTCATTACTGAAAAATAACCGGCGGGTCAGCTCCTCGTAGGCGTGCATGGAGTCCACCACAATCACTAATATAAAATCCGTTCCTCCGGTAACATAATAACACTGCTGTACCTCCGGAGCACGCTTAAAATGTTCTTTTGCCGCGTCCAGCAGATCGATCTTCTCCGCCTCCATAACTACTTCCACCAGGAGGGTAATCGGTCGCCCCACCTTATCCGGATCAATCACCGCCACATTAGCCCGGATAACACCGGTATTGTGCAGTCGCCGGATCCTGCGCTGAACAGCGGGCGCCGAAAGACCAATCTGTTCCCCGATGTCCCGTTGAGAGATCCCGTTGTCTTTCTGCAGTATATCCAGTATCTGCAGGTCAAATGCATCAAGCGCTTCCATAACCTCTTCTTAATGAAACAAAATTGCAAAACACCCGATAAATTTAATAAAATATTCCCCCCGGCCCGTTCTAAATTTGCGCACGCATTCCATTTGATATTTATGATAAAGCAGCATTACGGTCATTTTAAAAAAAGCCCGTCTCTAAAAGGTATTTTGCTGGCACTCTCCGGTGCCTCTTTATGGGGTGTTTCCGGCACCTTCAGTCAGTTTCTTTTCCAGCAGCGGAACATTAATGTAGAATGGCTGATGGCCATGCGGATGCTGGTTTCCGGTATCCTGCTGCTGGTCTTTTCGGGAATTAAAAAAGACAGCGACCTGTGGAAAGTGTGGCACACAAAAAAAGACGGGCTTCAGCTACTGGTGTTTGGGCTTACCGGCATGCTGGCGGTACAGTATACTTATTTTGCAGCCATCCGGCATTCCAATGCAGCTACGGCTACCGTACTGCAATATGCCGGCCCTGTAATGATCGCCGGGTATCTGGCCATTAAAAATAAAAAAGCCCCGACACGGCCCGAGTACCTTGCGATCCTCATGGCTGTATCAGGCACTTTTTTACTGGTTACCCACGGCAATGTCAATAGCCTCAACATTTCGCAAACGGCCCTTATGTTAGGCATCGCCTCCGCCGTAGCCCTGGCCATCTACACACTGCAGCCTGTTTCCCTGCTAAGCAAATACAGTTCCGCCACTATTATCGGGTGGGGCCTGCTGACCGGAGGTGTGGCTATATCCTTTGTTAAAGCGCCCTGGCATGCGGAAGGCATCTGGGACCACTATACCTACAGCTATATCCTGTTTGTTATTTTACTGGGCACGCTTGTTCCTTTTTATGCCTATCTCTCCGCCGTGAAGATCATTGGCGGACAAAAGGCCAGCCTGCTTGCTTCTGCCGAGCCGCTTTCCGCAACAATTATTGCAGTCTTATGGCTGCATGTTTCCTTTGGATTTATTGACTGGATCGGGAGCGGGCTCATTATCGCTACGGTATTTTTACTGAGCCGTAAGGAGCGCAACAGCGTGCCGTCACCGGTTGCCGCTGATAAAAATGGTACAGACAGGAACACAGCCGGCACTGCTGCATCCCTGTCTGCAGACTGATCAATGCAGGGTAGGATCAAAGGAGCCACCCCAATCCTTGTTCTGTTCCAGCTTTGTGGTTTTATTGATGATGCTCTGGGCAATCGGATAAAAATAATATTTCTCCGGAACGATGTTCTTTTGCACACCCGTTTGCGGTACCTGCACTACGGAATATTTAAAATTACTTTCAGAAAGACTGAAAGCACCGGCCTGCTGCTGCGCCTGCAGTATCGGCATTTCTGACCCATCGGCATTGATCGCAATGGCTTCCACGCCGCTTTTGGTCTTCTGATCCAGCAGGTTGAACATCCGCCAGCGGCGCAGGTCGTTGAAGCGATGCCCTTCAAAACACAATTCGATATTCCGTTCATTCATAATTGCCAGCCGCACCTGGTCCCTGGTAGCAGCCGTAATGCCATAGGCACTTCCTGCTCCCGGTTCAATACCGGCCCGTTTGCGTATTTCCTTCAGTAGTACCAGTGCATCGGCCGTATGTCCCGTTTCATTGGCTGCCTCCGCATAGTTCAGCATCACTTCAGCAAAACGCATCAGTACAAAATCGATATCGTACTGTTGTACATTGGGCTGGGTCAGGTTCAGGTTACAGTTCTTGAGGATAAAGAAACCGGTATAGGTATTGTTGTTGGTGGATTTATCCCCCACATGCGGATTCACTCCAAAATTATCATTGGCCGAAGCAATGCCTACACTGGTGTATTGCTTATAGCCTTTTGGAGTACCCGCCACGGGGAACAACCGGGCATTCCAGAGAATGGATTTTTCAAAACGGGGATCCCGGTTCTTCCAGTACGATTGCAGGAAGACCGCATCCGACTGGTGGTAAGCACCCGTAAGATCACTGTACAATTTGCCGTCCTTCATCGGAAACGCCTTTACAAATTCCCAGGTAGGACATGCGGAGGCGTTGCCCCTGCTCAGGGAACCCGGCCGCGCACCAAAATCCCAGCCGGCCGTTTTACCCGGGAATTTATTGATGACCGGGAAAACGATCTCTGAATTCTTTTCAGACAAAGCGATCTTACCGTAGTCCTCAATCAGACCATATCCCTGGCTCTTCAGGCTTTCATAGGCTTTCTTGTTCTCCGCATAAGCATCGGCCCAGTAGGTATTATTCCAGGGATTGCCGGGATTGAACTGCGGCGAGGCCTTATACAAAAGCACTTTGGCCTTGAACGCCTGCGCAAAATTTCCGTCGATATGACCCCAGTCGGTAGAAGTAACATCGATCTTTGCCGGTAATAATGCGAGTGCCTTATCCAGGTCGTCCATAATAAAATCAAAACATTCCTTCGTGGAATTACGCGGCAGGTCCAGGTCGTCCTGGTAGCGGTCCAGCGGCATTGTAACGATCGGCACCCCTCCATATTCCTTTACCATTGAAAAATAGGTATAGGCACGCATAAAATAAGCCTGTGCCAGAATGCCGTCCTTCTCCGCCTGGCTCAGCGTTCCGGCCTGTACATCGCGGATCGCCAGGTTGGCCAGCCGCACATTACTATAATCCCAAAAAGCGGTGGAAGCGCCGGTTACCGTAATGGCATCTTCACCAAAGGCGATCCCGGAAAGCTGTTCACTGTTGCGGTCTGCCGCCACATTCCAGTTTCCGAATTTATTATAGAGGTTGGCCACAAAAGCATTAGCCTGTTGCGGATCATTCCACACCTGTTCCGGCTGGTAGTTGTTCACATCTTCGATATCCAGCACTTTAGAGCAACGGATGCCCAGGATAACGACGCATAAAAATATAAATAGCTGTTTCATTGAAATACTGGTTTAGATTTAAAAGGTAAGGTTCAAACCGGCGGTAATGGTCCGCATTACGGGGTATGAATCATAGTTCTTCTGCTCCGGATCCTGGAACTCCTTCAGCTTTGAAATAGCAAAGAGGTTGGTTCCATTTATAAATAGCTGGGCATTGGTCAGCTTCAGCCCATTGATCCAGCGGGCCGGAAGTGCATAGCCAATGTTCAGGTTCTTCAAACGCATATAAGCGCCGTTGCGGATCCAGAAGGTTGAACCATCCGCACCCGATTCCAGCCAGTTCTGTCCCACCACGCGCGGGTATTTGGCCTCCGGGTTTTCGTGGGTCCACACATCGCTGGCCCATATGGGGTAATATACACGGAAATTACCGCCCCACTGGCGGATGCCCGGCCCATCCTGGTTGCTGATCATTACATCATAGGAGGTTACTCCCTGGAAGTGTGCATCCAATGAAAGCCCTTTCCACGATATGTTGAAACCAAAACCATAATTGATCCGCGGTTTTCCGTTTTTGCTCAGCAGCTGCACATCATTCCCATCGATTCTTCCGTCTCCACCAGGGGTAAAACCATCGCCTCTTACATCTTCATAAATGATCGCACCCATGTATGGGGGCCGGTCGTAATAATTATAGCCTTTGGCGATGAGCTCATCCAGCTGTTGCTGTGTGCGTACGATGCCCAGCGCTTTAAAGCCATAGATACGGTCCTCAGGCTGGCCGATGCGGGTACGAAAATGCTCCACTCCATCCGGCCCATAGGCTACCGGCTCATCCAGCACATCCCAGCGGTCGCGGGCATAACCCATATTCGCATATACGGCATAGGAGAGCTCCTTCCCCGCCCTGTCGCTCCACTGCATATCAAACTCCGCTCCTTTAAAGGAACGCACCGCATAGTTCTCCGGTGCCGGCATGGCGCCATAAACATCCGGTATGGCCACCACGCGCGAAGCCAGAATATCCTTCATCCGGTTGGTAAAGAAATCGAGTCTTCCGGAAAGACGGTTGTTCAGGGTGGCAAAGTCCAGACCGATATTCTTGTTTTCCACGGTAGCCCAGGTTAAACCGGGCACCGGCACCGGGCTGGGGCGAATGGTCTTATACAACCGGTCGCCAAACACATAAGGCGTGCTGTTCTGATAGGTTTCATTATACAAAAACCCATCAATTACCTGCGGATCTGCAATGTTGGAATAGTTCAGATCATTTCCGGTGGTACCATAAGATGCCCGGATCTTCAGTTCGTTCATAAATGCAACATGGTCCTTAAAGAAAGCTTCCTGTGAAAGCCGCCAGGCCAGTGATACAGACGGATAAGCCCCCCATTTATGTCCTTTGGCAAAGGCGCTGTTGCCATCATACCGCAGCGATGCCTCAGCAATATAGCGATTGGCATAGTTGTAATTCAGTCTCCCGATCCAGGACTGCGCAGCGCCCAACCCCTCAAGGCCATCGGCAAACCGGTCTGCCGGGTCAGCAGAATATGGAAAGAACTGATCAATATTGGCAATGGGATTATACGCCGTGGAGATCGAGCGGTAAAAGTGATTCTGCCGCTGCTCAAACACCGCAAGGGCATCGATAGCATGTTTGCCAAAACTGCGGTTATAGGTCAGGAAGGCATTAAACTGGTACTTCCAGCCATTCTCCTGCTGATAGCGTAAAAAGGGCGCCTGCTGACTGAAATTAAAGATATTGATCTTATCCGGATCCGGTGGGCCGGGTACGAACCGGTTATTGGGATCGCCCTGTATGAACACATAATTCTTCTGGAAGGTCATGTACCACTTACGTAAGAAATCGTTGGCTTCATAATTGCCCACGATCTTGGCGGCCAGCCCCCGGGTGATCTTATGCAAATTGATGTCCAGCGTGGCAATCGTATTCAGCTGCCGTTTCCTCGTTTTGATATAGCGGTCGCCCATTACCTGGTCGATCACGCTCCAGGCCTGCCAGCTGCCCATGGGTGTTTGCACCGGGTAATCCGTTATATGATCTGCCGGCGTTCCGTCTGCATTGATATAAAAGGGATACAGCTTGGGCCAGTTAAAGGTAACCCTGTAAAAGTCCGATACATCATAATCATCATCCGGAGAGAAGGGCCAGTAAAACTTATCGGAGTTTTGCTGCGCCGCCGCAATATTCATATTCAGCTTGATATCGTCGGTGATCTTTGCCGTGATATTTGAACGCAGGTTAAATTTTTTATACCCCAGGTTTTCATAAGAACCATTTTCGCCGGTATAGCTGATCATATTATAGTAATTCAGTTTTTCGCTTCCCCCGGAAACATCCAGCAGGTATTTTTGCACAGTAGGGTTACGCCATACCCAGTCATTCACATTATAGTTCTTATCCTTAAAATAATTGAACTCGGCCTCACCGTTTGGCAACGGATCATCTTTTTTGTTGTATTCGTTATTGAACTCCACCACCCGGTTTTGATAGATCAGTTCATCGGTGGCAGTGGTACGATCGCTGAGCAGCGTCCTTGTAGGCCGGGATTCTGAAAAGGAGGTCTGAAAATGCAGGGTCGGCTTTTGGGCCGTTCCCTTTTTTGTGGTAACCACTACGACCCCGTTACCCGCTCTTGAGCCGTATATGGAAGCCGTGGCGGCGTCCTTCAATACGTTCATCTGATCGATCTCATTCGGGTCCAGTGCATCAAACTCGGCCTTGCCCTTGATCACGCCATCGATCACATACAGGGGCTCGCCATTGGCTCCGCGGATGCGGATGCTGGAGCTGGCACCCGAAAGACCGGAAGAGTTGGTGACCGTTACTCCCGGGGCGCGGCCCGCCAGCGTATTGGACATATTGGTGGCCGGAATATCGTTTAATTTTTTGGTGCTGATACTGGTAACGGCACCCGTCAAATTGGAACGTTTCTGCGCACCATAGCCCACTACTACTACTTCATCCAATGCGGCAGTGTTAGATAAAAGCCGGATCTGCAACGTTGCTTCATTACCAATAGTCAGCTCCTGTGGCTGGTACCCGATAGCGGTGATCTCCAACACATCGCCCGCGGTCACATTGATCCTGAACGAACCGTCTGCCGCAGTGGCAACGGCCGTGGATTTTCCCTTTATCTTAATAGTAGCTCCGGCTACGGGATTGCCGGTAGAGTCGGTTACCTTTCCTTCAACAGGCGTTGCCTGTATCAACAGCGGAAGATGATGGTCTGCAGCGGGCGGTGCCGCCTGCAGCGTACTCAGTTTTAACAGACAACACAGCAGAACCGTGAAGCCTGCAACATACTTCTGGAATCTTGTTTGCATAAGCGCTCGTGATTTTAAAGTTTAAAGAATGGGATCCATTTGAGGGCAGCAAAAAAAGGGGCACTAATGGCAACAGACGGGCATAACGCCATCGTACATACAATAACGTTTTTACATTCTCAGGTATCTATTTCTACATGTTTCAGGCATTCCTTTTTTTACCAGGAAAAAGGAGGAATTACGTTTGATTTAGAGGGTTCATTGAGGTTTCGAGGGTTTATTGAAAAAATAGAGAATAGCGAGACAAATGTTATCGAAAAAAATGCGCAAACAAAATTTTTTTCAGTATTTTTTAAAATAAAGTCCACAAAATATCATTATTTATACAATAAACAGAGATCTTTATTAAAAAAATATAAAAACATAAGGCCGCCATGATCGAAAGGGTGCCGGACGCCCGGTCATGGTTCCTGGCAAATCTTCCAAAACACAGAGGGCCCAGCCATTCAAATAAAAACGTTTCAGGAACGGATCCGCAGCCGTTTTTTATGAGCCCGGCTGTAGTACAGATGGCCGCATCCTTGCGTCGCACACTTGTGCTTCTGTACCGGTATCGGCTGGTTCTTACGGTACCGGGATTACAACGGGTAAATGACTACTATAACATCAACACAAGATCCAGCGCTTTCCGGTTGTTCTGTTTCTCTGAGAAGCTGTGTAAAAAATCCCCGGCGGCCCAACCGGATGACCTGGTCATGCGGAAATGACGTAGCCGGGCCGGAACAGGAACGGCTGCCCCAACATAATTTCCGTAAAAGAAGGTTATGCTGCCTTACCTGCTCATTAACACAATAAATAGTTAGTTTTAGGGCCTTCTATCATCAACGCAAAAAAATTGAAGCAGTTTCCACCAGGTATCGTCTTTAAATATCCCTGGAGAAAATACCAGCAGCGGGTATTGAACGATCTTGACATTTATAAGAAAGATAACCACCTGCACATTGTAGCACCTCCCGGATCAGGAAAAACGGTACTGGGCCTGCAGCTTTGCCTGGAGCTTCAGCAACCGGTACTGATACTGGCCCCTACCCTCGCCATCAGGGACCAGTGGGCCGACCGGTTCCGCGCGCTTTTTCTACAGACAGAAGCCCTTCCCGACTGGGTTTCGCTTGATATCCGCAGGCCATCACTAATGACCATTGTTACTTACCAGGGACTGCATGCCGCATGCAGCAACTTCAGGGGACCGGAGGCCGGAGCGTACGAAAGTGTTGAAGAACCCGCTGGTGTCAAAAACCCCAACCTGGAAGCCGTGCTTAAAAAGCTCCGGACCGCAGGTATCAGAACTGTGATCGCGGATGAGGCCCACCACCTGAAAAATGAATGGTGGCATACGGTCTTTGCGGTTAAGGACCGGCTTCAGCCTGTTGTTGTAGGCTTAACGGCAACGCCCCCTTACGATGTGTCCTGGGCCGAATGGCAGCGTTATACCTTACTGAACGGACCGGTAGACGCAGAGATCACCGTTCCGGAACTGATACAGGAAGGCGATCTTTGCCCGCATCAGGACCATATTTTATACACACTTCCAACTGCAGAAGAAAGTGTTGAACTGGACCGGTTCAAAGCTGAATCCGAAAAAATCATGCAGTCATTAAGCACCGACCCGGATCTGACCGCGGCCATAGAATAGCTGCCGGCATGGAATGATCCGTTGCAACACCTGGAATGGATCTATGAAAATATGGAGCCCTATATGGCCTGCCTGGTTTTTATGACCCATCAACAGAAAGAGATCCCACCCGCACATAAAGCCGTTACAGATCATCCGGACTACCCGGTACCGGTACCGGATGCACACTGGCTGGGGATATTGATACTATTTTTTCTTTATGATCCGCATCCCGTTTTTGATACCTGGGCCCTGCAACGGCAGCAACTGGAATCCCGCCTCAAAAAAGCCGGCATCCTGGAACGCAAAACGATCAGCTTTACCGAGAACCGCAAGATCAATGCATTGCGGGCGTCCTGCATCAATAAACTGAAGGCCATCCGGTCGATCGTTGCATTTGAATACGAACAGGCCGGGCCTGCAACGCGATGTGTCATCTTATCGGACCATATCCGTAAAGAATGCTTATCCGATAAGGACACCATTAACAGGCTGGGCGTTATACCGGTTTTTGAAACACTGAGAAGAGCGAACAAGGACAACAAAAAGCTGGGGGTATTGACCGGCTCCCTGGTCATCATTCCGCAAACAGCACTTCCCCTGCTGCAAGCCATTGCATTACCGGGTAGTTTTACAACGGAGCCGCTAAACTATGATGCCCGATACCTGATGCTCAACACCGCACCCGGACACAGGCCAAACGCCGTATTGCTCGTAACCGCGCTTTTTAAACAGGGAGCTATCGAAGTGCTGGCCGGTACAAAATCGCTGCTGGGCGAGGGCTGGGATGCCCCGGAGATCAATACCCTTATCCTGGCCAGTACGATCGGTTCTTTTGTGCTATCGAACCAGATGCGGGGCCGTGCCATCCGTACTGTTCGCAATGATCCCGGAAAAACTGCAAACATATGGCACCTGGCCTGCGTGTACCCTGCATTTCAAAACGGGGGAAACGACTACCAGACAATGATACGCCGGTTTAAAGGGTTTGTTGGTATCACTTCCGGCGATCCTTCCGTTATAGAAAATGGTATTGACCGGCTGAATCCTCCGGCAGACCTGACCAATGCAGCGCTGCTCCATCACCATTCCCAAAAAAGCTTTGACCATGCAAAGGAACGAAAGCTTCTCAAACAAAGATGGACCGAAGCCATTGCCAAGGGCAACCGGCTCACAGACATATTGAAGATTCCCTTTCCGGAAAAAAGGCCCTATGAGCAAACCCGTAAGCTTTATCTGTTCCGCACAATACGTAACCTGTTCTTTGTTATAGCACTGGCGTTTACGCATTTTATACGGGATGCACTCATCACTTATCTTAAACTGTACAAAGCCATCAGCACCGGCGCCGGACTCACTCTTTTTATTTCCATTTTCTCTTTGGGAGGCATCGTCATTTTTGGAAGCGCCACTTATAAGGCCCTTAAGATCTACATAAAATACCGCGACATTGGCAAAGACCTCAAACGCATTGGTCAGGCATTGCTGAATACCCTGATCTATACCGGGGCCATTAAGTCTGCGGAAGAAACACTGGAAGTAGTAACAACAAAAGAAAAAGCGGGGGCCGTTTTCTGTCATCTGGAAGGAGGCACTTCAAGAGAACGTGCTATTTTCATGGATGCACTTTTTGAGCTGGTGGATCCCATTAAAAATCCGCGCTATATCATCATCCGCAAAAGCCGGTTTTTGTTTTTTGTAAACCAGCAGGACTACCATGCCGTTCCCGGTTTACTGGCCCGGCATCAACATGCAGCCAACACTTTTAAGGACCAATGGAAAACGCATGTGGGAAACTGCGAGCTGGTCTATACACGGACTTTACAAGGTCGCAAACTGCTTTTATACACCCGGCTAAGATCACTGGCCTCCGTGCTGGAAAACAAGCCGGAGCATACCAGTAAATGGACCTGACCCCTTGGTTGTTTCATTACCGGTAAAAAAAAATCTCAAAAAAGTTTGGCAATCCCGGCAAATAGTGACTACTTTTGCTCCAGTTCTTGAAAATTTTCTTATCCAGAAAGACCGAGGGACTTGACCCGATGACGTCTTGGCAACCTCCGCATTGCGCGGGAAGGTGCCACCTTCAACCACACTTGTGGAAAGATAAGTTAGAAAAAGCTTTTTCATTATTTACAAAATAACTGAATGCGCTTCTGACTTGTCGGGAGCGCATTTTTTTTTGCTCCCGGCATCACTGTCGTTCGTTTTTCCGGATGGATTTTTCAGGTGTATTCTTCACAGTTAAAAACAAAAAAATGAAAGAGCAAACAAAGATCTTACACAGCATTCCTGTAGATGAACTGACCGGCGCCATTTCCACGCCTATTTACCAGACCTCTACTTTTGTACAGGAGGCCCCGGGCCTGCACCGTGGCTATGACTATTCCCGTACAAACAACCCCACACGCGCAGCACTGGAGCAACTCATTGCAACACTGGAAGGTGGCAGCAACGGCTTTGCCTTTGCCAGTGGTCTGGCGGCAATTGATGCCGTTGTAAAACTATTGAACGCCGGCGATGAAATTCTGGCCGTGGATGATATCTATGGCGGCGCCTTCCGGCTGTTCACTCATATCTATCAAAAATTTGGCATCCGGGTAAACTATACCGATACCACGGATACGGAACAGGTCGCAAAAGCCATTACCCCAAAAACGAAACTGATCTGGATCGAAACTCCAACCAATCCCACGCTGAAGATCTCTGATATCCGCGCCATTGCCACCATTGCCCAGGCACATAACATCCTGCTTTGTGTGGATAATACCTTTGCTTCACCGGCTGCCCAGAAACCACTGGAGCTTGGGGCCGATATCGTCGTACATAGTGCCACCAAATATCTTGCAGGGCACAGTGATGTGATCGCCGGGCTGGTGATTACAAAGGACAATGAACTGGGAACCCAGATCAAGTTCATTCAAAATGCCTCCGGCGCCATATTGGGACCGTTTGACAGCTGGCTCACGATCCGCGGTATTGAAACCCTGTCCCTGCGTATTGTTCAGCATTCAAACAATGCACAGGCCGTTGCTGAATTTCTGCAAACGCAGGAGTTTGTTAAAAACGTGTATTATCCGGGACTTCCAGCTCATCACAATCATGCCATTGCAAAACAGCAGCAAAAATATTTTGGAGGCATCGTCAGTTTTGATCTGCACGCAGATGATAAAAACACCGCTGTGCAACTGGTAAAAGCCACCCGTTATTTTCAACTTGCGGAGAGCCTGGGTGGTGTAAAAAGCCTGGTTTGTTTACCCAGTGAAATGACGCATAAATCCATTCCGGCTGCCATCCGCCACCAGTCTGGCGTTACCGATAGCCTGGTACGCCTTTCTGTAGGACTGGAGGATGCAGAAGACCTGATCCTTGACCTGAAAAAGGCCATCCGCATCGCAGCCGGAAGACCAATACCTGTTAGATCTTAAGACCTAACAGGTATCGGGATTAATACGCGCTGGCTGCATCCAGTGTTGCAAGCGCGTCAGCTGAAAGCGTCAGGCGCACCGCATCGGTCATGCTTTGCATCTGGCCAATGCTCGTTGCGCTTACGATGGGTGCGGTAACAGAAGGCCGGGCCAGCAGCCAGGCCAATGCCACCGCTGCAGGACTTGTATGATTTTCAGCAGCTATCCCGTCAAGCGCGGCCAGGATCTTTTTGCCCCGTTCATCGAGCATCTTTTTTATACCTGCCCCTCTCGCACTTTTAGCAAGATCGCTTTCATTGCGGTACTTTCCGGTTAAAAAACCACTGGCCAGTGAGTAATAAGTGATCACACCCAATCCGTGTGCCGTTACGATCGGCTCATATTGTGTTTCGTATTGTTCCCGGTGATACAGGTTATATTCCGGTTGCAGGGTCTGGTATACCGGCAGCTGATGTGCAGCCGATGCTGTTAACGAAGCCTCCAGCCGCTGTGGCGATAAATTAGATGCACCAATCCACCGTACCTTACCTTCTTTGATCAGCTGATCGTAGGCCTCCAGTGTTTCTTCAACAGGAACCAATTCATTATCAAAATGGGTCTGGTAAAGATCAATGGTCTCTATCTGCAACCGTTTCAAAGAAAGTTCCACATGCTTCAGGATGTATGCTTTTGAAGTATCCGGTTGTGGCTGATCCGGCATGGCACCGCCCACTTTCGTAGCAATCAGCACTTCGTTCCGCTTTCCAGTTCTTTTCAGCCAGTTACCGATAACGGTTTCCGATTCGCCGCCCTTATTACCGGGTGCCCAGTAAGCATACTGGTTGGCTGTATCGATCAGGTTAAATCCATCTCCTACAAAATGGTCCAGCAACTCAAAAGAAGTTTTTTCATCGATGGTCCAGCCAAATACATTGCCTCCGAAAACAATAGGAGCAATCTGCAGACCGGTATGCCCAAGTGTTATCTTATTCATATCTTCGTTTTTATGGTTTAAGAACAGTTCAGACGGAATATTGTTCAGCTTTGTTAGCAAACACTGAACAATGCTCTAACTCAAGGGCTTTAATGACGCAGCGAACGTATCTTTAAGTTATATTTGTACCTCCACTCATTTTAAACCCTGATCAGATGAACAAATCAGCCATCCATCCGATGCCGGAATACTTTGACCGCTATATTAACCAGGTACCGGAAGATCTGGAGATCATACCCGCCATTCAAAAGAGTATCCTGGATATTTACCAACTGGATAAGGAAAAAATAGACAGTCTGGGCGACGAAGTATATGCGCCCGGCAAGTGGACCATAAAGCAGATCCTTTTACATATAGCCGATACGGAACGCGTATTTATTTACCGGGCATTGCGTTTTGCCAGAAAAGACAACACCCCGGTACAATCCTTTGATGAGAATTTATTTGCCGAAAATTCAGCAGCCGGTGAGCGCACGCTTGAGTCGCTGCTGGATGAACTGGTAGCATTGCGTCAAAGTACGCTCGCCTTCTACAAGAACCTGAGCAATGAACAACTGCTGGCGATCGGGCATACGTATAAGTCGGAGATGTCGGTACTGGCCATGGGTTTTACGATCGTAGGGCATCAGACTCACCATTTCAGGATCATTGAAGACCGGTATTTCCCGCTGCTGAACGCGCAATAAATGAGTTTCTATTTTTGCTTACAATTCCGGTTACTTAACCGGCATATAAAGGACTTTGGCCTTCCCCCGCTGTGGGGATGGCTGCTGGGCATTACAGGGTTCTTTCTTTTTTCGTGGCTGTTGTTTGTAAAAATAAGCTTCGCACTTTATCTGTACCTGTTACTGGCGGCCTCATGGCTGTTACAACTCAGTAACAGGAAACGATCCAACTTCCTGAAGATCATTTTTCCGGATCGTTCCCTGCACAGCGTCCGGATGGCAGAAAATACGATCGTTGCAATGCCGTTCATATTATTCCTGTTGTACCGCCAGTATTTCCTGGCAGCGATATTACTGTTACCGGCATCCTTAGCACTCAGCTTTTTTCATCATTCAAGCGGTATTAATGCATCCCTTCCCACCCCTTTTGGAAAAAAGCCTTTTGAATTTGTCACCGGTTTCCGGCAATCGCTGCTCTTTACTGCAGGCGCTTACCTGCTTACAGGCATCGGTATCTTTGTCAGCAACTTCAATCTTTGCCTCTTCGCTTATGGTGTAATCTTTCTGTTGATCTTCTCTTTTTATACAAAACCCGAACCGTTATTCTATCTGTGGAACTTTGCCTTTACCCCTGCCGGGTTTCTGAAAGAAAAGATCAAAGCAGCCATGCTACATACTACCATTCTTACGATTATCCCCCTGGTAACGCTGTTGATCATTTATCCTGAAAAGTGGTGGATGATCGCCGGCATTCAATTGCTGGGATACCTGTATATTGTACAGATCGTGCTGATCAAATACATCGCCTATCCCGGGGAGATCACGTTGATACAGGCACTTATTTTTTCAGCCAGTATTTTTTTTCCACCCCTGCTGCTGGGCCTCATCCCGTTTTACTACTCAAGATCCGTTAACCGGTTAGCAACTTATCTTACATGATCACGATCGCGTCCCTTTCCAAAAGTTTCGGCAACCACCAGGTGTTAAAGAACATTTCCATTCGTTTTCAAACAGGAGGCGTGTATGGTATTGTTGGTGAAAACGGGGCAGGCAAAACTACCCTGTTCAACTGTATAGCAGGCATTGAGGGGCACCAGGGGCATATCACCGCGGATCATGCACCGCTGAAAGACCACCTGGGCTTTCTACAAACCGAGCCCTTCTTTTTTTCCAAGATCACCGGGGAAGAGTACCTCCGGCTGCTTTGCCAGGCACGCCATAAATCTGCAGAACACGCCGCACAAAAGAACATATTCGACCTTCCGTTAAACCAATACGCGGCTACCTATTCCACCGGAATGAAAAAGAAACTGGCCCTGATGGCGATCCTGATGCAGGAGAATGACTATTTTATCTTAGATGAGCCATTTAACGGTGTGGATATACAAAGCAACCTGCTCATTACCGGGATCATTCATAAGCTCCGGGATCTCGGCAAAACCATCCTGATCTCCTCACATATCTTCTCCACACTTCATGAAACCTGCGATGAGATCCATCTGCTGCAGAACGGCATCTTTACCAAAAAAGTGGCCCGGCCCGATTTCCATTTACTGGAGCAGGAGATGAAACAGGTATCCATTGGAAATAAAATTGACCGAATGGAACTAAAATAAGCGGGATCTATTTCCCGGACGCAACAGGGCTCCTGATACCGAGATGGTGCCCTTAACGACGTTTATGCTCGCATAGCCAATATAAACCGGAGCCACTAAGCGTTAGCGTTTGTCTGATTACCTGAAAAATAAGCACACCATAGTGCAGCATTTCGATGCTTCTAAGATGTCCTTTACTTGTGCGGTTACATAACCCGCCTGAACGGCCGTTCCGGAAAAACCCTAAAGTCCCCTGACAACTAAAGACCGGAAGATGGCATTAATTAACCTGAGTTAAGTGTTTTTTAAAAGAAAAACAGGAGCTTTGCCTTGCAAACAAACACACAACTGGCTGCTTTAAAAGGATTTGAATATACCATTATTCCAACATAAAAGATTGTGAATCTATCAAAGACAGCCGGGAGTGTTCAACAGAACACTCTTTTTTTATTTCTTAAACCGCTTCCTGATCAAATTAAATACCCGGAAAGACAGCATCCGTTCAACGGTGTTCATGTATAACGATTCATTCCCGGTTTTCCTTTAGCCGGCCGTTTACCTATTCCTTTTTTCAGAGACCGGTCTGCCGATTTTGGCACCGTCATTTCTTTGAAGCGTGGTGCCGGCTGCGGCGAAGTTATAAGCGGGATCAGCGGTACTACTTCATTGGGTTCATCATTCCCCAGCGCCTGCTGCAATTCTGCATAATGCCCTTCCAGTGCTGCTTTTATCTCTTTTGAGTCCTCCAGTGCTGCTTCTGTCTGGCGCAGTTTTAATTCTTTTATCAGCAAGGCGGGCTCACCGTAGTCTTCCAGGCGCAGCTGCAGCAATTGGATACGCCACTGAACTTTTGTTATTTTACAACGGTATTCCCGGGCCTGGCGCCCATCTCCGGCATTTGACAGACCGGCATTGAGTACGATCAGTTCGGTTTCCTGACTTCTAAGCTCCTCCCTTGCTTTGGAAACCACCCGGTGGTGCACGTGGACCCGGTGTTCAAGGGTCGCTTTTTTGTACTCCAGACTTTCTATTGTTGCAGATGCTGTTTTGAGGGCTGCATCACAATCTGCAGAGGTTAGCAGCCGCTTTACGTCATAAATGGCCATAACGAATGATTTTAGTGTTTTTATATTAAAATAAATATACAACTATCCAGAAGTGAAAACAAATAAATTTTAACGAACGAACAATACCTTTCCTGGCCACTCCTGAAACAGGTAACCATTCATGCAGCCCCGAAAATGACGATCCGTTTTCTCCCCTGAGATCCGTTTCTTCCGGGTAGCCTGCCTTAACAGAAACCATTTTCCAACAACGCAAGATCCGGATTCATTTTTTCATGAATAGCAGGCATCTTTGCGCTATCAATTACCGGATATGCAAAATTTATTGCCTTTTGACGGCACCGTTCATTATTACGGCAGGGTCCTGACCCCGGAAACCGCCGATATCTATTTCAAAGCGTTGCTAACCTCCGTCGAGTGGCGGAATGATGAGGCCGTTATCTTTGGTAAACGGATCGTTACGAAAAGAAAAGTAGCCTGGTACGGCAACGATAACTTTGAGTATACATATTCCAACACCACCAAAACAGCCTTGCCCTGGACAAAGGAACTCCTACAACTGAAAACAATATGCGAAGAAAAAACAGGTGAAAATTATAACTCCTGTCTGCTCAATCTCTACCATACCGGCGATGAAGGCATGGCCTGGCACAGCGATGCAGAACGGGAACTTAAAAAGAACGGCGCTATCGCATCCATGAGTCTTGGCGCAGAGCGGAAGTTCGCATTCAAGCATAAGGGGCTTGGTGACCGGGTGGATTGCCTGCTCGAACATGGAAGCCTGCTGGTAATGAAAGACGCCACACAAACCCACTGGCTGCACCGTCTTCCGCCTACCAAAAAGGTGCATACCGCCCGTATCAATCTTACGTTCCGGAGTATACACGGCAATCTTTGAGCGATCCGATCTGAAATTTCAGAATTGAGACCTGAGACATTATGTATAGAAAGGACCTGACTTCAAACCAGGAACAAATACAGAGCCTCCAGCCATCATCCGTCAGCAGCATCCGGCTTCAAACCCGCCGGTGGTCGCTGAAAGTGAAATGCGTTCCCTTAAGCATGAAGAATCAACTTCCCGTTTTTTACGTTAAACCATAAGACTGAACGCTCATTGCTGACCACTGAAAGCTGGCAGCAGCCCCCGTCCGCTCACATTCATGCTTACGGCCTGTTGCCAGGCGGGTTCGGATGACGGAGCACCCTGCGCAAAACATTAAAAATATCAACTGTTAAATCTCAACTTTCATTTCTGAATATAGCTGAAGTCTGATCCCTGACGGCTAAAAAAAAGCCATCCCGATCGAATCAGGACGGCTTCTCTTAACAAAATAAACAAAAACAAATCACCAAATTTTTGCACGTTCGCTTTCCGGCTTATACATTTTATCGCCCGGTTGCACATTGAATGCCTTATACCAGGGTTCAAAGTTTGTCAGGGGTCCGTTTGCTCTCCATTCAGCAGGCGAATGCGGATCGATCTTGATCAGCTGTTTGGCACGCTCGGGTGTTGACTTTCCTCTCCACACCTGCGCCCAGCTCAGGAAAAAACGCTGATCAGGCGTAAACCCATCAATGCGTTCATTACCCTGCCCCTGCTTTGTTTTTTTAAACGCATCATAAGCGATTGTAATACCACCCAGATCCGCGATATTCTCGCCCAGCGTCAGTGCGCCATTTACATGTATCGAATCCAGCACGGTATACTTATTGAACTGGTCTTCCACCATTTTTGTTTTGGACTTGAACTTCTTTTCATCTTCCGGCGTCCACCAGTTTTTCAGATTTCCATCGGCCGCATACTGAGCTCCCTGATCATCAAAGCCATGCGTCATTTCATGACCGATCACAGCCCCGATCCCTCCGTAGTTTACAGCATCGTCAGCCCCAAAATCAAAGAAGGGAAACTGCAGAATGGCCGCAGGAAAAACGATCTCGTTAAATGCAGGATTATAATATGCATTTACCGTATTGGGCGTCATACCCCATTCTGCCCTGTCCACCGGTTTTCCCAGTTTCGCCAGGTTGCGCTTATATTCAAAAGCCGCAGCATTCAGTACGTTCTGTACATAATTACCGGGAGTGATTTCCAGACCGGAATAGTCCTTCCATTGATCCGGGTAACCGATCTTTTTCATAAAGGAGCCCAGCTTTGCTTCCGCTTTCTGCTTGGTGACATCGCTCATCCAGTCGAGATTTTTGATCCGGTTATTGAAAGCGTCCTGCAGGTTTTGCACCAGCTCCATCATTTTCTGTTTTGCCTCCGGTTTAAAATACCGGTCTACATACAACTTGCCCAGTTGCTCTCCGATTGCCCCATTGATGATCTGCATTACCCGCTCCCAGCGAGGCTTCTGCTCTTTCTGTCCGCTTAAGGTTTTATCATAAAAATCAAAATGAGCTGCTTCAAAATCACGCCCCAGATAGGGAGCCATATCGGAAAGCAGGTTATAGGTCAGGTAAGCCTTCCACGTGTCTGCAGGTACCGAAGTTAGCAGCCCGGAAAGGGTTTTATAATATTGCGGTACCGTAACCAGCAGGGTATCCTGTCCGCTGATACCCATTTTGACAAACACATCCTTCCATGAAATACCCGGCGTTTGCTTCTCAAAAGCTTCCAGACTGAATTTGTTGTACATTTTTTGCGGATCCCTCATTTCCTTGGGGTACAAAGAAGCCGCAGCCAGTTTCTGTTCCAGGTCAAAGATCGCCAGCGCATCCCGGCCTGCAGTTGCGGTATCAGCTCCGCCCAAATGCAGGATCTTTTGTATGTAGGCTTTATAAGCCTCCCGGTTCTTTTCGGCGCCTGCATCTTTATCTGTATAGTAATCCTTCGAAGGCAATCCCAATCCGCCTTGTGTAAACTGTATGATATTGCGCGACACATTCTTGTCATCCGGGCCGATATAATTGGGCAATACCGTTTGCAGGCCGGTTTTTCCATTTTCAACGATCACATCCAGTAACTGCTGGGGTGTATGGATGGCCTTGATGGCATCCAGCTGTTTCTGAAGCCCGGTGATTCCGGCCTTTTCAATAGCAGCAGTGTCCATGCCGCTTTTATAAAAGGCCGCTACATTAAACTGCGGGGTTCCTGCCGTTGCGTTTTCCTTTGCCACTTCATCCAGCAGTGTATGCACCGATTTGTTGGTCTTATCCCGCAACTCGTCAAAACTGCCCCACCGGGTCTTGTCACCCGGAATGGGTGTACGTTTTACCCAGGTACCATTAACATACAGGAAAAAATCATCACCGGGTTTCACCGTTGTGTCCATATTGGCGCGATCCAGGTAAGTAGTGCGCTCCGCAGCTGTTTGCTCCTCTGGCTTGCCGGGGGCTACGCCGCACCCGATCACACCTGTTGCCAGTACAGCAACTGTAACGATCTTTTTGTATTGCATTTTTATATCAATTGTCCGCCAAAGGTAATCATCCGCCGTGTTGCCGGTCAAATATTTATATAAACGGTAAGGCCGGGCATCCCCGGAAATATGGGCAGATGCGCACCGGAATTGGTCCCCATGCGGCCAGTGACCGCTACCCATTTTTAATGGTTCAACATCAACTTAATCCGGGTTAAGTTATTTTTAAACCATCCGAAATCCCGCATCCGGAGAACATCTTGGTATAAACTTTGTGTCCACAAACAAGCCCCTAATGTCAGCTAAGAAATACCATTTTTATCTGATATGAAGCCCATCGCCGGGCGGCCCTCGAAACAGAACCGGTAAAATCCGCAGCTCTTTTAAACAGACCCCGTGTATTGATTCCATAACCGACAAAAAACTTATTTATGGCCCAGCTCACCCAGCCCGTTTTCAGTATCAACGGGAAGCCCATTGCCCAATTCACCACATTCTCCTTAAACCAGTCGATCTTTGAACACCACCGTTTTACACTTACCTGTCCGGCCCAGACCATCGATGGCAAGGCCGGTATCTTTCATACATCCAAGGATATGATCGGCGCCAGTTTTGGTGCGCGCATCACCGGTATCGGTACCAAAAGCGACCTGATGTTTAATGGCATTGTGACGGGGGTGGAAACGGCACGTTTTGCCGGACACCATGGTGATGTGATCATTACCGGCTACAGTCCGACGATTATCCTGGACAGTGGCCCCCATTGTAAAAGCTGGGAAAAGAAGGCCATTAAAAATATAGCCCAGGACGTATTGAAATTTTTTCCCCAGAATCTACTGGAGCCGAAGATACATCCGCTATATGGAGAAACGCTGGCCTATACGGTTCAGTATAAAGAAACAGCCTGGCAATTCCTGCAGCGGCTCACCGGTACTTACGGAGAATGGCTGTTCTGGGATGGCAGAAGTCTTCAGATAGGCCAGCCGGCAGACAGCAAAAAAGCCAGCCTTGTTTATGGAAGTCATCTCAGCAGTTTCAATGTTGCCCTGCAGGCCCGCCCCACACAGATGCAGATGATGGCCTGGGATTATATGAACAGCCAGGTTTACACCAGCCAGCCGGCGGATATTGAACAAAAGGCCGGGCTAAATCCATGGGGCACACAGGTATATAAATCCGGGCAGGCGGTATACAGCACCCAGCCCAAGCTCTGGAACAACCAGTTCCTGACCAATAAAAAGCAGCAGGATGATGTACTGAATATCCGAAGCGCCATGGAAAGCAGCCGCATGGTACGCTTTAACGGGCAAAGCGGTCACCCGGGGGTTGCTCTTGGTGGCAAGGTGGAGATCAACGGGAACAATGTATTCAGCAGTCAGACAGAAGGTTATGGCGATTACCTGGTAACAGCGGTACAGCATGAGGTAGATGCACGCGGCAATTATGAGAACCATTTTGAAGCAGTGCCTGCAAGCATTAAAGTGCCCCCGGTTGCAAGCCCCTCCGAGCCCAATTGTGAAACACAAAGCGCCATCGTAACAGATAACAATGACTTTAACGGCCTCGGGCGCATCCGCGTAAAATTCCACTGGATGAATGGTGCAGAGAAAAGCCCGTGGATCCGCGTTACCACTCCACATGCCGGTGGCGGAAAAGGCATGTTCCTGATCCCCGAGGTTGGAGAAGAAGTGATCGTTGGCTTTGAAGGAGACAGTGCCACCAAGCCTTATGTAATAGGGGCTGTTTACCACGGGCAGGCCAAAAACAGTTTTGGCAATGCCGGCAACGATGTAAAAACATTCCAGAGCCGCAGCGGCAGCAAAATGGTCTTCAATGATAAAGATGGCAGTGCGCTGATATCGGACCAGGCCGGCAATATCACCATGCTGGATGGCGCCGGAAATATCTCCACCAAAAGCAGCCAGAGCATCCGGCTCGAATGCGGCAACGCCAGTATCACCCTCAAGCAGGACGGCACCATCATTATCAATGGAAAAGAGATCACCACCAAGGGAGTAAACATCAAACAAACCGCAAATGAGAAGATCACCCATACGGCAACGGACATCAGGGTACTTGCAGATTCCCAGCTGGTGGGCAAAGGAAAAGTAACGGAGATCTCCGGAGGTGATTCGCTGGACCTGCGCTCTACTGCCCTTACGGCGCATGGATCGGCAAAATCAGATATCACCACAGACGGGGAAATGATTGTTAGTGCCGTTGGTAACGTTGGCGTTACAGCAGGTGCCATCATTAAATTAAACGCTTAATACCGGTTATGAGTACTGCTTCACCGTCCATTGCGCATGAGTTCTACAAGGTTCGCGAAGCCTGGGAACGGGTAGACCGGCTGAAAAGCTGGAAGCTGGCGATCTGGGTAGCCCAATACCAGGATATTGACATCATCGATAAATTTATGGAAACCGAGCGGCTGGCCATCGGGGTCTTTGATGATATTTTTTTCCGGTTTGATACCACCTATGCCGGCGATCCTGAATTATTTGAAAGGGAGTTATGGCTGGAATACCAGGGATGGTTTGCCCCCTGCCCCGACCCCAGGTACGATATTTATGGCGCTCTGAAAAAAGACGGGATCCTGGATGCCGGTTTTAAGCCTGATATCCGGCCGCTTTCCGGCTTTGGCGGTCTTATGCAGGAGCTCCTGCGGCTAAAAGCCAGCCTGTCCGGCTATGATGATCATCAATTCCTCCTCTATTTTCCCTCGGGGAACCCGGAAGCCATTAGCCTGAAGCCCTGGCTGAAAGAGCAATTAAAAAAAGGCATCCCCGAACAGATCCGGCTGGCCACCATGGATTATGGCCCCAAACGGAAGATCTACATCCCCGACCCGGATCTCCGCCTGCTGGTAGTGGAGCTGGTGCCCCAGCTGAATATGAGCGAAGCCATCAACAATGAACTGAACAAAAACGGAGGTACCAGTGACACCGTAAGTATTGAGAACCGCCTCCGGAAACAGATCCGCGTGGTCATGGACACCACACTGGAGCACGCACCTTCCTTAACCGCCAGGGAGGTTGGTAAACTGATGGCACTGGCCAAAGAGGCTCAAAACAATACCACCTATATTTCTTCCCTGCTGGTGGCCTCCCAGGCACACTATGCCATAAAGGACAGTGGGCCCAGTGAAGCCTATGCCATTGAAGCCATCCGGCGGGCACAAAAGGCGATGGCCGATAACGACCCTGCCGGCTACCCGGTATGGCGCTCCTGCATGATGCTCAGAGGCGGACTGTTTGCCGCCAAACGCAAATGGGAAGACGCTATAAAAATTTACGATGAAATGGCGGAAGAAGCCACCCGGCGGGCTGATGCCTTTTTCATCATGGAAGGGCACCGCATCAGCGGACACCTGTATTTTATCAGGGGCCGCCAGCAACAGGCATTTGAAAAATGCCTGCTCGCCATGGTGGGCGGTGCATATATGGACCAGCAGGTCATCCGGCAATCCACGTTCTTACATGCGGCATTTATGGCAGTGCACCTGGGCAAAAAAATAAAAGCTCCGGATGAACTCATCCATCTTTACGATCAGCTCCGGACCTGGATCGGCGAAGACTGGGAGGAGCTGTTAACCGAAATAGAAATGCACAATATCCTGGTAAAACCAAGAGGTAAATTTTCGATCCCGATAGGTTAGGTCGTGCGCACCGGAAATAAATTATTGAAACAAAAACACTTGGAATGAGCAGTGCTAACACAGCCGCCAGTAAAAGTTTTGGAGAAACATTTGCAGAAGTAAAAGGCGGCATTGACAATATCCAGAAATCCATGGCCAGTATCCTCCCCTCCTTCCCGGGGATGTCGGGTGGCAAATACCTGGATATGGCCATCGGACTGGATTTTGACCAAACCATCCTTCCCCCATGCCCGGTCTTTCCGGTACCGCATATCGGCCTCGTATTCGACATTTTTGCGGCCATTATGAATGCCGTAGCTTCCGCATTACCCGCGCCTCCGCCCTCCATTACAAAGGATTCCGATGGGGGCAGCCCTTCTGTGGCCAGCGTAGCCAGTTTCCTGGTCAATATGCTGAAGCCATCGGTAAAAGTGCATGGGCAATGGGTCAGCAATGCCGGCACCCCCATTATGCACCTGCCGGGTATTGTTTTGCACCTGATCCCCCTTACCAAGCCTTTTACCACGTCGGAAATGTGGATGGGCAGCAGTACCGTACTGGCAGATGGCGGCCCTTACTCCACCCAGTTCCATCCCTCTCTTTCCTGTAACCTGGTAGGGTTTCCCTCCCTGCCCCGGAAAAATAAAATGCCCCGGCTGAAATTTCCGCTGATGCTGCCCACCTCCATCCTCCTTTGCATCTTCGCCGGTAACGGCAGGGTACTGGCAGGCGGACCTCCCACCATCGATCTTTTTCAGCTGATGATCCAGCTGGGTTTAAAGGGATTGAGCAAGGCCCGTAAAAAAAAGCCCAAAAGCCCGGACACCAAGAGCCCGGAACTGGGGCATGCAAAGCCCGCAAAAAAATGCGACGGCGTGAGCGAACCGGTGGATATGGCCACCGGTAAGGTATATCATACCAATACCGACTTTGAATTGCCCGGCCCCATTCCGTTGAAATGGGAGCGTACCTATTACAGCAATGCTGAGGTATCCGGCCCGATTGGCTACAACTGGCATCATAGCTATAATATGGGGCTCTATGACATGGGCAACGGATACTTCACCCTCCGGTTAAAAGACGGAAGAGAAGTAGCCCTGCCCAGGGTCCATCCGGGCGAGGTACATTTTAACCGGGAAGAACAGCTCTTCTTTCAAAACGATAAAGAGGGGTACTTTGTAACCACCGAGGAGCAGCTGCAGTACCGGTTCAATGGCCCGTTGAATGCAGATGGCTTCCACACCCTTTCCTCCATCTCAAACGCCTCCGGATTCCGGATCCATTTCATCTATGATCTCAAAGGCCGGCTGAAGCGGATCATCGACAGCCGCAACCAGGTGCTCCATGTAGAAAATGACGCGTTGGGCCATGTCACCCGTATTTTCAGAACCGTAGAAGAACGGGAGATCAATTTCATCCGTTATGAATATGATGCCGCTGAAAACATGGTAAGGACCCTGGATGCAACCGGTGCAGAAAAGCACTTTTATTACAACGGGCACCTGCTGGTGAAGCTTACCAACCAAAGCGGTATGAGCTTTTACTGGGAATACGAAGGTAAAGGGAATGCTGCCAAATGCATCCATGTTTGGGGTGATGAAGGCATACTGGAATACTGGACCGAGTACCAGGACGGAAGGACCATTACCCGTAACAGCCTGGGCTATACCAGCGAATATTACCACGATAACCGGTCGCTGAACTACAAGATCATCGATGAGAACGGTGGCATTACCCGCCGGTTATACAATGAATATGAAGAGCTTGAAGTAGAAGTAAACCCCGAAGGCGGTTCTGTTCAATACCGGTACAACGCCTACGGCAAGCTGATCCGTATCACCAATGAGAACGGTGACGATGCCAGTCTTACCTATGACGATCAGCAACGTCTGAAAAGCGTTGTGCATTTTGGAGGAGCATCAGATATCTTCAACTATGATGAAAAGGGCCGGCTTATCAGCAAACGGAATGCAGAAGGGCTCACGATAAAATATGAATATGAAGGACTGTACCTAAAACGGATCATTGATCAGAAGGAACGGCCGGTTGAACTTTTTTATGACCCGCTGCACAACCTTACGGCCATCCGGTATGCCAACGATCTAAAACAACATTGGAGCTATGATGCACTCGGTTATGTTAACCGGCATACAGACGTGCGGGGCAATACAACCGAATACCGGAATGACGATGCCGGTAACCTCCTTTATATAAAAGAGCCGGGTAGCAACGAACATCATTTTAACTATGACACCAGCGGCAACCTTACAGATGCCAGCGACCGCACGCACCATGTGCATTTTGAGTACGGCCCTCTTGGAATATTGCGAAAACGCATCCAGCACAACCGCACCGTTCAGTTTAACTACGATACGGAACTACAACTCAAAAGTATTGCCAATGAGGGTGGAGAGTTGTACAAATTTGGCCTTGACGGGCTGGGAAATGTAGTCAATGAATGGGGCTTTGACGGGCTGCATCGCCGCTACCTGCGCGATGCCGGCGGCCGCGTAATAAAAGTACTCCGGCCGGACGAACGGTGGAGCAGCTATGACTACGACAGTCTAGGCAATATCGTAAAAGAAGAGCACAGCGACGGCAGTATGGCTGCCTATAAATATGACCGGGATAGTTTACTAACGGAAGCTTTTAACGAGCATAGCCATATACAATTACAGCGCAACAGGGCAGGTTCTGTCATTAAGGAAACACAGGGCAGCTACAGCGTTGCAAAGACCTATGACCGCTACGGCAACTGCATTCATACCGGCAGCAACCTTGGCGCGGATATCCGGATGGAGTATGACGCATATGACAGAAGCACCTACATGCAGGCAGCCCAACACGCCGGGGATGCTGGCAGCGACCAGGGCATGGGCTGGACCACCTCCTTTCTCCGCGACAGCACTGGGCTTGAGGTGCACCGGCAGCTGAGCGGCGGGGTATCCGTAAAAACGGAGCGCGACCGGCTGGGACGTGTTACGCGCCGCAGCATTGGTGCGCAAAATGTGGAGCAAAGCCGTACCCGTTACGACTGGGGTACGGGCAATAAGCTCAACCGCATGGTAAATGAACTTTCGCGCATCAGTACTTTATTTGACCATGATGCATTCGACAGCCTGATCAGTGCCGCCTATGAAGCAAAGGACGGCACCACGCAAACCATTTACCGGATCCCCGATAAAATAGGCAACCTGTTTAAGACCCCCGACCGCAACGACCGAAAATACAGCAAAGGCGGGCGTTTACAGGAAGACGACCAATATGTCTATCATTACGATGGCGAGGGCAATATTATTTTTAAAGAGTTTAAGAAGAATGGGAACACGGCTGCCATTGTACATACAGATTATGCAAAAGAGCACCACATCAGCTTCAAACGCAGCGGTACCGGCTGGCTCTATGAATGGGCCGGCAATGGCATGCTCCGGAAAGTGATCAATCCCGGCGGCCGGGAAATCGTATTTCATTATGACCCGCTGGGGAGAAGGGTCGCTAAAGTTATGCTGGATAAAAACGCCCGCTTTTTTGAGGAAGACGGTGGCGCCGTTACCCGGTGGGTATGGGATGGCGACGTGCCCCTGCATGAATGGCACTACAATGGCTGTTATCCACCGGAAAGATCCGTAAATGCAGATGGGGAGATCAACGAAGACAAAGAACCCGTTGAAAACCTGATTACCTGGGTATATGAAGCCGATAGTTTTGTACCCTGTGCCAGGATCACCGACGATGAACAGTACAGTATTGTTACCGATTATCTGGGCACCCCAACACATGCTTACAATCATGCCGGTGAAAAGGTTTGGGAGCGGGAACTGGATATCTACGGGGTAATAAGAAGTGAGAAAGGCGAAAAGGGACTCGTGCCGCAATTGTACCAGGGACAGTACGTGGATGAAGAAACCGGATTAGCCTACAATCGCTTCAGGTATTACGACAACGAAAGCGGAAATTATATAAGCCAGGACCCGATTGGATTATTAGGGTCCAACCCTACTTCCTATGGCTATGTACGGGATACAAATACCTGGGTAGATAGTATGGGGTTAAATCCCTTTGGAATACCGGGCATAAGCGATTTCGGAACCTGGTTCAATAACTTAACATCTGCACAATTCGACAATTTGTGGTCGAATAAAGAAGCTGCCAAGATCATAAAATCCCGCTTACGCCATCCGGGAAAATTACACGAATGGCATTTGGTTTCAAGAGCGGATACGTTTAAAAGATGGGGGGTTACATTTGAACAGATCCGCGACCTGCGCACCGCCATCTCAGATGTCCATTTTGCGAACCCGATAGGCAAACATGGTGGGGCTGGGTCCACAAAAGCCCATAACGAGTTATTGAAGATCATTGATACCTCACTGGATTATGATACATTTGTGAGGCGATTAAACAATTGGGCCAATTACCGATTGAAGGGAGGCGTTGGTGATCTGCCCGAAGGCCTGCAACGAACGCATCATTAAAAAACACATTCATGAAAGATAAAGTATCTATTTGGATAGGAAATTTTCCTTCACAGGCAGCTTTAGATGATTACCTGGATCTGGTGTATTACGAAAATGTCGACTTTCCGGTGTCCGTTTTTACAAAGGACTTTGAAATCGATTTTTATGATAATGATTTCCAGGAGGCCTATTGTACGGATGAGGGTAAAAAGAGCCTGAAGGATCTGGTGGAACCGCTATCTTATGCCGACACCTATATCAGCAGCCTGCCTGAAAGTGCTGAAAAAACAAACACCATCATCGCCCTTTACAACTTTGAATACAACAATAAGGTACCGGAAACACCGCAGGTAAGGTTTATAGGTGTTTTTGACTATGAGGATGATGACATGTAACGATCGGGGCCCGGGTAGATCCTTATAGCCAGGCGTAAAGCCAGCCGCTAACGCCGTATAACGGGCAGCACCGGCCGGGCTCTTTTACCATCCGTTCCCAGTTCAGTTGCTAAAAACGTAGCGGTGCATACTTTTTAAGCCCGCTCACACAGTCAGCGCGACCAACACCCCGGATCCGGCCACACTGTAAACCAGGTTGCATATGAGATCGCCTTTTTTTTCACTAACCAGCCCTGACACAAACCTTGCAACGACCGCCCCGTAGGTATCGGTCGCGCTGTTCTGGTAAAGTCTGCCGGACCTTCCTGTCCGGTTGCCGCTTCCGGAAAGTATAAAATTTGTAATTTCAATATATGATTGAAAGTGTTATAAGCGGGTTTGATCTGCAAACCATTGCCACCCAGCTTGTGATGATCTGCGTTTCCATATTGATCGGAACGATCATCGGGGCAGAACGGGAGTACAAAAATAAATCTGCAGGATTAAGTACCATTTTAGATTTAGAACTGTACTATACTTCATGCGCCGCAGGTTTCCTGGCTGCTAGCTCCCTCCAGTTACGGAATACATACCGGTGAATACTTTTCAGACCGATCCACATGGGTATAGACGCCCATAACCGGGCCGGGGGTTTTAGCGTAAACCGGGTGGTGCGGGTAATCTTCGTTGTTTCATCGCCCACAGGCTCCAACACAAACGTTTCAATAATTGCATCCACACAAGGTCCAAAATAAATGCTGGTTTCCCGCATCTCAAATTGCAGTCTTTGTTCCGGAACCCATTCCAATATGGTCTGCTGGATCAGGCCTTTGTCCGAAACACATTCCCGGGTAGCGCCCACACCACCACTCCCATCTGCCAGCCGGCATTCCATTGGTTTGGGAAGTCCGAAAAGGAAATAACAGGGCTTTTGCTCATCCATTTTTGAATGAAACAACAGTGGCCATAACCGGGCCGGCGTTGTGTTGATTTTTCGGGATGTCTTTAGTTCCATTGGCTCAATATTGGTTGCCGTAGCCGGCGGCTTCTCTCCTCCGGGTATCCGTTCCTATATTTTCGCAGATTCTTTTTCTTTCACCACCACCAGGTCTGCCAGCTCTACCTGCATCGGCAGCAACCCGATCTTTACCACGGCCCGTTTACTTTTGATCTCCAGTACTTCGCCCACCTGGTGGTTGCGTTTCATCTTTACCTGGTCGCCCACTTTTATTTCCCCACCCACTTCCTGGTATTTGGATTCGATCTTTTTCTGGATCTTTCCTGTTGCTTTCTTTTCATTCTTATTGAACAGGAGGTTGTTGATCTGCTTAATGAGCTTCTGTTTATCTTCTTCCTTTTTCCATTCAATAGTGATCTGTTTGAGCTTGCGCTCCATATCTTTGAGATAAGCGATCCGGTCCTCCGATATCTTATTCTGCTCGCGGAGTACATTCATTTGCTGGCGGTGTTTTTCCTTATCCATCACCCGCTCCATTTCTTTTTGCAGGCGCTCATTCTCTTTGATCAGCCGTTCCAGCTCTTTATCTTTCTTGGTCAGATCGCGCAGGTTCTGTTCCGTTTTATTCAGCAGTTTATCCAGCCGGTACTGGTCATCATCCACCATCGCACGTGCCTGGCTGATGAGCCTTTTATCCAGCCCGATCCGCTCGGCGATCGAAAAGGTATAGGAACTGCCCGGGCGTCCTACCACCAGCTGGAACAGGGGCAGCAGGTTCTTTTCATCAAAGGCCATGGCACCGTTAACAATCCCGTGCGTTTTGCCCGCCATTACCTTCAGGTTCAGGTAGTGGGTGGTTACAATGCCATAGGAATGCTTTTTTAACAGCTCCAGCAGGATCACTTCTGCAAAGGCTCCGCCCAGGTTCGGATCACTGCCACTGCCCAGCTCATCTATAAAGAACAGCGTTTTACCATTCGCCTGTTCCATAAAATATTTCATATGGATCAGGTGACTGCTGTAAGTACTGAGTTCAAATTCCAGGCTTTGGGTATCGCCGATATGGATCATCAGTTGTTTAAATACACCAAACTCACTGTTGGGGTGTACCGGCACCAGCAGGCCGCTTTGAACCATCATCTGAAGAAGGCCCACGGTTTTCATGGTAACGGTTTTTCCTCCGGCATTGGGCCCGCTTACCACCAGTATCCGCCGGCTTTCATCCAGTGTGATGGATACGGGATAGGTTGTTTTTCCGGAGCGTTTGTTATACAGGTACAGCAACGGGTGATAGGCGTTTACCAGGTGCACCTGGGCCTTATCAGCCACCACCGGGAATTCGCCGTTGATATCCCCGGCAAATTTCGCCTTGGCACGTATAAAATCATATTCTCCAACAACCGTATGCCACGTATTGAGCAGGGGAGCATAGGTAGACAGGGTTGCGGTAAGCTGCCGCAGGATACGGTCCACTTCCTTCCGTTCTTCATGCTCCAGGTCGGCCACCTCGTTGTTGAGGTGCATGGTTTCTTCCGGCTCTATGAACGCCGTTTTGCGGCTGTCACTCTCTCCATGCAGGATGCCTTTGATGGCCCGTTTCTGTTCGGCAAATACCGCAATCACCCGGCGGCCGTTCATAAAGCTTTCCTCGATCTCGGCCAGGTATCCCTGTTTGTTGAGCCGGGCAACAATTTTGTCAAAGATGCGCCGCAGCTCGGTGCGCTTGCGGTAGAGGCTCAGCCGGATCTCTTTCAGCGCGGGAGACGCACTATCCTTTACCTGGCCTATTTCATCCACCACTTCGTCGATAAGGCTGATAATAGCCTTTTCATAATAGGTTTCCTTTACCACACGATACAGGCTTTCATACGCCAGTTTCCGCTCCGCATCAAACCAGCGGAAGATCTTTTCAATACTTTCGGCCAGCTTCCGGATCTGGAGGAGCTGTTCACCGGTAAGCAATGCCCCGGGGATGGACAGTAACTTTAATTCCTTCGCCAGGTTCAGGATATAGTCATTGGGAAAATAAACCGCATTTTGCAGCAGCTGTTTAAACTCGTGCGACTGCTTCAGCTCCTCATCAATAAACCGTTTATGGGTATGAATGCGCAGTTCCGCCGCCTTACGCTGGGCATAGTCTGTTTCACAGTACTTTGCCAGCAGGTTTCTGATCTTGTCAAACTCCAGTTGTATATATGCCGATTCCGGGTATAATTTCATAAATGCGCCTAAATTTCAAGCCTGCAAAGATAAGAAGAGGAACTGCCAAATTCTAAAAAATGGAAAACAGCAAAATTCAGGAACCAAATCCCAAAATATCGACTGCACCAACCGATCGCTGTCAACTTAAACTTTCTATCCCCGTTCCGTGTTATTAAATTGTATTTTTACAACACGAAGTTTGTAACTTACAGTCAGTAATTTACGTATTCAGTTGAAAACATTTATACCCATACTATTATTGATATCGCTGGCGGCAACAGCCTGTGCGCAGAAAAAAAAGGAGCCCGTGGTTTTTGCAGGGCCGGCAGCAAAATCTTCAGCAATGAGTCAACAAACAGATACCGCCACCTTTGCCAATGGGTGTTTCTGGTGTACAGAAGCCATTTTTCAGGATGTAAAGGGGGTTTCCTCCGTAACCAGCGGGTACACAGACGGACAGACCCAAAACCCTACTTATAAGGAGGTGTGCACCGGAAATACCGGTCATGCGGAAGCATTACAGATCATTTATGATCCCTCCGTCATTTCTTTTGATGAATTACTGGAAATTTTCTGGAAAACCCACGACCCTACCACTTTAAACCGGCAGGGTGCGGACGTGGGCACTCAGTACCGCAGCGGTGTTTATTACCACAATGCCACCCAAAAAGAAAAAGCAGAATACTATAAAAAAGAACTGGATAAAAGCGGGGCATTTGACAACCCGATCGTTACGGAAATAAAGCCGTTCTCCGTATTTTATCCTGCCGAAGATTATCACCAGTCTTATTTTAACAATAACGAAGACAAAAATCCCTATTGCACCATGGTGATCCGGCCCAAAGTAGATAAATTCCGTAAAGTGTTCAAAGACAAGCTGAAGTAGTTATCAGAAACGAGATACGGGATATCAGATTCGAGATTTGAGATTTGACGCATGTGCGAAAAGGCTCAGTTCCCGAATCTTAATACTTCATTCTCCATACAAAACAAACGTTAATTGTTGCCTGTTGCAACAAAAACCATATAACTTTGCGCCTTCCAAAAAAAGGAGACTATAATGTTGGACCTAACAAATTTTGATCAGAACTGTGTAGCCAACCCGAATAACAACATCTTTGGGTTGCCCAGTACTGAAGAAAATGCTGACCTGATCATTATCAACGTTCCCTGGGAAGTGACCGTAAGCTATGGCGCCGGAACGGCAAGAGCCCCGGAAACCATCCTTAAGGCCAGTATGCAGGTTGATCTTTATGATCCTGATTTCCCCAACGCCTGGAAGCGGGGGTATTACCTGAAACCTACAGACCGGAGCGTGTTGCTGAAAAGCGATTTTCTGCGCAAAGAGGCTGAATTATACATCGATTATATATCCAAGGGTGAGGAACTGGGAAAAAACCAGTTCATGTGCCGCACGATCAAAGAAGTGAACGAAGGAGGAATATACCTGAATGGCTGGGTATACGACCAGGCGAAAAGCCTTTTGGATGACAATAAACTCGTAGGGTTATTAGGCGGAGACCACAGTACACCGCTGGGACTGTTTAAAGCACTGGCGGAAAAACACGGAGAATTCGGGATCCTGCAGGTGGATGCGCACTGCGACCTGCGTAAGGCTTACGAGGGATTTGTGTATTCCCATGCCAGCATCATGTACAATGCGTTAAACGAAATTCCCCAGATCAAAAATATTGTGCAGGTTGGTGTGCGGGACCTGGGCCAGGATGAGTGGGAATACATTAAAGACAGTAATTACCGGGTCATTACCTATTTTGACCAGGAGATCAAAGAGCGCCAGTTTGAAGGCGATACGTTTAAGAATATCGCCGATGAGATCATCGGCAAGCTACCGCAGAAAGTACATATCAGTTTCGACATCGACGGACTGGACCCCAAATTATGCCCGGATACCGGAACCCCTGTGCCCGGCGGATTTGAACTGGACCGGATGTTCTATCTCTTTAAAAAGATCGTGGAAAGCGGCCGCCAGTTGATTGGATTCGACCTGGTAGAAGTGGGCACCGGGGAAACCGACTGGAATGCCAACGTGGGTGCAAGGGCGCTTTACAAATTATGTAATATTCTTGCCGGAAGCAATCAGTAATCCGGCCAGCACCGGCGATCTATAAATCATTCATCATTGACGCATCCGAAACAAAATAGTACCCAGGCCACAACATCTACAGAAGCAGGTCAGGGATACCGTTTTGTGATTCCGAACGCGCGTACGCTCATTTACCAGGTTTTTGCATACGGTATCATTTTCCTCAACCTGCTGGGGCAGCTGTTGATGGACTACCAGCGCAACAGCCCCAACCTAAAGATCAGTATCCTGGTATGCACCACACTCTTTATATTGTTTATCCTCTGGGATATCTATCTCTTGAAAAAGAAAAACACCTTACAATCTCTGGGTATCATCATCCTTATTCTCGGATTCCGCTGGTATCAGTACGCACTTGGGTGGGGTTTTGCCATTAATGTGGTGCTTTGGTTCCTGTACCTGGTCTCCCGGCGGCAATTGGTGATCCAGGTTTCCCCGGTGGAGATCCGCTATCCGTCTTTCCCCGTAAAAAAAATATTGTGGAATGAGGTCAGCAACCTGGTATTAAAAGATGATATCCTGACCATTGACCTCAAGAACAATAAAATTTACCAGCATTTCGTAAAAGATGCCGCCGAAATTGTTTCTGAAGCGGCATTTAACGAATTTTGCAGGGAACAAATCGCCAAAAGCTGACAGTTATCAGTTACCGGCCGGTATCCTATGTTGGATCCCGGATCGTGAAATTTGGTTCTTGGAATTTAACGTTTAGTATTTAAGTAATCAGTAATGACATTAACAGCATCTCCCTATCTTTTGTACTCCGATGGCAACGGAAATATTTTTGAGGACACCAGTCTGTATGCAGTAGGCCGCAGCGGATGGGATGCCCTGCCCGTACCTGTGGAAGACTGGATCGAATTACCGGATGGGGGGTCGCTTTATGAGCTGCCCGAGCGGATGGGGATCGGCATTGATGTAACCACCGGTGAACTGCGGCTCTGTGAAAAAGGCTGGGCCGTAGCCGCATTTATTCCGCCGGCCCATACGGGCTTTTATATTGCTGCTTACGAAACCAAATCCGGGGCACCTACCCTGCCGCTGTTCTGCTATACCGCTGTGGCCTGGCAAAACGATAAATTTTATGTACCCGCGATCCGTATCGAACAGGACATCCGCCAGGAATGTGCCGGTTTTGATGCAGACAAGGTAAAGCTGGGTGTAGCACACCTTACAAAGGCCTACCCGCACAATCGCCTGGTAAATCATCTTGCCAATAACTGTGCGCTTACTTACCATTGCCCTGCAGCAAGAAATTATTTTATCGGCCGCTGGGAGTGCCCGGTGCCCGCCTCCCCTGCCTGTAATGCCAACTGCGTGGGATGTATTTCCCTTCAACCGGATGAAGAAACGATCGTTTCAACCCAGGACCGGCTGCAGTTTAAACCTACCGTAGAAGAGATTGTAGAATTCACTGTTCCGCATCTCGAAACGGCATCTTACCCGCTCATAAGCTTCGGACAGGGCTGCGAAGGAGAGCCGCTGCTGATGTGGGAAACCCTGGAAAAAGCGATCATCGAAATACGCAAGCATACTTCAAAAGGCAGTATCAATATCAATACCAACGGATCCCGGCCTGATGCGGTGAAACGCCTGTGCGAAGCGGGTTTAAACTCCATCCGCGTAAGTACCAACAGCACCCGCAGCGAAATTTACATGCCCTACTACCGGCCCAACAACTACCAGTTTGAAGACATTGTGGAAAGCCTGAAAATCGTTAACGGCTTTGGAGGCTGGACCTCGATTAACTATTTTGTCTTTCCGGGAATGACCGATAGCATTGCCGAGTATGAAGCACTACGGAAACTGATCCGGGAAACCGGGCTGAAAATGATCCAGTGGCGCAACTTTAATATTGACCCGGATTGGTATCTCGGCAAGATCGGCGTTAGCGATACCGGTGAATTCATGGGAGTAAAACAACTGACGGACCTGATCAAAGAAGAGTTTCCCCAGCTAAAATACGGGTACTATAATCCGCCCATGGAGCGGATCAAAGGCCGTTACGAAGTAGATTTCGCGCATTATTAACCGTGATGGAGAAATGCGACCGCAGCAGGGCCCGTTGGATCACCTACCGGGACTGCCGGGTCTTCAAAACCCAAACTCCTGATAGCTGAAGACTGACAACTGACTGTTCCTTCCTACATATAAATATCCTGATGCTTCACCAGCCAGGGAACCGCAATGGTCGCAAATACACCAGAGATGACCACCATCCCCAGCAGAAGGTGCTGAAATTGAGTGGTTACCACAGGGTCCGGGGAACGTTGAATCTGCAGGGTACCATAAATACAAAGCGCCGTAAACAGGGCCGATAATACAATGTAGATCCGGTTGCCCTTCGGGAAGAGCCGGTCGATGGCAGCAAATACAACACCTGCCAGGGGTAATGCAAAGAGGGTGGCAAAAATAATAGTTGATACATTGATCAGCTCATGCAGCGGGAAAGCGGTTTCTTCCCGGAAAAATACATCATAGATCAGGTTAAAAACGGTTGCAATATAGCCCGCAAATAAACCGGCCATCAGCGGCTTGTAGATATGACTGTTGTAATCTTTTGTTTCCATACTGCAAAAGTATGATATAAATCACACTTTTTGAAAAATCAACAAATTTTAGCACACTGCTATCAGCGGCCAGGTTATCAAATACCAGTGTGTCCATAGTCGATGAAACCTCATGCATGAAAACAAATCCCGCCGAAACAAGCACAGGAGACACCGCTAATAAATGCGCTCCGCTCTGCCCGGCCGCCCGGAAAAATAAAGAAACTCAAACCAGCTGCTCCAGCCGCCGTTCATTTAAAACGGCAATATTTTTCCCGCTTGTCCTGATCAGGTTTTCTGCTTCCAGATCACTCATCATACGGGAAATTGTTTCATAGGTAGTGCCTACATAGGAAGCCAGATCCTGCCGGGTAAGCCGGATATCAATAAACCCCTGCTCATTGACCCCAAAATTCTTTTTCAGCATCCGTATAGCTTCCGCAACCCTCCCTTTAACCTCCATGTGCGCCATATTGCGCACCCGCCTTTCCGTAGCCTCCAGCTCATTGGCATAAAAATCCATGAGCGCATAGGTAAGCTTCGGGTTCACCTGCAACGTAGCTTCAAAGAACCGGATATCAAGGTACATCAGCGATGTATCCTCCAGTGCTGTGGCGGATACCGGATATACCTTTTCCTTTCCCAACCCCCGGTACCCGAGCATATCCCCGCTTTTGGCAAACCGGATGATCAGTTCCTTTTCAACTCCCCAACGCTGATGGATCTTTACTTTTCCGGCATCGATAAAAAATACGCCTTTTACCACATCCCCTTCCGAAAAAACGGACTGCCCTTTTTTAACAACCCGCATTTCCCGGCTGGCATCCACCGCCGCCCGCCATTCGGGAATGCAATGGCGATAAAGGATATTGTCTCCTGCCTCATCTGCTTGTCTTTCTTTCATGATTTTCCAAAAATAAAAAATACCATTAAAATCCTTCCTCCCCGCTCCGGACCGTATCTCTGCATCCCGGTCCGGGAATGGCCGCCCCGGCCTTTATCCTTTACCGGGCACCGCCAGAAAAACGCTTTTTTTTGCTTAAAATTATGATATAAATCATACTTTTGCAGCTTCTTTGATATCGATACAAAATATGAGCATTCCTATTTCAACGTCCCTGCAATCTACACTGGAGTCCGAGCACATGGAACGCAGGCCTTCCACAAGAAAGAACCGGCTGGTATTCATTTCCCTGCTTGCAGTATGTATTGGCATGGTTATCAGCCTGGTTGCTAAACTACTGATCAGCCTTATCAACCTTGTTACCAATCTGTCCTTCTATGGCCGCTTCTCCCTGCAGGATGCTACGCCCCAGGGGCATCACCTGGGCATCCTGGTGGTGATTGTGCCTGTGATTGGGGGTATTATTGTGGGATTAATGGCCCTGTATGGATCCCGGGCCATCAGGGGACACGGCATTCCGGAGGCCATGGAGCAGATCCTGACCAATAACAGCAAAATAAAGCCAACCATTACGTATTTAAAACCCCTGTCCTCTGCCATCGCTATTGGCACCGGGGGGCCGTTTGGGGCAGAAGGCCCCATTATTGCCACCGGCGGCGCTTTGGGATCTACGCTCGGACAGTTGCTGAAGATCTCGCACCAGGAACGCAAGGTGCTACTGGCTGCGGGCGCAACAGCGGGCATGTCCGCCATATTCGGTAGCCCCATCGCCGCTATTTTCCTGGCCATCGAGCTTCTGTTGTTCGAATTTTCAGCTGCTGCCATTTTTCCCGTGGCTCTTGCCTGTATAACAGGGGCAGCCGGCCACCATTTCCTGTTTGGCGATACACCCGTTTTTGCCATTGAGCACAACATTGCCACACCTTCGAACATGGCCCTGTTCCTCTACAGCATCGAGGGCATCCTCGTAGGGCTGCTTTCAGTAGCCGTTACCAAATTTGTTTACTGGCTGGAAGGGGTCTTTGAACGCCTGCCGGTTCACTGGATGTGGTGGCCTGCCATCGGAGGACTGGCGGTGGGGATCATTGGTTATTTCCATCCCAACACATTGGGCGTAGGTTATAATAATATCACAGATGTACTATCCGGAAGCCTGACATTAAAAGTGATCGGGTTGCTTTTTATATTCAAGTTTCTGTCCTGGGCCATTGCATTATCCAGCGGCACCTCGGGCGGAACGCTGGCCCCACTCCTTACCATTGGAGGCGCGGCAGGGGCACTTGGTGGTTTAGCCCTGCAACAGCTCTTTCCCCAGCTGGATATCTCGGTTTCCCTGGCGGCATTGATCGGCATGTCGGCCATGTTTGCAGGTGCCTCCCGGGCGCTGCTTACTTCCATTCTTTTTGCATTGGAAACCACCGGCCAGGTGAATGCCTTGCTGGCATTACTGGCAGCCTGTTCCATTGCTTACTTTATCTCGCTTTACCTGATGGAGCACACCATTATGACCGAAAAGATCGCCCGCCGTGGTGTAAAAACACCCGTTACATATACTCCGGATGTACTGGAACAGTACCAGGTAAAGGAGGTAATGAACAACGATGCGCTCCTGATCAGTGATGAGAACCCGATCGCTGAGGTTAAGAACTGGCTGGATGCGCACCAGGATGATCATGCTAATTATTTTATCGTTACCGGAACCGATAATTCGCTGAAGGGCGTCATCAGTTCCTCCAGCCTGCGGAGTGAGCACCACGATCCGGAAAAAAGCATCGGTTCCCTGATCAAACGAAAATCGGCATGGGTACGCGTTAATGATCCGCTGAAGACCGCTGTGGAAATCATGCTCCAGTTCGATATGGACCTTCTTCCTGTGGTGGATCAGAACCAGGTGGTGGTAGGAACGGTCAATTATAAAAATATTATGACCGCTTATAAGCATGTTCGCAATGCCAGCGAGGACAAACAGGTACATATTTCGTTGAAACGGCAAACATTAAAATTGCTTATCCGGGGCAACCGGCTTATTTATAAAAACCAGCACCGGCAAAACAGCGCAGATCGCTCTTAGCCTTCCCTGCAACTCCAGCAAAAACCCGTACGCTGCAAAAAAGAAGGGCCCGGCTTATGTAAAAAGCCTGCTCCCGGCATCTGTAAAATAAAAGCCGTGAAAAGAATTTGTATGCTATGGTTCCTGGCCACTGTTACTTTAGCTGCGTCTGCGCAACCCGCAAACCTGGTCACCACCCCCCAACAACATACCCAATGGATGGAGCAGTTGTCCCGGCAACCGGTGGTCCGTCAGCGGGCAATGATCGCCGACCGGCTGCTTGCAGATACGCTCATTGCTGTACACCCTTATTACAGCCATGTGGGCCGTATGTCGGAACAACAGAAAGAACAGTTAAGGAAACAAAGAGCAGACAGTCTCCGTAACAAATTCGAAGGTATCCTTACACCACTCATCGTGATCGATGGTTACCCCATCCAGCGGGCACTTCATGAACGGCAGCCTGCGGCTGAGCTATCCGCCTTTGCCACACTGATCCGCATAACGCCCTTTAAACACATTACCCAGTTAAACGGATCAGCTGCAGCAGCCATCTATGGAAGCCGGGGGGCCAACGGTGTGCTGCTGATGGAGCTGGAATATAAAAAACAGCTTCAAAAATTCAGAGCCATCCGGCAGGAGCCGGCTCCCACCCCATAACGGCAGCCGGGTTCTTTACCGGTTGCTCCGGTAGTAATGCCGGTCTTGCAATTCTTTTTTACTGATCACTTGCGGGTCAGGTTGACGAGGATCCTGAGTGACGATTTGAAATCGCTTCCGATGCTCCGGAACTCGATTCTGGATCCTGCATTGCTGATGCCCGATGCTGACGGCTGATAGCTGAAGCCTAAGCGCACGCTATGGCATAAAGTTTGCCCAAAATATATTAAAACCCTGTCCTGCCATGGTCCGTGCCCTATCTTTTTTTTCAATTCTGTTTGTGCTGCTGGGAGTTACTGCTTGCTCCTCCTCAAAGCAACCACGGTCCGCTGCTGATGAAGCAGGCTTTAACAGCCGAAACTTTTTACAGCAGATCAATGCCGTTCGCTCAAAAGGATACAATTGCGGCGGCAGGAAGTATCCCGCAGCACCTGCGGTAAGCTGGAACAGCCAGCTGGAGCAGGCGGCTACAGCACACAGCAATTATATGCAGCGTAGTGGCCGGTTAAGTCACAGCGGGCGCAATGGAATGATGCCGGAAAAAAGGGTTGCCGCGGCCGGCTACCGGTGGGGTTATGTGGCAGAAAATATCGCCCTGGGGCAGCGGAGCATCAATGAAGTTATTCAAAGCTGGTTACAAAGCCCTCAGCATTGCCGCAACATCATGAGCCGGAATGTGACCGAAATCGGCGCCGCCCGCTCCGGAAACTATTGGACCCTGGTACTGGCTTCACCCGCATATAAATAAGGCCCATTTTAAAATACCGGACGATCCGGCGCCATTTGGCTCTGTAAAACAGCAAACCCCGAATAAAAAACAAGAGGCAGTAAAGAATTACCACCCCGGCATAGGTAGCCCTTTAGTATATTTTATTACGTTGTAAAATTTCCTGCAGAATGCCGGTGCCTTCCCGGATATACAGCATGTAAAATGACCCTATCCGGCGGCAAGATACCATAGGTTGCCAATGGCGAGACTGATATTTATCATGCGATAACCTGTATTTAGTCAGTCCGGCGCGTACCAGGATCCGGAGCATCCCGGAAGAACACCTTAAAGGTTTTCGTCCCGCTTCTTTACCCCAACAAAAAACCCCGTTCTGCGTATGCGGAACGGGGCTTCCATTTTTTTAAATACTGCCGTCCGGCAGCTCTAAACCTTACACCAGTGATGCCTCCCTTCTTTTTCCTTTTACAGACGCGGGTCCGCGTTCTGCTTCACAACATTTTTCAAACCGGGTAGCCGTCCACACATGATCCAGCTCTACATTATCCATCCCGGTATAACCATCATCCGTAAGTCGGCACCAGCTACGCTCCCTGTTCAGATCAGTAACGATCTTAGAAGTCGATTTCGGGTGAGCCACCCAAAACTTCGTGTTCTCTTTCAGACAAGGCATTACCTCATTCAAAATACCATTCAGCTGATTTTCATTTACAGCAAATACCAGTGCAAAATCAAGTTTTCTTGATTTTAACAGGGGTGTCATGTTCTTCGCAAATGATAATTTACTGAATTGTTTTTCGATGGATGAGGGAAGTCCTTGAATTAAGAGATTTTTTTCTTCTGCGTACTGTAATTTTTCGAACACTGTTTGAGTCATAAGAACTTGAAGGGGTTTATTAAAAAAATCTGACTTAAATACTCAATTAGCAAACAAGATCCATCAATTAAAGCGCAAAAGTACGAAAAATCAAAGTCCCGGACAAGGTTTTTAACACAAAACCCCTACTTATTTATAAGTAAGGGTTTTATATATTATAAATAGTTTGAACTACTTTCCTGCCGGCCGGTAATATTTCAGGGCCTCCGGCATAAATTTCTGCAATTGCTCTATTCTTCTTTCCGGACCGGGGTGCGTGCTCAGAAATTCAGGAGGTCGGCTGCCCTGTGCCTGGGCCTGCATCCGCTGCCAAAGTCCGATAGCCTCCTGAGGATTATATCCTGCCATTGCAGCCCAGATCATTCCGTAATGATCCGCTTCCAGCTCCTGTTTCCGCGAAAATGCCAGTATGCCTACCTGCGATCCCAGGCCTACTGCCGTACCAAATACCTGGCGCATACCGCTGGATGTTTTATTGGCCATAAAGGCATCCAGGATATTGGTTCCATACTGCGCAGCAACGGTCTGGCTCATCCGCTCATTGGTATGTCCGAACAACGCATGGCTTACCTCGTGCCCCATTACATTGGCCAGCGCCGCTTCGTTCTGCGTAATGGGCAAAAGACCTGTATACACTACAATTTTTCCTCCCGGCATACACCAGGCATTGGCTTCATTGCTCTGGACCAGTTTGGTTTCCCACTGATACCCGTTCAGATCCGCAGTCAGATTATTCTGTTTGTAAAATGCGTTTACGGCATTGATGATCCGCTGTCCAACCCGGTTTACCATTTCCGCATCCCGGTTGCTTGTGGTGGTCACCACTTTATTGGAAGAAAGAAAGGTCTGGTATTCCGTTACTGCCATTTGCTGCAGTTCTGATTCCGGCAGTAATTTCATCTGGCTACGGCCGGTAATGGCATTGGTGGAGCAACCTGCCCCAATTGCCGCCGCAACGAGAACGATGAATAAGTTCTTGATCATAGTGAAGGATTTTTTATTTGCTAATAAACAATCTTTGTACCAAAGTCGGAAAGCAATCAACTGTTAGCTATCAGCTATCAGTCATCAGTTATTGGCTATTAGCTGTCAGTGTTCTGAAATTTGGTTTTCGATTTTTAGTTTTTGAAATTTGATTATCGCCCTTGGGGATCTAAATTGCCTGCCATTAATTTTTCGTCCCGATTGCAGCTAACAACTGAAATCTGATTGCTGACAGCTGCCGGCTACCGGTTCCTTTGTTTACGACGATCCCTGTTTTTGAAAATGGGAACTTTATTTTCTGCTCCCTTAAGGATACGCCCAATATTTTTTTGATGGGTCAGGATCACCAGCAGTGCCACCGCAACGGCAAAAACCCTGTAAAAGTGGTTATCCACGTTAAAAATAACCAGTATAAAAACCGGAAAGGCCAGGCTGGCGAGGATCGAACTCAGGGATACGAACCGGGTCAGGTACAGCACCAGCAGAAAAATACCGGAACAGGCCAGGGCGGTCCATGGACTGATACCGATCACCAGACCAAACAGTGTGGCTACTCCTTTTCCACCTCTGAAATTTGCCCAAACCGGGAAAATATGCCCCAGTACGGCAGCAATACCAAAGATCAGCTGGATATTTAAAAATGCGATGTCATTATCGGCATATTGCGGCAGGAACAGGGCCAGTTTTACGGCAAGAAATCCTTTCAGCGAATCGCAGATCATTACAAAGGAACCCCACCGGGGGCCCAATACCCTGAACGTGTTGGTGGCTCCGGCATTGCCGCTGCCATAATCCCGTATATCAATCCCGAAAAAACCTTTACTTACCCAAACAGCTGTAGGAATACTTCCTAAACAATACGCCAGTAAAAAGAGTAGTACATAATTCATGTATATCCAACTAAATGAAGTACAAAAATAGCGATAATAAGCTAACCGTCACTTAATAATTCTTTAACATTAGCACAAAATTTTACACATGAAACCTCATGCATAACCAATTATTTTTCAAAACTTTATCATCCATATAAAGTCCGGATTCCACTGCCCGGCCCACAATTTCAGCCTCATCTTCCGCTAACAGGCCGCTCAGCAGCAACACACCGTCCGGAGCCAGTTGCTGCTTCAACGCCGGTATGGTTTCCATCAGCACATTTTTGTTGATATTGGCAAGGATCACATCAAAAATACCGCCCTGAACTGCGCTGTCTGATTGTAATACGCTGATCCGGGAGCCATGATTCACCTCTATATTCTCCAGGGTGTTTGCGATACTCCATTCATCAAGATCGGTAGCCAGTACCTGTGCCGCACCCAGCTTTTCCGCAAGGATCGCCAAGATACCGGTACCCGTGCCAAAATCGAAAACCTGTTTATCGGCAAATGCTATCTGCCGCATCTGCTGCATCATGAGCCAGGTAGTAGCATGGTGCCCGGTCCCAAAACTCATCTTGGGATTGATCACGATCTCCTGCTCCACATTTTCGAACGGGGGATGGAACGAGGCCCGCACCGCAACAAAACCATCTACCACTACCGGGTCAAAATTGGATTCCCACAAAGCGTTCCAGTTCTGCGGCTCCAGTTCCCGCATCTCATAACGGATATTCAGCGGGCCGGCCACCGCATCCAGTTCTTCACGGGTAATACGGGTTGTATTAAAAAATGCCTTCAGTACTATGTCGGCCTCTTCAAACCCGTCTGCCCGGTCTGCAAGACCCGCAATCAATAATGCGGCAACCGTTTCTGTGGTATTAAAAAAAACAACTTCTGTATAAGTACCTGCCGGTTCTGTTTGCATGTGTTGACGGATTCATTAACTAAGGCAAGCCAAGGTATAGTAAATTAACAGTATGGACAAATTCTTTTGCCGTGATTTTGATGCGGTCCTGACAAAAAAATTTTGTGCCCTCAAATCGACCGGTTCATATTATCAATATCTTTATAAGGCAACGATTCATTGAAACCAATTATTTAGCAACGCATATGACAAATCCGGCGAACGAATTAAAAAGAACGCTCAATTCCACGATGCTGTGGGGTTTGGGCGTGGGTTATGTTATTTCGGGAATGTATTTTGGCTGGAACCTGGGGCTGGAAAAAGGCGGTACGCTGGGCATGGGGATCGCTACCCTGTTTATAGCGCTCATGTATGTGGCCTTCACATTCAGCTATACCGAGCTGGCCTGTGCCATTCCCAAAGCCGGTGGGGCCTTTGACTATGCAGACCGTACACTGGGAAAAGATCTTGCGTTCCTTGCAGGCATGGCACAAAATATCGAATTCATCTTTGCACCGCCCGCCATTGCCTTTGCCATTGGCGCCTATTTTAATTTATTCTTTCCACAGTTGCCGGTGCTTACGATCGCCATTGCTGTATACATTATATTTACCGCCCTGAACATTTCCGGGGTAAAGGCAGCTGCAACGTTTGAACTGGTGATCACCATTATGGCTGTAGCCGAGCTATTGTTGTTTGCCGGTATCACCCTGCCCCATTTTGATGCAGCCAACCTTAAAAAAAATGCACTGCCTGCCGGGTGGGCGGGCATCTTTCCCAGCATTCCATTTGCCATCTGGTTTTTCCTGGGTATAGAAGGCATTGCCAATGTAGCCGAAGAAACCAGGAATCCACAAAAGACGATCCTGAAGGGGTTTGGCTCGGCCATCGTCACACTCGTTATATTATGTGCCTTTACCTTTATCAGCTCTGTAGGCGTTGCCGGCTGGGAGGCCGTGGTATATACGAAAGAGAGCAGTACTTCCGACTCGCCGCTCCCGCTGGCCTTATCACATATTGTAACCAACAATGCATTCCTGTACCATATGCTGGTAACCGTTGGACTATTCGGATTGGTTGCCTCCTTTCATGGGATCATACTTGCAGCCGGCCGTTCCTCATTTGAATTCGGCAGGGCCCGCTTTGCACCGCAATGGCTGGGGAAAGTAAACCGCCGGTTTCAGACACCCGCCCATGCGCTGATTGCAAACATGGTAGTGGGCATTATTGCTTTGCTGACCGGGAAGACCGGAGAGATCATTATCCTATCCGTATTTGGGGCGCTTACACTCTACATCATTTCGATGATTGCAGTGATCCGGCTTCGCCGGAAGGAACCTCAGCTGGAACGCCCCTTCAAAGTACCCTTTTATCCGTTGTTCCCTTTTATTGCATTGACCCTGGCCGGTATTTCATTTATTGCCGTGATCATTTACAATTTTAAACTTGCGCTGGTTTACCTGGGCCTGCTGCTCATCAGCTATGTTTTATTCAGTCTCTTTTATAAGAAATCGTTATGACGACAAAAGAAATATTACAATACGTTAAGGACCACGCATCCGGGAAAGTAAAGATCGCCTATGTGGATATTGATGGTATCCTCCGCGGAAAATATATTGCGGCAAAAAAATTTCTGGCTATTGCAGAAAAAGGAACGTCTTTTTGCGATGTAATCTTCGGCTGGGATGCCGGTGATGCATCCTATACTAATTGCAACTATACCGGATGGCATACCGGTTACCCGGATGCTCCGGCACGGATCGATCTGAGCACATTCCGGAAAATCCCCTGGGAGAACGGACTGCCGTTTTTTCTGGGAGAAATCACCGACAGCAAGGGAGCGCCGGCGTATGTGTGTCCGCGGCAACTGCTCAAACAGGTATTGAACGACGCAAAGCTTGCCGGATTCACACCCTATGCGGCGCAGGAGTTTGAGTGGTATAACTTTGCCGAAACACCTCAATCCATTGCAGACAAAGGCTTCCATCACCTTACGCCGTTAACGCCTGGCATGTTTGGGTATTCGATCCTGAGAAGCTCCCTGAACAATCGTTTTTTTACCACATTGTTTGATCAGCTGCGTGACTTTGATATTCCGCTCGAAGGCATTCATACCGAAACAGGCCCCGGCACCTATGAGGCAGCCATTGAGTACTCCGACATCCTTACCGCGGCAGACCGTGCGGTGCTTTTTAAAACCGCAGTAAAGGAGATCGCCTACCAGAACGGAATCATGGCCACCTTTATGGCAAAGATCGATGAGCAACTCCCCGGCTGCGGGGGACATATCCATCAAAGCCTCCGGGATAAGACCGGCAAAAAGAATGTCTTTTACAACGGTAAAGACAAACAACAGATGAGTAATACCTTCCGGCAGTATATAGCCGGGCAACTGTATTGCCTGCCACTGATATTACCGATGTTTGCCCCAACCATTAACAGTTACAAACGGCTGGTAGAAGGTGCCTGGGCTCCAACAACGATCACCTGGGGCATCGATAACCGCACAGTGGCACTGCGGGTGCTGCAGCAAAGCGAAAGTGCCTGCCGGCTGGAGACCCGTGTGGTGGGCGCCGATGCCAACCCTTACCTGGCTATGGCTGCCGCAATCGCATCCGGACTTTACGGAATCCGGCACAAGCTGGAGCTACAGGATGCAGTAACCGGAAACGGGTATACCGACGAGTCTCATGGCACACTGCCCCGCACCCTGGAGCAGGCCACCAATGCCATGAAAACATCCGCTGTGGCCCGGGAGCTGTTCGGTGAAAAATTTACCGGGCACTTTGTAAGTACACGCGAATGGGAATGGAAACAACATTTAAAAACCGTGACGGACTGGGAAATGAAGCGCTATTTTGAGATTATTTAAAAAGGCATTTAAAAAACCGGGGGCCGGCGACTATCATTATGGAGATCCATCACCCTTTTGTCATGTGCGCTTTTTTCAGCATCTACGCATTGAGCATACAAATCCTGAATCCCTTACCAAGTCCGGGATAATTATAAGCAGGCCTACAATCGCCTGGTTGATGTTGCTATGTAAGCGAAAATCCACATAACAAACGCGTCATTGATTTCCGATACACAATACCATCGCTCACCGCTTCTTTTTTACCATCCTGCAACTAATTTTATAATTAATTTTACCATATGGCATTTGACAAAATCTTTCAATACAATTTTCCCACCACCATCCGTTTTGGAGCAGGATCCAGCAACGAGCTGGGCGATTACTTAAAAAAGAACGTCCTGGCCCGCCCGCTGATCGTAACGGACCCGGTGATTGCGCAACTGGATTTTTTTAAAAAGATCGTAGCGGCGCTCCGGGCAGGTGGCACTTCAGTGGAAGTGTTCCATGATATCCATAAGAACCCGGTTAAATCCGATGTATACAAAGGCACGGAGGTGTATGATTCCACAGAACGGGATGCCATTATTGGCATCGGTGGCGGTGCCGCGCTGGACGTAGCCCGGGCCATTGTGCTGCGCGTGCATCACCGCGAAGACCTGTTCAAATACGACGACCTTATTGGCGGCGATATTTATGTAACCAATGAGGTGCCGCATTTTATCACCATTCCCACCACGGCCGGTACCGGCAGCGAAGTAGGGCGCAGCGCCATCATTGCCGACGATGAAACCCATCAGAAGAAAATCCTGTTCTCCCCCAAGCTCCTGGCCAAAGTAGTGTTTGCCGATCCGTTGCTGACAATGGACATTCCTCCGGCTATTACCGCCGCCACCGGCATGGATGCGCTCACCCACAACCTGGAGGCCTACCTGGTCAATATGGAGCATCCTATGTGCGACGGCATTGCCTTACAGGGCATTTCGCTCATCGGTGAATCGATAGCGACAGCAGTCAGCAACCCGGACCTGGAATCCCGCAGCAAAATGCTGATCGCATCCCTCATGGGAGCCGTGGCGTTTCAAAAGGGTCTTGGAGTGGTGCATTCTCTGGCGCATCCCCTGTCTTCACTGCTGGATACGCATCACGGCCTGGCCAATGCAGTGAACCTGCCCTATGGCATGCGTTTCAATATCGAAGGGCAAGAACAAAAATTCAAAAAAATAGCATCCGCTCTAAACCTGGCAGGAACGGAAGGGCGCAACGTGGTGGACTATTTATTTGAGCTGAATACAAACATAAACATTCCGCATCGCCTGTCGGCGATCGGCGTTAAAGAAGCACATATCGAAACACTGGCCGACCTGGCCCTTGCGGATTTTGCGCATCCCAATAACCCCAAACCCGTTTCCAGGGAACACTTTAAACAATTATACCAGGAAGCACTGTAAACAATGAAGATCGGATTAACATACACCGGCTCGGAGCCCAAACACACCAATTATGTAAACTGGATCAACGGCCCGGATGCTATTGAAGTCATTACCCTCTCCGCCGAACTGGGCAACCTGGATGCGGTGGCCGGCTGTGATGGCATCGTACTTTCCGGGGGTATCGATATTGCGCCCGGATATTATTCCGGCATATCCGCATACCCCAATGCCCCCGACCATTTTCATGAGGAACGGGACGCTTTTGAAACCGCTGTTTTCCGCCAGACGCAAAACAGGAAGATCCCGGTACTGGGTATCTGCAGGGGTATGCAGCTGATCAATTGCATTTACGGCGGAACCCTGGTACAGGATCTTGAATCAAAGAATGAAGTACATCGGGTGGCCGACAACCAGGACAAGGTACACGGCATCCGCATCAAGCCGGGCAGCCTCCTGCACCAGGCCATCGGTAACGAACAATGCGCCGTAAACAGTGCCCATCACCAGGCCATTGGCAATATCGGCGAAGGCTTACAGATCACCGCTACGGCGCCCGATGGAGTTGCCGAAGCCATTGAACGGATCGATGCATCCGGCAATTCCTTCCTCCTCTGTGTTCAGTGGCACCCGGAACGGATGTATCATTTCGGACTGGAGCAAACGCCTCCATCTATAGAGATACGCAGAAAATTTTTAAACGCCATACAAAGCAAATAACACATGGAAGTTATCAATCCCGCTACAGAGGAGCGGATCGCAACCCTTACAGAAGACAATACACAAACCCTTCAGGAAAAATGGCAACGGCTGAAAGCGGCCCAGCCCGCCTGGCAGGCACGCCCGCTGAAAACACGCATTGCCGTGGTAAAAAAGTTCAGCGATCTGCTGGAAGCCAATACTGCTGCACTTGCGCAGGTACTTACCAGTGAAGTAGGCAAGCCGTTGACACAATCTGCAAACGAGATCCGCGGTGCCATCGGCCGCATCAGCTGGCTTACGAAAAATGCGGAAAAATACCTGAGCGATGAACTTATGAATGAAACACCCGATATGGAAGAACGTATCGTATATGAACCGCTTGGGGTGATCGCCAATATCTCCGCCTGGAATTATCCTTACCTGGTAGGCGTAAATGTATTTGTGCCCGCCCTGCTGGCCGGCAATGCCGTTTTGTATAAGCCCTCGGAATATGCCTCCCTTACAGGGCTGGAAATAGAACGGCTGTGGAAGGAGGCCGGGCTGGAGGCAGACCTGTTCTTAACCGCCGTTGGAACCGGCAGCGTGGGTGCCGCACTTTTAGATATGCATTTTGACGGTTATTATTTTACCGGCAGTTATAAGACCGGTAATTTCATTTATAACAAAGTGGCTGAAAAAATGGTCCCCTGCCAGTGTGAGCTGGGTGGTAAGGATCCGCTGTATGTAGCAGACGATGTTACCGATATTACTGCGGTGGCCGCAGCCACGGCGGATGGTGCATTCTATAACAACGGACAAAGCTGCTGTTCGGTAGAACGGATCTATGTACATGAAAAGATATACGACGCCTATGTGGAAGCATTTGTAAATGAAGTGCGCTCCTGGAAAACTGGTGCGCCAACGGCAGAAGGCGTCTATTTTGGGCCGCTTACCCGTAAAGACCAGATCCAACTGCTGCAGGACCAGATCGCCGATGCCCTGCAAAAAGGTGCACAGGTGCGCACCGGCGGTAAAAAGAATGATGGCAAAGGGTTTTATTTTCAACCTACCGTTCTTACCCATGTTACCGGCGATATGCGCGTAATGCGGGAAGAGTCCTTCGGTCCTGTTATTGGCATCATGAAGGTAACGGATGATACGGAAGCCGTAGCGCAAATGACGGATACCGAATACGGCCTTACAGCAGCGGTATACAGCAGCGACCGGTTGCGGGCGGAAGCGGTATTACAACAGGTGAATGCCGGAACAGGGTATTGGAATTGCTGCGACCGGGTAAGCGCCGCACTGCCCTGGAGTGGCCGCAAACATTCCGGCTTTGGCGCCACACTCTCCCATTCCGGGTTGAGGGCTTTTACCAGGCCAAAGGCCTATCATTTCAGAAAACCGTAAAGCATTGTCTATAACAAACGGCTCAATGTATAGATCAGTAAGCCTACAATACCTCCTACCAATGTACCGTTGATGCGAATGAACTGAAGATCCTTTCCCACCTCCAGTTCCAGCTTGTTGCTTAGCTCCTTCCCTTCCCAGTTTCCAACAGTATTGCTGATCAACGCACCGGCCTGCTTTGTGTTGCGGAGGATATAATAATAAGCATTATAACGGATCCAGCCGTCGATCTTTGCACGCATGGCCGCATCCTGCTGCAGGCTGGCGGCCAGTTCCTCAACGGATTTTTTAAAATACCGGCGCAATGCCGAGTCTTCTGCAGCAAGGTCCTGCAGTAACTGTGCCTGCAGCCTTTTCCAGATATCCACTGCATATTGCTCCAGTTTCTGCTGGGTAAAGAGGTCGTTCTTAAGCGACTCCAGGTCGCGCTGCCACTCGGGGCTTGTTTTCAGCGTTTCCGTAAACGCCCGCAACTGCTTATTGAAGTCCTTCCGGATGCGGTGTTGCGGGTCTTTTTCGATCTCCTGCAGATACGTTGCAATACCTGCAGTAAGCTTTGCAGCGATATAGTTATTCACAAATCCCGGGATCAGGAAATGACTCTGTTCCTTTACCCGTTGTTTCACCAACCCTTCGTTTTCGATCACATAGTTCCGTACTTTTCCCAATACAAAATTCAGTACACGTTCATGATCGCCCCGGTCAACGATCAGCCCTAATCCGTTTGCCACCACCTCATTTAACCGTACACCTTCCAGCAGTTCTCCCGCCTTGCGGGCTATAAATCCGGTGATCATGGGGGCATCCGAAGTTTCGATCATACGCTTCAGCAACCGGGAACCCTCCGCTACCAGCAGCTGCACATTCTGCGGCTTTCCAAGCCATGCGGCGGCAACCGTACTCAGCTCAAGTTTATCAATATAGGGGCGCAGCGTTTTTGCATTCAGAAAATTAGAAACCACAAAATTCCCCAGGTTATCGCCGATGCTTTTCTTGCTGTTCTCGATCAGGTTCGTATGCGGTATGGGTAATCCCATGGGATGATGAAACAATGCGGTAACGGCAAACCAGTCGGCCAATGCACCTACCATTGCCGCCTCGGCAAACGCCTTCACATACCCGATCCAGACGTCGGTCCGGGTTTTTAACAGGTATACACAACCCAGGAACACCAGCGTCATCAATAAAAACAAACCGGTGGCCAGGGCCTTATGCTTTTTCAGCTGCGCAGCTTTCATTGCATCTGCGGATCTTATTTCACTGTTCATTTTTTTGGAGAATTGAGATACGAGAATTGAGATCTGAGATTTGAGATACGAGATCGGAATTCCTGGTACTCGATTCTGCATTCCCGAACCTGGATTCTGAATTCTCAACTCTGGACCCCGAAAGTATAAAAAATTATGCTGATTAAATTTTATCCGTCATTTATGAATGTTAATTTTGTCCGTCTATGAATTACAAGAAAGAGGCCAGAAATACATTACTGCTCGCATTCCCCATTATTCTTGGCGAAATTGCGCAGATATCCCTGCACCTGGTAGATACCGCAATGATCGGTGCCCTGGGGTATAAAGAACTGGCTGCGGCGGCGCTGGTACTGAATGTGATCAATATTCCCTTTGTATTGGGCATCGGGGTAACCATTTCTGTAGCACAGATGGTTTCACTGGCGCATGGCAAGTATGACCGTCAGCTGATCTCGCATTATCTCTACAACGGGTTTATCCTCTGCACCATTGCAGCGATCATCATTGCAGCTGCCATTGTTGCCGGTACAGAAGTGTTGTACCACCTGGACCAGGATCCCGAAGTAGTGGCCTATGCAGCCCCGCTGATGCGCGTTATGGGCATTTCCATCATTCCCATGATCCTGTTTATGACCCTGAAACAATTTGCTGATGGCCTGCAATATACAAAAACAGCCATGGTGCTGTCGATTACTGCCATCCCCCTGAATGCGCTCCTCAACTGGGTCTTCATTTACGGGCGCTGGGGTGCTCCAGAGTTTGGGCTGATCGGTGCGGGTTATGCCACCCTTATTACACGTACCGCTATTTTTGTAGCCCTGGCGCTGGTGGTATTGAACCATCGCGTGTTCCGGCCTTATATCGCTGTTGCAAAGAACCAGTGGAAACTGAATGGCGCCACCTTCCGGCAGCTGCTGAAGATCGGTATCCCAAGCAGCCTCCAGATCGGGATGGAAGCCGGCGCCTTTGCCGTTTCGGGTATTTTAATGGGAACCATTCATGCCACCACACAGGCGGCGCACCAGATCGCTTTAAGCTGTGCTTCTTTTACATTTATGGTATCCATGGGGCTTTCGCAGGCCGGCTCTATCCGCGTTAGCACGGCTTTTGGCGCACAGGACATGAAACGGATTTCCCTGATCGGCAAAAGCACCATCATGCTGGCACTCATCTATGGATCCTTTTGCTGTTTGCTGTTCATTTTGCTGCGCAACCAGCTGCCGCATTTGTTCAATAACAATACCGAAGTGCTTTCGCTGGCGGCTACCTTCCTGCTGCTGGCGGCTGTTTTCCAGATATCCGACTCCATCCAGGCCATTAGTGCCGGTTTGCTGCGGGGTATCAAGGATGTAAATGTTCCGACCATTTTTATTGCCATCGCCTACTGGATACTGGGCATTCCGATCGGCTGCCTGCTGGCCTTTCATTTTGACCTGGGCGGCGTAGGCATCTGGCTGGGATTGATTGTGGGTCTTACCGTTTCTGCATTGTTTTTGACATTGCGTTTTTTGAAGAAGGCAAAGGAGCGGATGGCTGTTTAGCCTGCCTCGTGTATGGGAGGTATCGCCAAAGGAGACTGGAGTAACTCGTAGAAAATGGAGCAACGTAAAGACGATTTGATCCTGATACATCTTCCAGGCTTTGGGTCTTTGAGCCTTTGTAGCTGAATATTTATCTCCTGATCATGATCGTCAATCATCCCCTTTCTTTTTTCTTTTCGGGGAATTTCAGGAATGCAGCCCGTACCGGTGAGGGTGCCGGGGTTCTTTTGATGACCATTCAGAAGATATCGCTGAACATCAATATTATGAATCCAACACGAAACATTGAACGTTAAACCTGAAACGTGTCCTGCCCGAACCTGACAAAATGACCTTCTTATCACTGATGGTATTGCATTTGATGTATAACGAAAAAATTTCTACGAATTATGATACAAGAAAAAGGCTCCATTTCCATTCATACGGAGAATATTTTCCCCATTATTAAAAAATTCCTCTATTCCGACCACGAGATCTTTCTTCGCGAATTGGTTTCCAACGCAGTAGATGCCATCCAAAAAGCAAAACGCCTGGCATCCCTGGGTCAGTTCAGCGGTGAAATCGGTGCGCCGCTGGTAGAAGTAAAACTGGATAAAGAAGCAAAGACCATCACTATTTCCGATAACGGGATCGGGATGACTGCTGAAGAAATTAAAAAATACATCAACCAGATCGCTTTCTCCGGCGCGGAGGAGTTCATGGAAAAATTCAAAGAAGCAAAAGACGCTTCGGAGATCATCGGCCGTTTCGGGCTCGGTTTTTATTCCGCCTTTATGGTGGCCGACCGGGTAGAGATCCAGACCCTGAGCTTTCAACCGGGAGCAGAACCCGCAAAATGGTCCTGCGACGGCAGCACCGAATTTGAAATCGGCGAAGGCAGCCGCACGGCCAGGGGAACGGATGTGATCCTGTATATAAACGAAGATAACCAGGAGTTCCTGGACGATTACCGCATCGAAAACATCTTAAATAAGTACGCCAAATTCCTTCCTGTTCCGGTTCAGTTTGGTACCAAAACAGAAAGTGAGCCCGATGGGGAAGATGAAGAAGGCAAACCCAAATACAAAAGCATTGAGGTACCCAATATCATCAATACCGGTGTACCCATTTGGACCAAGGCGCCCAGCGAACTGAAGGATGAGGATTACCTCAATTTTTACCGGGAGCTGTATCCCATGAGTGAGGACCCGCTGTTCTGGATCCACCTGAATGTGGACTATCCCTTTAATCTGACCGGCGTATTGTATTTTCCAAAAATCAAGAACGATATCGAATTACAGCGCAATAAGATCAAACTTTACAGCCGCCAGGTATTTATTACCGATGAAGTGAAGGATATCGTTCCGGAATTCCTGATGCTTCTGCACGGGGTGATCGACTCACCGGATATCCCGCTGAATGTATCCCGCTCCTTCCTGCAATCGGATGGCAATGTAAAAAAGATCAATACCTATATCACGAAAAAAGTAGCCGATAAACTGGCGGAATTGTTTAAGAACGACCGGGCAGGCTATGAAACCAAGTGGAATGACATCGGTGTGTTTGTAAAATACGGGGCCATCAGTGAACCCAAATTCTGGGAACGTGCAAAAGATTTTGTACTGCTGACCAATACAAAGAAAGAATATTATACACTGAACGAATACAAGGAAAAGGTAACACCGGATCAAAAAGACAAGGACGACAATCTGGTATACCTGTATACACCCAATGCAGAAAAGCAGGATGGTTATATACAGGCCGCGAATAAAAAAGGATACGACGTGTTGCTGATGGATAGCCCGCTCGACAATCATTTTATCAGTCACCTGGAGCGAGACCTGGAGAAAACACAGATCAAACGCGTGGATGCAGACGTTCTTGAAAAACTGATCGATAAAGGCGAAACCATTTCCAGCAATTTATCCGAAGAACAGACCAAAGAGATCAAGGAAGTTTTTGAAAAGGCCATTACCAAACCAGGCATGGAAGTAAATGTGGAAACCCTTTCTGAGGAAGCCATGCCGGTAACGGTAACCATGGATGAGTTTATGCGCCGCATGAAGGATATGGCGGCAATGGGCGGTGGTATGAGCTTCTACGGCGCCATGCCCGACAAATACAAAGTAGCCATCAACGCCAACCACCCGCTGGCTACCAGGATCCTGGCAGAGGCCAATGCAGATACAAGACAGGCACTGGCAAGGCAGGCCTTTGATCTGGCCTTACTGGCCCAGGGCATGCTAACCGGTGCCGATCTTACATCTTTTGTGGAAAGAAATGTGAAGATGATCTAAAAAAACGGAGTTTTAAGCTATCGAAAGGTTGCCGGAAGGCAGCCTTTTTTATTGCCATAACACAGCAGGAATGGATTTACCTGCCTGGCCTCATTTATAAAAACAACAGGGCTTACAGTTAATGCTTTTAGCATCCCCCGATGTAACAGACCGGGGGATTATCCTGACACTCATTTTGCAATTTCAAAAGTCATCTTTAAAATATTAACAGTATGCTTTAAAACTTGCAAGCCCCTGGTTTTTTTACCGCTCCGGTACCGCGAAAACACCTGCGCAGGAAAGCGCCTGTGCCTATTTTACCGTAACCTTATCTACCAGTTTCCCAGCCGGATCAAAAACACTGAAAACGGCTTGCTCCCCGGTTATTTTTGCCTTGATGATATTGTTGTTGGAATTCACTATTATGGGGAACAGCGTGGTTTCCGATGCCTGCTGAATCCGGTGCCGGTGCTCATGAGCACTCAGCATTACCTGGATGCCGGCCGCGTTGAGAATGGGCACCCATTTCCTGGCGATCTCCTGGCTGCCATGCCAGCCATCTGCCGGGGGTATATGGCAAATAGCAATTTTATATTTTGCGTTTCTGAAGGCATCCGTCTTTACAATGTTGCGCAGCCATACTGTTTGCTCATCCCGGTATGCGTCCATATCGGTGATGCCGCTGTACTCAATGTCGGAGTCCGGTTTATCCTCGCCGCCATCCAGCACAATAAAGCAGGCATTGCCTTTTGTGAACATATAATAAAGATGACCATCCGGACCCGGAAAGTATTTGGGGAACTCCGCGGCAAAGGGGCCCCGGGTTTCATGGTTCCCCCGTGCATAATACATGGGGATCTCGCTGGCAAACAACAGGGTGGCCGTATCCATAAAGCCACGGAATACCTGCTCCTCACTCATAGAGCTGCTGACCATATCCCCGTTAAAAACAATGAACCCCGTGGTTGAAAAATTGACCTGCCCCAGCAACTGCTTTAATACCGGGTTACGTTCGTGAATATCGTTCACCACAGCAAACTCAAACGGCCCGGGCATTCCGTTGGTCTGGAAGGTGAGCGGCTTTTTCTGATACACTGCGGTTGCTGCAACATTCCCGTACTGCACGTGTACCCATTCATGCTTGAGCACTTCCTGGCTATACACGCGGTACCGGTACCGGGTGGCAGGCTTTAGCCCTTTAAGCTTCACCTGGTGAACCGTGCCTACATTCTTCAGACCATTGGAAGCCGAGAAATACTTTGGCCGCTCTTCCTTATAAAAATGACTGCCATCGTCCGGGGCCAGCTCTACCCATGCGGTAGCCGGCCGGTTTGTAGTCCATACAACGGAAACACTGGAATCCGTCATTGCCTGCAAATAAGGACCATGCGAAATTTTAATTCCTTCCTGGGTATTCCCCTGCATTACAACGGCAAAAAGTAAAAGGGCCAGAAACATTCCAGAACTGTACTGTTGCTTCAATCGTCTAATTTTCATGTGCGTTTTGTTGGTCTTCAAAAATATCCGGTTTCTATTGCATTCAAGGATGTGCTATCCTTTTTTTATCAGTTCAAGGGTAACCAGAACGGGTTTATGGTCAGAGGCATCTTCCTTGCCGATCACTTCAACCTTTTGCACCTTCCAGATTTTTCCCCGGTTCAGGAAAATATAATCCAGCCGGATCTTTGGTTTGGTATACGGAAAAGTCAGCTGCGGATCTCCAAACCGCACTGCAGCATCATCCATTCTTTTAGTAATGATACCATAGGCCTTTGTATCCGGCGTAATATTAAAATCACCCCCAACAATCACCGGAAGATCCATCTGTAACAGGATATCTGCCACCGCCTGTGCCTGGGCGTTCCGGTTCTCTTCAAACTCATGACACAGATGCGTACCCGCAAATACCATCTTTTGCCCGTTGGGGAAACGGTGCTCAATGGTGATCAAAGCCCTGCCTTCGCCACCAGCCGGAACCGGCAGGTGATGCACCACCGGAGTAGCCGGATATTTTGATAACAACCCTTCTCCATATCCGCCACCGCTGTAATCCATCGCTTTACCAAAATACCCGTACATACCGGTCATCTTTGCCAGTTCCGCTACCAGGTCTTTTTTTACACCGTCATTAAAAGAAGCCGTTCTGTTGGTCATACTGTCGACCTCCTGCATAGCCACAAAATCCGGTTTATAGCGATTGATCACAGCCGCTATCTTTTTCAGATTGCTTTTCCCGTTCTGATAATGCGCCTCGCCATGATAAATATTGTAGGTAAGCACTTTTATTGTTTGGGCTCCGGCCTTAATACCCTGTATACAGGCGATCAGTAATAAGAGGACTATTAAACTATTTCTTTGCATTGTTCTTGTTTTTATTACCCGCACAGCAACCGGAGTAAGGGCATACCCCGGTTCCGGGAAATGATACCGGTGTCGTTCTGCCGCTATCGTTGTTCAAATGATATTGTTTTTGCAGCCCGGTTTATCAAAAAGGAGCTGCCGCGGTCTTACCGGACAAGTTTTTCCAGTAGCTGATCTACAATGCCCTCCATGGTTACCGACATCCCCGGATGCACTTTGGAACATTGGATCACCGTACTCCGCGTAGCCGTCAGCCATCGGAAACGCGAAGCAGCATCCAACCGGGCGATCCCTGATCCGGAGGTTTTATCGCCGGCTGCAATTCCCTGAAAAGCCTGCAAATTATCTTCTATAATTCCGATATCCATTTCCGGATCCAGGCAACACAACTTCTGGCGGTTCACAGAAACGGAAACACCGATAAAACGCTCTTTCTTACAAAAAACGATCACACCCACATTGATAAACTCTTCGCGTTCCACCCGGGGCACCACGCGGATCACCGCATACTCATATACCAGCAACTCTTGCATCCAGTGCCGTTTTTAAAAAGGTTGAAGAATTTTTTAACCGCCAGGTAAGAAAACGCAGATAAACCTCACGTGCCGCTTCAGGATCCCCCAACACCTCTTCATACATCAGCCATTCCATCGGGATGCGGTTAACGATCTCATGCAACAGGTGCTCCGTCAGCATTTCCCTGCAAAATGCATCTGCCGCTTCCAGCATCGATGCGCTCTTTAACAATACATGATCCTTTATTAGCGGAAAGGTACTTTTCATTTGTACCGACCAGCTTTCCCAGTTATGATGAAAATAAAGACAGGCCCCGTGATCGATCAGCCAGAGCTCCTGGTGCCAAAGCAGCATATTCGTATTCCGCACGGTACGGTCCATGTTGGTCAGGAAGGCATCCAGCCAAACGATTTTAGATGCCAGCAGCGGATCTACATCCGTAACTGCGGGATCAAAGGTAACGGAGCCACTCAGGTAATGCAGGGCCAGGTTCCATCCCTGGCTGGCTTTTAGCAGGTCCTGTATCTCCTCATCGCCTTCTGTACGCCCAAATGCTTCATCCAGATGTGCAAATACCAGCTCGGGCACTTTCAGCTGCAGGGCACGTGCTACTTCCCCCCCGATAAATTCGGCTACCAGCGCTTTTACGCCCTGCCCCGCACCTCTGAATTTTAAGGCATACAAAAAACCATCATCCCCCTCTGCTATTGCAGGAAGTGACCCACCCTCCCTTAAAGGGGTTACATACCGGGTAACGTTCACCGAACGGATATCGGACATATTCACATTAAATTTGGATCCAAATGTAATCAATCTCTTCCATACGTTTTTTTCCGGTTCAAAAGCGGCAATGCTGCGCAACAGGTCTTTCACATCCGTTAAACAGCGCATCTCCGTTTAACGATACGGATATGTTTCCCCCTGCCGCTGCCTGGATAAAATACCTCAGCCGGGCTGTTGCATCCGGTCCCTGTTCCACGTCTTACTACTATAATAGTGACCAAACGATCATTCAACTAACGGAAAAATGAATAACGACAAAATCTTTACCATGGAAAAAGTATGCTATCTTTCCCTGATCATTTCTTTTGTTTGCCTTATGGCCTGCAACAAAAAGAACCACCCCTCAAAAGAAACACTTAGCAAGGATGATGTACCCACACAATACCAGGGACTCCTGATGCCGGGAGCGCTTCAAGTGAAGAACGATTCGGTATCAATGGCACTATACCCTTCCGCTCCCATGTACTATCTCGATCTAAAACTAAAAGGCAGCAACCAGTACTATACCCTGCTCAAACAAGCTGCACAAAAGAATATTCCCGTACGCGCCTGGGTCTTTAAAGAAGATAAAAGTCCGATAGAAGTGGCTAAGATCGAGCCGGCCTCAAAAGAAGAGCTGGAACAATGGAATAAATCGTGGATCAATCCATAACCCAGCATTAATGTTGCCGCGGCGGCAGGGATTAGTGGTCTGATATCAGCCATCAGACATTGGGCACCCGCTTTCAGTGCCGAGATCGCAAGACTCTGACCGCTGATTGCTGACCGCTATAAAAACTGAAGGCCGAAGACCAGCTGCCTGCCGGTTCTTTCCTATATTTATAGCCGCAGCAGCACATGAAACTTCTTTTTGATCATATAGAACAATATTACCCGCTAAGCCCGGCTGCACGGGAAGCGCTTTCCGAAAACTTTGAGGAATTCGTATTTGCGAAGAACAAATACCTGGTTACGGAAGGTAAGGTTTGCAAACATCTTTATTTCCTGCAGCAGGGCGCACTCCGGGGGTACATTCTTGTTGACGGAAAAGAGATCACAAACTGGTTTGGCTTCGAAGAAAACTTTATTACTTCCTTTTACAGTTTTACAACCCAGCAGCCCAGTGTTGAAAACATCCAGTTCCTGGAAGGGAGTATTTTATGGGGGATCACTAAAGAGAAATTAACCCGCCTGTTTAACACCCATCATGAGATCGAACGCCTGGTGCGGATCATTTATGAAAAATACTATGTCCGCCTGGAAGAGCGTTATGTAAATGCCCAGTTCCGGACCGCCACAGAGCGTTATGAACACCTGATCCGGGAAGCCCCGCATATCATTGAACGGGTACCCCTGGGCCAGATATCCTCCTATCTTGGCATCAGCCAGGAAACCCTCAGTCGTATCCGCAACCGCTTTTAACAATACCCGCGCTGCTTTTTGACAATTGTCAAAAAAAAACACCGGCAGCGCTGATAGATTTGTTTGCATAAAATAAAAAGTTATGAGACAAATGCAACAACCATCCAATGCCTTTATTGCTGCCTCCTGGTTTGCCTTGCTGATCGGCATCACTGCTTATATCATCGGTCTGTGGAATGCGGAAATGGAACTAAACGAAAAGGGTTACTATTTCACCGTATTGATGTTTGGTCTTTTTTCGGCAATATCCGTACAGAAAGCCGTACGCGATCAGCTGGAGGGCATTCCCGTCACCAGTCTCTACTATGGCATTGCGTGGTTTACGACCATCCTGTCCATCGTTCTGCTGACCGTTGGATTGTGGAATGCCACGCTCACCAAAAGTGAAAAAGGATTTTATGCCATGTCCTTTACCCTCAGCATTTTTGCTGCCATTGCCGTGCAAAAGAACACGAGGGATAGCAAGGCCGGAGATCCGGATGACCCAAAGACCGGTAATACCGACACCCCTGTTTTTCAAAAGACCGATCCGTTTTAACGGCCGGGCTGCAAAATATACCGCTAACCCACCCAAAGCGCCGGGGTTGTATCCGGGGCCGGAGATCCGGTCCATAAAGTGATACGACCTCTTTTTTATTACCGGGGCATTAAAAAAGGCCGTAACTGTGTTACGACCTTTTAATTTCTTCAGCGTTTAGCTTAGAAAAATACACCCAGGCGAAGGGCCCAGCGGTTCAGGGCCACTTTATCGTCATTCCAGTCTTTGTTCCTGGTGATATCGGTAAACCCGTTTTCAAAACCAAGACCAAAATACAGGTCCGTTTTTTCGGCCAGGCGATATTCGCCACCCGCTCCTAAAAGCAATCCCATATTTACTTTATTAGTCTTCTTCATCACATTCACATTGTCTTCCGAAGCAGAACCGGATGTATAATCTAACCGGGAACCGATCAACGCGCCCATATAGGTGCCAAACTGGCCCCACCACCGGAGACCGTTCTGATCATTCGTTTTCAGCTTTACACTGAGGGGAATTTGCAGGTATTGCAGCTTCAGTTTGTATTCCTGGTTATCGCTGCCCGGATACAGGCCTTTTGACGCATCCTTGATCAGTATCGATGAAGAAGCATGCGCTACCTCCAGCCCTGTGGCAAAGGCGCCGCGTGTATCAGAAAACTGCACATCAGCCATCAGACCATAGTTAACACCAAAACCGGAGCCATCTTTTTCCAATCCGTTTTCCAGCGGACGAAGGGTATTTACAAATACCGGATCCACCTTAAATCCAAGGCGTACAGGACGACCGTAAAAACTTCTTTGAGCAAACAGCGACATTCCTGTTAGCAAGCAGACCATTGTTAGCAATAAAGATCTTTTCATTTTTAAAAAATTTGCGCAAAAGTAAGCATTTTGGCGCAACCCCGATCAAATCCCCAGGGGCGAGGCTATCAGATGTCAGATATGAGTCATCAGACATGAGCCTTCAGTTTTCGGGACGTGACACGTAACACGGATAACTGGTGCCTGATCTCTCATATCTCAATCTGGATGCCGGACACTAACGACTGATAGCTGGTCGCTGACAACACTTACAATATATTCACCTCCGGGTGCAACTCCACATCATACTTTTTGAAAACCGTATCGATCACCAGGTCACAAACCTCCAGGATCTCGCTTCCGGTGGCATTTCCATAATTGACAAGCACCAGGGCTTGTTTTTCATGTACCCCGGCATCTCCCTTACGATAGCCTTTTAGCCCGGCCTGTTCAATAAGCCAGCCGGCGGCCAGTTTCATGGTGCCGTCCTCATTTTCGTATGCCACCAGATCCGGATATGCAGCTTTAAGCGTTACATATTTGCTTTTATCCACGGAGGGATTTTTAAAGAAGCTGCCGGCATTGCCGATAACTGCGGGATCCGGCAGTTTTGAGGACCGGATCCGGATTACGGCACGGGCAATGGCCTGTATGGAAAGTTCTGAAACAAGCAGCCGCTCCAGCTCCTGCCGTATAGCCCCGTACTCAATATGGAATACCGGTTTTTTGCGGAGGCGGTAGGTGACATCCGTGATCACAAACTGATCTTTATAAACATGCTTGAATACACTCTCCCGGTATCCAAAGGCACAATCTTTATTGGAAAAGGTCCGCAGGTAACCTTCCTGCCGGTGCACGGCCGTAAGCTCATGAAATACATCCCGGATCTCGACCCCATAGGCCCCTATATTCTGCATGGGTGATGCGCCCACGCAACCGGGGATCAATGCAAGGTTTTCTACCCCCGCATATTGCTGCTCGAGGCAATGCAATACAAACCGGTGCCATACTTCTCCTGCACTTACTTTTATGTATACAAAATCCTCGTCGGTTTTCAGTACCTCATAGCCCAGCAGCTCATTTTTGATCACCAGCCCGTTATGGTCGCCCTTTAGTAAAACGTTACTGCCGCCGCCGATGACCAGGGTGGGGATCTCCGCCTGTTTAGCCCAATCCAACGCTTCCTTTAGGTCCGGTATGGAGGTTACCCTGGTAAAATACCGGGTCGTGGCTTCTATACCAAAACTGTTATAGGGTTTTAAAGAAAAATGATCCAGAATTTCCATAGCTTTAAAGTATTGCAAAATAACACTATTCTTTCTATGGGAAAAAAAACCGCGGCAATCGTTGGGTCCGGTGGCCTTATCGGATCACGGGTACTTCAACACCTGTTAGAGGATCCGGAATACGGTACCGTAAGAACGCTGATGCGGTGGCCTGCCACTCCCTTGCGCCCCAAACAGGAAGAGAAGCTGGTCGACTTCAACGACGCCGAATCCATACTGCTGGCGCTTGTTGATGTAACGGTGGTCTTCTGTGCCATCGGAACCACCCTGAAAAAGGTGGGCGGCGACCGGAAACGCTACTGGCAGATCGATCATGACATTCCCCTGCGCGTATGCAGGATGGCACTGGAAACGGGTTGCCGGCAACTGGTACTGGTTTCCGCCATAGGAGCCAATAGCAGCAGCAGCAATTTTTATTTGCAACTCAAAGGAAAAACAGAAGAAGACCTGATCGCTACCGGTATGCCCGCCCTGCATATCATGCAGCCCAGTTTGCTGCTGGGCCAAAGAAAAGAAAAACGGCGTATGGAGGCTATCAGCCAGCGGATCATGAAACCCGCATCTGCCCTGCTTTCCGGATCCTGGGTCAGGTACCGGGCCATCGATGCCGATGATGTTGCCAATGCCATGATCGAGGCAGTGCGCACCGGCCAGACCGGTGTTTTCCGTTATACATGGAAAGAAATGATGGAGCTCTCGGATCGCTACACGTCAGACCGTTAATGTCCTCCGGGAGCGGCCTGCAAAAACGGGATACAGCAATAACAGCAACACACCGGTCAAAAGGGAACACAGGATATAACTAACGGATAAATCACCGGCATCATAAATACTCAGCATACTTATCAACCCGTAGCTGACCAGTGAAGTAACGATATAACTGCCGCCACTGGTAACCCCACCAGACATACCCGCCATTTCCGGGAACCGGGTCAGGCAATAGGTAAAATAGCAGTTGTAGATATACCCCATCTGAAAATGCAGCAAGGCAACAAACACCATCATAAACAGTATATGATGAAAATAAGGCGCGGCCAGATACATCGTAACCGCGATCCCCAGCTGTATCAGCAACCCGTTCCGGAGCTTACGGAACAACGGCCTCCGGATCAGCCATTTGCTGAACAGCCCTCCGGCAAGCATCGCCAGACCCGATACCAGCGCGCTGTACCCGGTTTGCACCGCAGTGTAATGAAAACCCTTTTCAATAATGAACGGTGCAGCCATATTGAATACAATGACCATAGAATAACTGAACCCCAGGATAAGGATTCCGTAGCTGAAGTCCCGGGCGGCCAGTAATTGCCGGTAGCTACCCAGGATCACCTGCAAACGGAAAGGACGCCGTTCCTTTAATGTTTCGCCGCTGAAGATACCCTCCAGCACCAGCAACACCAGGGCATAGCACCCCAGGAAATAAAAATTGGACCGCCATCCGAAAAAGTGTTCGAGGTAACCGCCTAAAAAAGGCGCCAGTATGGGAGCAGCCGACCAAACAACAGAAAGCAGGCTGGTGTAATGTTTCTGTTTTTCCCCCTCAAACATATCGATAAAAAATGAGCGTTTGGCCACCATGATCACGGCTATTAAAAAACCCTGGATGGCTCGTATAACAATCAGCCAGTCTATATTATGCAGCTGGGTAATGACAAAACTGGTCAACGCAAAAAGCGCCAGTGCCACCATTCCGAGCCGGTACCTTCCAAAGCTGTCCACCAGGCTTCCTACAAAGAGCTGGGAAATGCCATAGCTGACCAGGTACACCGACATGGTCAAACGCACGTTCGCAGCCGAGGTCTGCAATCCTTCCACCATGCGGGGGAAAGAAGGAATATAAATATCCAGGGCCAGCCCCGATATCGGGATCAATAAAAACGCCAGAACCGTAGGTACACCTGTTTGCCCGCTGAGAACCTTCCTCATACCTGTTTCCTTTAATTGAAACAACAAAATTACCGGACCAACGGTTTTTCGGAAGTACCCCATTCAAACTAATTATTACAAAAATCAAACATGAACAGCAAAACGGTCCCGGTACCTGCCCGGGCTTTCGCCGGTATGCTTCCGGAAAAACTGCGAAAAATGCTGCACATATTCGAAACCCAGGCTGCTCCCGATCTCGGAAATATTCCAGTCGGAATTTTTTAAAAGATCCACCGCCTCTTCCAGAATGCGCTCCCGGATAATATGACTGGTAGACTTGCCGGTCAGTTTCCTAACCGTATGGTTCAGGTGATTTACATGCACATGTAACAGGGTAGCAAAATCGCCCGGATTCCGGTACCGGAGCACGGTATCCGGGGCATCGACCGGGAACTGGCCATTGAGCAGCTGAAGAAAACCAGACACCAGCCGGTCCGGACGCTCTGACCGCTCCCCACCCTGTGAGCGTGCTTTCCGGAAGCGGATGACCGTGTTCAGGATCAATCTCAAAAAGCTCAGCATAAGCTCTTTCTTATACGGCAACGTGCTGCAGTACTCCTTTTCCATCAGCTGAAAGTAACCGTACAGGGTATTGTATTCCTCTCCGGACAATAAAAGAAAAGGGAACAACTCGCTACCCAGCAGGCCCTGTACCTTTTTAAGCTCCCTTTTCAGGTCGGGGGTAAGGTACTGCTCGTTAAAAACGCTCAGGTATCCGCCCTGCGCCTCCCGGTAAGTATCAAATCCCATTTGAATATCCGGATCCGTAAAACAGATCACCGGCTGATCGATCGTAACCTCGCCCCCGCTTGTCCGGAATACCGCTCCACCCGTAGAAAGGCAGATCTTATAGTAATCCCGGCGGTGAAAGGGCAATGACCGTAAACTGTTCTGTCGTTTCAATACATTAAAATGCTGCGACTTTCCGCCAGACCGGATCAGGTCTTCCGGTACCACCCTTCCCGTGGATTTATAATATTGTACAATGGTTTCCAGGAATTCCATAACACAAATGTACAAAATTCAAACACCGAAAAAAAGCCCTGTGGCTTCCTGCCGGGACGGGCAACCGGGAAAAACCATGCGGGCACTGACTGCGGGCACCTGACATTTTTCTGTTCCGAACGATCACATGTGCATAGAATTTTGTAAATTACTATATGAACTGGGATGTACAAACCTTTTCGGCTGCTGCCCTTGGTATTGCGCTGGCCGCATGCTGCGGTTTCCGGGTCTTCGTTCCCATGCTGGTGGCGGGTCTTGCCGGGAGGTTTGAGCTTTTTCATTTTTCGGAGAGCTTTGTATGGCTTTCCTCCATGCCGGCATTGATCGCCCTGGGCATTGCCACTGTTTTTGAAATAGCCGGTTACTATGTTCCTTTTATCGATAATATCCTCGATACGATTGCAGCCCCATTGGCCGCCATTGCAGGCACGCTCCTGGCCACATCGGTGATTCCTGTTGAAAACGACTGGATGAAGTGGATCATCGGCATTGTAGCAGGTGGTGGCGGCGCAGGACTGATCGCGTCCGGAACCGGGTTGCTGCGATTACTGAGCAGCAAAACAACGCTGGGAATGGGAAACAATGTGGTGGCCACCGGGGAAAATGCCGCCGCCATTGGCGGATCGGTGCTCAGCTTTCTGATACCGCTGATCATGGCGGTTTTGTTTATCCTGTTCTTTATCTGGATCATCCGGAAAATGATCCGGAAAATACGCGGGAAGCCCTTAGTATCCCGGGGACATTGACGTTGCAATAGCACGCACCACCTCCCGCTTTCCCGGCGGGCCTTTTAACTTCTGCACCACAAACCCTGCATCCTGCAGGGTTTTGCGCACTACCGATTTGGAACAGTAGGTCGTCAACACTCCGCCCTGTTTCATATGGCGTCGTATCTTTTTAAAGATATCGATTGTCCAGAGCTCCGGCTGATCATCAGGTGCAAATGCATCGAAATAACAGATATCGTATTGCCGATCCGGCTGATACGCCTGCAGATCGGCTTCGATCTTTTTAAGCAGGAACCCGTTCTCGATCCGTACCTCCTCCCCCCAGGCAGCGGTCATCAGCTGGTTATACAGCTCCGGTGCGCGGGTAAAAGCACCATAATTCAACCGGCCGTAAACAGCTTCCGTCAGCGGATAACGGTCTACACCGGTGTAATGGATCGGTACCTTTTGAATATTGAATGCCTGCACCGTCAGCAGGGCATTTAAACCAGTGCCGAAACCGATCTCAAGAATGCTGAGTTCCGCAGGCCGGTGCGTTTCCAGATAATAGTTCAGCCCGTTCTCAATGAACACCTGCATGGACTCCGTAACTGCCCCACGGGTGGAATGAAAACTGATGTTGGTTCCACTGATCCCCAGGCTGGCGGAACCATCACCCGACTCTATGATATAGTAATCTGGTACGGTCATTATTTAGGGATCTGAAGGAGCACCACTTTTCCGTCCATGGTAGTCAGGGCTATTTTCCGGTCATTGACAAACTGCAGGTCGTGTACCAGGCAATTGGCTATTTTATGCACCCATACCGTAGCTCCGGTTTTACGGTCAAATGCAGCAATCACTCCTTTATCACTGAACGCATATACCCGTCCGTTGCGCTCTATGATCTTTGATGGATTTAGTTCGTAATTGAATACATTATCCGTTTTCCAGGCAATTACGGCACTGTCTGCCCTTGTATCTACGCCCACCAGGTGGCCCTGCATGGTTTTGGCAAACACGATCTTTTTATCTGCCGAAAGGCCCATTGATTCCCGTACCCAATGCTCGCTCCAGCGGTGTTTCCAGATCAGTTTTCCGGTAGCAGCATCCAGTGCTGTCATATACCTGTCCGGCGCCACCATAAAAATACGGTCAACGGCAGCTACCGGTAAACAGGATGCCGGTGACAACATCCGGTTACCGTAGCCATCATGAAAAACCCATTCCGCCTTCCCGGTCTTACTGTTCAGTGCATACAATTCGTTGCCCCAGCTGCCAAAGATCAGCTTCCCGTTTGTATACAGGGGCTCTGCTTTTACAAAATTCTTTACGCTGTCATATTCCCATATGGTTTTACCATCGGATAACCGGAGTGCCCTGAATTTGCCTTCGGACGATCCTACGAAAACGGTACTGTTCCTTATAACCGGCGTAGCAACGATCGACCGGGCTGTTGCTGTTGACCAAAGCACGGTTCCATTATCGGCATTCAGACAATAGATTGTACCGTCTGTTGAAGGGATCACCACCCTGTTTTTTTCAATAGCCGGCGCTGCGTAGATCTTTCCCCCGGTCACAAACCGCCATGCAACCCTGTTTGCTCCCGGATCAATAGCGAGGACCCTTCCGCGGCTGTCCGGTGTAATGATCCGGTTCTTATACAGGACAAAACCGTTGCCGATGTCTGATGAATCCTGATAGCGCCAGATCTCTTTTACCTGCGGGTACTGCTCATTAACGGCATAAGACGGACGGAACCAGCTCCGGGTATCCGTATCCAGGTGATGGTCTTTTAGCTCCACGGTAGCCCATTCTTTCTTTGTTAACCGTTCCGGTTTACGCTCCCCGTAAACAGCACGTCCGTTTTCTATTGTAATGATATTATAGCCCCCAATACTGTCTTTTGCCCTTAAATTGGAACGTCCCATTACACCGGGTATACCTTCAAAATCATACTGACGGTTCTGATGTCCGTGACCGCACATGTACAATTGTATATTGTGCTTTTTTAACCGGTCGGAGATCTCATACCAGTTATTTAATGACGAATCCAGCGGATAGTGGTCCACAAAGATGACCGGCTCCCTTGCAGGAATGGTGGCCAGCACCGAATCGAGCCATACAATATTTCCATAAGGTACCTGGCCGGGGCTCATTTTCATATTGGGACCACAATTGGCTCCCAGAAAATGAATGCCCCCGTAACTAAAGGCAAACACTTCGTTGCCAAATATGCGGTTAAACGTATTGGTACCGCTTTCGGACCAGTTGTCATCATGGTTGCCGGGGATGATGTGCCAGGGTTTGTTCAGCGAATCCAGGATCTGTTTGGCCAGCCTTATTTCCGCATCCGCACCAAATTCGGTGATATCGCCCGAAGCGATCACAAACCGGATATCCGGATTGGCGTTAATATCCCGCACGGTTCTGCGCAGATCCTCATCCGCATCATGCGATCCGATATGCAGATCGGAGATCTGGGCAAACTGAAAGGAGGATTGGGCTATCGCCAGTTTTACCAAAAAGCAGCAAAGGCCTACACAAATAATTCGTTTCATTGAAGCAAGATAGGCAAGATCTGCTTACCGGCAAATGCCACCGGTCAAAAACCAATATCATTTTTTAGTTAAGCAAAAAAAGATTCAGCTCGGCCACGCTTGCCAAAAGATGGTCGGCCCTGTGTTCCAGCAGCTCGGCTTCAGTACCATACCCGTACAGCACACCAGCCGCAGCTACGCCGTTATTCTTTGCGCCGATGATATCGTATTTGCGGTCACCCACCATGATGGTAGCGGCCGGATCCAGCTTATAGGTCGATAATGTGTGCCCGACCAACTCCGTTTTATCCGTCATCGTATTATCCAGCCTGCTTCCGGTAATGTTTTCAAAAAAAGGTTCCAGTTCAAAATGTGCAATGATTCTGCGGGCAAATACTTCCGGCTTTGACGTAACCACAAACATCCGGTACCGTGCTGCCAGTTGCTCCAGCATGGCGCCGATTCCCGCATAGACCTGGTTTTCGGCCCATCCCTTTTCACTGAAGTATTCCCTGTAAAAGCGTACTGCCCGGTCTGTATCCTCATCCGTAAGGGCATAGCGGGTACGGAAGGTATGATGCAGCGGCGGCCCAATGAACCGGGACAGTTCCCCCGGGTATGGTTCCGGTATCGCCATTTTCTCCAGCGCATACAATACGGAATTAATGATCCCGCTTCCGGAATCGGTTAAAGTGCCGTCCAGATCAAAAAAAATATTTTTCCGGTCCTGAAGCTCCCTGCCCGGTTGTGCAGCCGTTCTTTCAACGTTAAACATATGCTGTATCTTAATCTGTAATCCTTATGAATTGCCCGGACCAAAAATTTCTTTACCAATTTCCCCGCTTCTTACTACATTACAGTGGCTGATCATTTCATTGGCAACACATAAAACATTACCCAATAAAACTCCAAAAATAACACAATGAGCATTATCGCACAACTTGCCACATCCCTGGGCCGCAGGGACGAAGTGCCCAACCAGGAGCTGGCTGCGCAGATCGCAAAAACCAGTAACAAAAAGGCCGTTGGGGAGCTTGTAGAAAGTCTGTCGAACAAAAGCAAAGACATTCAGCACGACTGTATAAAAACCCTGTACGAGACCGGCAGCCTGAAGCCCGCTTTGATTTTGCCGTATTTCAACGATTTTATCCGCCTCCTCGGCAGTAAAAA